>Ga0163216_100028_pt1 | contig 525590 bp, 430 predicted proteins | sample SynspAceP_FD_167610 | JGI IMG/M metagenome (GOLD analysis project Ga0163216, IMG submission 167610) | Saline lake microbial communities from Ace Lake in Antarctica - Synechococcus sp. Ace-P (Illumina Assembly) | ecosystem: Environmental > Aquatic > Non-marine Saline and Alkaline > Saline ...
GGATTGATGGAGTAACTTACACTGCTTCTAATTCTGCTGCTACGTTTACCAAAACAAATGTTGCGGGTTGTGATTCAGTAGTGACATTGGCATTAACCATCAACAATTCCAATACAGGAATTGATACGCAAGTTGCTTGTGATTCCTATACTTGGATTGATGGGGTAACTTACACTGCTTCCAATTCTGCGGCAACGTTTACCAAAACAAACGCTACCGGATGTGATTCAATAGTGACATTGGCATTAACGATCAACAACTCAAATACAGGAACGGATGCGCAAGTCGCTTGTGATAGCTATACTTGGATTGATGGAGTAACTTATACTGCTTCCAATTCTGCTGCTACGTTTACATTGAATAATGCTGCAGGTTGTGATTCGGTGGTAACATTGGCATTAACGATCAACAACTCAAACACAGGAACAGATACGCAAGTTGCTTGTGATAGCTATACTTGGATTGATGGAGTAACTTATACTGCTTCCAATTCTGCTGCAACGTTTACTAAAACAAATGCTGCCGGTTGTGATTCAGTGGTAACATTGGCATTAACGATTAACAACTCAAACACAGGAACAGATACGCAAGTCGCTTGTGATAGCTTTACTTGGATTGATGGAGTAACTTATACTGCTTCCAATTCTGCTGCAACGTTTACCAAAACAAATGTTGCAGGTTGTGATTCAGTGGTGACATTGGCATTAACGATTAATTACACTGATAGGGATACTGTTTCAATTACTGCATGTGATAGCTATACTTGGTCTGCAAACTCTCAGACCTACACGACATCCGGCATATATTCCTACACCACTACTAATAGAAACGGATGTGATTCAATTTTAAGCATTGATTTAAACTTCAATTATACGCAACTAGCAAATGCAGGATTGAATCAAATTCTTTGTGAGGAAACTGAAACGAGGTTAGAGGCAAATGTTTCTTTATCAGGTTTAGGCAGATGGACCGTAATAAAGGGAGGAGCGATTCTAAATAATCCGACCCTTCCTAATACGACAGTTACTAATTTGTCTGCACCAATAAATCAATTTGCATGGTCGATTACAAATGGCAATTGCCCAGCAAACATTGACACAGTAGACGTAATTATTGCCAAAAACCCAATTGTTAATGCAGGACTAGACAAAATAATATTCCAAGATGATGGAATAACATTAACAACTTCAGTTACTCCAGATTCCTTGACTAATCAGAAATTAAGTTACATGTGGCAGCCATCGTTTTACTTAAATGATGCAACTATTCCAAACCCTACCACGATTTCAAGCTTTGATAAAGACACTGAATTCATTGTTAAAGTAACCTCAGCACAGGGTTGTGTGGGAAGTGATTCAATAAACATTTTTGTTAAAACACTACTTGATATTCCAACAAGTTTTACTCCTAACGGAGATGGAATTAATGATTTATGGGAAATCGACAACATTGATAAATTTTCAAAAATGCAGGTAGTAGTTTATAATCCTTTGGGTTCTGAAGTCTATTCTACTTCAAATTATAGTAACTGGGATGGAAAGAGAAACGGAAATGACCTGCCAGTTACATCATACTATTATGTAATTACAGTTACTGACTTCAGTGGAAAAACTGAGACTTTAAATGGAATTGTTACAATACTTAGATAATAAATTAAAATTATGAAAAATTATATTTTAGCAATCGGCTTTATATTTTTGACTGGAACTTCCGTGTTTGGGCAAGTTATTCAGCAATACACCTTGTGGAACCAAAATCATTATTTGATAAACCCTGCCGCCGCAGGAAATACAGACAATGCTGAAGTTGCTATTGGGTATAGACACCAATGGGCAGGAGTGTCCAATTCTCCAAACTCATACTATGCGACTGGACATACCATTTTAAATCGACCAAAATCCTTTCAAAAATCTGCATTGTACACCAGTAGGACTTCTAGACCTAAGCCCAAATTAAGTAGAAGAAGGTCTTACGTGAAACATGCAATGGGCGCTACGGTAAATTCTGGGGAAAATGGAGCATTCAAAAAAACACAAGCAATGTTAACTTATGCAATTCATTTACCAATTAAGAGGGGATTATATCTCTCCTTTGGTTTATCAGGCGGACTTAGCAACTTTGGATTTAATGAATCAAAAGCAAGTGTTAAAAATGATAATGACCCTATCTATGATTCTTACGCTGCAAGTTCGAATTCGAACCTTTTTAATGCTGATGCGGGCACCTATCTTTATAGCGATAACTTTTTTGTTGGTTATTCTGTTCGACAAATATTAAGAAATCAACTAAAACTTGCGGATGTTTCAATCAATAATGATCCTACGAGTTTAGAAATGGAACACATTATTAGTGGTGGATATCATTTTGATCTAACAAATGACTTAAGATTAACACCAAATTTATTGGTAAAGATCTCTCCTAATCTACCGGTCAATTATGAAATTAATAGCACAGTTACCTATAAAGATGCTATAAATGCTGGGTTAACATATAGAAGCCAAGATGCAGTAGCCGTTACATTAGGCTTTCAATTTAATTACCTATTTAAAGTAGGTTACTCCTACGAATACACTTTATCAGAAATTAGAGAACAATCAAGTGGAAGCCATGAAATTTTCATTGGAATTTCCATTTTTTAATCCATTTATTCCTCGACATGAAAAAACAACATTTGACAATAGTCCTATTATTGAATTTAAGTATTTTAACTTCAACAAAGGCACAAGAATTAGTCCCAGAGTTTGATAATTTAAAGAAAATTGAGGAGTTAAGTTCTAGTAATGAAGAAAGTATGCCATTCCCGTATTCGGATGGTAAGAAAATATATTTTGTTCGAACAGTGATAAAAGGCTCTATGAAACAAAGAGTTACGGGACAAGATATTTGGGAATCTGATTTTGATGGTTCTTCTTGGAGCGAACCGACAAACTCATTCGACGAAGTAAATGATAATGGGAACAACGGCGTAATTGGAGTTTCCTACGATGGGAATACGGTGTATCTTTTCAACTCTGTCCAGACAAGACGCAAGCTTGCAAGAGGAATAGCAGTAACACGAAAAGATACTGGAGGAAATTGGAGTGATTTAAAAAAGGTAGAAATTCCAGGGTTTGAAGTTGGTCAAGGATTGTATTCCTTTTATATGACTCCAAATGAAAAAACCTTATTAATTGGAATGTATCCTTCTGACACTTCATACCAAAGTGACCTATTTGTAAGCTTAAAAAATACAGAAGGCAATTGGGGTGAATTAATAAATATGGGTGAGACGATCAATACGAGCGGAATAGAAATTACTCCTTTTATAGATGAAAAAGGAACCACTCTTTATTTTTCAAGCGATGGTCATAAAGGGTTAGGAGGAATGGATATTTTTAAAGCTAACCGACTGGATGACACTTGGTCAAATTGGTCAACTCCGGTTAATCTAAACACCCCAATTAACTCAGACGCATTTGACGCTTACTTTATGTGCAGTCCCAAAGGAGAAGCAATTTTTACGAGTAGTAGAGGTGGCCAATTCAGCGATATTTATTCCGCTAAAATAAAAAAGGAAGAAGTTAAGTTAAAAGAAGTTGATGTTTATGTTCAGATTTACCACAAGAAGATTCCTGTTGTGAATTTTGATATATTCATAAAAAATGACTCGGGTAACGTAGTGGATATGTTCACTACTGACAAAAATGGCAAGTTTTCTTTTATGAATAAAGAAAACAAAGTTTTTAAAATTCAACTTGATGCAAAAGTATCTGCGCTCCAAGAAGACGTATTAATTTATCTAACGGATGAAAGCGGAAACAAATTAAAGCGTTTGAATCTTGACAAGAATGGTGTTTTTACGGCAAAACAAAGTTTGTTTGAAACCAAAGTAGTTGAAAGTAGATTTGAATACAAGAGTTTGCCCCAAGCCAATACAACTTTAGTTATAATTGATAAAAATGGTTTTCCAATCGATACAACAATGACTGATGAGGATGGCAATTTCTATCATAAGAGACTAAAAATAGATGATGACTACTCCATCCGACCATTGATGAATTCAACTGATTTTTTAGCTAAAAATATGGAGTTCTTCCCTATTAATCCAAATGGAAAAAAACTGGCTTCCTTGACTGTCGTTACAGAAAAAAAGGTTGATGCAATTGATGATTTTATTGAGCCAAATAATACTGTTAAAAACCTAGAAGACAATAGTGATTTAAACGAAGCTGAAATGAAAATATTAGAGTCAAAGACCTCTTTTGGATTCAATTCTTTTTCATTGGATGAAGCTTCAAAAGATCAGCTAAATGAAATAGTACAAATTTTAAAGAATAATCCCACTATTAAAATTGTTGTAGAAGGACATACTTGTAATATGGGAACAGATGAAGTGAACGAAATCGTGGGAAAAAAAAGAGCCCTATCGGTGAAACAATACCTAATAAAAGAAGGTGTAAACAGCGATCAACTTACTGTAGAATCGTTAAGAGACAAACAACCATTAGTACCTAACATTTCTATAAAAAATAGAGTAATAAACAGGAGAGTGGAATTGAGAATAATGAAAAAATAACTCACAACAAATACTTGTCTTTGTTGAGGGCAAATTCTATTTTAAAAGTATAATCTTCCAACAAACAAAAGGCTTTAATCTTAAGATTAAAGCCTTTTGTTTTGAGATTATCTGTTTAAGTCGGGACGAGTGGATTCGAACCACCGCTCTCGCGCCCCCCAGACGCGCACTTTAACCGGACTAAGCTACGTCCCGATAAGTGTGCAAATTTAAATAGCATAAATGTAAATCTCTAACAAATTCTATATTATATAAATTGATAAATTTGAACTCTTTTAAATTTCAAATTATACAATAGCAATAGAAATGTCAGATACAAATTCAAATAACGGAACAGAGCACGTAACATGTTTAATAATAGGTTCAGGACCTGCGGGATATACAGCAGCAATTTATGCAGCTCGTGCAGATATGAAACCTGTAATGTATCAAGGTTTACAACCTGGAGGTCAATTAACTATTACAACAGAAGTAGAAAACTTTCCAGGTTATCCTGATGGTGCAAACGGACCTGAAATGATGGTTGATTTTGAAAAGCAAGCAAAAAGATTCGGCACAGACGTTCGATTTGGAATGGCTACTGAAGTTGATTTTACAGGACCAGTTCATAAAGTAATTATAGATGGCAACAAAACCATTACTGCAGATAGCGTGATTATCGCTACTGGAGCCTCTGCAAAATGGTTGGGTTTAGAATCTGAGCAACGATTAAATGGATTTGGTGTAAGTGCTTGTGCTGTTTGTGATGGATTTTTCTTTAAAGGTCAAGAAGTGGCAATAGTTGGTGGTGGAGATACTGCTGCTGAAGAAGCCTCATACCTTGCGAAACTTTGTTCGAAAGTTACTATGTTGGTAAGAAAAGACGAGTTAAAAGCGTCAAAAGCAATGCAACATAGAGTTTTAAACACACCAAATATCAATGTATTATTCAACCATGAAACCAAAGAAATTGTTGGCGATAAAGGTGTTGAAGGTGTAAGAGTTTATGACAATATAAAAGGTGAAGAAAAAGTAATTCCAGTTACAGGCTTCTTTGTTGCTATTGGTCATAAACCAAACACTGATATTTTCAAAGGTTGGTTAGATATGGACAATGTGGGTTACCTAAAAGTAACACCAGGGACTTCAAAAACCAATATTGAAGGAGTCTTTGCTTCAGGAGATGCTGCAGACAAAATTTACCGACAAGCAGTAACAGCCGCAGGAACAGGATGTATAGCAGCACTAGATGCAGAAAGATATTTGGCTGAAAAAGGAATTCATTAATCCCATACAACTATATCACGAATAAAATCGTCTAAAGTGAGGAATCGTAGTTATGATTCCTTATTTTTTTAATATTTTTATGGCCTTAAGAAATCACATATCTAGATTTACTATGAAAAAATTACTATCTATTTTTGCTTTAATATTCGGAATGTCAACTGTTTCAACTGCACAAGTTCCAGACTTAACGGTTACTGAACTTATTTCACCTTCAGATGGTTGTGCTCTTTTAATTAATGAGCAAGTAACGATCAGAGTTAAGAATGTTGGCGCAGCAAATGTTACTGGAAACATTACTTTTGGATACTCAGTAGATGGAGGAACTCCCGTGACTGAATTTATTCCTGCTGCAAGTATATTAGCAGGAGCCTCACTAAATTATACGTTTACTGCTACAGTGGATTTATCTACTGTTAAAAGTTATACGTTTAAACTATGGGCTAAAGTGGCTGGAGATGTTGCTGTAAATAATGATACTCTTAAAAATAAAACCGTAACAAATCTAGTTTTACCTTTTCCTTATCTACAAGATTTTACGTCTAGTGTTGTAAACCAAAACACAAATGCCGGTCCTGGATTTTCGATTACTCCAACTGGTGCCAACATTTATAGTTGGTATTTTAAATCTACGTCTTTCTCAAATACTTCGGGACCTAGTACAGACCATACACCGACAGGAGCTACTAAATTTCTGCAAATAAATGGACCTCAAGGGAATGTAAATAATTTTGCAGATTATGAAACTCCATGTGTTAACTTATTAAGTAACCAAACTCCTGTATTAAGCTTTTGGTATCACATGTATGGTTCACATATGGGTAAACTTTACATATATGCAAAGAGTACCCAATTTCCTAATTACGTTCTAATTGACTCTATTATTGGTCAGCAACAAACCAACAGAGCACAGCCGTGGAGAAGAAAAGTAATTGGTTTAACTCAATTTGCTGGTCAATATGCGAATATTAGATTCAGAGCCTTTAAAACTTCTGCAGGGGTAAATGACAATATGGCAATTGACGATTTTGAAATTTTAGATGCATTCCCTGGTCAAGGGGCATTAACTAAAATAGTATCTCCAGCACCTGGAAATTGTAACTATTCGAGTTGTGACCAAGTAAGATTTAGTTTTAATAATGTAGGAAGAGACACCCTATATTCGGTAGTTGCTGAATATAAAGTGGATGCTAACCCGAGTGTCCAGCAAACATTTCCATTAACGCTTGCTCCTTTTAAGTCAACTATTTTAACATTTTCTCAATGTGCAGATTTGTCGGCTACTAGATTATATTCAATTAATGGTAGAGTTATTTTATCTACCGATATTGATACAACTGATAATTTTTCAAATCTTTCAATAGATCACCTTGTTCCTATTACAATTCCTTATATAGAACCATTTGAAACTTTTAATGCGGGTAACAACTCTTCAGGAAACCATGTCAAAGGTTGGAAAGCAACTACCGGAACTAATTCATTTAGCTGGACTATAAAGAATGGGACATCAGCAACAGGTGCTTCGACAGGAGCCACAGGTCCGAGATTTGATCATACTTTAGGAAATAATTCTGGTAAATATTTTCATACCGATGGAAGCAAAGGTTTTCAGGGTGAAGAAGCAATTCTAGAGTCAACTTGTATTGACTTTACTAATATAGTAGCGCCAAGACTTAAGTACTGGTATCACCGATTTGGATTTGATATGGGAGATTTATTCATTTATGCTTCAACAGATGGACCATGGATAGCAGTAGATAGTATTAAAGGAGAGACTCAATCAAGTATCAATGATGCTTGGAAAGTAAGAACAGTTAACCTTGATTTAGTAAAAGGGAAGCAAGCTAGAATTCGATTTGTTGGTAGAAAAGGTAGCGGATTTGCGACAAATATGGCGATTGATGATTTATTCCTTTATGATTTAACAGATATTGACGTTGGCCCAATTAGAATGACGAAGCCAGACACAAGTAGATATACTTGCTACAATACTAACCAGCCAATTGAGGTAACACTTCAAAATTATGGTTCACAGCCTTTGGATTTTGCTGTAGATTCAGTAGAGATAAAGGTTTTCGTCACAAAAAATGGTACACCTTGGGATACAGCAAAATATGTTTTAAAAACAAACACCTTTAATCCAGGTGGAACACCATTAGTAACTGACAACAACACTACAATCCCATTTACAGGATTTGACATGTCTGAGATAGGAGCCGATTATGGTTTTTTAGTTGTAACTGATATGTTATCCAATAGAGACACGGTGCCAGGCACAGATACTTTGAGACCATCAAATATAATTACACGAAGAAAAGCAGGCGTAGCGTTCGCAAGTTCATTAACGATTTGTCAAGGAACGGGAGTCGCATTGTCTGACACTTCTTTCTTTGGTGCAATTAAATGGCAAAGATTAAATGGTTCAACTTGGAGCAATGAGTTTGGTTTATCCAGTTCAACACCAGTTCATGTCGTTTTTCCAAACCAACCGGTAAATCAATATCGTGCTAAAATTTGTGATTCTACTTATACGAATGTTTTAACTGTTAATGTTACACAGGTTCCTTTGCCAACTGCTAATAACGATACACTTTGTGGTCCAGGTAGCGTACAACTTACTGCAGTTACACCTCCTGGAGTAACACGAGTATTCTGGTACAATGACCCAACTTCGAGTGGTGTATTGACTTTTGGAAATAGTTATACACGTTCGCTAACGACAACGACCACATTTTATATTGCTTCACAAAAAGACAGTTGTTTCTCAGCTCGTGTTCCAATTACTGGTGTAATTGCAGCATTTCCTGAGCCTGGATATGAAAGATTGGATACAGTTATTTGTACTGATACTACTTACTATATCAATGGTGGAGCAAATGTCGGCCTGAATGCTACCTACAAATGGTCAAGCAATGACCCAAGTGCTAATGGGAAGGTGATTCAAACAGTTGGAGTTGATCCTAAAAAATTGGCACTATACACTAAGTACTTCTATACTGTTGAATTAAATTCAACAGCAAATTGTAAGACTGTAGCAGATACAGTATGGGTTACCATTACTGACTCATGTAAAGTAGGATTAAAGAATTTTACTAATATAGGTAGCTTATCGGTTTTCCCGAATCCAACCAATGGAAACATTACACTTCAAATAGAAACTGAGCAATCTAATCAAGCGAGTTTACAAATTATCTCAATGAGAGGTGAAGTCATCTTCGAAGAGCCTTCATTTAACACATTGGGTTACAACAAAACGTTTGACTTGAGTGGTTATGCAAAAGGAATTTATTACATGAAAGTAATTTCAGATAAAGGAAGTATTGTGAAGAAGGTAGTCCTTCAATAACAATAGAATAACAAAAGGAAAGGCCCAATTCGAGAATTCGAATTGGGCCTTTCCTTTTTAATATACCTTCCTAGTTACTAAGTCAGTTTTATATCTTTCAAAATTAATTGTAAACTCTTCTTCCCCCTCCATTCATTTTCATCAATCACATAAGTGATACTAAAAGCTTGGTCTAATATTGAGTCTGCAAAGTGAGCCATTTTAAATCCAATTGCATCAATATTTACATCTCCACCTATTGATCTTAATGATAATTTCAAATGGTTCTCCCCTACAATTCGATATGGGGCAGCCAACTCTACATTGTCTGATTGAAATACTGGCCGCATATTCATAGGTCCAAAGGGAGCGAATTGCTTTAAAATACTATAAAACTTATCGTTTATCTGATCTAATTCTAATAGTGCATCGATATCAATAACGGGAGTTAACTGATCTTCTGTAATTGTTGAACTAACGTACTTTTCAAAAGCATTGATAAAGTCGTTCAACTTTTCCAATTTCATGGTTAACCCTGCAGCATACATATGCCCTCCAAACTGCTCCAGATGATCGCTACAAGCATCAATCGCATTGTATACATCAAAACCCACCACAGATCGAGCAGAGCCAGTAGCCTTGCCATTTGACTCAGTCAAAACAATCGTAGGTTTATAGTAGGATTCAATTACTCTAGAGGCCACAATACCTATTACTCCTTTGTGCCAATTCGGGTTAAATAAAACTGTGCTCCTTCTTTTAAGCATTTCAGGATCCGAACTTATGTACTCTAGCGCTTCCTCTGTAATCCCTTTATCCAATTCTTTTCGCTCTGTATTGTTGTTATTAATTCCCGTACAGCATTGCTCGGCTTCTTCTTCTGAAGTAGTGATTAATAATTCCACTGCTCTCAATCCAGATTCAATTCTACCTGCAGCATTAATTCTTGGAGCAATTGTAAAGACGACATCAGTAATGGTCAATTCATTCTTTCGCAATTGAGCAGATTTGATCATGGCGGAAATACCGGGACGAGGATGAGCATTGATCCACTTCAATCCATAGTAGGATAAAATTCTATTCTCTCCTGTCATATGAACAATATCTGCCGCGATACTTACTGCTAACAAATCCAATAACGGATGTAATTCCTTGAAATCTATTTCGCGATTAATGGCAAAAGCTTGCATCAACTTAAAACCAACACCACATCCACTTAGCTCTTTATATGGATATTCACAGTCCACGCGTTTTGGATCTAAAACCGCTACAGCTTTTGGAAGAGAATCTCCCGGTCGGTGATGATCACAGATAATAAAATCCACTCCTTTCTTTGTGGCATAATCTACTTTGTCGACAGCTTTGATCCCGCAGTCCAATGCAATAATCAACGAAAACTCATTGTCTGCTGCGTAGTCTATCCCTTGGAAAGACACACCATACCCTTCTTTATATCTATCAGGAATGTAATAGGAAATATTAGAATAGTATTTTGACAAGAAAGAGTAAACCAAGGAAACTGCAGTCGTTCCATCTACATCATAATCGCCATAAACTAAAATATTCTCTTGATTTGAAATCGCCTCTTCTATTCGTTTAACAGCCTTTTCCATGTCCTTCATTAAAAAAGGGTCATGGATATCGTCTAAAGATGGTCTGAAATAATCCTTGGCTGCATCAAACGTGTCAACACCCCTCTGTATTAAAACCTCAGTCAGTGTTTTGTCTAAATTATTTAATTGTTGACTGAGCGCATCTACTTGCTCTTTATCAACTGCTTCGTGTAGGTTCCATCTCATCTCATTCATACCTCAAAAATAAGGAACTGGATAGAATATCTATCGGCTATTCTGCAATCGAATCCGGTAAAACTTCTAATTCTGATTCATTAGGTGGAGAAAAAATACATTCAATCAAAACATTTCCTACCCCTTGTCGAACTAAATCAATCTCTTTTGCTGCTGCTTTAGACAAGTCAATCATTCTGTGTTTAGAATAAGGCCCACGATCATTAATGCGTACGATAACTGATTTGTAATTGGAAAGATTAGTTACTTTAACCAATGTCCCAAACTCAAAGGAGCGATGGGCAGCTGTGAGTAACTCATTGCTAAAAACTTCTCCATTTGCAGTCTTCTTCCCTTCAAAACTTTTGGCATAAAATGAAGCCTTACCTTTCGCTGAACATGCATCATTTGAAACTTGAGCCACTAAAAAGTTGGACATTAGAAAAAATAAACCCAATAAAGAACATCGAATAAATATCATATTTATAAAAAGTTATTCTGACAAATCTTGTACTACTATGAAGATAGAAATAACTTCGATCAAAAACAAAATAACCTGACACTATAGCATGTTTGACATAGTGGATGAGTGGAAATAATAAATCAATATTTGAAACTAAAAGAAATAAGGGTAACCGCTGATGAACAAATCAATCAGCTGATTACCCTTAACAAATCTTTTAAAGAAGAATTAATCAATTTTAAGTCACGTTTTACTTTTTAATCGATTAATCCACTAGCTTTTCGATTACTCTTTTGAAGTATAAGCCTTAACAAAATCAGCCAATTGACGAACATTCTCCTCTGGTGTTCCAGGCAAAATACCATGACCCAAGTTGAAAATATGACCATTTCTTCCGCCAATGCTATCTAATATTGCTTTTGTTCTTTGCTCAATCAATGACCATTCGCCAAACAAAAGTGTAGGATCAAGATTTCCTTGTACTGCAACACTATGATCTAAATCTGCCCAAGCTGCATTGATGTCCGTTTTCCAATCAATGCCAATCACATCTGGACCAGTTTTTCTGAAATCTTGTAGCAAATGAGACGTATTGGTTCCAAATAAAATTAATGGAACATTGGTTTTAGATTTTAACGTATGCATCATTTTTTCCATGTGTGGAAATACAAACTCCCTGTAATCCTGAACAGATAAAATACCTACCCAACTGTCAAAAATTTGTAAAGCCGCAGCACCACTTTCTTGCTGATACAATAGATAGTCTGTCATTGCAACAGTTAATTTATCCATCAACAAATGCCATGAAGCAGTCTGATTATACATGAAAGCTTTTAACTTTGCATAACTTTTAGAAGGACCACCTTCAATCATATAACTCGCTAAAGTAAAAGGAGCACCCACAAACCCTAAACAAGGAATATTCAATCCCTTTTTCAAGATTCCCAATGCATCACCAGTATACTTCAAATCTGTACCTGGATCAATCGTTTTTAATCGTTCTACATCTGCTTTAGAAGCAATCGGATTGTGAATAATTGGACCAACTCCAGGCTTATATTCAAAACTAATTCCCATTGGCTCCAATGGAATCATAATGTCAGAAAAGACGATTGCAGCATCCAATGCAAACTGGTTCACAGGAGAGAAAGTCACTTCTGCACATACCTCAGGAATTTTACAGATGTCAATTATGCTGTATTTCTTTTTTATCTCGCGATATTCAGCTTGATATCTTCCTGCTTGACGCATAAACCAAACTGGAGTATGACTTACTTCTTCTTTCCTACAAGCCCTTAAAAATGTATCGTTAAATGTTGTCATCTATGTTTTATATTGATTGAATGGAGATTCTAATTGCCTCCTTAATTTTTCTTAAATCTTCATCGCTTAATGTGCCCGGTAAAAACCAAGCCTCAAACTGTGATGGAGGAATATACATTCCATTTTCTGCCATTGCCCAAAAGAATTTAGCAAACTTTTTTGTGTCTGAAGTCTGAGCAGTCTCAAAGTCGATCACCTTTTCTTTGGTAAAAAATGGATTAATCATCGCACCGAATCGGTTGACTTGAACGTCTACCCCAAATTCTTTTCCTGCATCTAAAATACATTGCTCTATTTCTGCTGCTTCCTTTTCAAATTTATCATATGGATTTAACTTCTTCAATTCTTTTAAAGTTGCAATTCCACAAGCCATAGCAATTGGACTTCCCGATAATGTTCCAGCTTGATAAACTGGCCCCAATGGAGCCACCATATTCATAATTTCATTTCTCGCTCCATAAGCTCCTACTGGCATACCACCACCAATTACTTTACCCAAGCAAGTAATGTCGGCAACAATATTAAAGTGGTCTTGTGCTCCACCAAATTTCTTTCTAAATCCAGTCATTACCTCATCAATGACCAATAGAATCCCATTCGCTTTAGTCAACTCACGTAATTCTGTCATGAATTTCTGTTCAGGTACAATTACCCCCATATTTCCAGCCACTGGCTCTATAAAGATAGCTGCAATTTCATTAGGAAACTGGTGAATCAGTTGTTTCACACTTTCGATATCGTTGTATAAAGCAACTAACGTATCCTTCACCGCTGCTTCAGGCACACCTTGACTTCCCGGCAATCCCAATGTCACTAAACCAGAACCTGCTGCTACCAACAATGAATCTGAATGCCCATGATAGCATCCGGCAAACTTTACAATCTTATTTCTACCTGTAAATGCTCGCGCTAATCGAATCGCACTAAAAACAGCTTCTGTTCCAGAATTTACAAACCGAACTTTATCTATTGATGGAAATATTTCGGCCACCATTTCAGACAATATAATTTCATCTTCAGTAGTTGCTCCAAAGGTAAATCCATTGTCAACAGCATCTTTAACAGCTTGTTTTACTACAGGATTCCCATGACCTAAAATCATTGGACCATAAGAACCAACTAAATCGATGTATTCATTTCCGTCTACATCATAAATTTTAGTTCCTTCCCCATTTTTTATAAATAATGGATTTCCTCCAACAGAATTAAAAGCTCTTACTGGGCTATTTACAGCTCCTACTAAATGCTTTTGTCCTCTTTCGAAAAGTTGTTTGGATTTATCTAATTGCATAGTTCTATATCTTTAAAGGTGGCAAATTTATTCAAATCCCCACTATTTAACCTCTTTTTAATATTCTTGCTGCCTCCTTAGCGTGATAAGTAATGATGATATCAGCTCCTGCACGCTTTATAGACAATAACTTTTCCATCATCACTCTTTCTTCATCAATCCAGCCATATTTACCTGCTGCTTTCACCATGGCATATTCTCCACTTACGTTATAAGCAGCGATAGGCACATCGAAATTATTCTTCAAATCCCTGATAATATCCAAATAAGACAAAGCTGGCTTCACCATTATAATGTCCGCACCCTCTTCAATGTCAATTGCCGCTTCTCGGATTGCCTCACTTCTATTAGCCGGATCCATTTGATACGTTCTTCTATCACCAAATGAAGGTGCAGAATCAGCTGCATCTCTGAACGGACCATAAAAAGCAGATGCATACTTTACGGAATAACCCATGATAGGGATTTGTGTGTAGCCATTTTTATCCAACTCAGCTCGCAAAGAAGCTACGGTTCCATCCATCATTCCAGATGGCGCCACCATATCTACTCCTGCTTTTGCATGAGCTATTACTTGCTTGTTCAAATTTAATAATGTTGGATCGTTGTCTACATCATTGTTATGAATGACTCCGCAATGTCCATGATCTGTATACTCACAAAAACAAATGTCTGAAATCACATAAAGTTGGGGGTAGTTCTTCTTAATGAATCGAATAGCTTGAGGAATGATTCCATTCTCATTCATGGCTTCAGAGCCTATTTCATCTTTTTCTAATGGAATAGCAAACAATACAACAGATTGAATGCCTAGCTCTACCACCTCATCCAACTCTTCTGAGATTCGATCTAAAGAATATCGGAATATACCAGGCATCGACTTGATTTCATTCTTCAGCCCAGGTTTTTCCTCAATAAATAAAGGATAGATAAAATCATTCACAGAAAGTGTCGTTTCTCTAACTAGATTCCTAATCGCCGAATTATTTCGTAATCTTCTTGTTCTAAACATACTTATATCTTTTTTAATGCCGCTATGAGTCCATCCTCTGTATAAGGATTCGCCATAATAGTTGCAATAGATCCATATTTCTCTAAAACTTCGTTGGTCGATGGCCCGATGACAGCCAATTTTTCATCACCCAATTCAAGCTCATATCTCTCTAGGTGTTCATAGAAATTGGTTACGGCAGACCCACTAAAGAATGTGATCCAATCCAATCGCTTTTTCAACACTGTTTCTATTTCTCCTTTTGAATAAATGGGAGAATAATTCTCGTAAATCGGCAGAGTAATCACTTCTTGACATTGATCTTTTAGTAATTCAACATATTCATTATTGGCTTTTGAAGATTGAGGAATTAAAATTCGTTCGTCTCCAAAAATGGGCAATTGCTTGGCTAGCATCTTCGCAGTGTATTCTATAGGAACAAAATTACTTCTGTATCCGATTTTTTCTAGAGCCGCTTTAGTGGTTTCTCCTACTGTTGCGATTCTTAAATCAGTTAGAAAGTGCACTTTGATGTTGTATTTTTCAATGGCATCAAAAAAATAATTGACGGTATTCACACTTGTGAAAACAATCCAATTGATATTTTCTAAATCCTGAAGTTGTTTTTCTATGCTAGTTTGATCTTCGATTGCACGAATGGCAATCATAGGCAACAATATACTCTCAGCTCCTAAAGATTCGATTTGCTTACAAAAGGTCTTGGTCTGATGGCTTGCTCTAGTTACGAGTATTTTATTATTTTGAAGATGACTCATTGATTGCCACTTTAGTTTTCTCTTCCAGTTCAGCTTTCAATCGAACTGCTAAGTCACGAGCAATCTGGATATAATTGGCTGCAGCTCCTTTTTCTTCTCCCAACACAACGAGGCTACCGTCATCTGTTGCAAACATTCCCTCAATGGAAATTTCATCTCCATTTACTTGGGCATAAGCAGCGATAGGATAATTACATCCACCACCCAATGCAATTAAAAACTCACGTTCAGCAAATGTGGCCATTTGAGTCGGTGCATGATTAAATTTCTTAATCAAATCCATCACGAAGCCGCTTTCGTCACGCACTTCGATTGCCAACGCTCCTTGAGCAACTGCTGGTAATACATCTGTTGCACTAAAAATATCGTCTGCTTTATCAATCATTCCCAAACGATTGATTCCAGCATATGCTAAAATAATGGCGTCATAATCACCCTCCATCATTTTCTTGATACGTGTATCTAGGTTTCCTTGAATAAATTTAGTCTCAATATCTGGACGCAATTTTTTCAATTGAATTTGTCTTCTTAGACTACCAGTTCCTATAATGGCTCCTTCTTTTAAGTCTTCAAACTTCTCTCTATTCTTAGAAATAAGGATGTCACGGACATCTGCTCGATCTGAAATCGCAGCTAATTTAAGTCCACTTACATGTTCAATCGGTAAATCTTTGAAGCTATGAACTGCCACATCTACTGTTCCGGCTACTAAAGCTCGCTGAATAGCGGTGGTAAATGCACCCATTACTTCTATATCTCCATCATCACCATTGGTTCGTATCACCTTAGTGACGAACTCATAGTCTGGCTGAAATTTCTTTAATTGCTCAATTACTTGATGCGTTTGAGTCAATGCCAATTTACTACCTCTAGTACCAACGATTACTCGTCTTTTAGGAACAGTCAATTCCACATCCTCCAATCCAAAAACTCGTTTTACCGTGTTTATTGGATTATCCAATTCGTGCATATTATGAGACAACTCATGAATCACTTCCATTGGCTTTTTAGAGATTTTACGGACCATTCGGTGAGAAAATTTCTCCAATATCTCTATTTGAGCAGGAGTTAAATCGCCCATCTTAGGCAACAACCAACTCAATTCTTCTTCTTTTACTTCCTGTAATTGATGCCAATAAGCTTCCAAAACAGGGGAGGCTTTTCTATTGTAGTACCAACTTGTAAACTTCTGAACTTCTTCTTCTACAATCTCTGTGGCTTGGGGAATCTCATTGTGACGCTTCAATAAACTTTCGAAGGTCATTTTTTTGATATCATCCAAATCGTATAACGTAACTCCATCAATCGCTTTTAAGCCAGGATTAAAGTTACGTGGTAAACCAAAGTCAATTAATAATTTAGGCTCACTAGCTTTAAATGCAAATTGAGATCGAGTACACTTACTATCTGTTAGCGCTGCTTCACTCAGTAAATTCACTTCGCCTTGCGTTCCACCAATCATAATATCCACCTGACCTACATATCGATGCAGATACTTGATGTCAATAGCTTCTCCATTCCACTCCTTTGCCATCTCGGTAGCGCGCTCAAGGTTGTGGCTCGCAATAAATAGCTTCTTTATTTTCGTACGATCCAAAATAGTCGCCACTAAATTGGCCATATTTCCAGTTCCTACTACTAAAAGTGAACTATCTTCTAATTTATATCCGTGGTGCTCTATCAATTCAAAACCTACAGTGGCTAATGAAGCTGAATGACGACCAATATTTGTCTCTAAACGTGTTCTTTTCCCGGTGTGCACTGCATGACGAATCATCTCATCCAACATTGGTCCGATGGTTTTCATCTTACGAGCTAATGCTAAAGCAGATCTTATCTGACCAACAATTTGATGCTCACCAATAGCTTGAGACTCTAGTCCTGCAGCGGTAGAGAATAAATTTTTGATGGCTATTTCAGTATCCGGTAATACAGATAGGTATTGAGAAAAATTCCCGAATCGCTTCAAGTAATTTTCTAATCCATAATAATTGTCTCCGAAAGCATATAAGGAAAGGCGGTTGCACGTAGCGATGATGAATACTTCAGAATAAATCTCACGTAAATCTTCAAGCACTTGCATGATTTGATCATCATTCAATGCCATTTGCTCCCTAACTTCAATAGGTGCAAATCGGTGACTTAACTCTACTCCGACAATTTTATCCATCTGCAATTAACCTCTAAAATAGTGGGCGCAAATTTAGCCATAAGTTAACAGATATAAAAAGGAATAGTAAAAATAGAATGAATCTAAATTTTGTAAACTTTTATCTTGAAAAATGGTTTAGTTTTTTTATATCAAAAGCAATGGAACTTTTACAAATTGTTGATAAAAAAACAGCTCAAATTGCTGAACATTTAGAACCGCAAGAGCCCAATATAAAAAGTCGAATGTTGATAAAAGAAAACCGACTTGCAACTTTTGAGCGATATGACTTACTAAATTGCAATAGAAAATTTTGTAACCCGCCAGAAGTTACTCACATATAAACAACTCATTCAATATGAAAGAAATTGCCAAAAAAGAAGCAGTAGGCTTCGACTCTACAACAGCCATGAACAACCCAGAAAACAACACTAAAATGCAGACCTATTCTTATGAAGAAGCGGTAGCCGGAGCCATCGAATATTTCAAAAATGATGAGCTAGCAGCAAATGTTTGGGTGAATAAGTATGCATTGAAAGATTCAGCTGGAAATATCTACGAATCTTCTCCAGATCATATGCACCGAAGACTAGCAAGTGAGATTGCTCGAGTAGAGTCAAAATATAGCAACTCTTATACTTTTGATGATATCTATGCCGTATTAAAAGACTTTAAATACATCGTACCACAAGGTGGCCCAATGACTGGAATTGGAAACAATCACCAAATCGCATCATTGTCTAACTGTTTTGTTATTGGCAACAAAGGAGTAGCAGATTCTTATGGTGGGGTAATGAAAATTGATGAGGAACAAGTACAATTAATGAAACGTCGTGGTGGTGTGGGTCACGATCTTTCACACATCCGTCCAAAAGGAAGTCCTGTTATGAACAGTGCACTAACTTCTACTGGAATCGTTCCTTTTATGGAACGTTATTCTAATTCTACTAGAGAAGTCGCTCAAGATGGTAGAAGAGGCGCATTAATGCTTTCCGTTTCTGTGAAACACCCAGATGCAGAAGGCTTTATTGATGCAAAAATGGACGGAACCAAAGTGACTGGAGCAAACGTTTCTGTTAAGATAGATGATGAATTCATGAAAGCCGTTAAAGGCAACACATCTTACGAACAACAATATCCTATTGATTCAAAGAATCCAGTTTACAGAAAAGATACAGATGCTAAAAAATTGTGGGATAAAATTATTCACAATGCGTGGAAATCTGCTGAGCCAGGTATTTTGTTCTGGGACACTGTGATCAACGAATCTATTCCTGACTGTTATGCTGACTTAGGTTTTAAAACAGTTTCGACAAACCCATGTGGTGAAATTCCATTGTGTCCGTATGATAGTTGTCGTTTATTAGCGATTAACTTATACAGTTACGTTCAGAATCCATTTACTGCTGAAGCTAAATTTGATATGCCTTTGTTTAAAAAGCATACTGAAATGGCGCAACGTATCATGGATGATATCGTAGACTTAGAAATAGAAAAAATCGACGCCATCATCAAGAAAATCGAAGATGATCCAGAAGTTATAGAAGTAAAAAACACTGAATTGAATCTTTGGAGAAAGATCAAACAAAAGTGTATCGAAGGAAGAAGAACTGGTGTTGGTATCACTGCAGAAGGTGATATGCTAGCTGCTTTGAACATGAGATATGGTACTGACGAAGCATTAAACTTCTCTGTGAAGGTTCACAAAAACTTGGCACTTTCTGCTTACCGCTCTTCAGTAGATATGGCAAAAGATAGAGGTGCTTTCCCTATTTACGATTCTATTCGTGAAGAGAAAAACCCAATGATCAACCGCTTGAAAGATGCAGACCCTGCATTGTACGCTGACATGGTAAAATACGGACGTAGAAACGTTGCTTTGTTGACCATTGCTCCAACAGGAACCACTTCTATCATGACTCAAACGACTTCAGGTATTGAGCCAGTATTTATGGTTTCTTACAAAAGAAGAAAGAAAGTAAATCCAAACGATAAGAATAGCAGAGTTGACTTCGTTGATGAAGTGGGTGATACTTGGGAAGAGTACAATGTATTCCACCACAATTTCAAAACTTGGTTGGGAATTAATGGATATGATTTGGCTGCTGTAGCTGTAATGTCTCAAGAAGAATTGAATCCGATTATCGAAAAAAGCCCTTACTACAAAGCAACAGCTAACGATGTGGATTGGGTGAATAAAGTAAAAATGCAAGGTGCTATCCAAAAATGGGTAGATCACTCGATTAGTGTAACAGTAAATGTTCCTAATGACTGTAACGAAGACATGGTAAGTAAGATTTACTTAACTGGATGGGAAAGTGGCTGTAAAGGAATTACTGTTTATAGAGACGGATCAAGAAGTGGTGTTTTAATCGCAAACGACGATAACAAAAAAGAAGACGAAGCCATTTCTTTTACTGAAACTCAAGCACCAAAACGTCCAAAATCGTTAGATGCTGAAATTGTTAAATTCAATAACAACGCTGAAAAGTGGATTGCCATTGTTGGTTTATTCGAAGGTCGTCCTTATGAGATTTTCACTGGGCGCGCTGAAGATTCATTCTCTATTCTTTCTCAAGTAGAAAAAGGATGGGTAATCAGAAACAGAACTGAAGATGGTAGAGCTAGATATGACTTCCAATACGAAGACAAAGATGGCTACAAAACGACTATCGAAGGTTTATCAAGAACGTTCAATCAAGAATACTGGAACTATGCGAAATTAATTTCAGGCGTATTGCGTCACGGAATGCCAATCGCATTTGTAGTAGACATGGTGTCTAACCTACACTTGAGCGAAGAAAACTTGAATACTTGGAAAAATGGTGTGGTAAGAGCACTTAAAAAATATGTTGCCGATGGCACTAAGGTATCTGGTCAGACTTGTCCTGGCTGTAACGAGGAAGAAGGTCTTGTTTTTAAGGAAGGCTGTATTACTTGTGAAAGCTGTGGATACAGTAAATGCGGATAATTTTTTTCTATTGTACCGGTTGAACTGCTAAATGTGTATTCATTTATTAGATTGATTGGTATTACCCAATTAATCCTGAAAAGGAGAATTGGTATTACTACTTTTTAAGGAGCCTTCCCGACCGACTACTCGGGGAGGCTTTTTTGTTAGAATTATTTTAATCCTACGGCAGAATATGTCACCCCGATGGGGCTTTCTTCTATTATGTATTGATATTCTCTATTAAGATTTCACTCCTACGGAGCTAAAAAACTCAATCCACAACTCATTCCCGAAATCACATCATTAATATTGGTATATCGGGCCCTGTAGGGGACAAATCTTAGTAAAAAGGTTCATGAATAAACAATGTATAGCCCCATCGGGGTGACATTTTTTTTGGAAATTGCAGGGACGTTGCGCGCAACGACCCTGCAATTTTTCATCTACACAGACTAATTCTCCTCCAATTCCGTTTTCCCGAAAAGTTTAATCATCTTTGTGGTATGCGATTTTTAAAATTCTCTTTCGGACTCATTTTAATTGCCAGCTTGGGCTTAAGCGGTTGCAAAAGCACCAATGGATTACACAAACGCATGAAAAACAAATCCAAGAAAAAATGCGATTGCCCAGGTTGGACACTAGAAAAACCAGTCCACAATTACTGGATTTAAATTACACATCCTCTACTTGCAAGTCGTCTAGCTTTTGTAAGTAAGAAACTTCTACAGTAACGTAACCAAACTCTTCTACTGTTTTTCCTTCTATCAAATAACAGCCTTTTCCTCTAAATGGATAGCGAGCAGCCACTGGTGGAAAATGAACGGTATCAATCCAATCGCCATTGGCATCAACGAAAGTTCCAAACTGCATCGTTTTCCGGCTCGACGTTCGTGTATTCTTTATAGTGACCAAATAACCCACCATCCGTACTTTTTTTCCAACTACATGATTCAACTGATTCACGAAAGTCAGCCCATCGGGCATCTTCTTTAACAATTCAAAAGGAGAGCACAATGGAAATCCCAAAATCAATCGCTGATCGAGAACTTCTAACAACGGATTTTGATCCAACTTAGGTAATTGAAATTCCTTTACGGTTGGCCCAAACAAATCCCGTTTAGGTTGAGATTTTTTAGCCGTTCCCAATAATTGATGCACTTCCCACAATAATGCTTGTCGTGTTTTACCAGAAAAACGAAATGCTCCAATTCGAATAAGTATGCGCAACTGTTCCACCGAAATACTCAATCGATTTACGAAATCTTTTAAATCGAGGTAATCTCCATTATCATTTCGTTCACTCACAATTCGATTGGCTACACGCTCTTCAAAATCGGTCATGTGAATAAATCCCATGTAAATGTCTTTCTCATTGTGCAACGTAGTCAAGTAGTCGCTTTGATTGACACAAGGGCCATGAATAACCGCTCCTTGTCGGCGAGCCTCTTGAAAATAAGCTTCTCGCGAATAAAATCCACCGAAATTATTGATTACTCCTACAATAAACTCATGTGGAAAATACGCCTTCAAATACAAGCTCTGATAACTCTCCACTGCATAGGATGCCGAATGTCCTTTAGAAAAAGCGTAGCCAGCGAAACTCTCAATCTGCAACCACACCTCATTAATGGTGGTTGAAGGAAACCCTTTAGCTGTGCAATTGGCATAAAACTGATCTTTTACTTTCTGAAACTCTTCTCGTGAGCGAAACTTTCCAGACATTCCCCTTCTGAGCATATCGGCTTCTCCAAGTGTTAACCCAGCAAATTGGTGCGCTACTTTTATCACATCTTCTTGATACACCATTACGCCAAAAGTCTCTTTCATCAACTCCTCCAAAATAGGATGCGTCAGTTTTTCTCGCGGCATATTATTGAATCGCAGAATGTATTCCCGCATCATGCCCGACTTCGCTACACCAGGCCGAATGATAGAACTCGCCGCTACCAACCCCAAATAATGATCGACTCTCAGTTTTCGGAGCAACATCCGCATGGCAGGCGACTCCACATAAAAGCAGCCCATTGTTTGGCCTTCTCTCAAAAGCGCCTTTACTTTTTCATCTTCTTTAAAACGCTTCACATCATGAATGTCCAACGCAATTCCATGTCGCTGTTCCACCATTTCTGCAGCATCTCGAATATGTCCAAGCCCACGCTGACTAAGTACATCGAATTTGTACAAACCTGCATCTTCAGCTTCCAACATAGAGTAATGCGTAATCGGAAAACCTTTGGGCGGCAATGAAGTCGCTGAAAAATAATGAATCGGTCGTTCTGCAATTAAGATTCCTCCTGCATGCACACTTAAATGAGATGGAAATCCATGCAAGTAAGCTGCATAGCGATAAATCAGCCGTTGGATATCGTCTAGTTTCGTAGACGATGATGGTTCTTCTGCGAACCGATCTATCTCATTCTTAGGTAGTCCAAATACTTTACCCAACTCTCGAATAACTGCTCGTTGCTGAAAAGTAGAATACGTCGCTACCAACGCCGTGTGCTCCAAACCATATTTATCAAACAAATATCGCGTCACATCATTTCGATCTTTCCACGAAAAATCAATGTCAAAGTCAGGTGGATTTTCTCGGAAAGGATTAATGAATCGTTCGAAATACAAATCCAATTCAATGGGATCCACATCGGTGATCAATAAACAATATGCCACAATACTATTGGCTCCACTTCCACGACCAACGTAGAAATAACCTTTCTCACGAGCATAACGAAGCATGTCCCAATTGATCAAAAAATAAGTCGCAAAACGCTGCTCTTGAATTACCTTTAATTCCTTTTCTACTCTTTCAAACACTATAGCAGAAGGAGTTGGATAACGCAACTTCAAATTGTCATAACACAGCTTTCGGAGTAACTCCACATCTTCCTCTGCCGAATTTCCAAACAACTGCTTGTTCTCATGAATGGTATTGCTCTTATTTGTTCCTTTATAATTGAAATGAATACTACAGCCATCCAATACCTTTTGGGTGTTCTCTATAATTTGTGGAAACCCATCAAATGCAAGGAGCAACCCCTCTTTCGATAGAAAAATTTGCTCCAAACTTCCCTCTTCCTCTTTCGGCAATTGACTCAACAGCTTATTATTGTCAATGGCTCTCAATAACCGATGTGCATTAAAATCTCGCTTATTCTGAAACGTCGCTGTTTGCAGAATCACCATTTTATCGATTCTATTTTTCCATTTAGAAAATGGCAAACGGGTTAAATCAGACACCTTTACACCAATCCATTCATGGCTTGCTAATTCCCAATCGTAGTCTGCCACAGAAAATGGATAAATAATAATCACATTCTCCATTTTTGGAGCCCGGCCATTAAACGATTCTTTCAAATGAAGGTGTTGACTCAGGAATCGATTCAATGCCAAAAAGCCATTGTTGTTCTGTGCTAATCCAACAAATTGTTGCCCTACTCCATTTCTAAAATCAATTCCTACAATGGGTTTTAGTCCATGTTTATTCGCCAATCGAACCACATCCAGACATGCAGAAGTATTGTTAATATCCGTCACCACTACTTGTTGATAACCCAAAGCAGCAGAAAGCTCCACTAATTGTTTAGGCGCCAGCGTACCGTATTTGAAACTGAAATAGGTGTGATTGTTTAGAAGCATTCTCTACCCTTTAAAACTCGGAACATCATACTGCTTCACTCCTAACGCTATCGCTCTCGTCAGCGAACCATCTCCAAAACGTTTTTTCATCCGATCGATGGCTTGATACAAATTAATCTGTTCCGAGGTGTCCGAAAATAGATTAATTTGATACCCTCCATTTACTAAATGACTGAACCGAACACCAACCAATCGCAGCAAAACTCGACGCTGATACAATTTCAAAAACAACTCCTTTACTATTGCAATTAACTCATCGTCGTTGGCCGTATATGGAATTGACTTTTGAGTGGTCTGTGTATCAAAATCAGAATAGCGCACCTTTACCGTTACGCAAGCAGTCAGTTTTTCTTTCGTTCGTAATTTATAGGCCAACTTTTCCGTCATAGCAATGAGTGTACTGTTCAGCAAAGCCATATCCGTCGTATCTGTTGTGAATGTTCGCTCCGCAGAAATCGATTTTTTCTCCGAATAAGGAATCACTGGAGAATGGTCAATCCCCTGAGCTTTCATCCATATAGAATGACCACTTTTTCCCAACACATTTTCCAATAATTCTATCGGCATTTGCTGTAAAGTGAGTACTCGCTCTACGCCCATATTTCGCAATAAGTGATATGTTTTCGCACCCACTTGAGGGATTTTATTCACTGTAAGTGGAGAAAGAAACCCTTTTTCCATTCCTCTAAAAACTTGTAGCTGCCCGTTGGGTTTGGATTCATTAGTAGCGACTTTAGAAACCGTTTTATTGGTTGAAAAACCAAAAGAAATCGGCAACCCTGTTTCTCGAATAATTCGCTGTCGCAATTCTGTGGACAATTGATAGGCTCCAAAAAATCGATCCATTCCAGTGAGGTCGACATAAAACTCATCAATGGAAGACTTTTCATACATCGGTACCGCTTCTGCCACTACTTCCGTCACCATTTTAGAATAATAACTGTAGCGCTCCGAATCGCCTCCCATTATAATCGCGTGCGGACACAACCGCCTCGCCATTTTCATCGGCATGGCAGAATGAATTCCGTATTTCCGAGCCTCATAACTACAAGAAGCTACGACTCCTCTATTTCCACTTCCGCCAATTAATAATGGTTTCCCTTTAAGTTCGGAATTTTGCAACACCTCCACCGACACAAAAAAAGAATCCAAATCTAGGTGCACAATATTTCTATCTACTTCTCTCACGTACTTTTTATTTGCTGATTTAATTATTTTTACTATTTTTGACAATATTAACGTCAATATTTCGTCAATAATTTAGTCAAAATAATTTATCAACTCCTAATTTTTAACACATGTATTTTGGTTCAAATATTAAATTACTAAGAAAGAGAAGAAAGCGATCACAAGAAGACATCGCACAAGCAGTAGACATCAAAAGATCGTCATTAAGCGGCTATGAATTAGGAACATCAGAACCAAACTTCTTGACACTCTTGGCTTTTTCCGAATACTTTAAAATCAGTACGGACAAGCTATTGAAGCTTGATTTGAACCGCGTTTCGGAGATGTACATGAGTCAGCTAGAAAAAGGATTTGACATTGACATTACTGGAAGTAAATTGCGTGTATTGGCCACAACAGTGAACAGCGACAATGAAGAAAACATTGAATTGGTTCCTGTAAAAGCAAAAGCTGGATACACCACAGGATTTTCAGATCCTGATTTCATTAAAGTACTTCCTACGTTTCAATTGCCCTTTTTAACGAAAAATAGAAAATATAGAACCTTTCAAATCAGTGGAGATTCCATGCCACCAGTTTCTGATAAATCTTGGGTAACTGGTGAGTTTTTACAAAATTGGGAACTGATTAAAAATGGCTACCCATACATTGTAGTAACTCAAGATGACGGAGTGGTTTTTAAAGTGGTGTACAACCAAGTTCACAAAAACCAGACGTTACTACTTTGCTCTACCAATCCAGAGTACAAGCCGTATGAAATTCATGTGAATGAGATAGTTGAAATGTGGAAATTTGTTAATTATATTAGTTCAGAAATGCCAGAACCCAACCTCAGTAGAGACCATTTGGGTAATAGTGTATTGGAATTACAAAAAGAATTGATAGAAATTAAAAACACCTTGAGAGAAAAGCAGTAAAAAAATAGTTGTTAAAAAATAATAATTCGGTAATTTAGAGCCGTTAAGGCAACCTAACGCGCACTAAAAACGTCTACACGGACATAACGTACGATATTATGAAACAACTATTTACACTTTGCTTATCCGCATTGATAAGCCTTTCATCACTATATGCACAATCATCACACACTCATTCTGGCGGCCCAAGCAACTGTATTTCATCGAATATTCCGATGGATGTATTGCAACCAGATGGTAAAACGGTAACCGTAGTTTTAAAGGGGAATATGAATCATCACTGGACAGAAACAGCAGATGGTTATACCGTTGTGACCGTAAATAATGCCCTTCAATATGCAACAAAAGTGGGCAACGATTTAGTAGGAACGGGAATATTGGCACACAACCCACAAGATAGATTGGCTAGCGAGATGGCTATTGTCAATGCAATTTCAAAATCGCTACAACCGGTTATTCAAAACATTAAGAATGGCCCATTAAACTACACGCCAACATCCAACAAAACATTTCCTTCCACAGGAACAATCAATGTTTTAGCAATACTAATCGAATACCCAGACTTACCAAGCACCTACCCAAAAGCGGATTTAGATAGTTTATTAATTAGTCCAAACCACAGAAATGGTGATGGAAGCTTTAAAAGCTATTATGCTCAATCCTCATTTGGTCAACTTACCATCAATGTAGACGTTATGGGCTGGTACATGGCACAAAATGGGCATAAATACTATTCCGATAGTGCTGGAGATCCGAGAGCAGCAAAATTGGCTAGAGAAGCAGTAGATGCAGCAGAACTAGGAGGAGCAAATTTTGCCAACTACGACAATGACAACGATGGTAGTGTAGATGGAATTTTAGTGGTTCATGCAGGTCCTGGAGCTGAAGCAACTGCATTGAATAGGGATCGATATGTTTGGTCACACAGATGGGTAATGAGTGCGGGAAGTAGCGTGCCAGGCGGAGGATCCGTAACCTATGACGGAAAAATGATCAACGACTATATGATTAATCCTGAGACAAGAGGATCTTTAGCTGTACCAAGATTAGTAGGAATTGGTGTTTTTGCACACGAATTTGGTCACAATTTAGGCTTGCCAGATTTATACGATACAGACCCAAGTAATGGTGATTCTGAAGGAATTGGCAACTGGGGATTAATGGCAGGTGGAACTTGGTTAGGCGGAGAACACCGACCAGGTGGTTTTTGCGCATGGGCCAAAGAAGAATTGGGTTGGATTACACCAACCGTTTTAGCCAGCAATGCAACAGGAACTTTCAGCATAAACCCAGCGAGTACCACTCAAAATGACGTTTATAAAATCACCACTTCTAACCCATCGGAATACTTTTTATTAGAGAACAGACAGAAAGTAGGACGTGATTTAGAATTGCCAGGTCATGGATTAGCCATTTGGCATATCAACACCAGTCGAACTGGCAATCGAGATGAAACCAATAAACTAGTAGACCTTGAAGAAGCAGATGGGCTGAATGGACTAGACAATGAAACCAATAGAGGAGACGGCGGTGACTTACACCCAGGAACTTCTAACAATACGAACTTTAATGACTCCTCAAACCCCAACTCTAAACTACAGAACAATACCAGTTCAGGATTAATCGTTAGAAATATTGCAGAATCAGGAACTATAGTAACCTTTGATTTAGGAGCAGCTACTGCAGCAGCAACTTGCACAGGATTAACAACATTTACAGCAGCTACAGGTTCATTTGATGACGGAAGTGGATTTTTAGCCAACTATGACGACAATCAAGATTGCTCGTGGTTGATCCAGCCTACAGGAGCAACGACTATCACATTAAGCTTTTTACCAGGATTCTTTGCTACTCAATCTCCAGGTGATTCTGTAACTATTTACGATGGCGCTTCAGCTGCTGCACCAAGAGTAGCAGCATATAGTGGAAACACAACACCACCGAATTTTACATCTACAGGAGGAAGTTTATTTATTACGTTTAAAACAGATGGAGCAACAAATGCTGGAGGATGGCATGCCAACTATACGACTACCTCTAATCTTCCATCTTGTAGTGGACTAACCACACTAACTGCACTAAATGCCTCTTTTGATGATGGAAGTGGTGCAAATAATTATACTAATAATTTGGCCTGCGAATGGTTAATACAACCAGTAGGAGCAACTTCAATTGACGCAAACTTTCAGGGTATATTTGGAACACAAGCAAATTCAGATGTCATAAAAATATACAACGGAACCTCAAACTTAGGAACACCACTTGGGACCTATAGTGGTTCTACAAGACCATCGAATACTATTACTGCCAACTCAGGCTCTATGTTTGTAGAATTTATAACTGATGGAAGTGTAGTAGATCAAGGTTGGACATTAAATTACAGTTCTGTAGTAGGACCTCCAAAGTCATGTACAGGAACGACCAACCTTACTGGAAATACAGGAAGTTTTACAGATGGCAGTGCACAGTTTAGTAACTATAGCGACAACCTTGACTGCTCATGGCTAATTCAGCCAACCAATGGTCAAAATATACGATTAACTTTCAACCGTTTTAATACAGTAAACAATACGGACGAAGTAAAAGTCTACGATGGGCCAACTACGGCGTCTCCATTATTAAGAACTATTTCAGGCTTCCAAACCAGTATCCCAGCTATTAATAGTACAGGAAATACTCTTTTAGTAAAATTTACAACTAACAATAGTGTAACAAGACAAGGATGGGCAGCCGATTACATCACTGTAACACCACCTGCCACTTGTGGAGGCCAGAGCACATTAACTGCTCCATCAGGTACACTTTCAGACGGAAGCACAAGTGGAAATTATTCAGACAATTTAAATTGCTCTTGGTTAATTCAACCAATTGGAGCAACTTCAGTTACAGCAACCTTTACGCTTTTAGCCACACAAGCAACTAATGATGTTGTTAAAATTTATGATGGTACAACGAGTGCAGGAACGTTATTGGGAACGTATAGCGGATCAACAATACCTGCTGCAGTTACCGGAAACTCAGGCAGCCTATTTATTGAATTTACTACCGATGCAAGTATCAATGACAATGGATGGACCATTAATTACACCTCAATAGGCTCAACAGCTTTTTGTGGCGGAACAACTAATTTAACAGCCAATTCGGGCTCATTTTCAGATGGAAGCGGTAGCAGTTCATACAATAACAATACTGACTGCTCTTGGTTGATTCAACCCACTAATGGCTTGAATGTAAGGTTAAACTTCACTAGCTTTAAAATACAGAATACTTTAGATTTTGTTAGAGTATATAATGGCCCCACCAGTGCATCTCCTATTATAGGCACATTCACAGGAAGTGGAATTCCACCTTCAATAACCAGTACAGGAAATGCAATGTTGGTAAAGTTCACTTCTAATGGTTCAGGCACAGATGATGGATGGGATGCTACTTACAACACAGTTAGCTCAACTGCTACTTGTAGTGGATTAACTAATTTAACAGCTAGCTCTGGCACATTTACAGATGGTAGTGCAACAACAGCCAACTATTCAGACAATTTAAATTGTTCTTGGCTAATTCAACCGTCGTCAGGTGCAAATACGATTACTGTTAACTTCAACAGATTAAGCACCCAATTTAATGCAGATCAAGTTGTAGTTTATGATGGACCAAATAGTAGTTCCCCAATATTAGGAACGTATAGTGGTTTTGCAACACCACCTAGTGTAACCTCTACAGGTGGTAGTGTATTTGTGCAATTTACAACTAATGCCAACTTCAATTTACAAGGGTGGGAAATTAGTTATACTTCTACAACAGGTGGTGGAGGTACATTTTGTAGTGGAACTACCAATTTAACAACCAATACTGGTACATTCTCTGATGGCAGTGGATCTCAGAACTACGGCGACAATTCTAATTGTCAGTGGTTAATCCAACCTACCAATGGCCAACCAATAGAATTAACATTTAGCAATTTTGCAACAGAGCAAGGATGGGACGTAGTGAGAGTTTACAATGGCGCAACTACGGGAGCTACTTTATTAGGTGCATTTTCTGGAACTACAAACCCAGGAGTTATTACTAGTTCAGGAGGAGCTATGTTAGTCACTTTCATTTCTGATATTTCTGTAAATGATGCAGGATGGGATGCCTCATACCGCACAATTGGTGGTGGATTTTGTACTGGAACTCAAACATTGACCGCTAACTCAGGAACCTTTACGGATGGAAGTGGAAATCAAAATTATGGTGATAATGCAGATTGTAATTGGTTGATTCAACCTACATCTGGAGCACAACCAATTACTTTAAACTTCACAGCCTTTGCGACAGAAACAACAAATGACTTTGTTGAAGTATTTGATGGTAGCACTTCTGCCGCGCCTTCTTTAGGTGTTTTCTCAGGTAATATCATACCACCATCAGTGACAAGCACAGGTGGAAGTATGTTGGTTCACTTTTCATCAGACAATAATACAATTTCAGGTACAGGATGGAATGCTAACTATACTACACCAACACCTAGCGGTATAGTAATGAATCCAGACACGGTATTCTTGACAGCAAATGCAGGAGCAAATGGAGCATTTAGTATTGTAACTACGAGTACATGGACTATCACTGACAATGCAACATGGTTAGTAGTTGCAAACGTAAATGGAAGCGGAAATCAATCATCAAATGTATTGGCCCTTAGCGCAAACACAGGCGCTACTAGGCTTGGAAAAGTACTTTGTACAGCACCTAATGGAGATTACGATTCACTAATCGTAGTGCAAGCAGGCGGAACAGTTTCAACATTATCTGTTAGCCCTAGAAACATGACATTAAATGCTCCAGCTAATAGCAATGCTCCGGCAACTGTAACTTCTAACACAGCATGGATAGCGACCCCATCAGCAGGATGGTTGTCAGTGACACCAAACTTTGGAGTAGGAAACACAACAGTTACAATTGAAGCGAACAGCGCAAACACAGGAGCTGCTAGAAACGAATTTGTAGCATTTAGCGATGTATCAAACACTTTATTCGATACCGTTTTTGTGACACAATCCGCTGTAGGCCCTTATATTGATTTTCAACCAGGACCTATTTCATTGGCATTTACAAATGGAAGCACCAACAATGTATTATTATCAAGTAATGTCAATTGGACAATAACCAATTCGGCTTCTTGGTTGGGCGTATCTCCATTGTCTGGAAGTAATATGTCTTCGTTAACCTTAACTTCTTTATCCGCTAATACAACAGGAGCGCCAAGAAGCACATGGATTTATGCTACTGACGGAACAGTTAAAGATTCTGTAGAGATTATACAACTTGATGGGATTTCACCAAACTTATCTTTGTCAAAAAGCATTATCACTCTAGCACCTCCAAGCGGAAGCAATGACTTTTTTGATGTAACGTCTAACGTAAATTGGAGTTTTAGTGGTGTGCCAACATGGTTGACAATGAACCCTACGACGGGATCAAATAATGCAACGATATCTGTTACTGCTAATTCTGTAAACAATACAGGAGTGACTAGAACAGCTACTGTAACAGCAAGTTCTACAACTCCAGGTATTACTCCACAAGATATTGTAATCAATCAAATAGATGGAAGTTCTCCTTATTTAAGCGCTTCTGTAGACACAATAGTCTTGGCTCAATTGCAAGGAAGCACCAATGCTTTTGATGTATTGGCCAATGTAAGTTGGACGATTCAAGAAAATATGACTTGGTTGTTGATGGGGCCTAAAACTGGAACAAACGATGCTCGAATTACAATCCAGGCAGGAAGTGCCAACTTATCGACTTCGACTAGATCAGGTGATTTGATAATTAGTTCTGCTGGATTACCTAGCAAAATAGTTCATGTGGTACAATTGGGAACAATGCCAAATTTAGATGTTAGTAAAACAATTGTTCGATTGGCTGGAGATTCTGCAAGCATGAACAACTTTAGTGTCTTGGGTAATAGTACTAACTGGACGATTACAGGTGCATCAAATTGGCTTTCTGTTACACCAAGCACTGGTTCATACACTGCTCAAATTACTTTAAAAGCGTTAACTGCTAATACAGGAGCACCTAGATCTGATACATTGTATGTAAGTGCTGCAGGTTCGGTTACTAAAACTGTAATTGTAACTCAAGACAGTCTTCAAACTATTGGTGTTAGAGAAATCAGTATTGCTGAAGGAATGAAAGTTTATCCTAACCCAACCATGGGTGTTGTAAATATTGAAGTTGATCGCAACATGAACATCAATGATTACAATGTACGAGTAACTAACATAATGGGAGCAAGTATAAATGCAAATATACAGTCATTGTCTTCTAGCAAAATCAGCCTTGATTTAAGCGGAATGGTAAGTGGGATCTATTTCGTAATTATTGAGAATGGAAAAGATAGAGTTGTGAAACGAGTATCCTTATTGGAGTCGTTTTAGAACATAGAATTATATAACCATTAAAGCGTCCAACTTTCATTGAGAGTTGGACGCTTTTTTTGAAACAATATGGCACAAAAAAGCCCTCAATCGAATAACGATTGAGGGCTTTGTCTATATAAATAAATCTATTTACTTGCCGTCATTTCTAAAAGAAGGTATTCCAGTAATATCCATTCCAGTGATTAATAAATGAATGTCATGAGTTCCTTCATAGGTGACAACAGACTCCAAATTCATCATGTGACGCATAATAGAATACTCTCCTGTAATTCCCATTCCACCATGAATTTGACGGGCTTCACGAGCGATTTTCAAGGCCATATCCACATTGTTTCTTTTTGCCATTGATATTTGAGCAGTTGTCGCTTTACCTTGATCTCTTAACACTCCTAATCTCCATGTCAACAATTGAGCTTTAGTGATTTCAGTAATCATTTCTGCTAATTTCTTTTGAACCAATTGAAAAGAAGCAATTGGACGATCGAATTGAATTCTTTCTTTGGAATAACGCAAAGCTGAATCATAACAATCCATGGCTGCACCAATAGCACCCCAAGCAATTCCATAACGAGCAGAATCTAAACAACTCAAAGGAGCACCTAATCCAGAACGACCAGGCAATAAATTCTCCTTAGGAATTTTTACATTATCGAAAACCAACTCTCCAGTAATTGAAGCTCTCAATGACCACTTCCCTTTCGTTTCAGGAGCAGTAAAACCTTCCATTCCTTTTTCTACCAAAAGACCATGAATTCTACCTTCTTCACTCTTTGCCCAAACAACAGCAACATCTGCGATTGGTGAATTGGTAATCCACATTTTTGCGCCATTCAATAAATAATGATCTCCATTATCCTTGAAATTAGTAATCATCGCACTTGGATTAGACCCATGATCAGGTTCAGTTAAACCAAAACAACCAATCATTTCTCCTTTTGCCAATTTTGGCAAAAACTTCATGCGTTGTTCTTCAGAGCCATATTTCCAGATTGGATACATCACTAAAGAACTTTGGACTGATGCTGCAGAACGAATTCCAGAATCTACACGTTCTAATTCTTGCATGATTAATCCATAAGTTATTTGGTCTAATCCAGCTCCACCATATTCCTCAGGAATGTAGGGACCAAAAGCTCCAATTTCTGCTAAACCGGGAATCAATTGTTTTGGATATTCTGATCTTTGAGCAAAATCTTCGATGATTGGACTAATGTGAGTTTTAGCATATTCACGAACTGTATCTCGTATTAATTTTTGCTCGTCGGTATAAAGCTCATCTAATTGATAATAATCTGGAGCTTGAAATCTATCTGTAGACATATTTTAAATTTTGAATAGTATAACAAAATTAACCAATCTAAGTTGAAAGAGTTTACTTTAAACTATGAATTAAAATACTTTCAATGGTATCCATTCAATTTATCGGCTTAATTTTGTGTAAAATTTGATTTGATGATTCCACAGCAATTGATAGACACGAATACTGTCGCTGTACCGTTTATTATCCAACCTCCGATAATCGATAGTGCAATCAATACTGTAGTCAAAAAAGACAGTGTAAAGAAAATTCCAAAAAAAGTTGTAAAAAAAACAACTTATCAAACTATCAAGCCAATTGAGGTAGATACAACCTCTACATTAGTTATAGATAGCACAACTACAACTATATTAATTGACAGTTCATTTACCTCCCCTTTCGATAAATATAAAGCATACGATTTAGATTCATTAAATACCTTAATGAATTTCACTACAAACATTACAGAATATCAATTATACAAGGTTGGAAAAAAATATGAGCGTCCGGCCTATCTTGATTTTCAATTATACATTATACTTTTTGCAATTTCATTAATTGGTTTCACACGAGCATTTAACCGAAAGCGTTTCAATGAATATCTCCATTCGTTTTTTAGTAGAAATGGATCCATTCAAATCTCAAGAAATGAAAAAGTTTACACGCATCGAGCCAACTTGTTATTATTATTGGCTTATATAAGTGTAACCTCCCTATTAATTCTTCAAATCATAGATTTGGTAGGAATTAAATACCAATGGAATGCCTTTCAATTTTTAATTCTAATTGGATTGGGAGTAGTTTCGATATATGGAATAAAGATTCTCATTCATAAAATGTTGTCATTAATACTAGGATTTAAACAAGCGGCAGATGAGTTTATATTCAATATTGTACTTTATAATCTTGGTAGTCTTTTCTTGCTACTTCCCTGCGTTTTAATTTCATCGTTTGGACCTGCACAGTATCAAGCTCCTGCATTGAGTGTTGCTTCTATTATTGTCGTTCTTTCGATATCGTTTCGACTCATTCGAGGAGTACAAGTTGGAATCTCTAATCAAGTAAATTTCGTTTATTTATTTTTGTATCTTTGCACCCTTGAAATTTTACCGTTAATAATTGTTTCCAAAATGCTATTTTTTTAGCTAAAATTTTAATTAACAATACCTTATTAACTCAAAACCCTAATCCCCTTGAAAGTAAAAACTATTTTAGTTTCTCAACCAAAGCCGGATACTGACAAGTCTCCTTATTTTGATTTATCAGAAAAATGCAAGGTAAAGATAGATTTCAGACCGTTTATCCATGTTGAAGGAATTGCATCTAAAGATTTTAGACAAGACAAAATCAACATTTTAGACCACACTGCTATCATTTTGACTAGTAGAAATGCAGTAGATCATTTTTTTAGAATTTGTGAAGAATTAAGAGTTACAGTCCCTGACACTATGAAATACTTCTGTATTTCTGAGTCAACTGCTTATTATCTTCAAAAGTATGTAGTCTACAGAAAGCGTAAGATCTTTCATGGAAGACAGACATTCTCTGACTTAATGGATCTGATTAAGAAACATAAGACCGAAAAGTATCTGTTGCCTTGTTCTGACATTTTAAAGGCTGATATTCCTGAATTATTGGATAAGAACAACATTAATTACACTTCAGCAACGCTTTACCAGACGGTTTGCAGTGACTTATCAGATTTAGCAGACGTTAACTATGATGTATTAGTCTTTTTTAGTCCTGCTGGGATTAAATCATTGTTCCAAAACTTTCCAGAGTTCAAGCAAAACGACACTCGGATTGCTGTTTTTGGATCGACGACTGCGAAAGCAGCGGAAAATGCTGGATTAACAATCAATATTGCGGCGCCACAGCCCGAAGCACCATCTATGACAATGGCATTAGAGCAATACATTAAAAAGTCAAATAAGAAATAAGTTTATTTTATGTTATAATAAAAAGAGGCTGGTCATAGACTTGCCTCTTTTTTTGTTTCTTTACACATTATGTCGTCACTTAAATTCCAGAAGAAAGAGAGGCTCTCGAGCAGAACAGAAATTGACACCCTTTTCAAATCGGGACAATCATTTCTAGAATTTCCATTTAAGGTAATTCACAAAAGTGAGCCAATACCAGAAAACAGTTTAGGCGAAGTTGGAGTTTTAGTGACGGTGCCCAAACGAATTTACAAAAAAGCGGTAGATCGAAATGTATTGCGTAGGCGAACAAAAGAAGCGTATAGACTTCATAAGTCATCAATATACAAGGCAATAGAAACCAAAGAAATTAAAGTAAAAATTGCATTGATCTATATCGGGCCAAAGCCATTATCATATAATGAAATCTCCTCTAAAATAATCCTAATTTTAAACCGTTTGATAACGATATATGAATAGATTATTCAGTAAAATTTTCATCGTTCTTATCCGTGTTTACCAATACACCATCTCTCCCATGCTGGGCGCCAATTGCAGATACAGCCCAACTTGCTCAGAATATAGTGTAGAAGCTTTCAAAACACACGGTGTATTTAAAGGTCTTTATTTATCATCCAAACGAATAATCAGTTGCAACCCATGGGGCGGTCATGGATATGATCCAGTTCCAAAAAAGTTTAAATTCTAACACATGAAAAAGATTAAAATAGCCATCATTACAGGCGCAGTTGCCATTTCAGGCTTCCTATCATATGGTTTTGTAGACAACTATTTCGAACTGTCTAAGAACTTGGATATTTTCGCCACACTTTATAAAGAAGTCAACACCTATTATGTTGACGAAACGAAACCAGGCGAATTGATGAAAACTGGAATCGACGCCATGTTAAAATCATTGGATCCATACACCAATTTTATCCCAGAGTCTCAAATTGAAGATTTTAAATTCATGACCACTGGTCAATATGGAGGAATTGGAGCATTGATTCACAAAGATGGTGACCATGTGGTTATTTCTGAACCATATGAAGGATTTCCTGCGTACAATGCAAACCTAAAAGCCGGTGATATCCTTATAGAAGTGGACGGCAAAAAAGTGAGTGGCAAATCAACTAGTGAAATCAGTGAAGCTCTAAAGGGTCAGCCAAACACTTTAGTAAAGCTATTAATAGAACGTCCAGGAACAAAAGGAAACTTAAATATTGATTTGACTAGAAAAGAAATCAAGATTGATGACGTGCCTTATGCAGGAATGTTGAACGACAAGGTAGGATATATTCGATTAACTAGTTTTACGCAAACAGCGTCCAAGCAAGTAATTGATGCTATGAATAAGCTAAAAAAGGAGAACAATGCACAGTCTATTGTTTTTGATTTAAGAGGAAATGGTGGTGGATTATTAAACGAATCAATCAATATTGTGAATGCTTTTGTACCGAAAGGAACCATGGTGGTTCAAACCAAAGGAAAAATTAGTGAATGGGATGCCACCTATAGAACTTTAAATGCTCCCATAGACACAGAAATCCCAGTAGTAGTATTAGTTGACGACCACTCTGCATCTGCATCAGAAATCGTATCAGGAGCATTGCAAGATTTAGATCGAGCAGTTATTGTAGGAGACCGGACTTTTGGTAAAGGATTGGTTCAGCAAACTAGAAGATTGAGCTACAATGCACAATTGAAAGTAACTGTTGCCAAGTATTATATTCCAAGCGGACGTTGTATTCAGAAAATTGACTACTCACACCGAGACAAAGATGGTGATGCTCCGATTATGGCTGATTCATTAATCGTACCCTATAAAACTTTAGTTAATAAAAGGACCGTTTATGATGGAAAAGGGATCAATCCAGACATAAAAATTGAAGAACGAGATGCGAGTAATATCACTGTTGTTTTGATTACAAAATATCACATTTTTGATTACGCTACCAAATACAAATTAACACACGAGAGCATAGCAGCATCTGAGAAATTTCATTTATCAGACAAAGAATATCAAGAGTTTATTACCTACTTAAGCGATAAAAATATCACCTACGAAACAGAAACAGAGAAGCAACTCAAGAAATTGAAAGAAATTGCTACAAAAGAAAAGTATTTCCAACTAGCAAATGACGAATATAAAAGCTTAGAGGAAAAGCTTGTGCTTGATAAAAGTGGTGATTTAATGAAATTTCAAGATGAGATTAAAGAAATTCTTGAAAACGAAATTATTTCTAGGTATTATTTCCAAAAAGGAAGAATTCAAGCTTCACTAAACAATGACCCTGCTGTAGCCAAAGCATTAGAAATATTAGGCAATCAAGAAATGTACACAGGAATTCTAAAAGGAACATACACAAAGAATTAATTCGTGAATCAGATTTTTGAAAAAGGTCTTTTTAGATGGAAATATTGGAACCACCAACTGCTTTATATCTTTGGAGTAGTGGTGTTAATGGCCGGACTTCCGTGGTCTAACTTCTTAATGAGTTTGGGGCAGCTTATTTTATTAGGCAACTGGATCTTAGAGTTTAATTTCAAAGAAAAAATTCAAAAATTAGCTACCAACAAGCTAGTCCAAATAGTTTTAATACTTTATTTAGTTCACCTTATTGGGCTTTTTTGGACCACTGATTTTCAATATGCGCTAAAGGACCTGAGAATTAAATTGCCGCTATTATTTTTGCCCATTGTATTTTCAACGGCCATACAGTTTTCTAAAAAACTGTTTAATCAGTTGATTGATCTATTTATGCTGTTTGTACTGCTCATTACATTTGTGAGTTTATACAAATACCTTCAAGTAGAGAATATCGAATTATACGACAAACGAGAACTATCAGTCTATATCAGTCACATCCGGTTTAGTTTGCTGATTTGTTTGGCACTATTTTTCTCCCTCTATAAATTTTACAGGAACAAAAAATATAAAAAAGTAGGTTACCTTATTTTAAATTTCTGGTTCATGAGCTTCTTATTCATTTTAGAATCTTTTTCAGGAATCGTGATTCTGTCTTTAATTCTGCCAATAGTGATTATTTTCTATGCTTGGCGAATTAACAACCCTATAAAACGATACCTTTCATTAGGGTTTATTGGGGCATTTACCATTTCTATTTTATCCATAATTATTTGGAGAATTAGTGTTTACCAATTTAGCCCAGTCCCAAATCAGGAAATGAAATCTCACAGTATTAGTGGCAATGCCTTTCACAATGACACTCGTCCTTCTGAAAATAGACATCAAGAGAATGGATATTACATCTATCGAAATATTTCTTACGAAGAAATCCAGCGAGAATGGAACAATAGAAGTGCAATTGAATTTCATGGAAAAGACAAAAATAATAATCCAATGCACATCACATTGCTTCGATTCTTGACTTCGAAAGGTAGCTTTAAAGATTCTACTGCAATCGCGCAGTTAAGCAATGAAGAAATTATAGCGATAGAAAATGGAGTAGCAAACATCAATTATTTGAAGCATCCTTATATCTCAAGAATCGATAAAATTATTTGGGAATTTGACACCTACTCTAAAGGCCTCGGAACAAATGGGCATTCAGTTGCTTCAAGGATTGTATATTGGAAACAATCCATCAAACTAATCAATTCGAATTTCTGGTTTGGAGTTGGTACAGGCGATATTAAACAAGCATTTCAAAAAAGTTATGACGAAAGTGATTATGCGTTGAACGAATCTTTTCAGTTGAGATCACACAACCAATACCTTTCTTTTTGGGCCACCTTTGGATTGATCGGACTAGTATTTATTCTATTTTCAATGCTCTACCCGATAAAAATTGCTTTAAAACGAAAAGACTATTATTACCTCGTTTTTATAGCCATCGCCATGCTTTCCATGATTAATGAAGATACCTTGGAAACACAAGCAGGAGTAACCTTTTTCGCCTTCTTCAACTCCTTCTTATTGTTCTCTAGGAATTACCTTCCCAAAACAGAACGATAGACTGCTAATGTTTTATCCGCTGTAGCTGCTTTGGTGTGTGAGGCCAACACTTGCTTGGCACCTGCGATTAATTGTTGCTGAAGTGCAGTATCACCCAACAGTCGATCCAATTGAACCGACAAACATTCGGAATCAAATACAGGGCACAACAATCCACTTTTTTCATGATGAACAATTTCAGGAATTCCTCCTGCAGCTGTGGCAATCACAGGAACGCCTTGTGCGAAAGCATCCAAAATAGATGTTCCTAAACCTTCCGTTTTTGAAGTAATTAGAAACACATTTAAATCACCTAAAATTTCAGGAACGTCGCTTCTAAAGCCTGTAAATGAGAGATTTGTTAAGCCTTTTCCACTTGCGTAACTTTTTATTTCTTCTTCTAATGGGCCGTTCCCTATAGCTACAAAATGACAATCTTTTCTTTTCTGATTGAGCTTGACCGCTGCATCAATAAAAGTGAAATAGTCCTTGTGATCAGCCAAGGCTGAAGTATTTCCAATTAAGAATTTATCTTGAACACCAATCAGCTCTTTTAATTTCCCCGGCACATGTGTGTTTTCAAATCGAGTCAAATCAATCCCAGAATGTACCGTCACTAATTTGGATTGATCAGTTATGTCTTTTGCAGTAATTTCTTTGATTTTATCGGAAACACATACAATCTTAGCCACTTTTGGATGATTGTATTTATAGAATGAGCTCTTGCTTTTACCAACAGAAAAATCAACTCTACGACTTACAATAATGGGGGTTTTGTTCTTCCACAATGCTGCCGCGATTATGGCATAAGTATGCCCATGGGCATCGTGCGTATGAATCAAATCAATGTCAATCTTCTTGCAAATACTCTTGATTCTTTTAGCAAAAAAAGGATCTACTCCGCTTCGCTTCACCTGACTGACAAATTGATGTCCTTTTTCTCTGCAGTAAGCTTCCATCTTGGAATCCTTTACGCACAAAATAATTTGCTCCACTCCTTTTTGATCGAGCTCCTCATACAAATAGGCCAATTGCTGTTCGCCACCTCTCCAACTTTTAGCTGTAGAAATGTGCAATATCTTGATAGGATCCTTGGTGATTTTAAATTGGCTTTTCATGGTTCAATTGATTCAATTTAAAATACTTTAAATATACCGCATAAGCTGACAAACTAGCAATCAAAAATCCAGCTTTTCCGTCTAAAAAACCCCTATGTATCAAATAAATTTTAATGAATCGAGCAATGGGTTTGTACCACATTTTAGAAGAAGCACCTGAAGTTCCTTTCTGAAACATCATGTTGGCCGAAATAGAAGAAAATTTATCAATTTGTTTGCGATGTTCGTCGACCGTGTAATAAGAGTAATGCAAGATATCTCCTTCTAGCTTACCAGTCTTAACGCCATTATTGACAATGAATCTGTCGTGTGGATTTTGACCTCCCCAGTCTCCTGATTGCTTCGTAAACAAACGCGTTTTTGTATCTGGATACCAACTAGAATGATGCACCCATGTGCCACAATAATTGGTCAACCGATTCATGGCGTAAGCTTCATATTGCCAACTGTCTTTTGCTTTTTGAATGGACGCTGTTAGTTCTGGTGTTAAGGCCTCATCGGCGTCTAAGGAGAGGACATAATCAAAGCTTGCCATTGACTTTGCCCAGTTTTTTTGCTCAATGTGTCCATCAAATTTATGCTCTACAAATCGCGCTCCTTTCGCTGTGGCAATTTCTCTCGTTCTATCTGTAGAAAAAGAATCCACCACCAATACCTCATCAGCGATAGACAAAACAGAATCGATGCATCGACCGATGTTTCGTTCCTCGTTAAATGTAATGATGACTACTGAAAGTTGAATGGCCATGGAGTACAATTTACAGCAAAATAACAATTAATGCATGAAAGTAGAATCTTATCGGCGCAAATAAGTTGGTAAAAAAGGTTATTTAACGCTGTTGTCCGACAAAAAATAAAAGAATATTGAATTAAAATAGATATTAAAACATATCTAACTTGTACTCAATACGCAAATCATTAAAAATAAAAAATTCATTTAATTAATGTTAAATAGGGGCTTCCTATTTTTCATTTTTTTGTCCGCCAAAAAAACGAAACAAAAAAAGCTCGTCCTTTGAATTTTTATTTCCTCCAAATTTTATAAATCCTAAGTTCAGCCGGGTGATCTCCAATCACAGATTGGAGCTTCCCTGTTTCTCTAAGAATTTATTTCATTTTCCAAAAACAAAAATTCAAGGGACAACATCAAAATTAGCATTCGTTTTCAATTCAAAATTTTTAATCAGACAAAAAAGGTTATTTGCTAACTTCGTAGCATGGGAAAATTGTATTTGGTGCCAACTCCAATCGGTAATTTGGAAGACATGACTTACCGCAGTGTTAGAATACTGAACGAGGTAGACGTGATTTTGTGTGAAGACACTCGAACTTCTTCACGCTTGTTACAGCATTATGGCATTCAAAAAAGATTAATTTCTCATCACCAACACAATGAGCACAAGGCAGTAGAAAAAGTAATCGAGCATTTGCAAAATGGAGAAACCATCGCATTGATCACTGATGCAGGAACTCCTGGCATTTCTGACCCAGGCTTTCTATTAACAAGAGCTTGCGCTGAAGCAGACATCGAAGTGGAGACACTTCCAGGCGCTACCGCTTTTGTTCCGGCTTTAGTAAACTCAGGATTGCCTTGTGATAAATTCTGTTTCGAAGGATTTTTACCACATAAAAAAGGCCGTCATACTCGATTGACTCAGCTTGCCGAAGAAGAAAGGACGATTGTATTTTATGAGTCGACTCATCGTATTGTGAAATCTTTATCACAAATGGCGGAATATTTTGGCGCAGAGCGAAAAGCGTCTGTCTCTAGAGAATTAACCAAAATGCACGAAGAAACGGTTCGAGGAACATTGACGGAATTGGCGCAATACTACACCGATCACATTAGTAAAGGTGAGTTTGTAGTGATTGTTGGTGGAAAAGAATAGGTTGGGTTTATCTGAATAACATAATTGGTAAGACCTAACAGGTTTTGAAAACCTGAATGATCTCTAAAATCGTTTCAAAAAAAGAAGTACTTTCTCCCTCCATCAATTCACTTCCAACCCATACTTCTTCATGTACTTTTCGTACAATTCCCTTTGATGACTGCTTAAATCGATCGGTTGACCATTTACAAAAGCAATCGTTACATTGTTGGTTTTCATATCCAATGCATCACCTTTGGAGATGAACAAAGTCGCTAGTTTTCCAATTTCTATTGAGCCTACTTGTTTTTCGATTCCTAAAATTTTAGCAGCATTCAATGTAATGCTTGACAATGCTTCTTCTTTGTCTAATCCATAAGCAGCAGCAGTACCGGCATAAAATGGCAAATTCCGAGTTCCCATCGCTTGCATGCGTCCATCGTTTTGCAAACAGAACAACACTCCAGCTTCTTTCAATAAAGCAGGTAGTCGGTAGGGTTGGTCAACCGCATCATCTTCCCGCAAAGGCAACTCATGCACTCTTCTCAACACTACTGGAATGTTGTAGTCTACCAATAAATCAGCCACCAAAAGGGCGTCATAAGCACCAACTAAAACCGGCTTCTTGATTTCTTGTTCCCGAATAAAATAAATGGCTTCAGACAATTCCTTGGCCTTATCGGCATGAATAAAGACTTTTTTATTGCCTTTGAACACTTCACGCATGGCTTCAAATCTCAAATTCTTTTCCAAATTAAAGTCTGACTTTGAGTAGGCTTTTGCATTCAAAAAGAAAGTCTTCAACTCTTTTACTTCTGTCAAATAGTTTTTATTTTCAAAATAAACAATGTCTCCATTTTCCCACTTCGAAGAATAAACGGAAGGCCAATTGATGTGAATGGCATCGTCAATCTTCAACACCGCATCTTCCCAATTCCATCCATTCAAATTAAAGATAGAAGAAGTTCCGGAAATTCTTCCACCTTGAGGAGTCGATTGAACAATTAAAACGCCATTGGAACGAACTGTTGGAATAATTTTAGAATCGGTATTGTACGCCACCAAACTTCTGACTTGCGGCGTAATACTCCCCACTTCATTGTTGTCTCTAGTAGATCTTACTGCATCAATTTCTACCAATCCCAACACATTGTTTGGAGAAATAAATCCAGGATAGGAATGTTGTCCATACATCCGAATTACGGTATCGTAAGCATTGGTATCCAATCGATAATCTTGCGCACTCATCACCAAATTGATGGTCGTTCCTTTGATTCCTATAGCTGAATTTTTAATCACGTCACCATTTCCGATGTGAGCCGTCGTTCCTAAAATCAGTGTAGATCGCTCTTTCTTATTCTGCGCATTCAACACAAATACACCACAAATAGCGAAGATTGATAAAATGGTTTTAATTGATTTCATACCCTTCGTCCTCCATACTTTCACATTCATACAATTGCTTTTCTTTTGCTTCTGGTTTCTTCGTTTTTTCTCCCTTCTTCTTCGCCTCTATCATTTTCTGAACCAGCCGTTCTCGTTCGGTACTTACCTTTTTTCTCAACTCCTGATCTCTTTCTTCATCGTAATAACAAACACCGTCAATAATGGTCTTTTGAACTTTAGAATACACCGATAACGGATCTCCTGACCACACTACCAAATCAGCATCTTTCCCTTCTGCAATGCTTCCCATTCGTCTATCTAGATGAAGCATTTTTGCAGGGTTTAAAGTCACAAATTTCAATGCATCCATCTCACTCACATTTCCATACTTCACCGCCTTCGCCGCTTCTTGATTCAATCGTCGCCCCATTTCAGCATCATCAGAATTAAACCCTGTGGTTACGCCCATCTGGTTCAATATTGACCCATTGTATGGAATGGCATCGTTTACCTCAAATTTATACGCCCACCAATCGGAGAACGTAGAACCGGCGGCTCCGTGTTCCTTCATTTTGTCGGCTACTTTATATCCTTCTAAAATATGGGTAAACGTATTGATTTTAAAACCCATTGAATCGGCTACATGCATCAGCATATTGATTTCTGACTGCACATAAGAATGACAAGTGATGAAGCGTTTTTTATCCAAAATCTCAACTAATGTTTCCAATTCTAAATCTTTTCGTGGAATACTCATTTCTTTTCGGTCGCGATTATTTTTAGAATTGTACAGTGTCCAATTGTCTTTATAGGTTTTTGCACGAATAAAATCATCGTAATACACTTGCTCCACTCCCATCCTTGTTTGTGGAAAACGCACTTTCCGTTCATCACCCCAATTGGATTGCTTCACATTTTCTCCCAACGCAAATTTGATAAATCCATCAGCAGAATCAATTTTCATCACCTCAGGAGTTTCGCCCCATTTCAATTTTATGACAGCACTTTGTCCACCAATTGGATTGGCCGAACCATGCAACAATTGAGAAACCACGACTCCACCTGAAAGTTGGCGGTAAATATTAATGTCATCCGAATTAACTACATCGCCAATAGAAACCTCAGCAGTATTGGCCTGCCCACTTTCGTTGACTCCACGGCTAATTCCAATGTGTGAGTGTTCGTCGATAATACCAGAAGTAATGTGCAAGCCTTTGGCATCAAACTCTTCCACTTGGGGAGCCTTTTTATGAAAGATAATGCTCAAATCCAACTTAGGGCCAATTTTATGAATCTTCCCATCAATCACCAATACATCGGTTTCTCTTAAAATTCCTTTGCTTTCGTTGGTCCAAACTGTTGCATTTCGATACATCACATTCTTAGCAACGGGCATTATTTCAGATCCAAAAGCCATATTCGGATACCAAACAGGTCCATGCGTCATCACCTCTGAAGAGTCCTTTTTCTTCTCAGCTGTAAACTCTTTCTTTTTGATAGCGCCCCACTTCACCCAATCTCCTTTCGTTGAAATGGCATTTCCAGTCCAGATTCTACTTTTGTCGTCACTCACATGTCCGCTTAAGCGAATTACTTCTTTGCTTCCTTTACTCGCAAATGCCAACGAAACTTGATTTCCTTTCAATACGATAGTGCACGGTTTAGCAGAGTCATCACTTTTTATTTTAGCAGTTATCTTATCCAACTCCCCTTCTACTGTCAAGTCATACTGCATGTTTCCTTCAATGTTGACGCTATACGTACCTCGGATATCAATATTGGTTCTGTCACTAATAATGTATGGCTGCCCTTCTACCCAGTTTTCAAAAACAATCGATTTCTTATCGAAAATAGAAGCAGAAGTAATGATGAAATTAGCTGGATTACCTTTTTTTAGAGTTCCATCTGTATATTTTAGATTTAAGATTTGTGCAGGAGAAGTAGTAATTGCCGCCAAAGCTGCATCTTTCGATAAACCAGCACGAATCGCTTTACGCCAATTCGTTAAAAACTCTGATTGACTTTCCAATCCATTCGCTGTAAAGCAAAAAGGAACATCAGCTGCTTTCAACATCGCCGCATTAAATGGCGCCATTTCCCAATGTTTCATTTCCCCTAACGATACATTCATGGCATCGTAAGGGTTTTCTACATCGTAAGCCGCCGGAAAATTCAATGGTAAAATGAAAGCAGAATTCAACGCTTTGATTTCATCTACTCTTTTATACTCATCCCCATTCCCTTTGATGATGAATTTAAAATCAAACTCTTTCGCAATTTTATCCGCTCTCAAAGCCGACAAATAACTATCCACTGAAATGACTTTAGGTAGTGCTTTCGTTCGATTTATATTCTCTAAAGTGATGTTGTATTCTTTGGAGCCCAACCGATTTTCATACCATTGAGCGTCGTAATAGGTTTGACGCAACAAAGCAATAATTCCCATTAACGAAGTCGGATAAGTTTGTTTGGAGCTACCTTTATCAAAGGATAAAGAAGTGAACACTTCACTCTGCTCTAATGACTCATTTGGACTTTCTAATCCCAATGAAACCAATGCGGCAGTTCCTCTAAAAATTCCATCTTGTTGATGAGTAGCCACGACTCCAAATCCATTCTTTCTTAATTCCTTGGCTTTATCGTGTTCGATGACAAAACTTTCAAAAGCTTTATTCTCTGCTTTTACTGCTTCGTTCCAATTGTAAGCGCCCTCTTTATTAGATTCCAATTGTGGAGTAGACCTTTTATTCTTCTCTGTATCCTTCTGAATTCCATAATCAGAATAGGCATCAATGAAAGAATGATAAATAAATGCCCCTTTTAAATCGTATACCACACACGACTTAGGAATGGAAACCTCTTTTCCGACAGCCTCGATTTTTCCATTTTTAATCAACAAAGTTGCCTTCTGCAATACTTCTCCTGGTGCCACAGTAATAGTGGCATTCGTAAATGCAATGGAATTGTTGTTTGGGTTTCTATTCCCGTTGACGGGAAAAGTAGATTGGGCGTAAACAGTACAAAAAGGTATGAAGCTAAAAATAAGCAGGTACAAAAACCGCATCAGAATTGAAATTAGGGAGTGAAAATGATGGCTAAATTAAGAAAAGTAAGCTATGAGCTGAAACGAATAACGCTTTTTACTTGTCGTTTTCGTTACCTTTGACTTCAAAATTTTTGACTATGGAAATGATATTGATGATTCACTCGCTTTTGCGATATGTTATTTTGATTTTATTGGTATTTACAATCATCAAAGCATTTGCCGGATGGTTTGGAAATAAAGAATATACCGCTTCAGATAACAAATTGAGTTTATTCACTTTTATCAGTGCTCACTTGCAATTGGTAATTGGATTAGGGGTTTATTTTATGAGCCCAATCGTAAAAGTAGCAATGAGTGATATGGCTTCTGCAATGAAGGATCCCGTTTTGAGGTTCTGGTCTGTGGAGCATATGTTATCAATGATTGTAGCCATAGCTATTATCACCCTTGGACGAATTATGAGTAAAAAAGGAACGACAGATGCAGCGAAGCACCGAAGAATTGCCATTTATTATCTATTGGCATTGGTGTTGATTTTCTCTGCTATCCCTTGGCCTTTCTCAGCAATCGCTCGTCCTTGGTTTTAACCAATAATTTGACTATTTTCTGTACATGAATCTACACGATACGATTGAAAAAAGAGATGAAACCGCTATTTTAGTGGGAGTCATCACTCAAGAACAAGACGAAGCAAAAGTAGACGAATACTTGGACGAGCTGGCTTTTCTAGCTTTGACTGCTGGTGCGACTGAACATGCGCGTTTTACTCAAAAAATGGCAAAACCTAACCCAAAAACATTTGTGGGTGCCGGCAAGCTGGATGATATCGCAGCATACGTTAAAACCCATGACATTCAAATGGTGATATTTGACGATGAGTTAAGTCCATCTCAATTGAGAAACATAGAAAATGTATTGAATACAAAAATATTAGATCGAAGTAATTTGATTCTAGACATTTTTGCTAAACGCGCTCGTAGTGCTGAAGCTAGAACTCAAGTTGAGTTGGCTCAATACGAATACTTATTGCCTCGATTGACTAGAATGTGGACTCACCTTTCTCGTCAGAAAGGGGGAATTGGAATGCGTGGACCTGGTGAAACAGAAATTGAAACGGATAGACGTATTATTCGCGACAAAATCACATTACTAAAGGAGAAGCTAAAGAAGATTGACAAGCAAAAAGCAACACAACGAAAAGGCCGTGAGCAGATGATTCGTGCTGCTTTGGTTGGTTATACCAACGTTGGAAAGTCTACTGTGATGAATATGCTAGCTAAATCAGAAGTATTCGCAGAGAACAAACTATTTGCAACATTAGACACTACAGTGCGTAAAGTCGTGGTTGGAAATTTACCTTTTCTACTTTCTGATACAGTTGGATTTATCCGTAAGCTTCCTCACCATTTAGTAGATTCATTTAAGTCTACTTTGGACGAAGTTCGTGAAGCTGATGTGTTGATTCATGTAGTAGACATTTCTCATCCCAATTTCGAAGATCATATCAATACGGTAAAAGAAACATTGAAAGAGCTCAACTCATTGGACAAGGCGACTATTATGATTTTTAATAAAATCGATGCCTTTACTTATGTCAAAAAAGATGATGACGATTTGACTCCTAAAGTGCGGGAAAACTACTCTTTGGAAGAGTTAATGAAAACTTGGATGGCGAAAGAAAACTATCCATGTATCTTTATTTCGGCTCAGAATAAGGTCAATATTGACGGTTTACGAGACTTGCTATACGAAACTATTAAAGACCAGCACCTAAGGATTTATCCGCATAAATTACTGTACTAAAAAGCGAACTTTTTGCGATTTGATGCACAAATGGTTCAATGTACCTGTTAAATTCTTACAATTGTTGCATGATTGATCGCATCATTTACTCAAATCTGGTAAGAAAACTAAGAAAGGGGAAGACCATTGTTGTGCTAGGACCTAGGCAGGTTGGCAAAACTACCTTAATAAAGCTCTTAGTTAAAGATCTAAAAAATGCACTTTGGCTAAATGCTGAAAATCAAGAAGTACAGTTACTATTCCGAGATTTATACCCAGATCAATTGGAAAAAAAATTTAGAGGAATTTCGACCTTAGTAATTGATGAGGCTCAACTAATCAAAAAAATAGGAATAAAACTAAGGTCGATAACTGAAGAACTGCCACACATTCAACTAATCATAATTGGCTCTTCGACGATTGAATTTGCCCAAGAAATAGATAAGCAACTCACCGGCAAAAAATGGGAATATCAATTGTTCCCACTTTCATTTCAAGAAATGGCCAACAATCATGGTTTGATTGAAGAAAAACGATTATTATTTCACCGATTGGTTTATGGCTATTATCCTGATGTTGCAAAATCAGATGGTGATGAAAAAGAAATTGTGAAACAAATAACTGATCGGTATCTGTTCAGGGACATCAATGGCTGGAAAAGAATAAATAAAAGCGAAAAAATATTTAAACTACTAAAGGCTCTAGCATTTCAAGTAGGTCAGCCAGTTTCCTATAATGAATTGGGTAAAACAATAGGATTAAACAATGAAACCATTGAAGCCTATATAGAAATACTGGAGAAAGCATATATCATCTTTCGGTTGAGATCATTCAGCAGAAACTTACCTGTAGAATTAAAGAAAAGCCGCAAGATCTATTTCTATGACAATGGAATTCGGAATGCACTAATTGAAAACTTTCAACAGCCACCGCTTCGTAAAGATAGTGACGCATTGTGGGAAAACTTTTTAATTTCAGAACGATACAAACACCTCAGCTACAAAAATATTAAGACCAACAACTTTTTTTGGGGAACAAAGGACCAACAAGAGATTGATTATTTGGAGGAAAATGATGGGCAAATCTCAGCCTATGAATTCAAATGGAAACCAACCAATAAAACAGGAGTTACCAAAACCTTTACTAAAGCATACCCTGAAGCAACTGTTCAAATTATTACTCCGAGCAACTATATCGACTTCATTACTGGTTAAGAGAACGTCTGTAAATCCGTTAACTTTTTATACACGCCATTTTGCGCGATCAACCCGTCATGTGTGCCTCTTTCAGCTACTTCACCATCTTGCATCACGATAATTTCATCGGCATGCTGTATCGTTGACAATCGGTGAGCAATCACAATAGAAGTTCTATTCTGCATCAGCTTGTACAAAGCATCTTGCACCAACTTTTCTGATTCAGTATCCAAAGCAGATGTTGCTTCATCCAAAATCATAATCGGTGGATTTTTCATCACTGCACGTGCAATACTTATTCGCTGTTTCTGTCCTCCTGATAGTTTACCTCCACCATCACCAATATTGGTATGGTAGCCATTTGGCATTTTATCGATAAATTCATGTGCATTGGCAATCTTAGCCGCTTCAATCACACCTTCCATCGTTGGATTATCAATTCCTAAAGCGATGTTGTTGTAGATGGTATCATTAAACAAAATAGACTGTTGAGAAACAATACCCATCAATGATCGCAAATCTTTGATTTTGTAATCTGTTATTGGATGTCCGTCCAACCAAATTGCTCCACTTTTAGGATCGTAAAATCGTGGCAACAAATCAACCAAAGTAGACTTACCTCCACCCGACTGACCAACTAATGCTATCGTTTTTCCTTTCTGAACTTGGATATTTACATTCTTCAATACAACAGTATCGCCATAAGCGAAAGTCAAATCTCTGTATTCAATGCCCTCTTTGAATCCGTCTACACTTAGTGCATTTGCCTTCTCAGTGATTTTATTTTCTGCATCCAACACCATGTCGATACGCTCAGTTGATGCAGCGCCTTTTTGAATGTTGTAATAAGCCGAAGAAAGTGATTTAACTGGATTCAATAATTGAGAAAAGATAATGATGTATCCAATAAAATCACCACCGCTAAACTCTACAGCAGGATCCAATACCATATTTCCACCGTACCAAACTAAAGCGACCATCACTATGGAACCCAAAAACTCACTCAAAGGAGAAGCTAAATCACGCTTGCGAAACATTTTGAGCATGGTCGCATTGTACTCTCCATTTATAGAGTCAAATTTTTGATTGGCAGAAGCCTCCGCATTAAATGCTTTTAATATTCTTAATCCCGTCAGCGTTTCTTCTACATTAGAAAGTAGCTCTCCCATCTTAATCTGAAGCTTGGAAGAAGTTCGTTTTAAACTCTTACCCACTTTTCCGATAATCAATCCACTAATAGGCAATAGAACCAATGAGAACAATGTCAAATTGGCATTCATACTTATCATTATACCCAAGGACAAAACGATAGAAATAGGATCCCGAAAGAGCATTTCTAATGAACTCATTATCGACCATTCTACTTCTTGAACGTCGCCAGTAATTCGGCTAATGATGTCTCCCTTCTTTTCTTCTGAATAAAATGAAAGTGGCAATACTAAAATCTTTCTATATATAGCTTGACGAATATCTCTCACCACTCCGCTTCTGATGTTGGCCATAAAAAATCGGCTCAAATAGCCAAAAATATTCTTTAAGAAAAACAGAACAGCGACAGTCAAACATATAAACAATAAAGCACCACGCTGACCGTATTCCACAATAAATGGCTGCATCTGATAATTAAAAATAGCTTTGATATAATCTGCACTCAACTCAAAACTTGGCTGCACCAAAACTGGCTCAACATCGCCAAATAATAGATTTAGAAATGGAATAAATGCCAGCAGTGACAATAAGTTAAAAAACACAGACAACACATTGAAGCCAATGCTAAGAAGGGCGACTAACTTATAGGGTACTAGGTATTTTCCAATTTTGAGTAAACTCTTCATTAATCAGTTATTTGAGTATAAGTTTCCAATTTTTAAAACCAAAATAGTGTTTTCCACCGTTCAAGTTTCGTTCTAAAAATGAGATGATTCTATATTTTAATTTTTCGTGTTTGAACTTTGGCCGATCCGGACGTTTCATAGTCGTATAGTTCAGTTGATGTCCCCAAGAGAAATCTTTCATTTTATCTTCCATCACTTTCGGGTGTGTTCCTTTAAACAACGGCAAATGCTTCAAAGGTCCATAATCAAAACCTGCCTGTTGGTTTTCATAAATTGCGTCTACCGTTTGTTTGTCTTTATAGGCAGAATCCATCGCCTTTTTCTTGCTCTGCATGTATTCCGGTGGACGAACCCAACCATAATGATAAATAGTTGCATCAACGGCAGCCACATTTAATTGGTAAGCATTTTCTTTCGTTCGATAGCTTTTACCATCAAAATTTTCAATTCGCTTAAAAGATTGTGCGTCACCAAAAGAATGAATCGTCGGAACATTTCGAACAATTCTTACTTCATTCTGATACCAACCATGGTGATTGATGTAATGATCGTAATCTCCAAAAAAGTGTCGGTAGTTAAATAATAGACCTTCTACCTTCTCATTGTGCAATAATTCTTCGCATCGCGCTTTTATGATTGGCAAGTCGTCTTCATGAACTACTTCATCGGCTTGTATGTAAAACAACCAATCGCCCGAGCAATGCGATTTGGCAATATCTGTTTGGTGGGCGTACTCCGTTCCATGAGGAAATGCAGCTAAATCCCACACTGTTTCAATTATTTTAATTTTTGGAGAATTGATACTTTCTAACAATTCTCTTGTATTATCGTCGGAGTCTCCTTTTCCTAAAGCCACCACAAACTCGTCCACAATGGGAAGAATAGATTGAATCGATTCGCAAATCGGATAATACAATTTGGAGACATTTCTAGTAAAAGTAAACCCGCTAATTTTCATTAAAATTGATCAAAATGATATTCGGCTCAAAGATATTCATTCCATTTCATATGGATTGTCCAACTATCTTTCGAATGTAAACATATATTCCTAATTCATTTGATAACTTTGCACCATGGATAGCTTAAGACAAAGTAAGGTAGCTCGGTTACTACAAAAAGAAATAGGCGATATTTTTATCAAAGATTTTAAATCCCCTTTACCAGGTGTAATGATTTCAATTACCCAAGTTAGAGTAAGCCCAGACCTTGGTGTGGCTAAGGTATACGTAAGTCTATTCCCATCCGACGACAAAAAAGGAGCCATAGAAACATTGAGAAAAAAGACCTCAGAAGTAAGAGGATTCCTTGGAAAAAGAGTGGCAAAACAACTTCGAATTGTGCCAGAGATCATCTTTTATTTAGACGATTCTTTCGATTATGCAGAGAAAATTGACTTATTGTTGAAGAAGTAATGTCATTACTTAATATCAAAAAAACAGAAAACGAGGAAGAAAAAGTCTGGCTGGGTCAACAAATTGGCCGATCTACTTTCCTGCGAAAAGGATTTCACTTCCTATCTAATTTTCTAATTCTACGGAGTTGGTATATTCGAAAAGCAATAAAAGATTGGGCTAAAAATGCGCCTGTTGATGTCAATATATTAGATTTAGGTTCTGGCTTTGGACAATGTGCTTTTTACCTTTCTTCGATCAATCCGAAATGGAATATTTTTTCATTGGACATCAATAGGGATAAAGTTTGCCAATGCAATTCATTCTTTAACGAAATAGGAAGGCAAAATGTAGTTTTTAGAACGGCGGACATCCAAGAATTCGTGCAAGAAGAGGCCTACGACCTCGCTTTGTCCATTGATGTTTTGCATTACATTGAAGACGACAAAGCACTTCTTGACAATATTTATCGCTCATTAAAACCAAATGGAACCATTTTACTTTCTGTTCCTACTTGCTATTCAGAGTTTGATCTCTTCCCGATCCGCTCGCATAAATCTACTATGACTCCTGTGCGAAAAGGATACAAAAAATTGAAATTATTGAAAAAAGTGAAAGACGCCGGATTCAAAGTCGAGTACTCTTCCTTTACTTACGGAAAAGCAGGGAAATTAGCTTATAATTTATCCATCTTATTTCCCTTAAAAGCGTTACAGCTCGCAAAAATATTTGCACTCCTGTTACCCTTTTATTTGGTTATCTTTCTGCCCATTTCACTTTTGCTCAATTTATTTGATATGTTGATCAAGAAAACACGAGGGGAAGGAATCATTATCAAAGCTGTTAAAATATAATTTCGATTCAACTGATTTGAATTTACCATTCCATATTGCGCGCAGATACCTTTTTTCGAAAAAATCGAAAAACATCATCAATATCATTTCTTGGATATCGATGCTCAGCATTGGTGTTGGAAGTTTGGCGCTTATTGTAGTTCTTTCTGTATTCAATGGCTTGCAAACATTGGTAGAATCCATGTATGAATCTTTTGAACCCGACATCAAAATCACGGCTTCAAAAGGAAAAACCATTGACCTTTCTATATTTCCGTTGGAAGAAATTGAACAAATGGAAGGAGTGTTCCATTATTCAAAAGTAATAGAAGAAGTAGTTGGCGTGAAAAATGGCGAAAAGCAATGCATCGCTACCATAAAAGGAGTGGAACAATCTTTCATTGAAATGTCTCATTTGGACAGTGTGCTATTGGATGGAAAAGCTGTTTTAGAAAATAACGGGATTAATTTTGCAATCGTCGGATATGGAATTGCAGCACGACTTTCTTTATACCTTCAAAATGGAGAAAATCTGAGCATTTACATTCCCAAGCGTGGAAAAGTGAGTTCCTTAAATTTAACCTCCGCTTTTACTTTCAAGCAAATTACGCCTTCGTCTATCTTTTTTATCAACCCAGACATTGACGATAAATACATTGTGGTTCCATTGGAATTTATCCAATCTTCGTTAGATTATGAAGATAAGATTACTTCTCTAGAGCTAAATATTTCTGACAAAAATCAATTAGAGGCTATACAAGAACAACTTCAGCAAAAGCTAGGCGCCGATTACAAAGTAGAGAACCGTTATGAAATGAATGCATTGCTCTACAAAACCAATCAAGCCGAAAAGTGGATCACGTTTATGATTTTAGCATTCATTTTATTGATTGCCGCTTTCAACATCTTGTCTTCTCTAACCATATTAATTATGGATAAAAAAGAAGACATCAAGGTATTGAGAAGCATGGGAGCCAGTAAAAAACTCATCCAGAAGATCTTTTTCACGGAAGGAATTTTAATCAACATGATTGGAGCCGGTGGCGGATTGCTTTTAGGAACGGTTGTTTGCTTGGTTCAACAACACTTTGGAATCTTGAAACTATCCGGTGGAATTGTAGAATATTATCCTGTAGAATTACAGGGATTAGATTTTATTCTCATCTCATGCACAGTCATTCTTATTGGTGGATTCTCTTCTTATTTGCCCGTAAAGGTGTTGACGAAAAAACTACTGTAAAATCATTCCTTCAGTTCCGTAATGCGCCTTAATTGCTTCAAAAACTTCGAACAATTCTCGTTCCTCATCTAGAGTTACTAATTGCATTCTAAATTCTTTAAAGTTGGCTATACCTTTGAAATAATTCGTGTAGTGGCGTCTCATTTCCACGATTCCATTGCGTTCGCCTTTCCACTTGATTGACATTTCTAAATGGCGTCTCGCCGCTTCTAAGCGCTCGTTAAATGTTGGCGCATCCAAATGCTCGCCCGTTGCTAAAAAGTGCTTTATTTCTCTAAAAATCCATGGATAACCGATACTCGCACGGCCAATCATTACGCCATCTACTCCATAGCGCTCTTTGTACAACTTTGCTTTCTCTGGTGTATTGATATCACCATTCCCAAAGACTGGAATATGCATCCGTGGATTGTTCTTTACTTCCGCAATTAAGCTCCAGTCGGCTTCCCCTTTATACATTTGCTTTCGAGTACGACCGTGGATAGAAATTCCTTGAATTCCTACATCTTGCAATCGCTCTGCTACTTCTACAATGTATTTGGTATCTTCATCCCAACCTAGTCGCGTCTTTACAGTCACTGGCAAATTGGTAGACTTTACGATTTCGGCAGTCATACGCACCATCTTAGGAATGTCTTGCAAAATTCCAGCTCCAGCGCCTTTACATGCGACTTTTTTTACCGGACAACCATAATTGATGTCAATAATATCAGGATTAGCGGCAGCTGTTACTTCAGTTGCCTGCTTCATGGATTCAATATCGTTTCCGAAAATTTGAATCCCAATTGGTCGCTCATATTCAAAAATATCTAGTTTCTGAACACTTTTTACAGCGTCTCTAATTAAGCCCTCAGAAGATATAAACTCTGTATACATCAAGTCTGCACCCTGTTCCTTGCACAATGCACGAAAAGGCGGATCACTTACATCCTCCATCGGAGCGAGTAATAAAGGGAAGTCCCCGAGTTCTATATTTCCTATCTTTGCCACTGACTATTTTTTACAAAATTACTAAATCAAACACATCCATTTGAAAACATTCCAAGATATCGTATCCAAGCTGTTAATCCTTTTGGGAATTTGTTTAATAGCCGGAAGTGTCATTTCGTTATTGAGTATTTTTTTAGTGCCGTATATTTTCGATATTCCATCTGATAGTGCCCAAGAAATATTCAATCACGCCTCTAACCCAATATATATTGGAGCACTAAAGTTTATTCAGTTTTTCAATTCTATTGGATTATTCGTTATTCCCCCTTTTTTGTACGTGTTGTACATCAAAGAAAAACCTTTGGACTTCTTGAATTTGAAAAAATCGGTGCACATTCGAACCATTATTTTTCTTGCACTAATTTACGTGATTAGTATTCCTGCTATGGAGTGGTTGATTACATTCAATAGCAAGCTAGATTTACCAGACAGTTTAATTCAGCTAGAACAATGGATGAAAGCTGCAGAAGAACGCGCTGCAGAAGTGACCAAAGCATTTTTAGTAATGAATGGAATCGGTGACTTAGTCATCAACTTGATCATCATTGCTATTATTCCTGCGATTGGAGAGGAGTTGCTGTTCCGTGGAATTTTACAACGACAAATCAACTTATGGAGTAAAAATGGGCACTTAGCGGTTTGGTTAGCAGCATTTATTTTTAGCGCCATCCACTTACAATTCTATGGCTTTTTACCTCGATTAATATTGGGTGCCTTGTTTGGTTACTTTTATTTGTGGAGCAATAATTTATGGGTTCCAATCATTGCGCATTTCATCAACAATGCATCTGCTGTGATGATTAGTTATTACATGGGCACTCCGGAGACAGACATTCAGTTAGAAGCTATGAATCAAAATGGAAGTGAAATGTATGTCATTATTTCATTGGTAATTCTGTTCTTAACGTTGAAGAGATTTAGAGAGAATTTGCGGGGAGTTACGGTGAGTAAGAAGATTGAGCAGAATTAGAAAAAAAACAAAGTGGTCATGAAGATATGTTAGGCTATTATCCAGTTAACATTACCAAAATTCATTTTCATCAATAATATATTCCACTTTTACTCTGGAGGCTGCCTCCAAATTATCTTCCTTCTCATACTTAGTAGATAAATTAATGTAACATACAGAATCACTAACTACAGGATTCTCATAGGCTAAAATTCGTTTATATTGGAATTTAGTCGAATCTAGATTTTTAGATTGAAAATATCCGTCCCCTGAAAACAAACTAACTTTTCCATCCTTATGAAAAACTAAGTATCCTTTGAAGTTACCACCAATGCCTGAGTATTCAGACCAGATAATACCATTGTCATTATCTGGCTCCGCACCATAATAGAAACTTGTTTTTCCACATTCATCCACTCGACTTATCACCACATTTCCATACTGATACTTAACTTCTGAATGTAGTCCACAACAACCAGTCAGAGTGATTAACAAAAGAATAAACAAACTTTTCACTAATTCTAGATTTTAATATAATTCTACATTCAAAAAGTATAAAACATTATGCTTTGCACAAAAAAGGAAACTCAAACTTAACATATTTTTTTGTTCGCGCGGACTTGTAGTCCGTGAAGCATATTTTTATTTAAATTACAAAAGCTCTTTATAATTGATTGACATTAAGCTAAAATAATACATATTTTAGGTCTCCAATCAACGGACTGAAAGTCCTCTGTTCTTTCAGACCTACTTATCATGGACTGCAAGTCCGCGCGAACAGGTTTACTTCGATATTTTATTCGAATTGGATTCAATTCATTATTCACCTCCAATTACTCTCAATCGAATTGATTCAGCAACAAGACTATTTAAAGACATCTTAGTTTCCATTGCCAATAATGCCGCTTTCTGATGTAATTTCGATGGTATTCGAATATTAAAACTTCCTTTAAATGGTTTTTCAGGCGCTTTACCTGCTTCTTTACAATCCTCTATGTAGATATTTATGGCTTCTTTAAAATCTTTTTCTAATTCCTTTCCGGTTTCACCTTCGTATGAGATAAGACCCTTTATACCTAATACCTGACCATAAAGCAATCCATCTTCTTCGCTGTACTCAATACTTCCGCTGTACCCTTTGTGTTCTAAATATTTCATAATTCCAAAATTTCTTTAATTTGTTCGCGCGGACTTGCAGTCCGTGAAGCATATTTTTATTTAAAATACAAATGCTCTTTATAATTGATTGTCATTAAGCGAAATTAATACCTATTTTAAATCTCCTTTCAACGGACTGAAAGTCCTCTGTTCTTTCAGACTCACTTATCACGGACTGCAAGTCCGCGCGAACAGATACTATTTCCTTTTCAAAACTTCATATTCAGTGCTACTTATGCCTTTCTCAATTTCATTTTCAATAGTATCTTTCATTATCCAATAAGTTTTCATTCTATAAGTACCGACAGATTCAAAATGTTCTTTAATTAAAACGAACGCTTTGTTAAAAGTATATTCCATAACATTGACAATTGAGTCTTGAGGATTGTATAGAATGGTTCTTGCTTTAAGGATACAATTCGGTGGATATGCTATAAAAATATTTGCTAATAAAGTGTTATCTACATAAATAATTGAATCCTCAGGTTTAAATGAGTAGAACATAAATGCTTCTCCACTTTTAGATTTCAACTTTCCTTTTTCATCATAAATTCTAAGGTAAACTAAATCTTCTTCGGGCGTGTATGCCTCATATCTGGAAACTACTCCATTCTCTCGATACTCAATCCATTCTCGCCATTTTTTTCCATCATTAAAGTGACCATTAATATGAAGATTCTTATTTTTATAAAAATCCTTATAAATACCATCCTTAGCTCCATTTTTATAATCAATATATATAACGAAACCTTCCTTATCTGTTGATTTAATGAAACCGTGTAATTCACCATTTCTATTGTAAGTGAGTGAATCTGTAATTATACCATTACTATTCTTTGCGATTTTCAATACACCACCATTTTCCAACTCTATAGAATCATAACAAGATTGAATTAGAAGCAATATTCCAATAGCAAGGAAAAAATTTATTCGAATCATAATTTAACTTTAACTAATAAGAACCACTTAGAGCATGAATTTGAAGGTACATTACAACTTCCAATACTCAATCAACCTTGGAGTTTCATATAAATCCACTTTGTCTTCAAAAGCTACCAAATAGTTAATCCCATTTTGAGTAGAAATATTGTAAACGAAGATATTATCTTTTCTTAAATCGTAAAATTCTCCAATTGAACTTAAAACAACTCCTCGATTATAATTAGATTCCGTCATATCCATACCACCTACAAATGATAAATTGAGGATTTCATTTTCATTAAACTCAGGTTTGGAGCTTAGTGTTTTTAGAATATAGTCATCTAAATCAAACTTACTGCTCTCATCGTTTTTTCGCTTAGCTCTAAGGAATAAAAGAAACCCTAGAGCAACTATAAGAATGCATATGTAAATCATCTCACTTTTCTAATATTCAATTCTCTAAAAATAATACAATTAAACCAAAAAGCCTCCAAGAAAATAAAATTCTTGAAGGCTCTTTTAAAAGTATCCATGTTGATTAACTCAAAGAGCCAATCATATCTTCTGGCTTCACCCACTGGTCAAATTGATCAGCTGTTAGGTAACCCAAATTAATTGCTTCTTCTTTCAAAGTCGTACCATTTTCATGAGCCGTTTTTGCAATTTTAGACGCTTTATCGTATCCAATATGTGTATTCAAAGCAGTCACCAACATTAATGAGTTGTTCAAGTTTTTCTTGATGTTCGCATAGTTTGGTTCGATACCTACTGCACAATTCACATCAAAAGAAACGCAAGCATCACCAATCAAACGAGCAGACTCTAATAAGTTTTTCGCCATCATTGGTTTGAACACATTCAATTGAAAGTGTCCATTCATTCCACCAGTGGTTACCGCTACATCGTTTCCTACTACTTGAGCACAAACCATTGTCAATGCTTCACACTGAGTTGGATTTACTTTACCTGGCATAATAGATGAACCTGGCTCATTCGCGGGAATATTAATTTCACCAATTCCACATCTAGGACCCGATGCCAATAAACGAACATCGTTTGAAATCTTCATTAAACTCACCGCCATTTGCTTCAACGCTCCGTGGGTTTCTACCAATGCATCGTGTGCAGCTAATGCTTCAAATTTATTTTCAGCAGTAATGAAAGGCAATTCACTGAACTCAGCGATCTTTTTTGCGACTAACTCTGCATATCCTTTAGGCGTATTAATTCCTGTTCCAACAGCAGTTCCACCCAAAGCTAATTCAGCCAAGTGAGGCAATGTATTTCTCAACGCCTTCAAGCTGTGATCCAACTGTGAAACGAATCCTGAAAATTCTTGACCTACCGTTAAAGGAGTGGCATCCATTAAGTGAGTACGACCAATTTTTACAACACCCATAAATTCTTTTGCAATTCGATCCAATGTATTTCTCAACTGCTCTACACCAGGAATCGTAGTTTCAACCACCATTTTATAAGAAGCGATGTGCATTCCTGTTGGGAAAGTATCGTTAGATGACTGTGATTTATTCACGTCATCATTCGGATGAATCATTGTTTTTCCTTCACCCAACTTATTCCCTGCAATAACGTGTGCTCTGTTGGCAATCACCTCATTGGTATTCATATTTGATTGCGTACCTGAACCAGTTTGCCACACTACCAATGGAAATTGGTCGTCTAACTTTCCTTCTAAAATCTCATCACACACTTTAGAAATCAAATCTCTTTTCTCCGCATCTAACACTCCTAACTCGCAGTTAGTGTGTGCTGCTGCCTTTTTCAAATAAGCAAAACCCCTAACAATTTCGATTGGCATCAACTGCTTCGAATCGCCAATTTTAAAATTATTACGAGATCTTTCTGTTTGAGCTCCCCAGTATTTATCAGCAGGAACTTTCACCTCACCCATGGTGTCTTTCTCTATTCGGTAATCCATTTTTATTGTATTTTTTATGATTTAAAGGATACTATTCTTAAAAATTGATTAAAATTGCAGTCACAAAAGAAATCAAATTATGTTTACAGGAGGATTTTTACTTTTCTTAGCCATTTTCGGCCTTGCGTTTTGGGTATTAATATTCTTATCTGCATTTGCTTTACCTTATGCTATCACTATGTATGTGATTGAAAAGATGAAAGGCAAAAAAGCTGAATAAGCTTATTTTACAGCAATTCCAACACATTTTCAGGTGGCCTTCCTAAGACCGCCTTATTTCCTTTTACCACAATCGGCCGTTCAATTAACTTTGGGTTTTCCAACATAATTGTGATCCATTCGTCTTCGGTAAAGTTCGAATTCTTAAACTTTTCTTTATAAACTGCTTCTCCTTTTCTCACTAATTGTGAAGGTTGGATATGCAATTTTGCTAGGATCAATTTCAATTCTTCTCGAGTTGGAATTTCTTTTAAATACTCCACGATCTCTACATCAACACCTGCATCATTTATTAATGCCAAGGTCTCTCTACTTTTCGTACAACGTGGATTGTGATAAATTTTCATAGTTTATATTTATTTTCCGCCACCATACTCCATCAAGTAGGCCTTAATAAATGGATCTAAATCTCCATCCATTACATTGTCTACATTAGAAGTTTCGTGACCTGTTCGTACATCTTTAACTAACTTATAAGGATGCATGACATAGTTTCTAATTTGAGAACCCCACTCAATTTTCTTCTTTTCAGATTCAACTTCAGCGCGCTTCTCTAATTTCTTACGCATCTCCAATTCGTACAATTGAGACTTAAGCAACTGCATTGCTTTCTCTTTATTTCCTAATTGAGACCGTGTTTCTGTGTTGTCAATTATAATTCCAGTTGGTTTGTGGTGCAATCGAACTCCGGTTTCTACCTTATTCACATTCTGCCCTCCAGCACCTCCCGAACGGAAAGTATCGAAGTATACATCAGCGGGATTAATATTGATTTCAATCGTATCATCTACCAATGGATACACATAAACAGAAACGAAAGAAGTATGACGCTTCGCATTACTGTCGAATGGAGAGATTCTCACCAAACGATGAACCCCATTTTCTCCTTTTAAATACCCATAAGCAAACTCACCATCGATCTCTAACGTAACCGTTTTTACACCGGCAACATCTCCTTCCTGGTAATCGAGTTCTTTGATTTTACAATTGTGTTTTTCGGCCCATTGAAGATACATTCGAGTAAGCATAGCTGCCCAATCACAGCTTTCCGTTCCACCTGCTCCAGCAGTAATTTGGATCACGGCGCTCAACACATCTTCCTCTTCGCTCAGCATTTTCTTAAACTCTAACTCTTCGACTACCTCAGTGGCTTTATCAAAAGATTGTTGAAGTTCGGCTTCTGTTGCTTCATCCTCTTTATAGAAATCATAGATCACCTGAGCATCGTCCACTGCAGCTTTTGAAGCTTTGTAGCCATCTGTCCAGACCTTTTGATCGCGAATTTGTTTTAGAAATTTTTCAGCAGCTTTGGGATCATCCCAAAATTCAGGTAAGTGACTGCGCTGCTCGTCTTCAGCAATTTGAATTAATTTATCATCGACGTCAAAGATACCCCCTTAGCGCTTCCACACGCCCAACAAGCTCTTTGATGTTATCTTGAGTTACCATAGATTTATACTAAATTTGAGAACCAAAATTAAGCCTTCTCGATGAATTTAAATGGTTAAATAGTTGTTATTTTAGCAATATAATTCCAGTCATTTACAATGCCAACTCCAGAAGAAAGACGTGCGCTAAGAAGAATTAAACGAATTCTTGTTCAGGAACAATACCGTATAAATCCTCCAATAAAGCCTATAGAAAAAAAGGACAATATGGGAATCATTCACACACTAATGGTGCTTGCTTTTTTTATAGGTTTATTGATGATTGTTATCTTTGGAAGTGAAACGGTAATCAGCATTTGGGGGATTACTAAAATCTTTGCTTTTGTTCTGGCGATCACATTACTCATCCCCATTAAATGGTATAGAAAGAAATTCACAATGAATGTGTATGAATATTTTCTGCTTAGCTTTTTAGGTTATGCCCCTTTCCTTACTGGACTATTTTTCACCCTTAATTATGTGAATCGAGCGAATTTTCATGTAGAAACTTATCCAATAGAATCTATAGAGCGAAATGAATATTATTCTGAAGTACACCTAAACAATGACACTTTGAGCGAATATGCACTGCTTACTAGTTTTGACGATAGAGATTTTGCTTTTTATTTCAATAAAAGAAAGATGCGTTATGAGTTTGAAGACGGAGGGTTGGGATTAAAAATTCTACTTGACAAACGTGCTATTCCTTAAAGAAATCATCTAAAGTTTCCATAATTAGTGAACTTTCATACCCTTTTTGGGCAGCAGTCCGATACAACTTCCCTTTTAATTCAAATCGCTCATTATTATTTAACCCCTTGAATTCCTCAGGTATTTTCTTTTCAATTATTCTATGAAGCGCTTTTCTATAAGCTATTGGATCAATTTGTTCAAATGATTGATTGATTAACGACTCCGTTATCCGGTGCATTTTTAATCCCTGCCGAATTTTAATCTTTCCCCATCGTTTTACATTAAATTTTCCTCGGGAATAGGCCATCGCAAAACGTTCATTAGAAACGAATTTTTCTTCAATCAATATATCAAGAACCCGAACTACAACTTCCTGTTCGGCTCCCCATTCTTTCATTTTTCGTTCCATCTCCACTTCACTGCGCTCACGATACAGACAAAACTTTTGTGCTTTGTCAAGAACTTTTTCAGGAGTTAAAGGGTTTTGAAAACGATTCATCAGTTGGGTAATGGTAACTTTGTTCAAATTAACAGAAATCGACTAGAAATACGGCATAAATCAAGATGAAAAATAAAAAAGCGTTGTATGCCTTATTGACCGCAAATGCGATTTCTCAGTTTGCGCAAGGAATTAGCATGTTGGCCATTCCTTGGTATTTTGCTAAGCAGCTAGGTGAAGCATCATTTTTTGCTACATTCTATGCTATAGCCACCTTTGCGACATTATTTTGGGGATTGTATGCTGGAACTTTAATCGATAAATTCCCGAGAAAAAACATTTTCATCGGACTATGTCTAGTGAGTTTTGTAGTCCTCACTTTTGTTTCAGGTTATGGATTTTATACTGGAGCTGTTCCTATGACCTTGGTGGCTTTGGTATTTTGTTTTACCATTTTTAATTACAACATTCATTATCCCACTTTGTATGCCTTCGGCCAAGAAATTACCGAGAAGGAACATTACGCAAAAACAAACTCTCTACTCGAAGTGATTGGTCAAACCACCAATGTACTTTCAGGCGCGATGGCGATTGTGTTGATTGAAGGATTGGATTTTGACTTCATGGACTTTGCCATTCGCATAGAAGCTTGGAGTATTCAAAAGATATTTGCGCTCGACGCTAGTACTTATTTGGTGGCAATGATGCTGATTAAAGGCATAAAATACATCCCTACTGTTGAAAAAGTAAAAGTATCTAAAGAAAATGCATGGGTGAGACTGAAAGAAGGTGTGCAGTTTCTAAAAGCTAATCCATTAATATTTGTCTTCGGAAATGCGTCCTACACTGTTTTCATTTTTGTATTGGTTTCCACTCATCTTTTGTGGCCGATGTATATTGATCAGCATCTACACGTATCCGGCGATATTTATGCCTCCACAAAAGTCCTTTATGCTCTCGGAGCAGTTTTGTCAGGTGCATTCATTACCAAAGCATTAAGAAGTTGGAATACAATTTCATCGGTGATTTTATTAATGAGTATTGCCGCAATTGCATTCTTTATTCTAAGTATTTCTCAAGCAGTTGGCGTACTTCTTTTCTTAGGAATCTTCTTTGGAATCACGAATGCGGGTGTACGAATTTTGAGAGTCACTTATTTATTCAACCACATTCCAAATCATGTGATTGGTAGATCGAACAGTGTATTCCAAAGCATCAATATTTTCTTAAGATCTGTCTTTATCGGACTATTCTCACTCGCATTTTTTAGCGATGGCTCCAATATTATTTGGGCATTTGTAATTGCAGCAGTAGCAGTTGTGCTGTCTATAGTACCGTTGGTGATCTATTACAAGAAATTGGTTGATTGGAAATCTACTTTAAACTAATCTCTTCGTTCAACGCATCATGAAAATGATACTCTAGAAATTCATAAGAATCAGAGGCGTGGATTTTCACCCACTTCTTATACTTCATGAACCATTGACGTTGTACAGAGTAGAAACCTTTTGTAAGGTATGCTTCTATAAATGGGTGAACATGTAAACTGATTCGCTTTTGATTCAATTGAGTTAAAATATAACGCAAGTTATTTTCAATCTCATCAATTAATAAAATAGTTGCTTGAGCTTCGCCTGTTCCATTGCAACATGGACAAGTTTCAGCAGTACGAATCTCCATTTCTGGTCGAACACGCTGGCGAGTAATTTGGATCAAACCAAACTTAGAGGGAGGCAAAACAGTATGTTTCGCTCTATCATCTGCCATTGCTTCACGCATCACTTCAAATAGTTTCTCGCGATTCGCGCCGTCTTTCATGTCAATGAAATCAATAACGATGATTCCACCCATATCTCTCAAGCGCAATTGTCGAGCTATTTCATGAGCCGATTCAATGTTTACTTCCAAGGCATTTTGCTCTTGATTCTCCATTTTTCTGCTACGCTGTCCACTATTAACATCAATTACATGAAGTGCTTCTGTATGCTCAATGATTAAATAAGCACCAGATTTCATGGTCACATTTTTTCCAAAAAGCGACTTTATTTGTTTTTCTAATCCAAAATGATCAAATATTGGAGTGGTTTTACGATAGCCTTTTACAATGCTTTCTCTACCGGGGGCAATACTAGCAATGTATTCTTTTAGTTCTAGTTGGATATTTTTATCATCCACATAGATGTTACTAAACTGTGCGTTCATTAAATCACGCAACATAGCAGAAGTCCGACTTAATTCACCTAAAACTCGCATTGGAGGTTTAGAAGACTTCAGTTTCTGAAAGGCTTCTTCCCACTTTTCGTAAAGATTATTGAGGTCGCCATGAAGGTCTGCTACCTTTTTATTCTCAGCTACCGTTCGGATAATTACTCCAAAACCTTGTGGTCGGATGCTTTGAATTAAGCGCTTCAAACGAGTTCGTTCGTCGCTACTTTTAATTTTTTGTGAAACAGAAATTCTATCAGAAAAAGGGACTAATACTAAATACCTTCCTGCAATAGATAGTTCAGCACTCAATCTAGGACCTTTCGTAGATATAGGTTCTTTTGCAATCTGCACCAAGACATTTTGATTGGCCACCAACAAATCACTAATCTTCCCAGTTTTTTCAATCTCAGCTTCGAACTTAAAGTCCTTTAGTGAAGCGGCTGATATTTTTTTAGTAGCAACTCCTGTTACATATTTATTTAGTGAGGAAAATCTAGGGCCTAAATCCAAATAATGAAGAAAGGCATCTTTCTCATAACCAACATCAACAAAAGCAGCATTCAATCCGGGCATCACTTTTTTGATGCGGCCCAAATAAATGTCACCAACAGAAAAACTATTATTGCTTTTCTCCTTGTGTAGTTCCACTAAAGCTTTGTCTTTTAATAAAGCAATTGTAACTTCAGAAGGAGATGAGTGAATAACTAAATCCAAAACCATATTTACGAATAATCACAAAACACAAGAAACCCAAGGCATTTTTATGCAGGGCTTTATTCTTGTTATCAATAAGATAGATGTTAAAAAATTCCGGCTACAGAATCTGTAGCCGGAAGCTTATTACTTCTTCTTCTTGTGTCTATTCTTTCTTAAACGCTTTTTACGTTTATGGGTAGCCATCTTATGTCTTTTTCTTTTCTTACCGCTTGGCATATCTTTTAATTTATGTTATTATTCTACTTTTTTATCTTCAACTCTTCAATATAAGTATCCACTTGTTGGATCACCAACGGATCTTTTTGAAAAGATTTATACTTTTCTAAATAACTAAGCCCTTTTTCTATTTCTCCCATTTGTACATACAAATCAGTTAAATATAAATAAGCTTCAGCATTTTCTGGGTCAATCTCTAACACTTTATTGAATCGCTGAATAGCTTTCTCATATTGTGTCGATTGAATCGAGAAATATCCTAAGTTGATCAAGGCGTCTATATTGTTAGAATCTACTTCCAATACTTCCATCAAAATACCAATTCCTTTCATTGGCATTTCTCCTAACTGACCAGCACCTTCAACGTAACAAACTCCAAGAGCTGTTTTAGCTTGTAAATTAGAAGGATTCATTTCCAACACCTTTTCAAAAGCTTGGATTGCTTCTTCAATCATTACACGTTGATTGCTTTTAGCAAATCGAAATGTCTTAAAAAAAACATCTCCAGCTTGCGTCCAATCTTCTTCGGTATTTGTAAGAACTGCTTTTTCCTTAAAAAACTCCGCCATCAAGACGGGTTGTTTTTCGGAGCTGGCAAAATTAATCAAACTATCTAAGATAATTAACTTTTCTTCTAAGCTTTTCGAGTTTGATAATTGATTTTCTAAATCTGCGACCTTTTTCTTCGCTGATTCATTCAATTCAACTCCCTCTCTTATATCATGATTATGGGACTCTTCGTGATCTTCAGACAGCACGACATCTACTTCCTCTTTTGCACCGCTTTGAATTTTTGGAAGTACGAAAAGTATTAAAATAAAGAAGCCACCAAACAATATGGTGGCTATCTGTGCTTTATTAAGCTTTTTCATTTCAAAAAAATGAGTCTCCTTATGGCTTCACATTAGTTTTTACTCTTTCTACAAAGCTCTTAGAAGGCTTAAATGCAGGAATAAAGTGCTCAGGAATAATCATTGTAGTGTTTTTTGAGATGTTTCTTCCTGTTTTCTCAGCTCTCTTCTTAGTAATAAAAGAACCAAATCCTCTCAAGTAAACATTTTCACCTGCTTCTAGAGAATTTCTAATTGCTTTCATAAACTCTTCAACTGTAGATTGAACAGCTACTTTTTCGATTCCAGTGTTCTCTGAAATTGTCGCTACGATATCAGCTTTTGTCATTTTAATATAATTTTATAAATAAATAATTGGTTAAACTCGAACTTTGTAAGTCTGTTTTCGTGCGCAAATATATAACATTATTTATTTGAAAAAAACTGATTTTAGGATTATTAACGAAATTAATTTTTATACCCCATTGAGATACAACAAGCTAATCATCAAAAAAAACCTAATAAAATGGTACCAATTACACCACAGAGACTTACCGTGGAGAAACACTAAAAACCCTTATGAAATATGGCTTTCAGAGGTTATTTTACAGCAAACTAGAGTGGATCAGGGGCTGAATTATTACGAAAAATTTACTGCAAAATATCCCACAATTCAGGCCCTTGCAGCTACCTCAGAAAATATAGTTTTAAAAGATTGGGAAGGGTTAGGATATTACTCTAGAGCAAGAAACTTACTCTTTACTGCTAATTTTATCTGCGAAAAATTAGAAGGAAAGTTCCCAAAATCGTACAATGAAATAATCAAACTCAAAGGAATTGGCCCATATGCAGCAGCTGCAATTAGCTCATTTGCTTTTGAAGAAGAGAGAGCCGTGGTGGATGGAAATGTCTATCGCACTTTGAGTCGAATCTTTGGCATTAGCACACCAATTGATAGTACAGCAGGCAAAAAAGAGTTCCAAGCATTGGCCGATGAACTAATTAAAGATGAGAAACCATCCATTCACAATCAAGCGATGATGGAGTTTGGGGCGTTACAATGTACACCTAAGAACCCAGAATGCGAAAACTGTCCATTCAATGACAGTTGTTTTGCATTCAAACATGATTTGATTTCTGAATTGCCAGTAAAATCAAAAAAGACAAAACAGACCAAAAGGCACTTTACTTATTTAGTAGTTAGTGATGGGGAACATCTCCTGCTTAATAAAAGATCAGAAAAAGGCATCTGGGCTAATTTGTTTGAATTTCCTGTCATAGAATCTGCCAACGAAAAAGAACAACTTGCAATTCAGCAAACTGACGCATGGAATACCTTAGTCAATCAAACCAACGGAAATGTTAAATTTAAAAGCAATACTTACAAACACATTCTGAGTCATCAAATAATTTCAGCAGTTTTTTTCGAAATAAAACTATCCGAAATGCCGCTTATCACCGACAAGGAGAATCTCATAATCAACAAATCCGAATTAAATCAATATGCACTTCCTAAATTGTTGATAAACTACCTTTCTGATAGAGATGATTTACTATCTTTGTTAAACGATAATTAGATAATTTATAGTCAGATGGCAGGAGTAAATAAAGTAATCTTAGTTGGAAATTTAGGCAAAGACCCAGAAGTGAGGCATCTTGAAAATGGGGCAGTTGTAGCAAACTTCTCTGTGGCTACGTCCGAATCTTACAAAGACAAAAATGGCGAAAGGCAAACTCAAACTGAGTGGCACAACGTAGTTTTGTGGAGAGGACTGGCTGAAATCGCAGAAAAATATTTAAAAAAAGGTAACCAAGTATACATTGAAGGAAAGTTGAGAACACGATCTTGGGATGATAAAGATGGTGTAACTAGATATACTACTGAAGTAGTTGGCGACAACATGACAATGTTGGGTTCTAAAAGCGACAACAATACAAGTGGAGGAAATCCTTCATCTGATCAAAAATCAAACAACAGTTCTCATAGTAATAAAGAAGAAACTGAAATTGAAGAAGCGGACGAATCTGATGATTTGCCGTTCTAAATTTTATCCTATAGCCTCATTTTAAAATTTGTGGCTTAAGGTAGTATTAACGAATTATTCTCCAATTGGAAGAACCACCGGAACAGATTTTGCTTTCCCTTTCTCAAAGTATTATAAGTCATCCTATGTCATTTGAGGTCGTTTTCTCATTGATTGTTATGGCTGTACTTTTAATATGTTCAGCTTTAATCTCAGGATCGGAAGTTGCCTATTTCTCATTATCTACAACTGAAATTGATCGATTAAAATCATCAAAAGATCGAACTGAAATTCGGATTATAGAATTATTAGAACGCCCAAAAAGACTGCTTGCCACCATTCTTATTGCCAATAATTTTATCAATGTTGGAATCGTAATATTATCTACCTTCATAGTAGATGGGTTATTCACCTTTACCAATTATAAACTAAAATTTTTCATACAAGTTGTAGCTGTCACTTTTGTTTTACTGCTTATAGGTGAGGTAATTCCCAAAGTATACGCTACTCGAAAATCAGAAAAGTTGGCAGCATTCATGGCTATTCCAATTTTCTACATTCAGTTATTGGTTCGACCAATCAGCTCTATACTAGTACAGTCGACCAATTTTATCGACAAGCGCATTAAAAAGAAAAGTCATAACATTTCTGTCGGTGAGCTATCTCATGCCTTAGAACTATCTTCGGATGAAAATGACAATAATGACGAGCAAAAAATCTTAGAAGGAATTGTAAAGTTTGGAAATACTGAGGTTAAACAAATCATGACTTCTCGGATAGACGTAGTTCCAATTGACATTACTGCCACTTTTAAGGAAGTAATTGATATTATTTTAGACTCAGGGTACTCAAGAATTCCTGTATTTAAAGAAGATTTTGATCACATTGCAGGAGTTCTATACATCAAAGATTTATTGCCTCACTTAGAGAAAGATGATTTCGATTGGTCGAGCATGATCAGAAATCCATTCTTTGTTCCTGAAAATAAAAAAATTGATGACCTGTTGCGTGAATTCCAAAGTATGAAAATTCACTTGGCAATAGTTGTTGATGAATATGGTGGCACATCAGGAATTGTAAGCCTAGAAGATGTTTTAGAAGAAATTGTAGGTGAAATTAGTGATGAATTTGATGATGATGATTTGGTGTTTTCTAAAATAGATGACTTTAATTATATTTTTGAAGGGAAAACTCCACTGAACGATGTTTACCGAATTTTAGAGATTGATGCCGAAGAATTTGAGGAAAATAAAGGAGAAGCCGAAACATTAGCAGGCTTTCTTATTGAGATAAAAGGAAAAATTCCTAAAAAAGGAGAGAAGATTAAATTTAGCAATTATCTATTTACAATAGAAGCAGCTGACAAAAGGCGTGTAAAGCAAATCAAGTTAACCATAGAAAATCATTCAGAAGATGCGCAAAAAAACTAAGCATATCGGTTGGTTTATTCTGATTTTTTTATCGATTATTTTCACGAGTTGTGGAGAAGATACAATGCCAAAACCAACAGGTTATTTTAGAATTGATTTACCCGAAAAAGAATACCGGCCAACCAATGATAGTATCCCTTTCCCTTTTCAATTTGAATTGCCACAATACGCAGCAATCAACCTGCAAAGAACGAAAGAAAGCCCAAACTTTTTTGATGTAGATTTTACAAGATATGGAGCTAGGATACACTTTAGTTATATCCCAGTAGATAGTAACGCAAATCGCTTATTAGAGGAAAGTAGAAGATTAGCTTATGAGCATACTGTAAAAGCACAAGAAATAAACGAAGAGCTAATCCAAAACGAACCATTTAACGTTTATGGCACTTATTATTCCATCAAAGGAAATACAGCTTCTTCCGATCAATTCTTTATGACTGACAATACCAACCATTTTATAAGAGGCGCACTGTATTTTAATGTTGCCCCTAATCCAGATTCACTTGGTCCTGTTCATGATTTTATCAAAAAGGACATTATACACTTAATTGAAACTTTTAAGTGGAAAAATTAGTCTCCGGCTGTTGCAAAATTAAATCGATGAACCACATAAACAGTAGTACCTAATAAGAAAAAGGCGCCTAGTTGATGAGCAACCCCTAACCAAACAGGCACAGCCATTAATAATGTTATGATTCCTAACAAGAATTGAAACGAAACTGTAGCCAACAATATGTTGACACCCACTTTTTGAGTTGAATCCAACTCCAGCTTCTTAGCTTTAAAAAAGATAAAAACCACAGTTCCCACTACGATGTATGCCAAATATCGGTGTATAAATTGAACTCCGCCAAGACCTTCAACGAAGTTGTGCCAAAGCGGTTGCATTGCAGTGACAGAATCGGCTATCCACTGATCTCCCATTTTGGGCCACGTATTGTAAACCTTTCCTGCATTTAACCCCGCTACAAAAGCTCCCCAAACAATCTGAATAATAGTAACACCCAATAAAAAGAAAGCCGCAGATTTCAATGGATGGCTGATTCTATTCTGTCGATTCGGATAAATTAATCCCAATGCCACCCAAAAAGTATAAGCAAAAGTAATGAAGGCAGTTATCAAGTGCATGGCTAATCGATAATGGCTTACATCTGGATTCTTATTTAATCCACTTTTCACCATATACCAACCCAAAAAGCCTTGAAAAGCACCCATAAACAAAATGAGTAAAAGTTGATAAAGCAACTTCCTATTCACCATTTTTCTAGCTAGAAAATAAATAAATGGAATGATAAATACCAGGCCTACTACCCTACCCATTAGGCGGTGTAAGTATTCCCAAAAGAAGATCCCTTTGAATTCCTCCAAAGTAAAATGAGAATTAATCAATTGATATTCTGGAAACTGCTTATACTTTTCGAAAACTACGGTCCATTGAGCATCGTCCATAGGAGGAAGTGAGCCCATCAATAAATTCCATTCCACCATAGACAACCCAGAGTTCGTCAAACGAGTGACACCTCCAATAACCACCATTGAGAAAATGAAAAAACAACCGGTAAACAACCAGATTATTATGGGTCTTTTAGATAGTTCTTGCATCGATCTAATTTTTTGCCAAAATTAAGAAAGAAACAAGTTTAAAGCAGGAAAGTTTTCGGTTTTAGAACTAAAACGACGACATAAAGTAAGTGATAATATCAGGGAGAGAAATGTTCAATCGTTCTGTTTTTGTTTTTTGAGGTTCCACCTTTGCCGTTTTAATGACTTTAGAAACTGCAGTGTAATCTAAATTAGAGGGATCAGTTTGGACGGTATCTTTAAAGTTTACCATACCATTAGAATTTGGTGTATTTGTAGAAAAATCCGCGGCATTAAGATTCAATAAGAGTGTAAAAACTCCTAAAACAACAAAAAAAGAAATTTGATTAATTCGTCTCATATTGAATCGTCTAAAATCACCATCCACAAAATTATAAAAATAATTGATTCGAATAATTATAATTGAGAATTAATTAAGTTTAAGTTGATTTGAAGGGCTTACATTTGCGCACTTATGAAATTATTTGATTTAGACAAACCCATCACTCAATGGATCTTACTACTGTTACTAGCCTTTGTTTGGGGCAGTTCTTTTATCTTAATGAAAAGAGGGCTTGAAAGTTTTAATAATTTACAAGTGGCATCCCTAAGAATAGCAATCGCGTATTTTTTCTTGTTACCAATCGCCATCAAAAATATCCGTAAAATAAAGGGCAAATATTGGGGATACTTAATTATTGCAGGATTACTTGGAAATGGGATTCCTGCCTTTTTGTTCACCACAGCTCAAACTCAAATCAGTAGTTCCCTAACTGGTATGCTAAATAGTTTAGTTCCTCTCTTTACCGTATTAATCGGCTTAATTGCATTTGGATTACAGTTGCGCATCAAGCGGTTTGCTGGAGTTTTACTAGGATTGGTTGGCGCGATTGGATTACTCTCAGTGCAAGGATTAAATTTTGGAGATAGTAATTTAGCTTATGCACTATTGGTAGTGCTTGCAACGATTTGCTACGCTACCAACATCAACTTCATAAAAACATATTTAGGCCCAATTAATTCAGTGGATATAACAGCATTTGGCTTTTTCTTTTTGGGACCTCCGGTAATAGTCTATTTATTCATGAGTGATTTTTATCACATTATTCAAACAGATCCAGAGGCCACTACAAACTTATTCTTCATCGCATTGTTGTCTATTTTTGGAACTGCCTTAGCTGTCATTCTTTTTAATATTCTGATTAAAAAAGTGTCTGCTGTTTATGCCTCTTCGGTTACTTATATCATTCCGGTGTTTGCTTTAATGTGGGGATTTATAGATGGAGAAGTGATAAAAGGAATGCACCTTTTTTGGATAACTATAATTTTATCAGGCATCTACATTGTGAATAGAGAAAACCTTAAGCTAAGTAGAAAAGCAAAGAAAGAACTTAAACTACAGAATTTAAACAAGTAGTTGTTTCCTTACTTTTTATTTGTATTTTTGTGCTCCAAATTTTTATTAACAAATAAAGCTGTATAAGATGTACGCAATCGTAGAGATAGCAGGGCAACAATACAAAGTAGAGAAAGATCAGCAGATTTTTGTTCATCGATTGGAAGGCGAAGAAGGCTCAAAAGTTGAGTTTTCAAATGTTCTTTTAACTGATGATGGCAAAAATGTTTCTGTTGGCGCCCCAGCTGTAGAAGGAGTTTTAGTGTCTGCAAAGATTCTTGAGCACCTGAAAGGTGATAAAGTTATCGCCTTTAAAAAGAAAAGAAGAAAAGGTTTTAGAAAAAAGACTGGCCACCGCGAGTACTTAACTAAAATTCAAATTGAAGCTATTGGAGCTGGAACTGCTAAAAAAGCAGCACCAAAAAAAGAAGCTAAAAAAGAAGAAGTAGCAGCTGAAAAGCCAGCAACCGAAGCTAAAAAAGCGGCACCAAAAGCAGCACCAAAGAAGACAACTGCTAAAAAAGCAGATGACTCAGAAAAGTAATAGTACGAACGATATTAAAATCAAAACGTCATGGCACATAAGAAAGGTGTAGGTAGTTCGAAAAACGGAAGAGATTCAGAAAGCAAACGATTAGGTGTAAAAGTTCACGGTGGGCAATTTGCTCAAGCTGGTAACATCATCGTAAGACAAAGAGGAACAAAACACAATCCAGGTGAAAATGTAGGTATTGGTAAAGACCATACTTTATTCGCATTGAAAAATGGATTAGTTGTTTTTAAAACTAAGTCGAACAAAAAATCTTTTGTTTCTGTTGATACCGAAGGTTTCGAATAAGCTTACTATAAAAATAGTTAAAACTCCTCTCGGCATTGCCAAGAGGAGTTTTTTTTGTTAAATACAATCGTTAGAATAGTATATTTGCACACTTTACTAGAGAAAAATCATGCTACAAGTACAATTTATAAAAGAAAACAAAGCTCTTATCTTAGAACGTTATAAAAAACGGAATTTAGATGCAGAAGAGACGATTGATAAAATCATCCATGCAGATGGCTTAAGAGTGCAGACACAGCAAGAATTAGACAATCAATTGGCTGAAGCAAATACTTTGGCAAAGCAAATTGGCGATTTGTTTAAATCGGGCAAAGCGGCTGAAGCGAATGAGTTGAAAGAAAAAACAACAGCGTTGAAAGCTAGCAGCTCTGAATTGAAAGAAAATCTTTCCCGCATCGAAGAGGAATTGAAGCAATTGCTATATCTATTGCCAAATGTTCCGAATGAAATTGTACCGCAAGGTAAAAGTGATGCAGACAATAAAATAATAGCTGAATCAGGTAAAATACCAACTTATACATTTGAGGCTCTTCCTCACTGGGATTTGGCTAAAAAATATGACATTATAGATTTTGAATTAGGCGTAAAAATTACTGGTGCAGGATTTCCAATTTACAAAGGAAAGGGAGCTATTCTGCAACGTGCGTTAATAAACTTCTTCTTGGACGAAGCAAGAGAAGCAGGATATGAAGAAGTTATTCCTCCTCATTTGGTAAACGAAGCTTCTGGATATGGAACTGGGCAATTGCCTGACAAAGAAGGTCAAATGTATCATGTAGGCGTAGATGATTTATATTTAATCCCAACTGCAGAAGTGCCGGTGACTAACATTTACAGAGATGTTATTTTAAAAGAAAGTGATTTCCCAATAAAGAATACAGCCTATACCCCTTGTTTCCGAAGAGAAGCGGGATCTTATGGTAAAGATGTTCGTGGATTAAACAGGTTGCATCAATTTGATAAGGTAGAGATTGTACAAATCCAACATCCAGACAAATCATACGAAGCGTTGGATCAAATGGTAGCTCATGTAAAAGGATTACTAGAAAAGTTAGGATTACCTTATCGTGTAGCTTTATTGTGTGGTGGAGATTTAGGTTTTACCTCTGTTTTGACTTACGATATGGAAGTCTTTTCAGCAGCACAAGAAAAGTGGTTAGAAGTGAGTTCAATTTCTAACTTTGAAACTTTTCAAGCCAATCGACTAAAGTTGCGATTTAAAAATAAAGATGGAAAAACAGAACTGGCACATACATTAAACGGTAGTGCTTTGGCGCTTCCTCGAATTTTGGCCTCTATTTTAGAAAACTATCAAACAGAAAATGGAATCGATATCCCTGAAGTATTGGTTCCTTACACTAAATTTAAATCTATTGGACAATGAATAATTTCTTAAAAATTACTTTAGTCTTTGGACTCGCATCCCTATTTACAGCTTGTTTATCAAAACAAGATGAAGAAAACTTAGCAAAAGTAGATGAGTTGATTGAGATGACCGACTCATCAATTGCAGCCCTAGAAGCAACAGATAGCACCACGATTTATGTTCATCATGATACTTTATTCTCAAACTTGAATTATTTACAAATTCATTTGGTGGATACCATCGAACGAGATATGTTGAAAAAGCTTTCAGATTACAGAGACATCCGTAAAGCTTACAGCGCCTATAAAAGCGATTTTACACGAACTTTAATAGAAGCTCGAAATGAAAAAGAGCAATTGCTAAAGTTGAAGCAAGATATTGAAAATGACATTGTAGACGAAGAGAAGTTTGAAAAATATTTTGAATTAGAAGTTGGAAATGTGAGGGCTCTCAAAGAGAGTGCAGAAAAGCTGACTGTTCGAATTAAAATCTCAGAAGAAATTTTTAGCAGACTAGCACCTACTGTTGATTCTTTGAATATAGCTACTAGAAAGAAATTTGAACAAATGAGAAATCAAGAGTGATTTTTAAAACACATATCATAAATAAAAGCATCAAAAGAGGACTCGTTTTTCTTTTGATGCTTTTGCCGTTTATAGGATTTGCTCAAAATAGCATTGAAACTGACATAAGCTTGGCCGAACAATTTTATGAAAATGGTGAAGTAGACAAGGCGTTAGAACTTTATGAATCAGTTTATGAAAGAACTTCTTTTCAAAATGTATACAAAGCTTTAGTCGGAATATACCTCAAGAAAGAAGATTTTAAAGCTGCAGAAAGCCTGGTTAAAAAACGGATGAGAGGCCGGAATGATGCTTACCGATATGAAGTTGATTTAGGAAATGTTTATCGCAAGCAAGGTAATGACAAGAAAGCAAATCAGAGTTTTGAGTCTGCCATAAAAGAGGTGCCAGACGGTCAATCTAATTATATTTCTCTAGCAAATGATTTTGCAGCCATTGCCGAATATGACTTTGCCATCGAAGTCTATGAAAAAGCAAAAAAATCAACTGGTGATGATATTCAATACAACTTTCAGTTAGCCAATATTTACGGCAGAAAAGGCAATACAGAAGCCATGATAGACCAATACCTTGATGTACTAGCTGTTAATGAATCGTATCTACAAAGTATTCAGAATGTATTGCAAACTCTCTTAAATCCAGATCCAAACGGTGAGATTAAAGAGAAGTTAAAAAATAACTTATTGGGACGAATTCAGAAAAGTCCTGACAAAACGATTTATACTGAATTGTTGATTTGGCAATTTATCCAAGACAAGAATTTTAGCGGGGCTTTTATACAAGCAAGAGCAATCGACAGAAGACAGAATGAAAATGGCACTCGTATCTTCTCATTGGCTCAATTAGCAGCATCGAACCAAGATTATGATGTGGCCATACAATGCTACAATTACATCCTAGAAAAAGGCCCTTCTGCTATTTATTATAGTCCTTCAAGAATTAGGTTAGTAGATGTTTTGAAGGAGAAGATTTTATCTACCAATAACTATACGCTAGAAGAACTTTTAAAGGTAGATGTGAGCTATAGAGAGTCTTTAAAAGAACTTGGAAAGAACAGAAAAACAGTTGAGCTAATGGGCGATTACGCTCACTTTTTGGCGTTTTACTTAGATAGTTCAGACGCTGCGATAGAATTACTTAATACAGCAATCAATATACCCGGAGCAGCACGACCAGATGTAGCCGAGTGCAAAATAGAATTAGCTGATGTGTATGTTACCCAAGGTGAAATATGGGAAGCTTCTTTGCTTTACTCCCAAGTAGAAAAAGAATTTAAGTACGATGAAATCGGAGAACGAGCCAAGTTTAAGAATGCAAAAATAGCCTACTACACAGGAGATTTCTTTTGGTCACAAGCGCAATTGAATGCCTTGAAAGGCTCTACTTCTAAGTTAATTTCTAACGATGCCATCGATTTATCACTTTTGATAACAGATAATGTAGGAGTAGATTCTATCATTGAACCATTACAAATTTATGCTCGAGCTGAATTGTTGTTGTTTCAAAATAAATCAGCGGAAGCATTAGTTACTTTAGATTCAATTCCAGAACGATTTCCAGCCGCTTCTTTGAACGATGAAATTTTGTATTTAAAATATAAAATCGCATATAAAAGAAAAGAATATGACGCTGCTGCCGACTATTTAAGAAAATTGATTTCCACATATGCACTAGATATTTTAGGCGATGATGCCTACTTCTATCTGGCAAAATTGACCGAAGAACAATTGAATAATCCCGAAAAGGCGATGGAGCTATACAAATCAATCCTAACAGATTATAGTAGTAGTATTCATGTGGTGGAAGCTAGAAAAAGATTTAGAGCTCTTCGGGGCGATGCCATTAATTAGAAAAATATGATCATATACAGTGTAACAGTAAGTTTAGAAAAAGGAATTCACGAAGATTGGTTGAGTTGGATGAAAGAAACCCATATTCCTGATGTGATGAAAACGGGTTACTTTACAGAGCATTTAATTACCAGAGTGCTAACAACCGCAGAAGACGAAGAGGGAATTACCTACAACATCCAATACCATTGCCCAAGTATGGCAGATTTGGATGAATACCAGAAAAATCATGCCCCTGCACTTCAGAAGGATCATACTGAGCGTTACCAGAATAAATTTGTGGCTTTTAGAAGTCTACTAGAAAAAGTATAATTTGAAATTAGTAAGAGCCAAAAAGCACCTCGGTCAGCATTTTTTAACCGACGAAAGCGTTGCAGAAAAAACTGTAGATGCCTTGACAATGACTGATCAATACAGCAAAGTAATTGAAGTAGGTCCAGGAATGGGTGTGCTCACTAAATACTTGGTCAAACGAAAAGATTTAGAAACCTACATCATTGATATTGATGGGGAATCTATCCAATTTTTATTGAAGCACTTTGGAGAATTAGAAGACTCTAGAATCATTGAAGGTGATTTCTTAAAGTATGACTTGAGTCAGATTTTTGGGGAAGACAAATTCGCTATTGTAGGAAATTTCCCATATAATATTTCTTCTCAGATCCTTTTTAAGGCATACGACAATCGTGATAAAGTAATTGAAGTTGTCGGAATGTTTCAGAAAGAAGTAGCCGAAAGAATAGCTGCACCTCCGGGATCAAAAACCTATGGAATTCTAAGTGTGCTCTTACAAGCTTATTATACGATTGACTATTTATTCACAGTAAATGAAGACGTATTTGATCCTCCACCGAAAGTTAAATCGGCAGTGATTCGATTGCAACGAAATGATGTAAAATCATTGGATGTAGATGAAAAAAGGTTCAAATCCATTGTAAAAATTGCTTTTGGTCAACGTAGGAAAACATTGAGAAACTCATTGAAACAATTCATCAATGAGAAACCAGAAGTGAAAGACAACCCAATTTTTAATGAACGACCAGAGCAGCTTTCTGTCGCTCAATTTATAGAGATTATCAAGATGTTGGACTAGGTTAAGTCAGATTGTATAGTAGACTAGTCATTTTTTAAGTCATTTTGCGTAGTAGACTACACAAAAATAGACTACATTTGTATAGTAGACTAATCAAAAGTGACCATGCAACGACTTTTAGACACCCAAAACAGACTGTTACACTCAGTTGACTTAACGAAAAAACGCTACCTTTTTGATAAAATCAATTGGAATAGCAGACTGATTGCCATTACAGGGCAAAGAGGGGTTGGAAAAACAACCATTTTGCTTCAACGGATAAAAGAAAGCCAAAACCTACAAGAGCACCTTTACATTTCGGCTGACAGCTTATTCATCTATAAACTCTCACTTTTTGAAATTGCACTGAACTTTAGAAATGAAGGTGGCATATTTTTATACATTGATGAAGTACATAAGTATCCTAATTGGTCGGGTGAAATCAAACATATTTATGACACCATACCAGACTTAAAGGTAATTTTTACAGGAAGTTCTGTAATTGACATTCTAAAAAATTATGGAGATTTAAGTCGTAGAGCGATTCATTATAACCTTCACGGATTATCATTCAGAGAATATCTTCTATTTGAAACTGGAGAAGACTTCCCCGCTATAACTATCGACAACATTATCAATCATCAAGTTAAAATTAAAATTTCAAACCCACTTTCTCAGTTTAAAATTTACCTGCAAAAAGGTTATTATCCATTTTACTTAGAAGGTGATTTTGAAATCAAACTGATGAATGTGATCAATGCAGTTTTAGAAGTTGATTTAGCTCAGTATTTTGATTTAAAAGCGAGTACAATTGGTAAATTGAAAAAATTGCTCCAAATTATTGCTGAGAGTGTGCCATTCAAACCAAATATCTCAAAGATTGCAGACTTAACAGATATATCAAGATCATTACTATTAGACTATTTTCACTATTTAGAAAAGGGTGGTTTAATAAAAATGATTCATCAGAACACCAAAGGAATTCAAGGGTTGGGAAAACCAGAAAAGATATACCTAAATAACACCAACTTATGCCATGTGCTAATTAATCAAATGGATGCGAATATTGGAAACATTCGAGAAACATTCTTTATGTCTCAAACTGCTATAAATCATAAAGTAGAATTACCTAAAAAAGGAGATTTTGAGATTGATGGAAATATCTTTGAAGTGGGCGGAAAAAACAAGACAAAAAAACAGATTACAGGATTAGAAAATGCCTACCTCGTAAAAGACGATATAGAAATTGGTTATCAGGAAACTGTTCCTCTTTGGCTATTTGGATTTTTGTATTAATCAATATCAAATTAAAAACATCCCTCCGACTGCTAATTCAGGCCTAAAGTTGTAAATTCGTCCACAGCAAATTGATTCGCTCATGCAATTTGAATTAACAAAAGATTATTTAAACGCACTTAGAGAAAGCTTAGATACTGGATTAGAAACTCCGATTTTAAAAGAAATCAGCGAGCTTCACCCGGCGGATATTGCCGAAATTTTAGATGAGCTAACCATTGAACAAGCCTCACTTCTATATAAATACATCGGCAAAGAGAAGTCGGCCGATATTTTAATTGAGCTTGATGAGGATGTTCGAGAGCGCTACCTAGACTCCATTGGCTCCAAAGAAATAGCAGAGACCTTTATTGAAAATATGGATTCTGATGATGCAGCCGATATAATGGCTGAATTATCAGATAAAGTAAAGCAAGAAGTAATTTCTCATATTCAAGATGAGGAGCAAGCCAGCGATATCGTTGATTTGCTGAGTTATCCTGAAGATTCCGCCGGTGGATTAATGGCGAAAGAATTAATCCAAGTGAATGTGAACTGGAGCATGCTGAAGTGTGTGAAAGAAATGCGCAAGCAAGCCGAGGATATTGAAAATGTCTATTCCATATATGTAGTTGACAATCAGCAACGTTTAATTGGAACACTTTCTTTAAAAAAATTACTCTTAGCGCCAACTGCGGCTAAAGTAGAAGATGTTTATTTTAAAGATGTATTAGCGGTTAAGGCTTATGAAAAGTCAGAAGAAGTGGCTAGTATCATGGAAAAGTATGACTTAGTTGTGCTACCTGTTGTGGATGAATTGTATCGACTAATCGGTCGAATTACTATTGATGATGTTGTAGATGTAATCCGTGAAGAGGCCGACAAAGATTACCAAATGGCTTCAGGTTTGACTCAAACAGCAGAATCGAGCGATCATGTCTGGGCACTTTCTAAGGCTAGAATTCCTTGGTTAGTGATTGGATTGATGGGAGGAGTTTTGGGCTCGCTGGTTATTGAAAACTACGAAGGTCAAATTCAAATTCATCCAGAAATGGCTATTTTTATTCCACTAATTGCCGCTATGGGTGGAAATGCAGGAGTACAATCATCAGCGATTGTAGTGCAAGGGTTAGCCAATAAGACCATGGGATTTGATTCTATCTTCTCCAGACTATTCAAAGAATTTTCAGTAGGACTTTTAAACGGAGTTTTGGTTTCCGCACTGATTTTTATCTATAATTTATTATTCTCCGATTCTTGGGCACTCAGCTTAACTGTTAGTATCTCATTGATCACCGCAGTGGTTTTTGCTACTTTATTAGGCACGGCAGTTCCTTTGGTATTGGATAAATACAAAATTGATCCAGCACTTGCTACAGGACCATTTATCACCACTCTAAATGACATTATCGGTTTGTTCATCTACTTTGGAGTAGGCCGTTTGTTGTATAACTATTTCTAGAATTATGTCTCGAAAGGTAATTTTCATTGATTCGGTTCATCCCATTTTAAAAGAACGATTAGAAGAAATGGGGTTCCAATGTGATTGGAAAGTGGATTTAAACCGTCAGGAGATTGAGCAAATTATCGATCAATACGAAGGAGCAGTCATTAGAAGCAAATTCAAATTTGATTCAGAAATGCTTCAACAAAGCAGTCAACTCAAATGGATTGCACGCTCAGGCGCCGGCATGGAAAACATTGATTTAGCAACTGCCAAATCTCTAAATATTCAATGTTTTAATTCTCCGGAAGGAAACAGAGACGCAGTTGCAGAACATTGTATTGGAATGTTGTTGAGTCTATTCAACCACCTATCAAGAGGAGATCAGGAAGTGCGACAAGGATTGTGGTTGAGGGAGAAAAACCGTGGAATTGAGCTCAAAGGAAAAACAGTTGGGTTGATTGGTTTCGGTTTTATGGGGCAAGCATTCGCTCAACGACTGCAAGGTTTTGGAGTCACCATACTCGCTCACGACAAATACAAAACAGGGTTTGGAAGTGATTTAGTAAAAGAAGTGACTTTAACTGAACTTCAGGAAATATCGGATGTCATCAGTATTCATTTACCATACACCGAAGAAACACACTACTATATTGATGAGCAATTTATAGCCAATTGTCAAAAACCATTTTACCTCATCAATACTGCAAGAGGAAAATGCTTGGACACCTCAGCGCTGGTTAAAGGAATCAATGCTCAGAAAGTTTTAGGAGCTTGTTTAGATGTTTCTGAATTTGAAAGTTTGTCCTTTGAAAACCTCAACAAAGACGAGCTTCCTCAAGCTTTTCAGGATTTAATTGCTTCAGACAAGGTCATTCTTTCTCCTCATGTGGCTGGCTGGACGGTTGAATCTTATGAGAAATTGTCTAGTTTTTTGGCGGAGAAAATCTCTGTTAATTGTTAATGGTTAAGGATTAATTGTTCACTTCGGCTTCGCTCAGTGTGACAAATCATTAATTCCATTTCTTATTTTAGTGGAATGAAAAATCTACTTCTAATCATCCTCCTTTCTCCACTCATCGTTTATAGTCAAATCAGTCTTAAAGGAACTATCGTCGATTCCCAGAAAAACCTAATTCAGTTTGCAAGCATCTCTATTAATCAAACTGCAAATGGAACTTATACTAATGAAAAAGGAATTTTTCACTTCGACAGTATAAAGCCAACAGATACATTACAGATTAGTTGTATTGGATTTGAAAGTAGATCAATAGCGGTTAACAGTTTATCGGATACTATTTACCTCCAAGAAATATCAATAGAAATTGGTGAAGTGGTAATCAAAAGTGAATACAACAGAGACATCATTGGTTGTTTAAAAAATAAAGACCGAGGAAATGATGGAGGACTCAATGGTAGAATTACAGGAATTCAAATTAATAATATACCTTCATCTTACCTTGAAAGTATTGAATTTTACATCAAAAAATCGAAAGAATTAGCTCCGAACTTATTCTTTCTGCATCTTTATAAACTAGAAGCAGACAATAAACAATCTCCTATACTCAGTCAAAGGATTAGTATTCCAACCAATCAAAAAGGATGGATAAAAATTGACTTATCCAAGCAATTTATAAAAGTAAAAGACTCCATTTTTATAGCCTATGAAACTGTTCCGAATCCGGAATACTTTAAGAATGTAAAGGAAGTACCTATCGTCAACATGAGCGAATATGATGCTGCAATTATAGGTTGGAGCAAATTAAAACAGGTTACGGATGTTAAGCTAAGAGCAGGCTCTTACGCAACAGGATGGCACACATGGTCGTATGATGATTTTGCTGGGTTAGGCTATCACATTCCAATGATTCGAGCAACTGTTCGGTATTGAGAAGGAAAAAATAATTATCAATGGTTCACTTCACTTCGGCAGAGCTCTGTGTATACTTCAGAACTCAGTGTGACAAATTATTAATTCCATTTCTTATTTTAGTGAAATGAAAAACCTACTCTTAGTCATCCTCTTTTCTCCTCTCATCGTTTATAGTCAAATCAGTCTTAAAGGAACTATCGTCGATTCCCAGAAAAACCTAATTCAGTTTGCAAGCATTTCTATTAATCAAACTGCCAAGGGAACGTATACCAATGAAAAAGGCATTTTTCACTTCGACAGTATTCAACCAACAGATAAATTAAAGATTAGCTGCATTGGATATGAGAGCAGGGCAGTTTGTGTTAAAGACATTAAAGATCAAATTACCTTAAACAGTAATTCAATAAATATAGACGAGGTAATCGTCAATCGGAAAAGGAAAAACAAGTCATTTACGATTGGTTACTACAAAATGGGGTCTCTAATTCCTTATACACTTGAAAGTTCCATAAATTCAAAATTAGCTTCTTTCATCCCCTATGAATCATCTCCTGCTGTGATTGAAAAAATATTACTCCCAGTTACAAACATTAATGATACTACTCAACTTAAAATATATCTATATGAAGTTTCACCCCTTGGAGGTCCGGGAAAACAAATCTACTCTAAGCTATTAACATCAAGTGAGATAACTAACAAAATAGATATTTCGAATGCGGAAATTAGAATGCCTTCAAGTGGAATATTTATAGCTATTGAATGGTTATTCGATAGTAAAAGTAAAAACCTAAATAACATTGACTTTATTAATTATGAGTCGAGATTTAGAGTAAAAATGACAAAACCAATGGATACAAACTACACGTATTTGTATTGGAAAAATGTATGGCGACCAAACCGAAACCCTCCGAATGAACAATATAGAAACATTCGGTTTGGATTGGTATTGAATCCTTTGTAATTGTAAATTGTTAATTGATGTATTCAGCAAACCACATTAACAATTAACCCTTAACCATTAACAATTATTTAACCACAAATCTCGCCGTCTGTCTACTTTTCTGCTCCACATAAATAGTTTTGTCCTTCAATAGTTTCGATAGCGTTTCTTCATTGTAATGACGCACTGTCAGCAACAATAACTCATCATTGTAATACACCTTATAATCAGCTTTCAACTCTTCAATCAAATTGGCTATCTTCATTTTCTGATTGTCTGCACAGGTGGAGAAACTAATCGCAGAATTTTGCATCAGGTTCACCGTTACTTTATGCTTCGCAAAACAGCCAAAAATCTGACTTAAATTATCTTCCGCAATAAAAGAGTAATCCCTTGGAGAGATCGAAATCAAGATCTGATTCGTCTTAAAAATAAAGGACGGAATCAAAGAGTCCTTCGCAGAATTTTCATTAATTATACTTCCTTCCTCATCAGGATTGACAAACGATTTAACCAACAATGGAATTTTCTTATTCTGCAGCGGTTTTATTGTTTTCGGATGAATCACAGTTGCACCATAATAGGCCAACTCCACTGCTTCATGATAAGAAATGTTATTCAACTTTTCTGTTTCATCAAACCATTTTGGATCAGCATTCAGCATACCAGGAACATCTTTCCAAATGGTTAAGGACTCTGCATCCACTAAATTGGCAAAAATTCCACCGGTATAATCCGAGCCTTCACGACCTAATGTAGAATTAAAGTTCTCAGAAGTAGAACCCACAAACCCTTGAGTAATCATTAATTTATTAGCTGAGTCTGAAAAATAAGGCTTCACATATCGATTGACATTTTCAGCAGTTACTTCCCAATCTACCTTCGCATTTCGGTAGGTATTGTCGGTTCGGATAATGTCGCGAACATCTTGTAATTTATTTACCAAGCCCACTTGTTTCAAGTAAGCAGAAACCACGGTAGCCGACAACCACTCGCCCACTGCCACCATCTGATCGTATTCAAAATCGTACTCACGCATTTGCTCTTCTTCCAGCTGCCATTCTATCTCCACGAAAGTATTGTGCAATTCCTCAAAAATAGGATGAGAAGTGCCATCAAATAACTCCTTCAAAATGTCAAAATGAAAGCGTTTTACAACTTCTAGCAACTCCAATGTATTTGACTTGCCATGGTAATAAGCATCCAGCAAATCTTCCAATGCATTTGTCGTTTTGCCCATTGCAGAAACCACCACAATTATTTGTTCTTCTTTATAACGCTCTAAAATAGCTGCTACATTTTTAACTGCTGCTGCATCTTTTACCGAAGCTCCACCAAACTTAAATACTTTCATCTTAACCTAATTTCTTTGCGATTTCTTGTAATTGTTCTCTTCTAAACTTAGCATTGAACCATTCTCCATCTAGCTCTGCCGCATACTTTTTATAAAATCCAATAGCTGGTTCATTCCAGTCCAACACTTGCCATTCCATTCGGCCCACATTTAAATCAGCCGCAATTTTAATCAACTCTTCAAATAACATTTTCCCTGCACCAACTCCTCTTTCTTTCTCTGTTACGATCAAATCTTCTAGATAAATACACTTGCCTTTCCAGGTAGAATATTTCATATAATACAAAGCGATTCCGATGATTTTTCCGTCCTTTTCAGCGACCAGCAAATCATAAATGGCATTTTTTCCAAATCCATCTGCCTCTAATTCTTCCAATGAAACCTCCACCTGATCGGCAGCCTTTTCATAAACTGCCAATTCATGAATCAGCTCCAAAGCTGCTTTACAATCTTCCTTTTTCCCTTTTCGAATGGTAACTGACATCTCTTGTATTTTTGACAAAGGTAAATTTTAGGTCTTAAAATCCCTATTGAAATAGTATTGCCTTTTTAATTGCTTTCAAATTGCGATATTTGCGCGAAATAAAGCCATCAAACATGAGTACTGTTAAAACCTTGAGTGAATTTATCATAGAGCGTCAAGAAGATTTTCCATATGCAACTGGAGAATTGACTCGGTTGCTAAATGACATCGTTATTGCATCAAAAATCATCAACCGAGAAGTAAATAAAGCTGGGTTGGTAAATATTATTGGTGCTACCGAAAACGAAAACATCCAGGGAGAAACTCAGCAAAAACTTGATGTAATTGCCGATAATCTAATGATTTCAGCAATGCGATCTGGAGGTGAGGCTTGTGCCATTGCTTCTGAAGAAAATGACCATGCTGTATTTTTTGACAGCGTGCTTTCAAAAGGCGGGAATTATGTAGCAGCCTTCGATCCGTTGGATGGCTCTTCTAATATTGATGTAAATGTATCGATTGGTACCATCTTCTCTATTTTTAGAAGAAAAAGTAAAGTTGGAGAAAAGGCTAATCTAGAAGACTTCTTGCAAAAAGGATCGGAACAAGTAGCTGCTGGTTACGTTGTTTATGGCTCTTCTACTATGTTGGTTTATACCACAGGAAATGGAGTAAATGGCTTTACATTGGACCCATCAATCGGTGAATTTTGCCTTTCTCATCCAAAGATGCAAATCAAAGAAGATGGAAAAATTTATTCTATCAACGAGGGAAATTATCCATATTTTCCAGAAGCTTTCCGCGACTATATAGAGTATTGTAAAGAAGACGACAAAGCAACCAACCGCCCATTCTCAGCTAGATACATTGGTTCTATGGTGGCTGATTTTCATAGAAACTTAATCAAAGGTGGAATTTTTATTTATCCGGAAACGACCAAATCGCCTAAGGGGAAATTGAGAATTTTGTACGAATGCAACCCAATGGCTTTTATTATGGAGCAAGCAGGAGGTATCGCAACGACTGGAAAACAACGCATCATGGACGTGGAGTTAACTGAGTTGCATCAGCGTGTTCCTTGCATTATGGGTTCTAAGAATATGGTCGAGAAAATGCTGACCTTTTTGTAGGAATTCATAATTTAGGAGAATGATTTCTCCTACTAAAAAAACCACGACAGCTTTATTGATTGCAGTTGCTGCATTAGCAATTGCTGCTTATTTCAGTTCTTTTACGAATGGGTTTACTCACTTCGATGATCAAGTTCAGATCACTGAGAATACTGACATCATACATCTCAACTGGCAGAAGATAAAAACCATCTTCAGTTCAACCTATGTGGGAATGTATCAACCTGTCTCCACGATATTTTATGCATTGTTGGTGGGCTTTTTTGGAATAAATCCTGAAGTATTTCATGGATTTAGCTTTCTCCTTCATTTAATCAATGGTTGGATTCTCTTTTCCATCTTCAAACAGATTAATGTAAAAGAATCTGTAGCCGTTCTATTAACTGCGCTATTCGTTTTACATCCCATGCAAGTAGAATCTGTGAGTTGGGCTTCCGCTACTTCTAACGTTATTTTTACCTTTTTCTATCTATTGGCCTTTTGGAATTTCATTCAATACGGAAGAAACAAACCCTTTTCTACAGGAACTTTTGTGCTGTTCGTTATTGCTTGTTTGAGTAAAGCCACAGCTGTAAGTTTCCCGGTGGTTATTTTCTTCTACCTCTTAATTTGGGAAAAAGAAAACTGGTTAAAAAGCATTAAAACCGTTTCTCCATATTTGTTAATCTCTTTAGTGATTGGAATCATCACCATTATCAGTAGAGAAAGTGCAGAACACTTAACCGACTTAAGTTTAAGCTATACAGCTTTAGAAAGAGTCTTAATCTTCTGTTATACGTTGATTTTTTATCCGATTCAGTTTATTCTCCCACTCAACTTGTCGCCATTTTATTCATTCCCTTCTAAAATCAACGACAGTTTCCCCATCATCTATTACATCGCTCCAGTTTTTGTATTGCTATTTTCAGCATTGATTTATCGCTTTCGCAAAAACCAATTCGTATTATTTGGGGCTGCTTTTTACCTCATCACCATCGCTCCTATTTTGCAGCTAATTCCGGTCGGTAGCCAAATAGTAACTGATAGATACATTTACCTCAGCGGAATTGGCTTATTACTCATCCTTATTCCAATTCTCTCTGCCATCAAATCACAGAAAGCAATTCAAATAGGGACACTTTTAATTGCAATGGGATTGGCATTTTACACTTACAACAGAACGCAGGTTTGGGAAAGTGATGCGACCATTTGGGCGGATGTAATCGAAAAAGACGAAAATGTAGCTCAAGCATGGAACAACAAAGGAATTTTAGCAGAATCAGTTGGGAACTTTGCGGATGCTGAACGTTTTTATTCTAGAGCCATCCAGCTGAATCCTCGTTACGCTGATCCTTATTCTAATCGTGGAAATGTCTATGCGAAACAAGGAAAGTCGCAAGATGCGTTGAACGACTTTAATCAAGCGATCGCCTTAAAACCAAATCATGCAGATGCACTATTCAACCGAGCAAATGAATTTATTAAAGTAGGTGATTACAATACTGCTTTGGAAGATTTAAATGCGTCATTGGCCATCCAACCAAAGGCGGACGCATTGACTAATCGTGCTCTGATTTATATTCAAACTCGAAAGATGGAACTGGCGATTACTGATTTAAATCAAGCCATTGCGATGAATCCAAGAAAAGCTCAAGCCTACTATTTACGAGGAATCAGTAAATACCAAACAATTGACAGCAGAGCGGGTTGCGATGATTTTCAAATTGCTGCAAACCTTGGAGACGAAGCATCGAAACAGGCGTTGGAGCAATATTGTAGGTAAAGGACAATCGTTTTTTAGGTTACGCCAGTACCTTATTTATTCACCGTTCATATTTGTAAATCTTTTGCTTAAATTAATTTTTTTTTACATGACCGCTTACTCATGTAAAGAAAAGCGCCATTTTCTTTACATGTTGTACTTGTCATACAATAGCAACTACCATTTTCTTTACATGAAGACATAGTTCATATACATAAGAACCCATTTTACTTCACCTATTTGGGTAGGTTCACATTTACCAAATGGGCAAACAAGCCTGTATTGATGTAAAAATTCTCCTTCCCAATTTTTTCTAGTGTGAGTATATTCACCCTACAAAGCTCATTTAAATACCTTGTTGCTGTAGGCCTCGTCACTGCTAAATCAGTGATTATAAAATCAATTTTAGTGTATGGGTGTCTGTATAAGTTATTAAGTAAGTCTTGACTGTAAATTTTAGGCAATTCTTTTCGCATTGTATTTTTATGCTTGCGCATGGTAATTTTAATATTCTCAATAATTTTTATGGTTTGCAATGCAGTCTGTTCTATTCCTTCCAAAATAAACAAAACCCACTCTTCCCAAGCATTTTCATCCCTAACCTTCTGGAGCAACCGATAATAATCGCTTTTATTCTGATTGATGTCGCGGCTTAAATAAAGTATTGGCAAATTCAACAGACCCTCTTTTACAAGGTATAGAATGTTTATAATTCTGCCTGTACGTCCATTACCATCATAAAAAGGATGAATACTTTCGAATTGGTGATGAATAACGGCCATTTTTACCAATGGATCCCAATCGCTTAATTCATTCTTATTGATAAAACTTTCTAAATTAGCCATCAACTCTGCTACTTCTTTTGCATCTTGAGGTGGTGTATAAACTATCTCGCCTGTTTGTTCATTTTTTAATTGAGTGCCTGGCACTTTTCTAAAGCCCGCATCATTCCTCTCAATCGTAGCTTGCATATTTATGATGTGCTTATTAGACAAAAAGCCTTTCTCTTGGACAGTCTGAAAACCCCAGCGCAATGCATCGGCATAATTATGGACTTCTTTAGAGGCTATGGTTTTAAACTGATTCCTCAACGAATCTGCTTGATATAGTTCATCGTGGGAAGTAATTATATTTTCTATAGCAGAACTGTCTTTCGCCTCTTGTAAAGAAAGGGTACTTATTAAAATATTTTGATTGGGAATACTCAATGCAGTACCTTTCATTTCCGCCAAAGCACTTCTTGCCAAGGCCGTTTTTTTCATTACCGCTTTGGTCTCTAAATCTAAGTCAAAAGGAAGTTTAGGTATGGTGTAATTCATATTGTTAGTGTTCTTTGACTTTTAAATTTCTTATCTATTCACTTTATTCTAACATTCATAAATTTTGGATACTCACACCAATTAGATTGAATCCCGTTAATTATTGGAAGACGTTTTAAGCGTAACAAAATTGTGGTTTTTTCTTCATCAAAAATCTACATTCTTTATGATTCAAAAGGTGTTAGGGGTTTTCTTTTATCAACATTCGACTTTTTACACATCACTCTAGTGACTCTAAACAATCAGTAATTTATACTGTTTTTTTTTCAACATTTGGAAAAAGTTAGATAGCTTTTAACATGTACTTAAAACAACTACCTGAATAGAATCCGTAATTTCGCAACATAGCGCAACTGAATGACGAAAGCAGAACTTAAAGAATTATACGTTTCAGCACCAAAAGTGCAGGAAGTAGTTGAACGATTAAAAAATCATCCACAATCACACATTGCCCTAAAAAAAGCAATTGGTTCGCTGGCGTCATTCTATGCTTACGGCATCGCACAAAACTTTCCCATCAACCACTTATTTATCTTAAGCGACAAAGAAGAAGCCGCCTACTTCTTGAATGATTTAGAAGAGCTTATTGGAGAAGAAAAAGCAATATTTTTTCCAGGTTCTTATCGCAAAGCATACAATCTAGAAAAGACAGACAATGCCAACATTCAGATGCGCGCAGAGGCACTGAACAAAATCAACAAAAAAGACGGTTCTTATTTAATCGTCACTTATCCCGAAGCAATCACTGAAAAGGTAGTGACCAAAAAGAATTTGGAGCAAAACACACTTTTGATTCGTCGGAATGACAAACTAAGCATCGATTTCTTGATTGATATTCTGAATAGTTACAGTTTCAATCGAGTTGATTTTGCCGCAGAACCAGGCGATTTTTCCATTCGAGGTGGAATTGTAGACATCTATTCCTTTTCGAATGAGAACCCAATCCGAATTGAACTATTCGGAGACGAAGTAGATTCTATCCGAACCTTTGATCCCGGCACTCAACTTTCCATTAGCCCAATGGAGTTTGTTTCTATCCTGCCTAATGTACAAGAAAAACTACTGGAAGAAAGTCGAGAATCATTCTTAGAATTTTTACCGAAAAACACCATTCTTTGGTTTAAAGATTACTTATTGACCAAAGAGATGATCAATAAAGAATTTGAAAATGCGTCCAATGTTTACACCAACATTGATTCGCCAATTAAGCACTTACCTCCTTTTGAGCTTTATACTTCTAAAGAAGAATTCATAGTAGAAAGCAAGAAATTCAACACCATTGAATTTGGAACAGCCGACTATTTCGACATTGATTTAACAGTAACAGTCAATGCAGATGCGCAACCAGCGTTCAATAAAAACTTTGATTTATTAAGTGAAAACCTTAACCGAAATACAGAGCGAGGAATTGAAAATATTATTTTGGCCTCTACTGCCAAACAGATTGAACGTCTCTATGCCATCTTCGAAGATATCGGTAAGGAAATTCACATGAAAACCATGTTGATGAGCGTGCAAGAAGGCTTTGTAGATAACGACCTTAAAATTGCTTGCTACACCGATCACCAAATCTTTAATCGTTACCACCGTTTCAGACTAAAAGAAAGTTTTCGAAAGAAAGACCAAGCAATCACCCTAAAAGAGCTAAATAGCTTGCAAACCGGCGATTACATCACACACATTGATCACGGAGTAGGTCAGTTCTCTGGATTAGAAAAAATTGATGTGAATGGCAAAAAGCAAGAAGCCATTCGGATTTTATATAAAAGTGGAGACATTTTATATGTTTCAATCCATTCGCTGCACCGAATTTCAAAGTTCGTTGGGAAAGATGGGACACCGCCAAAAGTGGATAAACTAGGTGCTACTTCTTGGGCCAAGCAAAAACAAAAAACAAAGAATAAAATTAAGGAAGTCGCTTTTGACTTGATTAAATTATACGCTGAACGTCGAACAAAAGAAGGCTTTCAGTTCTCTCCAGACACTTATTTACAAGATGAATTAGAGGCTTCTTTTATTTACGAAGACACTCCAGATCAGCTCAAAGCGACAAACGACATTAAAGCCGATATGGAATCTCCACAGCCAATGGATCGATTGATTTGTGGGGATGTAGGTTTTGGAAAAACGGAAGTAGCAATTAGAGCAGCATTTAAAGCTGTAGCAGACAGTAAGCAAGTAGCAATACTAGTACCTACCACTATTTTGGCTTGGCAGCATTACAAAACTTTCAAAGATAGATTGGCAGATTTTCCGTGTAAGGTGGATTACATCAACCGATTTAAATCTCCTAAACAACAAAAAGAGACCTTGCGCAAATTAGCAGATGGAGAGGTGGATATTATTATCGGAACTCACCGTTTAGCAGGAAAAGACATTAAATTTCACAACCTTGGTCTATTAATTGTTGACGAAGAACAGAAATTTGGAGTTGGTGTAAAGGACAAGTTAAAGACCATAAAAGCCAATGTAGACACCTTGACATTGACTGCAACGCCAATACCAAGAACACTTCAATTTTCATTGATGGCCGCAAGAGATTTATCGGTTATTAATACGCCACCACCCAACCGTCAACCCATTTTAACGGAAGTCCACTCATTCAATGAAGAGTTGATTCGCGATGCCATTATGTATGAAGTGAAGCGGAATGGACAGGTATTTTTCATCAACAATCGAGTAGAGAACCTAAAAGAAATTGCAGGTATGATTACTAGATTATGTCCTGATGTGAAAGTGCTGACAGCACATGGTCAACTAAAAGGGGACGACCTGGAAGACCGAATGATGAGCTTTATCGATGGCGATTACGATGTATTGGTAGCGACTACGATTATTGAATCTGGATTGGACATTCCCAATGCCAACACCATCATTATCAACAATGCCAATAATTTTGGATTGAGTGATTTGCACCAAATGCGTGGACGAGTAGGACGAAGTAATAAAAAGGCATTCTGCTATTTGTTAGCTCCTCCAATTGTGGCGTTGAGCAACGATGCACGAAGAAGATTGCAAGCATTAGAGCAATTCTCTGATTTAGGAAGCGGATTTCAAATCGCAATGAAAGATTTAGATATCCGTGGAGCTGGAAACCTACTGGGTGCCGAGCAAAGTGGATTTATTTCTGAGATTGGTTTTGAAATGTATAAGAAAATCTTAGACGAAGCCATCCAAGAATTGAAAGAGAACGAATTCAAAGACTTGTACCACGATGAGAATGAAGCGGAGTACGAATTTGTAAAAGACACCATCATTGAAACGGATTTCGAATTACTAATTCCAGATCAATACATCACCAATATTTCAGAGCGAATCAATTTGTATAAAGAATTGGACAGCATCGAAACAGAAGAAGCATTGATCGCTTTTGAAAATCAACTATTGGATCGTTTTGGAAAAGTGCCAAAACAAACCAAAGAATTGATTGAAACCATTCGACTAAGATGGTTGGCGCAAGAAGTAGGTTTTGAGAAATTGATCTTGAAACAAGGAAAATTCATAGGCTACTTCCTCACCAATGAAGAGTCGCCGTATTATCAATCGGCTGCATTTACTAGAGTGTTGAATTTCGTGCAAAAGAACCAGGGGACAGTTGCCTTGAGAGAAAAAAATAAACGCTTATCTTTAGTGTTCACTAACGTGAAAAACATCCCTTCAGCTATTGCTGCCATTGAGAAATTATTAGTTGATAAGAAAGCAGCAGTAATTTCTTAAGATTTAGAAATAGTTGAAATAACTAAAACTGAAATTATGAAAAGCCCGAAACTACTAGCCACTTTAAATGCAATTTCTTTAATAACAGCTTTGTTTGTTAACTACCTCGCAAATGCCAAACAAATCTTTGGCGTTTCCATGAAGGACCAATCGGACAAATATGCTAATTTATTTACACCTGCCCCATACGCCTTCTCCATCTGGGGATTCATTTATTTGTTTTTAATCGCATTTGTAGTTTACCAGTTTTACCAAATTGCTACCAAGAAATACGATGAATCCATTACCCAAATAGGACCTTGGTTTGCCATCGCTAACTTTGGAAGCGCCTTATGGGTGGTTGCATTCATGAACGATTTGCTTTGGGAGTCAATGGCCATAATGATCGTTATTTTATACAGTCTTATGCGAACAACCTTAAAAACCAATATGGAACGCTGGGACGCTCCAGCGAAAACGATTGCTTTGGTTTGGTGGCCAATCAGCTTTTATTTTGGATGGATTACCGTTGCTACCATTGCAAATGCCACAGCGTTGATGGTATCTATCGGATACGATGGAGCTCCACTTACACCACAATCTTGGACCATCTTGTTAATGGTAGTGGCTACTGCCATCTATTTAATCATGATTTGGAAAAGAAACATGCGTGAGTATTCCTTAGTGGGTGTTTGGGCATTGATCGCAATAGCAGTCAAAAATTGGGAAGGTGAACCAACCATTGCTTACATCGCCATTGGGTTAGCGATTGTTATTTTTATCAATTCAGGAATTCACGGGTTTCAGAATAGGAAGACGTTGCCGTTTTTTAAGTAATTGGCAATGATTATCAAGAATCGAATGTGGAGATTAGATTAAACTTCGCCTTTTCATACAGTTATGTCACCCCTACGGGGCTTAATGCTTCAATTTGGATTCGGTTCTATTAAAATTTCACTCCTACGGAGCTAGAGAAAAAGTCAATGACAATATGGAGCTAGGAAAGAAATCAATGACAAAAAAACGCCAGTCAAACCATTAATCCTAAGGCAGTTTTAATCTACATAAAGTCAATAAAAGGAGCATCTTTAATCCTAACACAAAATGGCCCCGTAGGGGACAAATCTTAGTAAAAAGAAAAAGTCAAATAGGTTTTAGCCCCATCGGGGTGACATTTTAAACATCCCTCCTTACCCAATTCCAATTATTAAAATTCAGGCTCTACATTTCTGCTTCTATATGTTGATTAGCTTTACGACATACTGATATATCCATTAAAGTTTCACCATTACGGAGCTAGAGAAGAAATCAACGATAAACAAATACCAGCCATTGACACTAACACAAGACGGCCCTGTAGGGGACAAATCTTAGTAAAAAGTAACAGTTGATTTGATTTTTAGCCCCATCGGGGTGACATTTTAAAATTACTTATTTCATTAGAACGAAAACCCTACTGTCGAATCGCCTCCACTGGATCCATTCTAGAAGCACCCCATGCTGGAATAAATCCAGAGATCAGTCCGATAATCACAGAAATGGATATTCCGAGCATTATATTATCTAACGTCAAAAACACTTCAAAATCTAACACATAGGTTAAAAATAGTGTTCCTAAAAAGATAATGAGCAACCCGATTAATCCTCCGACTAGACACAAAAAGATAGACTCAAACAAAAACTGAAACAGAATAAAGTAATTCTTAGCTCCTAATGCTTTTTGAATTCCAATGATATTCGTTCGCTCTTTTACTGAAACGAACATAATGTTAGCGATACTAAACCCTCCTACAATTATGGAGAAAATACCGATGATTCCACCAGCGATGTTTACGATACCAAATAATCCTTCAAAAGCTTTCGACAACATATCTAATTCATTCAAAGCGAAATTATCTTTCTCCTTAGGTTTCAATTTCCGAATGGAACGCATAATACCCGTCAATTCATCCATCAAATCTGCATTACTTACATGCTCTTTTGCTTTCGCGCTTATGGTCAAACTCATAGCTTCGCTGCGTTCATTGAATAATGTTCGGGCAAAATTGATTGGAATAATGATTTGATCGTCATTGGAATTGCCGAGCATGCTCTCTCCTTCCTTTTTCATCATCCCGATCACGGTCAAATTTCTTCCCATAAACTTCATCTCACGACCAATTGGCTCTAATCCACCAAACAGTTTATTGCCGACTTCAGCTCCAATAATCACAACAGGCACACCACTATTGGTTTCCGATTCTGTAAAGTATCTTCCTTGCTCCACGGCTACTTCCGCCACTTGATTGTATCCATATGAGACACCCATAAAGCTAACATTTTCTAAGCTATTGCTTTTGTACTTCAACGTTCTTCGTCCTCGAATATACATGGCAACTGCTTCAGCACCCATTGATAACTTTTTGACTTCCTTAAATTCTTTGATGGTAGGTTGTGGTCGCTGTATGTATTCCCACCACGGTTGTTCAGGATCAAAATTCCATGGCCACTTCTGTACATAAACGACGTTGTCTCCCAATGAAGCAATACTATCTTTGATTCCTTTCTCAAGCGCATCTACCATGGTATACACCGAGATAATGGCAAAAATTCCAATCGTAATTCCTAACAAGGATAAAAAAGTACGCAACTTATTTACGATTAATGCATTAATCGCAAACGAGAAACTTTCTTTTAATAATTTTAGAATCAGCATAAGGTGGTTTTGAAAAAGTAAAATTAACCTTCTTTTTAAGCTTTCAGTTACCGCTCATCAAATCGTAGTTTTAAACTAAAGGTTGTTAATTCTAATACAATATTCGATTTAGATCTTAACAACCATTTAAGAACAACTATACTATTCCTAAGAAATCAGACGGGCTTAAAACAATCAATTTACTTTTAGAATAGTCCTTTGTATTGCGCGTTACTATATGGGATATTAGGAGGTTATTCTCGGCTGAATAATTCTGAAGTGCATCCTCAAAATCTGTGAAGTTAGATTCTAGTGCATCTAAAACAGTTTTCTTGTTCATTGTGACTATTTCGACAAAAGCGCATAACTTTTTTAGCTCTTCGATTACTCTACTTTTTGAATGTTCTTTTTGAAGTAAATATGAAATATTTGAGAGTGCAAGAGGAGTAATGTATGCAGTAGTTAACTTACGCTTAGTTAAACTCAACACCTTTGCAGAATCCAAATAGAATGGTTCACGTTGTAAATAAACATCTAATAACACATCGGAATCTAATAAGTAATGTATCATTATTTTAAATGTCTTTTTTCTCTCTCTTCATTGATGATCGTTTTGTATTCTCTATCATCTTTCATTTTAAATTTACCAATCATAGAAGTGATATCAGGATCTATTTCTTCAACAGATTTATTACTATTCATTAGTTTATAAAAATACTCTTCAACAATTTTAGATAAACTGGTATTGCGCTTTTTAGCGATTTCTTTAGCCGCCTCTACAATTTTTTGGTTCAGACTTAAAGTTAATTTGGTATTCATCAGATTGTGTTTTACACAAATATACGTATAAAATATTTTTCTATACGTGCAGCTAATTTTATATCACTAAAACTCAGTTATTCTCAATTCAATTAACCTTCTTTTAAAGCTTTCAGTTACCGCTCATCAAATCGTAGTTTTAAACAAAAAAGACATCTTATCAACACCCTAGTATTTATAGCTTTTCTACGTTGTTTTACCCAGCTAATATTTGTAAAATTGTGTCTTAATTTCACCCCACATCATGAATCAACCCAAGCGAATAAAAACCGCCTTAATTTCAGTGTTTTACAAAGAAAATTTAGCGCCAATCATCGAGCAATTACATGCACAAGGTGTGCAACTTTTGTCGACTGGTGGCACTAGAAAGTTTATAGAGGACTTAAATGTGCCTTGTGAAGCAGTAGAAGACCTGACTTCATACCCATCAATTTTAGGTGGAAGAGTAAAAACATTGCATCCAAAAGTTTTTGGTGGAATTTTAACAAGAAGAGCAAATGAAAGCGATCAAAAAGAAATCGCAGAATTTGAAATTCCTGAAATCGATTTAGTGATTGTCGATTTATACCCGTTCGAAGAAACAGTGAAGTCTGGCGCATCTGCTGAAGATATCATTGAAAAAATAGACATCGGTGGAATCTCATTGATTCGCGCTGCTGCTAAGAATTTTAACGATGTAACAATAGTAAGTTCAAGAAATCAATACACCGATTTATTGAACATCTTAAAAGAAAAAAATGGAGAAACTTCTATCGAGGATAGAAGAAGATTTGCTGCTCAAGCATTTCAAATTTCTTCACACTACGATACAGCTATTTTCAATTACTTCAATCAAACAGAAGAAATTGAAGCATTCAAAGTAAGCGAAGAGAATGCAAACTCATTGAGATATGGAGAAAATCCTCATCAAAAAGGGACATTCTTTGGAAACTTAGATGAAATGTTTGACAAAGTTCACGGCAAAGAATTGTCGTACAACAACCTTTTGGATGTTGATGCTGCGGTAAACCTTATCGGTGAGTTTACAGAAAACGGACCAACGTTCGCGATACTGAAACACAATAATGCTTGTGGAATTGCAACTCGACCAACAGTGTTAGAAGCATACGAAGCAGCATTGGCAGGTGATCCTGTTTCAGCTTTTGGTGGAATTTTAATTACCAACCAAACAATTGACAAAGCAACTGCTGAAGCCATCAACCCATTATTTTGCGAAGTAGTAATTGCTCCAGCATACGATGCTGATGCAATGGTGGTTTTAACTTCTAAGAAGAATCGAATTATTTTGATTAAAAAAGAAGTGAAGTTGCCTACGATGCAATACCGATCTATTTTAAATGGCGCTTTAGTGCAGGATAAAGATTTAGTTACTGATAAAAAAAGTAACTTTAAAACGGTAACAACAAAGGCACCGACAGAGACAGAAAAAGAAGACTTAGAATTTGCATCTAAACTGGTAAAGCAAACCAAATCCAATGCAATTATATTGGCAAAAAACGGCCAACTATTGGCGGGAGGAACAGGTCAAACTTCAAGAGTTGACGCCTTAAATCAAGCCATTAAGAAAGCTAAGGAATTCAATTTCGACTTAAATGGTGCTGTAATGGCATCAGATGCTTTTTTCCCATTTCCAGACTGTGTGGAGATCGCAAAAGGAGCTGGAATTACTGCAGTAGTTCAGCCAGGAGGTTCGATTAAAGATCAACTTTCTATCGACTACTGCGACGCAAATGATCTTGCAATGGTATTTACCGGAACAAGACATTTTAAACATTAATACTTTTTGATAAAACAGGATGGGAATATTTGATTTTTTCACGCAAGAAATTGCAATCGACCTAGGAACGGCGAACACATTGATTATCCACAACGACAAAGTTGTAGTGGACGAACCATCAATAGTAGCCATGGAAAGGAGCACCGGTAAAGTGATTGCCGTAGGAAAACGTGCGATGCAAATGCATGGAAAAACTCATGAAGATATTAAAACTATTAGGCCATTGAGAGATGGAGTGATAGCTGATTTTCAGGCTGCTGAATACATGATTCGTGGAATGATTAAAATGATTCATCCAACAAAGCGATATTTTAGCCCATCATTGAAAATGGTAATTTGTATTCCTTCAGGAATTACTGAAGTGGAAAAAAGAGCCGTAAAAGATTCAGCAGAACATGCTGGAGGAAAAGAGGTCTACATGATTCACGAACCAATGGCAGCTGCTATCGGTATTGGAATTGATGTGTTAGAACCAATGGGTAACATGATTATTGATATAGGGGGTGGTACTTCTGAGATTGCGGTTATTGCTTTGGGAGGTATCGTTTGTGATAAATCAATTCGTGTTGCAGGTGATGATTTCACTAATGACATTGTGGATTATATGCGACGTCAACACAACCTATTAATTGGCGAACGCTCAGCAGAGCGAATTAAAATTGAAGTTGGGTCTGCATTGCCAGACTTAGAGAATCCACCAGAAGATTACGCTGTTCAAGGTAGAGATTTGATGACAGGAACCCCAAAAGAAATTGTGGTGAGTTTTAGTGAAATCGCTCATGCTTTAGACAAGTCAATAACTAAAATTGAAGCGGCAATTTTAAATGCATTGGAGATGACTCCACCAGAACTTTCTGCAGATATCTACAGAACTGGTTTGTATCTAGCAGGTGGCGGTTCATTGCTTAGAGGATTAGATAAGCGTATTTCAATGAAAACTAAATTACCTGTTCACGTTGCTGAAGATCCATTAAGAGCGGTAGCAAGAGGAACAGGAATTGCTTTGAAAAACTCGTCAAAATTGACGTTCTTGATTCGATAGTGATTACAAAAATTAGATGAGCCAACTGTTAAATGCGAAATTTACTTGGATTTTTAAGCCGTAATATATTTTTTATATTTTTCCTTCTATTGGAGGTTATTGCGGTTTTTCTATTGATTCAAAATAATCGTTTTCAACAATCTAAATTTTTAAATTCTTCAAATTTTGTAACTGGAAGGGTCTATCAATCGGTAAATAATGCAACGAAATATTTGAACCTTGACATTATCAATGAAGATTTGGCATCCGAAAATGCTCGATTAAAAGCTGAATTGGTAGGTTCTAAGATCCAACTATTTGGGAACAATTATATCATCAACGATACTATCTATCACCAACAATTTGAATATTCAGAAACGCGAGTAATTAATAGCTCAATCACTAAGGCCAACAATTACATTACTTTAGACAAAGGAAGCTACAATGGCATTCAAGAAGGAATGGGAGTAGTTGGTTCAGAAGGAATTATAGGAATTGTAAAAACGGTTTCCCCACACTTTAGTTCTGTCCTAACTGTTTTACACTCCCAATCAAAAATTAGCGCAAAGCTTAAATCTCAAAACTATTACGGATCAATGATTTGGGATGGAAAAGATTATCAATTTGGTAAACTGATCAATATCCCGAAACATGTCAAATTGTTTTTAGGCGACACCATTGTAAGTAGTGGTTTTTCAGCAATTTTCCCCAAAGGAATTGACTTGGCGACTATCACAGGAATCGAAAAGCCATCAGGAAATAATTTTTACGACATTGATATTAAATTTATAAACGACTTTAAGAATTTAGAACAAGTGTACGTTGTAAAAAATGTATTGAAGGAAGAACAGTTGGAATTAGAACAAAACACCCAAGAAGGAGACAGCGATGATTAAACAGATTCTAAAATTTACTGTACTTTTTATATTTCTTGTTCTACTACAAGTTTTGGTGTTAAATAACATCCAAATGGGTGGGTACATCAATCCATATTTCTATGTTCTTTTTATTCTGATGCTACCCTTCGAAACGGCCAACTGGCTGTTGCTTATCCTAGCTTTTGCTTTGGGAATCAGCATAGATACTTTTAGTAGTACCATGGGTATGCATACCTCTGCTATTTTACTAATGGCATTCTTGAGACCGGCCGTTTTAAAATTAATTGCCCCAAGAGATGGATACGATACTAACCAGTCGCCCTCTATTCAGGACTTCGATTTTCGTTGGTTTACCATTTATGTTTCCATATTGGTTTTCGCCCATCACTTTGTATTATTCTTTTTGGAAGCTTTCCGATTCAGCGATTTCTTCTTTACGTTCACAAAAGTGATTTTAAGTTCCATTTTGACCATTCTTTTGATCTTCATCAGCCAATTATTCACCTATAATTCTCAGGCAAAACGATGAATAAAAGAGCTCTAGAATCAAGATCGTTGGTGTTGGGTGCGATTTTTATCATTATAGCAATCATATTTATCATTCGTCTCTTCTTTGTTCAAGTACTAGACGACAAGTACAAACTAGATGCAGACAACAACTCAAAACGACACATTACAGAATATCCGGCAAGAGGATTAATCTATGACCGCAATGGCAAACTGATGGTTTACAATGAAGCGGCTTATGACTTAATGGTTTTACCAAGACAAGTTTCCAAAACATTAGACACCCTTGAGTTTTGCAACTTATTGCGAATTTCAAAAGAGCAGTTCAAAATTAAGCTAGAGAAAGCTCAGAAATTCTCCTACTATAAGCCTTCCATTTTTGAACGGGAATTTTCTTCTGAAGAGTATGCACGAATTCAAGAACAGTTATTTAAATATCCAGGCTTCTTTGTTCAAACCCGAACATTGAGAAACTATCCAGAAAATACCGCTGCACACATAATGGGATACATTAGCGAAGTAAACACTAAAATGGTGGAAGATAATCCATACTATAAGCCTGGTGATTACATTGGAATGAGTGGGATTGAAAAATCCTATGAAGAAGAACTTCGAGGAAAACGGGGACTTCGAATTGTAATGGTAGACGTTTTCAACAGAGAAAAAGGAAAGTTTGCAGATGGGATTTACGATTCTATTGCCGTTTCTGGAAATGACTTAACACTCACAATAGACGCTGACCTACAAGCCTATGGGGAATTATTAATGCAGAACAAAAAAGGTAGTATTGTGGCTATCGAGCCAAAAACAGGAGAGGTATTGACATTGGTTTCCTCTCCTACTTATGATCCAAACTTATTGGTAGGTCGTGAACGTTCAACAAATTACGCTGCTCTTAATCAAGATGAATTGAAGCCTTTATTTAATAGAGCATTAATGGCGAAATATCCTCCTGGCTCCACTTTCAAAAGTATTAATGCGCTGATTGGACTACAGGAAGGTGTCATTACACCCAACACAAGATTCAGTTGTAATCGAGGATACAACTCAGGAAGGTTTCACATGGGCTGTCACCCACATCCATCACCTGTAGATTTACAATATTCCATTCAGACATCATGCAACTCCTATTATAGCAATGTATTCCGAACAATTTTGGATCATTATAAAAATACAGAAACGGGGTATGCCAAATGGCGTGCTTATGTGTTGAGTTTTGGGTTAGGTCAGAAAACTGGGATAGATTTACCAAATGAGTTGAATGGATTTGTGCCTGAAGTTTCATACTATGATCGATATTATAGAAAAGGTGGATGGAGTTCCTTAACTATTGTTTCATTAGCTATTGGACAAGGAGAATTGGGATTTACCCCATTGCAAATGGCTAATATGACAGCTACTATTGCAAATAAAGGCCATTATGTAACACCACATATCGTTAAAAATATTGGTGATCGAACAATTACTTCATTTAATAATGGAATAGAACGTCATGAAACTGGTATTAAGTCTATCCATTATGATAAAGTAGTAGATGCTATGTATGATGTAGTTCAGAAAGGAACCGGAACTTCTGCAAGAGTAGATTCTATAATGGTTTGTGGTAAAACAGGAACAGTGCAAAACCCACACGGGGAAGATCACTCTACTTTTATAGCTTTTGCTCCAAAAGACAATCCACAGATTGCCATAACGGTTTATGTTGAGAATGGGGTTTGGGGTTCAAGGTGGGCCGCTCCTATTGCAGGATTAATGATTGAAAAATTTCTAAAAGGAAAAGTGACGCGAAAAGATATTGAATTACGAATGATAGAAGGAAACCTTCTAGAAACAAAACCTGTTGCACATTGAGAAATAGCCCTTCCATATTCAATAATATCGATTGGTTTAGCATACTGCTTTACCTCATTTTAGTATTTGCAGGATGGCTAAATATTTATGCAGCTGTATACAACGAAGAGTTTCAAAGTATTTTTGACACCACACAATTATATGGAAAACAGTTGATTTGGATCGGAACATCCGTGGGATTGATTGTCGTTCTACTTTTTATCGATGAACGATTTTTCAACACCTTTGCCTATGTAATCTATGGTGTAATTATTTCACTACTTGTTCTAGTCATATTAATTGGGGCTGAAACTAAGGGGGCTACTTCTTGGTTTGAAATCGGTGGGTTCAAAGTTCAACCATCTGAGTTTGCAAAATTTGCTACTGCACTAGCCCTTTCAAAATACCTCAGCACATTGAATATTAAGATGAGTGACTTGAAAACTAAGGTAATTGCATTGGCCATTATTTTCTTGCCCTCCATTTTGATTTTAGCACAAAATGATACTGGTTCTGCTTTGGTTTATGGCGCTTTCATTTTAGTAATGTATAGAGAAGGTCTTTCTGGAAATATTCTACTAATTGGTGTCTCGGCTGCTTTCCTATTTGTAATGGCCCTCATTATGCGCAACGAAGTTTTCAATTTCCCATTTGAAATTGCAGTAGACGGAACCATTTTATTGATTATCTGTTTGGGACTTTTTAGTGCTTTACTCTGGTACCTCAATCGAAAATCAAAGCAGATTATATACATTGCAGTAGCAATATTAATTGGCGGAGCTGGCTTAATTAAGAGCGTAGATTACATTTTCAATAATGTTTTGGAATCCCACCAATCTAAACGGATCAACGTAATGTTAGGTCTTGAATCTGATCCAAAAGGAGCTGGCTATAATGTAAATCAATCGTTGATTGCAATCGGTTCTGGAGGAATAGCAGGAAAAGGTTTCTTAGAAGGGACGCAGACCAAATACAACTTTGTTCCTGAACAAAGCACCGACTTTATATTTTGTACAATTGGAGAGGAGTGGGGATTTTTAGGCACCTTCGTAATTATCGTACTTTTCGTAACACTCTTACTACGAATTATGTACCTAACTACTCGTCAACGCTCTGATTTTGCGAGAATTTACGGATATGGAGTGGCTTGTATCTTGTTCTTCCACTTTGCCATTAATATTGGAATGACCATTGGATTGGCTCCGGTGATTGGAATTCCATTGCCATTCTTTTCATATGGAGGCAGCTCTTTATGGGGTTTTACTATTCTTCTCTTTCTGTTCTTAAAATTAGATTCAGATCGAATGAAAGTGCTTTAGGGATTAAGGGTTAATTATTGATGATTAATTGTTAATTTATTGGAAGCTAAAATAAATTATTAACTTCTAAATCCCTTAAAATTAGAACCAAAAAATTAATCATCACAATTAATAATTAACCATTAAAATAGATTAACCATTAGATTAATTTGCAACCTCAATTACAGAAACAATTTGTGGAGCCACTCTTTTAATCGTTTCCTCTACGCCACCTTTCAATGTCATTGCGCTCATAGAGCAACTTTTACAAGCACCTAGAAACTTTACTTGAACAATATTATCCTCGGTAATGTCCATTAATTCGATGTTGCCACCGTCAGCCTCTAAAAATGGTCTCAATTGATCAATTGCTGCTTCTACTTTCGCCAATAATGCTTCTTTCTCGCTCATATCAATTGATTTAATTAGTTTGTAGAACTGGTTCTACCTTTAATTGTGCTTTTACATTCTGAATGAATGCTTTCAATGCTAAGGCCTGAGGAGTATCATCTTGCAGCACTGCAGGACGACCAATATCTCCAGCTTCTCTGATGCTTTGCACCAATGGCACTTCACCTAAGAAATTAATTCCTGTGCGCTCTGCTAAGTCTTTAGCTCCGTTCTTTCCGAAGATATAGTATTTATTATCAGGCAATTCAGCAGGCGTAAAGTAGGACATATTCTCAACTACGCCTAAAACGGGCACATTGATCTCAGGCAATTTAAACATCGCTAGTGCTTTTCGCATATCCACCAACGCAATTTCTTGTGGTGTACTTACTACTACTGCTCCACTTAATGGAATTTGCTGAACCAAAGTCAAGTGAACGTCACCTGTACCTGGAGGTAAGTCGATAATCATAAAGTCTAATTCACCCCAATGTGCATCTTTAAACATTTGAGTCAATGCTTTAGTAGCCATTGGCCCTCTCCAAACTACTGCTTGATCAGGCGAAGAGAAAAATCCGATAGATAATAATTTAACGCCAAAGCTTTCAACAGGTTTAATTAACTGTGTACCATCTACCTCAATCATTGCAGGCTTTTCGTCAGCTACGTTAAACATGGCAGGAACAGATGGTCCATAAATATCAGCATCCACCAAACCTACTTTATACCCTTCTGCAGCTAAACCCGCAGCTAGATTAGACGAAATGGTGGACTTCCCTACTCCGCCCTTTCCTGATGCAACAGCAATAATGTGCTTTACACCAGGCAACATGGTTCTATGTTCTGGCTTTCGTTCATGTGCCTTAGGCATTGCGGTAATATTCACCTCTACATTGATACTATCGCCTAAATGTCTTTTAATCTGGTGTTCACAAGCTTCCTCTATGCGCTTTTTATTGTGCATCGCAGGATTGCTAATTTGCAAATCAAAACTGATGGTACTATTTTTATATTCAACCTTAGACACAAGGTTTAATTCTACGATATCTTTCTTTAAGTCAGGCTCTATCACAAAAGACAAAGCATGCATTATTTTTTCAAGAGTCACTTCCATTACTGTAAATTATGACCTCAAAATTACCAATTATTTAGACTAATTCTAAATAGAGTGCAAAGTATTAAAGCAATGCAATTGATGGGTCCCAAAAGCGATTCTTAAAGTCCTGAATTTGATCTTCAATCACAACAACTCCCTCTTTTACTAATTCATTCTCCATGGATTCTGGCGGATTAAAATGTGCTTTACCCGTCAATAAACCCAATCGATTAACTACTCGATGTGCAGGTACATATTTGGCTTGACTATGAGAAGCATTCATTGCCCAGCCAACCATTCTAGCACCACCTTTACGCCCTAAATAATTGGCAACAGCACCATAAGATGTCACCTTGCCTGATGGAATCAATCGCACCACCTGATAGACTTGTTCAAAGAAGTCTTTGTTTTCTTCAGATAGTTTAATTGTTTTTGACATTAATGCACTTTGAATTTAAGGTAATTGATCTTAAACCCTTTATCAGAAAAAATCTTTTCGTAATGCGTTTTGATGCTTAATATGTCTTTCGTGTCTTGGTCGTAATTGTTTACTGCATCTCCATATAGGTCAAAAGTATGCTCCAACAATTCATAACCTCTTTCTTTGATTTCATCCAAAGTAAATCTAAAAAAGAACTCACTATCTGTTTTTAGATGAATGGTTCCACCTTTCTTCAAAAACTTTTTATAGCGCTCAATAAACAACGGACCACTTAGTCGTTTTTTTTCTTGACGATCTTTGGGTTGCGGATCCGGAAAAGTAATCCAAATCTCATCCACTTCATTTTCTGCAAAACCACCTTCTATAAACTCAATTCGAGTTCTAAAAAAGGCTACATTATTAATGCCTTCTTCTTGAGAAGTCTTCGCACCTCTCCACATTCGTGCACCTTTAATGTCGCATCCTACAAAGTTCTTCATCGGAAACTTTCGAGCCATCCCAACGCTGTATTCTCCTTTACCACATCCTAATTCCAACACTATTGGATGGTCATTTTTAAATACTTCCTTGTGCCAATTCCCTTTGGTGTGGTAATCTTTTCTAAAAATCTCTTCTGTCTCCGGTTCGAAAACATTCGGAAACGTTTTCATCTCTGCAAAGTGTGCTAACTTCTGCTTTCCTGCCATCTAATTCCCTCTTCTAATTTTGGTTCCAGTCTAACAAATCATCCATGGTTTGTACTGCAACTGCATGGTAATTTGGTCGTGCTTTCTTGTATATTTCTCTTGCTGCCGCCTTTGAAGGATCAGCAGTAATCAATGACTTATAAATTGGAGTTAAAAACTTTCTACGACCTACGCTTACCAAGAAAGATTCAATAGCTGGCTTCGCTTCTTTGTAATTATTAGGTATAACTTTCACGAACCAAGCAGCTAAAATTTCAGAATTTCCAGATTTAGTAAACCCAAACGATTTATCTAGTGTCGCCATTTGCTCTTGACTCATTGTTTCTGGCAAGTTTCTTAAGAAATGCAACCACTCATGTGTCGACCATTTATCAGTCGCCAATGAAGCTGGGGTTGCTCCGTCCTTCCATTTTGTTAATTCTCCTTCTACTTTAGCAAATCGATCAGAAACTATTTTAGGACAATTAGCAGGTAATCCCGGATTGTAAATCCACTCGTTCAAATTCACTGTTTCTTGCCATTTAGCGTTTTTACTCAACAACTCTTTATTGATATATTCTACAAAACCCTCAGTGGTCATCGATTTAAATGCATACGTATCGAAATATGTTTTCAAGAAGGAATCGAACTCTTCTCTTCCTACTGTTTGCTCGATCAATTTTAATAAATAGAATCCTTTATCATATGCGATACTCGTCATCCCTTCATCAGGGTCTTGTCCTGCTAAATCCAACTTTAATTTAGTTCGTGGGCTTTCCTTTCCGAAGTCTTCTATTTCTGATTGCAAATCTTGATATGAAATCAAAGCCAACATATTGGCGTAATCTGCACCATAGACTTGTTCCATGATTCTATTTTCAAAATACACGGTAAAACCTTCGTTCAACCAGAAGTCGTTCCAATTGTAATTGGTTACTAAGTTGCCAGACCAAGAATGAGCCAATTCATGCGCAATCAAGGATGTCAATGATTTATCCCCGGCTAAAATAGTTGGAGTAGCAAAAGTTAAACGTGGATTCTCCATCCCTCCAAAAGGAAAACTAGGAGGCAATACCAATACGTCGTATTTTCCCCAACGGTAAGCGCCGTATAAAGCTTCAGCACTGTCAACCATTTCTTGCATGTCTTCAAACTCAGCAACCGATTTGGCCAACATACTTGGTTCAGCATAGATTCCTGTATTTCTTCCAACAGATTGGTATTTTAAATTTCCAACCGACAATGCCATCAGATAAGAAGGAATCGCATACTCCATTTGAAAATCATACATCCCATTTACCATGGTATCTGTAGGATTATAGGCACTCATCAAGGCCATCATCTGACTAGGCACTTTTACTCGTGCATTATACGTAAATCGGATACCCGGACTATCCTGACAAGGAATCCAAGTTCGTGCTAAAATTGCTTGAGATTGAGTAAATAGAAAAGGATGTGTTTTATCAGCAGTTTGTTCTTTGGTCAACCACTGCAATGCATCCGATTTATCTGTTGTTCTGTAATAAATTCTAACAACATCAGTATTTGGTGTAATGCTCACCACCAACTTCTGCCCCATATACTTAATTTCGGGCTCTAATATAAAGGTTCCTAGTTCATCATTGTTACCTATAGTAACATAATCAATTTTCAGTCCTTTGGTATCAAAAATAACTTCAGATGCCCCTGTTTTATTCTCGATTGTCCACTTTGCAGTAGCCGTAATCATAGAGGAGTCAAAATCTACATTCGCCGACCAATCTAGGTGTTTTACTACCACTTCATCGGGTTTTGCAAAAGTATGAGGATCGCTGGTTTCCATTACTATTGGTTTAGTTTCATTGTTGGTTGTCTCTTTTTGATTTTTAGTATTTGAATCACAAGAAATCAAAGCAATAGACAAAAGAAGTACGGTGGTTAATTGTTTAATCATGGTATTTAAATTAGTGCAGTGAAATTACTAAATCTTCCATGTAAATACCACACAATCGACTTAACATTCGCTTAACATTTGGTTAATTGATTCATAATTCTAAATTAACGCAAGAAACAAATAGCGGGATTACTTTTGATTCATAATAAAAACAAACTATGAAAAACATCGTTTTAACAACAGCAATCATCTTAGCAACTTCTTTCACCGCACTAGCAGGTGGCAAAAACACATCTACTACAACTGTAAAAGGAAAAGTATTGGATACCAATAATGAAGTTATCGCAGGTGCATTAGTTTCTGTAGAAGGAATGAATGAAAAAGTATATACTGATTTTGACGGAAACTTTGAAATCAATACTGCATCAGGAAAATCGGTTAAAGTTTCTTTTGTTTCTTATGAAGATAAGAGCATCGAAGTAACTTCAATTGAAAATGAAATGACAATCGTTTTAGACGCAAAATAAATTCAAATAAAATCCTATATGAAAGGCCTTGCTGATATCAGCAAGGCCTTTTTTTATGTTAAGCTTTTTCGTAATGTTACCTAAATGTTAAGAATTAGTTATATTTGTATCAATAAAGATATAATTTTAGAATCATGAAAAAAGGGATAGCACTGATAGGGATAGCATTAATAACTTTAGGAAGTTTATTTGCTCAAGAAAACATTAAGAAATCAGGTGATACATACACCAAAGATGGTAAGCCATTCACAGGAGAATATAAAGAGCAGTTTGAGAACAAAACCACAAAAGCAATCTACAACATCAATAAAGGAGAATTAGAGGGTAAAGTGGTTTATTTTTATGAGAATGGAGCGAAGAAAGAACAAGGAAAATACACCAACAATCAAAAAGATGGTGAATGGATTCGTTGGGACGAAAACGGCACAATGACCGCTAAGGCATATTACAACGCAGGCCAGAAGGATGGAAAATGGTTCATTTGGGATGAGAATGGAAAGATGAGATATCAGATGGTATATGCTAATGGTGAAAAGATAGACACTTGGTACATGTGGGATGAGAATGAGAATTTGATCTCAGAAAAGTCATTTTAATCAGAAGCCAAATCAACAAAAAAAGGTCGACTCAATAATTTGAGTCGACCTTTTTTATTTTTCTTACAGTTGAACGTTAAAACTTATAGCCAAATCCCAATACAAATAATCTATTTGGAGTAAAGCTAGAGAATACTTGGTCATCCGTCTGGTATGCCTCATAGAATTTCTCTCGTTTATCATTCAGGATATTCTCAGCAGTAAAACTAACACTAGCTTTCTTCTCTTTACCTAATGACTTAGATAACTTAAGATTCAAACTGTGAAATGGTTGTTCGAAAACATTTGGATTTCTTGCAATTCCAACTACAGCTAATCTTTTGCCTTGCACATTATAGCTTAAATTAGCATCAAAACCCAAGCTATCATTCTTATAGCCTACATAAACGTTTACTACATAAGGAGACTGCCCTTGGAGCTGTCTATATTTATCTATATTCTCGCCTTCTCTTTTGTTTAAAACTCGCTCGTCATATTCAGACAAATCATCATCTGTTCCAATAACACCATCTGGACCAGGAGCGAATATCTTACGTCGATCTAATTGGGAGTATACATAAGTAAAGTTTGCACCAACACTGTATTCCTTTAAAGTGGTTGATATAAATTCTAAACTTTTCCTTGCATCTAATTCAAAACCATAAACTGAAGCATCTGAAGAATTTCGAGGAGTAACACTAGTAGGAGCAGTTTGATCGTATGCAACAATTTCAATCGGATTTTTAAACTGCTTATAAAACAAACTTGCCGAAACCAATTGCCCCCCAGGGAAAAACTTCTCCCACCTAAAATCGTAATTTGTAATTTCAGTTTGTTTAACATCTAGGTTACCAAAGAATGAACGGCCAGTTAAAGCATCAATAATCTCAGCTCCAGACTTTTCTTTAAATGAAGGTCGAGCTACAGTTTGTGAGAAATTTACCCTCAAATTCATATCCTCAGCTACAGTATAAACTGCACCTAAAGAAGGAAGAAAATTTAACTCATCCAATACCTTCTCATCATTAAAAATATCTGTTTCAGGATTATTTACTACTTGTTTTTGACCAGTATAGTTAATACTAAATTGTTCTACTCGAACTCCACCAATCACTTTAAAAATATTGGTAATTGGCAACTCTAACATTGCATAGGCAGCAAGGTTGTTGGATGATGAAGTATACAAGTTATTTGGCTGCTCCACTCCTTCTGCTCTAATTCCTTTTCCAGTTTGAGGGTTGTAAATATTCTCTTTAACTAAAATATCATTTGGATCAAGACTCAGGTAGTTTTTCTTAGTCCCTTCTTCTTCCATTCGGTAACTAATTACATCAAAGTCTCTATTCTTATAAGTATAAGCCAAACCAGACTTCAATACAGCTTTCTCACCCGACCATTGATTAAACGTATATTTTATATCAAATCTATTTCCTAGACTATACTCAGTAAGACTCCGGTAAATCCTGTTGACTAACCCACCATTACCACCACTAATATTTACTACTTGATCATCTATGGCAAAAACAGTCTGTCTAAAGTCAGGCTCTTTATTTAATGCTAATGTCGGTGAAGTTTTAAATGTTAATTCTATACTTTTCTCAGGTAGATATTGCTTAAATGTTAAAAGTGCATTTGTAATACTTCTTTGATTATAATACAATACGTGCTTCTGAAGATCCAACGGTTGATTACTTGGATAACCAGTTTCTGTAGCGTCAAGCAATGAAGCCTGCTTAACCGAATTCTGTAAATGCATAAAAGCTAGAGATAGGCTAGTATTCTTTCGCTTAACAGATCCACTAGCAAATGCACTCCAAAACACTTCTTCTTGACCTACTTCACCTGAATCCCTCTTTACTAATCTTAATCCGTTAACTGAACTATCAGCATCTGTTGCATATTCAGAAATCGTAAAATCATCATAAAATTTATATGATATACTATAATTTGCCGCTAAGTTATAACCAAACGTGTACTTCTCTTTATTAATTTGATTGGCAATACTGTAACCTAAACTAGTATTCAACAAACTAGTCTTTCGCATTGTCCCCATAACAGGATCAAATGCTCCAGTTAGATCAGAAAGTTTCTGACGGTCTTGAAATTGCAAACCTGCTAAATCAATTTCTCTATCAATAGGAATTTCTCGCGACCCTGCGCCAAAAGCTAAATAATCGGCTCCCGTCGATTCATAGGAAAGAAAATTACTATTTAGATTAACTCCTGGACTAAAACCTAACCCAACTGAGATACTTGACGCTTTTTGATCTACAAAATCCTTTGTAACTATATCAACCGAACCACCTGTAAAATCACCTGATAAGTCAGGAGTGAATGTTTTAAAAACTGAAATATTATCAATTAAGTTAGTTGGAAAAATATCCATTTGAATTGAATTTCTATCGGGATCCAATCCAGGAATTTCCATTCCATTTAGGGTCGTTTTAGTATATCGATCACCCAACCCTCTTACAAACACATACTTTCCGCCTTCAACAGTTACACCAGTTACTCGCTTTATTGCAGCTCCTGCATCGCCATCACCTACTTTTTTAAATGTTTGAGAAGAAATTCCGTCCATTACGTTGGCAGACTTCTTTTGCATAGTAGCCATGGCACTTTCATTATTTCTGCTTCTAGACGCAACGATAACAACCTCATCGGCTTGAATTGCATCAGGCTTCAGTCTTAAATTACCCAATGCGGTTACTTCACCTGCTTTTACTTTTACCTCATTTACAACTAATTTAGCAAAAGAAATATAAGAGATATCTAGCGAATACGTTCCGGCATCTAATGGCAAACTAAATTGTCCATCTAAATCGGTAGAAGTTCCAGTCATTGTACCTCCGATGATGACGTTAACACCGATTAATGTTTCACCTGTTAAGTCATCTATTACAGTACCTCTAATTGTTCCCTTCTGAGCTTTTAAATTGACCACCAAAAGAATAGCGATTCCGGCTAAAAGTAAATGTTTTACGCTCATTTTTTAAATATTATTTGAGACTGCAATATTAATACAAAGCCCCCTCACCGCAATGGCAAGGAGGCTTTGTTTACATAAACTTAATATTGTTAACGTTGTCTTAAAAGTCGTTCAATAAACCTTTATTGTCAGCCATTGTCCAACCTAAGAATTTAGACTTATCAAAAGAAGGAGCTACAGTACCTAAAGTATTCAGGTCTAAAGCAAACTCATTATCAAAATTAAATCCCGCAGGAGGAGTTGTTGCTTTATCAGCAGAGATATCAGCTAAAGAAACCCCTGTTGGTGCATTGAATACACAACCTGTCATCAACAAATCACCATTCGCGTAGTTTGCAGAAACTTGGTCATTATCTAATTCTACATCAGCTGATGCATCGAATCCAAAGAAGTATAAATTTTGAACAGTACCTCTAGCATCAGATCTAAAATCTGCATACTCACCAGTTCCTGCACCTTTTAATTTACCACCTGAGATTGTAAATTTATTAGGACTTACTGCAGTACCTTCAGGACCATCAATTTCTAATGCATGATCAGAATCAGCACCTGCGATATAAACAACATTAGTAATTGTACCAGAATATGCTTGATCAACATCAAAAGCATCATCACCTTGGTAAGCTACAAGAGCGTTAGTAACGTTTACAGTTCCTCCAAAGAATTCAATTCCATCATCTAAGTTTCCAATCACTTCAACATTATTAATAGTAGTTCCGTTTCCAACACCACCTAATGTTAAACCATTAATTTCGTTACCTCCACCTGGCACTAACTCAACACCACCATGACGAATAGAAACATATTCCAAAGTACCTGAATTGTCACCAGGAGTTGATCCTCCATAAATACCTTCTGCAACACTTGCAGGAATACCTTCAATTCTAGCAGTAGTTCCTGTAGCAGGAGAAATAGGCGCACTTCCTAAAATAATCACACCAGCCCACAATCCTTTTGTATCGTTGTCTAGGTTAGTTCCTATTTTCTGACCAATACAAATGTTGTCATATATAGAAGTAAAAATAATTGGAGCAGATGCTGTTCCCTTTGCTTCAATTTTTGCTCCTTGTGCAATTACTAATGGTTTAGCATTTGCTTCCGAACCAGTACCACCTTTTATAATTGTTCCTGCCTCAATAGTTAATGTAGCACCATTTTTAACAATTACTCTATTGTTAAGCACGTAAATGTTAGCAGCAGACCAAGTCGTACTGGCTGTAATGTCACCATTTATAAATACTAAGGGATTTCCACATTCATTCTTAACAGGCTCTGATGGCTCAACAATAGTGATTGGTGGCTCATCATCTTTACATGAAGAGAAAGAAGCGGCCATTGCAGTAGCAAAGAATACAGCTACTAATGCGTTTTTTGTCAATTTTAAATTTTTCATCGTTTTTAAATAATTAGTTTTCAATTTGATTTTTTTCACTCCGCAAAGATGAACCCGAGTTATTACCCCGGCATATTTTAGCCGTTATTAAAAACTTATCGCTACTTTAACTTAATGTTAATTGAGTATTTTCACAGTTATATAATTAAGGTATAAAGAAATTCAACCTAGATTTAAGCAGTACTTTTATACCCGAATTATTTAAACTTAAATTAACATTAACCGTCCAACCTAGGGTTAGCTTTGCAAAAGTGTAACTACTAATATTGAAACCATAATGAGCGTAGAAAAGATTTTACTAGTAGACGATGACCAAGACATCTTAGAATTTTTAGGTTACAACCTTAAAAAAGAAGGATTTGATGTAAATACTGCATCAAATGGAAAAGAGGCAATAGAGATCGCTAAGAAAGTAAAACCTGACTTAATCATCTTAGATGTGATGATGCCCGAGATGGATGGAATGGAAACTTGTCATCAAATGAGAAATATGCCAACTCTCAAAGACACTCTAATCATCTTTCTAACTGCCAGAGGAGAAGATTATTCTCAAATCGCTGGCTTTGATGCAGGAGCGGATGACTATATCACTAAGCCTGTCAAACCAAGAGTCTTAGTAAGTAAAGTACGTGCTATACTTAGAAGAAAAGGAAGCACTCAAGAAGATACGGTAGATTTTGAGGCGAACGGTGTTTCCATAGATAGAGAACGCTATTTGATGACTAAAGATGGAGTCGATTTCAATTTACCAAAGAAAGAATTTGAGTTACTTGCACTGCTGATGTCTAAACCTGGAAAAGTGTTCACACGTGAGGTCATTCTAGATAGTGTTTGGGGTGGTGAAGTAGTTGTAGGCGATAGAACTATTGACGTACACATTCGAAAATTGAGAGAAAAACTAGGTGACCAATTTATTAAAACGGTGAAAGGTGTTGGTTACAAGTTTGATGTCTAAACACCAGATTTTCCTTACCTTTCCTAAATGAATAACATCACTCCTAGAGCGCTTTCACAACGTATTTCGCTTCTACTTTCAGCAATAGTTTGCCTACTGATAACTATTTTATGGTCAGCTGTAAATAGCTTTCAGTGGTGGGTTCCGTTTTTGGTATTTATTCTAACGTTTTTTTCTAGTTATTTTATTTTCCTTTGGGCGATTACTAATTTCATTGACCGAAAAATTAAAGTTATATACAAAACCATTCACAACTTAAAAGTTGATCGTAAAAAAGGAGTCTTTGAAGAGATTGATGTCGATAAAGATATTTTGACCGAGGTTCGAAAGGATGTAATAGAATGGGATTTGAGAAATCGACAAGAAATAGAACGTCTTACGGATCAAGAAAAGTTTAGAAGAGAATACATCGGAAATGTTTCTCATGAATTAAAAACACCCTTATTTAGTATTCAAGGATACATTCTTACCTTGCTAGAAGGAGGAATAGAAGATCCTAAAATAAACATACCGTATTTACAAAGAGCAGAAAAATCAGTTGATCGAATGATCGACATGGTGAGTGATCTAGATGAGATTGCAAAATTAGAAACTTCTCAATTGACCATGCAATTCTCCACAATTGACATCTATGATCTATTGAATGAAGTGATAGACGCTTTAGAATTTAAAGCAAAAGAAAAAAATATCAAAATAGTAGTTAAAGCAATTGATGATAAACCACTTTGGGTAAAAGCTGATCCAATCAGAATAACTCAGGTGCTTACGAACCTAATTATCAATTCTATCTATTATGGAAAAGAAGGTGGAAAAACTGAAATTCGTTTCTTTGATTTCGATGAAAATATCTTAGTAGAAGTAGCAGATAATGGTGATGGTATTTCTGAAGAACATTTACCTCGTTTGTTCGAACGTTTTTACAGAGTAGAGAAAAGCCGTTCAAGAAATGATGGAGGTTCTGGATTGGGTCTTGCCATTGTGAAACACATCATTGAAGCGCACAAACAAACCATTAATGTTAGAAGTAGCCTAAACAAAGGAGCTACCTTTTCCTTTACATTAGCTAAGTCTGCCAAAAAGTAATCACTTTTTAAACCTCTCCATCATTTTCTAATTATTTTCATCAAATACTATGGTGTGATGCAACCTTTGATTGCTTAATTTCATCTATTAAAAAGCTGTATAATCTAGAAAATGCACAAGACCGAAATGACCGAAGAAGAGTTGATAGATAGATGCCTTCAGCTAAACGATAAGGCGCAAGAGGAGCTCTACAACTTATACTCTTCCAAAATGATGGGGATTGTTTTAAGATATGTAAAAAGCTATGAAGAAGCTCAGGATGTGATGCAAGATGGATTTATAAAGGTGTTTGAAAAATTAAACACTTTTACCAAAGAAGGTTCATTTGAAGGTTGGGTGCGGAGAATAATAGTGAATACAGCACTAGATTATTTGAGAAGAATTAAAAATGAAAAGTTCCATGTAGATGTAGACGAAGTCAACTATTTATTGGCTGACCAAACGGTAATCTTAGAAAGCATAGCTGCAGATGATTTATTAAAAATCATTCAAACTTTGCCAGTAGGATATCAAACAGTTTTTAACTTGTATGCGATTGAAGGCTTCACCCATAAAGAAATAGGGGAACAGCTAGGAGTCTCAGAAAACACATCGAAATCTCAATATTCTAGAGCAAGATCATTTTTACAAAAGAAATTAGAAGAAATTAATACCATATAAAGTGAACAATCAAAATCACGACATAGAAAATCTTTTCAAAGAGAAGTTTAAAAACTTTGAGAAACCCGCAGGAGATAAAGTTTGGGCTGGTGTAAAAGCAGGAATTAAAACTTCTGCTGCTGCAACCGGAACCGCTGCTGCCGCCAAATCAACATTAAGCATAGGAACTAAAATGGCTTTTGTTGCTGCATTTGTAGCCGTTGCTGCCATTAGCACTTATGTGTTAGTGAACAACAATAAACCTGGTTCTGAAATAACCGAACAAGTACCGGCATCAAAGGTAGAATCAACTGAAAACTCAGCAACTGACGAAGTAACCAAAGAAGCTCTTTTAGAAGAATTACCTGTTGCTCCTGTTGAAGAAGTAGTTGAGATAAATCAGTCTGATAAGGTAATTGAGAAGAAAGATGCCGATAAACAAGTTGATCAAAAGAAGTCATCAACTGAAAAAGTTGGTTCTTCCAGCGAAGTAAAGAATCAGTCGAATGAGAAGACTTCTAATTCTAAAATAGTTGAAGAGAATCATAATCCAAATGACAAACCTGAAGTAACAGCTATAAAATCTGATAAAAATAAATCAGTAAAAGAGTCTAAACCAACACCAAACTCTGCAGTTAATAATGTAAAGGCAATTGAATCTAGTATTGTAGTAAATTCTACTAAAGGTGAAGCTCCAATGAAGGTTGACTTTAAAAGTGAAAATGAAGCAGCTAACTATTTGTGGAAACTAAATGGAGTAACCATTAGCAACTCTAAATCTAGTTCATACACTATTGATTCTGAAGGAACCTACGAATTGCAATTAGCTGTAACGAATCAGGAAGGAAAACAAAAAATAACAACTGAGAAAATTACAATATCTCCTCGGTTCGAATTGAATCCTCCAAATATTTTCACACCCAACCAAGATGGCCAAAACGACATCTTTAGAATTGAAGGTGAGTTTGAAAAATTGGAAGTAATTATCTTAGACAAAACGGCTAAAGAAATCCATAATTGGGAAGGAGAGTATGGCTTTTGGGATGGCACTAAACAAGATGGCTCACCAGCTGCTGAAGGAACTTATTTCTACATTATAAATTACAAGGTAGAAGGTAAAAAAGAAGCCATAAAAAAGGGAACATTAACCTTAAAACGATAATTCCCTCCGTAGACAATATAAATAACCATTAATAAAAAAGCCACCTTTCAATCGTAGATTTTAGGTGGCTTTTCTTGTTTAGTCCGTTCGCGCGGACTTACAGTCCATGAAAATAAGCATAAAATAGAAGAGGACTTCTAGTGCTTAGTAGTAATTAATCACGCGATACAATCACGCGGGATTGGGGCGGGGGGGGAGTAATATATTCAATTAAGTTTCGACTTGTTAAATATTTAAAGCAGTTAATTACTTTACGATTAATTTAGAACTAATTATTTGCTAACCGTTTTGCTGTAAAGTACCAACATAAATCCCTTTTGGTAGATTACTCACATCTATTTTTATTAAGTTGTTATTTATAAAATTTGCAGACGCACCAAACTTTTTCCCTGAAATCTAAATCAACACTATTTCAATATTTTTTGTGATTCAGGAAGTAAGAGTGAATTGATTTTCAAATATAATTCAGAATTATTTGTTGGATTAGGGTAATAAAATGAAGAGTTTCCGTCTACTTAATAGGCTAACAATTGAGTAATAGAACCTTGTAAGAAATACATTTTTGAAACTTTTCTTTCTACCTTTTCGTCGCCGAAATGAGTATCTAGGAAACCTGATATTAGATATTCATTGAATTCATTATTCAAATAAACATCTGTTACTGTTAAGAGTGGTTTACCAAAGTCTAAGTTTTTTACTGGAAAGAAATTTTCATTAAACACAGTAATGTTAAGAGGTTTAGAGTCATCTCCATCGTGGTATGTTTGAGATATTACAATCAGTTGACCATCTATTACAATCCATCCTAAGTATTTATGTCCTATAGTATACTTATCTATAAGCTCCCCTTCTAAAGCGTATTTATATATCATATTTTCCTCAGCGTTCTCGGAAGCTGTATATCCATAAATCCACCCATACTCAATATCTAAAATAGATTTGGGAGCAGAAATTCGGTTTTCTACAGGGTAACTAAAAAAGTTAGAAAGGTCATCTACCCTACCGTCGAAGTGTAGATTTGACTTCTTTTGAGATTCCCAATTGTCATTATCGGCTATCGTTATTATGAATTTATCACCTAATGGAGAGGGTTTAGCTTCAATTATTGTTTCATTAATTTCATTTTTAGATACTAGAGTTAGTGAATCACTGAGTTTGATTAAGTAGCGTTGTTCGTTAGCTAGGTATAAAACGTAATAATTCCCTTCATAAAAAGAACTTGAATATAGGTGGTTAAAATCACAAGTTGGTTCTAAGTAGGATATATAATTTACACGTTCAAAGTCTGATTTAGCAATGACTAGGTTTTTGCATTGTGTTTTCATTTGGACATTTCCAATACTTTGAGTTTTCGTATTTCCAACTTCTCCAATAGCAAATACAAAATCAGCACTTTGTTCAATGTGAATTGGTGTGAAAGGGTAGTTTACAATTTTCTTTGAATGGATAGTATGATCTTCTTTTTGTAATTCACAAAACCCACTAAAAGTTGAACTGCTCCCTTCGATAAATCTATTATCGACCCCTTCATTGAATTGCTTCCCATTTAAAGAAATGGTAAAATTGTTTTCATCATTATTAACTAATTGAATATTAAAAATCGATGAATCTTCAGTTTCCGAAAAAGGAATAGTCGTTTCAAACTGTGCAAACGTAGCTTGATATAATAAAACTAAGCCGAATGAGATTATAATTTTTTTCATAATAATTAGGTTATAGTTTGATTAAATCCGTTCACGTGGAATTCCAGTCCATGAAAATAAGCATAAAATAGAAGAGGAATTTTAGTGCTTAGTAGTAATTAATCACGCGATACAATCGCTCGGGAACGGGGGAGCTATTGTGCCATGACGTTTATTTTGATTTTATGAGTTTGAATTTTCTCTTTTATAATTAAAAAAGAGAATGCTTTTATTGATGAATCAGTTTGTGAAATTCGGAGCTATCATCACCTCTTATTTCTAGGATGTAAATCCCTCTTTCAAAGCTTCTTAAATCAATTTGATGTTCGTTATTTATAAGCCGATCAGTAAGAATCAAACGGCCACTTAAGTCATATAGATTTAGACTCTTTAAGCCTTGAGAGAATTGGCTTTTAATGTTGAAAATTCCATCAGATGGATTAGGATAAATCGAGTAGCTTGCTTGATAATTTTGATATAAGCCTGTTGAAATGGTAATCGAATCTGACAATTCAAAATCATCAATGGCGATGTCGGAATTAAATCCATTACCCGTTATCGCTCGAAATTGAATATTTACCATCTGACCATCAAAACGAGTTAGATTCATTTTAGCTTGGAGCCATCTGCTTCCCTGAGTTCCTACAATTGGGGCAATATAGTCCATGTATCGAACGCCATCTGCAATCACATCAATGTGTAACTCACCCATATCTGATCCTTCCATGTGATACCAAAAACTTGCTTCAACGGTTTCATTTGGTGCAATATCAATACAAGGTGACAAAAGAATGGCTTCATTATTAAAACATTGAGTAGCTTCTGTGTATAAATATTTTCCAGCAAAATTACTTGGGGTATGATTAGAAGACGGACCAGTACCTGAAGAAGGTGTAGTAAAATTATTTATTCGGTAATCAATGTCATCCCATACTAGATTCGTCGGATTGATCCACCCTTGGCTCAAATTACAGCTTATTTGTTCACATAAATTACCAGTACAACGTGCAAATGAATCAAAATTTTGAATGTAAGGAGAAGTGATGACTAGGCTATTGGAATACAAATTAAACTTAAAATCAAGGGTATCATCGACTACATAAGTGGAGGTAGAATCTAAATAGATTATTAATGAATTTGAACCAGATAGAATGGATTCCGTATTTGAAAAATATAAAATAGCAGAATCTCCACTTAAGATAGACGTTGAAAATACTTGACTCACAATCGGACCATTGTTAAAACTATAGCTCACTCTTGGATTACTTTTAGTCACCAACCCATTGTTTTTAACAGTTACTCCAATATTGTAATTACTATAATTCTTACAATCAAAAATTGCGATTCCTCCTGGGTCAGATCTGGTTAATTCTAAATTGTCAGGAAAAGTGCAGTTGAAGATGGTTGTATCTTTTTCAATTGCAAATGACCTTATCCCATACATCCCATTAACATTAGGCTGAACTGCAAACCAGCCTTTCATCGAAGATGGATAGGGAAGTGTAACAAAAGTGTCAGTAACAGTAATGATGGAATCCATGTATTTATTGCCCAACATAGAGACTTCATAGGAAGTCGCACCTACTACTTTATTCCAAATCAATTTAAAATTGGTTGGACAAACAGAATGTACTTTTACATTTCGTGGGTAACCCATGATGGCAAAATTAGAAACTGTAGCGCTTTGGTTGTTTCGTGTTATCTTAAGCATACCATTTGAGGTATGAACATCAGGAATAGCTAAAGATGTAACCCCTTTATTGTTTGCGATAGAGTCAGCTAATTTTACCCAAGTGGTTCCATTATCAATTGACAATTCAATTTTAAAAAGTCCAGCAGTATCATTTGATTCCCAGGCAATAGATTCCAAATTATTAGAATTAATTACCTCTCCCGACAACGGATATGTAATAACAATTCCATCGTATTCATAAGTATAGGTAATAAAATAATCTTGTGGACCAACCGGAATAGAACTCCCAGCCACTCTAATCTCATATATTCCTGAATTCGGATTATCTAATACTACCTGTTCCGTATTGTTTATGGTATCAATACCGGGCACAGCATTAGTAAAATACACAGATTGAGCAGTAGGAGAAGATAGGTCTATAACCAAAGGTAAATGTGTCACACCACCTTTAAACACTGTCAAATCTAAATCATTGACTAATGACTTACCTGAGTTAACAGCAGCTTCTTTATCGTTCCAATAGAGCATTACTTTCACTTGTTTTACTCCATTGGGTATATTTAAGTAATGCGTTTTACTGAATCCATTGGAGATGGAATCAGCAAAATATTGATTCCCCAATAAAACATCTGAAGCTCTTTTAGCATTCACATACCCCCATCCATTTCTAAAGTCAGGCCCTTTGTGTAAAGTATCATCATCTGCTGAATTCAATAAAATGCATTTCATCAACCCCGACGGAGGTTTTTGTCCATTTTTATGATCCATATACATTTCACTTAGAGTAGCAATTGTTCCACTCACTAATGATGTTACTTCTACACCCTCACTTTGAGCAATAAAATAATAAAACAAGTAAGTGTTATTTATGTCAGGAAATGTCGTATAATACATATCACCACTAATATCTGGTTTTAATCGACCATCCAATGTTGGCCCTTTCGCATTGGAGGCATTAATAGTTGCATTCCAACCCACAGTAGATAAAATCGCATTTTTGCTACCCTGATAACCGCCAGCGACATTTCCTAAACCAGATCCAAAACAAAAGCTAGTTTGAACATTAATTCCAGCGAAAAACGAAAAATTGACAATCTCAAAATCATTCGATTGCCGATCTACTAATTGAGAATTAGTATTATAACCAAAAGTGCAGTGCTCGTAGGATGAAGTACTTACTATACTAACATTATTATTCACAAATGAGTTGGGGAGGTCAATTATTACATTAAACCCATTATAAAATTTTAGGTCCGCTCCCCATGCTCCAGTTTTATAAAGAGGAAATAAGTTTCCACTTCCAGCACTAACTCCTGCAGCCGCAAGTGCTCTAGGCCCCAGAGTTCCCCACAATAGAGAACTAGTGTCAGTTCTATTCTTTAAGTCAATGTGAGGCCAAGGAGATCCATCTTCACCAATTGCAATGGTAATTCCATTTCCATTATAAGATTTACCAACCTTGCTAGCATTGTACAACCAATTTACTTTACTTCTTATATTAAGATGTGACCCAATGTGCGGTGGAGGAGCACTTTTTGATATATTGGGATTTTCTTTTTCCTTCTCCTGAGCTACTTTTGGTTCAATGATTTTTATCAAAGGGTGAGTTAGTAAACCTAGAATATCTTTCTCTTTAATAGTAAGTGTCGTTAGGTTCAAGTAATCGTACTTTTCACTTATTCTACCATTCACTTTCTGAATCAGCACCTCTATATCTTGCTCATTAAAATCGGGATGCGTCTGAATAACCACATCAATTAAAGTTTCTCCATCGTAGGTTCCATTCACTAAATCTATTGGTAGATTATTTAATTTATAGATGGGCTTAACTGTAAATATGGAATTCACAGAATAGTCTTTCAAAGTGTTCAGCTTTAAACCAGACTTGATTTTACAGAAGTAAACTTTGTTATTGATATAACTATCTATAAAAATCCCTTTTCCCCCCAAGTCTAATTTAGCTTGCTCATCAGGCAATCGATCAAAATGAACATACACATAGTAATGATCATTATACTTCGAATCTTTTAAATCCTCATAACTAATGGTTTCAATATTTGATTCTATTGGATAAATTCCAGACTTTAGATTTAAAGTTTGAGCGAAAGAAGTCGTAAAAAATAGTAGGAATAAGAAAAATGAAGTGAGTTTTAATGCCATTCTATTCAGATTTAAGTAGTAAGTCTTTGAATGACAAACATAAATTAAAAAGTTTATTAAATGTTATGTTTTGTTAATCATTTTATGTTAAAATTTTAGTTTCAAGAGTTTCAGAGAAACAAAACATTAAAAATTTAGCCAATTAGTAATTCCCTACAATTTTAATTGAATCTCAAATCAATATTCTGGATTGTCCTATTTTTTCAAATATCCTCTAAAACGATTCAAGCAATAAAAAAGGGAACATTAACCTTAAAACGTTAATGCTCCCAGAATAGAAATCATATCACCTAGTAATTCAAATTAGGAGAGAGCCACCTTTCAATCGTAGATTCAGGGGTGGCTTTTCTGATGGAGTAATCTTTTATTTGATCCTTTCCAATTTTACCTAAGCCAAAGTATTTTGCATGTGGACTAGCAAAATAAAGTCCGCTTACTGCAGCAGTTGGGTACATGGCAAAACTTTCTGTTAGTTCAATTCCAGTGTTCTTTTCTGCCTCTAACAAATCAAAGATGGTTCGCTTCTCTGTATGATCCGGACATGCAGGATAACCTGCAGCTGGTCGAATTCCTTTGTATTTTTCTTTGATTAAGTCTTCGTTTTCTAACTGCTCAGTGGATGCATATCCCCAAAACTCTTTTCTCACTTTAAGGTGCAATAATTCTGCAAAAGCTTCTGCCAATCGATCTGCCAAAGCTTTCACCATTATGCTATTGTAATCGTCATGGTCGGCTTCAAATCGTGCAATGTGTTTCTCTATTCCTAAACCAGTAGTTACAGCAAAACCACCTAAATAATCTAACTTCCCACTTTCCTTTGGTGCAATAAAATCAGATAAACTTAAATTGGGAACATTCGCTGCTTTCTTATTTTGTTGCCTCAGAGTATGAAGTGTTGTCTTGATCGTTTTACCATCTTCCTCATATACTTCTATGTCATCACTATTGGTATTGGCCGGCCAAATTCCATAGACTCCATTTGCTGTCAACCAGTTTTCGGCGATGATTTGTTGTAGCATTTTTTGAGCATCATCATATACTTTTCTAGCTTCGATACCCACATATTCGTCTTCAAATATTTTAGGAAACTTACCTTTCAATTCCCAAGTACTAAAAAATGGTGTCCAATCTATAAACCTAGAAATCTCCTCAATCGAATAGTCCTTCAATACATGAACTCCCAGTTGATTCGGCGTAGCAATATTCACAGCACTCCAATCTATTGCAGTTTTATTGGCCCTAGCTATTTCAATGCTAACATATTCTTTGTGGGCCAAACGTCCTTTATGTGCAACTCGAACTGCTTCGTATTCCTCATCCAACTCGTCTAAAAATTTCTTACGAGCTTCTTTATTATCACTCAACAAAGTACTTGCAACTGGCACACTTCTAGAAGCATCCAATACATGAACTACAGGTTGCGAATAGTGTTCAGCTATTTTAACAGAAGTGTGCGCTTTAGAGGTTGTGGCTCCCCCGATCAATAATGGGATCTTAAATCCAAGCCTTTCCATTTCGCTGGCCACAAAAACCATTTCATCCAATGAGGGTGTGATTAATCCACTCAAGCCGATCATATCTACGTCATACTTCTTCGCTTCTTCCAAAATTTTCTCGCAAGGCACCATTACGCCTAAGTCAATCACCTCAAAGTTATTACAAGCCAAAACTACACCTACAATATTTTTACCAATGTCGTGCACATCTCCTTTTACAGTCGCCAATAAAATCTTTCCATTGTTCTTCTTGGTACCTCCGCCCCGTTTTTTGGCCTCTTCAATAAATGGCAATAAATAAGAAACAGACTTTTTCATTACACGGGCACTTTTTACCACCTGCGGTAAAAACATTTTTCCAGACCCAAATAAGTCCCCAACGATGTTCATTCCATCCATCAATGGACCTTCAATCACTTCTAATGGTTGGTCATAAAGTAAACGAGCTTCTTCACTGTCTTGGTCGATGTATTCTACAATACCTTTCACCAAGGAATGAGCCAATCGTTTTTGAACTGGCTCTAAACGCCAGCTTTCATCACGCACCATTACTTTTCCGTCTCCCTTCACAGATTCAGCAAACTCTAATAATCGTTCAGTTGCGTCATCTCTTCTGTTTAATAAAACATCTTCTATTCGCTCTAATAAATCTTTAGGAATGTCTTCATAAACCTCAATCATTCCAGCATTTACTATTCCCATATCCAACCCATGCTGGATACCATGAAATAAAAACGCAGAATTCATTGCTTCACGTACAATATCATTTCCTCTAAACGAAAAGGAAACATTACTGACACCGCCACTTACTAAAACACCAGGTAGATTTGCTTTGATCCATTTGGTGGCTTTAAAGAAATCCACCGCATAATTATTGTGTTCTTCTAATCCAGTACCAATGGTCAAAATGTTTGGATCGAAAATGATGTCATGTGGTGGGAATCCGACTATATTTATTAGAATATCATAAGCTCTCTGGCAAATCTCTATTCGTCGCTCGTAATTGTCGGCTTGCCCATTTTCATCAAATGCCATTACAATTACAGCAGCACCATATTTCCGAACCAACTTAGCCTGCCTGATGAAATTCTCTTCTCCTTCTTTTAAACTAATAGAGTTTACAATGGCTTTCCCCTGAACACACTTTAATCCTGCTTCAATTACTGACCATTTAGAGGAATCAATCATAATTGGAACACGAGATATTTCAGGATCAGAAGCGATCATATTCAAAAATGAAGTCATTTCCTCCTCCGATTCTAACATTCCCTCATCCATATTTACATCGATGATTTGTGCTCCCCCTTCTACTTGCTGCAGTGCCACAGCCAAAGCATCTTCGTATTTCTTCTCTTTTATTAATCTAGAAAATCGTTTAGACCCCGTTACATTCGTACGTTCCCCTATGTTTACAAATAAAGAATTTTCGTCGATGTAAAGTGGCTCTAATCCACTCAATCTAGTAATCTTCGGTTGAGATTTCAGTGCCCTTGGCGGATATTTAGCAGCAATTTCTGCTATTTTCTGGATGTGTTCTGGAGTAGTTCCACAACAACCTCCGATAATATTCACCATTCCATTCTTTATGAAATCTTCAATAAAACCGCCCATTTGATCAGGAGACTCATCGTATTCACCAAAAGCATTCGGAAGGCCAGCGTTTGGATGAGCACTTACAAATACTTCCGTTTTCTTACCAATATTTATCAAATATGGACGCATATCTTTTGCTCCCAAAGCACAATTGAATCCTACGGATAGAATGGGCATGTGAGAAATAGAAACCAGAAACGCTTCTGCAGTTTGGCCCGATAAAGTTCTACCGCTGGCATCAGTTATTGTTCCAGAAATCATAATTGGCAATTGAATCCCCCTTTCTTGATAAATGGTATCAATTGCAAACAATGCTGCCTTAGCATTCAATGTATCAGTGATGGTTTCAATTAACAATAAATCAACCCCACCATCAATTAATCCTTCAGCTTGCTCTTTAAATGCAGTCACCAGTTGGTCAAAAGTAATTGCTCGGAAACCAGGATTATTTACATCTGGAGACATGGAAGCCAATTTAGTTGTTGGCCCCATTGAACCAGCAACGAAACGTGGTTTTTCAGGCTCTCTATTGGTGAACTCAACCGCAACTTCCTTTGCAATCTTAGCTGATTCAAAATTGATTTGATAGACATATGCTGCCAATTCGTAATCGTCTTGTGCTATACTATTCCCTGAAAATGTATTGGTTTCAATTATATCAGAACCAGCCTCAAAATAAGCTGCGTGAATTTCTTTAATAATGTCAGGTCGAGTAATCGATAACAGGTCATTGTTCCCTTTTAAGGATTTATGATGATCTTTAAAAACTTCTCCCCTAAAATCATCTTCCGTCAATTTATGGCGCTGAATCATAGTACCCATAGCACCGTCTAACACCAAAATTCTCTCCTTTAATAATTCTTCTATCTTAATCATATATTCATAAAAAAAGCCCATTCAACAGTAAGTCAAAAGGGCTTTATTAATTTTATATTCTTTTGACTTATCTTTTTTTAAATTCAAAAAGGAATTAGCACCTTTCCTATAAAAAATATAGGATGGTTGCTAAGGTTTCACAGGGCCTTTCCCTCCACCTTTCTTGATAAGTAAATCTAAATTTTAAGAACGCTAAGCAGACGCTTGACCCTGCTTTTTAATGTGTTTGTATAAAAAGTATCCCACTACTATTGCTAGTAAATAAGGAAAAATCATTAAATACATAATTCCACTATTAATTCCTTCAGCTAAAGAACTTTCTCCTGATTCCATATTGCTTTCCAAAACTGCTTTACACATGCTACATTGAGCATAAGAAGCATCTTCAATTAATAAAAATGCAAACGTAATGGCTAAAAATAAAAATCCTTTATATACTGATTTCATTGCTGCCAAAGTTAAGAAGTTTCTTTGTGATTTCTTAATAATATGGTGCAATCATAAAGTAAACTACCACACCTGTAATGGTCACATACAACCAAATGGGTAAAGTCCATCTAGCAATCTTTCGATGTTTATCAAATTTCTGCGATAAAGCTCGTGACAATGTGATCAATACCAACGGTACAATTGCAATAGCTAGTACAATATGAGTTAAAAGTATAAACAAATAGACTGAACGAATAGTTCCTTCACCGCCAAAAACAGTGGATTCTGAAGTAGCATGATAAGTAATGTAACTAACTAAAAATAGAACCGAGACGACTACCGCAGACAGCATTAACTTTTTATGCAATTCAAACTTTTTAGCTTTTACAGCAAATCCTGCTGCAATAAGTAAAACAGTAGCAATGGAATTCAATGTAGCGTTCACCTTTGGCAAAAATGAAAACATGTCGGTAGCCAAAGCCTCTTTGGGCATCAAATATAAAATCGCTACCACAACTGGAATAATGATAGAGATGGCAATAATTACTGGCTTAAGGTTATATGTTTTATCCATTGTGATTACTTCTTCTTTCTAGGGACATACTTTTCAACCAATAGAATATCGATTGCATCAAACAAATCATTGGTTTCAGAAACACTAGTTCCATCAAATACACCTCGCAATCGTCCTTCTCCATCAATTAACATCATGTTGGAAGAATGTAAAAATCCTCCTGGTGCTATGCTGTCCTTTTGAGCAGAAACGAAATATCCTTTAAAGCCTATGTTGTAAATGGAATCCTTATCACCAGTAAGAAAAGTCCAAAGGCCATCAGTAGCATGTACTTTTTCAGCATATTCTTTCAATACTTCAGGGGTGTCGTGCTCAGGATTAACTGTAAAAGAGAGGAGACGAAAATCTATCCTATCCTTAAAACGGTCTTGAACTTGCAACATATTTGTAGATACTTTAGGACAAACAGTTGGGCAGGTTGCAAAAAAGAAATTGGCAACATAGATTTTTCCTTTTAATTCTTCACTAGAAAAGGAAGCACCATTTTGATCAACAAATTGAAATGCAGGAATAGTATGATAAATGGTATCAATAACCAATTCGCCATCTTTCATGACTTCTACAGCCTCTTTTGGCCCCATAAAGGGAAGAGGTTTAAAGTTGTTAGTGCCAGTACTTAGTAACAAATACAATAATGACGGCACCAATAGTATAGCAATTAATATTGCAGCTTTTTTCCAAGCTTTTGGTTGAGACATAGTTATTTTAGTCTGCTAGTGGCAAAAAGTCAGTTGCATGGAGAAATAAAGATTCAGTCAACAAAATATAAATTAAATAAACTGCGAAAATTATAAATGGTATTGCGACTACCATTTTAAAATTTTTCCTTTCACCACCTAAGTGCATATAGGACATTACAATATAATATGCTTTTACCAAAGTTAAAACAATAAAAGTCCATTTTACAATACCCCAAGCAACCCCGATATCTTGCCAAATTAGTCCTAAAGTAACCTCAGCCGTTGTAACAGCAAGTAATACCCAGAAGATAACCCAAATCATCTTTCTAACTTTCTTTCCTTCCTCTTCTGAGTGTTTGTGTGCGTATTCCGCAGTTCTATCAAAATCCATTGTGTCGTTGATTTATCGTTTTGAAAATTATACCAAATAGAAGAATGTAAATACAAACACCCAAACTAAATCTACAAAGTGCCAGTAAAGACCTACTTTTTCTACCATTTCATAATGACCTCTTTTTTCGTAAGTACCTTTCAATACATTTACAAAAATGATGAAGTTGATTACAATTCCACTAAAAACGTGGAATCCGTGAAATCCTGTAATGAAGAAAAAGAAATCTGCAAACAAAGGAACTCCATATTCATTAACCGTCAAATTTGCTCCATAAATTTCGGTTCCTTGAGCGATCATTGCTGCTGCTTCAGTTCCAGTTACTGCATCCACAACTCCCGGAATCATAAAGGCATTCTTTGCCTCATCAACCCATTGGACGATAGTTCCATCAGCCAACTGTAAAGCACCCAATTCAGTTCCATGAATAAAGTGACCCCACTCCCATGCTTGAGATCCTACGAAAATAAGACCACCAACAATTGTTAGTGCCATCCAAAGAATTACTTTATCTCTCTTCATTCGTTGACCTGCTTCTACTGCAAGAACCATTGTCACAGAACTCATAATCAAAATAAATGTCATTAACGCTACATAAAGTAACGGATGGTCACCATGCATAAATGGAAAATGTGTAAAAACATTTTCAGCTACTGGCCAAACATCTTCAAAACGATGACGCATATAGCCGTAAGCCACTAAAAATCCGGTAAACGTAAACGCATCAGAAACAAGGAAAAACCACATCATCATTTTTCCGTAACTAATACCAAATGGAGAGAAATTTCCACCCCATAACTTCTTATTGTCCAATGTCTCAGTACTCGCTGACATACTTAAAATTTTATACGATATAACTTAAAAATAAAAATAAATACAACCATAAAGCATCTAAGAAATGCCAGTAGATTGAACATACCTGCAAACCTAATAAATTTTTCGGCTTATAGGTATTTTTTAAAGACTTAAAAAATACAACTGAAAGTGCAACCAAACCACCTAGCAAGTGCAATAAATGGACGAAGGTTAAAATATATAAAAAGGAACCTGATGCGTTACTTTTACTTCCTGTAAAAAACACTTGACCGGAAGTCAACTGATCCCAAGCCTCAAACTGCGAGAATGCAAATGCAATTCCTAATATCAAGGTAGCAGCCAAGAAAGCTTTTACAGCCTTAAAGTTTGATTTCTTGGCAAAGTGTAGCGACAAAAACATCGTTAAACTACTAATCAGAATAAGCACTGTGCTTACCCAAAACATACTCGGCATATAGAATTCCAACCAAGCTCCGTCAGATTTCCTAACAATAACTGCTGATGTTAACCCAGCGAATAACATTACGATACTAATCATTCCCACCCACAGAAGTGGCTTCATGGTTTTCTCTTTGTGCGTCTTATCTTCAAATGATTGTGTAATCGCCATCATCTGTTATAGTTTATCAAAGTAAAGTGCAAATAGCACCATTGGGATATAAATAAATGAAGCAAACATCAATTTTGTTGCAGACTTCATTGCATTTTTTCGATATAAATTAATTGCAGGAATAAGCATTAATATACCTGCTAATCCAATTACAATAGCTGCACCTATACCTGCCATTCCGAAAAAGATAGGCAAGAAACTACTCGCAATCATAAATAAGGTATACAACAATATTAGAAATGCAGATAACTGATCTCTCCCTTGTGGAGAAGGCAATAATTTGAAACCCGCTTTTAAGTAATCATCATTTATTTTCCAAGCAATGGCCCAAAAATGAGGAAACTGCCACATAAACTGTAAGGCAAATAAAATTCCCGCTTCTAGTCCGAAGGTTCCTGTAGCTGCTACCCAACCCAACATTGGAGGGATAGCTCCAGGAAACGCACCTACAAGAACTGCCCAAGGGGTAATTCTTTTAAGTGGAGTGTATATGGCAACATATGAGAACAAGGCTAAAACACCTAAAACACCGGTTAAAGTATTTAAGTAAAATAACATTGCGACTCCGATGGCCCCAAAAACAGAAGCAATAACAAATGCTTCAGTTAAACTCATTCGACCAGTAACCAATGGACGCTCTTTGGTTCTGTCCATCAACTTATCCAAATCTCTTTCGATGATTTGATTAAATCCGTTAGAAGATCCTGTTACTAAAAACCCACCTATACAAAGAATAGTTAAAACTGCCCAATCAATTGATGGAACTGCTAACATATAGCCTAATACTGCAGAAAAAACCACTAATGATGATAACCTCAATTTTATGAAAGAGGCATAATCACCTACCTTAGAGGAAATTGTGTTGGTTTGAATGACTTCTTTTTCTGCTGTAAAACTCATCGACTATTGTCTTCAGATTTGAGGTACAAAATTAATAATTATTTCAAGCTATGAAAGGGAAAACTGCTTATTTAAATTGAATACAGATAATATTATTGTTCCTGAGACATTCTAAACAAATCGGTTCTTAGTCCTAATGAGAATAATGTTATATTTTTACCACTAAAAGATCTGTTCCAAACTCCAGCAAACAACTGAAGGTTAGATTCCAAAAATAACCGATAAGAAACATTGAGACTAGTAGTCAATGATTCTATTTCTTTTCCTTGATGTAAATCATTTCCATAATCTGAGTTTCTAGAAATATTTGAAATATTAGGATTATCTCCAAAATTTTCCAAAATACCAGAGCGACCTTGATGCAAATAAAAGATTGCCCCGTTTATGGTGATTCTATTTTTTTCATACCTCACCTCTACCATAAGCTCTGAAAAATTAGCTCCATTTGGATGAGCCAATGATTGCCCATAATTAGTGTATGACTGAACAGGGCTACTATGAGCATAAGTATATGGTCGAACTAAATTAAATTCCAACCGGGTTCGCATCGCACCTCCATTTATATCCCAAAACCCCTTCCAGCCAATTTGAATTCCATATTTATTCCCCCACCATCTACTTTTCTTTGAAGTATCTTCCTTTATTAGATTATTCACATCAGCTTTTATTTCATTTAATAAAAACTCATCCAACAGGATTTGCCCATAAATGATATGTCTCTTTATTGGTTTTACTTTCAAATTCAGCCCAACCAATACATTATCTGGTGAACCAACTGAAAACTCTACAGGTCTATAAAAAATGATAGGATTGGCATAGTTGATATCAAATCCCCTATTGTATAAACTATCTTTTGCTTGCCAAACTACTGTCTCAAAAAGACCCACCGAAAATGTATTAGAAATGTTCCAATCTAAGTAATGTGAGGCGGTATACTTTTTCTGAAATTTAGACGAATATAGAAAGTTGTTCGGTTGGCTATTCCCATAAATCGTTTCATGTTCCGCCCAAATATTTGTGTAGCTCAATCGCCAAAAATTAACACTCAACTTAAAGTAAGGAGAATTATTGGCGTTATCAGAAAGCAAAAGCGACCGATAGCCCTCTCCAATAAATTGCTTTCCGTTCCCCAATTCAAAATTGAAATATTTATTAGGTGAATAGGATAAATAGGTTTGAAAAAACTGGGAATGGTAAATCCCATTTGACACAGACTTAATATCACTCATTCCAGGAGAGAAATTACTTGAATGTGGATTTGCCAAATAAGGAAGGTTGTCATTGAGCATCCGGGCATAGGTTAGTCCAAAAGCTAATTTATTCTCAAAGCTGGCTGATATATCAATACCTGCACCAGAACTTACTAAGAAATTTTCATTGTAATCAATAGCTCCGGATGCCACTGCCTGAACATAAGGCTGCAAGTAAATTGCAGCTTTACTTCCTTTCTTTTTTAGTAAATTTTGTTCGAATGCTAAGGTTAAATATGCACTATCTATATTGGTAGATAATTGCATTTCATTTAACCGATAAGGTTGAATAGAAGTATGATTAGATAGATTACTAGAAAGGACTTGTTCCAATTGAATCGGCAATAACCCGATTCTTGAATTTAAAGGTTGTGAGAATACTGCAGATACAAATAAAAAGCAGATAGAAAAGAAGAATAAATTAATCCACTTTGACATCCTTTGGTTTCTTTATCAATAAAAACAATAAACTACCAAAAGCGACAAACCCAACAATTGCAAAAACGATGCTTGGATGATATCCTGCGAAAATAACAGGCAATGTAATCATTGCAATATTAAAAATGTAGATAAAAATTGCAGTTTTACTATGATTTCCTTTAGTCCAGTAAAGTACACGGTGGTGAATGTGATTAGAATCAGCTTCAAATGGGCTTCTTTTGTTAGCTATTCTATAAATAAAAATTCGGAAGGTATCTAATAAAGGATACACCAGAACAGTCATTGCAAAGATTGGCTTAGAAATACCAATGATCTTACTTGGCAACTTAGAAGCATCAAACTCAATTAGCTCAATCGCTAAAAAACTTAAAATCAGACCAACGAATAAGGATCCTGAATCTCCCATGAAGATACTAGCAGGCTTAAAGTTATACCTCAAAAAACCTAACAATGCTCCCGCTAAAGCAAATGCAACTAGCGCATAACTTTCAATCCCTGCCATCAGAAACCAAACACCAAAAGCAGTGGAGGCAATAAATCCAACTCCTCCTGCTAAGCCATCAACACCATCAATTAAATTAAACGAATTGATGATTACAATGTATGTTAGAACTGATAATAAAACGCTCGCCCATTCTGGCAATTCTCGAATATCGAACAACCCATACAAGCTTGTAATCTTAACCCCAGCAATACTTACCATAATAAAGGCTACGATTAAATTAGCCAATAACTTTTTAACTGGAGCTGTTCCTACAATATCATCCTTAATTCCTACAAAAAACATAATCAGAATAGAAGGTATCAAGTACTTTAGAAAACTAATTTCTGCAATTGGAAAGCAAATACAAACTGCAAATATGAAGGCAGCAAAAATCATAATCCCACCCATAGAAGGAGTATTGACTTTGTGTTGCTTTCGATCTTCGGTGGGCTCATCGAAAAGGTGCTTCATTTTAGCCACACGAATATAAGAAGGTGTAGCTAATAGCACTATAAAGAATGCGATGATTGTTGCTAAGGCAATTTCCATTGAAAATTATTAAGATGCGAAATTATTAAAAATCACGATAGCGGTTGGTTAATGCTGTTTGAAAAGAAATGTAAATATAACTAGTATTACGTAAAAACACGTCAGGGGTTTCCCGTATATCGTAAAATCTTTGCATCCATCCTATATTGAACTGCATATTGGTTGCTGGATTTACTGTAAAGCCTAACTGGCCTCTCAACGACAATAATTTATAATTATCAACAACTGCTCCGTTGATCAAATATTCCTTGTTGGTTAAGGTATAAAAATTGGTTTGGCTTGCCGCAGCTTCAGCATTAAACCTTTTGAATCGGTAATTTGCCATAAAAAGCAACTCTTGAAAATGGTCGCCATAAGGATGTGCCAAATACTGATTATAATGAGTTTGCGAAGCACTATTGTTCAAATTTCCAAAAACGTCATTGGACGATTCATTCCATTCTCCACGCAAAAACAATCCTTTAATCCCATAGTAACCAATACCTACTTGACCTGCTAAAGCAGAAAAATTATAATCTTTTAGTGCTAGTTGTCCATAAACCAGCCAATTTTTCAACGGTCGAATAGATATGTTAAATCCTTGATTCGAAAAATACAAAGAATCGCTCATTCCGTTGATCGCACTATTTATTCCAATCACTGGATTTAAAAACCGATAGTCGGCTTCCCCTCGAATTCCATCTTTCTGTTTAGCTAAAGCGTCAACAGAAATAGTGGACTCATAAAAACCTACCTTGATTTTAAAATTAGGACTATATTCCAGATATTTTATGCTTGCCGTTTTGCGTTGGAAGATATTTTCTGTCAGCGCAAATCCTTGAACTCTTAACAAATCTTGCAGTCCAGCAATCATAAAAAGATAATTTAGCTTGCGGTTAAAGAAGTTGGTTTGTGCAGAAACAAATGGATAATTGAATGCATTATCTGAAAGTAAAAAAGATCGATATCCCTCACCAATAAAATTTTTATCTTGACCTAGCGATAACATTAAATGTTCATTAGGAATATAGTTTATTCTACCAGAAGCCATCGCGAAGTCATAAGCACCTGTTTTAAATGCTTTTACTCTACCTTGACCAGGAACGATATTGTAGGTCTTTACATATTGATCTAAGTAAAAAGGATATTTTCCTTGATTTTCATAAAATGAAGTAGAGAAAGTTAATTTATTCTTCCAGCTTCCCTTCACTTGAAAGCCCCTTGTATTCTGCAATAAAAAATCAGAATTGACTCTCTCTTGATCAATTCCACCTTCTACCATAAATAAAGGGTCGATTGTAACATAGAAATCCGAAGTGTCAATAATTAGTAGATGCTCAAAAAATAGTTTCCGTGCAACTAAAGAACGATAAATTCGCTTTTCAATCCTTGGTTCTAAATGGTTGTGAAACTGAGGAACTATCGGTTTGATACTATAATTTACAATAGAATCATTGGTATACATCTCCACTCGATCTCCCAAAGAATTGGAATAATTCAAAGGCAGTTCTTGTGAAAAAACCACAAAAAAAAGGAGGTTAGTAAATAGAAAAGCGACTGCCTTTTTCAACACTATTATTTAAAATTCATGTGTTTAACTTCTTCATATACCTTTCGGATTCCATCTTCAAGCTCTACCTTATATTTCCATCCAGCTTTTTCTAACCGACTAACGTCCATCAATTTTCGTGGAGTTCCATCTGGTTTACTTGCATCAAAAACTAACTCTCCATCAAAACCAGTAATTTTTTTAATCGTTTGAGCCAGCTCTCCTATAGTCACATCTTTCCCTGTACCTACGTTCATCCACTCTTCTCCATTGTATTCACGCATCAAGAATAAGCAAGCTTCAGCCAAATCATCAACATATAGAAATTCACGCATTGGCTTGCCAGAACCCCAGACCGTCACTTCAGAATCTCCATTTTGTTTGGCAGTATGAAACTTCCGCAACAAGGCTGGCAAAACATGAGAGTTATTCAGATCGTAATTATCATTTGGGCCATATAAGTTGGTTGGCATTGCAGATATAAAATTACAACCATACTGCCTTCTATAAGACTCACAGAGTTTTATTCCTGCAATTTTTGCAATAGCATAAGGTTCATTCGTTGGCTCAAGTTCACCAGTTAGCAAATACTCTTCTGTAAGTGGCTGTGGGGCCATTTTTGGATAAATACAAGACGATCCTAAGAACAATAATTTTTCAACCTTATTGACATAAGAAGCATGAATAATATTCGCTTCGATCATCAAATTCTGATACAAAAAATCAGCTCTATAAATATTATTGGCCTGAATTCCTCCCACTTTTGCAGCAGCTAAAAAAACATATTGAGGTTTTTCTTGTGCAAAAAAATCATTCACCGCAGCTTGATTTCTTAAATCTAACTCTGCTGATGTTTTGTAAACTATATTGTTATAACCTTCTGATTGCAACGCACGAACAATGGCAGAACCTACCATTCCTCTGTGTCCCGCAACATAAATTTTATCGATCTTATTCATTTGAATTTACTACTTTATGTCCGCCTTCCATTAAATATTTATCTCTTTGGAATAGTGCCAAATCTGATGTCATCATATCATCAATCAAATCATCCAGATTATATTTTGGCTTCCAGCCCAATTCTTTTTCAGCTTTAGTTGCATCCCCAATTAGTAACTCAACTTCAGTTGGTCTGAAATAATTCGGATCCACTTCTACAATTACTTCATTTGTGGCTTTATTTCTTCCTTTTTCTGTTTCTCCTTCACCTTCCCAAACAATATCTATATCTGCTTTTTTAAATGCTTTTGATACAAAATCACGAACAGTGGTGGTCACATTTGTCGCCAAAACATAATCTTGAGGTTCATCCTGCTGCAGCATCAAGTACATTCCTTCCACATAATCTTTTGCATGCCCCCAATCTCTTTTTGCATCTAAGTTTCCTAAATACAACTTTGATTGCAAACCTAACTTAATTCTGGCTGCAGCTCTTGTAATCTTTCTGGTCACAAAAGTTTCGCCTCTCAATGGACTCTCATGGTTGAATAAGATTCCATTACAAGCATACATTCCATATGCTTCACGGTAATTTTTAACGATCCAAAACCCATACAACTTAGCAACACCATAAGGGCTTCTTGGGTAAAAGGGAGTAGTTTCTGTTTGTGGAACTTCTTGAACCTTACCATAAAGTTCAGAAGTGCTCGCTTGGTAGAAACGACAAGTTTTCTCCAACCCTAATGTTCTAATCGCTTCAAGGATTCTCAGAGTTCCCATTGCATCAACGTTCGCAGTATATTCAGGCATCTCAAAAGAAACCTTCACATGTGACTGAGCTGCTAAATTATAGATCTCAGATGGCTGAACTTCTTGAATAATTCTAATAATGTTAGAAGAATCTGTCATGTCACCATAATGCAGTTTAAACTTTACATTTTTCTCATGTAAATCTGTATACAAATGGTCTATTCGTTCTGTATTAAACAAAGAACTTCTTCTTTTAATTCCATGAACTTCATATCCTTTGCTTAATAATAATTCAGACAAATAAGCTCCATCTTGTCCTGTTACTCCTGTTATAAGGGCTACTTTTCTCATATCTATTGGTTGTATCTATTTGGTCACCAAGAACCAGTTGTTTAATAAATTTTCTCTGTTGTATATCATTGATTTCTGCGTTGTTTGATCAATTACTTGACCTCCCATTGCGTTCACAATTCCTTGTCCTGCAGCAGTATCCCATTCCATAGTAGGTGCAAATCTAGGGTATGCATCAGCTATTCCTTCAGCTACCATGCACAATTTCAATGAACTTCCTTTTGAAATAATTTCAATCTCTCCAAACTCTTCTTTAGCCTCATTGATAAAAGCTTCTGTTTCTGGCGACATATGCGATCGACTTCCTACTACAGTGTATGGTCGTTCCTCTTGATCCAATGGCAATTCTAATCCTGCTTCAGTCAATATTTCAATAGTATGAGCTCCGTGTAGTTCATTATAATTTTCAATCTTATAACTACCTAGTCCACTCATTCCAAAATACATCACTTTAGTCACAGGCACATATATTACTCCAATTATTGGATTCCCCTCATTAACTAGTGCAATATTTACAGTAAACTCTCCATTCCGTTTAACGAACTCTTTGGTTCCATCTAATGGATCAACAATCCACATATTTGCCCAAACAGCGCGTTCTTCAAATGGAATAGACTGTCCTTCTTCACTTAGCACAGGAATTTTAGTTTCCATCAACCCATCCATAATGGCCAAATGTGCCCTTTTATCTGCCTCGGTTAAAGGACTATTATCATCCTTCAATTCTACTCCGAATTCTGAATCATACACTTCCATAATCTCCAGTCCGCCTTTATAGGCCGATTTTATTGCTGTAAAAAGCAATTCTTTCAGTTCGTTTTGTGTCATTCCAATTCTCCTGTTTTCAATTTTTAATATGATGCTTTAGCAGCTCCTATTACTTCTATAGGGTGCCACGTTGTTTTTACTTCTTGAAAATCATTGATAATGTATGGATTCTCGACTTCCCCAGAATTCAAATCATAATTATATGACTTAATACGTTTTAAATTATCTATGGAGGCTTCTTTTAATTGAATCAATTCCTCAGAAATAATATCAGCATAACATACTGCATTCACATCCATGTGTGACCCCATTTGAGGCAACAACTCTTTTTTCTTTCCTGTTAGAATATTCACTACTCCACCAGGCAAATCAGAAGCATTTAAAACTTCAGCAAAAGAAATCGAACACAATGGTTTGTTTTCTGATGCCAAAATAATACAGGTATTTCCTCCAGCAATAATTGGCGCCATGTAACTCACTAATCCTAACAGCGAAGATTGTTGATTAGCAACAATTGCCACCACACCTGTAGGTTCTAGTGCTGAAAAGTTGAAATGAGAACTCGCTACTGGATTCACTGAACTAAATATCTGTTGGTACTTATCACACCAGCCTGCAAAGTAAACCAATCGATCAATTGACAAATTCACTTCCTTTTCAGCATCCTTTTTACTACTATCTTGCTGAATTAATTCGGAAATAAATTGATCTCTTCTACCTTCTAATACTTCTGCCATTCGATATAAAATCTGACTTCTATTAAAAGCTGTTCGGTCGCTCCAATCGCCAAATGCTTTTCGGGCAGCAACTACAGCATTCCTAAAATCCTTGCGTGAAGACAAGCAAATATTTCCTATTGATTCGTTTTTTGAATTCATTGGATTGTAAAATCTTCCTGACTCAGTTCTAGGAAAACTGCCTCCGATATATATCTTATATGTTTTCAAAATATTGATTCTTTCGCTCATGAGTTCAAAAATTAATCGAATTTAAGGTAAGCCGACAGTCCATGAAGACCACCTTCTCTGCCAAAACCACTTTCTTTGTATCCACCAAAAGGTGAGGTAGGATCAAACTTATTATAGGTATTTGCCCAAACTATTCCTGCTCTCAATCGACTCGTTAAGTTAAAGATTTTTGATCCTTTATCTGTCCAAACGCCAGCCGATAGTCCGTAAGGTGTATTATTTGCTTTTTCAATCACTTCGTCTACTGTTCTAAATGTTTGGACAGCTAGAACAGGACCGAAAATTTCCTCTTTTGCCAATCGACTTGATTGAGCTACATTGGTAAACAAGGTTGGTTTAATGAAATAACCTTCCTTTGGCAGATTACAGGAAGATTGGAAAATATCCAACCCTTCATTTTTACCCAATTCAATATACCCTTGAATGGTTTCCCATTGACTTTTAGAGTTAATCGCACCAACATCGGTATTTTTATCCATTGGATCTCCAACGATGAGGGTTTCAATTCTATCTTGTAGTTTTTTAATGAAAATATCCTTTATTGATTCTTGCACAAACAGTCTAGAACCTGCACAACAAACGTGACCTTGATTAAAGTAAATCCCATTCACAATTCCTTCTACCGCTTGATCAATTGGTGCATCTTCAAAAACAATATTCGCGGCCTTTCCACCTAACTCCAAAGTAACCTTCTTGTCAGTTTTCGCTATGGTTCTCTGAATAATTTTACCCACTTCAGTTGAACCAGTAAACGCAATTTTATCAATTCCATCGTGGCCAACTATTTCAGCTCCAACCTTACCATCACCTGTTACTATATTTACAACACCATCTGGCAATCCACTCTCTTGAATCAGTTCAGCCAACTTCAATGCAGTCAAAGAAGTCGTTTCTGCAGGCTTAAGTACTACCGTATTTCCACAAGCTAATGCCGGAGCTATTTTCCAAGCTGCCATTAGTAATGGGAAATTCCACGGAATAATCTGACCTGCTACTCCTAATGATTTCGGCTTGCGGTTTGGGAATGCATAGTCTAATTTATCAGCCCAACCTGCATAATAGAAGAAATGCGCTGCCGCCAAAGGAATATCGATGTCTCTTGATTCTCTAATGGGCTTTCCTCCGTCTAATGATTCAATCACTGCAAACTCTCTTGCTTTTTCTTGAATCAAACGAGCTATGCGAAATAAATATTTTGCACGCTCTGAAGCTGGCATTACTGACCAAACATTATCGTATGCTTTGCGTGCAGCTTTCACTGCTTTGTCCACATCTTTTGCATTTCCTTCTGCCACAGTCGCAATTTTCTTTCCTGTAGCTGGATTAATGGAATCAAAATATTTTCCAGAGGAAGGTTTTTCAAACTTTCCATTAATAAAGTGATCGTATTTTTCTTTCAATTGGATATGACCTGCACTCTCAGGAGCAGCAGCATATTCCCAACTTATTTTTTCTGTCTCAATTTTCTTCTTACTCATAGCTAATTAATCTATTGAGATATAATCTTTTGATTGATAAATTCCGGTTCGCTGCTTTTCTAATTGTAGTAATACATCGTTTGCTAAACTACTCGCCCCAAATCGGAACCATTCATTACTCAACCATGCTTCTCCTAAAATTTCCTTTACCATCACTAAATAATGGATCGCCAACTTAGAAGTTGAAATTCCACCTGCTGGTTTCATTCCGATCATATTACCGGTTTTAAGATAATAGTCTTTAATCGCGTAAAGCATAGTAAGCGTTACAGGAATAGAAGCAGCTGAACCTATCTTACCTGTAGAAGTTTTTATAAAATCAGCCCCAGCATAAATGGCGATATCTGAAGCTCTTCTTACATCATCTAATGTACCAATCTCACCTGTCTCTAAAATAACTTTTAGACGAGCTTGAGAACCACACAATTCTTTTATTTTAGCAATTTCATCAAATACAAAATTATATTCTCCTTGGTGGTATTTCCCTCTTGAGATGACCATATCAATTTCATCGGCACCTTGATCCAATGCAAATTGTGTATCATCTACTTTCGTAGAAAATGGGGCCTGACCTGATGGAAACGCGGTAGAAACAGAGGCTACTTTCACCCCGCTTCCTTTTACTGCAGCTTTGGCTGTTGCAACCATTGCTGGATATACGCAAACTGCAGCTACAGTTGGTAAACCAGGATAATCATCGTGTAAATGAATGGCCTTGTAGCACATTTGATTGACTTTCCCGATGGTATCTTTCCCTTCAAGAGTAGTCAGATCTATCATATTCAACACCATCTTAAGGGCTTGAACTTTGCTTTCATTCTTAATACTTCTCGTCTGAAAACGAGATGCACGCTCGATTATACCAACCTGATCCACTGACGGGGACTTTGTAAAATCGGGAATATTTAATGTCTTTTTCAAATTCAAAATGAACTAAATTTTTAAAAGATCAAAGATATAAATAATCCTAGAGCTTTCTTTATCACATTGGCGGTCATAATGGAGTCAAAAACAATCGCGTTTAACTTCTTTATTTTATTAAATTTGTTCCCCTAATGAAAGACGAAGGAAGAAATATATTTTCAGTTTTCGATGATATTTTAGATCGAACAGCAAAAGAAAATTTACTAAACCAAAAGGGATTAGTTATCTGGATGACCGGTTTATCGGGCTCAGGAAAGACAACTATTGCCATTGCTTTAGAGCGTTTGTTGAACCAAAAAGGGTTTCTGACTCAACTATTAGATGGAGATAATATTCGAAGTGGAATCAACAATAACCTAGGGTTTTCTGAAGATGATCGTACCGAAAACATCCGAAGAATAGCTGAAATTAGCAAGCTTTTCTTAAACTGTGGAATCATTACTATAAATTGTTTTGTGAGTCCTACCAAAGCTATCCGAGCGCAAGCGAAAGAAATAATTGGAGCAAACGACTTTATAGAAGTATTTATAAACACTCCATTAGAGATTTGCGAACAACGAGACGTAAAAGGCTTATATGCCAAAGCTCGAAAAGGAGAAATTAAAGATTTTACAGGAATTAATGCTCCTTTTGAAGCTCCTGAAAGTTCATTCATAGATATTAAAACGGTAGATAGAAGTCCAGAGGACGCTGCCAAAGAATTAGTTAAAAATATCCTATCCAAAATTATAAAGGCATAACATATGCAAGCATATAACTTATCACATTTAAGTGAATTAGAATCTGAAGCCATTTACGTTTTACGTGAAGTAGCTGCACAATTTGAAAACCCTGTATTGTTGTTTTCAGGAGGAAAAGACTCCATTACTTGTGCACATTTAGCGCGAAAGGCATTTTGGCCAGCTAAAATTCCATTTACGTTCATGCACGTAGATACCGGCCACAACTTTCCTGAAACAATAGAGTTCAGGGATTACTACTTGAATAAGTTAGGCGTTAACTTAATTGTATCAAGCGTTCAAGATTGTATCGACCAAGGTTTAGTAGCTGAAGAAAAAGGGTTTTTAGCGAGTAGAAACGCATTGCAAACCGTAGCACTTTTAAAGGGTGTAGAAGACAATAAGTTTGATGCTGCAATTGGAGGAGCCCGAAGAGACGAAGAAAAAGCAAGAGCAAAAGAGCGTTTCTTCTCACACAGAGATGACTTCGGTCAATGGGATCCGAAAAATCAACGACCAGAGTTATGGAACATCTTTAATGGAAAGAAAAATTTAGGCGAAAGTTTTCGGATTTTTCCTATCTCTAATTGGACAGAAATGGATATTTGGCAGTACATCTTGAAAGAGAAAATGGAGTTGCCTCCGTTATACTTTTCTCACGAAAGAGAATGTTTCATTCGTGATGGTGTAGTGATGTCAACTGGAGAACATGTACCACAAAGAGATACAGAAACTACGGAGAAAATGACTGTTCGTTTTAGAACCATTGGCGACATGACTTGTACTGGAGCTGTATATTCTGATGCTGACTCTTTAGAGAAAATTATAGAAGAAGTAGCGAGTACTAGAGTCACCGAAAGAGGAACTCGATCAGATGACAAACGATCTGAAGCTGCTATGGAGGACCGCAAGAAACTAGGTTATTTCTAATTAATTCAACCCAACTGACAACGTTTTAATCAACGATAGATACCAAATACCATGAGTAAAGACCCTTATTTAGATATGGAATTATTACGCTTCTCGACTGCGGGAAGTGTGGATGATGGAAAAAGTACATTAATTGGTCGAATGCTTTACGATTCGAAATCAATTTTTGAAGACCAATATGAAGCCATCGAAAAAACAAGCAAGAAAAAAGGTGATACGCAAGTAAACCTTGCTTTATTGACTGATGGATTAAGAGCAGAACGCGAGCAAGGAATCACTATTGACGTGGCCTACCGTTATTTTGCTACACCAAAGAGAAAGTTCATTATTGCCGATACGCCAGGACACATTCAGTATACCAGAAACATGGTTACTGGTGCTTCTACCTCTAACTTATCTATCATATTAGTAGATGCTAGAAAAGGAATTATCGAGCAAACGTATCGCCATACATTTATTTCGTCATTATTGGGAATTCCTCACGTGGTATTCTGCATCAATAAGATGGACTTAGTGGATTATGATGAGGAGACTTTTTACAAAATCAAAAAAGACATTGAAGCCTTTGCTTCTAAATTAAATGTAAAAGACATTCACTTTATTCCAATCAGTGCTCTAAATGGAGATAATGTAGTAAACAAATCCACGAATATGGATTGGTACCAAGGTGGAACTTTACTTTATTTACTAGAAAATATACACATTGGTAGTGATCAAAACCACATTGATTGTCGTTTCCCAGTACAATATGTCATTCGACCACAGTCGGCAGAATTTCCAGATTACAGAGGTTATGCAGGCAGAATTGCAGGTGGAGTATTTAAACCAGGAGATGAAGTAGTTGCGTTACCTTCAGGATTTAGTTCGAAAGTAAAAAGCATCGATACCGCTGATGGTGAGCTAAAAGAAGGATTCGCCCCTCAATCAGTTACTATTACTTTGGAAGATGAGATAGACATCAGTAGAGGAGATATGATTGTTCGGGTAAACAATCAGCCGAAAATAAGCCAAGACATTGATATGATGGTTTGTTGGATGAGTGACAAACCTTTGATAAAAGGAGGAAAGTATGCGTTGATTCACACTACAAATGAAGCAAGATGTGTGATTAAAGATGTAAAGTATAAAGTAAACATCAATACACTACACAGAGAAGAGAACGATAATAATATAGGCATGAATGATATTGGACGAATTTCAATCCGAACTACAAAGCCATTATTTTTTGATAGTTACCAAAAGAATAGAAATACCGGAAGTTTGATCTTGATTGATGAAGCAACCTTCGAGACTGTAGGTGCTTGTATGATAATTGATTAATTAGAAAGAACTGAATTTAAATAGCCGCTCTAGAAATAGAACGGCTATTTTTTTGATAATTATCCAAGTCTTACAACAATCGGAATCATATACGAGACATTCACTTTACGTCCGGTTTGTTCGCCGGGTGTAAATTGAGGCAACAAATTAATTACTCTCAACACTTCTTTATCCATCGCTTTAGAGTTTATTCCTTTAAGAATCTTAATATTTTCAACGTTGCCTTTTTTATTCACCACAAAAGAAACGAAAACTTTTCCGCCTTCACCTCGATCTTTTACAGCAGGCGGAACTTTTAAATTCTCTGAAATAAACGCACTGATGGCTTTTTCTGTACATTTTGCTCTGGAGGCATTGTCTAACAATCCACAATCGCCCATTCCAGGCATCACTTCAACAATGGCTAACGGAATATTTTCATCAATTATTTCAGGAGGCATTTCAGCTATAATAATATCTGGGGGCAATTCTATTGGATTTGGTAGAATAGGCTCAGGAGTGACTTCTGCAATCGTTTTAACCACTTTTATCTGATCGGTAATTGGCTTTGGCGGTGCAGGCTTTGGAAGTGGTTTGGCCGATTTTAGAATTACAATAGGAATCAATTCGTCATCAATAGGATACGTTTTTGATTTTTTAACTATTGGAGTAAATTTTGGCGTAGTGTATTGAAAAGCAACCAAAGCCAATGACAAGCTAGCCACCAATCCAATTTGAAAAAACAATCCCCTTTTGCGTTCGAGGTTTTTTGAAGCACTCTTTTTAATTTCCATAACATATAGTTTTAAGATGAATAGATAGAAAAAAGTAGATCTGCTACATAAAATAAGATTTGATAAGAATGAACTGATATAAAACGGAATGAGGATTCAAATTATTGCCTTGCTAAAAAAATATAGCTCTTGCATAAAAAATGGCACAAAAAAATCCCGTTACATTATTCATGCAACGGGATTCATACAAATTTTATATAGTGTATTTTATCTCAAAGTAAAGTTTACAGGTATATTATACCTTACCCTAGCTTTTTTACCTCTCTGCTCACCAGGAGTAAATTTGGGCATGGACTCTACTACTCTGATTGCTTCCTTTTCTAGTGCTTTTCCACCAATTCCAGAAACACCTTTCAAAATAGCTACATCAGTCACTTTTCCTTTCTGATCGATTACAAAAGTTACAAAAACTCTACCTTGAGTATCTGCATCTCTAGCCATTGGAGGGTAAACCGTATTGTTTCCGATAAAAGTTTGTAACAATGCTTGAGAACAAGCATCTCTTTCTGCCTTTGGTTTTGTTTCACAACCAGGAAAGATTGGCATATTCTCAACAATCATAAAAATTTCAGCTTCATCAATCACCTCTTCAGGCTGATCAAAGATCTCTGTTGTTTGATCTGCTTCAGAATCTTGGATTTCTACTTCATTTTCAATTTCCTTATCATCTTCCACTATCTCCAGAATTTCTTGTGGGGGTGGTGGTGGAGGTGGAGGTGGTGGAGGCGGTTGGTTCTGCATTGTAATCGGGATGATTTCATCCTCGATATCTTCCACTTGAAGTGTACCTAAATCAGATACTGCCTCGTATGAACGATACTCAAATGCAGCCAATACTACTCCTAAAGTAATCACCAAGCCGATTTGAAAAAACAAACCGCGCTTCTTTTCTAGGTTAACTTTTGGACTTTTCTTTGGTTCCATATTAAAATTATTTACGGGCTATAAAAATAGTAATTTTTTACGTACTCCCTCAGTAATGTATGTTAATTAAAATTTAAGTTGCCAATTCTACAATAGCACTTAAACATATTGGTTTGCAAAACAACCTCAACTACTTTTTTAAATAGCGTCGATATAACAAATAACTCGAAAACAGGATTCCTATTGTGTTTGCTAAAAAATCTTCCCACTCCCCACTTCTACCTTCTACAATATAATGTTGAATTAATTCAATTAAACCACCAAACAAAATACTCCAATAGGCACTAAACAAAAGTTTAGAAAGGTTAAATCGATCTGATTTAATGTATCCAAACGACAACAATGCAACAAGGATGGCATAAAATATAAAGTGAACAATTTTATCAGACCCCTTAAACATTGGGATAGGAATCCCAGTCAATACGCGTGTACTTAAAAATAATACACCGACCATCCAAATGATAGCCGGTGTAAAATAACTTATTTTCTTTAATCGATTAAGCAATTTCCGCCTGGTAAGCCTCAGCTGATAGTAAATTATCTACTTCTGAAGGATCACTCATTTTGATTTTAATCATCCAACCTGCTCCATAAGGATCATCGTTTACACTTTCAGGAGAGCCATCAAGGTCTTCATTCATTTCAATCACTTCGCCAGACAATGGCATAAACAAATCAGACACCGTTTTAACAGCTTCTACTGTACCAAAAACTTCACCGTGACTCAAAGTATCACCAACCGTTTCTATTTCTACATAAACGATATCACCTAATTCACTTTGAGCATAATCAGTAACACCCACTGTAGCGATATCGCCATCAATTTTGATCCATTCGTGCTCTTTTGTATACTTTAATTCTGATGGAATATTCATGTTCTATATGTTTAAAATTTTTATCATTCAAATTTAGTATTTCATCTGCTATTGTGAAAGCGTAAAACGCAAACTAATTCCTGCATTTGTATTGGCAGTTGGAAAAGAAGATGAAACAAAGGGGGTATTCATTATTCGATCGTAGAAGGCTCTAATATTCAGTCGAGAACTCAGTACATAATCAGCTGTAAATTTAATTGAGAAAATTCGCTGTCCTGCAGTTAAATTATTTTCTCTTTCTACTATTTTTCGAATGACCGTTTGATTGTTCCGGATTGAAAAGTCAGCACGCAAATCCACATCGCTTACTTTTTTATTGTTTTTGGCAGAAAATGGAAATTTTACATTCTTTAACCGATACCCCAATCCGATTACAATTTCTTTCCCTTTTACTTCTGTCAGTTGGTTATTATTCATACTCAACGACATATTTCTATCTTTTTTGTACTCTAACCGGGTTAACAGACTATTATTCCAAGTCATATCTATATTCATTAACGGGCTAAACTGCTCGCTAATACTCACTGATGCCACTTGTTTACCTGGAATAAAATCTCCACTATTATTCAAACGAGCATCCGGAATATCTTCATCAAAGAATGGATTGGTAGTGAATGAACCCACATTGAAAGTAGACCGATATCTGTGTCCAATTGTAAAGCTTTTAAAGAATCGTTTAAAGAAATCCAATTTAGATAATCCATCATAGGTAATGCTCCAGTTCGGTACAGGGATTCTACTTGTAAAATCACCTAATTCAAATCCATTGGCATCCTTACCGCTATAAGCTGCTAAGAACGAATTAATTAAAACATCTTGAGAGGTGCTTCCATAACCATCTGAATATACTCCACCCATCGTGTCTGTATAGGTAAAAGTAGAATATGAATTTTCATTTCCTAATCGTTGTGAAATAATGGAGCGGTTTTCCAAAAACTGATCAAATGCCTCATTATTGTAATCCTCATCATCCTTTACAAATGCAGTTCTAATACTTATAAAACTAGCACTAAAACTTCCATTAACCTGATTGGGGCCAAAATCATATCCCCCCAATTGCCCGGTATTCGAATTTAATAGAGTGTCGTTCCAGATGTAATACCTCGAAGTGCTTTCTGAGTAGGTTTGGTTAGCGGTCAGTTCAATCCTTAGGTCTTTAATCGGCTGAAAACTTGCCCTTATGTTTATATTTTTAGAATAGGTTTTGGCATAGGTTCCAGAAATAAACAATGTTCCTGCATCATTCCCTTCTAATAACCACCCTTCATTTAATGCTCGATCAAAAAACTTAGTACCGGGTTCTTGAAGTCCAACTACAAAACCAGCACCAGGTGCTTGAAAGTTTCCATCAAATCCTAGGACATTCATATCTCTATTATAATTCGGAAGTATGGTTCCTTCATTAACGCTATAAGTTCCCGACACTGACTTCAAACTCATTGCCAGTCGGCCAAAATTATCAATGATGTGTGTTCTAAAAAAACTAGGCTCGTCCTCTTTAGTAGTGTCTTCAATTTCACCTGCTTCTACTTTTTTACGGTATGTTTTATCCGCTAAAGTCAATCCTTTTATGTCATCTTTCTTTTTCCTCGGTTTGCTTAGATCTCTCAAATACTCCACTTTATTATACAATGAAGTCATATTCAAGTTGGTATTCAAAGCATAATTCCCAGAGTTTTTAATCGTAGCACCCAAAGTGTCAGCGTCTATATCCCCATTTAACATCCAATTGTAATTACCTGTATAAGTGGCATTAGCAGATATCCACTCGAAATATGGAATCTTGGAGAAAGGCAAAGTGTAAGTTAAATTGACATTTTGTGAAAATTGAGTATTCGAACCAAATCTCATCACATTGTCCCAAACTTCATTGGTAAATTGTTTGTATTCATCTTTTTCCTCCTGATCTACTCTACCTTCTGGTTCACCAATCTGAGCCATATTGTTGGCACTGTAATTAAAAATTAAAGACTTCGCAATATTGTAACGCAAGGAATAGACTCTATTCCATGTAAATGTTTTTTGATAGAAGGGGTCGAACTCAAAAAAGGCGGAAGTATTGTTACGTACTTGTCGTTCATTATAGGACCTATTAACTTGCGTTTGAAAACTATACTGTGTTGGATATAAATTAAAGTTGATGTCTTTGATTAAAGTAAATGCTTTTCGCTCTTTAAAGAAGGACACATTTTTAAATGGCTCTATCGACAATGGTTTAGCCGTGTAGTTATAATTAAGGCCTCCTCTATACGTTTTTCTAGAGTCATACTCTGTGTTAATGTCACGGTGAAAGGTTTCTGTATAAGCGTAACTTACTGCAAAATTTGAGATATCAAATGGCAATAACTTTTCTTTAGTTGGCGATCGCTCCTTCCTTACATTGGTAAAGTTGATACTCTTTGTTTTGGTATAATCATCAGTAATCCGTCGAATAGAATCTCTATAATCCTGAGAAAGGTCATTATCCTGAATCAAGTCGTTCAATGGAATGTCAGGGTCTAAAGGGTTATATTCAGGACGAATAATATTTTCAGACACTCCAAAATACATTGGAATACTCAACATGGCTTGCTCTGGCAATAATTTACCCAACTCCACAGAAGTTGATAAATCATATTGCATTCTAGTTTCTTGCTGACGCTCATTCAATTTCTGTTCTAGGCTTCCCCAACCTGGTGTACTCATACTCCCTGATAAAGTAACTGCTCCTAAATCGGCAATTTGAGCTGTAGCTCTTGCAGTAGCCGCCCATCCACCTTCGTTATCAAAGTCTGACAGTCGCAATTCATTCACCCATACCTCAGCACATTTAGGCAAACCGTCGTCTTGAAAAACAGTCTCCCCAGTTCGTAAATTTTTCACTCCAATCATTACCAATCGAACTTCAGCCAAGTTTGGATTTCCTTTCACTCGAATAGTATTTTTAACTCCATCGGCTTCCGCATATGGACTGGTTATACTTATCCCTGAAGAAGCATCAAGCATTCGAACATTTCTATTTTTCTTAACTCGTAGCAATCGATCAAATTCTAAATCTATATTATTCGCTTCAGGCCAAATCAAATCAGGAGAACTACTAGTTGTTCCAAACGGTGTAACACTTAATGGAACTTCATACTCATAATAATTTTGATCGAAATCGATTGCCAATCGAAGCACTACTGCAATATCATTGTCTCTTAAACCACCTTCTTGACCTGCAGCTTCGGCATGGGCATACATTTTTATTTTCTTGTATTGACGAATGTCTAAATCTACGTTTCTGTATGCCGACCTACTATATCCATCATTTAAATTACACACATTTAAAACCAATGACTGTTCATTTATTTGTCTCAAATTGGTTGTTCCAAAATCAACTTCTCTTTCGATCCCTGGAGGAATGGTATAGTTAATTGGAAAACGATTGGAATTCTCCTCCACATTAACAGCACCCACACTAAATGTGGTCGATCCTTCTTCGTCGTTGTGTGTATCTCCTGGTATTAATTTGTCGTTAACATATTTCCGCCATTCTCCTCTTACTAAGTCTAATTGGGCAAAACGGAGAACTACATCGTCGTCAAACCCTTTCATGAACATCCGCATGAATCGAATGGACTTAAAGTCACGAATACTACCTACCGTTTTATCCGGTTGACGAATCGGAATTTTAAATTGAAACCACTTTACCTCTTTTACATCTCCATTTGGTGCCTTAGAGGTAGCCGTCAACACATCTGTAATGTAATTGCTCCCCACATTTTCAATCTGCAATGCCTGAGGAGATAGATTAACTTTATACTGGTAATAGGTTTCTGTGCGATCTAAACTGAAGTTTCCATTCAAATCTTCATTATCAGGAAGGTTTGTGGCCGATGTAGAAAATCCAGAATTTGCCGATTGAGCAGGCGAATTTCCTTCTGTTCCATTAAATCGCTTATACCGATCTAAAATTGAAAGTTGCTGTTGATCGTAATCATCTCCTCTGTAATAATGAAAATCATCATTTGAGGGGTCACTGTTAAAATCATTGAATGCATTTGCATCTAATGTATTTTGCAGTTGGGTCATGTATTCTGAAAAGTTTGTTCGCTCAGCATCATTCTTCAATCCATCTAATCCAACATCCTGATTATCTCGAGCATTTGGATTGTTATCAAATGCATCGATAATATACGTTGCGGTTGGAATTCTTCCCCATATTACTGGAGAGGTATTTTGATTTCCTCCTTCATTTGGCAATCCATTTTCAAACATCAATCGACCATCTTTCAAAATGTCTTCACTGATACTCCCAATGTTGAAATATAGATCTCCACCCTTCTGTCCGGGATTGCCATCTTGTTCTGCAAATGGATCCATCATCCAAAACTGAATAAACTCCACATTACTAGCTTCAAAATCACTTGTCTGAATATCTCTCATGATTCCACCCCAACGTGAAGAAGGGTCTTTCAGTGTTCCATTCGGATTTAATCCAGCCGAAACACCTGGTCTACCGGAAACATCATAGTTAAAAGGCCCTCTCTCATTCGGATAATAAGCTAAATCTAGCGTTTGGATAATTTGATTCACAGTGTTATCAACTGCTTTATTTGGAAAAACTTCTGTTTGTAAAACTTGTCTCGAATAATTATTGGCTTGCGATGCAGATTTTTTTAAGTATCCTGGAGTTCGGCTATCGGTTGTACTAAAAAATAATGGGTCAATGCTATACCAAGCCAAATGTGAACGGTTGAAACCATAAGCTAAATCTCCATTATAATTCCCTTCTGGAAATAAGTCATCTTGACCTTGAGGCGTACTGGCCAATCGCCATGCAAAAGGGCTTTGAAGCGGAATCGTAGATTGAGACCCCTCAAAATCATCAATGTAGGCCACTCCAGCTTTCGAAATGGCTTTAGAATTTCCTGGAAACAATCGAGCGAATTCCCCTTGGACAGTAAATGTAGACTTCTCTTTAGTATCGTAAAAAGGTAATTTATCCGCAAAAGTGGTTAATAAGGGCACTTCTGTTCGATAGGTTCCATCTAACCCAACTACAGTATTCGAAATTGGCTCGTCGCCAATGTTAATTTTCCGAGTAATGGGTCGCTCTGTTAAATTTAATACTGTACCTCCAACTGAGAAGTCTTCAGAAACTCTATAATCCAATCGAGTTCCCATTAATGTCTTTGTTTGTATGTTAAACAGTGAGTTACTTCCCAATGAAATTTTAATCGGCGTTCCAGATTCCAAAATTCCTTGATTTAAGATGGTGATCCTTCCCAAATTGTAATCCACTTGATAATCTTGATTTTCAACCAATGGCGCACCTCCTGCAGTTACTACTACAGATCCTTGCGGAATGTTGAATGTATTTAAAGAAATCTCTGAAGAAGAGCTAGATTGATAACTTCCTTTAAATGTAAACCTATCGTGATCTGCATCTTGCTCTGCTAAAACTTGGGTAGTGGTATACAAGGAATCAAATGCATATTTATCTCCTAATTCCTGAGTGCCCAACTTCTGCCTCAAGGTTTGTCCGAAAGGTTCTAGAACTGGGAAATAGATTCTTCCATTCTTTTCGTTAATGGTAACTCCCGGGATAAAATCGAATACCCCATCGCCTCTTTCCGTCTTTGCATTATTGACAGTCATTCTATCTAGATTCAGTACATTCAACAGTGGAGTTTTTTCAATAGGACCTGCAGGAATGAACGGAATTTCTACACCAGTTTCTGCATTCAAATACCAAATTTCAAATTTAAAATCAGTTGGATTTATATTAAAAGCATCTAATGAATAAACGTTTTTCATCATCAAATCCCACATCGGCATAGCAGTATTGATGATGGATCCTTTTAGTAATTTTAAGTACAATGCATCTTGCCCACCAATCCCATCTGTGGATAAATCACCAACTTGGTAAACCTGTCCGTTGTAGGTATATCGGTAAGAAACAGCTAAAATATCTTGTGGATTCAATTGTCGATTTAATGAAATATAACCCAAGGCCCTGTTTATGGTATACTCTGAAGGATTCAAAAGAACCGCATTTTGAAGCCTTTCATAATCTTCCCCCGTCCTAAATCCTGCAGCAGCTAGTGGTTGATCTGCATTATTGAAACTTCTAATTTGTTGCGCTCCAGGCAAATCAGTATTCACCTTTTGATACAAATTGTTTGTACCGTTAGAAGGCACCTGCAGGGAAGAGGTTGCTTGAGCTAAATTATTATTGAAGATTCTATTGCGCTCTGCTAAATCTGTAAATGCAATAATATTCTTTGTATTGTTAAAAGCTCCTTGATTGTTAGTTACATATATTTCAATGTCCGTAATTTGAATCCTAGAATTCACTCGTGGTGGCTCTTGTAATGCCTCTTCGTAACTCTCTCTAAAAAAGTGAGACAAGAAAAAGTGCTTATTGAATTCATATTCTGCGGCTGACTTCTCAAACTCCTGGGTTTGAGCTCCACCTTTCACTTCAATAGATTTACGTTCTCCTTTTTCTTGAGAGAAAATGGAGGTTACTCTCAACCGACCAAACTGCAATTCGGTTTTTATACCAAACAAGGTCTGACTACCATTTATCAGTGAACTTTGAAGTGGTAATGAAACATTACCTGCCTCAATTTTCTGAATAATCTCATCCTCATAACCTGTATATTCTAACTTCGTTTGATTCTCAAAATCAAAAGTAGCTTCGGTATTATAACTAGTAGAAAGTTTTAGTTTTTCACCAATGTTTCCAATTACATTCAGTTGGATTCGCTGTTGAAAATCGAAGGAGCTAGTTCTTCGCTGACGTTCCGGAATAATTGGATTGTCTCGCTTAGAAACGTTCACACCAAATGACAACTCTGCAGAACCTTGTGGGCGAATGTCAATGGTATTCCCTCCAAAAATTCGGTCAAATAATTCTCCTTTCACCTGCAATTGTGGCCTAAATCCTTCAGAACGTTCAATTGTTTCTGCATCAGATTTGCTTTTCCAATACTCCTTCATCCGTTTTGTAGCATCGTAATCGGCATAATCCTCCATACTCATGTAGGTAGGACTTCGATAATACTTCTCCCCAATTCTTTCGTAATAATTGTATTGTCCAGTTACGGGGTCATACTCAAAACCAGACTTCACATTGGATGGCGTTTTTAAGTAAAGTGGACTTTTATCTGTTGTGAATGGATCTCCACTATTGTCTCTAAAAGGATAAATTAAATCTAGTGTATCGTCTTCAGTAGAATCGATAGGGACACTTATCAAATAATTAGTATTGTCCTTTAAAGCATAACTTTCGTTGCGGATTTCTTCTACATAAGGATAGGTCTCAATAGCAGAATCGCCAGCTCCTACAGAGTCATAAATGACTCCAAAAAGTGCTAAAGCGACTATCGACCTAAATGTATACTTAACGCTAACTTTCAATGGGGATTCCTATACTATATACTCTTCAGCACTTGTTTAATAACTTCCTCAACGGTTATTTCTGGAGAGGCCTTTAAAATTTTAGCAATAGACTTCTCTGCTTGAATTTTATTAAACCCAAGCATAACCAATGCTGATAACGCTTCTTCCTTAAGTGTATTGTCTATACCAAAAGAAAAATCTGATTCTAAACTTACCTTTGAGAGTTTGTCTTTTAAATCAATCACAATTCGTTGAGCCGTTTTTGCGCCTATGCCTTTTACACCTTTCAATGCATTAATGTCATTGGATAAAATAGCATGACGGGTTTCATCTGGACTTAATGACGAAAGAATCATCAATGCAGTTGAAGATCCAACACCTGATACTGTAATTAATAATCGAAACAACGTGCGTTCACTTTCTTCTTTAAACCCGTAAAGAATGTGAGCATCATCTCTTATAGTTAAGTGGGTCAACAACTTACAACTTTCATCAGCTCCTAACTGAGTAAAAGTTGTCAATGAAATAAAAATTCTATATCCTACTCCGCCACAATCAATGACGACGTAGGTAGGCGTTTTTTCAGTTAATCTTCCTTGAATATGAGCAATCATTAATCTTTCCTGGTTTGAGCGTCAACCACCGCAATGGTTACCATATTTACTATTTCACGAACATTACAACCCAACTGTAAGATATGCACAGGCTTCTTCATTCCTAACAAAATCGGCCCCACAGCTTCTGTATCTGACATTTCTTGAATCAACTTATAGGCTATATTACCAGCTGATAAGTTAGGAAAGATAAGAACATTCGTTTTCTTATTGGCTAATGTACTAAATGGAAATTGTTCGTTCAACAATTCTTTACTCATCGCAAAATTTGCTTGCACTTCACCATCCACAATAATTTCTGGGTGATCTCTGTGTAAAATTGCTACCGCCTTACTCACTTTTTTAGCTTCTTCGTAATCAGATGAACCGAAGTTTGAGAAAGATAACATTGCAATTCTTGGCTTAATTTTAAATCTTGCAACTGCTTTTGCAGTCAATACAGCGATGTCTGCCAAGTCTTCTGCTGTAGGATCTACATTAATTGTAGTGTCAGCGAAAAAAACTGGGCCATTTTTGGTGTTAACGATGTACATTCCAGCAATCTTATTCACCCCATCCTCAGTACCAATAGACTGTAATGCGGGCTTTATGGTCTCAGGGTAATTTCTTGTAATTCCTGAAATAAAAGCATCAGCTTCTCCAGCTTCTACCATCATTGCACCATAATAATTTCTTTCACGCATTTTATGTGCAGACTCATATTCTGTAAGGCCTTTTCGATGTCTTTTTGCGTAAAGCATAGCTCCATACTTATTTCTCAACTCCTCTTGATCTGCAGCCTTAGGATCAATAATGGTCGCATCTGCTAAATCAAGATTGTTTTCTTTTATTAACGCATTAATTTTATCTAAATTCCCTAATAAAATAGGAATTGCAATACCCTCATCTTTTACAATTTGTGCAGCCTTCAATACCTTATATGTATCTGCCTCCGCAAAAACTACTCGTTTCGGGCCCTGCAATGCTCTTTCTGTAAGATTTCTAATCAACTTATTATCAAGACCTAACCTTCTACTTAATTCCTCTTCATATGCATTCCAATCAGTAATCTTAATTTTAGCCACTCCTGATTCTATCGCAGCTTTAGCTACTGCTGGAGCTACTGCCAAAATTAATCTTGGATCTAAAGGCTTAGGGATGAAAAAATCACGACCAAAAACTAAATTTCTTGTTCCATATGCTTGATTCACTACTTCAGGTACTGGCTCTTTTGCTAATTCTGCAATGGCTTTCACTGCAGCTAACTTCATTTCCTCATTAATGGCAGTTGCTCTTACATCCAAAGCCCCTCGAAATATAAATGGAAATCCCAATACATTATTCACTTGGTTAGGATGATCTGACCTTCCTGTAGCCATTATAATATCTTTCCGAGTACTCATTGCATCTTTGTAAGCAATCTCAGGATCAGGATTTGCTAGAGCAAAAACAATAGGATTCGCAGCCATAGACTTCACCATTGCTTTCGTCACTACATTTCCGATACTCAAACCTAAAAATACATCTGCATCTTTCATTGCTTCAGCAAGAGTATGGATATCTCTATCTGTTGCAAACATAGCCTTGGACTCAGACAAATTTTCAATATCCTTTCGAATCACTCCTTTACTATCACACAACACTAAGTTATCTGGCTTTACACCTAAAGAAAAGTATAACTTAACACATGCCATTGCAGCCGCACCCGCACCATTTACAACCACTTTAATTTCATCTATTTTTTTCTCAGCTAATTCTAAAGCATTCAATAATGCAGCAGAAGTAATAATAGCTGTTCCGTGCTGATCATCGTGCATTATAGGAATATCCAACTCTTCTTTTAGTCGTCGTTCGATCTCAAAACATTCTGGAGCCTTTATATCTTCCAAATTTATTCCACCAAAAGTTGGTGCTATTGCTTTTACGGTATTTACAAACGCATCAACATCCTTGACATCTACCTCTATGTCAAACACATCAATATCTGCGAAAATTTTAAACAACAAAGCTTTTCCTTCCATTACTGGTTTAGACGCTTCAGGTCCAATATCTCCCAGACCAAGAACAGCTGTTCCATTTGAAATAACCGCAACTAAATTTCCTTTTGCTGTATATTTATAAACGTCTTCCTTATTCTTCTCAATTGCAAGACAAGGCTCGGCAACTCCAGGAGAATACGCCAACGACAGATCTCTCTGTGAACTATATGGCTTTGTTGGAATTACTTCTATCTTTCCTGGCTTACCTTGAGAATGGTAATCTAAGGCTTCTAATTGTTTTCTGTTTTTCGGCATTTTTATTAACTTAAGAGCCCATAAAAGTAAGCATTAATGAAGTGATTAGAAAATTACTTTTAGTGATAAACTCAAGGATAAATACAAAAAAAATTGAAAAAGATTGTCATATTAACTGGTGCTGGTGTTAGCGCAGAAAGTGGATTAAAAACGTTTAGAGATTACAACGGATTATGGGAGAATTATAAAATAGAAGATGTAGCCACACCGGAAGCTTTTATTAAGAATCCGGCACTAGTTTTAAGTTTTTACAACGAACGAAGGAGACAAATGAAAAGTGCCGAGCCAAACGAAGCACATTATAATTTAGCCCGACTGGAAGATCGCTACAATGTATCAATCATTACGCAAAACATTGACGATTTACATGAAAAAGCAGGATCAACCAATGTACTTCATCTGCATGGAGAATTAAATAAAGCCGAAAGTTCTAAAAATCCTCGCTTAATTTATAATTTGAACCACAATGACATTGCTATTGGCGATTATTGCGAGGAGGGACATCAACTGAGGCCTCATGTTGTATGGTTTGGAGAAGCTGTTCCCAATATGGAAAAGGCCTTGCGAATTACTGCAGAAGCAGATATTTTTGTTATAATCGGGACTTCATTAGAGGTCTATCCTGCAGCTAGCTTAGCCCACTATCCACCACCACATTGCATTAAATTCCTCATCGACCCAAACACTCCAATGATTCGTGACGAAAATGATTTTACGATTATAAAAGAAAAGGCCAGTAAAGGAACTTCCTTACTGGCCAATCAATATCTATTAAATGAATAGTCTATTTTGTGATGATCAACTTTTGTGATTCAGTTGATTTTCCATCCAATCTAAAGCTGTAAAAATAAATTCCTGAATTCAATTCAGTAGCTGCAACATTTACAATGCCTTTATTTGAATTCAAAGGAATCGATTTTACTTGCTGACCTAACATGTCATAAATTTCAATAGTTTTAGTAGAGAAATTCTTCGTGAAATCATAAGTTACCTTGAACTGTCCATTTGATGGGTTAGGTCCAATTGATACCGTATAATCCTTCTTTGATATTTTGTTCAAACCAACTGTAGTAATCGAAAACAGAACATCAACATAAACTGAGTCACTTTGATTAAAGTGATCAAATGCTACAAATCTGAATTTCTGAGTACCTAACTCATAGTTCGGATTATTGAAGGTTCCATTGTAGAAATTATTAGGTTCATGATAAAGTGAAAGCGTTTTATTCAACGAATCTTTTCTTATCCAAACTATGTCACTAGGGTCATTGTATCTGATAGGTTGAGATCCAACAACCGATGCTCCTAAACAAGTAAATCCCCAACAAAAATAATTTGATGTACTATCTACTGGTGTACCCATTTCGTATCTTTTTAAGTCTACACGAATCGAATCAGATGTAGAATTAATATTCTTAACATACAATTTAACATCTGGAGTCAATGACAAATCTGCCTCTGAATACCATACACTAACAGTTGTACCTGTAACATCAGCATTCGTTTTAGGATTTATAAATTGAAAAGACTGCGCAAAAGTGGCAAAGCCAAATACTAGTCCAGTAAAAGCGAGTAATATTTTTTTCATATTGTAATTTTTTAATAATACAACAAATATAAGTTTTCTTAACTAATTATTATACACTGACAGAACAGTAGCCAAAAAAAAAGACCCATTCGATAAGAATGAGTCTTTTTTAAATTTTTATTTTATTAAAGTGTTTGTTTTACTTCCACTTCTTCGTAGGCTTCAATAATATCACCTTCCGTAATATCATTGTAGTTCTCGATATTCAATCCACACTCATACCCTTTAGCTACATCTTTCACGTCGTCTTTGAAACGTTTCAATGAACCAAGCAAACCGGTATAAACAACTATTCCTGCTCGTACAATTCTAACCTTATGGTGTCTATTGATCTTACCATCCAATACCATACAACCTGCGATGGTACCTACTTTAGAAATCTTAAATGTTTCTCTAATTTCTAATGTTGCAGTCACTCGCTCTTCAATCTTAGCAGCAAGCATACCTTCCATTGCCGCTTTAATCTCATCGATGGCCGCATAAATAATAGAGTATAGTCTAATGTCAATCTCTTCTCTTTCTGCTACTTTACGTGCATTTACAGAAGGTCGAACTTGGAAACCAACGATTATCGCATCAGAGGCTGCTGCTAACATTACATCAGACTCACTAATCTGTCCTACAGACTTGTGTATTACGTTCACCTGTATTTGATCAGTAGATAATTTCAACAATGAATCAGAAAGTGCTTCAATAGAACCATCCACATCACCTTTGATAATGATGTTTAATTCTTGGAAATCACCAATCGCAATACGACGACCAATTTCATCCAAAGTAATGTGCTTCTTAGTTCTAACACCTTGCTCACGCTGCAATTGAAGACGTTTAGTCGCAATATTTTTTGCTTCTTTCTCGTCGTCCATCACTCTGAACTTGTCTCCTGCGTTTGGTGCTCCACTCAATCCCAATAGAGAGAAAGGCATTGAAGGACCAGCCTCATTTATTTTCTGACCACGTTCGTTGAACATCGCTTTTACTTTACCATAATGAGGACCTGCCAAAACAACGTCTCCCATTCTGATTGTACCAGATTGAACCAATAAAGTAGAAACATATCCACGTCCTTTATCCAATTCAGATTCAATAACTGTACCTACACCATTCTTATTTGGGTTGGCTTTTACATCCAACATTTCAGCTTCCAACAACACTTTTTCAAGCAATTCTTCAACTCCTTGTCCTGTTTTCGCAGAAATTTCTTGAGCTTGGAATTTACCTCCCCACTCTTCAACTAATATATTCAATTGAGACAACTCTTCTCTAATTTTATCAGGATTAGCTGCAGGACGGTCAACCTTATTCAGAGCAAACACAATCGGCACACCTGCTGCTTGAGCATGGTTAATTGCTTCTTTAGTTTGTGGCATCACGTTGTCGTCAGTTGCAATTACAATAATTGCAATATCAGTAACTTGTGCACCCCTAGCTCTCATCGCGGTAAACGCTTCGTGTCCAGGCGTATCTAAGAAAGTAATTTTCTTACCACTATCTAATTCTACATTATAAGCTCCAATGTGCTGTGTAATACCACCGGCTTCTCCTGCAATTACATTCGCTTTTCGAACGTAATCCAATAATGAAGTTTTACCGTGATCTACGTGTCCCATCACAGTAACAATAGGACAACGCTCTACTAAATCTTCAGGATTTTCTATTTCCTCTTCAACAGATTCTTGATCTTCAGAATCTACAAATTCAGTTTCAAATCCAAATTCTTCAGCTACAATTGAAATCGTTTCAGCATCTAATCTTTGGTTAATGGAAACAAATAATCCCAAACTCATACAAGCCGAAATTACTTCGTTTACACTCACATCCATCATTGATGACAAATCGTTTGCAGTAACAAATTCCGTTACTTGCAATACTTTCATTTGTGCTTCTTGTTCTTCGATGTCTTTTTGAGTTTGCTCACTAGCAGCATCTCTTTTTTGACGTCTATATTTAGCACCTTTTGATTTCGAGGAATTTCCTTGAAGTCTTGCTAATGTTTCTTTTACTTGGTTTTGAATGTCCTTTTCAGTCAATTCAGGCTTATCTTCTCTTTTCTTACCACCAGTACTAAGACCACCACCTTTGGCGCCTCTCGGTCCTTTTCCTCTTCGAGCATCTTTTTCTTGAGCCGTTTCTTGAGGAGTATTGATCCGCTTTCTACGTTTGCGTTTTGGTTTTTCTGTTTCTTTCTTATCAGAAGATGAAGCAACTGGTTTTTTTACAGGCTTCGTAGGTAATTCAATCTTACCAAGCACCTTAGGCCCATCCAGTTTTTCGTAAGAAGTTTTTATTTCTTCTCTTTCTTTTGGAGCTTCTTTTACAGGAGCTACCTCTACAACTTTAGCAACTTTCGTTTTGTCAGCAGCCACTTTTTCTTTGTCTGCTTTCTCTTTCGCCTTTTGCTCTTCGGCCTTTTTATGTCGAATGGTTTCCTCTTTCGCTAATCGATCAGCTTCTTCTTTGGCTTTTTTCTTTGCTTCAGCGGTTTCCTTTTCTTTGTCCTTTTTAGACTTTTTGTCAGGACGAGTCTTTAAATTTAACTCATCTAGATTGATTTTTCCTAACACCTTTGGACCACCAGTATCTTCATCAGAAACAGGAACCTCCTCCATCTTGATGGCTTTAGAAGCTGGCTCAACAACTTTTGGAGCCTCTTCTTTCGGTGTTTCTTCTTTCGGTGTTTCTTTAATTTCCTCTTTCGGAGCAGCTTCCTTTACAGGAGCTTCAGGAACTTCCTTCTTTGGCTCCACTGCTACATTAGCAGGAGAAACATTCTTAATCAAAATACCTTGATCGTCGTCATCGTCGTCATCTTCTTCATCAGCAGCTTTTGGCGCTTCTTCTTTTGAATCAAGACTAATTTTAGCACGCTCATTTGTAGGGAGCGTTACTTTTTCAGACTCTTCTTTGGCACTTTTCTCCGATTGAAACTCATTGGAAAGAATCTCATAAGCAGTATTGTCAATCTTCGTATTGGGATTGCTCTCAATAGAGATATTCTTAGATGACAAGAAATCAACAATGGTGGAAATACCAACATTTAGCTCTCTTGCAACCTTACTTAATCGTTTCGTTATAACCTTATCAGACATATTGTTTTCGTCCTATTTTTTACAAATTTAAAAAATCTCTTGCTTCTTTCCTGCATTTGCAAGGAGACTATTCAAACTCAGATTTCAAAATGCTTCGAATTTCTTCGATTGTCTCTTGTTCTAAGTCTGTTCTTTTCACTAAATCTTCAACAGAAAGTTCTAATACACTTCTTGCTGAGTCGCATCCAATGGCCTTAAATTCATCAATGATCCATCCTTCGATTTCATCAGAGAATTCATCCAAAGCAACATCATCTTGTTGTTCTTCATCTTGATCACGGAATACATCAATTTCGTAACCGGTTAGCTTTCCGGCCAGTTTAATGTTGTGACCACCTTTACCAATCGCCAATGAAACTTGATCTGGGTTTAAATATACCTCAGCTCTTCCAGATTCATCGTCTAATTTAATAGAGTTTATTTTTGCAGGGCTCAACGCTCTGGTAATGTAAAGCTGTGTATTATTGGTATAGTTGATTACATCAATATTCTCATTTCTCAATTCACGAACAATTCCGTGAATCCTAGAACCTTTCATTCCTACACAAGCACCAACTGGATCAATTCGATCATCGTACGATTCAACTGCTACTTTCGCTCTCTCACCTGGCTCACGCACAATATTTTTAATGGTAATTAATCCATCAAAAATCTCAGGTACTTCCATTTCAAACAAACGCTCCAAAAATACTGGAGATGTTCTAGAAAGAGTAATAATTGGCTTATTATTTCTCATCTCTACAGCAGAAACAACAGCTCTTAGAGAATCTCCTTTCTTAAAATAGTCGTTTGGAATTTGTTCTGTCTTAGGAAGCAACAATTCATTTCCTTCATCATCTAATACCAACAATTCTCTTTTCCAAACTTGGTAAACTTCACCTGTGATGATGTCACCAACTCTATCCTTATAGTTTTTGAAAATGTTGTCCTTCTCTAATTCCAATACTTTTGAAATCAAGTTCTGACGCAAAGCCAATACTGCTCTTCGTCCAAAATCTAACATTTTAACAGCTTCTGAAACTTCTTCACCCACCTCAAAGTCAGGTTCAATTTTTATAGCATCAGAATAAGCAATTTGACTATTTTCGTCTTCTACTTCACCATCTTCAACAATTTCACGGTTTCTCCAAACCTCCAAATCTCCTTTATCAATATTGATAATGATGTCAAAGTTATCATCTGCTCCATATCTTTTAATGATCATATTTCTGAAAACAGTTTCCAGAATGTTCATTAATGTTGGACGGTCGATGTCTTTAAATTCTTTAAATTCTGCAAAAGACTCTGTCAGGTTTATCTTTTCCATTTCTTACTTATTTAAACGATATAATTATTCTAGTTTCTTTAATCTCATTCATCGGAATTTTATCCTGATGAATAATTAATTCTTTTTTCTTTTTTCCTTCGACTTTTTCTTTGGTCTCATACTCTAAGGTCACTTCAGCTTGATTGGCATCAATCAGCAACCCTTTCAATTTCTGACCTTCCACTTTAACAATACTCACTTCTCTACCAATATTTTTTACATATTGCTGAAAAACTTTAAATGGTTGATCTAATCCAGGAGACGACACTTGAAGTTCAAAATCATCAATTTCTCTATCAAAGGAAGAATCAATATGTCTGCTCATGGCCACACATTCATCAATGCTTATCCCATCTAAATGATCTAGCTCTACACGAATTTGGTTCGAAGCACTCACAGTTAGATCCACTAAATAGTTCTCAGAACCTTCTAGTTTCTCATCAATTAACGCACGAATTGTTTTTTCTGTAATCATGAATATACTGCTATAAAAAGAGGGGACATCAGTCCCCTCCAAATATCAACTTATTAAATCGGTTGCAAATGTACACATAAAATACATATTTGAATCAAGTTGCAGAATAATTGTGATTATGGGAGGCTAAACTTACTTTTGCAAAGTACAAATCATTATAAATAATTTAAAACTCAATTACATTATGGAAGAAATCGACGTATCAAAATACCAAGACCAAGTGGTAGAAATGGTTCTTACTTACGGACCAAAACTAATCTTGGCAATACTTACTTTAATTGTGGGTTTGTGGGTGATTAAATTTTTCACAAAGACAATCTCAAACATTCTAGATAAAAGAGAGATAGATGCTTCTTTGAAGCCGTTTCTAAAAAGTTTATTCAGTATGGTCATGAGGGTTCTTTTAGTCATCACTGTGATGGGTATGATAGGAATTGAGATGACCTCTTTCATCGCTATTTTAGGTGCCGCCGGCTTGGCAATTGGTATGGCACTATCAGGTACTTTACAAAACTTTTCAGGTGGTGTAATTATATTGATCATCAAACCTTTTAAAGTTGGCGATTTCATAGATGCTCAAGGATATTCTGGAACTGTAACAGCCATTCAGATTTTCAATACTATTCTAAAGACTCCGAACAACCAAGTGATTATTATTCCAAACGGTGGATTGTCAACAGGATCTGTTACTAATTATTCAGTAGAGAGCACTAGAAGAATGGTTCAAACGTACGGTATCGATTACAGCGATGACATTAAAAAAGCAAGAGAAATTCTTTTAAGAATTGTAAACGAAGACAGTCGAGTATTACAAGATCCTGCTCCGGTTGTGGTTCTTGAAGGTTTAGGTGATAGTTCAGTTAATTTATCGCTTAGAGCTTGGACTAAAAACGAAGACTATTGGAATGTTAACTTCGAAACAACAGAAAAAGCGAAGAATGCATTTGATGCAGAAGGCGTAAGCTTCCCTTTCCCACAAAGAGATGTACATATGATTCCTGTGAATTAATAAATAAAACAAGTCAAAAAAATAGCCCTGTGGTACTGAACCGCAGGGCTATTTTTATTTAGCAGACAATCACTATTTCATTACAGCGATTTTAGTTGTTTTGATTTCGTCACCTATTTTCAGGTTCACAAAATACAAACCATCAGATAAATCAGAAGTATTCACTTCTAAAATTTGAGTTCCAACATTTACAGAACCATAATTTTTAAAGCTCACTTGCTTGCCAGTCATATCCAAAATAGTCGCTTCTACATTAGCACTTTTCTTCAAGTTCAAAGTCACATTTGTAAAATCATTGGCAGGATTCGGATAAACTGAAAAGTCAACAACTGAAGCAACATTTTCTTTTGCACCAACTAAAGTAGAAATCTTAGTTTCTTGAACATTTAAAATTTCATATTCATCCAAGCCACCATTTGCATTGTAATAGTTTACAAAAGCAACGATTGAGATATCCTTTTGTTTCCATGCTGGATTTAGAGTTACAGCATATGATTTAGTGTGAGAAGAGTTCAAGGTTGGGTTAGTTGCAAAATAAGCTGCATCACCCCAAGTTCCAGTTGGCACTGAACGCACCACATGTTTGTGAACAAAACCTACAATAGGATTTCCTTTACCAAAATATGGGTGACCTGCAGTGTTATTGTAAAAATTCACTTGATTATATCCTGAACCAGTTCCAGTCACACTATCTTCAACAACAAATAAGGTTACTCTTAAATTTTGTGCATCAACCGGATAATCAACGAAATTCACATCTACATTCACATTAGCTGTATTTCCAGTTACTAGACCAGAAATTGAAACGTTACAAGGTGTTGGTAAAACTTTTTGAGCATTCACTGCATTTACCCAACCATTTCCTCCTCTACCAATTGCAACATCTGCCTCTCCATCGAATAATTTTCTATCAATAGAAGCTGTAGGCGCTCCAGAAGCAAATGCAGCAGCATATGCAGAGTGAGCAGGAATAGTCATTGCATCAGTACCAAAACCTGCATGAATACCAACAGCAACCGCTTCTGGTATTGTAGCTAATATATTTTCAACTATTACAGCTCCATCCGGACAAAACTGGCAAGGAGCAGTGGTAAATTCCTCTACCAAAACTCTTTTATTACCTGAAGTACCATTGTTTACAAAAACGGATTTTACAACAGTATCGTTATTTGCAACCGCATCTGTAACAGAATTAGGATCAGAAACCCACACCAGAATATCAGTATAAACTCCAGGATTAGTCGCTGTCCAGTTCATTGTATGAGTAAAAGACTGTTTTGTAAAACTTGGCAAATTCAATGTAAGGACATCTGTATTTACTGTAGTTCCACCATCTGCTGACCAATTCACTTTTAAACTTGTAATCGCATTTAATCCGTCATTCTCTATTTCTCCAGAAATAACAGCGTTGGAAGCATTGGTATATAGACTATTCATAGATACAGATCTCATCGCTGCATCATTATTAACAGGCGTATAAATTCTAATATTATCAACCAACAATAAATACATGTCGTTTGAATTATTTCTCCAAGCTAAGTAAATAGTATCGTTATTATAAGCACTTAGATCTACGGTTCTTCTGTTCCAAGCACTATTTTCTGCAGCTACAGTTAATAAAGGAGGATTTGCCATCAACCCTGCAACAGTAGGTGTGGTTGTAGAAACTCGTAATTCATATCCATCTCGATAACTAGAATCGATTGCTAATGCATCAAATTGCAAATAGTTCCCAGCACCTAGAATAATAGAAGGGGAAATCATATAATCATCCGCAGCTCCTGCAGGCGTGTACCAAGAAGTAGAAACTGCGGCTAAATCAGACGCACTAGAATCTGCAACCGTCACCCATGCTGCATTCACAAAGCCAACATTTGCGGCAGGTGTTCTTCCATCGGCATTAATTAACGTCCAGTTTGCAAAAGGACTTGTGCCATTAAAGTTCTCTGAAAATAAGGTTTGGCTAAACCCACTATACCCCAAAGACATTAAGACAATTGAAAGAAAGTAATTTTTGATTTTCATATAGTTAATTATTAGTTAAACAAATTTATCGGTAACAAATATAGCGAAACCATCTATCAATAATAAATTTAATGCAAATCAACTACTTAACCTCACTTATCTTTTTACCATCTTTATAAACCATCGACTTTAATATCTTTTCTTCTCGCTTGGCATAATAAATAAATTTCCCATTTGGGATTCCATCTTTGTAGTTCTTTTCACTAGCAATGGTGCCAATTTCATGATAGGTGAGCACTTTCCCATCTTGTCTACCCTTTTTGTAAGTAGCTTCCATTTCTTTGTTTCCATTGTCATAGAAATATTCCCACTTCCCCACTTGAATTCCATCGGAATAACTTCCTTTGTCTTTCACTGCGCCATTTTGGTAATAACTTATTCTTAATCCATTGGGCTTTCCTTCTTCATAGTTTTGATCCAATTCCTTTTGTCCCTTTTCATTCCAAAAACTCCACAATCCAGACTTTAAACCATTCGCATAGGCTCCTGCATATCGCTGTTTCCCAGTACTAAAAAACCCAGTCCACTCTCCTGACATCAAACCAGAAGCATAAAACCCTTTATCCTTTGTTTGTCCATTTTCAAAATACGAGACCCAGCTTCCTTCTTCTTTTCCTTTAGTAAAAGTCCCTTCCATTAATTTGGACTTATTTTCATACCAATACACCCAATTTCCATCTTTCAAATCGGCCTTAAAACTTCCATCCTTCCAAAGCGTTCCATTTTCATAGTAATACTTCCAATTCCCTGTTTTTTTATCTGCCTTAAAAGTCCCTTGACTGATTACATTTCCATTGGTATTAAAATAGTAGATCCATTCTCCATCCTGCAGCCCATTCACAAAACTTCCATCCATATCCTTTTTGCCGTCCTTTAGAAACCACTCCCATCTGCCACTTTTCTTTCCCTCAGCATACAATCCAGTTATACTCAATGCGCCATTTATAAAATATTCTCGATAAGAACCTGACTCTACATCGTTCTCATAGGTTATTTCTTTTGCCAACTGTCCTTCCTGATAAAAATGACTCCATTTTCCAACTCGCTTTCCTTCTTCATACATTGCATTTAATTTAATAACGGTAGTCAACGAATGGTAAGTTTTCCAATTTCCATCTTTTAGTCCGTTTTTAAATTCGCCCACTTCAATCAAATTTCCATTCTCGGAAAAGTATTCCCATTTCCCACTTTTTAGCCCATTTTCATAAAATCCTTGTTCTTTGGTTTTGCCATTTTCATAGTAAATTATCCATTTCCCACTGCCGTTGGCCACTAGTTGCTCTCCTTTATTGGAATAAAAATCTTTCAAGATTGAGCCCTTTTCGCTGTTATTGAAAATCGCTTTCATTGTTCCATTGGGGTAATAAAATACCCAATCGCCTACTTTTTTATCTAAATCATACTCCCCTTTTTGTTCTAACTTTCCTTCTTCTGAGTACCATGTCCAATTGCTATCTAAGAACCCCATATTGTAAAACCCAGTCTGTTTTAGCTTGCCATTTGGATAGTAAGACTCGAAAGGCCCATCCATTTTAGCTTTATAAAAATTTCCAATCTCACTTACACCAGCATCCGAATAGTAATTTTTGAATGGCCCGTCAAAAATTCCATTTCTGTAGGTTACTATTTGTTTGAGTTTTCCATTTTGGTCATAAAACTTCCAGGCACCTTCTTCGATTCCTCCTTGTTTCATTACTCCTTTGGCTTTCACTTTTTGATTACTCCAATAATAAGTGGTGGTATCGGTTTGTGAAAAAGAAGTCAGGCAAAACAATAAGGAAAGCATTAAAATAGAAATTTTCATCATGATGTTATTTTAGAATACAATTGAATTCAATTACAAATTTATCTAATTGACAAGTCTGAATACTTGTTAGAGTAAAATGTTTTAAACTAACTTTTATTAATATAATTGCTACAACAGATTTCATATATTTAACTCAAAGTTTCAATTAACTACAATTATTATATATTTACATGACTAATCACTTATCTCTATAATAATCAACAAAATTAAAGTAAATCCTACATGATGACTCCCACTCTAAAGCATGCTACTAAGCTCAAATATTTATTGCTTATTTTAATTTCTTCTTTGATATTTTCATGTGAGCCCGAAGCAGATGATGGCGTATTCAACTTTTTTATCCAAGATAGAACAGCCAATGAAATCTATATTGTGGGCTATAGAACATTAAGCAACTCCATCAATGTAGATACTATTCCATTCAATCAAAGACAATTGGTCTTGACAAGCACATCGCGTTACGGAACTTCCAGACCTAAGCCTTTAGTCTACGACTCAATACGTGTAGTATACAATGACACCGTATCCGTGATCCATTCAGGTAGTTTGGACACAAAATACACTCTTGAAAGAAACATCTACCTAGAAAGTTCTTGGGAAAAAATTAACCAAGACGACAATCTATTTCAGGAGCTTTATATCTTCAACCAGGCCTCTTTTCAGGAAGCTCTGAAAATAAATGGGTATTAAGAGTTGAAGATAATAACTATTTGAATTAAACTAGAAATAGTGTTCTTTCACAACTCCAAATGGGAAAAACAATTATTAGTAGGACATAGAGTAGCCAGAGGAAAAGCCCCCGAGAATACGCTAGCAGCGATAAACAGCGGTATAGAAGTAGGTGCAGACAGAATTGAAATTGATGTTCGATTAATTACCGATAAAAAAGTAGTCGTTAATCATGACTGTTCTTTGCGGCGAATCAATGGAAGTATCCAAAGAATTAATTGCTGATACAGATTCAATGTGCAAACCACAAAGGATTCAATTAACGACAATTATTATATATTTACCTGACTAATCACTTATCTTTATAATAACCAAACTAATTAAATTAAACCCTGCAATCATGACTCCCACTTTACAGCATGCAAATAAGCTCAAATATTTGTTACTCATTTTAATTTTTTCCGTGATATTCTCATGTGACAAGAGACATAGTGACAGCACATTCACATTTGATATAATTAATAATACATCATCAGATTTATATTTTATCGGCATTAAAACAATCAATAACGAACTCAATGAAGAGATAATAACTTTTACCGACAATCAAATAATGATAACCAAAGGTTCTCGATTTAGTAAAGTCAGACCAACTCCTATAACTTATGACTCACTAATCGTAATATATAATGATACAGTGAGGGTAACACATTCCCCTTATTTGGACACTAAATACACTCTTGAAAAAAATATCTACCTAGAAAACTCTTGGGAAAAGATTAACCAAGATGACAATCTATTTCAAGAGTTATACATTTTCAACGAAGCCTCATTTCAGGAAGCACTGAAAATAAATGGATATTAAGAATTGGAGATAATACCTATTTGAATTAAACTAGAAATAGTGTTCTTTTACAATTCGAAATGGGAAAAACGATTATTATAGGACATAGAGGCGCGGGAGGAGAAGCGCCCGAGAATACTCTGGCCGCAGTAAAACGCGGTGTAGAAGTAGGTGCAGATAGAATTGAAATTGACATCAGATTGACTGCTGACAAAAAAGTAGTTGTTATTCATGATCGATCATTGCGTAGAATCAATGGTAGCATTCGTCGCATCAAAAATATGACTTACAATCAATTGAAAAACATTGACTTTGGGAGTCATTTTTCTGCGCAATTTTCATCTGAACGATTGCCTTTACTAGAAGAAGTAATTGAGGCTACACAAGGAAAATCTAGTTTATTGATTGAACTAAAAAACAGGAGAAACTATCACCCCGGATTAGAAGAATTGTCTTGGCAGATCGTAAAAGATATGAATGCTGAGAACGATTGTATTTTCCAATCATTTGATGATAACTCATTGTTTGATTTACGAGATATGAAAATCAGTTCACCGATCCACAAACTGTTTAGCACTTTTGTACCAATTAAGCCTTATTATGCAGGGAGTAATTTGCACTACAAAAAATTCAAACGGTATGATTTTGTAGACGAAGTTGGTTTAAAACAAGGATACATCAACCGTAAAGTAGTCAATAAAATTCATCAGATGGGCAAAAAGGTAAACGTTTGGACAGTAAACAGTCCAGATAAAATGAGAACCTTAAATGCCATGGGTGTCGATGGAATTATCACTGACTTTCCTACCATTGCCATACAAACGCTTCGATAACTTAGGCACTAAAGTTTGACTGTGTATTCTTGGTTCTAGAAGATTGCTTATTGCTTCTAGGACTCAACAATCGATCTGCAATTACGTCCTTATAAAAGAAATAATAGATTGGAATGTAAGACAATAATGTCAACCAAATCACTTCTTGATAATTGGTGTCTCGATAGGTATAGTAACTAATGTATACAACTCCTGACCAAATCAATACATATCGATTACCTTTCAGAAAAACTGCAAATAAAATTAAGGTAGATAAATACCAAGGGTGGACTACTGTTGCCAAAAAGAAATAAATAGTGACCACTAATATTGCTTTTAAGAATATGGTTTTAAACCCATTTCCTAGTTTTTTAAACGAAACCCATAAAATAAGTCCAAAGACTGCAATACTTAATAATGGGCCAATTATCCCTATTTGATTGTAGGAAGTCAACCAAAATCCAATCTCTCGAAGCACAAAATAGACACTCGCATTAAACTCAAAGTTTTGAAAATACAACCCAATGCTATTGCCAATGTGCAGTATTGTAACTTCAGAAATGTATGGGTAAAATAAAACCAAGCATGAAACGATCACCACTAAAAAGTACTTCATCGACTTTTTAGCTCCTAACAATGGAATTAAAAGAGGCAATAGTAGCAATGGAATCAACTTCGTACAAATGGCAAAAGACATCAAAATTGCGGAATAGATCCATTTACCTTTTTGAAGTTGGAACAATGCAGCCACAATAAAAAAGATCATTATGGCTTCGATGTGCACATTACCCATTAATTCAATAATAATCAGAGGATTTAAGGCATAGATCAACACTGCTTTTCTCGAAATATTAATCAAGTAAAGCAGTTTTGATAAGACCACAATGGTTCCAATTTCTGCGAGTAATATGAAAACCCGAAGTACAATTACAGAAGCTAGAATATTTCCATTGCCGATGTATGCACTAATCATGAATAGATACTGACTAAATGCAGGGTAAACGGAATAATATTCAGGCGAATTTAATCGACTGAAGAAATCTGCGGTAAATCCACGATCAGTGGCGAAGGTCATTTGTAGCACCTCTACAGGTTTTTGTAAGTATGGGTTTACTTCATTTACTGACAATAGCCCATCCCAAATGAACCGATAGAAATCATCGGAAAGTTCGGGTAAACTAAAAATGAAAATAAAACGAAAGGCAATGGCCATCCACAAAATTGGATAGTCATTAAACAATTGATGATTAGGTTGAAAACGAGCATCCTGACTACTATAAGCCAGATATATATAACCGCCAAATAAAGCAATAATCGAAGGAAATAGAAAATACCATTCCTCTCTTTGCAGGTAATAAGCTATGAAAAGATAGATGAGCCCTGAACCAAAAACAACAAGTGCCTTTTGCCACGTCAGTTTCATGATACTGTTTTAAAGGAATGAATTATGGAGGTTAAAGATACAAATCCAAACCCAAAAACCAACATTAGGTGAAAAGGCAACAGACCATAGTCATTAAAATAAATACCCAAGGCTATTGCTCCTACAAAATAGAAGGTTAGCAACACTTCTAACACAATTAATGGAGAGAGTGATTTCTTGATGTATACATTACTCTTCCAAGACTGGGTTTTATCTTTCAAGTTAAACTTAGGCGTTCTTATAAATGGTGTTTTCTTCCCAACGTATCCTTCTATTACAGCAATTGCATTATGCAATGAAAGCCCCATGCTGACTGACAGAAATAGCGGAAACAATCCTAAGAAATATTTTAATGCTTTCCATTTATTCGTGTAATGCTTTGAAATTGAAACCCAGTAAAACACGCCCAAAATTGGTAGTGAAAGGATGAATACACTTCCAATTTTAAATAAAAATTGATATTCCTCCATACTATTTTTTACGAAAAGCATAGGCACGGAAAGCAGCGCCACCAATACGATACAAATAAAAACACCACTATTCATCAGATGAAAAATGGCATTCACTTTGGTTCCAAATCCTAAATCTTTTGCAACTAAAACCTTTCCTAAATTCTTACGGGCACACTCTGCAGCACCTTTGGTCCATCTAAATTGTTGTGTTTTGAGCGCATTCATTTCTGCCGGCAACTCTGCAGGAGCTCCAACTTGTTCTCTAAATTGAAACTTCCAACCTTTCAATTGAGCTCTATAACTCAAATCCAAATCTTCAGTCAAAGTATCCGACTGCCATCCACCGGCATCTACAATGGCTGTTTTTCGCCAAATGCCTGCAGTCCCATTAAAATTCATAAAATGCCCAGAGTTGTTTCGACCGCCCTGCTCTATTGAAAAATGGGCATCTAAACCAAAAGCCTGTAACTTGGTTAGCAAAGAATAATCTTGATTGATGTGCTCCCACTTACTCTGTACCATTCCTACTTTCGAATCTTCAAAAGCAGATAGCATTTTCAGTAGAAAATCAGGATTCGGTAAAAAATCAGCATCAAAAATGGCAATAAATTCTCCTTTTGCTTTCAATAAACCTTCAGCCAAAGCTCCTGCCTTAAATCCTGATCGATCCACACGATGAATGTGTTGAATTGAAAATCCATCTTGAACATAAGGTTGAATTTTACGTCGGACGATATCTACTGTTTCATCAGTACTGTCATCCAGTATCTGAATCTCTAACAACTCTTTCGGATAATCAAATTTCGCTACAGCGTCAATTAATCGCTCCACTACATACAATTCGTTAAATAGCGGCAACTGAATTGTAACCATTGGGAGTGTAGAATCTAGCTCTAATACCTTATCAACTCCACGTGATTTTTTAAGATAGCTACGCACCAAATAAATCTGAATGATGCTGTATGCGAATATAAAACACAACGCCAATCCATAACCAATAATAAAAATAAGTTCTAAATGCAGTCCACTCATCTGATTATCTCCAAGCGTATTTAAAAATGGTAATTATAATTTTATAGCCAGCCGAAAGTGCTCCTTTAACTGTGCCCGACACTTTTGAGTGTCCGATTCTTTTCTTGTAATTTACAGCTACTTCTTTAGATTTTAAACCTTTTCTGGCGGCTTTTACTTGCATTTCTACCGTCCAACCATAGGTTTTATCTTCCATATTTAGAGACACTAGCTTATCGTACTTAATCGCTCTAAAAGGGCCTAAGTCAGTATACTCTACTTTGTATAGCCAACGAATTAAAGTAGTCGCCAACCAATTCCCAAAAATCTGAGGAATCGTCATTGAACCACCTTCCCGATCTCCCAAAGCTCGAGAACCGATCACAATATCAGCGGTTCCATCAATAATGGGCTGAACCACTAATGGCAACTCCTCTGGATAATCTGAATAATCAGCATCGAGGAAGACAATAATATCTGGCTTGTTGGACAATTGAGCAACGTATTCCATCCCTTTTAAACAAGCTCTGCCATAGCCTTGACGCGGTTCTTCTAAAACGGTAGCACCTGCTTTCTCAGCATTTTCTGAGGTAGAGTCAGTCGAATTATTATTGACTACAATCACCTCTCGCACCCAATCTTTTGGAATTTCATTCACTACTTTTCCAACAGAATTCTCTTCATTGAATGCTGGAATTATAACTACTACTTCTGGTTTCTTCATGCTTTTCTACACATTCAATTTAAAGCCATCGTTTCCAAAAGTGATTGGACTATCTTCATATCTACTATCTCCTGCATCTTCGCCATTCTCTAATTTTAAAACTCCTCGTGGACAAACGGCAGAGCAAACTCCACATCCTACGCATGAAGACCGAACAATGTTTTGTCCCTTTTGTGCATAAGCTTTTACATCAATTCCCATTTCGCAATAGGTAGAGCAGTTACCGCAAGAAATACATTGTCCGCCATTTGTGGTGATTCTAAATTTGGAGAAAAACCGCTGTTGCATTCCCATAATCGCTGCCATTGGACAACCAAAACGACACCAAACTCTGTTTCCAAAAATCGGATAAAATCCGGTACCAATTACCCCACTAAAGATAGAACCAATTAAAAATCCATAAGTACTTCTAAGTGTTTCTGCTTCGAACATAAAAATTTTGCCTTCTGTAGAATAATGAATTCCAATCATGGCTAAAATAATCACGAAGTAACCGATGGCTCCAATTTTCGCATCTTTCTTTAGCTCTTCTCTTCTGAAGAAAAACAACAAACCAATTAGAAGGGTTAAAAGTCCAACCACTCCAGCTAGAAAGGTTCCTTTGGTCAACCAATATTTTTGGTCATCATACCCCAGATAGGTAGAAATAACGGCAGTGGTCATCACCACAACAAACACAACAACAGAGTGAACTACCCAACGTTCAACCTTCCAAGCCATAGTGCTTTTATCCGAAAGTTGGCGGAATGGATCTCCAGCAGTTTCCGCTAAACCTCCGCAGCCACAAACCCAAGAACAATACCAACGCTTACCGTATTTGTAAGTCATGATTGGTGTTACAATTAAGATGGAAGCAACTCCGAATATAAGCAATCCTATTCCTACATTCCCTGCACTAATCATCTCGTCTACTCTATATTGCTCAAAATTATAGTAGTTCAGTGGCCATATATTCTTTAAATCATAATAAGGTAATTTGAAGGAATCTGAATTCAATCGAGCCATCAATTCAGGAATAATAAAAGCAAAACCAGTCTGAAAAAACATGACAGAAAAGGTTCTTAATCGCTCATATTTATTGTGCCTGTACTTCCACATGAATTTAATTCCAAATGAAATAATTGCAACGGTGTACAAGGTTCCGTAAACGAACCACTGACTGGCAGGCCCGCCACTCAACATTCTACTTAACGGATCAAAAAGCGCTATCACACCAGTGTTGGCTCCATCTGGATTTAAACCCAAAAGCTCAGCGTAAAAATAGAGCACGATGTAAAAACCAGTCATAGCAATACCTGCTACCCATGCTAAAAAACCTCTACTGCTTATGCTCTTAAACCAAACACCATCATTTTTTATTCCTTCTTGTTTGTTGCCATAAGCCCCTTTCGAAAAAAGAATAATTCCAGCAGCTATGGATCCTAAAGAAAGTGTCAGCCAAAGTCCCTTGTTAGGAAAATTCACATTAAAGGCAGCCAATACTAAAATCATTAGGCCAGCTAAACCTATAAAAGTGGCTACTTTTTGAAGGTTATTAATGTCTTGTGGTGGTCCAGAAACCATTGCAATGTCTTTGTCTATTTTCGTCATAGCTTATATGGTTTGAGGAATTTGTGAACTGAATTGTTTTCTTATTTCTGGGAAATTATTCTCGAAAAATTCAGGCTCAAAATTGGCCTTTTCAAGGTCTTGAAGCACCTGATCAATTTTCGTTTTATTTCGAATCCAATGATCTAATTGTTGATGACGTAATCGAATTCCAAAAACGTTGGCCGCTAAAAAAGACTGGTCATTTTTATCATAAACCAATTTCAAGCATTTTTTGCCATTCTGATGTTCCCAATACAATACGGCCTCATTTTCTTTCGGCTCTGCCCAAACCCAACCGTAGGTTTGATATTCGATATCAAAGAATTTAGCTGAATTAAACCAAACACCCGGTTTATAAGCGGTCTCGTTTCCACAAATGGTTTGAGCAACCGTTTCGCCCATCATTTTACCGGTATACCAAACTTGTTCTAAATTTCTTCTACCAGTTGGGTGCTGATGAAACTCTGCACAATCGCCAATAGAATATACATTTGAAATATTGGTCTTTAAAAATTCATTCACCAAAACTCCACGATTGATTTCCACTTTTGAACTCTTTACAAACTCAACATTTGGACTCACTCCTGCGGTTAAACCAACGAATTGACATTCGATAATTTCACCAGATTTGGTTTTTATTTTTTCAACTTTCCCATTCGGTCCAGCTATAATTTCACCTAATTCTTCTTCAAATCTTAAATCTACGTGGTGTGATTTAATGTGTTTGGAGACCAATTCTCCTTCTTCTTTGGGTAACACACCACCCCAGAAGCGATTTTCTCTCACCAAAAATGTAACAGCAATTCCTCTGGACAATAGCATCTCTGCCATTTCTACTCCAATCAGTCCACCACCAACAATTACAGCTCGCTGAATCCCTTTGGTATTTTCCTCCATGGATTCTAAATCTTGCCAACTGTACAAGCCTTGCACACCAGGCAAATCCTGCCCAGGCCAACCAAACTTATTCGGTTTAGAACCACATGCTATAATCAAATCATCATAAGCAAAAACTTCTCCTCCGCTTAATTTTAATTGATTATTATCCGAATCAATCGACTCTACAAAAGCGCGTTTCAGTTCAATTCTGTTCTTTGTCCAAAAATGATCTTCATAGGGTTTAATATGTTCATATTTCATGTGTCCCATATAAACATACATCAAAGCTGTTCGAGAGAAAAAATGATCTGTTTCTCCTGAAATAATCGTGATTTTATGATCCGATAACTTGCGTATGTGACGTGCAGCTGTTACTCCTGAAATACCATTCCCAATAATGACGATGTGCCGCATAGTTGTTTATTTAGTGCAAAGAAAAGCCTATTGCTTATTTTTTACTGTCATTTTACAGACGTAATGCCATGCAAAATGTTATTTTTATATTCTGCAATATAACATTTTTAACTACTCCCGATTTCTTATCATTGCATTATGAGCAAAACATTTTCTCCAAAATTATTTTTAGCTTTTATTCCTATTCTAATTGGAATAATATACTTCCAATCTATTGATTATAATTACCTAAGAAACTACGACGACGATGTATTGATTTTCAATAATCAATACGTTCAATCGTTGAGTTGGGAGACAATTCAAGGAGTCTTTTCAAATTTCATCGAAGGATTGTACCACCCAATTACGACATTATCTTGGGCGTTGGATTGGAAAATTGGAGGCGGAGAACCTTTTGTTTTTCACTTCACCAATATATTGTTCCATATTTTGAACTCCTTTTTGGTATACTTTTTTGTTCGAAAGATCAATTCAAATGCCTTTCTACCAATTATAGCTGCATTGCTTTTTTCAGTGCATCCGATGAGTGTAGAGAACGTGGCGTGGCTCAGTAGTCGTAAGGATTTGTGTTATGCCTTTTTCTTCTTGTTGGGATTAATTGTTTACGCCAAACGAAACCATAAAGAATCTCCGACATTGAACTATGGCTTAAGTCTCGTATTTTTCTTGCTTGCCCTTTTTAGTAAATCAGCAGCAGTTACTTTCCCTATTGTTTTACTGATTATTGATTACTATCAAGATCGAAAACTATCTTTCAAAACCATATTAGAAAAAGTGCCATTTTTTGCCCTTTCACTTCTTTTCGGAATCATTAACATCAAAGCGCAACAATCCATCGACTTTATTCAAAGTATGCAAGACTATTCCATTTTTGAACGAATCTCAATGGTGAGTTATTCCATATTGTTTTATCCACTAAAAAGTCTTCTTCCGTTGGATCAATCTGCAAAGTATTTTTACCCTTTAGCAGGCCAATTGGAGTGGATTTATTTTGCTGCTCCATTTGCATTGATGGCATTGGTAGCTGCTATTTTCCTTTTAGGCCGAAAAAACAAACTCCTTATCTTCTCTAGTTTGTTTTACTTGGTGAATATTCTACTGATTGTAAAAATACTCCCAACAGGCAACGACATCGTAAATGAGCGCTATGTTTACATCGCTAACATTGGTTTGTTCTTGTTGATTGGACAGTTTATTGTAACCCTCGCCACTAAAATCAATGCAAAAAAAGTAGGACCAATGATTGGTGGAATTATATTCCTCCTGCTCTCGTTTTATTCGATGAAAGCCTATAACAGAGTGGAAGTTTGGGAAAGCAGTGAAAAACTTTGGACGGATGTAATTTTCAACTATCCGAAAGAAGCCATTCCTTACAACGAAAGAGGACAAGCACTTTACCTCAACAACAATTACGATGCGGCATTTTTAGACCTAAACAAAGCCCTTGAAATTAACCCAACTTTAGATTTGGCCTACACCAATCGAGGCAACATTTACTTGAACCGAGGCGAAGCCAAAAAAGCGTTGGAAGATTACAACAAAGCCATAGAATACAAAGGATCCGATGCATTAATTCTGGCAAACCGTGGAATGGCGAATGCCAATTTGGGAAACATTGAGGCCGCACTAACCGACTTTGACGAAAGCCTAAAATTAGACTCATTAAATGGGGAGGCATACAATGGAAGAGCCATTGCCAAGGCTCAAACAGAAAATTACGAAGGTGCCATTGTAGATTTTAGCAAATCACTTGAGATCAAGCCTAACCAACATTCGGTGTACAAGAATAGAGCGTTGGCTCATTTCTACCTAAAGGAGTACGAAAAAGGCATCGCCGATATGGACCGCACCCAAGAATTAGAACCAATGGAAGATCGAAAATACGTCATCTACAAAGGGCGTCAGTTGACCAATATTGGTGCTTTTGATTACGCCTTGAAGCATTTCGATGACGCCATAAAAGCCAACCCTAAAAATGCAGAAGCGTTCTATTATCGTGCCGATGTAAAACTAGGAATGAAAGACTCTCAAGGAGCGATAGAGGACTACCTAGAAGTGATTGAAATAGTACCACAAAACGCAAGCGCCCACAACAATTTAGCTAATGTATATTGGTCGATTGGAGACAAAGCAAAAGCGTGTTTGTCATGGCAAACAGCAACAGGATTGGGCAGTAAGGCTGCAGCGAATGCGCTGGAGAGTAAGTGTAATTAGGGTTATAATTGTTGATTATTAATGGTTAATTGTTAATGGAATGTGAGTTTTTGCTAAATAAAAGAAGCTTAATATAATGGAAAACAACGTTCACATAATTTTACCAGAAAAAAGGAAGTTTATAAAAAAACAGCATAAGTCATTTAGTTCTACCAAAACATTAGGCCCTTTTCTTTTTTTAATTTTAAATGGGATTTTTCTTTTTTCCTTTGATTTAGAATTACGCTACTTTTTTACTTTATTGGCTATTCTGAGTATTTTTACGACAACCCTTTGTGTTTTACTTCCGCGAGATGCTTTGGGCAAACTTGAAAAAGTTGTTTTTAAAATCATATTTGAAAATGAACAACTATCCATTGAGACTATAAAGGGAAGTGTAAATATTCCGGTGAAGCAGATTAAGTTTTCTAAAAATGCAATTTCAATGATGGGAGCTGATTTTCTTGTATTTCAGTTTGTTCATGATGGAAAATCATATCACATAATAATAGATTACTTTGAACCCAATTTTTTAGAAGAGTTTGAAACAAAATTTAGTTAAGGAAATCGCATATTTAGCCGTTAGTGCAGACTTGAATTTCGTAAAAATATGATTGAAAGGAACATCGTCAGAGACTACAAGTCCTCACAAAAAAATACACACGGACTACAAGTCCGCGCGAACAGGATTACAAGAAGCATCACGGACTGCAAATTTAAAAGATTCTATAAATGAAGTATCTAGTTTACATTGCAATTTTCAACATTACTGGTGTAATGTTGTCAATATTATTTGGGATATCTGGAGGTTCTGGCGGCGAAACAACTTCAGGAGTTTTTTACGGAATAGCTTTCATAGGAGTGATGACAATAATTGCAAGTGCAATATTACCTTTTATTAAATGGGAAGTTTTTAAGTCGAAATGGTATTGGCTTTTACTTTTAATTATTTTAGGTATTTCTGAATCTAGTATATTAGATTGGAAGACAATTCTAAATTAATTAGCCGTTTGCGCGGACTTGCAGTCCGTGAAAATAAGCGTGAAAGAGGAGAGGACTTTTAGTCCGTTTAAAGAAATCATGAAGATTTAGATGAGATAATTCCAATTGTAGTTTCAAGTAGAAGTTGGAAGTTTTTAAGTTAAATGAACATCGTCAGGGACTGCAAGTCCTCAAAAAAATACACACGGACTGCAAGTCCGGACGAACAGGCTAAATTAAAAAGTGATGAAATAATGGAAGTATGGAGTTATGATATGCGAGAGAAGGACTTTGACTCATTTGTTAAAATACTGGGAAGCAAGACTTTTAATAATGATGAAGTTGTATTCATAGAAGTTAGCCATGTATTAATAGGAAGTGAATTCATTGATGTTGATTTTATGCCTTTTTCAAAAGATCTACTAATGGGCAGTTTAATTAAAAAAGTTAATGAAGAGGACCAGAATTCTTTTCAATTGAATAAAAAAATATCAGAGTGGTTAGCTCAAAAAGGAGGGGTCTGGAATGTCTCAATTAAAGAAGCAATAGATATCACAGAGCAAACAATGTTAGGTTAATAATTGACTTAGTTCAGCTTCACAGGATTTTCTAGAAAGCAGAATGTGCTCCGTAGTGGTTTTTAACCCCCAATAAAGAAAGTAGAAAGGCAACTTTAGGATAAATCACTAACTAGTATAAATGAACGGTAGCCAAATAACAAGAATAATAATACCTACAACGTTAAATACTAAAAGTGCAATATTTTGTTTATTTGAATTTGCCTTTCTGAATGATAAGAGGCTTGTAGTTCCGATAATAAAAATAAAAAGGTTAATGGAAGCTATCAAATAAAAATAGCTATTTACGACCCCGGAGTTTAGCCAATGTATTTTTGTTATCATTTTTGGAATTAAATAAACAAGGTTAACTCCATTGATAATACTGCTAAGTAACTTATTTGAGAAGATTAGGTTTTTCATGTTTTATTCAAAAATACATTTGAAGTTTGATTTTTTCTACTACAATTAAGATTAAAAGGTGGAAGGCTAACTTTAGGGTTGGTTTTTTTATGCATAGTCTGCGAAACAATTATAGATTATTACAAAAACGCCCTTCGATACAATTAAGTCTTCGACTCCACCACTCAAGGTTCTTTTATTTGAACACCATAACCTTTATTTAAATTTACACTACCTAACAATTGATTAGTTTTGCAATGCATTTCGATGCAATCAAATAATAATTAAAAGAAAACAAGCCGAATGGCAAAGAGAAAATTTCAACCACCTTCATCGATAAAAAACTATTCCAAAGCAATTTTGGACCTTTTTAGAAGTGAACCCTCAAAAATATTCAACTACAAACAGATTTCTAAGCGACTAAACATCACCAAGCCTTCTGTGCGTAAAATTGTAAGTAAAATTTTATACGAACTAGCCGACGATGGAAAGCTAGAAGAAATAGACTTGGGAAGATTTATCATTACCAAAAGAGCTAGAGAGGTAATATTAGGAACCGTTGATATGACTGCTTCTGGAGCAGCATACATTGTTCCTAACGACGAGAATTTAGATGACATTTATGTGGCTTCTAACCGCACCGCTAATGCTATGCATGGCGACGAAGTGGAAGTTGCCATATTAAAAGTGAAGAAAAGCGGAAAGGCCGAAGGAGAGATTGTACACATTGCGAAACGTGCGAAAGTAGAATTCGTTGGAACAGTGCAAATGAACAAGAGCTTTGCTTTCGTTATTCCTGACGACAGAAGAGTGCCTGCCGACATATTTATAGACAAAGAGAAATTAGGAGAAGCGAAGGATGGCGAAAAAGTAGTCGCTAAAATCACCGATTGGCCAGAAGGAGCTAAAAATCCGTTTGGTGTAATTATCAAGGTGCTTGGAATGCCTGGAGACAATGAAACAGAAATGCATTCTATTTTAGCAGAATACGGGTTGCCGATTCATTTCCCTAAAAAGATATTGGACGCTGCAGACCAAATAGATACTAAGATTACGCAAGACGACATCAAGCAGCGAAGAGACATGCGGGAAGTGACTACTTTCACCATTGACCCTTACGATGCAAAAGATTTCGATGATGCCATTTCTTATCAAGAATTGGAGAATGGAAAAATGGAAATTGGTGTTCACATTGCTGATGTGGCGCACTATTTAAAAGAAGGTTCACCATTAGACAAAGAGGCTTACGAAAGAGGAACTTCGGTTTATTTAGTAGATCGAGTTATTCCGATGTTGCCAGAGGTGCTGTCGAATTTTGCTTGCTCATTGCGACCAAATGAAGATAAATTGTGTTTCTCTGCCATTTTCGAAATGGACAAAGATGGAAATGTTTCTAGCGAATGGTTTGGCCGAACGGTGATTCATTCCGACAGACGTTTTACTTACGAAGAAGCACAAGAGCGCATTGAATCAGGAAAAGGAGACTATTCTGACATCATCTTAAAGTTAGATGGAGTTGCCAAAAACTTGAGAAAAGAACGTTTTAAACACGGATCGATTGACTTTCATTCATTAGAAGTGAAGTTCGAATTGGACAAAGATGGAAAACCAATCGGCGTATTCTTGAAAGAGCAAAAAGATGCACATAAATTAGTGGAAGACTTTATGTTATTGGCCAACCGAAAGGTGGCAACTTTTATAGGATTAGCTAAGCAGAAATCCAACAAACCATTTGTATATCGAATTCACGAAAGTCCAGATCCGGAGAAGTTGGCATTATTTGCAGGTTTCATTAAGAAATTCGGATATGGAATAGACATCACTTCTCCAAAAGGAGTGAGTAGAACCATGAATAAATTGATGGAAGATGTACAAGGAAAAGGCGAGGAACAATTGATTTCTCAGTTGGCCATCCGAACCATGTCGAAAGCGGTTTATTCTACCGATAATGTTGGTCATTATGGATTAGGATTTAAATATTACACTCACTTTACTTCCCCTATTCGTCGTTATCCCGATGTGATGGTGCACCGATTATTGCAGCATTACCTAAATGAAGGAAAAGCGGTGAATGAAACTTTATTGGCTGAGCAGTGTAAGTATGCTTCTGATAGAGAAAAATTAGCCACTGAGGCAGAACGAGCTTCTATCAAATACAAGCAAGTAGAGTTCATGAAGGACAAAATTGGTGAGATCTACACTGGAGTGATTTCTGGCGTAAGCGATTTCGGAATTTTTGTGGAAATCATAGAGACCAAATGTGAAGGTTTAGTGCGCTTAAAAGCGATGACTGACGACCATTATATCTTCGATGAGAAAGACTTCGCAGTCAAAGGTAAGCGAAAAGGCACTGTTCTTCGCATGGGAGATGAGGTGACTATTAAAGTTTTAAAAGCTGATTTAGCGAAGAAACAACTTGATTTTGATCTAATTGACTATTAAATAAAAATATTTCATTTATTATGCTTGCATATCAATTTTTTCTCTAATTTTGCCCGCCAATTTAAGAGGAAGAAGAAATGAATGAATTAGACATCAGAGAAATCGCGACTGCAAGCATGGTTTTGTTTGCTGTTATCGACATAGTAGGATCGGTTCCTATTATTATTGATCTGCGTCAGAAAGTAGGAAAGATAAAATCTGAAAAGGCCACTATCGTTGCACTTTTCATCATGATTGCTTTTTTATTCATCGGAGAGTCCATTTTGAGTTTGATCGGCATCGACGTGAGTTCGTTTGCTATTGCAGGATCATTCATCATTTTCTTTTTGGCCTTAGAAATGATTTTAGGAATTCGTTTGTACAAGGACGACATTCCTGAGACTGCTTCTATAGTGCCGATTGCATTTCCTTTGATTGCGGGCGCAGGAACAATGACCTCTTTACTTTCGTTGAGAGCAGAATTTGCAACTATTAACATAGTGATTGCAATATTTCTAAATATGGTCGTTGTATATGCAGTGCTAAAATCGTCTAGTTTGATTGAGCGAGTGCTTGGTCCGGCTGGAATAGCAGTTTTAAGAAAGATATTCGGGATAATCTTATTGGCAATAGCCGTTAAATTATTCAGAACCAACATGGGGGTATAATAGTTAGATTAGTTAGTTAGATTAGTAGTTTTTAGTGTAAAAAACAGCCGTAGTTCGCCCCCGTTCTGCGGCTGTTTTATTTAAGGGAGTGTTGGGCCACATTTTTATTGCTGTATAATTTTATCTTCTTCAATTCCTCTTCCTTTTTTTCTCTCTCTTCTTCAATGTCATAATCATCCTGCAGACCCAACCAAAACTTAGCAGAGTTTCCAAAGTAAATACTTAATCGCAATGCTGTATCCGCAGTAATCCTACGATTCCCTTTTATAATTTCTGAAATACGGGTCTGCGGAATCTGACAGTCTTTAGAAAGTCGATAAGCAGAAATTTCCAGTGGCTCTAAAAATTCGAAGTTTAATATTTCTCCCGGATGTATATTTTTTAGCTTTTCCATATTGTTCTGTTTTTAATGATAGTCAGTTATTTCTACGTCGTTTGAATTACCGTTATTCCATTTAAAAATTATACGCCACTGTTTATTAATTCTTATGCTGTAAAAATCAGCCAAATTTCCAGCCAATTTTTCTAAACGGTTTGAAGGCGGTATTCTAAGATCAATTATATCTTGAGAGTTATTGAGCATTCTTAATTTCCTCCTTCCAATACTTTGTATATCAAGAGGCAACTTTTTCACTCTTTCTCCTTTCCATATTTTCTCAGTTTCTTTTGAACCAAAGGATAAAATCATACGCTTAACGTTACTAACGTCAAAGGTAAGTATTTTTCCTAATTCTCTTATTCATTTCCACTCCCAAACATTTACTAGCACCATTCTGTTAGTTACCTTTGACCTTCAAATTTCAAGCAATGGCAAATCTATTCAAGAACAAAGCGGATCAACAAGTCAAAATAGGAAAACCAAAGTGGTTGAAATCCAAAATTTCATCAGGCGAAGAGTACAAAAAACTCAAGAACATTGTGGATGAAAATAACCTTCATACCATCTGTCAATCTGGAAAATGTCCGAACCAAGCAGAATGCTGGGGAGCTGGAACGGCTACTTTTATGATTTTGGGAAATACTTGTACCCGTTCTTGCCAGTTTTGCAACGTAGCCACTGGAAAAGGAGAAGAATTAGATCCATTTGAGCCGTTAAAAATTGCTCGTTCTGTTGAATTAATGAAACTACAACACTGCGTGATTACTTCCGTAGATCGGGATGATTTAGCAGATGGAGGTGCCAATGCATGGAAAAAAACTGTGGACTTGATTCGAAAATACAATCCAGCCACGACTATAGAAACATTGATTCCAGACTTTAAGGGAGAATGGGAAAACTTACAATACATTATTGATGTGAAGCCAGAAATTGTTTCACACAACATAGAAACGGTGGAACGCATCACGAAAGAAGTGAGAATTCAAGCCAAGTATTGGAGAAGCATAGAAGTGTTGGATCGATTAAAAAAAGGTGGAATTCAACGCACGAAGTCTGGTATAATGGTTGGTCTTGGAGAAACCAAAGCCGAAATCATTAAAACCATGAATGACTTGCGCAGTGTAGATGTAAATATTCTAACTATTGGTCAGTATTTACAGCCAACTAAGAAGCATTTGCCCGTTTCTGAATTTGTGCACCCTGATGTATTTGCAGAATACAAAACAATCGGAATGGAATTGGGGTTCACTCACGTTGAAAGTGGTCCTTTGGTGCGCTCCTCTTATCATGCCGAGCGTCATATTTAATGCTATAAAAAACGGGCTTTCATTTTTGAAATAAACAATTGCTGCACTTCTTCCATCGGAATGGTTCTACCCAATTCTTTTTCTAATGAAGTCACTCCCTTATCGGTCAATCCGCAAGGAACAATATAATCGAAATAATCGAGGTTGGTATTCACATTAAACGCAAATCCATGCATGGTAATGCCCATGCTTACTTTAATTCCAACTGCACAAATTTTCATCGGAAAATCAGTATCAGCGCGCAACCAAACACCGCTTGCTTCAGTAATTCGTTCGCCTTTCAAACCATAGTGTGTCAAACAATCGATCACACATTCTTCCAATATTTCTACATATTGTCGAACGCCCATATCAAAATGTTCCAAATCTAAAATCGGATAACCCACCATTTGCCCCGGCCCATGATACGTAATGTCACCACCTCGATTAGTCGCCACATAAGTGGCGTCTACTTCTTCAGGTTTTACCTTTAAATTACTCACATCTCCTGACTTTCCCAACGTAAACACATGCGGATGCTCCAACAAAATGAGGGTATTGGAATCATCTTTCCCTTCTTGTTTTTTTGCCAATTTTCGATCAAACAATTCTTCTTGAAATTGAAGTGCCAATAAATAATCTGTTTGATTTAAAATCAGCTCATTGAAATATTTACGCTTCATAGATTCTATAATAAAAATCCGAAGAACGAGTTAGTTTTATTAATTTTCCAATTGATGAAAAATTCGCTCTCCGTTTATTTTATACTGCTTTCAATCGGTTGCTTTATTTGTTCTATTTCTATAGCACAACAAATTGAACTTGGAACAAATTTACAAGTTTATATGAGTAGTCCCAACAGGATGTATAAAGAACAATTCATTCCTAACGTACTGAACAAAGAAAAATATACAACTGACATCACCTACAGTAATGTACCTAGCTATGCGATAGGCGCTTCACTTAGAAAAACTATACAAGAAAAGTGGGGACTCTACCTCAACACTTCTTATGAATGGATACAATTGGAATTTACAAACAGAATTCGTCCAATTAAAGAACCTGAAATATTCGAAATCGAGCAAAAATATCTATTACAATACCTCACACCTAATTTAATGGTAGGATACTTTTTTAAGGGGCATCGTAAAACTTCTCCTTACCTTAAAATTGGAGCCTCCTCTCACTTTTTATTAAGCCAAAAGTATTCTTCTGCACCATATGTTGAGAGCCCTTCCGAATTTAATTCTACCTTTGTTTCCCTCATGTGTGAATTTGGAACGAGGTTTTTAATGAAGAATAGACAGGCGATTGAATTGGCTTTCCTTATTGATGCCGACATCAATGGTTTTGAAGGCAGTAGAAATGATGAATATCGTTTATATTCCAATCCTTCCACCTTGCTTTCCGCCGGATTACGTGTTCATTATTTCCCTTTTAACTGATTTTTAAACTCTCATTTTGCCAAAAATTACAATTTATACAGATGGCTCAGCCAAAGGAAATCCCGGACCTGGAGGTTACGGAATCGTACTTTTAAGTGGCCAACACCGGAAAGAAGTCTCGGAAGGTTTTCGCCACACCACTAATAATCGAATGGAATTATTGAGCGTGATCGTGGCCTTGGAAATGTTGAAACACCAACCCAGTGATGTTAAAATATTCACCGACTCAAAATATGTTGTGGATGCCGTAGAAAAAGGATGGGTTTTCAAGTGGGTGAAAACCCATTTTAAAAATAAGAAAAACAGCGACCTTTGGAAACGATTTCTACTCATCTATCCCAAGCACAATGTAAAATTTGAATGGGTAAAAGGCCATGCAGGAAATCCTTTAAATGAAAGATGCGACCGCCTAGCATTTGGGGCCGCATCTCAAAATAACTTAAATCCAGATCAATGGTTTGAAGATAATCAAGCCACTGACTAGTTTTTCGACATTGCTTTTTTCAGTAATTCCACTATTTGTGGATTCGATTCTTTAGCCTTTACTTCTAATAAGGCATCGTCTACTTTGTTCAGTATTCTTTGTGTTTCCTTTTGTTGACTTTTCAACTCTGCTTTAGCAGTTTCGTCTACTGTGTTATCTATTTTTTTGGAGCCTTTTGATAGATCCGTCATCATCGATATTTTCATACCTAATAAAGCGTTGGTAGCTTCAACTCTCATCCACCAGGCATTCTCTATAATTGCTGAATTTTTGAATGTACCGATTGACTTTTCTTTAGCTACAATCGATTGGTTCTGGATATATTTCGCATATCCATTCAAAATCGCATAACGATCGAAGCCACTTACCTTACTCATCGAATTCTCATAAAACGACTGATACGAAGGATCTGTTTCAGTAGAATAAATCTCAGCAATGGTTGCCATTACATCTATATTCTCAAGGTTTTCTAACGCCTTTGCTGCAGCCAACCCTTTTTCTTTATCAGATTCATATAACCCATAAAGCGAATTACCAACTACCACATAGGAAGAATCATTCAAGCCCTGATCGTATACTTTCGTTAAATCAGCCGATTGCTCAAATTCTTCAATCAAAAGTTCTATAGCACTCGCCCTTACAGTTGATTTTTTATCACTTTTAGCCATTGCTATTAAGCGTTTTTTGGTTTCACTTGGTTTTGATTTAATGGCATTCTCCATGCAATCTATCGCCAATAATCGAACTCCCCAAAATTCATCGTTCGTCGCTTTCAATACTGTCTGAATAGCAATAGAATCCTTAGATTCTTTCAAAGCCATTAAGGCTTCTCTCTTATCATCGTATAGCTTGCCTACTTCATATAGTTTGACCCACTCTTTGGTGGATTTTTTGTTGTCTTCCTTTTCACATAGCAAGTATTTTTCGGCATCAAAGTTTACCAATACTGGTGCTCTTTCCGATTTAAACTCAAAGATCTGACGCTTCTCAGTTACTACAATATTATGTCGCTTAACTCCATTGTCGGTATAAATATCTACTGTTACAGGTAATTTATATAAAGGAGTAGTTTTTAAATTTTGTGTCTGCTCGACTGTCACAAATTGCAACTTCAAATCTTTATCATAAGCGTAATCCAATTTCAATGTCGGGTGGCCGCTTGACAAAAACCATTGATTAAAAAACCAGTTTAAATCCTGACCACTTACTTTTTCCATCGCCAATCGCAACTGATGAATTTCTACAGCCTGAAATTTATTGTCCTCCAAGTAAACTCTCAAACCTTCAAAGAATACTTCATCACCTAAAGTAGTTCGTAACATGTGCAAGATTCTACCGCCTTTAGCATAACTGTGGCTGTCGAACATGTCTTCTTTCTCATCGTAATAAAAACGAATCATATCAACTTGCTTGCGCTTCGACTCTCTCAAATAACTATTTAAATCCTGTGCATTGTGATAATCAGCCCATGTTTTACCATTCTTATATTCTCTCCATAAATACTCACCATAAGTTGCAAAAGACTCATTCAAAGGCAAATTGGACCACGATTCACAAGTTACTAAATCACCAAACCAATGGTGAAACAACTCATGAGAAACTACATCTTCAGCTGAATTATCGATTAAATATCGGCTATCACCTTGAGCAAATTCCCCAAATATAACCCCTGTGGTATTTTCCATCGCTCCAGAAACATAATCCCGAACCACAATCTGATCGTATTTTTCCCAAGGGTATTGGACTCCCAATCTTTCTGAAAAGAAGTTTATCATCTCAGGAGTATGTGGAAAAATCTCTTTCGCATATTGCTCATATTTTGGCTCTAAATAATAGTTCACCCCAATGTTTTTCCAAGAATCCTCTACAATTGCAAAGTCACCCACGGCCATCATCGCTAAATAAGGAGCATGTGGTAATTTCTGTTTCCAATAATCAGTTCTAGTTCCATCACCATTAACCGTTTGAAACATTAAAATTCCATTTGAAAGAGTCACGTACTGTGTATCTACAGTCATGTAAATTTCTTGAGTCATTTTCTCATTCGGTGCATCTATGGTTGGAAACCAGCATGAACTTGCTTCAGTTTCCCCTTGTGTCCAAATCTGTTTCGGTTTATTCGATTCTTGTCCATTTGGATTAATAAAGTACAACCCTTTGTCGGATGTAATAGCAGCACTTCCACCTTCTTCCAATTCATTTGGCTTAGCGATGTAATTGATAGCAATCTCGTAGGTATCGTTTCTAGTATAGGTCTTGTCGAGCTTAATTTTCAGAAACAATTTATCTTTATAAGTATATTTAAGAGGAGTTTCAGCACCTTCTTTGGTCACCAGTAGCACTTCTTTAATTTCAAACCCTTTTGCATCAAGTGTCAAAGAATCCGTAGGTAAAAAATAAGGTGTAAAAGTCAGATTAGCCAACCCATGTAAATGTGCTTTCGTCCAATCAAATTTTACATCTAATTTGGTGTGCAATAAATCATTTATCCTAGTTTCGGAAGGTTGATAATCTAATTTTTTTGATGGCGTTACGATTACTTCTTCTAAATTCACTTCTTCTATTTTGTTCTTATTCAACAAAGAACAAGATGCTAGAAACAAACTCGAAAGGATGACGATTGAACTTTTTCTCATTGTAAATATTCTATTTTATGAATCAACTGTCAAAGTTGGCTAAACTTTCCCGATTTTCAAACTATTCAAACCCATCTAAGGGAATCCAATAAAAAAAATTTACTTTTGTTAGATGACACAAGAATTGACCGTCCACAGCAGTAAAGGCAAGTCGCATAAAGTTCAATTTGAAGATGCTACTTACCAAAAAGGAACCATTGACGACCAGTCGTTTGAATGGCAGATAGAAACGATTAATAGCAAAAGTTTTCATGCGATTAAGAACAACAAATCATACCGAATAGAGGTATTGGAAGCCAATCCAAAAACAAAAGCTTATTCCATCAAAGTAAATGGCAAAAGGATAGATCTAACCATTGAAGACCAATTCGATAAATTATTGCATAAACTAGGTTTGGACAATTTAGACTCAGTAAAAATTTCAGAAATGAAAGCGCCAATGCCTGGTTTGGTATTAAATATAAATGTATCCGTTGGTGATACTGTCGCTGCAAACGATGCTATAATGGTTTTGGAGGCAATGAAAATGGAAAACGTTTTGAAATCGCCAACCGATGGTGTAATCAAATCAATCGAAGTAGAAAAAGGAATCGCCGTTGAGAAAAATCAAGTTCTCATCACGTTTGAATAAATCACCTAAACTAAAATCAACGAAAATGAACAAATCACTATTTAAAGTAGGAATGATTGCAAGTGCACTTTTTTTAAGCGCTTGTGGTGGAAATACAACAGAAAATACTGCTGAAGAAACAACAGACACTACTACTGCAGAAGTAGTTGAAGAAACTCCAAAAGCAGAAGGCAGTATGACACAGGATGGAATTACCGTCTACCCAGCTGATATAGCACAAGATTTCCCAGAGGCAAAATTGATTTTAAACACCCCAAAAGATGGCGCCAAACTAAAAGCTGGTGAAAACCAATTTGATTTTAGTGTAGCCGATTATGAATTGGCAGTGCAAACTGGAGATGCAATGAATAGACATTGTGCCAACTCTGAAAAAGGACAACACATTCATTTTATTTTGAACAACGCTCCATATTTAGCTAAATACGAACCAAGTTTCAAAGCTGAGTTAGGCGAAGGAAATAACGTAGTGTTGGGTTTCTTATCTCGCTCTTACCATGAAAGTATTAAGAACAATACTGCATATGTTTTAAAGAACTTTCCAATTGGAAAAGTAGAAAACAAATTTGACGAAACGGCTTCACATTTATTTTACAGCCGTCCAAAAGGAGAGTATACAGGAAAAGATGCAGAGAAAATTCTATTGGATTTTTACTTAATCAATACCGAATTGTCTCTTGAAGGAAATAGAGTGCAGGTAGAGATTAATGGCACTTCTTTTTTAATCGACAAATGGCAACCTTATTTTGTAGAAGGATTGAAAGAAGGGGAAAACACATTCCGAATTAAATTGATTAGTGCTGATGGTGGACCAATCGAAGGTCCATTTAACGATTCAGGCGACCGAGTAATTACAATTAAGAAATAGAATAAATTCCAATACAACAAAAGGCCTTTTCGTTATGGGACGAAAAGGCCTTTCTCATTTACACTACTACACTACTTATTACTCTTCTTTATTTATTATCTCTCTTTCTCTCACTAGAATCGTCTGATCCAATTGCTTCTGCAAGGGATTCAAATAAGCATTCTTCAATAGACTAATTAGTGCTTTCCAAGCTCCAACTTTGGTGTCGTCTAGATTCCCTTTAATTGGAATTTTAGAGCCGATTTGATCTATTTTCTGGTTTTCTAGAATATTCCCTCCCAAGCCAATCAAGGCCTCCCAGAGTTTCCCAAACACATTCTCTTCCTCATTCTTCCAATCTAGTATTTTAATGTCTTTGGTTAATGGTTTAAAATATCCATTCAAATCTTTATCAATCAAGGCCAATTCTGAATACAGGCTTAAGGTTCCGCTTTCCGCATCTACATTCCCATAAGCCTTAAAGAAATTATTCAATGCAGGCAATTTCACCTCGTCCAATTTCAAATTCACATCAAAATCCGGAATTTCCTTTAAAATATTAATATCCATCTCTAGGTCAAAATTCCCTTCGCCGATAGTTTTACTCTTCATCGTAATTTTAGAAGGCAAGTCCGTTGTAAAATCTTTAGAATTATTCAGATTGGTCGCTAAGGCATTCATTTCATTAAAATAAATATCCACCTTAGGAGAACTGTAATCATCTACATAAGAAACTTTCCCGTTTATAATTTCAAATCGATTGATTTGAAGTGGCACTAAATCTTTAATTGTTTGTGTCCAATCATTTTCTTCTCCAGTTTGCACTTCTTCTTCCTCAGGGCCAGCGGCAAAGTTTAATTTAGGATTTTCGAGTATAATCTCTCCAACTATAGAACCATCAAATAGTGCTTTCCATTCCACAGAGATATCAATATTGTCTATGGCCACAAAAGGCGTTTTAATGTCCTTCTCAACGCTAAACAACTCCAATCCGATGATCTTATATGCTCCTCTATATAAATGCAAGTCTACGTCCTCAATAGAACCTTCATAGCCTTCTATTTCGGAAAGTACCTTGTTCACATACTTGGTTACTACAAAAGGTAGAGAAATTCGAATGGCTATTAATAGCACCACAATTCCAATTATAATTTTGGTTCGCTTTTTCACTGTTGGTTGATTGATTTTGGTTTGACACTTAGTTAGCAATTCATATTCCAACCGGACTTATGAATTCTACAAATCAACATTCACGTTGAAATTCATTAAGTTAAAAACTCAAACAATCTTTTACTGTATTAAACAATGTGGAAATAATCCCACAAAAGAGTGTACATTACTTTTGGATAATATCACAATTATTGAAATAATCAAATTGCTGCAATGGAAGAAAAAAATCTAGAAACAAAAAGAGCCGCAGATATTATGCAGCTCTGCTGCTCTTATTGTTGATTCAAGAACCAAGAACCCTTCCCGAGAAATCAGGATGAGATGCGCTAACCTTTCCAACCGAACCCAACAATATCTTCTATAAACTTTCTACTTTTCTGTTTCTTTATAAAGCGCTCTGCCTTTGACGAAAGCGTTGAATTTTCAAACTCAATCAATTTTACCAACTTCCAAGGCTTTCCACGATTTGTCCAAATCCGATTAAACTCTGAATTATGATAAGTCAATCTATTTTCAGGGTTTTCTGTTTTTCCTACATAATACTTATCTGTGCTTTCAGAAAACAAAATGTATACATAGTAAGGCATGATTCTAAATAATAAGAATCTAATGTAAACAAAAAGAGCCGCACATAATGTGCAGCTCTGTTGCTCCTCCTCTTGGGCTTACTTCGACTCCTTCGTCGCTCAGCATAAACTTCTTTTTTATCAAAAAGAACCAAGGACTCTTCCCCAGAAATCGGGATCAGATGCGCTAACCTTTCCAAAAAACTAATTATCCTAAACAAAAAGAGCCGCACATAATGTGCAGCTCTGTTGCTCCTCCTCTTGGGCTCGAACCAAGGACCCTCTGATTAACAGTCAGATGCTCTAACCAGCTGAGCTAAGGAGGAATTTATCTTCTAACTTACAAATGTAAGTTCTGGTTTCAACTTTTCAATCTTTTTTTAAAAAACAACCGCTGTTGCTTTTTTTCCTCTTTACAACCAAGTACCCTTCCCGATACATCGGGATCAGATGCTCTAACCAGCTGAGCTAAGGAGGAATTTATCTTTTCATTTACCGAAGTAAATTCTGGTTGTCAAAACTATTAAAATCTGAGCAATAACCGCCGTTATTTTGATTTTATTTCAATCTTTCTTTCGATTGGGGCTGCAAATTTATATAAAGTTTTCAATTAAACAATATATTTGCAAAAAAATACAAAAATTTAATTGATGAGTTTATTAGCTATTGGAACTGTTGCATTTGATGCAATTGAAACCCCTTTCGGGAAAACAGATAAAATCCTTGGTGGCGCTGCCACGTATATTGGCCTAGCTGCCACAAGGTTTGTAAAAAATGTAAACGTGGTTTCTGTAGTGGGTGGAGACTTCCCTGAATCGTACTTAACAATGATGCGAAACAGAGGAATCAATACTGATGGTATTGAGATAAAAAAAGAAGGAAAAACGTTTTTCTGGTCTGGTCGTTACCACAATGACATGAATACAAGAGATACCTTAGACACTCAGTTAAATGTTTTGGAAACGTTTAAGCCTGTTGTACCAGAATCATACAAAGACTGTGAGTTTTTGATGTTGGGAAACTTAGATCCAGAAATTCAAAAGCAAGTGATTGAAAGTTTACCAAATCGTCCAAAACTGATTGTTGCAGATACCATGAACTTTTGGATGGACATCAAATTAGATGCACTTAAAGAAACTATCAAATTAGTAGATGTATTGTCTATTAACGATGAGGAAGCTAGACAATTATCTGGAGAGTATTCCTTAGTTAGAGCAGCTCAAAAAATCATGGCTATGGGCCCAAAATACCTAATCATCAAGAAAGGTGAACATGGTGCATTACTATTTCACAAAAACGAAGTGTTCTTTGCCCCGGCTTTGCCATTAGAAGATGTTTTTGATCCAACAGGTGCGGGAGATACTTTCGCGGGTGGATTTATTGGATACATCGCACAAACGAAAGATATTTCTTTCAGTAACATGAAAAGAGCTATTATATTTGGAAGTGCTTTGGCATCGTTTACTGTAGAAAAATTTGGAACTGAAAGAATTGAAAGCTTAACAGAAGCAGAAATAGACAATAGAGTAAAGCAATTTGTAAACTTGGTTCAATTTGATATTGAGTTAGAAAATAGCTTGTAAACTATTTTTATAACTAGTCTAGCCCTTTTTGATCATCCGATTAAAAAGGGCTTTTTTATTTCTAATCAACTCTATCAACAAAATATACAATGAGTTTTTTAAGATATTATTTTTAAACTCTCTAATTATATTTATCTTTGGGAACGTCCTCAACATAAATCTAACAAAAATGAGTAACTCTATTTACAAAGTATTGGTCCCGACGGACTTTACTGATGTTGCAAAAACTGCAATTAATCATGCTGCAATGGTAGCTAAAAGTTTTGATGGAGAAGTCCACCTTCTTCATGTAGTTAGCAGTGATAAAGCATTAGCTGAAGCTAAAGATAAATTAGAAGCTTGGTGTGAAGAAGCATTTGCAGACTATGGCGTGACTACAAAATATGTAGTAAAAAAAGGAAGTATTTTTGAAGATATTGGCCAAGTTGCAGATGAGATAGGTGCCATGCTGATTATTATGGGAACTCATGGAGTAAAAGGACTTCAACACATTACAGGAAGTCATGCATTGAAAGTGATTAACAATTCTAAAGTGCCATTTGTAATCGTTCAGAGAAAGAAATCAAAAGGACTTTATAAACAAATTGTATTGCCAATTCGATTTGCACAAGAAACCAAACAAAAACTATCGATTACAACAAGCATTGCAAAACACTTTGGAAGTAAAGTGCACATTTTTGCTTCAAATGAATCAGATGAGTTTTTAAGAACTAAAGTAAATCGAGAATTGACTTTCGCTAAACACTACTTAGAAGAAAGAAAAATTCCATTTGTAGTAGAAGTAGCTCCATCAACAACTAATTACCTGCAGCAAGTGATTACTTATTCAAAAGAAGTAGATGCGGACATCATTGCAATTGTAAACAGCAAAGAAGGAGGAATTCTTCCTGACTTATTTAAAGGCGGCGGCGAGCAAGAAGTAATTGGAAACAATGAAGAAATTCCAGTAATTATCATGAACCCAACTCAAGAATTTGTTCCTGAGTCTTTCGGATAAGATACACTGAATAATATAAAAAAAGGGATGTAAATAAAATTTAGATCCCTTTTTTATGCTTTATAATTTATTGCTCTTTATTTCGTATGATCATATGATTTAGCAGATTGAATCATCTTCTTCACTGCACTTTCACTAAATTGCTCACTTGCAAAACTCTTGATTTCAACATTAAAACCATCCGCTTGATACAAGTAAAAGAATTGAAATTCAGGATCAATTCCACTATCAGGAATTGACTTCTTCCAAAACAATAAATTAGGAGTGTCCTCAATAAACTCTACAGTGTAAACCTGTTCATCCATCAATTCAGCCTTTTTCTCTTCAATGGACATTGGCTCTTGTTGCAATTCCATACCAAAACGATCACCTACTCTGATTTGTAAACTTCCCCAATTGGTGCGCTCAAATTCTGGTGCACCAAAATCTTCATTTGGAAGAAAAATAGCTCCTTCAAAACCATTGTCTCTAAGATTGACCATCGTCATTCCTTCTACATTAGCTACCTCTTCAGTTGTTTCTTCTGTTTGAGAGCTAGTTTCGCCACCACAAGACCACATTAAAAGGGTTGAACAAGCAATTATTCCAATTCGTGTTAAATTCTTCATCGTTTATAATTTTTAGCAAATATATCATTTGCAACCATATCAACCAACAGCACTACTTAATCGTTACCCTAACTCCATTACTGTGTGCAGTAAATTCAGGCGCATACATGCACTGAACTTGAGTGATTCCATTGGAAAATTGCCCTGTAATATTGGCTCTTAATTCATATTCAAAAACATACGTTCCTTTTCTCAAATAAGAGATGAAGAAATTGGTAGCGGCGTCTTTTGTACTTTCATAATAGCCCAAACCATCTTGATATTTATAACTTGACATTACGTTTATCGGCTCAAATCCTGAAGCTCGCATATCTTTCAAGTGCACAAATTCTAAATCTCTGTCGGAACGTAACTCCACTCTTACAATCACCTTATTTCCTAGCTTGATTGGCTCCTTTGCGGTTATCTTTTTGAGTTGCTTACCAGAATTGGTAGCCACTTCAACAAATAACTCTTTCTTCAATTTCAATGGCGTCTCCGCAAAAGTAATTTTATCCAAATCTTCAAAGTACTGCCAATAAGCAGCACCCCATGCCACGCCATCATTTGTTTTTTTAACCGTTATGTTTCCCATTTTTGGAGACACATCACCTCCACTCCAAGATTTCTTAAAGTAGCCTGTACCAGCTTCCGTTTTCAATGATGGATCATTTGCCGGATCCAATTGCTGATCACCAACAATTAAACTCACCGTATTTTCCATAGTTAGTAAATCCGTACCTTTTAATAGTAACGCATAACATGCATCGGCTGTAGCTTTGGTGGTTTTCCAATCTTGAGTTTGCTTTTGCTTTAACAACCATATTTTTAATAATTCTACGGAAGTCTTATCGTCTAACACCTCATCGAAAGCCTCTATCATCAACGCTTGAGTTTCTATAGGTGCTTGATTCCAATAATACCCTCTTCGATTATCTTTCCAATACATTCCCATTTCATCATTGTATATAGCAATGTCTTTCGCTGCTTTCATGATTGTTTTGGCAACTTCTAAATCTTTATAGCGATGTGCAGAAAGTGCAATCATTCCTCTCAACTGCAAACTATAATCTAACCAATACTGCTTGGATTGCTTATAATAATAGTCGAACGCCACTTTGTTTACAGACGAAATTTCCTTTTCAATAAAAAAGCTTCTAGCATAGAAATATTGAATCTGGAAGGAAGAAATCTGCTTTTTAGTTAAATCAGCTTTGTGATAGATTAGTTTATCATAATCCGCTTTTAATTCCGCGTCCAAATAAGCAATTGCTTTATCCAGCATTTGTCTTAATTCCCGATCTTTTTCGAAATCAACCATACCCAACTGCTTCAAATGCCCAAAACCACTAACGATGTGTTGCGTGATGTATCTATTTTCTCTTCCTCCATCAAACCACGGCCAAGCACCTGAAGAATATTGCATTTGTACTAGCTTTTTTACTGAACGACTGAGCTCTCTTTCCATCTTATCTAATTGGAACAATTCTCCCAATCGTCGTTTGCGCTCACTCTCGTCTTTTGCATTTCTCAACCATGGCGTTTCTTCAATCACCAATGCTTTCAACTCTTGGTTTTTCTCCAAATTAGATATTAAAGCATCCGGCTGATACTGTCTCCAGATCTCAAATACGCGTTTTATTTTAGGATCTGAATTAGCGATGTGTGTTGCAATGGTATTCGCATACAATCGGCTAAATGTTTGCTCAGCACATTCGTATGGATACTCCATTAAATACGGTAAAGCCTGAATAGCATACCAAGCAGGATTCGATGTGTATTCTATTGTAAATCGCTCATTAGTCAATGTAGACGAAGTATTATTCACCAACTTATCAAACTTGAACTGCTTGCTTCCTTTTCCATTCATTGGCAATGGCAGCGCTTCTGTCACTAACATTCTATTCGTCAATACAGGAATCGTTCGCTCTTCACCATCACTGTGTGTTTTGCTTTCACCGATGATTTTATAGGTCACAGCTTGCAGCCCTTTCGGGATAGCGATTTGCCAACTCACCACTTCATTTCCTTTTGAAGAAATAGTCATCTTTTTATCCGCTTTATCGTTGGCCAATAAGTTAATCGGCTTCATGGTTAAAGCATCAAAAAAGGCAATAGTGGCTGTAACTTCTTGTTCCTTGTCGCTAATGTTGGCCATTTTTGTTTTGAACACCAACGTATCTCCTTCTCTAAAGAAACGTGGAGGATTTGGCATTACCATCAGCTCTTTCTGAGCCACAATTTCTTCTAGCGTGGTTCCAATTTTTAAATCGGTGGTGTGCGCCATTGCCATGAATTTATATCGCGTCAATGCATCGGGCATGGTAAAAGTAAAATCTACAGTACCGTCTTCATTCGTTTCCAAATGTGGATAAAAGAAGGCCGTTTCTCGGAAGTCGGAGCGAATGGAAGGGATATTATCGATAACAGAGGAAGTCTTTTCTATAACTACTTCGTCAATAATCGCCTCATCCTGTTCCATTGGAGATCTCACCGCCATTGAACTAATTTCCGCTCTTGTAACGTTTCCTTTTGATGAACTCATTGCGGCATCAATTTGAACATAGGAATTTCTATAGTAGTATTGTCCATATCCTTCAAAACCAAAGAAATTCACCCCTTTATAATTTAATGAAGAGGGTAAGTTATTACCCGTTGGTTCAAAGTAATTAGCAGCACTTACTCTTCTAAAATACTGATCAGATTGCCAATTGGAACGGCTGTAGTTATTACTATAAGGGAAAAAATTCCAACTATTGGCTTGAAACACATCCAAGCTTTGATCGTACATCGAGGCCAACACTTCCGCTTGCACCGATTTTTTATCTACGTCAGTTACAGTTAGCGACCATGCCTCTTTATTTCCAGGCTCGGTTACATTTCTAAAGGTGCTCAGTTTAACATTTAACTGTTTATTGCTGTATGGCACTGTATATTCCATCGATTGATTGAATGACCGATTATCATAAACCATCAAAAGATTTACACGAAAACCTCCTCGAAATTCTTCTTTTACATCAATTTCAATCACTTTTTGCTCCTTTTTCAAAGCAATCCACTCTTTTTTGATCACTTTTTCACCCAACACTAATTCATATAGCACCTTTGCATCGGTAGCTCTTGAACCAATTACAAATTGAGCTTTATCGCCTACCTCTACTTTATTGGTCAGTTGCTTCACCCAAAAAACAGAAGCCACTGTAGGACATTTATCCTTCAGGCTAAAAATGGTAAAATACCGCTCCTGCTTTATTTCATCACCGTTCTCATCTGTAGCTAAAATGTTCAATTTATAAGTTCCACTCGCCAATTCCGAAGGCAGTTGGAGTAATTCATTGGAAGAACCTTTTGCATCCACTACTCGCTTTTCTACTCCCAACAAACTAGGATCTATTTCATTTTCACGGTAAGCCAAGTGAGGGAATTCACTTCTAAAAGCTGTTTCTTCCAACTGAATCTGCTCAGGCATTTCCCAATACCTTTGCTTGTAAACTTGCTCTGATGCTTTCAACAATTCAATCGAATACTTTATTGTGGAAATTACCGGTTCATTAGAATAATTAGTCGTTTTAAAGGTGAGTCCTTTCAATTGATTCACTTCTATTTCTTCTCCTAAGTCAACCTGTAGTTGATACGATTTCGTTCCAATACTAACTGAGGTCGTCGAGCTCTGGGTTTCTCCATTAATATCCATCACATCTGCCACCACCTCATAAGTGAATGTTGATGTACTATTCAATGGCGCTTTCGCTAAGAACTTCACTTCAAATTCTCCGGCCGCATTTGTGCTCACTTTCCCATTGGTTATTTCAGCTTCATTATTTTGCGATGGAGGGAATCTTCTCCAACCATAATAGTGATAATATGGCATTATTTCTCGGCGAGTTACTCGATAACTCACTTCTGCATCCGTTAAGTTCGATCCAGAATACGCGATGGCTTTTCCTACTACTGCAACTGAATCGTTCAACTTAAAATTCCCTTTTACAGGATCAAACTTCACTTCAAATTGTGGGCGCTTATACTCTTCCACAGAAAATCCATGTTGTCCGTTATTAGTCTTCAATTGGTAATGACCGGTCAATCCGCCTACAGGCAATCGAAAAGAACCACTAAACGAGCCGTATTGATTTGTTTTTACATCTATGGAGGCTACTTTTTTATAATTTACATCCATCAACTCCACTGTGCTGCTAAAATTCGTCTTTAGTTTTACTTCTTTTGCTTTAGAATCGATCACTATCCCCTTAAAGTAGACCGTTTGACCAGGACGATAAATGGCCCGATCGGTGAAAAAGTTAACTTGGGTAGCCCAATCTTTTTCAACAGTTCTATAGTCATTATAACTATATATACTTCGGGAATATAAACTATCCTTCCCAATTTTAAATACCACATAAACGCTACTATTATAAGTCTCACTTATTAATACAAATCCGTTGGCATCCGTTCTAAATTTGCTAGGCTTCCCTGCATTCGAGCTATAGTTTCTATCTTGATACACCTCCAAATCAACACCACCGATCGGATGACCATTTTTACGGCTTAGAACATATAATTCTAATCCGCCATTCGCATTATTCTGTTGGATAAAACTCATCTCTGATACCCACATTTCTGTAAAAGAAATGGATTCCATATTAGAAAAATCAGATTGAGAAGAAGACATCAAGTAATAATGACCTGTAGGCAATCCTTTTTGAGCAAACTCTGTAGTATGCTGTCTTAAGTCTTCTTGTCCTGAAAAGTTAGTTGTCCAACTATTGACCATTTTTGAATCCAACAACTTTCTCTTTTGCTCATTGTAGTTCATGTTCTCCACTTTTCTTCCAAAAGGAGAAACCACAATTCGGTAATACATGGTTGATAAATTTCGCCAAGTTGCTTTAAACAATAGTGGTGTATTTGGCAATTGAGCTGATTCCAATTCAATTTGATGAGATGGCCTATTTAACTGATTCAACATTGCTCGACACTGAACTGCACCATAGCTCTTGGAATATAGCTTGATGTGCTCTTCACAAAGTGAAGCGGCCTCTTTTAATTTGTTTTGATAAAGACTAGTGGTATCAGAATCGTAGGTTTCTTTGTAGTACTTAGCAATCTCAAAAGCCGTTCTAGCAGACTCCGGATTATCTTTTAAGGTTTCATGTAAAGTATGAACAGATCTAAAATATAGTCCTTCTTTTCCCTCACCTTGATAATAGGTTTTTGCAAACTGCAGTCGTTTAATGGTGGCATCTGTCAAAGCAGTCAAGTTATCTTCCTCTAATAAAAAGGCTGTCCATTCTTGGTATAATTTCAGCGCTTTCCATTCATTCGAAAAAGTATCTGTGGTTTGGAATACAGCTTTTACAAATTCCTCATTGGATGAAAACACAACAGAATCCTCAATTGTAAACACATCAATTGGATCAATTAAACTAACTTGCCCTGATGAATAAAAATCAATGGCTCTTTTGACCAATAAATCATACAAAAAGCGCTGCAATTCTTTCTCTTCGTCGTAATTAATCGTTTGCTCTGACAGAATAGGTTCAAAATAATTGATTGGCGTTCGCTTTAGTTGCTCGCTATCTGTGAGAGAAGCGTCGTAGTGAAACTGTATGCGTTTAACAATGGTTTTTAGATCCCAGGTTTTGATATCATCAGTTGGCTCCCCTTGAATTTCTGTACGCTGATTAAATTTCCAACTGTTTTGTTGATAGTAATTTTGATAAATTGATCCTAAAGTGGAATGAAAAATGGCCGAAAGGGGGTAATTATATTCCTTCGTTTTTTGTTCTAGGCCGATTATTGTTTTCTCCAAACTTTCTTCGGTAAACGAATTGCTCAGCCTAGCAATGTATAAAGTTGCTTTATACACTTGATTGTAGTTTTGAGACTTTTCAGCTTTGTTTAAGATTTGCTCCACTTTTTGGGCAGCAGTTTTATCTTGTCCAATTTTTATTAGAGAATCGACTTCAACCCATTCCTTTTTATAGTCTCCTAAAGACTTATAGACAATTAAATCCTTCTGTTCGGGTTTTGAATTGGTCCATGCAATCAACACTGTTAATGACAAAACCATTCCCAATAAAATCAAACTTTTTAAGCGCATATTTCAATTTTTTCAATCTCTTATCAAAGATAGTTCCAATATTAAGATCTGTTTAACATTTTTATTGGAGCAATAAAGTAACTTTGAATTGCCTACTCAATGAATTTTTAAAATTCTTATGCATAGAAATAATAAGACATCCAACCAAATTTGCTTGTTAATCACAGACGATGATTTAGATGATCAGTTGTTGATGCAAAATGCAATAGAAGAAAACGACTGGTGTGGAAACCATCAATACTTTAACGACGGTGAAGAGCTTCTTCAATTTCTCAAAAATAAAAAACCAAATCAACCCACATTAATTTTGTTGGACTTAAATATGCCGCGAAAAAATGGATGGGAAACACTTACAGAAATTCAAAATGATGAGTTGTTGAAGCACATTCCTGTGTTAATATTTACAACCTCTAACATCCAAGCAGACATTGAAAAAGCCTATCAAATTGGCAGTAATACTTATTTTACAAAACCAGATTTATACAGCGATCTAGTAGATACCATTAGAAGTATTAAAGATTATTGGGGCTCAAATGCATGTTTTGCAATCTAATTTTCAATCAGCCAATTTTTGGCAACCCAATCTTAAATTTTACTGAAAGTAGTCGAATTACAATAATTATTAAAATAGTTGAAACTGCATTCACTTCAAAAGAAACATTAAACTTTTCCAACAGCAAAAATAGTGAAGCGCCAACAATACAAGCTGTTGCATAAATTTCGTTTCTAAAAATAAGTGGAATATCATTCACTAAAATATCTCTAATTACTCCACCTAATACCGCCGAAAAAGTTCCCATAATTACTGCCACAATAGGACTAACATCCAGAATCAATGCCTTTTGTAATCCTAAAATCGTGAAAACACCTATTCCAACGGTATCAAAGAAGAAAAGTGTTTTTCGCAATTTAAAAACTTGCTTTTTAAACAAGTAGGTTACTGCAACAGCTAAAATTATAATAAACAAATAATAGGTATCTCTTATCCAGCTAACAGGAGTTGCTCCCAATAAAAGATCTCTAATTGTTCCACCACCAACGGCTGTGATAAATCCCAAAAAAAGTGCACCGAATAAATCCAATTTGTTTTTAGATGCTGAAATAACACCACTAATTGCAAATACAAATGTTCCGATAAGGTCGAGAGAAAGGAGAATTTGATTCATAGAGATACTTTATAGTTGAATAAATTGGGAAAATTAAAACAAGATAAAATAAAAAAGCTCCTCAACAGACTGTCAAGGAGCTTTTTCGTACCCGGAGCCGGAGTCGAACCGGCACGCCCGAAGGCACAGGTGTTTGAGACCAGCGCGTCTACCAATTCCGCCATCCGGGCAAGATGAGATATGACTCAAACAGAGTGCGAAATTATTCATTACTTTTGATTCTGAAAACATTTTTCAAAAAAAGTTTATAAACAATCATGTATTTTTTGTGATGCGTTAATTAATTTGATAAATTTGCACCCCTCAAATACGCTCAAAATAGAAGGAAAATAAAAATGTCGTCAAAAGTTAAAATTTTTTCAGGTGCTGCAACAAAAAGCTTAGCTCTAAAAATTGCTCAGAATTATGGGATTGATTTAGGTAAGGCTTCTATCAGCACTTTTAGTGACGGGGAGTTTCAGCCTTCTTTGGAAGAATCAGTTCGTGGAGCGGACGTTTTTATTGTACAAAGTACTGTTCCTCCAACTGACAATTTATTTGAATTATTGCTGATGGTGGATGCTGCAAAGCGTGCTTCAGCAAGACGAATTGTTGCTGTTATTCCTTACTTTGGTTTTGCTCGACAGGATAGAAAAGACTCTCCACGTGTTCCTATTGGCTCAAAACTAGTTGCCAACATGCTGACTGCAGCAGGTGTAACAAGAGTGATGACCATGGATTTGCACGCCGATCAGATACAAGGATTTTTTGAAGTACCTGTTGATCATTTATTTGCTTCAGCGATTTCAATTCCTTTTATTAAAAGCTTGAATCTACCTAACCTTATTATGGCATCGCCAGATATGGGTGGTTCTAAAAGAGCCTATGCTTATGCGAAACACCTTCAAACAGAAGTTGTGGTTTGTTACAAGCAGCGAAAAGAGGCCAACAAGATTGAACAAATGTTTTTGATAGGTGATGTGGAAGGAAAAGATGTGTTGTTAGTCGACGACATGATCGATACCGCAGGGACATTGACAAAAGCAGCTGATATTATGATGGAAAAAGGAGCAACAAGTGTAAGAGCTTTTTGTACTCACGCCATTTTATCAGGTGATGCATATAATAGAATAGAAAATTCAAAGCTTACGGAATTGATCGTTACCGATACCATTCCACTAAAGCATGAAAGCAAAAAAATAAAAGTATTATCCGTTTCTGATTTATTCGCAAAAGTGATCTATAAAGTTCACAATTACGAATCTATAAGTGGGTATTTTATTTTTTAAAAAGTAGTATAAACGTTTTTGTAAATAAGTAGAAAAATGAAATCTGTAGCGTTACAAGCTTCTGTAAGAGATAGCATAAGAAATAAAAGCGCATTGAATCAATTAAGAAAGGGAGGACATGTTCCTGCTGTTCTTTATGGTGGAGAAGAAAACATCCATTTAACGGTTGAGGAAATTGCATTTGGTAAATTAATCAATACTCCTGAAGTTCACATTGTAGAACTTGGTATTGATGGTAAAAAAGTGAAAGCAGTCATCAGAGAAGTGCAATTTCACCCAGTAAGTGATAAACCAATTCACATCGACTTTTACGAAGTATTCGAAGATAAGCCTATTACTATGGGAATTCCTGTAAAAGTAACAGGAAGCTCTATCGGGATTAAAAATGGTGGTAAAAGAAGTGATAAATTAAGAAGATTAATTTCTAAAGCACTTCCTGCTGACATGCCAGATGTAGTAGTAGTTGACATTACTAAGCTTAAAATTGGTCAATCTATTAAAGTTCAAGACATCAAAATGGATGGCGTTGAATTTTTAGATACTCCAAACGCAGTAGTAGTTGCTGTTAAAACTTCTAGAGTTGCCGTTGTTGATGACGAAGAAGAAGAGAGTGAAGAAGGTGCTGAAGCAACTGCTGAGGCTACTGAAGCTGCAGCTGAATAATTATAAAATTTTCTTACAATGAAATACCTCATTGTAGGTCTTGGAAATATTGGGGCGGAGTATGAAAATACTCGTCACAACATTGGATTCAAAGCATTGGATGCACTAGCAAGTGCGTCCAATGCTTCTTTTGTTACCAGTCGTTTAGGAGATGTAACTGAGATCAAACACAAAGGCCGAACACTAATTCTACTGAAGCCCTCCACCTATATGAACTTAAGTGGAAAGTCTGTGAATTATTGGATGCAAGAGGAAAAGATTCCATTGAGCAATGTACTCATCATTACGGATGACATTGCGTTAGATTTTGGCGTACTGCGGTTAAAACCAAAAGGTAGTGATGGCGGTCACAATGGGTTAAAAAGCATTAACCAGACTTTAAATACTCAAGATTATTGTCGGATCCGATTTGGAGTAGGCAATGATTTTGGTAGAGGACAACAAGTTCAATATGTATTGGGCGAATGGTCAAAAGATCAGCAACTGGATCTACCAGAAAGATTGGATCAAACGGCAAAAATGATTCTGGCATTTACCACCACAGCTGTTCAGCGTGTAATGTCAGATTTTAACGGGAAATAGTAAAAGAATCTGCATCCATTCCAACAGGGAATTTAGCTCTAAATTCTTCCAAACTATTTTTTCTTAAAAGTACGGTTTGATTTCCAACACTTTCAAATGGCTCCTTCAGGTATTCTCCCTTCGCATCAATTACAGCAGAATTTCCATTGTACTCTATGTTATTTCCATCAAACCCGGTTCGGTTTACACCAACAACGTAGGCTTGATTCTCGATGGCTCTAGCCAATAATAATTTATTCCAAGCTGCAACCCTTGCGGCAGGCCAATTAGCGACATAAATCATCAAATCATATTCTGAAATTACCTTATCATCCTCGACTTTAAATTGATTTCTACTCCAGACAGGAAATCGTAAATCGTAGCAAACCAAAGGCATTATTCTCCATCCTTTATAGTTTACAATTAGTCGGTCTGTTCCAGGTGAAAAGGATTCGGTTTCATTCGCCATTCGAAACAAATGACGTTTGTCGTATTTTTCTATTTTTCCATCAGGATGTACAAATAATAATCGATTGAAATATTGACCTTGTTCTTCGCATATAAAGCTCCCAACGACTGCAAAATTGTATTGTTTTGCCCAGCTTATTATTGCCTCAACTACTAATCCATCCATTGACTGCGCCAATTTAGAGGAGTTCATAGAGAACCCTGAATTGAACATTTCAGGTAAAACTAACAAGTCTGTCTCAGGATCTAATTTGGCCAATTCAATTTCAATCTGCGCTAGGTTGGCCTCAGAGTTTTCCCAAACTAAGTCTAACTGCAAAAATGAAACTAATAATGTTTCCATTATATTTTATTTAATATTTCAGCTGCTCTGGCTAATGTTTCATTGGACTTTGCAAAACAAAATCGCAACATTTTCTCGTCGTTGTTAATGTTGTAAAACACGCTCAAAGGAATGGAGGCAACTCCAAATTCTTTAGTCAATCTAATAGCAAAATCGGTGTCCTTCTCGTCACTAATATCAGCGTACGATAAAGATTGGAAGTAAGTTCCTGCAGCAGGGTGAAATTTAAAACGACTATCCTTTATTGAATCTAAAAAGAAATCTCTCTTCCCTTGATAAAACTGACCCAAAGTAGCATATTGTTCCACATCATTCATAAACTCAGCTAATGCATATTGCATTGGAGTATTCACAGAAAAGACAGTGTATTGATGTGCTTTTCTAAACTCCGTCATCAATTCTTTTGGCGCTAAACAATAACCAATTTTCCATCCGGTGGTGTGATATGTTTTTCCGAATGAAGAAATAATAAAACTTCGATCTGCTAGTTTCGGAAAACGTGCTACACTTTGGTGTTCGTATCCATCAAATAATATATGTTCATACACCTCATCTGAAAGTACGACGATATCTGTGCCATTCAACATTTTTTCCAACTTCTGCATATCCTGCATGGAAAAAATTGCTCCAGTAGGGTTGTGAGGTGTGTTGATAATAACCATTTTGGTTCTTTGATTAATCATCTTTCTAACATGATCCCAATCAATTTTATACTCCGGTCCATTCAATTGAATAAAAACAGATCGACCACCATTTAGCTCTACAGCCGGCTCATAACAATCATATGCAGGTGTAAAAATCAATACCTCATCGCCCTCATTTATGATAGAAGCGATGGCCGTATAAATAGCCTGAGTGGCACCAGAAGTAATCGTGATTTCAGTCTCAGGGTCATACTTAGTCGTATAGAGCGCTTCCGTTTTTTCTGCGATCTTTTCTCGTAAACTCATTACACCAGCCATTGGAGCATATTGATTTTGTCCATTTAGCATACTCTGATGCACCAACTCAATTAGTCTTGGATGACAATTAAAATCAGGAAAACCTTGTGACAAATTAATGGCATTGTGCTCATTTGCCAATTGTGACATCTTACTGAAAATTGTCAAACCAACCTTAGGTAACTTGGAATGAATTGAACTTTTTAAATGCGGCATAATTATTAAAACTAGCTTACGAAATTATGAATAATCCATTTGGGATTTCTGTCATTCATTGAGAATACTTCCAACGAATAATTGATGGATCTATTTCTTCAATATAAATTAACAACTCCAAACCTCTCTACAATTTACACTATTTCTCCTTCGGAAAGCAAAACCTACTCTTCGGAAAGTATTTTCTATTTGTCATCTACATCAGCATTAATCTTGAATCAAATTAAAAATGATAAATATGAAAAAAATAATACTCATGTGCTCGATGATATCGAGTGTAGCATTTGCTCAAACTCCAACAAATGGATTGCAGTCTTATTATTCGTTTGATGCGGGTAGCTCAATTGACGACAGTGGTAAAAATAACGATGGAATTGGCGTAAATGTAACTTACACTACTGATAGGTTTGCAAATAGCAATGGTGCTGCTTCATTTTTAGCTAACGGTTCAATGTCTTCCTATATTTCTTTACCAGACTCCATTTTTTCTAAAAATACTGTTACTCTTTCATTTTGGTTTAAAACGGATAAAGTAGGACAGCCTTTAATTACCTATCAAAGGTCATCGATTGGAAGCACAAGTATTAATTATGTACCTATTGCTTATATACTACCAGATAGCACCTTATCTATAGGCTATGCAACAGGAAGTTCAGCTAACAGATTTTTAAATGCAGCTGCTAAAGTTGCCGATAATCAATGGCATCACTTGGTTGTTTCGATAAGCACTTTGGGTCAAACAGCATATTTAGACAATGTTTTTTTTGGAAGCGATACAAGACAGCACGTTAATGCCAACAACCATGCTTACTGCACTATTGGAGGCGGATACGTTACAAATTGGCCTGGTTTGGGCGCAGGCACTCAATACTTTACTGGTCAAATGGATGACATAAGAGTTTATCATTCAGAACTCAATGCTAGTCATGTGAATTTACTATTTACCCAAAACATTCTCCCCCTAATAAAGCAATCTATAGTTGATTATTCATTTAACTCCGCAAATGCACGAGATACAAGCGGATTTCAAAACCACGGAACACCTAACAGTGTTACTTACGGACCTGATCGCTTCAACAATACTAATTTTGCTGCATTATTTTCTGCAACAAGTACTCCCCCTTCAAGCATCTCATTTCCTGATTCTATATTTTCAAAAGATGAGCTTACACTTTCTGCTTGGTTTAAAACAGATAAAACTGGGCAAGTTTTGTTCTCCTACCAAAGCGCTGCAATTGGCTCAAATAGTACATACTACGTTCCTATTGCATATATCAGAAATGATAGTACTTTATCTACAGGGTTTTGGGAAGGTGGTTCCAATTTAAGGTATACCAACTCAGCTATAAAGGTGGCTGACAATAACTGGCATCATTTATCAATAGCGATAGATGGTTCTGGACAAACAGTTTATTTAGATAATCAATTATTTGGCAACGATACGAGACCCCATTCAGGTATAACTAGACATCCCTTTTGTACAATAGGTGCAGGATTTGTTACAAATTACCCTGATATAGCAGTTGGAACACAATATTTTACAGGCAGCATAGATGATGTAAAAATATACGACTTCAAGCTTGATTCTGCAAGTGTCGCTCAACTATTCAACGAGGCAAATCCAAATATTGCTGTAGGCTTACAAACTAATAATTCAAATCTTAACAACTTAACCATCTACCCTAACCCATCTACTGGAATCTTCAATATCTCAACAATGGAGAATGTGCAAGCCATTGAAGTATATGGTATGAATGGACAACAAATAGAAGGAATAAGTATTCGTGAAAACGAGATTAACTTAACTGACTACCCAAATGGAATTTACTTTGTAAGGGTAATTACAGAAAATGGATTGATCACTAAAAAACTGATCAAGAATTAACTAACTAATTAACTATAACCTAAAAGGTGCTTTGCTATTGTGAAGCACCTTTTTTTGGGTTTGAACTTTCTAAAAATACCTCCCGCAGATCTCGCTGATTTTCGCAGATTTCTATATGTACAACTTTTCTAAAGCTTAGAGCTTTTGAAAAGTAAATCGCGGACAACATCAAGCGCCCCTAGGTACAATTTAGCAAGGAGCAAAATCACTCGGGGTAATTGTTTCGGTTTTTTAATCCATTAGGCAATTGATTATATTGTTTCACCTGTCAGCTCTTGGAGAATTGAAAGATTAATTCATTACTACATTGTTATATTGATTCATTGTTATATTGATTCCCAATTTCTCCTTCGGAAAGTAAAACCAATCATTCGGAAAGTATTTTTAAGTTGGTTGATACAACACAATTAATCTTGAGTCAAAATTTATAATATTATGAAAAAAGCCTTACTTTATTTAGCAACAGTCTTTGTTACATCTGCTACTATTACTGCCCAATCTTTTATTGTTTCCATTCCAGATGTTAAACTAAAGACTTGTCTTGTAAACGATACACTTATAAACTTAAATAGAGATACAGAAATTCAAGTATCTGAAGCGAATACTTTTACCGGAAAAGTTCAATGTAGTTTTAGCGCTATTGATACCATAACCACTTTAGCAGGTCTAGATGCCTTTGTTAACACTAGAGCTATTGAGGTATATGGTGGCTTTATTTTTTATGCCGACCTCTCTGCAAATACAAATGCAGATTCGATTACCTTTTCCTCAACAAGACTTGATAGCGTAAATATTACAGGACTAAGTCAATTAAAGGCTATTAATTTTAGAAAAAACAATCTGACAAAACTTGATGTTAGCACCAATACTGCTTTGAGGGACATTGATGTTCAAGAAAATAAAATTCGTGTTTTAGATACTGATAACTTGGTGAATCTTGAAAAATTAAATCTATACTTTAATGACTCCATTTCTGGTATAGACATAAGCCTAAATGATTCTTTGAAAGAGTTTACAGTGAGTAGAACTGTTTTTCCTGACACAACTTTTGACTTAAGTAATAAGCCAAACTTAGAATTAATCAGTTTCTCAAGTACCAACATTTCGAATTTAAACCTCCAAAACTCTACTAACATTAAATCGATACAATTAAGAAGTAATCAATTTTCAGCATTAGATCTGAGTGCATTCGATAGCTTGATAAGTCTTTCTATGCAACGAGAATATGTTAATAATTTAGATTTTAGTAATAATTTGAAGCTAGAATATTTATACGCTTGGAGATGCGATTTAAACTCTGTCAACATTAGCAATAACAGCAAATTAGAATCAATCAACTTGCAACATAACAACCTTACAGTTTTAGCAACGGAAAACAAACCTTTCTTAAACAACATGGCTGTAGAATACAATGATATCACTAGTTTAGATATTAGCAACGATACTTCTTTGGAACTATTTCAAGTAGGATTTAATAAACTTACTTCGATTACTTTTTTGAATAATAAAAACTTAACCTTTTTCTTTGCTTCCAATAATATGTTAACAAACATCGACTTATCACCATATCCACTTGTATTTTTTGCTCATGCAGATAGCAACAACTTACAAACTTTCAACATTAAGAATGGTAATAATGTTAACTTTTTAGACACTTTCTATTTTTCGGCAGTTGGCAATCCAAACCTAACATGCATACAGGTAGACGATACGGCGTATAGTAATAGCACATGGACAAGAATAGATTCAATAGCAAGCTACAGCACCAACTGCAATTATGTTACCTCTTTAGAAGAATCAACAATTGAGAATAAATTAAACATCTATCCTAATCCATCTTCAGGAATCTTCAATATCTCAACAATGGAGAATGTGCAAGCCGTTGAAGTATATGGAATGAATGGACAACAAATAAAAGGAATAAGTATTCGTGAAAACGAGATTAACTTAACTGAATACCCAAATGGAATTTACTTTGTTAGAGTAATTGCAGAAAACGGATTGATCACTAAAAAACTGATCAAGAATTAACTAACTAATTAACTATAACCTGAAAGGTGCTTCGCTATTGTGAAGCACCTTTTTTTAGGTTTGAACTTTCTAAAAATACCTCCCGCATAACTCGCTGATTTTAGAAGACTTTTATATGTACAACTTTTCTAAAGCTTAGAGCTTTTGAAAAGTTAATCGCGGACAACATTAAACGGCCCCAGATACAATTTAGCAAGGAGCAAAATCACTCGGGGTAATTGTTTCGGTTTTTTAATCCATTAGGCAATTGATTATATTGTTTCTCCTGTCAGACTCTTGGAGGATTGAAAGATTAATTCATTACTACATTGATCCATTGTTATATTGATTCATTGAAAAATTGATTCCCAATTTTTCTTTCGGAAACTAAAATGACATCTTGGGAAAGTTAATATCATAAACAATTCACATTCTAACTACCTTTAAATTTATATCAGTATAATTAAATGATTGGTTCTAATTATACCTAGTTAAACAATTATCAATAAAAAAGGCGTTTTGGCGAATAACTCAAAACGCCTTTTTTAAATTAGCAAAATGTTAAAAGCAGTAATAATAGAAGATGAAGAAGGAGCAAGAAATGTTCTCAAATTCAATTTAGAAGAGTATTGCTCAGATAAGATTAATGTATTAGGTGAAGCTGAAGAAGTAAAGGCTGGCATTAAACTAATCAACCGATACCAACCGGACGTAGTATTTCTAGACATCGAAATGCCTAACTACTCAGGCTTCGAATTATTGGATTTCTTTGACACCATTAACTTCGAGATTATTTTTATTACTGCCTACTCTAATCACGCCATTAGAGCGTTTGAGGTTTCTGCTATTGATTACATTCTTAAGCCCGTAAATGTAGAGCGGCTGAAAGAGGCGATTGAAAAAGTTTACCTCAAAAAAGTGGCAAATGAAAACAATAGTCGCTTAAAAATTCTAGAGAATTACCTCACCAACAAAAAATTAGAAAAAATATCTATTCCCTATTCAGGTGGCTATCATGCACTGAATATAGATGATATAATAGCGGTAAAGGCAGAGCGATCGTATGCTTACATATACTATCAAACAGATCGGTTATTGGTGAGTAAAAGCCTCAATAAGATTGAAGATCTTCTGCAAGAAACCAATCAGTTTCATAGAGTCCATCGTTCATTCTTAATCAATAAATCCAAAATTACTTCCTACAATAAAAAGGATCGATTGATCCAACTGCAAGGTGACATAGAAGTAAAATTCAACAAAGAGAACCTTGCTGAGATTGAAGAAATTGTGAAAAGATTGTAACCTTTACAGTCATGAAACTAAAAAATAGCCTTCTTTTTTTCTTTTCAATCAGTTTTCTGATCACCATTGCGCAAAGTAGTTTTTATTACAACCTGAACTCTGAGAACGACTTTCCCTTCAACCACATTTATAATATTACCGAAAGCAACCAAGGATACATTCTAATTTGCACCGAGTCTGGCGTATATGAATTTGATGGATTAGAGCATAGAAAAATAAAGTGGGAGAATGACCTGAAGGACGAAATCCTAAATTTCGAAAAAGATGCCGCAGGGAATATTTACGGAACCGGTTTAAAAAACAACATCTATAAAGTTGAAGACAATGCCATTAGTTTGGCATTGGAATGGAGCGACAGTAGCCAATCATACATTCGTTACTTCATTGACGATGATAAAATTTTTCTCCCTTCTACTTCTGCGAATATCCGATATAAAGACTTAACTAAAAATGAATTAAGCCAGATCAGCTTAGACATAAAAATTGAAAAGAATCAAACCATTCAGCCACTTATTATTTTCAACAATCAAATTCATTTTAAACTACTTGGAGTCAACAATCAGTCGCTGAATATATATGACCTTTCCACTAAGCAAACAAAAACGGTTTCTTATCAAGGTCAAGTCACGGCAGGGTATTATTTCAAATTAGGTAATAAGCTTTACTTCAATTCAGAAGATTTAAAAGGCGAGATTGACCATCTGTATCAGTTTGATGAAACCTCGGCAACCTTTGTTGAAATTGAATCCATATACGAAAGGGATATTCGTCGATTTAGAACCTATGTAAAAGACAATACGTTGTTTATGATGGGTAGATATGGGTTGGAAATCTATAATTCAGATCTAGAACTAACCCTTACCCTGCTACCCAAAATCCATATTACTGGAGTTGTGGCAAAGGGAAATTCATTGTGGATTTCTACGCTGAATAATGGCTTGTATTTTATACCCAACTATCACACTAAACTGTATAATGAGGAAAACTCCAAACTAAACTCCAACCACTTAGACAAACTAATGGTGTACAAAAACCATGTAATTTTTGCCGAAAACAAAGGCAGTAGTTGGTATTTGGATGAAGACGATCAACCCGTACTATTTTCCAAACAGCAAGATCAAGTTTTATCCGCCTTTAGATATAGCAGAGCTGCTCAGTCTTTTTTCTACGGTACAAAAAACAAAGTATATCAGTTTAAAGTAAATGGTACAATCCAATTAATTGACTCCTTCCCTACCAATGGAAACAAGGATGTGGATAGACTCGGGAATTATGTAGTCAGCGCAAATACGACCAACTCCTTTTTTGGGGTATTGAATAACGACACTTCTTTACTCAATTCATTCGTACCTTATGATATTTGGTCGAAGAGCAAAAAAATTCAAGTAGATAATTTATCGAATTATACATTATCCATCAGCAGGTGTTTTAGGGCTTTTATCAATCCAATAGACTCGAGTACTTGGTTTGCTGATGGCAATGGATTAATGCGCCTTGATCGCACTTCCAAAGAGCAGATTTCGTACGAAGGGAAAACGCTACTAATAAACGATGTAAAATTAGACTCAACAGGTGCAGTATGGATTGTTACCGAGGATAAATTATTTCAATACAAGGACAAGAAGATCGTTCGATTCTTTGTTCCATTTAGGGGCTTTAGTAATTTGTTTATCAATTCTATTGAGGTTTATACCAAAAAAATTTTATTCAGTACCAACCAAGGTGTATTCAGTTATTCCACTAGTAATCTGCACTAAAAAAGGTGGACTAAAAATGATGGTCTTCCGACTTTGAACATTACCAAAGCGGCCCTTGGAGCAGATCGACTTTATGCCATTTCCAACAAAGGTCTTTCCGTAATTACCATTGCCGACACCACAATAGACGTTCAGAATGAAGTGTTTATCCGAACCGTCAACGTCAACTCCAATTCCATCTCAATCGATTCCATTCACTCGTTTGCATATGATAATAACAACTTAAATATTGAATTAGGTGCGTTAGATATTCGAAGCTTTAAGGATAGAACCTACTTTTATCGTTTGAGTGGCGCACACTCCGATTGGGTCAGCTCTGTCAATAACGCTATTATTCGATATCCCAATTTAGCACCAGGAGCGTATCAGTTTGAAGTTTATGTTGCCGCCTATAATGGGCAGAATAGCGCTATAAAGAGTTTCGATTTCGAAATTAGATTGCCCTTCTGGCGAACATGGTGGTTTATTGCTTTGATTGTTATAGCTGTTGCGATAAGCTTTTACATTTATCTAACCATTAGAATAAAACGGATCAATCGAGAAAAAGAACTGAAAACTAAAATTATACAATCTGAAATTGATGGACTAAAGTCGCAAATGAACCCTCATTTCATTTTCAATGCATTGAACTCTATTCAAAACCTCATTATCCAAAAAGATGTGAGCCAGAGCAATTTATACCTTGGCAAGTTTGCTGATTTATTGCGAAGTGTTTTGCAGTACAGCACTAGAGAGAAGATTAGTCTGCGTGAAGAAATTGAGCTTTTAAGAGTGTACTTAGATCTGGAGCAACTGCGATTTAGAGATAAACTACAGACTCAGATTATCTGTGAAGATGACCTGTATCAATTTCAAATTCCTCCTTTATTGTTGCAGCCACACGTTGAAAATTCATTGAAACATGGATTGCTGCACAGCACAAAAGAGATAAAGACCCTTACGTTACATTTCTATAAAGAGGATGGTTATGTCATCTGTACCATCGTAGATAACGGCGTGGGCAGAGAAGCTTCAGGAAAAATAAATGAACGTAGAGCAAAGTACCATGAATCATTTGCAACCAGTTCTCTAGAGAAAAGAATCAACTTGATCAACCGAACTACGGAAAAGCAAATGAAGATTGAAACCTTTGATTTAGAAGATGGAACTATGGTTAAAGTGAGTTTTCCGATATAGATTTAACGACACAAAAAAAAGCCTCACTCCATAAATGGAATGAGGCTTTAACTATATTCGTTTTAAATCTTACTTCGAAGTCAATGAAGCAGACAAATACTCTCTGTTCATTCTTGCAATGTTCTCTAAAGAAATTCCTTTTGGACATTCAACTTCACACGCTCCTGTGTTAGAACATGGTCCAAATCCTTCTTCTTCGGCTTGCTTAACCATTGCCAATACTCTGTTCTTCGCTTCTATTTGTCCTTGCGGCAATAAAGCATATTGAGAGATCTTAGCAGACATAAACAATGAAGCAGAAGCATTCTTACAAGCTGCTACACAAGCACCACAACCGATACATGTAGCTGCATCAAATGCTTTATCTGCCTTTTCCTTTTCAATAGGAATCGAATTCGCATCTTGAGTATTTCCTGATGTATTCACAGAAATAAAACCTCCTGCATGCTGAATTCTATCCAATGCGCTTCTATCTACTACTAAATCCTTAATCACGGGAAATGCCTTCGCTCTAAATGGTTCCACATAGATTGTCTCTCCATCTTTAAACTCACGCATGTGCAACTGACAAGTCGTCACTAAACGAGCAGGACCGTGAGGCTCTCCGTTAATGTACATCGAACACGAACCGCAAATACCTTCTCTACAATCGTGGTCAAATGCAACTGGACTTCCATCTTTCATTATGATTTGATCATTCAAGATGTCCATCATTTCTAAGAAAGAGTTGTCAGGAGACACATCAGCTAACTCGTAAGTTTCTAATGCCCCTTTAGCTTGGCCATTCTTTTGACGCCAAACTTTTAATGTAATATTCATTCCTTTTTCTGTAGCCATGATCGTATATTATTTATAAGAACGGGTCTTAAGTTCTACATTTTCAAATATTAATTCTTCTTTGTGTAAGATCGCTTCTGATGGCTTACCTGTATATTCCCAAGCAGCAACATATGTAAAGTTTTCATCGTCACGTCGAGCTTCACCATCTTCAGTTCTGTGCTCTTCACGGAAATGACCACCACAAGATTCTTCTCTTTCCAGTGCATCTCTTGCAAACAATTCTCCCAATTCTAAGAAATCAGCAACTCTTCCTGCTTTTTCTAATTCTTGGTTCATTTCGTCTGCAGTTCCAGGAACTTTTACTTCTTTCCAGAATTGCTCTCTCAACACTTTAATTTCTTCGATGGCTTGCTTTAAACCTTCAGCAGTTCTAGACATTCCAACTTTATTCCACATAATTAAGCCCAATTGCTTGTGGAAGAAATCTACAGAATGTTTCCCTTTATTGTTGATTAAAGTATCGATCTGACTTTTTACGCTGTCTTCTGCTTCTTTAAATTCAGGTAAATCAGTAGAGATTTTCCCTGTTCTAATGTCGCTCGCTAAATAATCACCAATCGTGTAAGGCAATACGAAATAACCGTCAGCCAAACCTTGCATCAAAGCAGATGCTCCCAATCTGTTTGCACCATGATCAGAGAAGTTAGCCTCTCCAATAGCGTACAAACCTGGAACGGTAGTCATCAAGTTATAATCCACCCAAACACCACCCATGGTATAGTGAACTGCAGGATAAATTTTCATCGGTGTTTCGTAAGGATTCTCAGCAGTAATTTGCTTGTACATGTCAAACAAGTTACCATACTTTGAAGCGACTATTGCCGTTCCTAATTCAACAATTTCTTCATTTGTAGGATTATGAATTCCTTTCAAATGTGCCTCTTGTTTTCCATATCGTTGGAAAGCAGACGCAAAATCTAAGAATACTCCTTCATTGGTATCATTCGCTACTACTCCGTAACCTGCATCACATCTTTCTTTTGCAGCTCTAGAAGCAACGTCTCTAGGCACCAAGTTTCCAAATGATGGATACCTTCTCTCTAAGTAGTAATCTCTATCTTCTTCTTTAATGTTTTTCGCTTTCAACTTGCCTTCACGAACAGCCTTAGCATCTTCAAGGTTCTTTGGAACCCAAATACGTCCATCGTTTCTCAACGACTCTGACATCAACGTCAATTTAGACTGCTGTGTACCGTGAACTGGAACACATGTTGGGTGAATTTGAGTGTAACAAGGGTTAGCGAACAAAGCACCTCTTTTGTGAACTTTCCAAGAAGCTGTTACATTAGATCCCATTGCATTAGTTGACAAGAAAAATACGTTTCCGTATCCACCTGAACCAATAACTACCGCATGAGCTGAATGTCTTTCAATCTCACCAGTCACTAAGTTACGAGCTATAATTCCTCTTGCTTTACCATCCACTACTACTACATCTAGCATTTCGTGACGGTTAAACATTTCAATTTTACCTTTTGCAATTTGTCTGTTCATTGCTGAATAAGCTCCTAACAATAACTGCTGTCCGGTTTGTCCTTTTGCATAAAAAGTACGTGAAACCAATACTCCACCAAATGAACGGTTGTCTAACAAACCACCATAATCACGCGCAAAAGGCACCCCTTGTGCCACACATTGATCAATAATGTTTGCTGAAACCTCAGCTAAACGATAAACGTTCGCCTCTCTTGATCTATAATCACCACCTTTGATGGTATCATAAAACAAACGGTAAGTTGAATCCCCATCACCTTGGTAATTCTTAGCTGCGTTAATTCCTCCTTGAGCAGCAATTGAGTGCGCTCTTCGTGGAGAATCTTGGTAGCAAAATGCTTTTACGTTATATCCTAGCTCAGCTAAAGTAGCTGCAGCAGAACCTCCCGCTAAACCTGTACCCACAACAATTACATCAATGTTTCTTTTGTTGGCTGGGTTAACTAGGTTGATGTTATTTTTATAATTGGTCCATTTATCTTTTAATGGGCCTTCTGGTATTTTAGAATCTATTTTCATCTTCAAATCTTTTGTGTTGAATAATTTCTTGAATTACATGAAGTACATGTAAACAGGAATTAATGCAAATAATGCAGGAACAACGATTGCGAATGCGTAACCTGCTTTTTGAATGATTGGATTATACTTTGGGTGATTTAAACCCAATGATTGGAATGCACTAGAAAAACCATGCACCAAGTGAAAACCTAATGCTACCATCGCTAACACATAAAATCCAACTAATATTGGATTATGAAATCCTTCCACTACGATAGTGTGTAAATCTTTCATCGCCATACCTACATTTTCACCATTTAAGAATACAGCACCGTTTTCAACTAATCCACCTGCTACTGCAGTTCCATCTTGCAACAATGGAGCACCAGCTTCATTATTCATAAAAGGGATAGTACCAAACTTATAGAAGTACCAGAAGTTCTGCATGTGCACTACAATGTACACTAAGATAATTGTACCTAGCACGCCCATATTTCTAGACGACCAGATTGAATTTTTCTCTGGCTTGCTGTAAGCATAACCTATTGGTCTAGCTTTTCTGTTAGCAATAGTGATCATCATACCATCGATTGCGTGGAAAATGATGCTCAAATAAGTAACGTAAGACAATATTTTAACTGCAGGATTGGTGGTCATAAATACTGCATACTCATTGAATTGCAATTGACCTGCATACCCAGACATCAATAACTGTAGGTTTCCAGCTAAGTGACCCGTCAGAAAAAGCATTAGAAATAGACCAGTAAAAGCCATCCAATACTTTTTGACGATGTGCGACTTTAATAACCCTTTTGATTCGCTCATAGAGAACTTTATTATGTGAATTAAATTTGATTTAAGAGGTGCAAAGGTAAATCCTTAACACCTTTCTACCAATAATCGTTTAGTTTAATATTTTATTTAGACAGATTCTTAATAGTGGGGAATGTAACGCTTTAGTGACGATTAAGTTCAGTTTTTAAGTGAAAAATTAATCCACGTATAATTCGTGCAACGTTCCGTGCTTTGGTATCTTTGTAAGAACACGAAAAATTCTAGTTACATGAAATATTTACCAATCGACGCTAGTCTGTTTGTAAAAAACAGAGCCAAGTTTGTCAAAAGATTGAAAAAGAATTCAATTGCGATTTTAAACTCAAACGACATAATGCCAACCAATGCGGATGGCTCAATGCCTTTTAGGCAAAACAATGATTTATTCTATCTGTCCGGTGTAGATCAAGAAGAATCTATTTTGGTGTTGTATCCTGATTGCCCAAATCCAAAGAATAGAGAAGTTCTTTTCTTGAAAAAGACAAGTCCAGAAATTGCCATTTGGGAAGGGGAGAAACTGACTGAAGAAAAAGCGTTAGAAACCACAGGAATCAAAACCGTTTATTGGAAAGAAGACTTTGAGAAAGTTTTCAAGACGATGATTTTCGAGGCAGAGCATGTTTATTTGTCAGACAATGAACATTTGAGAGCGAGCAATCCTGTACAAACAAGAGACGATCGTTTCCGTGAGTGGTGTCAGAAAGAATACCCATTGCACAACTACGAAAGAACTGCTCCAATTCTATCTTACCTGAGAAGTATAAAAGAATCAGAAGAGATAGATGCAATGCAAACTGCTTGTAACATCACTGCTAAGTCCATCAACAGAGTTTTGAAATTCATCAAGCCAGGTGTTATGGAATATGAAATTCAAGCAGAATTGATGCATGAATTCTTAATCAACCGTTCCAGAGGTTTTGCATACGAGCCAATTATTGCTTCTGGATTTAATGCTTGTGTTTTGCATTACATCGAAAACAACCAAGAATGCAAGGCCGGCGAAGTGATTCTAATGGACGTAGGTGCTGAATATGGCAACTACGCTTCTGATTTGACAAGAGCTATCCCAGTAAGTGGAAAATTTACGACCAGACAGAAAGAAGTATACAATGCTGTTCTAGAAGTAATGAAAGGTTGCGAAGCAATTCTAAAACCAGGCATTACTTTACCAGATTACCACGAACAAGTGGGTCTTATGATGGAAAAGCAATTGATCAAGTTGGGATTAATTACTCAAGCAGACATTGACAATCAAGATCCAAATTGGCCAGCTTATAAGAAGTATTTCATGCATGGCACTTCTCATTACATTGGCTTAGATGTGCACGATGTAGGTAGCTGGACTGCCCCACTTGAAGCAGGAATGGTATTTACTATTGAGCCAGGCATTTATATCCGTGAAGAAAGTTTAGGGATTCGATTAGAGAACGACTATTTGATGACTGAAAATGGATTGAAAAACCTAATGGCACACATTCCAATTGAAGCAGATGACATCGAAGCTGCAATGAATTCATAAAAAACTTTGATATATTAAGAAAGGGAGCATATTTTTATGCTCCCTATTTTTATGCAAAAAACGTTTACATACAAGAACGAAGAAATTAGTTACAGCGCCCAAGGAAAAGGCGCCTTAGTTATTTTGCTTCATGGATTTTTAGAAAACAAATCCATCTGGAATCATACCACCCGATTTCTTTCGAAGAATTTTATGGTGGTGGCCATTGATTTACCGGGTCATGGAGACACGCCTTGTTTGGGCTATGTTCATTCTATGGATTTGATGGCAGACGTGGTCAATGAATTGATCAAACACCTCAATAAAAGAAAATGCCACATCATTGGGCACTCAATGGGAGGCTATATAGCATTGGCATTCGCAGAGAAATATGCGGATAAAATGTATTCCCTGAGCATGATTTGTAGTAATGCGCGTGCCGACAGCAAAGAGAAAAAGAAGGATCGCACGAAAGCTATCCAATTAGTCAAAACTAGAAAAGCGCTATTTGTAGAAGCTGCAATTCCTCGTTTGTTTCACACCGAACTACTTCCTCACACCAGAGCTATCAATAGAATAAAAAAGATGGCACATGAAACCAGTGTACAAGGAACCATAGCAGCGCTAAGCGGAATGCGGGATCGCTATGAAAGAGAGATTGTATTGAAGTTTGCTCCTTATCCAGTATTGATTATCGCAGGAGAAAAGGATGCCATCATTCCCGTTGAATGGCTACAGGAGCAAAGCAAACTGCCCGACAATTGCACATTGGAGATTTTAGAAAATACCGGTCACATGCCATTTTTAGAGAATCGATTGGTTTTCGAGAGTGTATTGATGCGGTTTTTGAAAGGAGTTTAACTCAAAAAGCACATCCAGCCTATTAATCAAATTATTAGCAATAACTATAACTTAATTAAGAGGTTCCTTATTAAGTGTCCCTTGAGTTAATTTTCTACAGAGCTACACCTACTTTTCCAAAGTTTCGAACTTTGGAAAAGTTTTATTGGTTTTCGAAACGCTGTTAATGCGCTTTTTAAAAGGAGCTTAACTACAAATTATTTAATGCAACCTATTACTAAAACTGGCGAAAAGTACAGGTCAAAAAGATTCAATTACAACATCAAATCCACCCTATTCTCATATACCACCGAGAAATTGTAACTTTGCCGCTCAATTACAATAAGGTATATGGTTACATCAATGACAGGCTATGGTAAAGCCACTAAAGATTTAGGAAGCACTAAAATTACTGTTCAGGTTAAATCACTAAACAGCAAAGGAATGGACTTGAACGTAAAGCTACCATCCATCTACCGAGAAAAAGAATTAGAAGTTCGTTCTATGTTGAGCAATGTATTGCAACGTGGAAAAGTGGACCTAATGCTTACCGTAGAAAATCAAGATGAGTCAAGCCGATTGAGCATCAACAAAGATCTTTTCAAATCGCATTATCACACGTTGAAGAACTTAAAAACTGAATTAGGCGATACTGACCCTTCAGATTTAATCCGATTGGTTTGTAGTTTGCCTGATGTAATGGTAACCGAAACCAAAGAGCTAGACGAAAACGAGTGGAAAGAAGTCTTAGCTGTGATTAAGGATGCAGTAAAAGAAATGGAAGCTTTCCGTCAGCAAGAAGGAGATATTCTGAAAGATGAATTTACGCTTCGTGTAACTACCATCGCTCAATTATTGGAGGATGTTAAGCTTTACGAAGAAGATAGAATCAAGACTGTTCGTGATCGAATCACCAAGCATTTGGACGAGTTGATTAGTGCAGACAATTACGACAAAGATCGTTTGGAACAAGAGCTTGTGTTTTACATGGAAAAATTCGACGTTACAGAAGAAAAAGTGAGACTGAAAGGACATTGCGATTACTTTATTGATACCATGAATGAAGAAGGAGCTCAAGGTAAAAAGCTAGGTTTCATAAGCCAAGAAATGGGAAGAGAGATCAATACTCTTGGTTCTAAGGCAAACGACTCCAACATTCAGAAGTTGGTAGTGGCGATGAAAGATGAATTGGAAAAAATTAAAGAACAAGTTTTAAACACCCTATAGCGCATGCAAGAAGGCAAATGCATTATATTTTCAGCACCCTCTGGTGCAGGTAAAACTACCATCGTAAAGCGATTATTAGAAGAAATAAAAGCATTGCGATTCTCTGTTTCTGCATGTACGCGTGAAAAACGAGTAAACGAGACCGATGGAAAGGACTATTATTTCTTATCCATCAATGATTTCAAAAACAAAATCAATCGAAATGAGTTTATCGAATGGGAAGAGGTGTATACTGACCATTTTTATGGCACATTGAAGAAAGAAATTGAGCGCATTTGGCAAGAAGGACATCATGTGATTTTTGATGTAGATGTGGTAGGTGGTTTAAACCTTAAGAAATACTTTGGTGAGAAAGCATTGGCCATTTTTGTGATGCCTCCATCCATTCAGGAATTAGAAGCACGACTGAGAGGACGAGCCACTGAGACTGAAGATCGGCTGGCGAAACGAATTGGAAAAGCAGAAGAAGAATTGAAAACTGCAGACCAATTTGATGTAATTCTAGTAAATGAACATTTAGAAGAAGCTTGTCAAGAAGCAAAATCGTTGGTTCGTAATTTTATCGATTAATCATGAAGATTGGACTTTTTTTTGGAACCTATAATCCTGTTCACATTGGACACATGGTTATTGCCAACTATATGGTAGAATATACTGACATGGATCAACTTTGGATGGTGGTGACTCCACAAAATCCATTCAAGCAAAAAGAGTCCATGCTGAAAGATTTCGACCGATTGCATTTAGTGAATCTAGCCATCGGTGACGATTTGCGACTGAGGGGTTCTGACATCGAGTTTAGACTACCTCAACCCAACTATACGTCTGATTCGTTGGCTTACTTGAAAGAGAAGTTTCCTGAGCATGAATTTGCGCTAATTATGGGTGCAGACAACCTCAATTCCTTTCATAAGTGGAAAAACCACGACTACATTCTAGACACTCACGAAATATACGTTTACCCGCGAATGGAAGCCAATGATGGCGGTGAATTAAGAAACCATTTTAAGGTTACTTATGTGGATGCTCCTATTATGAAGGTTAGTTCGTCTTTTATCAGAAAAGCCATTAAAGAAGGGAAAAACGTCAACCATTATATGCCTAAGGATGTAGCTGCGTATATTGATGATATGGGGTTGTATAAGTAGGTTACTTTTAAACTGTGCGACCCCGTGGGCGGTTGTACAGTTACTTCTTTTCTAACAACTATTCCTAATCATTATTAACTCCCTTCCAAGAAGTAATCAGACTATCAATTCTTTCTTTTTCTTTATTCAACTCATAATCTATATACCCTTCTGCTCCGCCACTTTCATATATTATTTTACTTCTTTTTAAATATATTGAAGGTTCCATTCGCAGATCCTCAATTGACATATAAGTATAATAATACGAAGTGTATGAAAATACGATACCATGTACCTCATTTATATTACTTATGAAATATTGACCATTAATATCTGCAAAAGTATCCTCAACAACTCCTCCACATTTCAATAAAGTAATAGAACACAATGCAAGCTCTAAAGTGCTATCAGAATTCGATTTAATAGATAATAACAGTTCCTCATTTTCTTCAAAAAAAAATTCAAAAAGTGGTTCTTCAACTAAATTATCTTTAACGCCCTTAAAATAGTCACTATTGACTTCAATCGTGTAAAACGCCTGAACCTTAGCAGAATAACACAATAGAATGAGAAGGATTAAATTAATTTGAAAAAGCTTAACCATATTATTGAATATTACCATTTGTATGTCAAATATTTACCTCTATTTAAAAACTCTCTCGAATCATCAAATGTTAAGGTTTTAACTGTTCCACATCCAGATTCTAATGGATGAAATTCCAAATAGAATACTCCATCTATATTTCCACGGCTTCTTAAAACTTGACTGTATTCTCTTGAAATAGGTTTCTTATCAAAACCAATAACCCACTTATATTTCTGGCTAAAAACTACGTTTATATTACCCATATTATAAACTTTATTCTTGTATTCAAACAACACATTAGATTCTTCCTTTTGAAAAGGAGGCATTTCAAATGTATTTCCATTAATTTTTGGCTTTACAATAGTCATATAAGTAGAGTCTCCATCTAAAAAATAGATTTTAAAGTTGTTATTCAACTTCTGTTGCCTTCCCTCTTTAATAAACTCTACCGTTATTTCTTGAGAAAATATAACTAATGGCAAAATTGTAACTATCATAAAAACCACAAATCTCATCTTCATAGTATTAATTAAGCAGCTAATTATAAAAGTAATTAGCGAAGTCACAAATTAGATAAGTATTTACAAATGCTCTATTACCATTGGTAGAAACTACCCCAGTTCACATAAGTTGTAATATAAAGATGTTTAAAAGAATCGAATAGTCTTACTGCCCCAACTGCTTCAAATAACCCTTGACCATTTCATTGTTGGGATTGTATTGCAGCGCTTTTTTTAGATCAGTAATTGCAGCCTCATTCTGTCCTAACTCCATATAAGCCAAACCTCTATTTGTATGGACTTGAGGTGCAATTTCCGGAGTATATAAAAGTGCCTTGTTATAATCTTCTATTGCCATAGAAGGATTTTTTAAAATACTATAAGTCACTCCTCGGTTAAAATAGATGGAACCTCTTTTTGGGGCAAACTTTAATGCGATCGAATAATTTTCTAATGCTTTAGCGAATTCTCCTTTCATGCCATGTGCATTGCCTATTCCTTCATAAACTTCAGGGCGCTCTGAGCCTAATTGTGCTGCAATCTGAAAATCATTAAATGCCTTATCAATATAGAGTCTAGCTTCTTCTGCTGATCGAGCTCGCTCTGACCGCTTGCCATAATAACTGCCTCGATTACTTAAAGGCTGCTCTATTTTTCTTTCATAACCACCCGCCTTAGTTTTATTCAATTCTATCACATTGGTCCAAAGTGCTTCGCTATCTTGCCAGGTTTCTACTTGTTTAATTGTAATGGGAATAAACAATAAAGTCAATCCAATCATAACAATAAAAGTAGCCTGCTGCTTACTTTTAGGCATATATTCTTGAATCAACATCACGAACATAAACGCCAATCCTACATAAGGCAGATAAGAATATCTATCGGCCATAATCACCATGCCGACAGAAATAAATTGTAATACTAAAATAACTGTAGCCACAAAAAAGCCCATGCCTACCGCAACACTTTTTGTGAATTTGACACTAAAAAAGACCAATCCCATAATAATAGCAACTACTAGCGGAGCAATTCTAAAGTATAGACTTGCATCATAGGTCGGCTGGTCTGGATAAGGATAAAATGTGTTTAAACCGGTTGGAACAAAAAACTTTATGATGTATTCTAAAAATCCATAACTAGCGAATTGGAAACGCTGAAGTAAGGAAAAAGTATCAAAATCATTTATTGCTATAGTGTTTGACCCTTTCTCGAAAAGTCCATGAAAGTTTCCTCCACTTTGAACATCAACAGCAATTAAACCGAACAATAAAGCAATCCCAAAGAATGGAAGTGTATGCAAGATCGTTCGAGGATGTAACGTCTTTTTTAAAGATTCAAAAGGTGATTTAGAGTTGTCCTTCCAAAACCACATCAACAGCATCACAATTGGTAAAACTACCGCCATCGCTTTAGACAAACAAGACAAAATGAACAACACAAATGCGACACTTAACCATTTCCACTCTTGTCGATCTAAGTACTTACTATAACTCAACAAAGCCGCTAAAAAGAAAAAAGTGTACAACACATCCTTTCGCTCGGATACCCAGACCACAGATTCAACATGCATGGGATGCAGCGCAAATAGTAAGGCAACCACAACGCTTGTAAAAATATTCTTCTTACTCATCCAAAAAACAAGCAGCAGTACTAAAATACTATTCAGAATATGTAGGATTATATTCCATTTAATAAATGGCTTTGCAGAAATTCCTTCATAACAATTCGGGCAGATATTGTTATTCCACCGCATGGTTAGAACGGTCAACGGGTGATAATTTAGGGAAACAATGCGCTGAAAAACATCAGCAGTTGTAGTATTTAAAGGAGCTGGAGCTCTGTTTGGGATTGTTGTTTTGGCTTTAGTTGCTTGTTTAAAAGCATCTATATCCGAAGTGGAACGAATCAAATCGTTTTCAATCACATATGCATAATCGTCCCAATCTACAAAATCGTTATCTAGCGCACCTTTAAAGGTGATAAAAGTCGTTACTGCTATAATCAGTGCACTAATAATTAACCACTTCTTATTGAAATTAGTGTGTTTCAATTCTTTAGAATTTACAGAAGTAGAATCGATAGAAACCGAACTTTTCTCATTCTTTAAATCTCTTTTAGACTTACTATTGGTTGATTTTTGGGCCATGATTAGAATCGATATTTTAAGCTGAGCACAACATCAACAACTTACTTTAACGCGACCCAAATTAGCGTATTTTTTTTAAAATCACACAGCGCTGACTATTGAAACAACTACTCTCTAAAATTGATAAGGATAAGCTGCTCAAAAAGACTTCAAATTCAAAAGATTATTTTCTTAAGCGTTGATCAATCCCAAAATAGATTCGAAAATCAATGCACCATCTACATTACCCAACTCAGCATCAGCTGCTCTTTCTGGGTGAGGCATCATTCCAAATACATTCTTTCCAGCATTACAAACACCTGCAATGTTTTCCATTGATCCATTTGGATTAGCTTCGTCTGATATGTTTCCATTCTCATCGCAGTAACGGAAAATAATCTGGTTGTTGGCATTCAATTCTGCAATGGTTTCATCGGAGGCAAAATACCTTCCTTCTCCATGTGCGATTGGAATTTTTAATGCTTGATTGGTATCAATGTGTGCATTAACAATAGATCCATTATTGTCAGCTCTCAAATGAATATTCTTGCAAATAAACTTCTGATTGTTGTTGTGCAACAATGTGCCTGGCAACAATTTAGATTCACACAAAATCTGGAATCCATTACAAATACCCATTACATAACCGCCTTTTTCAGCATGTTTTACTACTTCTGTCATAATTGGAGAGTAGTTAGCAATAGCTCCACTTCTCAAGTAATCACCATAGGAAAAACCACCTGGCAATATCACAAAATCAACTCCTTTTAGATCGGCATCTTTATGCCACAGACGTTCTACTTTTTGATTAAATAGCGATTCTAGAACATAAACCATATCCTCATCACAGTTGGAACCTGGGAAAGTAATTACACCGAATTTCATAGTTTTCATTTTTGTGTGCCGCAAAATTAATCGAAAAGATTGGAGCAACAAAAGGAAATATCAAAACAAACCCACTAAACGGTAATTATTATAGAGAACTATTAAAATCAAGAAAATAATTAGTGTATTTCCTACCCAATATCTTTTTAGATAATCAAAATAGTTGGCAGTATATACAGCAAATGATACCAACATTAAAGAATAAGTAGAAAAGAAATCATGAGATGTGGTGAAAAATGACAGTCCGCCAATGACAAAATAAACCACCACTATACGCAAGAGATTCTTAACTCGAACGGTATTTTTATTCAACCCTTTCAATAATGACCCAAAAGCAACGACGGCCAAAATCAGTAAGAAAGATAATACTGCAAATGAGAATCCTGAGATACTCCAACCATCAGAATAATTATTGAACTCGCTGTATTTTAAAATCAACGTCGGAATTCGATCATTCATGAAATAATAAGTGGATAACCACAATCCAATCGCAATAGGACCAAGAAGAGAAACAATGTAATTTCTCCACTCAAAAGGGCGAATGATGATACAGGCTGCCCAAATCAGAAAGATCAATAATAAAGAAGGGAAATAAAACAAAGAAGCCACTCCGACAAGCATACTTGCATTGAATACTTCTTTCAAAACATTCTTTTGATTGTAGACCCTAAGCAATTGACCTAGTGCTAAAATCAAAAATAAATTGGCTACAATAACCGGATTGGGATATAAAAATGCCGGATGAATACTACAAAATATCACATAGAAAAATGCCACTAAATTGTTTCTCTCAGGTAAAATTTTATGTAAATCAATGATGTAATTCAAAATAAATCCTTCAATCACCACCAATAAGATCCCAATGACCAATGAAAAGACAGTTCCATCGCCAACCAATCTCAAAAACAATTCGTAAAGTGGCATCAAATTACTAAATTGATGAGGCGGAGCACTTAAAAATGCCGGAACCCAAAGTGCAATAACTATCAATGGGAAAAGGATATAGTTAATTGGCTGTCGTGATTTTATTAAATTAAAAATCATTATTTACTGTTTTCTTTTAAAAGCATTTTTTCTAAAAGTATTTATTTTTACTTTTGTGGGGAATTTTATTAGCAATAGATTATGACTTGGAATGAAATAGTATACGGTTTAGGAGATTTATTAACTGAAACTTTTAAAATTTTACCTCCTTTGGGAAACATCCCTAATGTAATTTTTATATTGGTGATTTTTGCTAGTCTAGTTTACTGGATGATGGAGTTAGTTAAGTACAAGAAAAAAGCAAAACAAGAAGGCTCAATCGAGTAAGCTTCTTAATTAGATATTTTAAAAGCCTTCGTTCAATGAACGAAGGCTTTTTTCGTTTACATCAAATCGAAACCAATGTCTTTTCTATAGTTTTTCCCATCAAAAACAATCCGCTGAACATTATCAAATGACAATGCTAGCGCCTCTTTCATATTTGAGCCATAAGCTGTAACCGCCATTACTCTGCCACCATTAGTCACCAATTCATTTCCTTTCATAGCCGTTCCTGCATGAAACAATAAACAATTGGTGGTATTTTCCATTCCCATCATCACCTTTCCTTTCTCGTATGCCTCAGGATAACCACCCGAAACTAACATGACTGTTGTTGCTGACCGATTATCAATTTCTATAGTCTCTTTGTCTAATGTGCCATTTGAAATGGCTGCAAAATGCGCCAATAAATCAGACTTCACTCTTGGTAATACTACTTCCGTTTCAGGATCTCCCATTCTTACATTGTATTCGATTACAAATGGCTCCCCATCTACAATCATCAACCCAATGAATAAAAATCCTTTGTACTTTAAACCATCTTTCTTGATTCCTTCAATAGATGGTTTTATAATGCGTTCTTCTATTTTTTGCATCAAAACATCGTCTACAAATGGAACAGGAGAAATAGCCCCCATTCCACCAGTATTCAATCCCATATCTCCTTCGCCAATTCTTTTATAATCTTTGGCTTCAGGCAATATTTTATAGCTATTTCCATCAGTCATCACAAAAACTGACATTTCAATTCCTTTTAAAAACTCTTCAATCACTACTTTTGAGCTAGCTTCTCCAAATTTTTGATCTTCCAACATTTCTTTCAATTCCTGCTTCGCATCTGCTAAATTATCAGGAATTACTACACCTTTTCCAGCAGCCAAACCGTCAGCTTTCAAGACAAACGGAGGACTCAAGGTTTCTAAAAAGTCGTAACCCGCGTTTAAGTCCTTTGCAGAAAAGCACTGATAACGGGCTGTTGGAATATTGTGGTTGATTAAAAATTCTTTGGCAAAATCTTTACTTCCTTCTAATTGAGCTCCATTTTTATGAGGGCCAATTACGCCTACCGATTTCAATTCTTCTTTTGATTCGAAGTAATCAGCAATCCCATTCACCAATGGATCTTCAGGACCGACAACGACTAAATTTATTTTCTCTGTTTTTACAAACTCAGCGATTCCATCAAAATCATTCACTGAAATAGCTACATTGGTTCCACATTCTGCCGTACCCGGATTCCCAGGTGCTATAAATAATTTGTCCAATTGTTTGCTTTGTGCAATTTTCCACGCAAAAGCATGCTCTCTACCTCCAGATCCTAAAACTAATACTCGCATTATTTATTTTTTTACAAAGAAACAAAATCGACCTCTTTTTCACACCTTAAAGTTGATCTAAGTTATCACGAAAATCAGTTTTATTCCTCCTATTAACATTCCTTGATTTTAACACTATCGACCTACCCTCTTTAATTTTTGTATACTTGCGATTCGATTTTATGAAAGCACTTCTAATCTTCTGTATTGTTTTTATTTCATTTTGTGCAACAGCTCAAGATAACATCCTATCTATTAACTTTAAAGAAATAAAGTTTAAAAAGGTTAGGGAATTTATCAATAGACAAAAGGAGAATAAGATCATTAATTTTGAAGATGTAAAAGGCAGTTATTCTTTAGCAGAAAATAAATCATACAAAAAGCATCGTCAAAGTTATTTGATAAAAAAACCAATCGAAGAAGTTTGGGCATCCTACAATTCTACCAGCCCTGCTAAATCTTGGAATGGCAAAATACTCAATTTTGGCTGTCTCATTTCTAAAAAATCAAACCATATTTCTTACAAAAACGATTTATACGATGGCGCTGAAATTGGACAAGTATTTTATGTGAATCTTAAGTTATTAAAAGGTCTTTATAATTTGGCTGTTGCATTTGAAGTGACCAAATTATCTGATAAAGATCACACCATAGAATACAGTTATGTACAAGGAGGAAAAACACAAGGAAAACAATGGATGACTATGTCCACAACCCCTGAAGGATATACCCGTATTTCTCATTACACATTATACAAAAGCGATTCTGAGTTTAGGGATGCATTCTTATATCCTTATGTGCATGAGTTAGCAATTAATGAATTTCATCACAATATGTTATTGAGTAATCAATGATACGGATTTACTTCTAAAATAAGCCAAATTCGTACCTCTTTCGCTCTATGTATAAGAAGCTCGAAATTTAGCACTTATAATGTTTGAAGGAGTTGTTTTGAGCCTTCATTTTTAACACATTTAAATATTTAATTGATATGAGAACTATCCGAATGATTTGGGATTTTAGAGGAGCTGAGTCTAAACCTATCGCAGAACACCACGCCATTCATTTAGATGAATTTGCAAAGAAGCACTCCATCTCTCCTGTACAAACAGGTGTTATTGAAATGACAGAATTCCATACCATTGCGCACATTGATGTACCTGAAGAAAATTTATTGTTGGTTCGCGATGCCTTAAAACCTCACCGTGGTGAATGGATTGAAGAAAAATAACCTCTCTTCTATTCAATATTTAGAATTACAATCCTATTCATTTTTTCTCATAAAAAAAGCGTCATCTTTCGACAACGCTTTTTCATTTATTTTAAAAAGTCTCTTTCTACTAAGGTCTTTTAATACTGCAACCTAAAGCTTTCGTTTCGTTTGGGTTAATTGGTTTCCCAGCTGACATATTGTTGATTGCATCCATCAAGAAATGCTTATCTGCATCTGCAGCACTTTTATAATTGTCATCAATCGCTCCAACATAAGCCAATTTAAAGTCCTTGTTAAATAAGTAAACATGTGGAGTAGTAGCAGCTCCAAAAGCATTTGCCAATTTTGAATCGGCATCTACTACATAAGGAGCAGTAAATCCTTTTTCAGAAGCATGCTTTTTCATCTCTTCCATGGAGTCATCTTTGTCCCTTTTTCCTTCGTTTGAATTTACTAAAATAACTCCAATCCCTTTTTCTGCGGCAGTTTTCTGAATCTTTGTGTATCTATCTTCCCATGCTTTCACAAATGGGCAGGTATTGCAAGTAAACATTACCAACAAGCCATTTTCTTTTTTTACATCATTAAGGCTAACCATTTTTCCATTGGTATCTTTCATTTTTAAAGTTGCCATCGGTGCCTTTCCACCAATTTCTATTGACTCGTAAAGTACAAATGAGGAAATACCAACTAACAATAGTACAGCCAATACCGTATTATTTATCTTTTTCATGATTTTAAATTTTTTGAATTACCGAAAATTAAACAATTATTGAGCCGAAATGCGATTACAAATCGAACTTTTAAGAGACCAGACCACTTTTTATCGCAAATTTAATCAGACCAGCGATATTGTGTACCTCCAACTTTTTCATCAAGTTAGTGCGGTGAGTATCTACAGTACGGTGAGAAATAAACAATTTATCCCCAATTTCCTTATTGGAATATCCTTCAGCGATTGCTTTTAGGATTTCAATTTCTCTAGAGGTTAATCGAGATAAAATAACCGTTTCAGTTTCTGATGCAAAAGAGGAAGTAACCACTTTTCCATCATTTAATAGCGATTGAGTGACAGCTGCTGAGAAATAAGACTTACCTGATGCAACTTTCAACACTCCTTCCACCAACTCTTTGCAATCTGCATTCTTAAGCAAATAACCGTCTGCACCTAACTCCATTAACTTTTTGGTTAAAGATGGCTCGCTGTGCATCGTGAGCACGATAACTTTTATCTCGGGAAAGTCACGTTTTAATATCGTAGTGAATTCTATACCATTCATAATTGGCATATCGATATCGGTTAGAATCAAATCGGGCTTCAAAACTTCAACGAGTTTCAACCCTTCCTTTCCATTAGATGCTGTAGCCAATAAATCTATTTCTTCGATTTCTTTCACAATAGAAGCCAATCCATCCAGAACTAATTGGTGGTCATCAACTACTATTATTCGTGTTTTAGGTTTCAAAGCGATCAAAATTTAAGATAAATATAGCTATTTCTTCGACAAAAGCCTAAGTTCATCCCTTTAAATTAATTGACCAGTATAAACTATTTAAAGTGGAATATTTCCGTGTTTCTTTTTAGGCAAAACCTCCACTTTATTTTCCAACATCTTAAATGCTTTGATCAATTTTTCACGAGTATCTTCAGGCTTGATTACTTCATCAATATAACCTCGAGCGGCTGCATTGTATGGATTCGCAAATAACTCAGCATATTCTGCTTCTTTCTCTGCTAGTTTAGCCACAGGATCTGCTGCTGCTGCAATTTCTTTCTTGAAAATAATTTCAGCTGCACCTTTAGCTCCCATCACTGCAATTTCAGCGGTTGGCCATGCATAATTCATGTCTGCCCCAATGTGCTTTGAATTCATCACATCATAAGCACCACCATAGGCTTTACGAGTAATAACAGTAATTCTAGGCACAGTAGCTTCACTAAACGCATAAAGCAATTTAGCGCCATTGGTGATAATTGCATTCCATTCTTGATCGGTTCCTGGTAAAAATCCCGGAACATCCTCAAACACTAAAATTGGAATATTGAAACAGTCGCAAAAACGTACGAATCGCGCCCCTTTATTAGAGCTATTTATGTCTAAAACTCCTGCTAAAAATGCAGGCTGATTGGCAATAATTCCGATTGATTTTCCAGCTAAACGACCGAAACCAACCACAATATTTTCTGCAAAATCTTTGTGTACTTCGTGAAATGAATCTGAATCTATTACTCCATTAATAACTTCTCTAATGTCATATGGCTGATTGGAGTTTTTCGGAATAATGGTATTTAATTTTTCTCGCTTCTCAGAACCTTTAAAATCATAAGGTAATGAAGGAGCATTCTCTTCACAGTTCTGAGGCATATAGGAAAGCAATCGTTTCAATCCATTGATACATGCAATTTCGTTGGCATATGTAAAATGTGTCACCCCTGATTTTGTGGAATGTGCAGATGCTCCACCTAGATCTTCAGACGATACATCTTCGTGAGTGACTGTTTTTACCACATTTGGTCCTGTCACAAACATATAAGATGATTTTTCCACCATCATAATGAAGTCAGTTAAGGCTGGAGAATAAACCGCTCCACCTGCACATGGCCCCATAATAGCAGACAATTGTGGAATTACTCCACTTGCCTTGGTGTTTCTATAAAATATATCTGCATATCCTGCCAATGAAACTACCCCTTCTTGAATTCGAGCACCACCAGAATCATTCAATCCCAAGACTGGAGCACCATTCTTCATTGCCAGATCCATAATTTTACAAATTTTCTCGGCATGAGATTCTGCTAATGATCCACCTAAAACGGTAAAATCTTGCGCAAACACATAGACCAATCGACCGTGAACAGTTCCGTATCCAGTCACAACACCATCACCTAAAACAACTTGTTTATCGAGTCCAAAATTGGTGCTTCTATGTGTCACCAACATCCCTATTTCTTCAAAAGAACCTTCGTCTAATAAAAAATGAATTCGTTCTCGAGCAGTCAATTTATTCTTTGAATGCTGAGCTTCTATTCTTTTTTCTCCTCCACCCAATTTGGCTTCAGCTATTTTTCGATCTAATTCTTCAAAACTTCCCTTCATGATGTGTGATTTTTTTGTTGACCAAAGGTATAGAAATCCGCTTTTTTATTCGAATTTATTTTAAAACAAAAAGCCGATGCAATTGATTTTGCATCGGCTTGAAAGAATTGTTGATTCTAATTAAAAATCTAAAAGTGTTATTCCCACTGTGAAAGGATATAATTCCGGCCCTTTATTCTTTTCAAATAAAGTTGTTACATTATATGTTGCGAAAAGATTAACCCAACCTATTCCAAATCGAGTAGTCAGAGCCATACTAAATGGGTTTAGATTAAAATCGTCTCTGTATTTATCTTTTCTATTGTTCCCTGAAGGAGTGGTATATTTCATTTTATTTTTAGATCCAATTCTATATCCAAACACCATTCCTGCAGCAAAATGAAATCCTTTACTGGCCAATTTCCCATCATTGTATTCTAACAATATCGGAACAGTTAAATAAGTTGCCTTGAATCTATTTTTATTGATAGAGGCCATATTTGCACTATCTCTGAAAGAACTTATTTGACTATTCGTAGAGTCTGTCCCTGGCAAAACAATCAGTTTATTATCTGTTTTTAAATCATAGCTATTAAACTGAAATCCAAGTCCGGTTAAGATTCCAAAACGATCTCCACTAATGGGAATGTATTTTTCAAATGGATTTAAATTCACCACTACTGATTTTGAATAGTTCAAGTCTAAAAAAGAATCTTTAGGGTCTAAAGCAGTAGATCCACTTGTCGTTAAGAATCCATTTACTCCTAAATCGAAACCTGCCCAGTGGCTATCTCTAGTGTTTCTTTTCTTTTTGAAGGAATAGGAAGTGGTGTCACTTAGTATAATGTCCGAAGTGTCGTCTCCGATAATCAAAATGGTTTTATTCTTTAATGTGATTTTAGTAGTATCCATTTCAGCAGCCATGGCTGACATTGTAAATAGAAATCCTGTGGCAATAATTAATATCTTTTTCATGGTTTTAAAGTTTGTGTTTAAAATTGGGACGAATGAACTTTAAATAATGTTACAGCTCATTTCTAATATTTTTTAGAAATTCCAAAATTTCCGATCTGCAACGCAAATTCTTCAATTTTTCTATTTAAGCCTTTTACAGCTTTCACTTTTATTTTCTCATTGGTAGCAGCCGTAATTTCATCTGCGATCACCTCTATAATTGGCTTGTCATTCAGCACCTCTTTTCTAAGCTTCTCCATCGGAGTATGCATTGTTTTAATGGCCTGAACAGACTCTTTAGAAACAACAACATCCGACTTACTATTTTCCAATGCCGCTAATTCATCTATTTGGATCATTTCCATTTCTTCTATTGCCGAAAAGGTGGGCTTATTCGCCTCATTCTTTTGTTCTGCAATTTTTATGGGTGTATCATCTGCACTCTCCATAACAGGAGTATTAGCTGCCTTTTTATCTGCTATCTTGACTTCTTTTACCCTCGGTGTTTTTTTGGAAATAGAAGACATTACTTTATCATTCGCTGAGTAGCTCTTATTGTTCGAAATAAAAGTAATTTCTTTCAGTACTTGGTCTTCACTATTGGTTCCTATCGTTCTATAGTCATAAACTTGAACGGGATTAAACAAATAAAACCATATCAGAAGCGCGGCTGCAACAGCTGAAGAAGCAGTATATAAATAAATTAAAATCGATTTTTTCTTTCGAATGAGTTGAGATTGATTTGGAAATAATATGGTTTCAGTTGGCAAAATAGTTGCCTGATATTTATCATCAATGGCATTCAACTCTGGATGATTACCCACAAAAACAGCATACTCCTTCAGCTTTTCATCAGAAAGTAAGCCTTCAAGTTTAGCTATCGCAAACGATTCAAAATTATCAGTAGTAATGGAATCTTGAAAACCTTTATCAGTTGAAAATAGTACTTCTTTTGAATCGAATACTAAGATTTCATTGGGCAAAACAATTTGCTCAAACTCCTCAAATTCAACCTTTAATTCAGGATTCAATTTCAAAAATTCAAGTAATTCTTCACTTTGAATGGCGTCCAAATTTCCTTCATAGAAATCCAAGAAGAATGCTTCGTAATTGTATTTCGTCACTTTCTCCATCACATCAAATTTTCTACACTGACTAAATAATTCTTCAAAAACTTTCGGCTTCGAAAGATATATACTTTCACTTGCGACTCTGACAAGCTCAATATCTCTCCTATTTCTTGATACGAATAGCCTTCATAATCTCTCAACATTACCACACTTCGTTGAATCTCCGGCAATTTCGAAATGGCTTCATCTAGTATTTCTTTTAAATCAGAATACCCATCCGAATGGGCGTATTCATTAAAATTTACTTCACCGAAAGTTGTTTGCTTTTTGTCCCTGCGCACCACATCAATTAATGTATGATATGCTGCAGTGAATAAATAGGACTTCACTTTTTGAAAATCTACGGTATCAATCTTATCCCACAACTTCACATAAGTATCCTGAACAATATCTTTTGCCTTTTCAGCATCTCTGATATTCTTCAATATAAACCGATAAATATTATCGGAATAAAGTGATACACTTTCGTTGTATTGAGACTTGTTCATTCGGTTTGGTTGGCCGGTTATGTCGATGTGACGAACAAGGTAATAAAAATGTTACAGCAAAAAGAAAAACTTTTTTTTGGCTTTAATCATCCAACTTCAAAACCGCCATAAATGCATTTTGTGGCACTTCTACGTTTCCAATCTGACGCATCCTTTTCTTACCTGCTTTTTGTTTTTCCAATAACTTTCGCTTTCTAGAAATATCACCACCATAACATTTAGCAGTTACATCTTTTCTCAAAGCTTTTACCGATTCTCTTGCTATAATTTTGGCTCCAATGGCTGCTTGTATCGCAATGTCAAATTGCTGACGTGGCAACAATTCTCTCAATTTCAGACAGATTCGCTTTCCTAAATCAAATGCTTTGTCTTTATGAATCAACGCAGACAATGCATCTACTTGATCGCCATTTAGCAATAAGTCCATTTTTACCAACTTAGATTCTCTATAACCCATTGGATGATAATCAAAAGAGGCATATCCTTTTGAAATGGTTTTTAATTTATCATAAAAGTCAAAAACGATTTCTGCCAACGGTATTTCAAACGTTAACTCTACACGCTCAGGAGTTAAGTACACTTGATTTTTTAATTCTCCACGTTTATCAATACACAAACTCATTACTGGTCCTACAAAATCAGACTTTGTAATAATTTGAGCTTTAATAAATGGCTCCTCTACCCTTTCCAAAATAGTCGACTCAGGTAAGTCAGAAGGATTGTTGATTAAAATCATTTTCTCAGGATCTCTTACTAAAAAGGCGTGGTAAGAAACGTTAGGAACTGTTGTAATAACAGTCATATTAAACTCCCGCTCTAATCGTTCCTGAATAATTTCCATGTGGAGCATTCCTAAGAAACCACATCGAAAACCAAAACCTAATGCAGCAGAAGATTCCGGCTCAAATGTTAAAGAGGCATCATTCAATTGCAGTTTTTCCATTGCATCTCTCAACTCTTCATACTCCTCAGTATCTACGGGATAGATTCCTGCAAACACCATTGGTTTCACATCTTCAAAACCCTGAATGGCTTTGTCGCAAGGATTGTTGACAGTCGTAATGGTATCTCCTACTTTTACTTCCTTCGCTACTTTAATTCCTGAAATAATATAACCTACATCACCAGTCTTTACTACACTTTTTGGTTGATGCTTTAATCTTAAGGTGCCTATTTCATCCGCATCGTATGTTTTGCCCGTGTTTACAAATTTTACTTTGTCTCCTTTTTTAATTTGACCGTTTACTACTTTAAAGAAAGCATTGATTCCTCTAAAATTATCATAAACTGAATCAAAAATAAGTGCTTGTAATGGCGCATTTGGGTCACCCACTGGATGAGGCACTCTTGCAACGATAGCTTCTAAAATGGTATCGACTCCAAAACCTGTTTTCCCTGAAGCCACTAAAATATCTTCTCTTTTACAACCAATTAAATCAACAATCTGATCTTTTACTTCTTCTGGATTAGCAGATGGCAAATCAATTTTATTCAGAACAGGAATAATTTCTAAATCATGCTCTAATGCCAAATATAAATTTGAAATCGTTTGTGCCTGAATTCCTTGCGCTGCATCAACTATTAACAATGCTCCTTCACAAGCAGCAATAGATCGAGATACTTCGTAAGAAAAATCAACGTGTCCCGGAGTGTCAATTAGGTTCAACGTATAGTGTTTTCCATCTTGCTCATAATCCATCTGAATGGCATGACTCTTAATGGTAATTCCTCGTTCTCGCTCCAAATCCATATCGTCGAGTGTTTGCGCTTGCATCTCTCGTTCAGTAATGGTGTTGGTTTGTTGTAACATTCGATCGGCAAGTGTGCTTTTGCCGTGATCGATGTGTGCGATAATACAAAAATTACGAATGTGCTCCATGGGTAAAATTAATTGAGCGCAAATTTACCTTTTTTGAGCCTAGTAAATTACCTCCATCAAAAATTATCGAATCAAGTTATTTATTTGGGGCCTTTTTAGGATTAATGAGTGAGTTACACACTAAAAGTTAGCCCATCTTAAAAATTTATTACTTATTGATTAATAATAATTTAAAGTGCAATACAAATGTATAACAATTTCCTATTCAAAAATGCTAGATGCAACTATCTCAAATCATATAGCGTCTTGATTTTGAAATTACCCACAATTAAGATTGAAAACGAACTGGCCATTCGATTTCCAGTGGGTAAACATCATAACCTAACATTATTTATAGTATGAAAAAGTTAATCTATTCAGCATTAACGGCCATTCTATTGGCTTTTTTTGCACCGAACACGGCCAATGCTACACACGTGGCAGCAGGGGACATTATTACGAAGCAAATTGATTCATTGAATCCATATAAATTTGAAGTAACGTTTCGATTTTACAGGGATTGTGGACCAAATACAGCGAATGAACCAGACACCTTAAAAATAAGAGTTGAGTCTCCTTGTTTTGGAGAAGTTCCATTTTCTGCCTTCCAAAAGTTCCTAAAAGATACCATTAATGGCAATGGCGGTGGAATCCAAAAAGGATCCAACTGTATCCTCGATGATATAAAACCATGCACCGAAGAATGGTTGTATCGAGACACCATAGAGTTGCCTGGACCTTGTGAATTCTGGTCTATTTCTTGGAATGTAAGTAATCGACCTTCAAATGACAATCAGGCGGGTCAAGAAACTTTTTATGTAGAAAACACCTTCAACAATAGACAACTTTACACGAATACTGGTAATCCAATCACTTACTTTAACAATTCTCCAGTATTTAACAACGACGAGCCAGTGCAATCGTTTTGTATTGGCAGGGAATATGAGTTTGATTTAAGTGCCACTGACCCTGATGGAGATTCTCTAGCCTATTTCATTACTCCCTCACTAATAGCACTAGGGGCACAAGTTACCTTTGCACCTGGCTTTACTGGAAACGACCCGCTACCTGTTTTAAGTCGACCAGTAAAAGTAGATGCGCAAACAGGAATCATGAAATTTACTCCAACCCAATTATTTAAAGGTTCGTTTGCGTACATAATTGAAGAATGGAAAGATAGTTTGTGGTCAGATACATTAGTGAATAACACCATAGTCACTAAGAAGAAAAAAGTTTTACGTGGAACCATCATGCGTGACTTACGTATCGTTTTTGGAAAAATTTGTAACGATAATTTTCCAACGTTTACGAACACAAGTATCGATTCCTCCAATTATCCAATTGATTATACTGGAAAAAATCCCAACTTAATTGTGGTGGATTGCGCCGCCAAGTACTTCGACATTGATTTAGACATCGATATTTTGTGTTCTACTGTTGAAATAAATGGATCTGACTTAAGAATTACAGATTCTACCACCACACCTCCTACCATTTATGCTGTCGATTCTATCTACCCTATTGATGAATGTAAAGCTCTAAAAACAAAAAAATTAAGAGTGAAGCTTTTTAAACCACTCGGTTTACCTAGCAATTTCTTAAATGGTGAAGCAGGTGGAGTTATCAAAGCTTACATCAAAAGAGGAAGTGATTTTAACACTTGGAAAACGGCGTGTGGTATTAATATTCCTGAATTTACAGTGATTGATATTTATGTTAATAACAACTTAAAAATTGACATGGGTGAGGACATCATTTATTGTAATCCCGAAAACCCATTCCCGATTTTAACTGCCCCGATCGAAGGTGGAACTTACCAATGGTACTACAAGCAAAGTATAAATGCCACCGAAGATTCTTTGGGAACAAAATATACCCAAGTGGCAGACACTACTGGTTATTGGGGAGTTGACTTAAACTACAGTGGATGTCAAGCAAAAGACTTCCTTTTTGTTCAGGAAAACTTGACCATCTTCGTTGAAATTCCAGATTTTGAGTTCTGTAACATTAATCCTTATCCAACAATCCGAATGGATTCATTGATTCCGATGGGAGTGGATGTAAATACATTTACTTGGAAAGGACCTAAAGGCGACATTATTGGAATTGCAGATTCTTTGCAGATTCCAGCAAATGGAAAGTATATCTTTAAGGTAGACATTTTACCTTGTACTATTAATGATACATTCTACGTTAAACGAATTGACGAGTACCCAGTTGATTTAGGTAATGACTCTCTAATCTGCGAAGGATATGAGTACACATTGACTTCCGGTTATGATTATGATACAAGTAAATTTAAAATTGAATGGTATTACAACGATTTATTATTAGTGAATGACACTATTGACGAGTTGATGGTTACCAAAGGTGGAGAATACAAATTCAGATTAATTAGCCCATCAGGTTGTGAGGGTTTGGATAGCGTCACTGTTAACATTGCTGGCTACCTAGGTATTCCTGAATTGACTTGTGGTCAAGCAACGATAGAAGGTAAATTGTACATCTGGAAATCTATTCCATCAGCAACTTCTTATGAGTATAGCTCTGATCAAGTCAATTGGTTGCCTTTGCCAACTATGGCTTATCCTAATCTATTAGTAGGTGATGTTGCGGCGAGAATTCCAGGACTTGGAAGTCCAACTGCATACATTAGAGCAGTAAGTGATGTGCCTGAAGGTACCGTTGGAGATTGTAAATATGGTGCTAGTGCTACTGCTCCTGATTGTGAAATCATCATAATCATGCCGAACATCTTAACACCAAATGGTGATGGAATCAATGATTACTTAGATTTAGGTTTGATTGACATTTATCCTGGAAATAGCATTTCAATCTACAATAGATGGGGACGTCTAGTGTACCAAAAAACAGATTACAAAAACGATTGGAAAGCTGACAATGTAGAAGGCGGAACTTATTTCTACGTACTTGACTTAAACGACAATGAGCAACCCATCCAAAAAGGAACATTGACGATTATTAAATAAATCAACATCTAATTTAAAATCTCCATTTGTTAAATAGCAAATGGAGATTTTTTTGTTTTATATCATTCAAGTAAATAATACTTACTGAAAGATTTTCCAATTCTATGAAAGGAGAGATTCACGACCAATAAATATTTTTAAGAATAACGTGCAACCATCTCAGAAAACTTCTCGTCTTGGGAGGGAATTTGTCCGATAAAAGATTTGTAAACACTAAAGTTTTTCGTTTCTTTACGGGCTTATCAGCTAACATAATGATATAAAACATATGAAAAAGTTAATCTTTACCGCCCTAACCACATTGCTTTTTGCATTTATTGCTCCAAACACAGTTCATGCTACTCACGTGGCAGCAGGTGATGTTACTACTCGGCAATTAGACTCTAATAATGCAAATAAATTTGAGGTAACCATTCGTTTTTATAGAGATTGCGGACCGAGTACTGCAAGAGAACCTACAACTATAAATTTAAATGTATTTTCCACTTGTTTCGGACCTGTTAACTTTACTGCCTTTCCTAAATTCTTAAAAGACACCATAAATGGTAATGGTGGTGGTGCCAAAAAAGGCTCGAACTGTATCTTAGATGATACAAAACCTTGTACAGAGGAGTGGTTGTATAGAGACACAATTGAATTGCCTGGGCCTTGTGAATTCTGGTCGATGTCTTGGAATATAAATGCTCGCCCGTCAAATGATAACCACGATGGTCAACAGACCTTTTATGTAGAAAATACCTTTAATAATAGGCCATTATATACCAACACAGGAAATCCAGTTACTTATTACAACAATTCTCCTGTATTTAATAATGATGAACCTGTACAATCATTTTGTGTAGGACGAGAATATGAATTTGACTTAAGTGCTACCGACCCAGATGGAGACTCCCTTGCTTATTTTATAACACCCTCTCTCACAGCACTTGGAGTTCAAGTCGCTTATCAAAACCCTTATACCGGTAATGACCCTATTCCAGTTGTTAGTAGTCCGGTAAAAGTGGACGTGAAAACTGGAATCATGAAATTTACTCCATCACAAATTTTTAAAGGTTCATTTGCCTATGTGGTGGAAGAGTGGAAAGATAGTTTGTGGACAGATACATTGCCTGACAATTCGATTGTAACGAAAAAGAAAAAAGTATTACGAGGTACTATCATGCGAGATTTACGTATTGTATTTGGAGAAATTTGTAATGATGAATATCCTGTTTTTACCAACACTAGAATCGATTCCTCCAATTATCCAACAGGCTACACAGGTAAAAATCCTAACTTAATTGTAGTGGATTGTGCAGCTATGTATTTTGACATTGAATTAGACATCGATATTTTGTGTTCTACTGTAGAAATAAATGGATCTGATTTAAGAATTTCTGATACCACAACCACACCTCCAACCATTTACGCCATTGATTCCATTTATCCAGTTGATGGATGTAAAGCTTTAAAGACAAAAAAATTAAGAGTGAAGCTTTTTGAACCAATCGGTTTGCCAAGCGGTTTCTTAAATGGCGAACCAGGTGGAGTTGTTAAGGCATATATCAAAAAAGGTACTGACTTTAACACTTGGAAAACCGCTTGCGGAATTAATATACCAGAGTTTACTGAATTTGATATTTATATCAAGAATAATTTAGAGATTGACATGGGAGAGGACATCATTTATTGTAATCCCGAAAATCCATTCCCAATTTTAAATGCACCAATTGAAGGTGGAACTTACCAATGGTTGTACAAAGGAAGTGTGAATGGTGCCGAAGATTCTTTGGGAACAGAATACACTCAAGTAGCAGACACTACTGGATATTGGGGAGTTGACTTAAAATACAAAGGATGTCAAGCTAAAGATTACCTTTTTGTTCAAGAAAATAAAACAATTTACGTTGAGATTCCAGATTTTGAATTTTGTAACATTAATCCTTACCCAGTGATTAAAATGGACTCATTGATCCCAATGGGAGTAGATGTAAATACTTTTACTTGGAAAGGACCAAAAGGTGACATTATTGGCATTTCTGATTCTTTACAGATTCCTGCAAGTGGAAAGTATATCTTCAAGGTAGACATTTTACCTTGTACTATTAATGATACATTCTACGTTAAACGAATTGACGAGTACCCAGTTGATTTAGGTAATGACTCTCTAATTTGCGAAGGATATGAGTACACATTGACTTCCGGTTATGATTATGATACAAGTAAATTCCAGATTGAATGGTATCACAACGACACATTATTGGTGAATGACACCATCGACGAGTTGATGATTACCAAAGGTGGAGAATACAAATTCAGATTAATTAGCCCTTCAGGCTGTGAAGGTTTGGATAGCGTCATTGTTAACATTGCTGGCTACCTTGGTATTCCTGTATTGACTTGTGGTCAAGCAACGATAGAAGGTAAATTGTACATCTGGAACTCTATTCCAGCAGCAACTTCTTATGAGTACAGTTTTGATCAAGTCAATTGGTTGCCTTTACCAACTATGGCTTCTCCTAATCTATTAGTAGGTGATGTATCAGCGAGAATTCCAGGACTTGGTAGTCCAACTGCATACATTAGAGCAGTAAGTGATGTACCTGAAGGTACCGTTGGTGATTGTAAATATGGTGCTAGTGCTGCTGCTCCTGATTGTGAAATCATCGTAATTATGCCAAACGTGTTAACACCGAATGGTGACGGAATTAACGATTATTTAGACTTAGGTTTAATTGACATCTATCCTGGCAATAGTATTTCTATCTATAACAGATGGGGACGTCTAGTATACGAAAAAACAGATTATAAAAACGATTGGAACGCTGACAATGTTGAGGGTGGAACTTATTTCTACGTACTTGACTTAAACGACAATGAGCAACCAATCCAAAAAGGAACATTGACGATTATTAAATAAATCAACATTTCAATATCTTTTAAAACCTCCGTTTGTTAAATAGCAAACGGAGGTTTTTTATATTTGCACCCATGATAGAACCGATTAAAGTTTCTGAATTACTTCGTAACACAAAGAAGACCCTGTTTTCTTTTGAAATATTACCTCCATTGAAAGGAAAAAGCATTCAATCAATTTATGATGGAATCGATCCTTTAATCGAGTTTAAGCCTGCTTTTATAAATGTAACTTATCATAGAGAAGAGTTTATTTATAAAAAAAGAGAAAAAGGTTATTTAGAAAAATTTTCCATAAAAAAGAGACCTGGCACAGTAGGTATTTGTGCCGCAATTAGTAATAAATACCAGACCCCTTCCGTAGCTCACCTAATCTGCGGAGGGTTTAGTAAAGAAGAAACAGAAAATGCATTAATTGACCTCAACTTTCTCGGTGTAAATAATGTTTTGGCGTTGCGTGGTGATCCCATTAAAACAGAACAGTATTTTATTCCTGAAGAGGGCGGAAATGAATATGCCGTAGATTTAGTGAAGCAAATCATCAATCTAAACAATGGCAATTACATCGAAGAAAACATTGAAAATGCAGCACCTACTACTTTCTGTATTGGCGTTTCAGGCTATCCAGAAAAGCACTCAGAGGCTCCAAACATGAAAGAGGATATCATGCGCTTGAAAGCTAAAATAGATGCAGGGGCAGAGTATATTGTTACCCAAATGTTTTTTGACAATCAAAAGTATTTTCAGTTTGTAGACCTCTGTAGAGAAAGTGGTATAGATGTACCTATAGTACCTGGAATAAAACCGATTGCTACAAAAAGACAACTGCAAATTTTACCTAAGCTGTTTCATATAGACCTTCCAGAAGAATTAACTGATTTGGTAGAGGCTTGTACAACTACTGATGAAGTAAGAACAGTTGGCGAAAAATGGGCGCTAAAGCAATGTAAGGAGCTAATGGATTATGGAGTACCTTGCATCCACTTTTACACCATGGGGAAATCAAATGCAGTCAGAAACATTGCAAAGGAGATTTTTTAGTTCCCAAGCGTCAATCGTTGAACGTACTTTCCAATAATATCAAATTCTAAATTGACATGGTCTCCAACCGACAAATGCTTGAAAGTGGTATGCTCAAATGTGAAAGGAATTATGGCAACTGTAAATTGATTGTCTGATACATTAAAGGCCGTTAAACTCACACCATTGATACAAATAGAACCCTTTTCTACTATTAAGTTCAATCGACTAGGAGTTTGAAATGTAAATTCCCAACTTCCCGCTTTGGTCACTAAATTAATACATTTGGCTAATCCATCTACATGACCTTGAACAATGTGACCATCTAGTCGAGCATTCATTTGCATGCAGCGCTCTAAATTCACTTCCATCCCAACTTTCCATTCATTAAGTGCCGTTTTTTTCAACGTTTCATCAATGGCAGTTACTTCATAATCAACTCCATTAATCTGTTCAACAGTCAGGCAAACGCCATTATGAGCCACACTTTGATCCACTTTAAGCTCGTTAGAAAATGGAGCTTCAATGGTGAACGTTTTATTGGTTTGGTTAGAAACTACTTTTTTAATAATTCCCAATTGTTCTATGATTCCAGTAAACATCTAATTTTTATTGAATTTAATAATAGCATCCAACATCGTCACAGTGCCTTTCAGCTCTCTACTTCTGATACCCGAACGCGTGAATTCGAAAACCTTACCGACATAAAAATAAACACCATCTTTCAACAGGTTTCCATCTCCATTCAATTGTCCACTCCAATTAACATCCGGATCTGTGGTATAAAACACCTCTCTCCCCCATCGGTCGTATATGTATAACTCTACGCTTTCAACGTATCGATATGGTAATGGAACAAATAAATCATTGATTCGATCGCCGTTTGGGGTAAATACGTTCGTGAGCTCATAGACTGGACAAGTTTCTAAACAAATGGCTCCTGAAAAAGCACTTTCATTTCCAGTTGAATCCACTGAAGTGATAACATAGCATCCTGCCAATGAACTGGTTTGTATGTCGATTGAAAACAATTTATTTCTTACCGTATTGATTGGAATTGATTCAAATAGAACAAAATCTGAAGTGGTACTACTTTTATAAATGTTGAAACTTTGAATATCATTGGAGGCCAGACATTCGTCTGTGGTTAAATCCCAAGAGAACTCTACCTTTCCATTGATACAATCATAATCAGATTTAAATTCGGGAGCACAAGGTGGTTCGATATCAAGTGGTGTTGCACAAATTTCTTGAGAGAAATTAAAGATTTTGGCTTCAAATACCGTTGAATCAAATCCACCAATCGACTGCACTTTATAACAATACTCCTCCCCGTTTACGAGCCCTGAAGTGTCTACATATCTACTAGTTATGGTTGTTCCTAAAGAATCGAACAGACCTGTAGTTTTGTTTTTTCTGTAAATTATAAAGTTCGAATTTTCCCAAGGCACATCAAATGCCCAATTTAAAGTCAACGATTCATCACCAATAGTTGAAGATAGAAAAAGCTGTGAAGCCTTATTGGCGACACCTACTTTTCGCCTACCATTGCCATAACTGAAAAGCGTTACACGGTATGAATTAGTATTTACAGTAGTATTTACTCCTAGGTTTGTAAAAGCAGTATCGATTAAGGATAACGTAGAATCTATTACTTGAAAATTAGACCCCACTCTCTTTTCTATCAAATAATGATATGGAGATTGATGAACTGCTTGATCAATAGTGTCGGGAGACGACCATTCTAAATTAATTATTCCGGTAGAGGAGCTCGTAGAATCTACTGATACTTTCGTCATTAAAGGAACTACCTTAGTGAAAAGCACACATGCTTCCTCTGAAGCATAACTCTCATCGCCGTCTTCATAATAGGAAACAATTAAGTAACAATATTTTCTACCAGGTACTAAACCTTCCCCTTTGTTGTCATCTAAAAAAGATGTCTGAGAAATATCCGAAATAGTTAGTATGCGAGAGTATCCAGTTTGTGCAGGCACTCCTGTTTGACAACTGTCCGGTACAAAACCCGAAGAATCGATTCTTCGGTAAATTTTATATCCTTTCCCATTCATACATAAACTAGTATCCCACTCTAAAAAGGCAGTATTATTCTGCTTTGTAATTCTAAAATTTTGAGGAGCTGGCGCATTTACTTTTACATATGCTGTTTTGTAAGTCGATAAGTTTGGATTTCCATTATCAATTGCTCGAAAAAGAAAATTGTATTCTGGAATTCGAACTCTACTGCAGTTGGGAATCCAAACGAAAGTACCGTTTACATTTCTACTAACTGTTGGCTCTACAAATACTGGCTTATTGGTTCCAAAACTATAAGCAATTCCTGTACTAGTCAACTCTACTTGGTTTTTCGAACTTTCAAAATCTGGATCCGCAGCATTGACATTAAATGAAAGGACATCATCGGCTGTGACACAATAATTTTGATTCATTGTAATTACTGGAGGTTTATTATTACACGCAATAACATCTATTTGAATGTCTCTCAAAATATATCCTAAAAGAATTCCATCTCGGTATTCCTTGATTTTCATAGCCACATTAAAACTTCCTGATCTAGTAGGGGAATCCCAAATTAAATCACCAGTAATTGGGTCTACTGAAAGTGAATTGGAAGCCTCAGGTAAAAAATAGCCATCGGCAATCTCACCGTTGTAAGTTCTACTTTTATCTAATGAATACGCCAAGCTGTCACCATCAGGATCTACTGCACCTGGATTGTGGATAAACAATTGTCCAGTGCAGCCATTATCAATCGGATAATTTAACAGTTGAGGTGAATTATTAATATCATTATTAAAAGGACTTATACTTAAAGTAGTTTCTAAATATAAGGGTACCGAAACAGAATTAGAGATATTTGAAATTGCCGCATTTCTAGCTTGATCAGTCAATGAAATGGTAAAAAAACCGGCTCCGTTGTAGGTATGAGTTGCTTTCCATTCATTTCGCTGTACCTTGCCATTAATGTTCAACTCAAGTGTCCGTTTTAATAAAGTTAAATTATTATCGTTACAAACCCCTTCATCGCCCCAGCAAACCTTAATTTCATCTCTTCTGCTGGCAATGGAAGATGGATCTGAATAAGTTATGAAAGTCACCTCATAGGTTAACCCACTGATGTGACGATACACAATTTCTCCAGCTCTATTATGAGTAGCCAATAAATTGGCACTTGAAAATAGGAAAAGCAAAACGAAAAATTGTCTCAGTAGTTTATTCACAGCATTAAGACGCTAGTAAGTGATTAATTGTTGCTCGATGTTCTCAGGAATATCGCGATATTCGTATTGTTGGGTTCTCAATTGAGGAGTAAAGCCTGCTTCACGAATAGCTTCTTGAATACCTTCTGCTGTGAATCGGTGTGGTGCTCCTGCTACTGAAACAACATTCTCTTCAATCATAATTGATCCCATATCATTGGCTCCTCCATGTAAACAAACTTGTGCAGTTTTCTTGCCAACTGTCAACCAAGAAGCTTGAATATTTACAACGTTAGGCAGCATGATTCTTGAAAGTGCAATCATTCTAATGTACTCCTCAGGACTAACGTTATTCTTCACTCCCTTCACACGTGAAAGTAAGGTTCCATCGTCCATAAATGGCCATGGAATGAACGCCAAGAATCCTTTAGCACCTTTTGGTTTTTCTGCTTGCACTTCTCTCAACCACACCAAATGCTCAAATCGCTCATAAATGGTTTCGATATGCCCAAACATCATGGTAGCAGAAGTGGTAATGTTTAGTTGGTGAGCTGCTCTCATCACATCCAACCATTCTTTACCAGTGCATTTTCCTTTTGAGATCAATCGACGAACCCGATCATTTAGAATTTCTGCACCTGCACCTGGCAATGAATCCATTCCAGAAGCCATTAGGGCCTTTAACACTTCGGTATGGCTTAACCCTTCTAACTTTGAAATGTGAGCAATTTCGGGCGGCCCCAATGCATGCAACTTTAAATTTGGATACAGTTGCTTTAATTCTGAAAACAGTTCAGTATAAAATTGAAGCCCCAACTCAGGGTGATGACCACCTTGCAGCAATAATTGCTCCCCACCATAGCGCAACATTTCGTCAATTTTCTGCTTGTATTCTGGGATGGAAGTAATGTATGCTTCACCATGTCCAGGAATTCTAAAGAAGTTACAAAACTTACAGTTTGCGGTACAAACATTTGTTGTATTGGCATTTCGATCAATGATCCAAGTTACTTTATCGCCATCAGGCTTATGCTTCTTTTTCATTTCGTTAGCCACATAACTCAATTGGGCAGTAGGTGCATTCTGGAATAAAAAGACCCCTTCCTCAGCGGAAAGAAATTCGAAATTTAAGGCCTTCTCTAATAAAGATTTTACGTTCATTCGATTTATTTTCTCAATAAACAATTGCGCTGTATATTGGTTTGAATTGTCTTAACTTTGAATTTCAAATTTACGAATTAATCCACTTCTAATTTGCGATTTAACAGCGACAAAAAAGATGGATTTACAATTAATTAAGATTAAATGCAAATAGAAAACAATCAGTTGACTAAAGTGGGAATTTCTGTTGGAGACATCAATGGAATCGGGATTGAAGTAATTTTAAAATCAATACTAGACAATCGAATTTTTGAGCTTTGCACCATAATTATATATGGTTCTTATAAAACAATCAGTTTTCACCGGAAGGCACTAAACATCTCTAACTTAAGTTTACATAAAATACAAAGTCCAGAAGAAGCCAATCCTAAAATGGCAAACTTAATTAGTTGTTGGACGGAAGAGGTAAATGTAGAGTTAGGGACAGTGAATGAAGATGGCGGAAAGTATGCGTTGCTTTCATTGGAAGCAGCTACACAAGATTTAATGGACAAAAAGATTGATGTGTTAATTACAGCACCTATTAATAAAGACAATATTCAATCAGAGAATTTTACTTTTCCAGGTCACACTGAATACCTGATGGAGAAAGATGGATCTGAAGAAGTATTGATGTTTATGGTAAGTGATTTGGCAAGAATTGGTGTTGTAACCGGACATATACCACTAAAAGAAGTCGCTGGTAAAATTACCACTGAAGGAATTTTAAAGAAACTAATCTTAATGCAAAAGTCTTTGATGGAAGATTTCGGCATCATTAAACCAAAAATAGCAGTTTTTGGATTGAATCCTCATGCGGGTGATAATGGTTTATTGGGCGATGAAGAAGAAAAAATTATTATCCCAGCCATTACGCAAGCAAAAAATAGAGGAGTATTGGCAGTTGGTCCTTTCCCAGCTGATGGTTTTTTTGGTTCCGGAAATTTCAAAAACTTTGATGGGATCCTAGCCATGTATCACGATCAAGGGCTAATTCCGGCTAAAACGCTTTCCTTTGGCGATGGAATCAACTTTACTGCAGGATTAAAAATTATCCGAACCTCCCCAGATCATGGCACAGGATATGACATTGCAGGAAAAGATATGGCTAACGAATCTTCATTTAGAAATGCAATATACAAAGCAATTGATATCCATAAAAATAGAGTTCGATATAAAGAAATGACAGCCAATCCACTTCAAGTAAGTCGAGCAAGAAATTAATACCTGAAAACAATTGATATATTTCAAAAATTATTTAATAACTTTGACGCCCTTTAAAAAGTGAGAAGGAAACGTGAAGAAGAAAGATAAATTGGTTATCCCTTTTGAGGGTTTAAAAGAAGGAATACATGAATTTGATTTCAATGTAGGCCGAGAGTTCTTTAGTGGTTTTGAACATTCAATCATTGTCGATGCTGATGTTGATGTATATGTGACTTTTGAAAAAAAGTCCAGTCTATTTTTATTACACCTTAGTATAAATGGAATGGTAAACACAGAATGTGACAGATGTTTGGATGATTTGCAATTAGAAATTGATGGAGAACAGCAATTTGTGGTTAAGATCACTGAAAAATCATTGGATGATGAAGACCACATTATTGCAATATCACCGAATGAGCAGGAGTTGGATTTAACACATGTGATTTATGAAAATATTCACTTATTGATGCCAATAAAAATTGCTCATGAAGATGTGAAAGATTGCAATCCGGAGATAATCAAACAACTGAATCTGGTAAATGACCCAGAGGAAGATGACGAAGACGACAACGAGCAAGACCCACGATGGGATGCGCTTAAGAAGATAAAGTAGAAAAAAGTAGTATTAAAAAAGTAAATTAAATAGAAAAATGGCACATCCTAAACGAAAGATATCCAAAACAAGAAGAGATAAAAGGAGAACCCACCATAAAGCTGTAAAGCCAACGGTAGCAACATGTAGCACTACTGGAATGCCACATTTATACCACAGAGCTCACTGGCATGAAGGTAAATTGTATTACAAGGGTAAAGTAGTATTAGAAAAAGAAGTTGCTATTTAATTTTCTGACTTTGTATAAAGTTAGAAAACATGCAATAAAATTCGACGGTTTGATTTATAATTAAACAGAACTATAGATTTAAAAGGCCAATAACGTTCACGTTAATTGGCCTTTTGTTGTTAAATAAAAATAGATGATTTGCACCATTTTAAGGAGTTTTTTTAATATTCCTTTCGTTTTATGCATTTAATCATCTAAATTGTGCGATTATTTCGCAATTTTACACTTTCACTAAAGAAATTTAGAATGACCAAAACAAAAGCAGCAATTACAGCAATTGGAGGGTATGTACCTGAATATCGTTTGACCAATGAGGTGTTAGAAACGATGGTAGATACCAACAATGAATGGATATTGAGCAGAACAGGAATAGAAGAGCGAAGAATTCTAAAAGGGGATGGCCTTGGAACTTCTGACATGGCTGCACCTGCAATTCAAGAATTGCTTAAAAAGAGAGGTATTGGAGCAGATGAAATTGACTTGATTATTTGCTGTACGGTTACTCCAGATTTTACTTTTCCTGCAACAGCTAATATTATAAGCGATAAAATAGGTGCAATCAATGCCTTTGGATACGATCTAAATGCAGCATGTTCTGGCTTTCTTTATGGTTTAGTGACCGGTTCAAAATTTATTGAATCAGGACAGTATAAGAAAGTGATTATTGTAGGGGCGGATAAGATGTCCTCAATAGTTGACTATGGAGATAGAACAACTTGTATTATTTTTGGTGATGGTGCAGGAGCTGTTCTTTTGGAACCGGATACAGATGGAAACGGAATTCAAGATTCTATATTAAAGAGTGATGGGTCAGGTAGAATTCACTTGCATCAAAAGGCAGGCGGTTCTGTTAAACCACCAACACATGAAACAATTGATCAAAAAGAGCACTATATCTATCAAGAAGGTCAGGCAGTATTTAAATTTGCAGTAACCAATATGGCTGATGTTTCGGCAGAAATAATGAAAAAAAACAACCTTGTTGCAGATGATATTTCTTGGTTAGTGCCACATCAGGCCAATAAAAGAATCATTGATGCTACTGCTAGAAGAATGGGCGTGAGTGATAAAAAAGTAATGTTGAACATACAGAAATATGGAAACACCACCAATGGTACTATTCCATTGTGTTTGTGGGAATGGGAAAATCAACTTAAAAAAGGCGATAACCTAATTCTATCTGCCTTTGGTGGTGGATTTACATGGGGCTCTATTTATATTAAATGGGCTTACAACACAGAAAATTAAATTATACAGATTTATTTATATCTTTAATCTTACAACAAAAAGAAACCAATATGAAAATCACAGAAATTCAAGAGCTAATCAAGTTTGTTGCTAAATCAGGAGTAAGTGAAGTTGAAATAGAGGATAAAGACTTTAAAATCAACATAAAAACACCAGCTAGTAAAAGGGGTAAAGGATCTGAAGTGACACAACAAATGATGCCACAAGGAATGCAAATGATGCAACCTCAATATGCTCAACCGATGCAGCAGCAAATGCCACAAGCAGCGCCTGCGCCAGCTCCAGCACCTGCACCAGCTGCTCCAGCTCAAACTGCAGAAGACAAAGCAGCGGCGAATTATATTGAGATAAAATCTCCAATGATTGGTACATTTTATAGAAGCCCATCACCAGACAAGCCACAGTTTGTGAAAGTAGGTGATACAATAAAAGCAGGTGATGTGGTTTGCATCATCGAAGCAATGAAATTGTTTAATGAAATAGAAGCTGAAGTTTCTGGTAAAGTGGTGAAAGTATTGGTGGACGATATGACTCCTGTTGAATACGACCAACCATTATTGTTGATTGACCCTAGCTAATCTAACTCAGTATTGATAAAACCTTCAACTTTAATTGAAGAGTTGATCTTAGAATAAAACAACATCTATGTTTAAAAAAATATTAATTGCCAATAGAGGGGAAATTGCATTGCGTGTAATTAGAACCTGTAAGGAAATGGGCATTAAAACAGTGGCGGTTTATTCAACAGCGGATGCAGATAGTTTGCATGTACGTTTTGCCGATGAAGCTGTTTGTATAGGGCCTGCCCCAAGCTCAGAGTCCTATTTAAAAATGACACACATTATTGCTGCAGCAGAAATTACTAACTCTGATGCTATTCATCCTGGTTATGGATTTTTGTCAGAGAATGCAAAATTCTCAAAAATCTGTGATGAAAACGGTATAAAATTCATTGGTGCATCTCCAGAGATGATTGATTCAATGGGTGATAAAGCATCTGCTAAAGCGACTATGTTGGCTGCAGGTGTACCTTGTATTCCGGGTTCTGAAGGAATTTTAGAATCCTTAGAAGCCGCTAAGAAAGAAGCTAAAAGAATCAAATACCCAGTAATGATTAAAGCTACTGCCGGTGGTGGTGGTAAGGGTATGCGAATGATCAAAAGCGAGAAGGATTTACCTGACGCTTGGGATTCTGCACGAAAAGAAGCAAAAGCTGCTTTTAGTAATGACGGCATGTACATGGAGAAATTCATTGAAGAGCCTCGCCACATTGAAATTCAAATTGCTGGTGACCAATTCGGTAACTATTGCCACATGTCTGAAAGAGATTGTTCTATTCAGAGAAGACACCAAAAATTAGTGGAAGAAACTCCATCCCCTTTTATGACTGCTGAGTTAAGAAAGGCCATGGGAGAAGCTGCAATTAAAGCTGCTGCTGCTGCAAACTACGAAGGCGTGGGTACAGTAGAATTTTTAGTTGACAAGCACCGAAATTTCTACTTTATGGAGATGAATACTCGTATCCAAGTAGAGCATACCATTACTGAAGAGGTAATTAACTTTGACTTGATCAAAGAACAAATTAAAATTGCTGCAGGAATTAAGATTTCTGGTAGAAACTACGAACCTCAGATGCATGCCATTCAGTGTAGAATTAATGCGGAAGATCCATACAATAACTTTAGACCAAGTCCGGGAGCAATCACGACTTATCATTCTCCAGGTGGACATGGCGTGCGTGTAGATACTCATTCTTATGCAGGATATGTGATTCCTCCAAACTACGATTCTATGATTTCTAAGCTAATCACAGTGGCGCAAACCCGTGAAGAAGCAATCAAGAAAATGAGAAGAGCATTGGGCGAATATGTGATAGAAGGAATTAAAACGACTATTCCATTTCATTTGCAATTGATGGATGATCCTACTTTCTTAGCAGGTGAATGCACCACTAAGTTTATGGAAACATTTGTACTAAAAGACAAGTCGACGTTAGAAGACTAAATCAAAATACCGCGATTATAAACCCATCAAGTCGATGATTTGATGGGTTTCTTTATGCTAAGAAAAAGGTGAGATAAATGAAGAAAACTAATTGCGCTAAAAATAGCTGTAGAGAGAAATTATAATCTCCTACCAGTTCCATTTTTTGGATAAACAAATGCATGAAAAAAGCTGTGGTAAACCAACTGAAATAATTAATCAATGGTGCGCCATCTGGAAATGTCCAAAAGTCAAATTTAGGAGCAAGCACTTCCATCGGAAGATCCAAAACAATCATTAAACTAGCTCCTAAAAAGGCTTTTAGCCACTTATTTTTAAAGAACCGATTTACCATGCTGGCGGTTACAAAAACTAAAACAGCCCAGTTGCATCCAATCAATAATGGAACACCCAATAATTTCCAGCCCATATTTTCGCCATAGCTATAACTTCCAAATGGTATTCCAGTGGCTACTCCAATCATCTCAACCAGCATTCCAGCAGTAAATAAAATGGCAAAAAGGGACAATTTTTTACTCAGGTCTCCGGGAAATATCCAGAATAATAAAGCCACGTGTAAACTTAAGTTCAACGGTGTTTTAGTGATAAACCAATCTTGAAATCCAACCGAAATCCCAATTATAGCGCTAATTTGGAACAACCAGACAATTACACTACCAATCACCCATTTTTCTCGATCCCACTTTCTATAATTGATTGACAAATCCATCATAACTATCTGGCTATTAAGTTTGATACAATATGCGCTGATTTTAAACATAAAGGAATTCCACCTCCAGGATGAACAGATCCACCGCAAAAGTATAAGTTCTTCAAGTCTTTGCTGAAGTTAGGATGCCTTAAAAAAGCAGCAAATTTAGAATTGCTTGATATTCCGTATAATGAACCTTGATGAGAGGCCGTTCGATCATCTATCTTTATTGGATCTAGCACTTCTTCTACCTCTATATAATTGACGATACTTTCACCCAAACAACTACTTAGTTTTCGCAATACTTGTTGACGAGCGGCAGCAACAATAGCCTTCCAATTTTGCCCCACATTAGTTGGAGCATTTACCATTACAAACCAGTTTTCTCCTCCATCAGGTGCATCAGAATGTTTGGCTTTAGAGCTAATGTGCACATAAACGGTAGAATCATTTGCTAATTTCTTTTTATCAAATAGTGCGTCAAACTCTTGTTCGTAATCGTTTCCAAAGAAAATATTGTGCAAATCAAGTTCTGGAAACTGCTTTTTAATTCCCCAATAAAAAATAATTGCCGAACTCGATTTCTCCTGACTTAAAATTTTATTTGGTCGTTTTAAATTAGGCAATAACTGATCATAACTGTAAAAAACATCCATATTAGAAACGACAACATCTGCCTGATAAGTGTCTTTTGGAGTTGTAACTCCTGTCACTTTATTACCTTCATAATTAATGGAAGTTACTTTCTCATTTAACTGATATTTGACTCCTTGCCTCAAACCTAATTGATAAATAGATTCTATAATGTTTCTCATTCCTCCGTGTGGAAAATAGGTTCCAAACTGCATCTCTAAGGTCGGAATCATTGACATAATTCCAGGAGTTTTATAGGGAGAGGAACCATTATACGTGGCATATCTGTTAAATAATTGAATCAGCTTTTGACTTTTGAAATGCGATTCATTTACCTTGTTTAATGTAGAATTGAGATCCAATTTCCCAATATTACGTATTGCCTTTAAGGCAGTAATAGAATTGTAAGTACCGAATTTATGTAATGATTTATCTAGAAACAAAGGAGCCGTTAATTCATATTTCAAGCTACTACGCTTTAAATAATCAGCTATTGTTTTTTGTGATTCATTGAATGTACTTGCAGCATTTTTAGCAAATTCCTCTATGGATTTTGAGGCTGAAAAACGTGTTCCGTCTTCCCAAAAATAGTTACAAACAACGTCTTGCTGTTGGTAGCTAAAATGGTCAGAAGATATTTCATTGAATAGCGTAAATAACTCATCAACTAGGCTCGGCATGGTAAATAAGGAAGGACCAGTGTCCCATCGATAACCTCTACTCTCGAGCACACCAAGTTTACCGCCGATTTGAGCTCCTCCTTCAAATACAGTTACCTCAAATCCTTGTGCTTTTAAGCGAACTGCGGAAGCCAAACCTGCCACTCCTGAACCAATTATAATTGCTGTTTTCACGGTATTTTTTTTGACTTTATCTCATAAAAAAACGGGAGATAAACTCACTCCCGTTTTAATTATTTCCAATTGCCATGATTTAAACTGCTTGCTTTTTTCCTTTAGCTCCTAACAATTTCATGGCAGCTTGTGCTATTCCTTCAGGATCAAAACCACACTCCTTATGTAATTCCATTTGCGAACCGTGTTCTATAAATGCATCAGGAATACCCAATCTTACTACAGTCGTGTTTTTGTATTGGTGATCAGCTGCAAATTCTAAAATTGCACTTCCTATTCCACCCATTAAGCAACCGTCTTCAATCGTGATTACTTTATCAAATTTCCCGAATACTTCGTGCAACAGCATTTCATCCAATGGTTTTGCAAATCGCAAATCGTAATGTGCAGCATGAATGTTATTTTCTTCTAAACGCTCGCAAGCCTCGATGGCATAGTTTCCGATGTGTCCAAAAGATAAAATAGCCACATCCTCACCATTTTTAATTCGCTTTCCTTGACCAATTTTCATCGATTTCAAGGGTGTTTTCCAATTGGGCATCACCCCATTTCCTCTTGGGTATCGTATCGTGAAAGGCCCATGATTTTTTTCTTGTGCAGTGTACATCATGTCACGTAATTCTTCTTCGTTCATCGGAGAAGCGACAATCATATTGGGTATAGATCGCATATAAGAAATATCGTATGCCCCGTGATGCGTTGGGCCGTCTGCTCCTGCAAAACCGGCACGGTCTAAACAGAATACCACATGTAAATTCTGCAAAGCAACATCGTGCACCACTTGGTCATACGCACGCTGCATAAATGAGGAATAGATGTTGCAAAATGGAATCATTCCTTGAGTGGCTAATCCTGCAGAAAAAGTAACAGCATGTTGTTCTGCAATACCCACATCAAAAGCTCTATCAGGAATAGCTTCCATCATAATGTTCAATGAACTTCCTGATGGCATAGCCGGTGTTACTCCTACTATTTTTTCATTTTTTTCAGCCAATTCAACTATTGTATGTCCAAAAACATCTTGGTATTTCGGTGGCTGTGGACTCTTTGGAGTCACCTTTATAATTTCTCCAGTGTCTTTATTGAATAACCCTGGCGCGTGCCATTTGGTAGGGCTTCCATCTTCTGCAGGTTGGTATCCCTTTCCTTTCTTAGTTATGCAATGCAAAATTTTTGGTCCAGGAATGTCTTTTAAGTCTTGTAAAACTTTGGTCATGTGATTCACATCATGTCCGTCGATTGGCCCGAAATATCTAAAATTTAAAGATTCAAAATAGTTGCTTTGCTTCAACAAAGCTCCTTTCAATCCATTCTCTATTTTCTGAACAATGGCCTGAGCATTTGGACCGAACTTACTCACTTTTCCGAGTAGTGTCCATACCTCATCTTTTACTTTATTGTAGGTATGAGACGTTGAAATATCAGTTAAATATTCCTTCAATGCACCAACATTTGGATCGATTGACATGCAATTGTCATTCAAGATCACTAATAAATTAGAGTCTTCTACTCCACCGTGATTCAATCCTTCAAAAGCCAAACCAGCCGTCATGGCGCCATCACCGATAACGGCGATGTGTTGTCTATCTTTTTGACCCTTTAATCGCGATGCAACCGCCATACCCAAGGCAGCAGAAATGGAAGTGGACGAGTGACCTACGCCAAACGTATCATACTCACTTTCTGAACGTTTTGGGAACCCACTTAACCCTTTGTAAAGTCTATTGGTATGAAATTCCTCTCTTCTTCCGGTCAGTAATTTATGTCCATAAGCTTGGTGACCTACATCCCACACTATCTGGTCATAAGGCGTATTAAAAACATAGTGCAAAGCAACTGTCATTTCCACGACCCCCAAACTGGCGCCAAAATGACCTCCTTTTACCGAGACGATATCAATAATATATTGTCTTAATTCTTTTGAAATTTGAAGCAGATCTTCTTCCTTAAACTTCCTTAAATCAGCGGGTACCTTTATTTGATCTAGTAATTCGCCTGCTTTAAATTCACTCATATTATACGTGTTGAGAAGAGAAATTTTTAATGAAACAAATGTATGAAATATTTGTTTTTAAAGGCCTTATAGCGCTATTTCATTCGGTTCAGCAACCCTTACTTGATGTGGAACTGACAATTACATTTACTACAACCATCAAATCACCAACATAAGTCAGAAAGTTTTGCAAAAAGAATGGGGACAATAACCGCTGTTACTATCCCCATTCAACCAAACCTAAACCTCTATATAACCGCTATAATAACGGCGCTGTTTTTGGAATGTTATATTCGTATTTCTTAAAAATCCTTAATAGTACTGCTATTTAGCAAGTCTTATCTTCAATCGATACACTAAGTAATTCATTACTGGTACAACAATAAGTGTTAAGAATGTTGCAAACGTTAATCCGAAGATTACTGTCCATGCCAAAGGACCCCAGAAAATAACGTTATCTCCACCCATGTAGATTTGAGGATCAAATTCTGTAAACAAAGAGAAGAAATCAATATTCAACCCAATTGCCAATGGAATTAATCCCAAAACTGTAGTAATAGCAGTCAAAATAACTGGACGTAATCTAGCTTTACCGCCAACCACAATGGCTTCCATGATTTCTTCTTTTGACAATAGATCACCCTTGCCTAAGCCATTTTTCTTCTTCTTTCGCTCGATCAAAATATCGGTATAATCCAGCAGCACCACTCCATTGTTTACAACGATTCCGGCGAGAGAAATAATCCCAACCATTGTCATCATAATTACGAAGTTCCAACCAGTGATAACCAACCCTAAGAATACTCCGATAAAACTTAAGAAAATTGCCATCATAATAATGGAAGGTTTTGAGATGGAACTAAATTGAAAAACCAACAATAACATAATCAAACCTAAACCAGTTGCAAGTGCTCCAAGTAAAAAAGCCATCTGCTTTCCTTGTTCTTCAATTTCTCCCGTAAAGTTAAACGATACACCTTCTGGCGTTTCGAAATCAAGCATCTCTTTCTTCAATACGCTAACGATCTCATTCGCATTTGCACCGGGCAATACTCCAGAATAAACGGTAACTATTCTTTGCAAATCAATGTGCTTAACCGCACTAAATCCAGAAGTATTTTTCTGAGTAGCCACTGTGCTAATCGGAATTTCTTTGATTTTACCAGAAGCTTGATCTCTAAAGATGATGTTCTGGTTAAACAACACACTTGGATTGTTCTTCAAGTCTTCTTTAAATCGAACATAAATATCATAATCGTCGCCATCTTCTTTATAAACTCCTGCTTTAATTCCAAAGATTGAACTTCTTAATTGGTTTCCTACCTGACCTGCAGTCACACCCAACTCACCAGCTTTTTGTCTGTCTATTTCTACTTGAATAGAAGGTTTGCTTTTATTCACATCAATCTTCAATTCTTCAATACCAGCTACATTTTGATTGTTGATGAAGTTTCTGATTTTCTCAGCTACATCAATTAACTCCGTATAGTCTTTCCCACTTACTTCTATATTAATCGGATAACCTACTGGAGGCCCAGCTGCTTCTTTCTCAACTGAAATAGAAACTCCAGGATAAACCCCTCTCAATGCGTCCTGCACCTTTAAACGTAACGCTTCACTATCTTCTCCTCGTCTGTATTTATATTCTCTCATTGAGGCAGTTATTTTTCCTCTGTGTGGCATTTCAGCTGCAGAACCACCATCTGTTTGTGGATTACCCGCGCCTTCTCCCACCTGAGAAATAACTGATTCAGTCATGAAGTTATATCCATCATCTACATATTGTCCATCTCTTAAAACATCGTAAACCTGCTTCTCAATCCTTTTAGTGATCTCATTGGTTTTATCAATGTCTGTTCCTTGAGGATACTCAATGTAAACTATAATTTGATTCGGTTTGTTATCCGGGAAAAACTCAATTTTAGTTCTTCCTGAACCAACTGATCCACCAAATAGGAATAATGAAACAAACAACAATATGATAGTTCCGAAAAAGAAGTAGTAAGCGTTTCTTTTTCGAAGTGCAAATATCAAGGTGTTCTCATACCAATTTTCAAATTTTACCAATGTCTTGCGCTGGAAATTGTCTGCCCAGTTCTTGAATACATAACGATACAAAAGGAGCATGATCGCTGTAAAGATCATTAATGTTCCTAATCCTCTAACTTGTCCTCCAACAATCATCATGAAAATTCCAAGAGCCACTAAAATGATTACATTTCGCATCAATTTTTTGAATGGCAATACTTTTTCGTCCACCTCCATGAACTTAGAAACCAACATGGAGTTGATGAAAATCGCGACAAACAATGAAGATCCTAATACAATGGAAAGTGTAATCGGGAAGTAAACCATAAACTCTCCCATTACTCCAGGCCAAAAACCAAGTGGAACAAAAGCTGCTACAGTAGTTGCTGTTGAGATAATAATTGGAACAGCAATTTCACCGATCCCTTTCTTCGAAGCCTCGTATCGACTCATGCCTTCACTCATCAAGCGATAAACATTTTCAACCACCACAATTCCATTATCCACCAACATTCCTAATCCCATTACCAAGGCAAATAGAACCATTGTGTTCATGGTGTATCCCAATAATTCAATCACCATAAAGGACATGAACATTGACATCGGAATTGCAAATCCTACGAAAAGCGCATTTCTAAATCCTAGGAAGAACATCAATACCAAAATCACCAAGATAATTCCAAAAATGATGTTGTTTACCAAATCATTTACTTGGTTAATCGTCTTTGCTGACTGATCGTTCGCAGAAGTAATCTCTATATCTGATGGAATGTAATTTTCTCTCGCCTCTTGAATAATTTTATCTGCTTGTTCAATCGCCGTAATCATGTTTTTACCAGCTCTCTTTTTCACATCCAACATGACTACTTGCTCACCCCATTCACGGGCAAAAGTGGTCGTCTCCTCCGCTTGAAACTTAACAGTAGCGATATCCTTTAAGTAAATTGAGTTTCCTTTTTCAGATTTTACTACAAAATTCTCTAAGTCTGTAGGACGATTAATTTCTCCTATTATTCGGATTGTTCTACGTTGTCCACTATTAATCAAATTACCTGCAGACATGGTAACGTTTCCATTACTAATTGCATTCTGAACATCTTGAAAGCTCACTTTTGCTGCCATCATTTTATAAACATCAACAGCTACTTCTACTTCTTTCTCTTGAGCACCACGGATGTCTACCTGTTTAATTTCAGGAATCTTCTCTATTGCTTCCTCAAGATATTCTGCATATTCTTTTAATTTCTGAATCGGATAGTCACCAGTAATGTTATAGTTTACAATTGGCATTTCTTCCGAAATATTAAGGTCAAACACATTTGGTTCTACCTTAGCTCCGTTAAAAGTAGGCCAGTCTTCACTTGCCTTCGCCGCATCAACTTTATCTTTTACTTTAACTTTTGCATCTTCCACAGAAATATCTTCATCGAATTCTACGGTAATAATTCCGTAATCTTCTTGTGAAGTTGATAAAATCTCTACCACGTTACTTACATCGTCTAACTCATCCTCTAGTGGATCAACCAATAGTCGCTCAATATCTTCTGCAGTATTGCCAGGATAAGGTGCGCTAATGTATATTTTAGTTTCCTTGATTTCAGGAAAACTCTCTCTTGGTAGTCCAAAATAAGAAGAAAGCCCTAGGAATAAGAAAATGGCAATCATCACATAAATAACCGTCGGGTTATCTATTGCCCAAGAAGATAATCCAAACTCTTTTTCTTCTGTGTTTACTTCAGAAGGTTGGATATTTTCCGGCAAATCGTTGTTTTTTGTTTCTTCTGACATCTTCTATTGTTTGATGATTTCTATTTCTTGTTTGTCTTTTACCGTTCTAGCACCTTCTTTTATCACTTGATCATTTGGCGATAAACCTTCCAAAACTTCAATAAAGTCTCCACCCTTCTTTCCTGTTTTAATAAAAACACGCTCTACAAAAGGTTCTGTATTTTTTGAATTTACTTTATACACATATTGCTTACCTTCAGAATCTTCAGATATAATACTTTGAGGAATCAATAGTGCATTTTCAGAAGTGTAATCGTTAATTTTCAAACGAGCTGTCATATTTGGCTTTATCATTCCATCTTTATTTTGAAGCACTGCTTCTACTCTAAATGATCTATTATCTGGTTTAATGTAATTACTTGCTTGACTAATGATACCGTCGATTGTTTGATTTAAAACTGGAATTTCTACTTCCACTGATCTACCTTTTGCAATCGCTGTAATATATGTTTCAGGAACGTCAGACTCAACAAACATCTGATTCATATTAATTAATCGCATAACACCCATCTGACCTGGTCCAACTACGTTTCCTTCATCGATCATAATCTCATCCACTATTCCTGAAAAAGGAGCTCTAATTTGGGTTTTCTCCAATTGTGACTTCAACTGAGAAACAGATTTCTGCTGCGCTTCATAATTTGCTTTCGCTTGAAGGAACTGCATCTCAGATCCAATTTTCTGATCCCACAAACGCTTCTGACGATCAAAAGTCGTTCGAGATAAATCAGCTTGAATTTCCATTTGATTCACTTGTTGAGCTAAACCACCATCCTCAATAGTCGCCAATAGCTGACCACTACTTACTTGCTGTCCTTCTTTTACCAATACTTTAGTTAATACTCCAGCATATTCTGGAAACAATACTATATTCTGCTTCGTATCAATACTTCCTTGAACTTCTACATAATGTTTAAACTCTTCAGATTTTACAGTGTAAACTGAAACCAACGGTCTCACTTTGTGGCTATCAAGTAATGAAATAGCAGTTCCTAATTTCTCAATTTGGCCTGCTAATTCGTGCTCTTGAGTAATTAATTCGTTGTGTTTCTCCTTCAACTCTACTAAATCATTGTTCTCTATAATCTCATCAACAGATTTTCCTTGCTGAGCTCCGCCACATGACGCTAAAGTTGCACTTATAATGAATGCCCCGATTAATTGTTTTGTCTTCATTTTCTTAATAGTTATTTAACGCCTTATCTAATTTAGATTTCGCTGATATAAGTTGTAAAATTGAATTGAGGTAGTCGCCTTGAGTAGACAACAATTGATTGTTTGCTTGTGTTAATTCTAAGCTAGAAGAAATTCCTTCTTGATATTTGATCTGCTCTTTTGTAAAAATTCGATTGGCCAATTCCATGTTCTCTTTTTGAGAATTGTATTGATCCAATGCATAAGTATAATCTGAACGACTAGTCATTAAACCCATCTTCAAATTTTCAGAAACTTGCTTCTTTGCAATGACTACCTTCTCAAAATCTAACTGAGCTTGTTTTACTTTAGCCAATCGCATTCCACTGCTAAAAATTGGCACAGATAAACTAACACCTACAAATTGAGAATTAAACCAGGGGGCGTCTGAAAAGAAATTAAAGTCGTTACTGTATGAATTTTCTTGAAAACTATAATTGGCAGATAACCTCGGTAAAAAAGTTGACTTTTCTTGCTTCATCAATAACAAAGAAGCTCGTTCTTGGTTTTCAATCATTCTGTAGTCAATGTGTGACTCTATATTAAAGTCAGAAGAAAGCAATCCCTCAGCATCTATTACGTTTACGATTTGATCCAATGGTTCTGTCAATTCGATGGTATTTGCAATTTCAATACCCATTGAAAACTTCAACAGGTTTTTTGAGATCTGAACTTGTCGATCGGCGTTATCAAAAGCACTTTTAGTTTGAGAACGCAACAACCTCAATTGATCATAATCTTGTTCCGCAACGAAGCCATTTTCATACAATGCTTTATTGTCAGAAACGATTTTATCAATATTGGCTAGATTTTCTTCCAAAATTGTCTTGTTTCGTTCAGCAACTAAAACTCCTCCGTAGGCCTGAGTTACTTGGTCTTTAATCTCGATCTCAGATTTTGCTTTATCATTTACCGAAATTTCTTTGTACACCTTGGCAGCTTGTAAACCGACAATATAGCTTCCATCAAAAAGCAATTGGTTCACATTAACAGCAGCATTCATGCTCTGCTTAGTACCAAATACAAGTTCTTGGAAAGTTCCTGGCTGCCCACCAGGAAAAGCATCAGAAGGAACCAACTGTACTGGAAGTTTAATGTTATAATTATAACCTGCTGTTCCTGAAATTTGTGGCAACCCTATTGCTGTGGTTTCCCAAACTTTCTTTTCTGCTTTCTCAACATCCAATATGGCAGAAAGTGTTTGGTAGCTATTTAAAACTGCGTAGTCTTGCGCCTGCTTTAGCGAAAATTGATAAGTCTGTGTGCTATCTTGCGCATTTGCTGTTGCAAACAAGAAAGAAAGCAGAGACAAAGTAATGAGCTTATTCAGCTTCTTCATGGTTCTATGTATTAATTGTCCTCTTTAAATTTTTGTTTTAGGTATTCTCTTCCTTTTCCATTTGCTATTCCTCGAATATGATAGCGCATCAACTCCAAGTGAAGTTCTTGAAAGTTGAATTTTCCCGGGATTGCCAATTGATTAGACATCATTGCTTCTGTCATCACCATAAACGCTTTTGTAATCACCTCAGGATTCAAGTTGTCGCGATACAACCCTTCACTCATGCCTCTTTTCAAGTTCGTCAACATTTTATTGAACACAAACTCTTCTTTATGATTCATTAATACTCGCCAAGCTTGTGGATAATATTTTTGGATGTCAAACATGATAGATGGATGTGCATCTGAAAGTCCTTCGTTCACTTTTCGACCAATTCCCATTAACTCATCAATCGCATTCTCTCCTTCAATGCATTCATTCTCCACTTCGCACTGCACAGTGCTGATTTGGTATTCCATTACTTTCTTTACCAAATCCCTTTTATTCGCGAAAGAAATGTAAAGTGTCTTTTTTGAGATTCCCAACTGGCGAGCAATGTCATCCATTGTAAGGCTCTTAATGCCATACTTTACGAACAAATCGCGGATGTTCTCAAATAGCTTATTTTCAATAGTTGAATTTTTCACGCTGCAAACGTAAGAAACAAAAAATACATTGGAAACGTTTTTTGTAAAAAATGTTTCCAATGTAGCAACATTTAATCTTATTTCACATTTTTTAAGCTTGTATAAAACTGTTTATCCTTGGAATTATGAATCAAAATTTCATCAAAAAAACGTTCCTTTGCGGTTCTATTCGTAGGAATTGAAGCAATTTGAATCTCAATAATTTTTAATCAGATAATTGAATGGCACGTCAAACAGTAAAGGCACTATTAAACAGCACAGAGAAGGACATCGAAGTAAGTATAAGTGCTTGGGTGAGAACAAAAAGAGGAAGTAAGAATGTAGCATTTATTGCTGTAAATGACGGCTCTACTCAGCATAATTTACAAGTTGTTGTTGATTTAGAAAAGATGGGAGAAACAGCAGTAGACAAAGTAACTACTGGTTCTTGTATAAAAGCAATTGGAAAATTAGTTGAGTCTCAAGGTAGCGGTCAAAAATTTGAATTAGAAGCGACAAGTATTGAGGTTTTAGGAGAAGCTGATGCCAATGAATATCCGTTGCAGCCGAAGAAACATTCTTTAGAGTTCTTGAGAGAAAATGCACATTTAAGATTCAGAACAAGTACATTTAGTGCAGTAAGTAGAATTAGACATACCTTAATTTTTGCGGTTCATAATTTCTTTAATAGCCGCGGATTTTATAACATCCATACTCCTATTATAACCGGCTCGGATGCAGAAGGTGCCGGTGAAACGTTCAATGTTTCTACATTGGATAAAAAGAATCCGCCTTTAACAGAAGAAGGTGAAATCGATTATAAAAAAGACTTTTTCGGTAAACTAACCAACCTTACTGTTTCAGGTCAGTTAGAAGCTGAAGCTGCTGCAATGGCTTTAGGAAAAGTATACACTTTTGGACCAACTTTTAGAGCGGAAAATTCAAACACCACTAGGCACTTAGCTGAATTTTGGATGATTGAACCAGAGGTAGCATTCAATGAATTGGAAGACAACATTGATTTGGCGGAAGATTTTATGAAATATTTGATTGCTTATACTTTAGAGAACTGCCACGAAGATTTAGTTTACTTAGAAAATAGAATCATAGAGGATGAAAAAAATAAAAAGGCAGAGGATCGTCAGCCAATGGATTTGATTGAAAAATTAAAGTTCGTGGTAGATAACGATTTTGAGCGTTTGACTTATACAGAAGCCATTGAAATTTTAAGAAACTCTAAACCAAACAAAAAGAAGAAATTCCAGTATCCTGTAGAAGGCTTCGGAACTGATTTGCAATCAGAACACGAAAGATATTTAGTAGAAAAACATTTCAAGAAACCGGTGGTTTTAACTGATTATCCAAAAGAAATCAAAGCGTTTTATATGCGTCAAAACGAAGATGGTAAAACGGTAAGAGCTATGGATATTTTATTCCCAGGAATTGGAGAAATGGTTGGAGGATCTCAACGTGAGGAGCGGTTAGACCTATTGTTGAAGCGAATGGATGAAATGGATATCGAAAAAGATGAGCTTTGGTGGTATTTAGAGTTGCGTAAATTCGGAACTGCTCCACATAGTGGATTTGGATTGGGTTTCGAACGATTGGTACAATTTGTTACTGGAATGGGAAACATTCGTGATGTAATTCCATTTCCGAGAACACCAAAGAGTGCAGAATTTTAATACCGAAAGGAAAAAAAATAGTTACATTTAGTTCCACCTACTCAATCTTTCAATTATGTTAAAGCAGTCGTTACAACAAAATATGCTTCAGAAGCTTTCTCCTCAGCAAATACAGCTGATGAAGTTGCTTCAATTGCCTACTGTTTCATTGGAGCAAAGAATTAAAGAAGAGCTAGAGATTAATCCTGCACTAGACGAAGGCAAGGATAATGACGAAGAGTTCGAAGAAAAAGAAGAAGATTTCGAAGAGAGAGAAGACGCCACTGAAGCACAGGAAGATTTTGATTTTTCGGACTATATGGACGACGATGGAACTCCCGACTATAAATACAATATTTCCAACCACAGTAAAGATGATGAAGATCGACAGATTCCATTAAGTGGTGGAAAAACATTTCACGAACGATTGGAAAATCAATTGTCGTTACAAAATTTGAACGAAGCCGAATTCCAAATCGGGCAGCACCTTATTGGTAGTTTAGACGATTCAGGCTATTTGAGAAGAGAGTTATCTGCCATTGAGGATGATCTGGCTTTTACTCAAAACATAATGACCACAGAAGATGAACTGATGAAGGTTCTTCGTATTATTCAGCAATTGGATCCGGCTGGTGTGGGAGCTCGTGATCTGCAAGAATGTTTGCTAATTCAAATTCATCGAAAAGACAGAAACAAGCTTTCCATCGTTTTTGCTACTCATATTTTAGAGGAGTATTTTGATGAATTTACCAAGAAGCATTACGAGAAAATAAAGAAGAATGTCGAAATTTCTGATGAGGATTTAAAATCTGCTATTGATGAGATTTTAAGGTTGAATCCCAAGCCGGGCAACTCTATGAACGAATCTGTTAAAAATGTACAGGTAGTCGTTCCTGATTTTAATATGACCTTAAAAGATGGTGAAATTGAAATTTCGTTAAACGGAAGAAATGCCCCAGAACTGAAAGTAAGCCGTGAGTATAAAAACATGATGAAGGCTTATTCTGAATCCAAAAAAACGGATAAATCTCAGAAGGAAGCGTTGATGTTTGTGAAGCAAAAGTTGGACAGTGCCAAATGGTTTATTGATGCGATTAAACAGCGTCAAGGAACATTAATCAACACCATGGAAGCGATAGCCGCATACCAAAAAGCTTACTTTTTAGATGGAGATGAAACCAACCTTCGTCCAATGATTCTGAAAGATATCGCCGACATTGTTCATTTAGATATTTCTACCGTTTCAAGAGTCGTGAATAGTAAATATGTGAATACTCCTTACGGTACGTTTTTATTGAAATCGTTCTTTTCAGAATCACTATCTACGGACAGTGGAGAGGAAGTAAGCACAAGAGAAGTGAAGAAAATATTGCAAGATTTTGTTGCTGCCGAGAATAAAAAGAAGCCAATTACGGATGAAAAACTTTCTCAACTATTAAGAGATAAGGGCTACAACATTGCCAGAAGGACAGTTGCAAAATACCGTGAACAATTAGGCATTTCAGTTGCTAGATTAAGAAAAGAACTCTAATTGATGTCCACAAGACTCGCTATTTTTCTGTCAAAATTATTTCATCCGCTTTTTATGCCTGTGTTGGGCATGGCGGTCATTTTCAGTAGTCCCACATTTTTTAATTACCGTTACCCTTTTCTATTAAAAGCCATTGTTGTCGGCTTTTTATTCCTGAATACATTTATATTTCCTTTAATATTCAGCTTATTACTTAAAAGAAGAGGCACCATCAATAGCCTAGAAATGGAAACGTGCAAAGAAAGAAGGTGGCCCTATTTCTTCACTACAGTAATGTACCTTACATCTGTTTGGCTGTTTGTAAAATTGAATATTTCATCCGTTATTCTGCACTTTACATTGGGGGCAGCCATTTCTATTTTTATCTTGTTTTTAACTTCTTTCATTCAATTTAAAATCAGCGCCCATTTAATGGGATTGGGTGGATTAATCGGGATGATACTAGTTCTTTCGTTAAAAACTCAAGTCGAATTAATTTCAATAATCTCGGTATTTGTTCTGATTAGTGGGTTTGTTGCGATGGCTAGGTTACAACTAAAGGCACATCGACCAGTAGAAATTTACACCGGCTTTTTAGTTGGCTTTTTGATTCAGTTGTATTTTTTGTAGTTGATTTTTAAGCAACAGCTCATTCTCTAAACTCAACATCCTTAAGCCTAACTGACTGAACATAACTATTTGGCATTACGTCAAATATTCTGTCAATCCTGTATTTAGAAAACAGTGTTTTGTCTAATAAGAATTTCCAAATCGTAGGGATAAATTTATCATGGTCATTTAACTCAAATCCATAAATTTCCAGCCAACTTTCGTTTCTCCAGAGTGCTGTTTCAGGATAACACCTTGTACCGCAAAACAAGACACTTATAGCACAGTTACTTTTCCTATTAACAACCTGAACATTAATATCGACTCCTCCACCTGTTGTAAATAGATTTCCTGATTTATCCTTTTCTAAAACTAAAGAATAGGAATCAAGATCTATAAAACTTGAAGAGTCATCAGAGAATATAAAGAATGAATTGAAAATAGATTTGTCTTGTTTTGAGAGGTCAAAATCATACAAATTATATTTCATCTTGCTTTCAGAAACGGTTTGTATCATCTGACCATCATATATATTATGAAATTTTTTCCATTTACCAAATTCATTTTGTTCTTTATGTAGAGTAGTACTTAACACCAAAATTATAGCTAATAGGCAAATTAAATATTTCATCTTAATATGTTTTACAACAATCACAACAACGGATAAAACGCATCTTCAATGTGTTCGATCTCTGTTTTCTTTCCTTCTAATAGAATACTAACAATATCAAACCGAGCTTCTAAATCACAATTAGCTTGCTCTATATAAGCATGTGCTGCTCTAATAATGTTCTTCTGTTTCTTTTTTGTCACAGCATCTTTTGGATTTTCAAAATACCGAGAAGTTCGCGTCTTCACTTCTACAAAAACGATTTCAGTTTTGGTTTTACAGACAATGTCCAACTCCGCTTTTTGGAATGTCCAATTAACCGCTTCAATGGAATAGCCTTTATCCGCCATTAATTTTTGCGCTATTTGTTCTCCGCGCTCCCCGATTTCGTTGTGTTCTGCCAAAAGAGTTCTATTTTTGATTTTAAATTTACAGAAATGAAATCACTCTTCTTTCTTTTATTTCTAATCAACAGTTTGATTACAATCGGTCAAGAAGATTTTCGTGGTAAAATCTCATGGAAGATAGAGCGTGGAAAAGAGACTTTCTATCGCGAAGTGTATGTAAAAAATGACAGTATAAAAATAGAAGAATGGAATAAATTGACACCGAGAAACAAGAGTATTATTATTCTTGATTTGAAAGCTGGAAATGCCAACATTCTCAGTAATGAACGAAAGACCTACCTTGTTATACAACCCCAAAATGAAACCCAAGAAAAAATAGATTTCACTTTCAAAACGGATGAAGAAGTAGATAGTTTAATGAACTTGTCCATTACCAAATGGAGGGTAGATGCTTATAATCTTTCTCGCTCTTCCAGTTATTGGTTTTCTGCGGCAAATTTTATTTTCTACCGTAAAATGCTGGAATTGTTACCTGATAAAAATTTCTTAGAAAAGCAGTTTTTGCAGCTTCCCATTTCACAAGAAGTGATGCCCATTAAAGCCGAATATTTCAACATCAACAAATCACAAATCACCTCAATGGAAGTTATTCAAATTGAAAATAGCACACTTCCTGATTTGACTTTTAAAATACCTAAAGGTTACCGAGCCTTCTAAAATTGTAACGAAGATCCACTTTTACCAACGTTTAATCGACACTTTCTTCCAAAGTAGATTGCTTTATTCGGATCGCAATGTCCCGCCTGAAAATTGTAAGCAACCGGAATGTCCAAATCAGACACCCGATTTTTTATAATCTCCAAAGCCGTTTGCCCGTAAGGAATCGCATTGTCATTCATATCCGACATTCCGCCAACAATAATTCCTTTCAATCCTGATAGAAAGCCTGACTTTTTCAGGTTCATCATCATGCGATCAATGTGGTAGAGGTATTCATCTAAATCTTCTATGAACAAAATCTTACCTTTAGTATTTACAGCAGAATTAGTCCCACTCAGACTGTATAGAATAGATAAATTCCCGCCAATTAATTCTCCTTCACATTCTCCCAATTGATTGAATTCATGCGACTCAAACTCATACCCTTTCAATTGTCCAAATAGCGCTTGTTTTAAGGTTTTTGTCGATTCATTTTCGGAACCATCTTTTGGAAAATTAATGGGCATAATTCCATGAATGGTTTCTACTCCCACATTTTGATGAACATGACAGTGTAAAGTAGTGACATCGCTATAGCCAATCACCCATTTAGGATTGGATTTGAACTTCGTAAAGTCTAACTGATCGACAATTTGAACCGTTCCATATCCTCCTCTCGCACACAAAATAGCGTGAATAATCCCATCGTCTAAAAATGCTTGCAGACTTTCTGTTCGTTGCGCTTCCGATCCAGCAAATTGATTGTCTTCCGCAAACAAGTGTTTAGAAAACTTCACATTCAACCCCCAACTTTCTAATAAACTAACAGCTGGTTGCAACTCTTCCAATGAAATTTTTCGTGCTGTAGACACAATCCCTACTGTATTTCCTGATGTAAGATAAGGTGGTTGTATCATTTGAAGTTGTGATTTTTTTGCTAAAATAGTAAGGTTTTCTTGAAGTCAAAGATAATAATGAATAGAACCAAAGTTTTCTACTTCCTCGTTTTAAAGTGCAATAGGGATAACTTATCTTTGCACTCTATTATAAAAAAGACACATTGGAAAAGCCGAAAAAACATCTAATTACAGCAGCATTACCCTACGCAAATGGACCATTACACATCGGGCACATTGCAGGAGCTTACCTTCCTTCAGATATCTACACTCGATTTTTGAAACTGAAAGGAGAAGATGCGGTATTGATTTGCGGATCAGATGAACATGGGGCTGCCATCACTATTCGAGCTAAGAAGGAAGGAATATCTCCTCAAGAAATTGTAGACAAATACCACGATATCAATAAAAAAGCTTTCCATGATTTGGGAATCAATTTTGACATATACCACAGAACAAGCTCTGAGTTGCACAAAGAAACTGCCCAAGATTTTTTCAAAGTGTTGGACAACAAAGGAAGCTTTACCAAGCAAACCAATCTTCAATATTTTGACGAAACTGCACAGCAATTTTTAGCGGATCGATACATAATAGGAACCTGTCCAAACTGTAGTTTCACCAATGCTTATGGCGATCAGTGTGAAAGCTGTGGGTCGACTTTGAATCCTGAAGATTTGATTGATCCAAAATCTACTTTAAGTGGTGATAAACCAGTTAAAAAAGAAACAACACATTGGTTTTTGCCAATGAATCAGCACGAAGCATGGTTAAAAGAATGGATTGAACAAGGTACATTAGATGGTCAACCACACCACGATCCAAAAACTTGGAGAAACCAAGTGATTGGCCAATGCAAATCATGGATAGATAATGGATTGCAACCAAGAGCAATGACCCGTGATTTAGATTGGGGAGTAAAAGTTCCTGTAGAAGGTGGCGAAGGAAAGGTGCTTTATGTATGGTTAGATGCTCCAATTGGTTACATCTCTGCAACTAAACAATGGGCAACAGACAACAACAAAAACTGGGAAGATTATTGGAAAGATGAAACCACTCAAATGGTTCACTTTATCGGAAAAGACAACATCGTGTTTCACTGTATTATTTTCCCAATTTTATTAAAAGAACACGGTGGATTTAATCTACCAATCAACGTTCCGGCCAACGAATTCTTAAACTTAGAAGGTGGAAAACTATCTACTTCAAGAGATTGGGCAGTTTGGGTACATGAATATTTAGAAGATTTCGCAGGCAAAGAAGATGTCTTGCGTTATGTGTTGTGCAGCATTGCTCCAGAAACCAAAGACAGCGAATTTACTTGGAACGATTTTCAAGCTAGAAATAACGGTGAATTAGTAGCCATTTTTGGAAACTTTATTAATAGAGCGGTTGTATTAACGCATAAGTATTATGAAGGAATAGTTCCCGAAATCGCTAATGATGCAAGTAAATATAATGATGTATTTACTCAGCTAAATACTTTAGTAGAATCTGTTAACACTAAACTTTCAGCGTTTCAATTTCGAGATGCACAAAATGAAGCAATGGCAATCGCCCGTTTAGGGAATAAATTCTTAGCTGAAACTGAGCCTTGGAAGTTGATTAAAACTGATGAAAATGAAGTGAAAACGATTTTAAATATAGCACTTCAAATTGCTGCTAATTTGAGTATCATTTTCGAACCATTTTTACCATTTACTTCTAAAAAATTGCAAGACATTTTAAATATTCCACCTCTAGGTTGGAATCACTTAGGAGCTGATAATTTATTAATTGCTGGTCACCAATTGAATCCTGCAACATTGTTGTTTGACAAAATAGAAGACGACATCGTAAATGCTCAAATTGAAAAGCTGAAACTAAAAAAAGCAGCAAAAGAAGCTGAAAACAAACAGGTAACTCCTGCTAAAGAAACCATCAGTTTCGAAGATTTTTCTAAAATTGATATCCGTGTTGGGAAAATTATTGAGGCCGTAAAAGTAGCCAAAACCAAAAAGCTTTTAAAACTAAAAGTAGATACTGGAATTGATGTTCGCACCGTAGTTTCTGGAATCGCTGAATCTTATTCACCAGAAGAAGTGGTGGGCAAACAAGTTTCAATTCTAATAAATCTAGCGCCTCGAGCCATTAAAGGTATTGAAAGTGAAGGAATGATTTTAATGGCAGAAGATGCGAATGGAAAATTGAGTTTTATATCTCCAGACAAAACAGATCTTATAGGAAGCGAAGTCAAATAATCAAAAAATTTGTTTTCAATTGGAAATGTTTTATCATTATACCCTGAATTAAAGGATAATGATAAAGGGTTTACTATTTCTGATTTGTATTTTATCTCTCCAGTCACATTGTTTTTCTCAATGTGATTCTGTTTCGATTCAAACAAATGCGCAATCAATTGCTAGTATTTGCAATACTGCAAATGGCTCCGTTATAATATCTGGAACTAGTGGCGGCACCGCTCCCTATTTATGGGCGTTAAACGATACTAACTTTAGTACAACTAATCGATTCAACAATTTAACACCCGGTGCTTATCTAATACTTACCCGAGATAGTGCAGGATGCATAGACACCAATACTATTCTAATTGAAAACCGACCTCTAAGAAATGAATTTGGAATCGGCAACGCATTTAGCCCCAACGACGATGGAATAAACGATGAGTTGCGCATCACAATCACAAACAATATTGTTGCTGCCGAAATTGTATTCATCAATCAATATGGGCAGCGTGTATTCAAGTCCACGTCCACTGATGCTTTACAAACATGGGATGGGATTCACAACGGCCTGCCTCTTCCGGAAGGAACCTATTTTTATTTAGTTACCGCTAGCACGCTCTGCGAAAAGGGTGCTTTCTCAGGATATATAACCCTTTTGCGATGAGAAAATGGTTCATAATATGCTTTTCCTTTTTGATCTATCAATCGTCAAGTTCACAACAAATTGCGACGTTTAGTAATTACATTTTAGATCCATTTTCATTAAATCCAGCTTTGGCTGGATTGCAAAATTGCTTTGACATGAAAATAGGAAGAAGAGTTCAATGGACAGATCTTTACGGTGCACCAGAAGTTAATTATTTTAGTATCAATTTTATGCTCAATAAGAGTGAGCGAAACAGTTTCACAAAACAAGGTTTAGGGCTATATTTTCAAAATCAATCTGTAGGAATCTTTAATACCAACTACTTAAAACTAGCCTACGCCTATCACCTGAGATTGTGGAAACGATACAAAATGTCAGTCGGAATTTTTGGAGGAATTCAACAAATGGGATTATCTGATGCTTCGTTTTTAAATAATCAAGACCCGGCTTATAAAAGTGATAAAGCTCTTGTTGTACCCGAAGTCTCCCCTGGTATATTTTTATACACCAAAAAGTCGGGAATAGGAATTTCACTTTTTCAAGCTTACCCAAAAGACTTAGGAAAAATTGGGGATAAGGCTCGACTTCGGCAGCATCTGTTTGCCACTTTCTATCATAAAATTAGCTATGGTTATTGGAATTTCATGCCTTCCACCTTAGTTCGGTTGAATCCTTATTTAAGCCCTTCTGCAGACATTAATTTTCTTGCAGATTATGATAATGTGATTGCTTTCGGAGCAGGTATTAGAACATTTAGATCCTTTCAAGCAAATATTAATATCAAAGTTTTGGATAAAATTCGCATAGGATACACCTACGAAACCCCATTCCTACAAAACAGTCAACAATTGGGTCCCACTCATGAAATTATTGTAGGTTTTGGCAATTGTTTTAAAAATGGACCTAAACCAAAATTTATTTGTCCAGTATTTGAATAGTGAGCCAACCTTCGACTTCTTTTCAACGTTTTAGTGTTACAAAAAGAAGTTAGAAATAGTTTAGTATCAACTCTCTAATTTCTATATATTTGTTATATAATGTTAAACAGCGAATCCTCAATTAATTGTACGTTAATCGAATGATTATGAAGGATTTGTCTTGCATTTACTTTTATTCCAAGCAAACACTTTGACAAGTTATGAAAAGATATTATTCCATTCTATCTACCCTACTGACCCTTTTTATTCTTTCTAATGTAATATTTTCAACAAATTTGTTTGCGGCAAACGCTTCAAAGAATAATATATTAATTGAAGATTGGTCGTTTGAGAATAGCTTGATTCTAAAAAATCATCCACCTTCGTTGGACTTTTCAACGAAAATAACTGCCAATTTAAAATCTACACCAAATGCTTTTGCGATTCGTGTAATTGGAGCAGACATTGGGACAAAAAATCCTACTTGTAATGGAGCAAATGATGGAAAAGCTTGGGTTAATTCCATTACCATTTTTGCAGGTAGCCCTGGTCCATTTACATACACTTGGACACTTTTAGGAGCAACTGTCGCAACAGGCGATACTGCTAGAAATTTAGGTGGAGGATCTTATATTCTAAGAGTATTTGATGCCAACGACAACACTACATTCAGTAAAGGTTTTACAATTACCAACCCAATTGATTTGGCAGCCAACATGTTCCCAGTTGATGAGAATTGTTTTGGCGCATGCGATGGATTTGCATTTACAAATGCAACTGGTGGAACTCAATTTTCAGGTGGTACTTATAGGTATTTATGGTCTAATGCTGAAACAACTTCTTCGATTTCAAATCTTTGTGTAGGAACTTATTTCGTAACCATAACTGACTCCACGGGTTGTACGGCGGTTGATAACATAACTGTTGGAGGTCCTTCCGTGATTCAACCAAATGCGACAGTAACAACTGTCAAATGTAAAGGAGACAATGATGGCACTGCAACTTCTAATCCAAGTGGAGGTGTACCAAACTATACCTTCCTTTGGTCTAATGCTGCAACAACAGCCACAATTTCAGGCCTGGCTCCAGGAAATTATACGGTAACAGTAACCGATAATACTACATGTACTAAAACACAAACTGTGACAATCACAGAACCTGCAACCTTATTGGCAGGCAGTATAACTGTTGTGAACCCTATTTCTTGTGGTGGAAATACAGATGGAATCTTAACGGGAAATGGAACAGGTGGAGTACCTGGATATACCTATGCATGGTCAAATAGCCAAAATTCGAAAACAATAATCAATATTTCAGCAGGGACCTATACGGTTACTGTTACAGACAACAATGGATGTTCTAAAACAGCTTCTACTACTTTAACAAATCCAAGTGCTGTTACAGCAGCAATCACATTACCTGCAACGAATGTAAGCTGTAATGGATTGGCGGATGGTTCAGCAACGGTTGTACCTGGAGGTGGAATAGGCGCTCCTTATACTTTTTTGTGGTCTGATAACCAAACAAATGCTACAGCAACAAACCTAGCTGCGGGAACCTATTCAGTAACTGTTTTTGATGGCAATAGTTGTGAAGGTGTAGATCAGGTAATTATTACAGAGCCTACAACACTAGTTGCATCAATTAAAAATCCTGTTAAACAAGTGTCGTGCTTTGGAGGTTCAGATGGAGCTGCTGAAGCTGAAGGTACTGGAGGAACATTAAATTATAGCTATTTATGGAGCAACGCCACAACTACTGCTCTCAATAATGGATTAGCTCAAGGAACTTACACTGTAACAATCACTGACAATAATGGTTGTACTGCGACAGCACAAACTACAATAACTCAACCAACACAAGTAGCGGTTACGATTTCAAAAACTAATGACATTACTTGTAATGGAGGCAATCAAGGAGCATTATTAGCTGTTGGTGCGGATGGAACACCCGGTTATAATTTTTCTTGGAGTAACGCTGTAAATACCGCAGCAAACACTGGATTAACCCAAGGAACTTATACTGTTACAATCACTGACTCTAAACTATGTACTTCTACTGCTCAATTCATTCTAGGAGAACCAACTGTAGTTTCTGCAGCAATTAACACCTTTAACAATCCATTATGTAATGGCCAAAGTACTGGTTCAGCTACAGTAACACCAGGTGGAGGGACGCCAGGTTATACTTATTTATGGAGCAATACTGCAACGACTCAAACTATAAATGGATTGTCATCTGGAACATATACAGTTACTGTGAACGATGCCAATAGTTGTCCGGCAACTACTCAGATAACTTTAATTGACTTAAGTACAGTTACAGCAGCAGTAAATTTACCGGCAACAAATGTATCTTGTTTTGGGGGTAATAATGGTGCAGCTACCGTTACACCTGGAGGTGGAGCAGGTGGCTATACCTACTTGTGGTCTGACAATCAAACGAACCAGACTGCCACTGGTCTTTTTGCAGGTAATTACACCATTACGGTAAGTGATGCAAATGGATGTACTGCAACTGACCAAGTATCAATTTCAGAACCTACAGCCCTTATCGCATCAATTAAAAACCCTGTGAAACAGATTTCATGTTTTGGTGGATCCAATGGAGAAGCTGAAGCAGAAGGAAGTGGTGGAACATTAAACTATTCATATCTATGGAGTAATACCACTACGACCGCCATAAATTCAGGATTAACACCAGGAACATACACTGTAACTATTACAGATGCAAATAGTTGTACTGCTACAGCTCAGACAACAATTACTCAGCCTTCGCAAGTAGGAGTTACCATTACACAAACAAACAATGTTTTATGTAACGGTGGTAATCAAGGAGCATTATTGGCAACAGGAACAAATGGAACACCGGGTTATAATTATTCTTGGAGTAACGCTGTAAATACAGCAGCAAATAGTGGCTTAAGTATTGGCACTTATACCGTAACAGTAACTGATGCAAACTTATGTACAGCTACCAATTCATTCATCATTGGTGAACCTACCGCGATTTCTGCTGCCATCAACACATTTAATAACCCTTTATGTAGTGGTCAATCTACTGGTGCTGCTACTGTAACTCCAGGTGGAGGAACTCCAGGTTATACTTATTTATGGAGCAATACTGCCACTACTCAAACAATAAATGGATTATCATCAGGAACTTATACAGTTACTGTAAACGATGCTAATAGCTGTTCTGCAATTACTCAAATCACATTAACCGACTTAAGTACAGTCACTGCAAATATGAATTTACCGGCAACCAATGTATCTTGTTTTGGAGGAAACAATGGTGCAGCTACAGTTACTCCAGGTGGAGGCGCAGGAGGTTATTCATATTTATGGTCTGACAATCAAACCAACCAAACTGCAAATAATTTACTTGCCGGAACTTATACAGTGACGATTAGTGATTTGAATGGATGTACTGCCTCAGATCAAGTTGTCATTACTGAACCAACTTTATTAACTGTAAATATCCCAACTTCTTCAAATGTTAGTTGTAATGGATTAACTAATGGTAGTGCAACAGCAGTTCCTAATGGCGGAGGGACTGGTACTCCAACTTATTTATGGAGTAATGCTGCTACTACCGCTACCATAAATGGTCTGGCCGCAGGGACATATACCGTTACCATTTCAGATGACAATAGTTGTACGGCTACTGATCAAATTATTATTACTTCTCCACCATCATTGTCAATTGCAATTTCATCACGTGTTAATGTATTGTGTAAGGGTAATAACACAGGATCATTGACAACAACTATCACTAGTCCTGGTTCTCCAGGTTATACCTACATGTGGTCAAATGGTCAGACCACACAAAATGCTATCAATTTAATTGCTGCTAATTATACTGTTACAGTAACAGATGCAAATATGTGTACGGCTACAGCAACTAGATCAATTACAGAACCTACAAATGCCCTAACAGGGATTATCAGTGGAACGAATGCGACCTGTAATGGATTTGCTGATGGAAGTGCAAATATTGTAGCTTCAGGTGGAACAGTTGCTGGTAACTACAATTATTTGTGGTCGAACAATGCTACTTCTTCTGCCATCACCAATTTATTTGCAGGAACTTATACAGTAACAGTTACAGATGACAATGCGTGCACATTTATTGACCAAGTAGTTATTAGTCAGAATACTGTAATCACAACAACAACGACAAGAACCAACATCAATTGTTTTGGTGACTCAACAGGAACGGCATCGGTTACTGCTTTGCCTGCAAACCCTAATTACACTTATTTATGGTCGAACAGTAAAACAACAGCAAATGTAACTACACTGCCTGCAGGAAAATTTTATGTTACCGTAACAGATCCTCTTGGATGTTTTGCAATTGACTCAGTAACGATCACTCAAAAAGATAGCATCCGATTTAACATAACAAAATTTGATGCTACTTGTAATGCATCAACTGACGGCATTGCTCAAGTACTAGGAGTTACCGGAGGAACCCCAGGCTATACTTACGCTTGGAAAACTGGCTCATTAACTGGCCCAACGTTCTCTACATTTAGTACTATTCTAAACGTTCCAGCCAACAGATATTATATCATAGTTTCTGATGTAAATGGTTGTTCAAGCAGTGATAGCGTAGACATTTTACCATCAAATCCAATCAATTTATTAATTTCTGATACAACCCATGTTAGTTGTAATACAGGAGCTGATGGTGGTGCTGTAGTTGTAGCTGCAAATGGCGCCGGTGGACCTTATACCTACTTATGGAATAACAATCAAACATCAGATACTTTAAAAAATGTAATTGCTGGAACATACACAGTAACAGTAACGGATATAAGTACATGTACAGGCTCTATCTCCATTTTAATAACAGAACCAACGGCAATAGTTACTACAATGGCCGCAGATAGTGTGTCTTGTAATGGTTTGGCTGACGGATCTGCAACAGTTACTACAATTGGAGGAACACCAAATCCAACCCCCCCAAACTATACTTTCTTATGGTCGAATGCTGCTACAACTTCTACCATTACAGGATTAACAGCCGCTCAATATTTTGTTACAGTTACAGATGGAAATGGTTGTACTAAAAAAGACTCAGTAGATGTAGAAGAACCAGTAATTCTTTCGGCAACAATAGCTCAAACACCTGCACTTTGTAAGGATAGCGCCGATGGGTCTGCAACAGTAAACGCAACTGGGGGAACCTCAAGTTACACTTATTTATGGAGCAATGCAGGAACAAATCAAACCGAAAATGGACTTTTAGCAGGGATTTATACAGTTACAGTAACAGATAAAAACGGTTGTACCACCTCAGCAACTGCAACTGTAGGAGAGCCTGCCACATCAGTATCTTCTATAGCAACAATTACTAACGCAACATGCAGTGGAAAAGCAGATGGATCTGCAACTATTACTGCTTCTGGTGGAACTCCAAGTGCAATTGCTCCTGGATACACTTTCTTATGGTCGACAACTGCGACGACACAAACAATAACCGGACTTACAGCAGGAAATTATTTTGTAACCATCACAGATGGAAATGGATGTGTTAAACTAGATACTGCAAGAGTATTAGATGGAATTACTATTTTCGTTTCAGTGGATTCATTAAAGATGGTGAATTGTAATGGTGGGAATGACGGTCATATTGAAGTATCAGGAATAAATGGAACTCTTCCATATACTTATGCTTGGACCAATTCAACCTCTACCACAGGCATTGCTACTAACCTAGCCGCGAACTCATATACTGTAACAATTACAGATAACAATGGTTGTTTCAAAGACACCACATTCATCATTACTGAGCCTCTAAATGCATTAACTACAGTGATGACAAGTGACAGCGTTAGCTGTTCTAGTTTAGCTGATGGAACTGCTACTGTAACTGCTAGCGGAGGAACTCCAAACTATACCTATTTGTGGTCGAATACTGCCACAACTTCTACAGTAACAGGTTTAACAGCTGCTCAATATTTTGTAACTGTAACAGATAATAACGGTTGTACTAAAAAGGATTCCATTGACGTAGAGGAGCCTTTAATTCTCGGAGCTACTATAGTGCAAACACCTGCACTTTGTAAAGACAGTGCAGATGGTTCGGTTACTGTTACCGCAACAGGTGGTACTACTAGTTACACTTATTTATGGAGTAATGCAGGAACCAACCAAACCGAAAATGGACTAATCGCTGGAAATTATACTGTTACTGTTACCGATAAAAATGGATGTACTATTTCTACAACAACAACTGTTGGAGAACCTGCAACATCAATATCATCTATAGTTACAACTACAAATGCTACATGTAGCGGAAAAACAGACGGAACAGCAACAGTAACACCATCAGGCGGAACTCCTAGTGCAGTAGCTCCGGGATATACCTTCTTATGGTCGACCACTGCAACTACACAAACAATAACTGGACTTACAGCTGGAAGTTATTTCGTAACCATTACCGATGGAAACGGTTGTATCAGACTAGATACCGCAAGAGTATTAGACGGCGTTACTATTTCGGTTTCAGTTGATTCATTAAAAATGATCAATTGTAATGGTGGAAATGACGGTCATATTGAGGTTTCAGGTAAAGGTGGAGCACAACCTTATACCTACTTATGGAATAATGCAGTTACCACTAATGTAAATGCCAACTTAATAGCTGGTGCCTATACGGTAACCATCACAGACGATAATGGATGTTTTAAAGACACTACCATTAACATTACTGAACCAAATCCAATAGTAATTGCAGGAGCAATTATCAACACAAGTTGTAATGGATCAGCTGACGGAGAAATTGCTGCAACTGCTTCAGGTGGTATTCCTCCGTTTACCTATTTATGGTCAAATGCTCAAACGAATGCCACTATTACTAATTTAACCGCAGGTAATTATACCGTTACAGTTACTGACGATAGTTTGTGTACACAAAGTAGAACATTCACTATTAGCCCTCAATCAGGTTTCACTTTTATAGATTCTGTTACAAACAACAATTGCTTTGGAGATTGCAATGGATCAATAGAAATATTCAATCTTGCCGGAGGAACTGCGCCATATACTTATACTTGGAATCCGATTCCTGCAAACGGTCAAGGCAATACAACAGCCACAGGGTTATGTGCTGGTTCATATAGCCTTACTATTTCTGATGCAAATGGCTGTGATACAAATTTAACTTACACCATAACAGAACCTACTATAATAACTAGTATTACTGCAACTACTGATGCAACATGTAGTGGATTTGCAGATGGAACTGCTACGGTTACTCCAAATGGAGGAACACCAAGAGTAATTGCTCCAGGTTACACATACCTGTGGTCAAATAGTGCCACCACTCAGTCAATAACTGGTCTTTCTTCTGGACAATACTTAGTGACTATTACGGATAGTTTAGGATGTATAAAACGTGATACTGCAATTGTTCTAGATGGAATTTCAATATTTGCTTCTTTAGATTCAATTAAGATGAATAAGTGCAATGGAGATAATTCTGGATATATCGAAGTTTCGGGCATTGGCGGTACTGGTCCTTATACTTATGCTTGGACTAACACTAATTCTACTATAGGAATAGCAAGCAACCTAGCTGCTAATTCGTATACTGTTACAATTACTGATGATAATGGATGCTTTAAAGACACCACGATTATTATTACAGAACCAAACCCAATCCTTATAGCAGGCACAATAACCAATACAAGTTGTAATGGAACTGCTGATGGAGCTATTGCTGCAAACGCTTCAGGTGGGACTCCACCGTTTACGTATTTATGGTCAACTGCTCAAACGAATTCTACCATCACTAATTTAACCGCAGGTAGCTATACTGTTACAGTAACGGACGATAGTTTGTGTACACAAAGCAGAACATTCAACATTACTCCTCAATCCAGTTTCACTTTTATAGACTCAGTAACCAATAACAATTGCTTTGGTGATTGCAATGGATCGATTGAAATATTCAATCTTGCAGGAGGAACAGCTCCATATACTTATACTTGGAGTCCAATCCCTCCAAATGGTCAAGGAAATAGTGATGCTACAGGATTATGTGACGGAACATACGATTTAACCATCTCAGATGCCAACGGATGTGATACTTCCTTAAGTTACACATTAGTTTCTCCAACTGATATTGTAGTAACTACATCCTCGACAAACTCAGATTGTTTAGTATGTAATGGAACTGCCACTGCTTCACCAAGTGGAGGAACTTCAGGATATACCTATAATTGGTTGGATGCATCATTTAACCCAATCGGGCAAACAGGAATCACTGCAAATAATTTGTGTGCAGGTGTATTCAATGTAGTAACTAGAGATGCATTTGGCTGTTTAGATACCGCTTCAGTAATTGTGGCAAACAACAATGCACCAGTTATAGCCGCCACTGCAACTGATGTATCTTGTTTTGGATCTACTGACGGTACAGCAACAGTAACAGGACCATGTATGCCAGGTGTAGGTTGCACTGTTGTGTGGTTAAATAATTCAGGAGTACCAATTGGCCAAACAACTGCAACTGCGACTAATTTAGCAGCAGGAGTTTATATAGTAGAAGTTACTTCTGTAACTGTGAATGGTTGTAAAGCTTATGATACCGTTACTGTAGGAACTCCAACGCAGATTATTGCAAATCCAGGTTCTACACCTGTAAGTTGTGCTGCCACAACAGTCTGTGATGCAACTGCTTTTGTAGCTCCAACAGGTGGAAGTAGCCCATATACCTACTTATGGTCAACTACAGCTACAACAGATACTATTAAAAATCTTTGTGTTGGTCCTTATACTGTAACCATAACGGATAATAGTAATTGTTCAATCACTACTACTATTAATGTAGTGTTAGGCGGATCGTACACTGTTACAATGACTACCACTCCTGAGTCTTGTAGAAATTCATGTGATGGAACAGCAGCCGTTTCAATACCAGCAGCATCATTCAATCCACCTTATTCATATAACTGGAGCCCTGTTCCATCAGGACAACAAGGAAATGCGACATTAAATGGATTGTGTAATGGTGTTTATAATGTAACTGTGACTGATGGTTCTGGATGTACCTTCACAGCAAGCAATGCAGTCAATACTCAAAATTCTATCGTTCCAAATGATAACTTTACCAATGTAAGTTGCGGAGCTACAAATGATGGAACTGCTACTGTTAATCCAACCGGAGGATCTGGAACTTACATTTATACTTGGACACCTATTCCTGCAAACGGTCAAGGAAATAACACAGCTACCGGATTATCAGCAGGCCCAATTGAAGTATTAATAGAAGATCAAATAAATGGCTGTGATACTATAGTTCAGTTTAATATCAATAATTCAATTAAAATAACACCAAACGAAACGGTTACCATGGCCAATTGTAATGGAGTTTGTGATGGAAGAATTTCATTAGCTCCAACAGGTGGTAATGGTTCTGCATACACTTACACTTGGACACCAGTGCCGCCAAATGGCCAAGGAACTCCTAATGCGAATGGACTTTGCGCAGGCATATACTCTGTAATCATTTCTGATAATGGGGGATGTGATACTACTTTATCGATTACAATTACAGAACCATTAGCTATTGTTTCCGGAATTTCAAAATTAGATGCAACGTGTAATGGCACTTGCGATGGACAAGCGTCTGTGAATCCAACAAATGGTGTAGCTCCTTATAGTTATTTGTGGTCAAATAATTTAACTACCGATACTATTAAAAATATTTGTGCCGGAATTTATACCGTTACAATCACGGATGATAATGGTTGTGCAATTACTGATCAAGTGACAATAACTGAGAATTCAGCTATTTTAGCTACTACTAGTTTCACTCCTAGTACATGTGATGTATGTAATGGTACGGCTACAGTAAATCCGACAGGAGCTGGACCATTCACATTTGAATGGTTTGATAACTTAGGTGCACCTCTAGGAATAACATCTCTATCAATTATTAACCGATGTGCTGCGATTTATTCTGTAGAAGTTACTGATCAATCAACAAATTGTAAGAATCTATTTTTCATCCCTATTAGTGATTTTGGTGGTGAAACAGTAGCAATGAGTTCTACAAGTGAATCTTGTATTGGAGCCTGTGACGGAACTGCAACTGCTACTTTTACATGTTCTAGTCCAGTTTGTACTGTTGAGTGGTTTGATGGAGCAACTGGTTTAACAATCAATCAAACAACAATTACTGCAACAAACCTTTGTGCAGGAAACTATTTCGCTCAAGTTTCTAACGGATTCCAATGTGTAACAATAGAACCTGTTACAGTTGGATCTCCAAATGCATTAAACGTAACAGCTACCTCAACTGATGCTTCTTGTGCAAATAGTTGCGATGGAACTGCCACAGCAACTGCAACAGGTGGAACGGCGCCTTATAGATATATTTGGTCTCCAGCTCCGGGTTCTGGACAAGGAACAGCCAATGCAGGTGGACTTTGTGTTGGAACATACACGGTACAAATTTTTGATGATAACGGTTGTGATCTTTCCACAACAGTAAATATTGGATCACCGCAAGCAGTTTCTGTATCCTTTACCTCTATTGATCCTGACTGTGGACTATCGAACGGTAGCATTACTGCCAATATTAATGGAGGTTCTAGTCCATATACATTACAGTGGTTAGATGGAACCAATACATTGTTAGTTGGTCAAACTAATCCACTTATTAGTGGCCTATCAGCAGGAAACTATACACTAAGAGTTCGAGACAATTCAAGTTGTGAAGACTTCTTCACTTTTGGTTTATCGAATACAAATGGACCTACTATCACATTAGATTCTACAACCAATGTATCTTGTTTTGGAGTAAATGATGGAGAATTATTTATTACTGCAACAGGTGGAACAGCACCATACAATTTCTTATGGTCACCAAATGGGTTGACATTCGAAGATATTTCTAACTTAAATGCAGGTTCATATACCGTAAGGGTTACAGATGCCAATGGGTGTATTTCTTTTGAAACTTATACTGTTACTTCTCCACAACAATTAACCGCAAGCTTTGCAACAACTGATGCTGCTTGTGGAGTTTGCGATGGAATAGCTGAAGTTGTAATGTCAGGTGGAACAGCACCATATACCTACAACTGGAGTTCAGGTGCTACAAGTGCGAAAGCAGAGAATCTTTGTGCAGGTATATATGTATTGAATGTTGTTGATGCCAAAGGCTGTTCTGAAACATTCAACATTAATGTAAATAATGCAGGTGGTCCAACCAATGAGATAGTAAGTGTAACTGATGCAACTTGTAGAAATACATGTGATGGAACAGCTACGATCACTCCAATTGGAGGAACAGCTCCTTACACTTTCTTCTGGCCACACAATACCTCCACAGCAAACACGCTTAATAATTTATGTGCAGGTTCTTACTTTGTACAAATAATGGATGCGAATGGTTGCATGCGAGTTGCCAATGTAATTGTTGATGAGCCTGATGAGTTGATTCTAAACAGTACAATTACTCCTGCGACATGTAATAACTTCCCTTGTGATGGTTCAATTCTATTGAATGTAACAGGCGGAACGGCTCCATATACTTACAATTGGGGACCAATAACATTACCCAATTCAAATTTTGTGGATGGACTTTGTGCGGGTAGTTATACTGTAGATATTTTGGATGCAAGTGGCTGTACACAAACATTTACATTCGTAGTATCAAACACCGGTGTAACTATTAATCCTGCACCAACAGCAACAGATGCTAGTTGCTTTGGAAGTTGTGATGGAACATTAGCCGCAAACATTACATCTGCTCTAGTCGATTATCAATGGTTTGATGCTAATAACTCAGCGGTGGCAGCAATTAATACAGATGCTTCAGGTCTATGCCCTGGAATATACACATTGGAATTAACTTCCATTCCAGATGGCTGTAAGTACTACGAAACATTAGAGATTAAAGAACCAAACAGATTAATACTGACTCAACCAGTTGTTAAAAACATGAACTGTGCTACTGATTGTGATGGTCAAATCTCTGTGAATGCGATTGGCGGAACACTGTCTTATACCTTCTCTTGGAACGATCCGAATAACCAAACAACAAGTGTAGCTTCTAATCTTTGTGTTGGAACCTACAATGTAGTGGTAACTGATCCAAATGGTTGTTCAGCAACCACAGGAGCTTCTATAACTGCTCCTACTCCAATAACGATAGCAGTCGTTGCAAAAACAGATGTAACATGTAGCAGTAATTGTGAGGGAACAGCAGAAATCTCCGTTGCCGGTGGAATTAGTCCTTATTCTGTATCTTGGAGTGGAGGGCAGACCTCAACTATCGTTACAGGTTTGTGCTTTGGTCCTAACTTGGTTACAATAACCGATGCCAATAACTGTGAGTTTATAGATACTGTATTTATTGCAGCTCAAGATACAGTAGTTGCATTGGTAGGGAATGATACCATTATTTGTAACAATGGAACAGTTATACTGAAAGGTGCAACATTAGGAACTGGAGTAACAAATGCAGATTGGTATACTTACCCTGCATTTAATTTATTCACCACTTCGCTTGACACTACTTTTGAGCGTTCATTAGGCCAGTATCAATTTGCATTAATTGCAACCAATGGAATCAGTTGTAACGATACCACCATTAAAACAATTCAAATAGTACCTAGCCCATTAATAGATGCCGGCAGAAACGTTAGAATCTTTAATGAAGAGATCGCTCAAATAAGTATTCTAGGAGAAAGATCAACCTACAAATATTTATGGGTTCCTAGTACAAATTTGAACGATTCAACCATAGCCAACCCAACTTCTGATACCAGAAAGACAATTACTTATACACTATTTGTAACTGACACGAATGGTTGTATTGGAAGCGATTCTATGCAGGTAATTTATCAAGAACCAATTACCTTTCCAACAGGATTTACTCCGAACGGAGATGGAAACAACGATGTTTGGAACTTGTACTTTATAGCAGACTTCCCGAGTACGACTGTTACGATATTCAACCGTTGGGGTGAGAATATATTTGAATCTAATGGTTACACAAAACCATGGGATGGAACCTATAAAGGAGAAGATTTACCTAGTGGAACGTATTATTATATCATTGATTTGAATGATTCTAACTTCGAACCAATGACAGGACCAATTACGATAATTAGATAATTATGAAAAAGTATATCAGTATCATATATTTACTATTCATTGGCGTGACCATTGAGGCATTTGGACAACAAATGCCTCAATTCACCCAATATCAATTGAACGATTTCATTATGAATCCTGCAGTAGCCGGATCGAAACCCTACTTTGAAGCGAAGTCTAACAACAGGTATCAATGGGAAGGTATCACTGATGCTCCTAGAACTTTTACATTAGGTGTAAATGGTCCGCTTAAAAAGGAGAATATGGGAATCGGTGGTTACATTTTTGTTGATGTAACTGGGCCAACAAAAAGAACTGGTTTTAATTTAGCCTATGCCTATCATATACAATTAGGAACAAACATTAAACTTTCATTAGCTGCAAATGCAGGAGTTGTCCAATACACACTAGATGGTTCTGAAATTATTCTTGAAAATTCGAATGACGATGCATTCAATAATAGTTTGCAGTCAACCTTAAAGCCAGATGTTGGTTTTAGTTTCTATTTATATGGTAAGAATTTCTACTTCGGTGGGTCTGCACCTCAACTAGTAAAAAGCGATCTAAAATATGAAGACACACCAATAAGATCAGGTAAAATTGCAGATCATTACTTTTTAATGGCTGGTTACAAATATGAAATTAATGATAAATTTACTTTAGACCCGGGTGCGGTATTGAGGTATGTTAAACCATTACCATTGCAGTATGAATTCACATTAAAAGCAACATACAATGATATGCTTTGGGCTGGATTCTCATATCGTAAAACGGATGCGTTGGCAATGTTGATAGGATATACCATGAACAATACACTATCCATTGGTTACTCTTATGATTTTATTCAATCATCAATTGCCAATTATAGCACAGGTTCACACGAATTAATGATAGGAATTCGTTTCAACGAAACCGATGTAAAAAGAGAAAAGGTAGATTAGACTTACCGTTTAATAGAAACTCCACGGAGCCCATTTTCCTTCATGTAAATTAAGGTTTGAACTAGCGCATACTTCATATTTCGTTCCGCTTTCAAACTATCATGAAATAACACAACAGAGCCTGGTTTTATATTACGCCTTACATTATTGAAACAGGCTTTAGGCGATCTATTTTTATTGTAGTCTCCACTTAACACCGACCACATAATAATATGATAATTTAATTGTTGAATTAACCGAATTTGAGATTTCCTGATTCGTCCATAGGGCGGTCGAAATAAATTGGAAGAAATAAAAGCTCCCGCATTTTCTATATCTTTCAGGTAAACTTCATCCTCTGTGGACCATCCTTTGATGTGGTGCTGCGTGTGATTGCCAACTGCATGACCCTCTTTTAAGATTTGCTTATAAATATCAGGGTACTTCTCCACATTGTCCCCAATACAAAAAAAGGTAGCTTTCACATCAAACTCCTTTAATTTTTCCAACACCCAAGGTGTTACCTCAGGGATCGGCCCATCGTCGAAAGTTAAAAAAACTTCCGAATCATTCGTCTGTTCTTCCCAACTCAATAAAGGATAGATTTTCTTAAACACTTTTGGAATAGTCGCAATCATATTAACCAAACAATAATTCAAATACTTCTTCGATTTTCGCTACAAAAACCAACTCAATTTTATAATTCTTCTGTTCAATTCCCTTTTTATTATACTTCGAAAGGAATATTTTTTCAAAACCCAACTTCTGACCTTCCATGATTCGCTGTTCAATTTTACTAACAGGTCTAATCTCTCCAGAAAGTCCAATCTCAGCAGCGAAAGTATATTTAGAGTTAATGTGTATATCCTCACTAGAGGATAATATTGCACTGATTACAGCTAAGTCTATGGCAGGATCATCTACTCTAATTCCGCCAGCTATGTTCAAGAAGACGTCTTTTATACCCAATCTGAATCCACAACGTTTTTCCAAAACAGCCAACAACATATTTAATCTACGCAAATCAAATCCAGTAGAAGAACGCTGGGGAGTACCATAAGCAGCACTGCTTACTAACGCTTGTACCTCGATGAGTAAAGGTCGGATTCCTTCTACCGTTGCTGCTGTTGCAGAACCACTTAAAGGTTCGTCTCGACTCCCAATCAATAACTCTGAGGGATTGTGAATGGGCATTAACCCCATGCTATTCATCTCGTAGATTCCTAACTCATTGGTTGAACCAAATCGGTTCTTTTGAGCTCGTAATAATCGATACATAAAGTTTCGATCTCCCTCAAATTGAAGCACCACATCGACCATGTGTTCCAACACTTTTGGACCTGCTATGGTACCATCTTTTGTGATGTGACCAATCAAAAATACAGGGGTCGCCGTTTCTTTTGCAAATCGCATCAACTCTGCAGTGCATTCACGAATTTGTGAAATACTTCCAGCAGATGATTCAATTAATTGTGAATGTATGGTTTGGATGGAATCAACAATAACTATGTCTGCTTCCAACTCTGCTAAATGCATTAAAATGTTTTGCATCGAAGTTTCAGTAAACAGATAACACTCTTCATTTAATGACCCAATTCGCTCCGCTCGCATTTTTATCTGTTGATCACTTTCTTCCCCAGAAATATACACGATTTTAATCCCCTTCATCTGCATTGCCAATTGCAACAGCAAAGTAGATTTACCGATTCCCGGTTCTCCAGCAAACAAAATCAAAGATCCTGGCACCAAACCACCACCCAAAACACGACTCAACTCTCCATCGGTGAGTGGAAATCGCCTCTCCTCACTGAATTCTACATCAGTAATTCGTTTTGGTTTAATCGTTCTTTTGGATGTAATTAATGAACCTACGCTATTTGCTGGTGCCTCTTTCTGAATGATTTCTTCTACATAAGTATTCCATTCTCCACAAGAAGTACATTTCCCAACCCACTTAGGGGATTGCATCCCACAATTCTGACAAAAAAATGCCTTCTTTAACTTCGCCACTCTACTAATAGTTTAAAACGTAATGTCAATCTCTCTTCGTTTGCTTTTCTTATTCGATCCACAAAGATTCTTTATGTTGATGTCAGCAGTTGTATAACCCAAATTCAATGCTTTTTTGTAATCATTACAAGCCTCTTCTTTGTTTCCCAATTCATACTTTGCTTCTCCTCGATAAAAATAAGCCTTACCCAAATTATTATCTCTAGATTTTATCACTTGGTCAAACCCTTTAATCGCAGTCTCGTATTCTTTCATTCCCAAATGACTTAAGGCTAAATTAATTTGACCATCTACCAATTCTGGATCCTTTTCTAAGGCCGTCTTAAAGTCGGCCATCCCTTCTGCGTAGCGATCTAACTCCCCTTTTGCCGCACCTCTATTGTAAATTGCGGCTGCATAATTTGGCTTTAATGAAATCGCTTTACTATAAGCTTGTATGGCTGCATTATACCTAAACAATTCAGCCAAACAATAGCCTTTATAATAATACATTTCTGCAGAATCAGGTTGCAATTTTATTGCGGTATTCAAATCAGAAAGAGCCTCCTTATATTCTGCAAGAAAAACCAGTGCTGCTCCTCTACTGAAAAACAATAAAGCATTCTCATCATCGTATTTTATGGCTTTGCCGTATAGTTTTACCGCTTCTGAAAATTTATCTTGTTTGTGTTTAGAGTCAGCCAATAACTTCAAGTAGGCTGCATCTTTTGAGTGGGATTCTAAATCCGCCATTAAAATTGATTCAGCCTTATCAAACAAGCCAGCATCATACTGCATTTGAGCAGATTCTAGTGTTGTCTGTGCAGTTGACTGATTGACTATTAAAAAAAATGAAACTGCTGTAATGGTGAGAATAAAATTCCTTTTCATCAAATCGAGGAGTTGTGGTTATATCATACGAATCTAAGAAAAAGCACCGTAATTCAATAATAGATTAGTCCTTGAATTGCTTTATTTTTTGCTCAATGGAAGTAGTCGAATGACCGTCTAAAAAATCAATAATTTCTACTGCACCACCATTATTCAAAACAATGTCATGGCCAGCAATTTGTTCTACTTTATAATCACCCCCTTTTGCCAACACATCAGGAACAATGGCTTTTATTAACTCATAAGGCGTTTCTTCATTGAAAATAACTACAGCATCTATCATGGATAAAGCGGCTAAAAGAAATGCTCTATCATTCTGGTTTTGTATAGGTCGATTAGGCCCCTTTTTCAACAATTTGACAGATGCATCTGAGTTCAAACCCAAAATGAGTTTATTTCCCAAATCCTTTGTTTTAGCCAAATAGGAAATATGTCCAGGGTGTAAAATATCAAAAACACCATTCGTAAAAACGACTTTCTGGTTTTTCAATCGCCACACCTTCATCAATTTTAAAACCTGGTCGAGCGATTTAATTTTACTAGAAATGATCTCAGTTTGTTGCAACATCCTTTTTCTGATTAATGACACGAATTAATATAATTGAAATCACACCCAAAACTATTATCATTAAAGTTTGAGCTGTCCAAATAATCCAACCCAATGCCAATGCAGAAGTTTTTATAACACCATAAAGCGTCAATGTTTTCATTATTGCAATCGGATATACTCCAATACCACCCTGAACAAAAACGATAGAGAGTCCACCTAAGACAAACGAAGCTAAAACTCCTGCAATAGGCACATCAGAAGTTTCAGACAAGGCAAAGAAACAAACATAATGCATCGCTAAATACATGATCCAGATAAAAGCGGTATGCAATAAAAACAACCCCTTCTTTTTCATGGTAGCAATAGACTTTACTCCTTCCAGTATCCCTTTAAACAATTCTCGAATTTTTACAAGAATTGGATTTTTGGATTTAGACATTAATAAATATAAGAACACAATACCACCGGCAAGCAAAATTCCGCCCAATATCATCAGCTTTTCAGCTGAAAACTTATCTCCACCTTCTGCAATTGTTTCTCTTAACAATTCGCTTAACATATCCAATTCCATCAGAATAACAGTGACGGTAATTAAACCTAAGATAATTAGATCGGCTACTCTCTCAGCTACAATAGTTCCAAGTAATTTATGAAACGGAATTCCTTCATACTTTGCCAATAAACCAGGCCTTGTAATTTCACCTAACCGTGGAAAAGCCAAATTGGCGATATATCCAATCATAACGGTAAAAAAACTATTCCAAAAGCCCGGGGTTTTACCCAAAGGCTCAATAGTATATTTCCATCTAATGGCTCTGGAGAAATGGCTTAGAATTCCAAAACATACAGACAATATGATTACAAAATAATTGGCATGAGAAAATGAGTACGACAGATTATCTCGCTCATCCGGAGTTAATCCATTGTAAACATACCAGATAAGAAAAACTCCAAAAGCTAATGGGACAGCTAATTTAAGGGAAGTGATGATGTGCTTCTTCAAAAGAATTACTTTAATCGGTTAGTAGATTCATCTGGAAATATAACCGAAGGCCGAAAAGCTTTGGCCACTTCGAACTCCATAATTCCATAGGAAATAATGATAATAATATCGCCAACAGCAACTCTTCGTGCTGCAGGACCATTCAGGCATATTTCACCTGAACCTCTCAAGCCTTTAATAATATATGTTTCTAGCCGCTCTCCATTGTTAATATTAACAATTTGAACCTTTTCGCCTTCTATCATATTGGCTGCATCCATCAAATCTTCATCAATGGTAATACTTCCGATATAATTCAAATCAGCTTGAGTAACCTTTACTCTATGGATCTTGGATTTTAAAACCTGTACTTGCATAAGGGCGCAAAATTAAACAATAATCGGTAAATTGTCGATTAACCGAATAGATCCTACTTTAACAGCAATAAAAAGATGCAAATCCTTATTATCATCTTTATTTGAAGGGCTTAACAAACTTTTTCGATTGACTACTTCTAGGTATTCTACTTCGAACTGTGGAAAAGAATTGATGGTTTGTATGGCAGCTTCTATCAATTGTGATGAATTCATAGCAGTGTAATTCGTGGAAATTTCGGTCAATTGATTGAAAACTATAGGCGCATTCTTTACTTGAATTTCAGTGAGTAATTTATTTCTAGAACTCATCGCCAAACCAGATGGTTCTCTACTAATTAGACAGCCCACAATATCAATGGATACTTGTTCTATTTCAACCAGTTTCTTAACAATCAAAAGTTGCTGATAATCCTTTTCCCCGAAATAAGCTTTATCAGGAATTACAATATCGAATAATCGTTTTACTACAATGGCCATTCCGTTAAAATGACCAGGGCGATGTTCACCCTCCAAAACATCTCCGAGAGAACCAAAATTATAGATTTTGGTCACTTCAGTTGGATAAATTTCATCAACTGTTGGCGTAAAAACAACAGAACAACCTACACTCGAAAGCATCTCTAAATCGGACTCTACTGTTCGAGGATATTTTTTTAGATCATCCGGATTATTAAATTGCTTTGGGTTCACAAAAATACTACAAACTACTAAATCGTTTTCTGACATAGCACGTGTAATCAAACTAATATGACCACTATGTAGTGCCCCCATCGTTGGAACAAAACCAATACGGGCTCCCTTACTTTTCTTATCAATTAAGTAAGAATGGAGCATTTCTGCAGATGTGAACTGTTGAATCATCGATTATTTATTATAAAAATCCTTTAAAATTAACCTTTTAGAGCCGTTGAAAAAGTGGGGCAAGGTAATCCCATTGTTGAAAAATCGCAATAAAATTCGTACTTTTGTATCGATTTCGTTAATTAATCCATCCTTTATGACTAAGAAAAGAATACTTTTTATCTCTCAAGAAATTACCCCTTATACTGAAGAAACCGAAATATCAAAAATAGGAAGATACCTTCCACAAGGAATACAAGAAAAAGGAAAAGAGATAAGAACATTCATGCCTCGATTCGGATCTATTAACGAGAGAAGAAACCAACTTCACGAGGTTATACGTCTTTCCGGAATGAATTTAATCATCAATGATAACGATCATCCTTTGATTATTAAAGTTGCTTCTATCCAACCTGCAAGAATGCAAGTTTATTTTATTGACAATGAAGATTTTTTTCACAGAAAAGCAGGAGTTGTAGATAAAAAAGGAAAGTTTTTTGATGACAATGACGAAAGGTCAATCTTCTTTTGTAGAGGAGTGCTAGAAACAGTAAAAAAACTAGGTTGGGCACCAGACATCGTTCATTGCCATGGCTGGATGACTAGTTTAATTCCTATGTTTTTGAAAACTTCATACAAAGACGAACCGTTATTTGAGAATACAAAAGTTGTTTATTCAGCGTATGACGATGATTTTAATGAGACCTTGAACAATTCCTTCGCGAAAAAGTCGTTAATGGAAGGAATTGAAGAAAAAGATGTAGCACTATACGCAGATCCTACACACGAAAACATCACTAAAGCAGCTATCACATGGGCTGATGCTTCTATTATTGGTTCGGAGGAAACATCTGAAGAAATAGCAAAATTTGCTGAAGAATCAGGCAAACCATTCTTAACCTACCATTCAGAAGATCGTTATGTAGAGGCTTTCTCTGCTTTTTATGATGAAATTTTAACAGAAGAAGAAGTTTTAGCAGAATAATGAAACAGCACATATTTTCAAAAAGCACCATGCGGAAAGTACAGTTACTTTCCGCTCTCTTTTTTTTAGGCCTTTTTATCCAATCTTGCAAAAAAGACGGTAAATTAACACCTGAATTCGAAGAAAATAACTCCAATGTTTACTATAATGACTCATCTACAGTTAAGTCATATACAGTAAAAGAAGATTCAATATTATCAAGTAAAACATCTAGGGCTTTAGTTGGAATTTATCATGATTCAGTTTTTGGAGAAGTTAGATCCTCATTCTTTTCTAGAATGTCCATGGTGGGAACCAATTTAGACTTTGGAGTTCCAATTAATTTAACAGTGGATTCTGTCGTATTTGCATTTAAATACGCAGAGATTTATGGGAATAAAGAGCCTCAAACTATTGAAATATTTGAACTTACAGAAGGTATGAATGGAGACATTGGATACTATTCTAATGATTCTATCGCATTTAATCCTACTCCGTTAGGAACCAAATTATTTACTCCAACTCTAGATAGTGTCTTTGTAGGAGGAACAGCATTCGCTCCTCAACTTAGAATTAAACTTGACAATGCTTTAGGTCAGCGTTTTTTAGATGAGTCAGGAAAATCGACTTTCAGCACTCAAGAAAACTTTAAAGCATTTTTTAAAGGAATTCACATCAAAACAACTTCATTAAGTAGCAGCAATACCACTCGAGGTGCGATCACTTATTTTGAACCAACTTCTATTATTACGGGTCTTTATATTCATTACACAGATGTAAGTACAGGAGTTGCTGTTTCAAAATTGGTTCGATTTTCTATTGCAACTGATAATCAACGATTTTGTAATTTTAAACACGATTATACAGGTAGTGTAATAGAGCAAGTTATGAATGGTACAGCATCCGATACAAATGTGACATATTCACAAACAATGGCAGGAGTAAAGTCCTTGATTAAGTTTCCATTTATCAAAAACATCACTGAACAAATTCAAAAACCCATAATTAATCAAGCTGAAATCATTATTCCAGTTATCCAGGGTTCAACGAATCAATTTGGTTATCCTAATAAAGTGATTTTAGTTGCTGCTGATTCTTCCGGGTTAGGAACATTTTTACCAGACTTTTTTGTAGGTGAAGATTATTACGGTGGTGTATATAGTGATTTAACAAAGGACTACCGATTTAATATTACTAGACACATTCATAATATTGTAAATAAAAACAAAGATGATTACGGTCTTTACTTAATTATATCAGGAACGTCTGTTTCGGCAGGAAGAGTGATAATTCAAAAGCAAGTAAGTAATTTAGAAGGAATAAAGTTAAATTTGACTTATTCAACAACCGAATAAAACGAATTATATGTGTGGAATAGTTGCCTACGTAGGAGAGCGAGAAGCTTATCCAATATTAATAAAAGGACTTAAGAGATTAGAGTATAGAGGTTATGATAGTGCGGGAGTAGCACTTTTAGGTACCTCAATTAATCTTTATAAAAAACAAGGAAAGGTTTCTGAATTAGAGAAACATGCTGAGGGAAAAGATGTATCATCAAAAATAGGAATTGGACATACTCGTTGGGCCACACACGGTGCTCCTAATGATGTGAATGCTCATCCTCATATGTCGGGTGATAGTGAATTGGCTTTAATCCACAATGGAATTATTGAAAATTACGATTCCCTTAAAAAGGAATTAAAAAATAGAGGACATCTCTTCTCAAGTGAGACTGATACTGAAGTTTTAATTCACTTAATAGAAGAAGTAAAGAAAATTGAAAAATGTTCGTTATTGACCGCAGTTCAATTGGCTTTAAAAGAAGTAATTGGTGCTTATGCGATCGTAATTTTATCTAAAGATGATCCTGATACATTAATCGTTGCGAAGAAAAGTAGCCCGTTGGTGATCGGAGTTGGTGATGGAGAGTTTTATGTAGCTTCTGATGCGACCCCAATTATTGAATACACAAAAAATGTACTTTACCTAGAAGATGAAGACATTGCGGTTTTGACTAAAGGCCAAAAAATTCAGTTGACTAACATTAAAAATCAACAAAAAACAGCCAATACAATAGAGTTGGAAATGAAAATTGAAGCCATTGAAAAAGGTGGATACGAACATTTTATGTTAAAAGAAATCTATGAACAACCAACATCTATTAGAAATAGTATGTTGGGTCGTTTAAATACTACCAATGGTGAAATCGTAATGGGTGGTATTGAAGAATATGAGTCTAAATTTATGAATGCAAAACGCATCATATTTGTAGCTTGTGGTACTTCTTGGCACGCTGCTTTAGTTGGTGAATACATGATTGAATCTTTAGCAAGAATTCCTGTAGAAGTGGAATATGCTTCTGAGTTTAGGTATCGTAATCCGATCATCAATTCTGATGACATTGTAATTGCAATATCACAATCTGGGGAAACCGCTGACACAAAAGCGGCATTAGAATTAGCGAAAGAGAAAGGCGCATTGATTTATGGAATTTGTAATGTAGTTGGTTCATCTATCGCCCGTGCTACGGATGCAGGATCATATACTCATGCGGGTCCTGAAATTGGTGTAGCTTCTACAAAAGCATTTACCGCTCAAGTGACTATTTTAGCACTGATCGCATTGACTTTAGCAAAGAAAAAAGGCGCTATCAGCGAAAGCAGGTTTAGAGAATTATCATTGGAATTGAATAATATTCCAAACGTTGTAGAAAAAGTATTAGAAACGAATGCAGCAGTTGAGTACATCTCTGAAATCTATAAAGACGCGAAGAACTTCTTATACCTTGGTAGAGGGATCAACTTCCCTGTGGCATTAGAAGGAGCATTGAAGCTAAAAGAAATCTCTTATATACATGCAGAAGGATATCCTGCAGCAGAGATGAAACATGGCCCAATCGCATTAATAGATGCAGATATGCCGGTTGTAGTCATCGCTACGAAGAAAAACTCTTACGAGAAAGTAGTGAGCAATATCCAAGAAGTTAAAGCTAGAAATGGAAAAATTATTGCGGTAGTTACTGAAGGTGATACCGCTGTGAGAGACATCGCTGACCACGTGATAGAAATTCCTGATGTAGATGATTTCTTTGATCCATTGATTACGGTGATTCCTTTACAACTGTTATCTTATCACATAGCCGTGATGAGAGGATGCAACGTAGATCAACCTCGTAATTTGGCCAAGAGTGTAACTGTAGAGTAAAACACAAACAATATAGAATGTAAAAGGAGCTGAGTAATCAGCTCCTTTTTTTGTGGATTATTATTTCAACAACTATTGTTTCACAATCTTTTTCACCACTCGTTCTCCATTTCTCTCAATACTTAAAAAGTACAATCCATTTTCGAATTGGGTTAAATCAATACTGACAGTAGTATGTGTGGCAGTCCCACTGTTATAGATCATTTTACCAGATAAATCAGTCATCCAAAGACGATCATAATTCGTATTTACTGAAACATTCAGGACTCCTTTAGTTGGGTTGGGAGAAATAAAAAGTGCATTTAAAAGTTGGTTATTATCAATCTGTGTTACTACAATGGGTTGGCAAACTGAAGTATCAACACAATTATTCTGAGTGACCTCTACAGCATATGATCCACTTATTGCAGCAGTATAAATGTTAGCTATTTGATTTGGAATAACAGTATAATTATTAGCACAATCCAACCAACGGAAGGTAGCATTCGACGCATTGGCAGTTATACTATTGTTATTTACTGCAGTGGCAATGTCTACCGTATCAACTCTTAAATTAACTGTAATAATACTATCACAATCTATAAAGTTCACCAATGTGTCTTTATAAACTCCAGAAGTATTCCATACTTTTTTCAATGAAGGAGAAGTGTAGGTATCACAAGTATTAACATTAATACTACTATAGGTTTCTATACACTGAAAGAGTTTTAAGTAAAACTGCGTATAAGAGCTGTATAATGCAGTGGAATTATTAATTGCACTTGAAGGGTCTAAATCCGCAACACCACCGAATGAACCATATACTTGTAGATTAAACTCTTTGTCTACATTAACAGATTCTATATAATCATCTAATTGACCACCGATTATTCCACTAGAATGATAATTCCCCATTGAATCTAAACGCAATAAAAACCCATCATCTCCACCATTAGATATCACAAGTCTACTATTTAAACCGACATCCAAATCTGCCGAATCTGAGAAGTTTCCAGCTAAGTATATTCCTCCAAGGGGATCACTATCCGAAGAAACTATGTCCAAATAGTAGCTATCTAACTTCTTGACCCATTTAAAAAGTCCATTACGATCTAATTTTAATATAAACTCATTATTGAAAACAGGGTGAGTAGTTAAAAAAACACTAGAAGACCCAGGATTAAAGTCAATGTTACCAGTAAATGATCCAGTAATAATAATACTACTATTGCTTGACAGCTCTAATGTTTTTAAATTCAAGTTCGCCGGATAAGTAATATTAGTTGAACTTAGAACTTTAACCCAATTAAATTGCCCAATTGTATCCATTTTTAGAATGAAATAGTCTACCACTCCAAGTGAAGTTTTAATACTTACACCTGCGGAAGGGTCAAAATCATAACTCCCATCAAACATTCCTATTAATATAATATCCATGGATATTGGGTCAATGTCTAATGCAATCGGATTAGAATAAGAAAAAAGAGAATCAAATGCATGGGCCCACCTAAAGGTTCCATTTTTATCCCAGCTAAATACAGCAAAACCATTGTTTGAAGTTCCCAATTGAATAGAAGATGTATCTCCGTCAAAATCTACAGTTCCATTTGGGTTGCCTGTGATATATATATTATCATTCAAATCCAATGAAATTTTATCGTTATTAATTTCATCTATTCCTTCTATTTTTTGAGCCCATTGAAAAACACCGCCAGTGTCTAACTTCAAAACAAAAAGTACAGATGAGCTATATCCAAACATATTAAAAACTCCAGAGTCAGGATTAAAATCTAAGGAGCCCTCAAAATTTCCAAGGATAATAGGGCTGCCTCCCTTATCTATACGCAGACCTATCGGGTTAGTATAATACTGATTTCCTATACTTTTAAACCACAGCACATGACCACTTCTGTTTTGCTTGCAGATGAATAGTTGATTGCGACCATTAACTGTTTGGCGATATTGAAAATTGGTATTCTGAAAAAATACACTATCGTTCAATTGACTTACAGAATAAATATTTCCACTATCATCGGTTTCTGAAATAAAGTTACCTGAATAACCGGCATTTTGGTAAACAGTCGACCAATTTAAAGTTTGAGCGAAGCCATTTGAAATAGTTGTAAAATATAACAAGAGGGTTAAGAGTTGTACTTTCATGGGTAAAGTTCTGGTTTAGAGATTTAAAGATACTTACTTTTTTACTTAAAAACCAACTTCTGTTTTAGCCAACCACATTTACATAAAATACTGTGAATTCTTCTAGAATTGACTTATATCTTTTACTATTCAACTACCTTTTTTTGCGGGTAACAACTTCTGTCAACCTTAATTTGCTATCTTTAAGGAGGTTTAAAACTATCCATAGAAAAAACATGAAAACATTATTTCTAGTACTTTTTTTGTCACTTGTTATGCCTAGCTGTAAAAAAATAGACCTTTTCCAAGATGATGAATTGTCATTGTCAAGACAGGATTACACAGGTAATCAATTAAGAATTGATGGATATTATTATTTTAACTATACAAACAGCTCAATTGATTATATCGATGTTTACTTTTTATATAGAAATGGAATTATCTTGTATGGATTTTCAGGGTTATCAAGTGAATTGCCTGATTTAGAAGAAAGTTACAAGGATGGTACATTTTACAATCAAGCAAAGAGTATTAAATTTCTTTGGGGAATTCATCAAATTGAAGGTTCGAGTATAAAATTTGAACGATGGTACCCGTCAGAGAAACCTTATAAAGCCTATGTAAGAGAAGGAGAAATTATAAACGATACAATATTTACCATTACTGAAAGCTATCGTATGAAAAATGGTAAAAAATCAGAAGTTGAATCAAAAAATGAAGTTTACCATTTCAGAGAATTCAGTCCTAAACCAGATAGCACGAATAGTTTTATTCAATGAAAAAATGAAAACACTTATTCTCAGCCTCTTTTGTATTTGCTTTAGTTGTTCAATGTCATGCCAGACTATTGAATTGGCTGAAAATGAAATAAATATTACAGACGTTTTGAAACAATTTTCAACCAGTTTAATTAAAGAAGAAACAATCCATTCATATTTATGCGACATCAGTTTTTGGGGAAATGTAAATTTCTATTCTGATGGGATTTTTTGCAGCGAAAGCAGGCTTGGGGATTTATATCCATCAGCTTGTTATGTATCTGATACTGTGCAAACATTTTTTTTTGAATTTGGTAAAATAAATAAAGGAGATTACAAAGAAGTAGAAACTAAATCAACTTTTGAACTGTCGAACAATGTAGAAGCAATCACTTTTAAATCGTTTATCACTTTAAAAGATACTTCTGCGTGTTTTATAAAATGTAAAAGTCCTATCATAATAAAAAATAAGATTTTATACGAACTTGTTTTAATCAATAAAGAGGTTACAAATCAGCTTTACCTTATGTTAATTTATAATATAACTACGAAAGAGTTAGAGCATTTGTGGCGAAAGCCAGTCAATCATTGGGGGTACTTCAATCCTTTTAGTGGGTGTTATGAGGATGCTTTACTCTATGAAAAACTCAATTTTGATAATTTGGAGAATAAATAAAATAGCTCAAGGAGCGTAATCCTTACTTCGAAAGATGTGTTTAAAATCCTGCTTAGCAGGTGGATTTTAATTCAAAATAAAATGCTAAAAATGGGTTTAAATAGGAGTCTAATTTTTTTGATTGTTATACTATTTTCAAATTGTGAGAAAAATGACTTGTGTAAAGATGATGAACTTTCCATTGCAAGAACTAACCATACCGATAGTTTAAAAATTGATGGATATTATTTTGGAGATGTTAATTCCAATAGTAGTATGCCATTTGCGAATATTTACTATTTATACACAAATGGATTGTTTTTTACTTCAGAGGCATCAGACTTGGATAAAGCAAAAGCAGGTACAATAACTGTGGATGTTGAAAATAACGTTGGGAAACAAATTAAAGGATTATGGGGCTTATTTCGAGTAAGTAACAATACGATTGAAATTGAGCGTTGGCGTTCAAGACCAAATGGTTGCGAAACCATTATTTATGAAAGAGGCGAAATATTAAATGATACGACTTTCGTTATTAGAGTAAGAGAACATCGAACAAATGGCGAAGTAAAACTAACCGAAATACCAAATAGTACTTTTTCATTTCGTCCGCTTGCTGAAAAACCTGATAGTACCAACAATTTTGTGAAATGAGAAAAAGATATTTTAAAAAAAGTTTATTAATTTTTATGATATTCCTTCTTCAAACAGGCTGCAAGAAGTGTCTTACCTGCGAATGCATTAAAAACGGTCAAAAAATCATAGAAGAAGAATGTGCGTCAGGAATAAACCAAGAAAGTGGTTTAGAGTATTGGCAAAAAGATATGATGGAAGAAAAAGGTTACGAAGATTGCCTTTGCTCCTATGATTAAAGTTCACGATGAAAAAGCTATCATTACCAACCCTACTTCATCCACATAATAAACTGAGAGTTGTTCTCATATTGACTAATGTCTTTGGTAGCGATAAGCGCTATAACGTCCACTAATGGAATTAACCCAAACCCACCACCAAGTGTGAGGGAATAGGCAATGGGAACATTTGGCTTGGTTCCTAAATAAATGCGATGCACCCCAAAGTGTCCCAATGCAACACCTAGCAGAATTGCCTTTAGTTTCTTGTATTTCACTTCTTCCTCTAGGTTTGGAATCAGTGGAGAAGCATCGCTAGCCAATCGGGTGAATTGACTCAATTCAGCATCCAATTGTGTTTCCAACTCTAATTGAATCAACTGAAACTGATTGTACGAAATAGAAACAGCAGGAGAAGCGATTGCTTTTCCTGCTGTAAAATAGCCAATTATGATTGGCAATATAATTCTAAAAATAGGCTTCAATTAAGAAGCTTTATTTAAGTTTTCTTCCACTTTTGACCAGTTCACTACATTAAAAAATGCATTGATGTAATCAGGTCTTCTGTTTTGGTAGTTTAAGTAATAAGCGTGCTCCCAAACATCAATTCCTAAAATTGGTGTTCCGATGCATTCTACCACATCCATCAAAGGATTGTCTTGGTTTGGAGTAGAACATACTTTTAACTTACCACCTTCTACACATAACCAAGCCCATCCTGAACCAAACTGAGTAGCAGCTGCTTTTGAGAATTCATCTTTAAATGCCTCAAAAGAACCGAAACTAGAATTGATTAGGTCACCGATTTTTCCTGTTGGAGTTCCACCTGCATTTGGACCCATAATGTTCCAAAATAGTGAGTGATTATAAAATCCACCACCATTGTTTCTAACTGCTGCTGAATGCTTTGAAATGTTCGCTAAAATCGACTCAATCGATTTTCCTTCCAATTCTGTACCTGCAATTGCATTGTTTAAATTCGTAGTGTATCCGTTGTGATGCTTACTGTGGTGAATTTCCATAGTTCTAGCATCGATATGTGGTTCTAACGCATCGTATGCGTAAGGTAGTTTTGGTAACTCAAATGACATAATATAATTGTTTTAAATTATTAATTGTTGATTGAACTCAAAGGTAAGACTAAGAGCAGATAATTAAAAATTAGGAAACACATATTTAAACGCTATTAACGAACATTAATATTTACTTAAAGTAACACTTCTAAACGCATTCTAATTAAAAACTTATTGCTTGTGCAACTTCTAAGTGCAGTAATTCTGCAAATTTTAATACTCAAGGTTGAATACTGCAAATAATACAAGATTTAATAGTTTGATTATAATATATTTATAGATTATAATTGATAAAAATAATAAATTATACAATTTTTTGTTGCTATGTTAATTTATCTATATTTGCAAAAATTTTTTAACCGTTTTTTAACACACAACAAAATGAAAAAATTATTCGCAGCAATGATGTTAGTTTCAGCTATGGGTTTATACTCTTGTGGTAACGCTAACCAAGAAAATGACGTTCAAGAAGAAGCATCAGAAATGATCAACGAAATGGACGAGTCTATGGAAGATGCAGCTGATGAAGCTGGTGAAGTTATGGAAGATGCAGCTGAGTCAGCAGATTCTACAATGCAAGAAGCTGGTGATGCAGTTCAAGATGCTACCAACTAATATCGAAAGATCTTAAGTAAAAAGCCGATTCAATTGATTTGAATCGGCTTTTTTGTGTTTAAACGTTATTGAAATTAATTTTAAATAGTAGAACAAAAGGATACTATTTTAAAGCCTCTACTGCTTTAGTAATGGTAATATCTGTGGAGTTCACAATCGGATAAAAAACTTCATCGCCATATAAATTTCGTCCTATTGTCGCCTTCAATCTGTTCTTTATTAAGTCAGTTGATTCCTTTAACCCAGCTTCATCTTTATCAATTCCTTTTTCGGCAGCATAAGCAATAAACTCATTCATCAATTGACTAGAAATTGAGAATTTCTTTAAGAAGTTCTCCCCATTACTGTATTGATTTAAAATCTCTTTTCGGTGTTTGTCGGTATACTCAAATCCAAATTGATAAAATAATCCACGGTAATTCAACTGACCAAAATATTCACTTGCCCCTATTGTATCAATTGGAACAAACAAATCAGGCATAATTCCACCACCACCATATACAACCTTGCCTCCAGGAGTAGTGTACTTCAAAGAGTCAACAAAATGAATGGAATCTTTAGATTGTAATTCTCCCGAAGTAAATCGCTCATATGCCTCACTATTATAAGCGTCAATTCCTTTTTCATACGATTTTTGGATGCTTCTACCCGTTGGGGTATAATATCGAGCTACAGTCAAACGAATTCCTGAACCATCAGGCCATTGAATGCCTTCTTGTACCAACCCTTTCCCAAAAGAACGTCTTCCTACCACCAACCCTCTGTCGTTATCTTGAATCGCTCCAGCCAATATTTCACTAGCAGAAGCTGAATTTTCATTCACTAAAACAGCCACTTTAATATCCTCTAAACTTCCTCTTGAAGTGGCATAAAATTCTTCTTTAGATCGAGCTTTCCCTTTCGTATACACGATCATTTTCCCTTTCGGTAAAAATTCATCTGCCATTTCAGTGGCAGAAGTTAAAAATCCACCCCCGTTATTTCTCAAATCGATCACTACACTTTTCATCCCTTTTTTCTTGAGCGTATTGGCAGCTTCCAAAAATTCTTCATGTGTGTTTTTGGCAAAACGAGTCACTTTTATATAACCCACTTCATTGTTCAACATATAAGCTGACTCGACACTGTGCAACGGAATTTCATCTCGAGTTATCGTAAAATCAATTAATTTAACTGTTCCTGGTCGATGAATAGAGACATTTACTTTTGTTCCTTTAGGCCCCTTCAGCAACTTCATCACTCGTTGATTATCTACACCAACTCCTGCCACTAAAGAAGTATCCACTTTCACGATTCTATCACCCGCCATAATTCCCAATTTCTCAGAAGGTCCTCCACCAATTGGATTCACAATCATAATGGTGTCATCGGTAATTCTAAACTCCACTCCTATTCCATCAAAATTTCCTTCCAATGGATCATTCATAGCTTTATAATCCTCTACAGGAATGTAATAAGAATGTGGATCTAAAGATTGTAATAATTCACTAATCGTAGTTTCTAACAAATCATCTTGATCAATGGTATCCACATAGTCGTTTTCGATGTAAGACATCACTTGATCCAACTTATTGGAAGTACTAAGATCATGCTGAAATGGCAATCCCATTTTACTACCAGAGGCCATTTGTTTTCCCATAAAAATACCGCCAACTAGCACTAAAGCCAACAAAAGCGGTAAAAAGAGAACTATTCGTTTATATTTATTATCCATTATTTATCTAAGTCTGAAAGTTGAACAGTTTCTACTCCGGCTTGTTCTAAAAATTTTAAACCGCTATCGTCTTTGTATGAATTAATGTAGACCACTCGAGTGATTCCAGCTTGTAATACTAGTTTGCTGCATTCTTTACACGGCGAAAGCGTAATGTATAACGTAGCTCCTCGAGAATCATTGGCTGACTTTGAAACTTTTAGTATAGCGTTTGCTTCTGCATGTAAAACATACCATTGAGTATCTCCATTTTCGTCTTCACAACAATTGTCAAACCCTGTTGGAGTGCCATTGAATCCATCGGAGATTATCATGCTGTCTTTTACGATTAAAGCACCCACTTGCTTTCGCTTACAATACGACAAACTTCCCCACTCCTTCGCCATTTTCAAATATGCTTTATCATATCGCATTTGTTTGGAGTGGCTGTTGTATTGTATTTTCATAATTGGCAAAAATAAGGATGCTAATAATTATACCAGCATAAATATGATGAATGGAAATGTATTAATTGTTAAAAGATGAAATATAATCCATAATAACTTTTGGGAAGTTTTCATGTTCCAAATTCTGAATTTTCAACGCTAGCGACTCAGGAGTTTCGTTTTTAGCGACATCAATAGAAACTTGCTTTAAAATTCTTCCTTCGTCGTAATTCTCATTCACTAAATGAATGGTAATGCCTGTTTCTATCTCATTATTAGCTAATACCGCATCATGTACAAAGTGACCGTACATCCCTTTCCCTCCATATTTAGGCAATAAAGCAGGGTGAAGGTTTATGATTCGATCAGGAAATGCAGCAATTAATTCAGGTGATATTTTTAGTAAAAATCCAGCTAAAACAATAAAATCAATCTGCCGATCCTTTAAATACTGAATAATTTCCTTCGGTTGATTAAATTGATTTTTAGTAAATACAATGCTGGGAATCCCCAATGTTTCTGCACGGGCAAGGGCACCACATTGTTCCTTGTTCGCCACTATCAACGCTACTGTAATTGCTGAACTATCAAAAAATTGAGCAATTTGTTGGGCATTTGTCCCACTACCAGAAGCAAAAACTGCGATCTTCGACATTCTTTTTTAGCGCAAAAATACTTCAAATTAGTAGCTTTAGGGTAACAATTTCGATGAATAATTAATTCAAACACAACCAATGCCCAAAACAAGTCAATACATTCCATATGATTACGAAAAAATAACAGCAAGAGAAATGCTAGAAAATAGTGATTCCTTTTTCAGAATGATGGATAAAAGAAGAACCATTCGACATTTTTCAGATGAAGAAATTCCAATAGAAGTGATTGAAAATTTAGTAAAAACAGCTTCAACGGCACCATCAGGAGCACATAAACAACCATGGACTTACTGCATCGTATCGAATCCTGAATTAAAATCAAAAATTAGAAAAGCGGCAGAAAAAGAAGAATTTGACAATTACAATGGCAGAATGAGTGAAGAATGGCTGAATGATCTTGCTGTTTTCGAAACCAACTGGGAAAAACCATTTCTAGAAATTGCTCCGTATTTAATAGTCATTTTTAAACAGACTTACGGTATGAATGGTGATAAAAAAACAAAGCATTACTATGTAAACGAATCAGTTGGGATTTCTGTTGGACTATTCATAGCCGCAGCTCATCAAGCTGGACTAGCCACTTTAACCCATACTCCAAGTCCTTTGAATTTTTTAACACAATTATTAAATCGTCCAATAAATGAAAAACCTTTTTTGCTAATCCCAATTGGCTATCCTGCGGTGGGTGCAAGCGTTCCAAGAATCAAGCGCAAACAATTAGATGATTTTGTCGTATCTTACAAATGAAATTTCGAAAATAAATTTTGATATTGCACGAATTACTTTTTTCTTTGCAGCTTGTAAAAACAATAAAAAACTTAAAACAATGGCAGATACATCATCAAGAGTAAAAGCAATTATAGTAGACAAATTAGGTGTAGATGAGAACGAGGTTACACTAGAAGCAAGTTTTACCAACGACCTTGGTGCTGACTCTTTGGATACTGTAGAATTAATTATGGAATTCGAAAAAGAATTCAACATTGCTATTCCAGACGACCAAGCAGAAAAGATTGGTACAGTAGGAGATGCAATTAAATACATTGACGAGAACGCAAAATAATTTTTTCATTTAGAATGAAATTAAAGCGAGTAGTAGTAACCGGCCTAGGGGCGCTCACACCAATTGGTAATAACATCCAAGAATATTGGACAAATTTAATCAATGGGGTAAGTGGTGCAGCACCTATAACACAATTTGATGCTTCCAAGTTTAAAACTCAGTTTGCTTGTGAGCTAAAAAACTATGATCCTAATAATTACTTTGAAAAAAAAGATCACCGAAAGTTAGATCTATTTGCTCAATACGCATTGATTGCTGCTGATGAAGCAGTTTTAGATAGTGGTATTGACTTAGAGAAAATAAACTTAGATCGTGTCGGAGTAATATGGGGTGCAGGCATTGGTGGGCTTAAAACTTTCCAGGATGAGTGTATTAATTTCGCTCAAGGAGATGGTACTCCTCGCTTCAATCCGTTTTTCATTCCAAAAATGATAGCAGATATAGCCCCTGGACATATTTCAATGAAATATAATTTCCGGGGGCCTAATTTCACAACAGTATCTGCTTGTGCTTCCTCTACCAACGCAATTATTGATGCTTACAATTACATCAGACTGGGAATGGCAGATGCCTTTATCACTGGTGGATCTGAAGCAGCCGTAAATGAAGCAGGTATTGGTGGATTTAATGCATTACACGCACTTTCTACTAGAAACGATGATCCTAAAACAGCTTCACGTCCGTTTGACTTAGGTCGTGAGGGTTTCGTATTGGGTGAAGGTAGTGGAGCATTGATATTAGAAGAATATGAGCATGCAATTGCTCGTGGTGCTAAAATTTATGCAGAAGTTATCGGAAGCGGTATGTCTGCTGATGCACACCACATTACTGCTCCACATCCTGAAGGATTAGGTGCACTTAATGTGATGAAAAATGCCTTGGCTGATGCTGAATTAACCATTGCTGATATTGATTATATCAACGTTCACGGTACTTCTACCCCGCTTGGTGACATCGCAGAAACAAAAGCTATTCGACAAGTATTTGGTGAAAACGCCTACAACTTGAACATTAGTTCTACAAAATCTATGACCGGCCACCTGCTAGGTGCAGCAGGAGCGATTGAAGCTATTGCATCCATCTTGGCGGTTAAAAATGACATTATTCCTCCAACTATTAACCACTTTAATGATGATCCTGAATTTGACCCTAGGTTGAATTTCACCTTCAATAAAGCACAAAAAAGAACTGTAAATGCTGCATTAAGCAATACGTTTGGTTTTGGTGGGCATAATGCTTCTGCAATTTTCAAAAAATACAATGGCTAATTGAGCTTATTTCGGGGTATAAAATATTTTTTTCTTCCTGAAAAAAATAAGTACCGAACCCTCAAACTTATTCTAGGATTTTTACCTGGGAACATTGAGTTGTATGAACAAGCGTTCAGGCATAAATCGGCTGCAGAAGAAAACGGCAATGGAATAAAAAATTCTAATGAACGATTAGAATTTTTGGGTGACGCTATTTTAGATGCCATTATTGCCGATTATTTCTTTTTGAAGTTTCCTTATAAGGGCGAAGGATTTCTAACAAAAATGCGATCAAGAATGGTAAGTCGCTCCTTTCTTAATGATTTGGCTAAAAAGCTAGACTTAGATACATTCCTAGAAATATCAGACGGTGTAATTAATGCAAAATCTGTATATGGAAATGCATTAGAGGCCTTGATAGGTGCAATTTATTTGGACAAAGGCTATGAGCTAACACGCAAATTTGTTGTTGAAAGAATCATTTCTGATCATGTGGATATGGACGCCCTTTTAACGTTAGAGAGTGATTTTAAGAGTAAACTAATCATTGCTGCACAAAAAGAAAAAAAGGTGTTGGTATTCGATGTAAAATTGATGGAAAACGACACTTTTAATTATTACGTCGCAACAATTTACATTAATGAACGGCCTATTTGTGAAGGCAAAGGAAATACAAAGAAACAAGCTGAACAACAAGCTTCTCAAGTATTTTTTGAACGAGGTTTTAAAATTTAACATCAATTTAAAAACCCCGTCTTCTTATCCATTCTACAATGATTAACTTTGTACTTGAAATACATTGCGATCATGGGTAAAATAACATTAGAATTAGAAGAAGATTTTGACTTTAAGTTGTTCGGAATTAGTTGTCATTCTAAAGATTACCGCCTTTCTTTTGAGTTAGATAAATCGTTAGCTTTTGATTTTATCAAAGAAGAGAACTTAGAGATTAAGCTAAAAGAAGGATTCGCAGAATTTTCATTTTACTCCTATATTGACGAAGAGAATTACACGGAATATTTCTTATTGTCTAATCGAGGCACAATGGGTTATTTAGTACCTGAAGAAAAACTTTCTGATTATTTTTTACTGATAAAAGGAAGTGTCAACAACGAAATAGAAATATTAAAAAAAATAAATGAGGTGAAGCTAGTATTGAAAGCTTACACCATTAAAGTAGAAGAACTTAAATCTAAAAGAAATCTTATCTTTTAGTTAATTATGAAAATTATGAAATCAGATAAAAAAACGAAAATCGTTGCAACCATTGGGCCAGTGACCTCTTCAAAAAAAATGTTGAAGCAAATCATCGAAGCAGGAGTAAACGTTTGTCGAATTAACTTTTCTCATGGAAGCCATGAAGATCACCTAAAAGTAATTCAACGCGTAGCAGAAATAAACAAAGAAAATGGATACCACACAGCCATACTAGCAGATCTACAAGGACCTAAAATTCGAATTGGTGAAATAGAAGATGGTTCTGTAAACATCACAAAAGGCGATCAAATTACCTTTTCTACACATAAAATTATTGGAAATGCATCTAAAGTTTACATTAACTACGATCAGTTCCCTAGAGATGTAGCAGTAGGAGAGAGAATCTTGATAGACGATGGTAAATTGGCAATGAAAATTATCTCAACTAACCAAAAGGATGAAGCTGTTGCTGAAATTTTAAATAGTGGAGTTTTATCTTCTAAAAAAGGAGTGAACCTTCCAAATACGAAAGTATCATTGCCTTCTTTAACCGAAAAAGATAGAATTGACTTAGATTTTGCTATTGAACACAATGTAGAGTGGATTGGGCTTTCATTTGTGAGAAGTGCAAGAGACATTATAGAGTTGAAGCACATCATTAAGTCGAAAGGAAAAACTTCAAGAGTTATTGCAAAAATTGAAAAACCTGAGGCTGTGGCCGATATTGATGACATCATTGAAAAAACAGATGGAATCATGGTAGCTAGAGGTGATTTGGGAGTAGAAATTCCAATGGAGCAAGTACCTTTAGTACAAAAAGAAATTGTGAAAAAATGTCTAGTTGCTGCTAAGCCTGTAATTATCGCTACCCAGATGATGGAAAGCATGATTACCAACATTAGCCCAACGAGAGCAGAAGTAAATGATGTAGCGAATGCTGTTTTAGATGGCGCAGATGCGGTGATGTTATCAGGTGAAACCTCTGTTGGAGCTTATCCGCTACAAGTGATAGAATCCATGGTGAAAATTATCGAACAAATGGAAACTTCAGAAAGTATCTATCACCAAGAAACGGTACCTACTTCACCTGAAGATGCTCGTTTTATATCAGATTCAATCTGTTTCAATGCCGGAAGATTGGCGGCAAGAGTAAATGCAAAAGCAATTGTTACCATGACTCACTCAGGATACACGGCGATAAAAATATCTAGCTTCCGTCCAAAGGCAGGAACTTATGCCTTTACAGGGAATCATTCATTGTTGAATACTTTAAGTTTAGTTTGGGGAGTAAGGGGTTTCTATTACGATAAGTTCGTAAGTACTGACCATACCATAGCAGACATCAAATTCATTCTAAAGAAAAATGGATTTGTAAAAGAAAAAGACCTCATCATCAATTTGGCTAGTATGCCAATTTCGGATAAAGGACAATCAAATATGCTGAAGTTAAGTTTCGTTGACTAAAGTGTATTAAAAGGTTAATTTAATATTAAGCCCATTGTTAGCAACAACTAGCAATGGGCTTTTACTTTATCCCAACTTTAATCTTTCGTCGTTTAAAAGTGCTGATTCCCCTGCATATAAAAGGCTTCAGTAGAATTTGATATTGTGTTAAAATTGATTCGTGTAATTAGCTAGTTGCTGTTCATAGTTTTGCAGCACTACTACACTAATTAATACAACTCGCATGTTTAATTCTCTTCGGTCTCAGCTCTTCGTTATTTTTGTCCTTTTTTCTATGCTTTCTGTATTGGCCGGTATTTTTACTTTCTCCTATTTCGACAAAAAAGCACAGATAATAGAAGTAAGCAACCACTTCAATCAATTAAAGTCAAGTTTCCAATCAATCCGTCTATCTCAGGAAAATTTTTACAGACAAGACCTGATAGATACTATTTATTATTTTTCCGGAAACAGTTATTACTTAAACGAGTCGTTAGAGTATGCTTTATATTTTAAACAAGAGTTGAACTCCTTGGTTGATCAATCATCTATCACAAAACTTAAACTATCACCCCATTTTGAAAAAATATCTAATGAATTTGAATCGTATATTTTCTTCTTCGATCACTTGAAAGTTCTACTTCAGACTAGAGGCTTCAAGAATTATGGGATTGAGGGTAAAATGAGAAACTACGCACATGAAATGGAGGACAATAAAACTATACCGCTTAAGCAAGTACTTCAGTTGCGACGACACGAGAAAGACTTTATTATTCGCCAAGACAATAAATATGTGTCTATTTTTAATGCTTTAGTTAAAGAAATCAGTAAATCGAATAAGGAAAATGGGTTGCTCTTTCAGTATGCCTCTTCATTCAACAAATTTGCCGAATTGGAGCAATCTATCGGTTTAAAAACAAATACAGGATTAACCAAACAAATAAACGAACAAGCAGAAACAGTCAATTTTTACCTTAAGAAAACAGAAAGCGAGTTAGAAAGCAAATCGAAATCTACTCTCTATCAACTGCGAATCATATATACAATCGTTATTTTCATATTTATTTTAATAAGTGTACTTGGCTCATACTTCCTTTCCAAAAGGGTGAGTAGACGAATTTCGGTATTGAGCAATGGTATTTCCTACTTTGTAGATTCAAACTTCACGCTGCGTAGTCAGCTTCAAGTGACAACTAAAAAAGATGAGATCAGCAAACTGGTTCAGAATGTCCAAAAACTAGAAGTAGAAATAGTCAGCTACATCGACTTATTCAAAGAAAAAGTCGATGAAAAAACTGCAGAAATTCTAACGCAAAACTCAAAAATTGAAGAACAAAACAATAAAATCATTCACCAGCATGCTGTACTCGAGGCCAAAAATAAAGACATCATTGATAGTTTAAGATATGCTAGAAGAATTCAACAAGCGTTGATGCCATCAAAAGAAAACTTTGATGAGCTATTTAACGAGTATGCTTATATTTTCCAACCTAAAGACATTGTAAGTGGAGACTCTATTTGGGTGAATAAAATAAACGACCAATTGCTATTTGCTAGTGTAGATTGCACAGGTCATGGAGTTCCTGGAGCTTTCATAAGTATTTTAGCGATCAATTCATTGAATGAGGCGATCAAAACAAAACCAAACGATCCAGCAAGTATTCTAGCCATTGCCAATGACCTCATGTATTATTCCTTAAAGCATTACAAAATCGACAAAGGTGGAGAAGGAATAAAAGATGGAATGGACATCTCATTGTGCGCATTAAATCCAAAAACTCGTGTATTGAATTTTGCAGGAGCAAACAATTCTATTTTCATCATCAGTAAAGAAGAGAGAATAAGGAATGATGAAGGAGTTAATAAGGTTGAACAGATAAACGATGTATACATCACAGAATTAAAACCTAGTAAGCTCTCAATAGGAACAGAATCAAATATTTCATCGGGTGCGATTATTAATCAATCCATACAGTTGCAAAAAGGCGACTGTATATTTCAACTTTCTGATGGTTATGTGGATCAATTTGGGGGAATAAGAGGTAAAAAGTTTAAAAAGAAACAGCTAAAGGAACTGCTGACCTCATCTTATGATATGAACCTATTTAAACAGCAGGTAGAATTAGAAAATACGATGTATAAATGGATGGAAGGCTACGAACAAGTAGACGATATCTCACTATTTGCTATTCGAGTTTAACTCAATTTTGAGTACTTTCATTTTTTAAATTAAAAATTCAAGTATGTCAATAAATACTACATTATTAAAGCAAATCTGTGAAATTTCAGGTGCTCCAGGTTTCGAACAGCGCATTAGAGAACTAGTTATAAAAGAAATTACTCCCTTAGTCGATGAAGTAAAAGTCAACAATATGGGGAACGTATATGCCATCAAGAAAGGAAAATCAGACAAACGTGTGATGATAGGCGCACATATGGATGAGATTGGATTCATTGTGAATTATATAGACGATAAAGGTTTTGTCCGTTTTCATCCGCTGGGTGGATTTGACCCCAAAACATTGACTTCTCAGCGCGTGATTATACATGGAAAAGAAGACGTGATGGGCGTAATGGGAAGCAAACCCATTCATGTGATGTCGCCTGAAGAGCGGACGAAAGGCGCAAAAATAACCGACTATTTTATCGACTTAGGCATGTCCAAAGAGGAAGTAGAAAAGATCGTTACAATTGGTGATCCTATCACACGATACAGTGAATTAAAGGAGTTGGGAAACTGCGTAAACTGCAAATCAATTGACAATCGGGTTTCTGTATTTATTTTGATAGAAGCATTGAGGGAACTAAAAGACAAAGAAGTTCCTTTTGACGTTTACGGCGTTTTTACGGTACAGGAAGAAGTTGGAATTCGCGGTGCCAATGTTTCAGCACTCGACATTCAACCTGATTTTGGGTTTGGGTTAGATACGACCATTGCATACGATGTGCCTGGTGCAAAACCAGAAGAAATGGTGACTAAGCTAGGAGAAGGAACTGCGATCAAAATTATGGATTCGTCTACTATCTGCGATTACAGAATGGTGAAATTTATGAAAGAGACAGCCGATAAACATAAAATCAAATGGCAACCAGAGATTTTGCCAGCTGGAGGTACAGACACTGCAGGAATTCAGCGCATGAACGCAGGAGGAGCCATCTCAGGCGCTATCTCTATTCCAACGAGGCATATTCATCAAGTGATAGAAATGGCCGATAAAAACGATATACGTGCAAGTATTGATTTACTTAAAGTTTGCTTGGTGGAGTTGGACAGTTACGACTGGAAATTTTAATTTCATTCCTAGAATTGAATGAATAATTTCTCTGAACAAATACTAAAGATGCTAATAAGTTTAACCACAAAGCGCACAAAGAAAAGCGCGAAGGAAACAAAGGGAATTGGCATTGAATGTAAACTCTCAGAGGATTAGAAAGCTATTAAACACTAGTCTTCATAGAGTTGTTCGTTAATAGAATGTTTTTATTCATTTCAGGACGGTACACCTAACATAAAAAAGGGCGATTGTTTTTACAATCGCCCTTTAACATTCTAAATCTTATCTTTTCTATACTGCTCCTAACACATACATTTTTTCCATTGTAGGAGTTGGGCTTCCACCCGACTTTTCTAACGTCACTGCAAAGGCTTGTGGATTTCCAACAGTTTTCATTTTTTGCATAGCTGCGGCACTATTCAACACATCAAATACACCCAAATCTACTGGTACTCCATCTACAATGGCCCACAATTGGTATTGCATTTCTGAAGGTGCTTCAGGCAAACTAGCAATGTCGATAAATGTTTCGTTGGTGTATTTGTTCCAATGAATCAGCGCTAAAGAGCTTGGAGAAATATCCAACCCTTTCATTGGAATAGTCACATTTGCCGTATCTCTCAGAATTGCAATTTTATTCTCAGCCGACTCTATTGACGTTTTAAACGTGCTCATATCATTGGCCAACACCTCTTTCTCTTGATTCAATGAAGCGATGGTTTGCTTGGCTGACTGAAGGTCGTTATACTGCAAATAATTAAAGAATGCACTTACAATTAGTAAAGCAAATGATGCTGCTACCATCAATAACATCGTCATGGATGATTTTTCTTTTTCAGGTGAAGGCATTGAAATTACTTTTGGCTCAACATCAACTTCTTTCACCTTATTATCTGACTCTTCTAACGCATCAATCGCATCGAAGATACTAGCCTTTAATTGGGCAGATGGCTTTGGTGCTTGGCTTTCAGCCAAACGAATCAAATCATTTTCAATGCGCATTACCTCAGTATTCAGCTCAGGATATTGCGCCAACATATCATTCACCAACGAAAGTTCTTCGTTAGATAACGACCCGAGAACGTAAAGTTCAAGTAGACCTGATGATATGAATTCTTCTTTTTTCAATTTCTTAATTACTTAAAACGGTTCTTAATTTCTCAAGAGCAGTTTTCACTCTCGTTTTAACTGTTCCCAAGGGGATTTCTAATTCTTCCGAAACTTCCTTCTGAGTATACCCTTTAAAATAAATCAAATTTATAATTTTTTGATAATCAGGTTTCAGTTGCGAAACTATTGCTGATAATCCTATAGTATCCACATTTATTGGATCTACAGAACCCGCAGAACCATATACGTCTTTATCTATGCTTTGGACTTTTTGCCCTTTCTTATATGCTTTTGATCGAGTAACGTCAATTGCTAAATTCCTAGCAATGTTCAACATCCAAGTATACAACCTTCCTTTAGAAGAATCGTAAGTATCAATTTTACTCCAAATCTTTACAAAACACTCCTGCAGTATATCCTCTGCTACTTCTTGATTATCGACCACTTGATGAATAATTGCAAAAAGCGCATGTGAATAATTATCATAAAGGGCACTTATGCCAGCCTTGTCCTTCTTTTTCAAGAGGGCGACAAGTTGACTTTCGTCGTGCATCTGAGGAGTACCTTTATCCATTTAATATTATTCGACCTATTTAAACTGACTTAAAAATCGTGCATCGTTTTCAGAATACAAACGTAAGTCATTGACATTGTATTTTAATTGAGCTATTCGTTCAACGCCCATTCCAAATGCAAATCCTGAATAAACTTTACTATCTATTCCGCTATTTTCCAACACATTTGGATCAACCATCCCACATCCTAAAATTTCCAAAAAGCCTGTGTACTTACACACATTACATCCCTTGGATTTACAAATGCTACAAGAAACATCCATTTCTGCGCTAGGTTCCGTAAACGGAAAATAAGAAGGCCGGAGTCGAATTTCTGTTTCTTCACCAAACATTTCCTTCGCAAAATACAATAATGTTTGTTTTAAGTCGGCGAAAGATACATTTTTATCAATATACAATCCTTCTACCTGATGAAAAAAGCAATGTGCTCGAGCAGAAATGGCTTCGTTTCTGTAAACTCTACCTGGGCTAATCGTTCGAATAGGTGGTTTTGAGTTTTCCATCACCCTAACTTGAACAGATGATGTATGCGTTCTTAACGCAATATCCGGATTCTTCTCAACGAAGAAAGTATCTTGCATATCTCTAGCAGGATGTTCCTCCGGAAAGTTCAATGCGGAGAAATTGTGCCAATCGTCTTCAATTTCAGGCCCTTCACTTACGTTAAATCCTATGCGTTTAAAAATTTCTATGATTTCACTTCTTATCAAAGAAAGTGGATGTCTAGCACCTAAATCTTTCTCTAAAGCAGGAGCAGTCATATCAATTGAAACATCCGCCGATTTGGTCTCATTTACTTGATTGCTTTTTAACTCTTCCAGTTTGTTTTGTGCAAACTGCTTCAATTCATTTAAAGCTTTTCCAAATTCTTTTTTCTGGTCGTTAGGAACATTTTTAAAATCATCAAACAATGCCTTTACTAGTCCCTTACTGCCAAGAACTTTTATTCTAAACTCTTCTACCTCTTTGGCTACATTGCTATTGAACGCCTCAACATCCGCAAGAAGCTCTTTCACTTTATTCAGCATTCTTCTATTTTAAAATGGTCATTCGAATTATTCTAACATCTTGCTTAGGTCGATCTTTTCTATTGGTCTCCATTGCTGTGATTTTATCCACCACATCTAATCCCGCAATCACTTCGCCAAAGATAGTATAAGCGCCGTCTAAATGTGGTGCTCCACCAATGGTTTCATATACTTTTTTTTGCTCTTCTGTATAAGGCACCTTTTTATCTTTATTGGCTTTCTCTAAATAGATTCTAGGATAAATGCTTCCTTGAACTATAAAAAACTGAGAACCACTACTCCGCCTACTTGAATTGTAATTATCTGGCTGTCTTGCAGCAGCTAATGCACCTTTCTTATGGATAAACTTTTCTTTGATTTCTGATGGTTGTGTATAACCGGGCCCACCATCCGAAAATACTTTATTTGGCGTTGCGGTTCTTGATTCGGGATCACCTCCTTGAATCATAAAATTCTTTATAACTCGATGAAATATAGTGCTGTCATAATAAGAACGCGCCACTAGACTCAAAAAATTTTGCTTGTGCCCTGGAGTTTCGTTGTATAACTTCACAGTAATATTGCCTGCCGTAGTTTCTATAAGCACCTTATTCTGTGCAGAAACCGATAGGATTGTAAAACAACAAACGACGAAAAGTAGAAATATCCGTTTAAACAATTGTGATATCTTTATATTTGTGAATAATATTACAGAAAAATACAATGAACAAAGTTATAAAAAATATATTCGGAGCCCTTCTTCTTTCACTAGTAATTGTAGGTTGTAAAAAGGAAGTGCAACCAGAGCTAATATTAACTGTAGAAGATGAGTTCGGTGGTCCTTTGAAAGGAATCAAAGTAGCTATATTCGCCAATGAATTAGATCCACTTTCGCTAACCTACGGAATCTTAGATTCCGGAATCACTGATGCATCAGGCAAATACAGAAAGACATTTCCAAATACCGTAGTTTTAGATGTAGCCGCATTTGTGACTAACAAAGATGGTGACACGCTTCGATTTGCAAAAGAGACTTTCAAGATAGAAGAAAAACGCCAAAAAAGTAAGGACAACTTTGTTCGTAGAACAATCTATCTACCGCGCTAGTTTATTTTCTTCAAAATATTCTACTATCGCTTGCTTCATCAATTGAGTCTGTTGACTAGATTTTAAAAATGGCAATTTATTGGTGGCTTTCCAATGTGGCCACTCATCCTTGTCGATTCCTTCGTATTCATAATAGTCGAATCTGCTCAATAAAGTGCATACTGCCACATGAATCACATCTAACTTTTGATCTTTTGTAAACCTTTTGGGGCCTTGACCCAATTCTTGTACACCAATCAAAAACAATAGACTTTGCATGTCAACTCCTCCTCCAAAACGATCTTCAACCGTTTTTACTACATCTTTCCACTTTTTTTCAAACTCCATATCCATAGATTGCGAAATTAATTAATAGTTTAGCATTTCGTTATGAATTATCTGGATATTGTTATTTGCATTCCGTTAGCTTGGGCTTTGTATAAAGGTTTTCGAAAAGGCCTGATACTAGAAATTGCCGCATTGGTCTCTCTAGTAATTGGCATTATGGTGGCCTATAAATTTTCTGATTACACCAGTGACTTATTGATCCAATACTTTGAAATCCAAACTAAGGCACTTCCATTAATCTCATTTATATTGACCTTCTTAGCGGTGGTTATCGGCATCCATTTTTTAGCAAAAACACTAGAACGCATCGTCAAGTTAGCCGCTCTTGGGTTAGTAAACAGATTGGCAGGAGCCTTATTTTCATTTCTCAAGGTGGGATTAATTATCAGCACTTTACTTTATGTAGGAAGTTTATTTGATCAATCATTTCAATTTATCCCACAAGACATAAAAAAAGAATCTTTGGTTTATGAACCGATTATATCAGCTCCACCAAAGATTCTTCCTATGCTTAAAAACCTTGAAATAGATCAAGCTTTTCCTGAATTTTTATCTGACTCTAGTCTTGTATTGCCTTAATTCCTGGCAACGTTTTTCCTTCTAAATATTCCAATAAAGCTCCACCACCTGTAGAGATGTAACTCACTTCATTGTTGTATCCGAATTTATTAACAGCTGCAGCAGAATCTCCTCCTCCAATTAATGAGAATGCACCATTTTTAGTAGCTTCCGCTACTGCATCTGCAATTCCTTTCGTTCCTTTTTCAAAGTTTGACATTTCGAAAACGCCCATTGGCCCATTCCAAATTATTACTTTAGAACGTTTTATGATCGCACTAAAATCTTCTATTGCTTTTGGCCCAATATCTAAACCCATATATCCATCTCGAATTTCCATATTATCTGCAATGGCCCGCTCAGCTGTATTTGAAAATGCTTTTGAAACGATTGAATCAATTGGCAATTGAACATTCACTTTCTTTTCAGCCGCTAAATTTAAAATCGTTTGAGCTAAGTTTAATTTATCCAATTCCACTAATGAATCACCTACTCGTCCCCCTAAAGCCTTGAAAAAAGTATAAGCCATTCCACCACCGATAATTAAATTATCCACTCGATCTAACAACTTTTCAATCAACATAATTTTATCAGAAACTTTCGCCCCACCCATAATGGCGGTGATCGGGTGATTGTCTGAAGAAAATACTTTATTCACCGCATCTAATTCTTGCTCGATTACAAAACCAAACATTTTATCATTCGGAAAAAATTGAGCCACAATGGCTGTAGAAGCATGCGCTCTGTGAGCTGTACCAAAAGCATCATTGACATAAACTTCACCTAGTTTGGCCAATTCTCGAGAAAAGTCAATGTCACCGTTTGTCTCTTCTTTGTGAAATCTTAAATTCTCTAATAACACTACATCCCCTTTATTTGTGGTGTCTACCACCTTTTGTGCTTCTATTCCAATACAATCAGTTGCAAAAGTAACTGGTAACCCTAATTTATCGGACAACCCTTTTACAATGTGTTTTAAACTGTATTTATCTTCAAACTCACCTTTTGGTCTTCCTAAATGAGACATCAAAATTGGCGTACCACCTGCTTCAACAATGTACTTGATAGTTGGCACTGCTGCATCTATTCGAGTATAATCAGTAATGTTAAAATCTCCATCTAATGGAACATTAAAATCAACTCTTACCAATACTTTTTTCCCGTCAAAATTGTAATTCTTAAATGTGTTCATTCTGTTATAAAAATTAGAGTTCAATGAATTGAATCGCAAAAGTAACTTTTCAAAAATAAATGTGACTAGTTTTTATTTTTTCAATTTAGATTTGCCCGTTTCTATCAGTATTTTTGAAGAAGATTAAAACAAATTATGCGATTTAAGAAGATTATCGGTCAAGAAGACATTAAGGCTAGACTTATCCAAACTGTAAAGGATGGCAGAATAAGTCATGCTCAATTATTTACAGGTGGTGATGGATCTGGAAATTTTGCGATGGCGATAGCTTATGGACAATTTATTAATTGCATAGACCCTACCGAAAATGATAGTTGTGGCGTCTGTAGTTCGTGTGCGAAATATGAAAAATTGGTTCATCCAGATTTAACTTTTGCTTATCCGGTGGCAACCTCAGCTAAAGTGACTGCAAAGCCAGTGAGCAAACATTATATCACAGAATGGAGAGAAGCGGTATTGCAAAACCCCTATTTAGAGTACGATGAATGGATTTCTAAAATAGAAATAGAAAATAAGGTGGCTATGATTTCAGTGAACGAAAGTTCGGAAATTCTAAAATCTGTGGTTTACAAACGTTTTGAGGCCAAATACAAAGTAGTGATTGTGTGGCACGCCGAAAAAATGAACACTGAAGCCTCCAATCGATTGTTGAAATTTATTGAAGAGCCCCAAGACAATACCTTAATTATTTTGGTTTCAGATGATTCTGAAAAAATTATTAGAACTATATTATCCAGAACACAACACCTCAAATTCAATCAAATTGAGTTGGATCCTTTGGCCAATTATCTCAAAGAAAATTGTGAATTGAGCCAAGAAAAAGCCATGCAGGTTGCGGCATTTAGCGACGGCGATTACAATTCAGCACTTCGATTGATAGAAATGGAAGGAAAAGAAACGTTCTTTTTTGAAACTTTTAAAAATTGGATGCGCATGTGTTTTGCAGGTAAATTGCCCCCATTAATAGATTGGGTTGAAGAAATCTCTGCAAGATCTGTAGGAAGAGAGCAACAAAAAAACTTTTTATCTTATGCATTACGGCTGTTAAGAGAGAGTATCATTAGCAATTATGCCGATGATGATTTGTTGAGATTAAGTAGTGGAGAAAAGGCATTTTTAAACAAATTTGCACCATTCGTTCACACAGGCAACATTTTAGAATTAAATGAGTTATTCAATGAAGCTCACTACCATATTGGACGTAACGCCAATCCAAAATTGGTCTTTTTCAACCTTTCTACAAGAGTGACCAAACTATTAAGAACCAAAAATGTAAATTTGTAAGATTGTAATAATTATTCGACCCTAGAATTAGGGCACTAGATATAAATATAGAAGAGATATGGGATGTGGAAGTTGTTCTACTGGTGGAGATGGAACTCCTAGAGGATGTAAAAATAACGGAACGTGTAGTTCTGGCGGATGTAATAAATTAAATGTTTTTAACTGGTTGGGGAATATGGAGTTACCCAACAACCAACAACCATTTGACATGGTTGAAGTTCGATTTAAAAACGGAAGAAAAGAATTTTTTAAAAATCACGAAAATTTAACTTTATATGTTGGTGACGTAGTAGCTGTAGAAGCTTCGCCGGGCCACGATATAGGAATGGTGTCTTTAGCTGGAGAATTGGTTAGAGTGCAAATGCAAAAGAAGAAGAACTTTGGAAAAGCAGATGAAGTAAAGAAGATTTACCGCAAAGCCAAAGAAACGGATATTGAAAAGTGGAAAGAAGGCCAAGAGCGAGAAGAAGCTGCAAAACCAATTTCTCGAAGAATCGCAATTGAACTCGGCTTGTCGATGAAAATAAGCGACATTGAATACCAAGGAGATTTATCAAAAGCAGTGTTTTATTATACTGCAGAAGAGCGAGTTGACTTTAGAGAGTTGATCAAGCGGTTAGCTGAGACTTTCAAGATTCGAATTGAAATGCGTCAAATTGGAATGCGTCAAGAAGCAGGAAGATTGGGTGGAATTGGATCGTGTGGAAGAGAATTGTGTTGCTCTACATGGTTGACCGATTTTAGATCGGTTTCTACATCAGCAGCTCGATACCAGCAACTTTCATTAAACCCAATGAAGTTAGCCGGACAATGTGGGAAATTGAAATGTTGTTTAAACTTTGAGCTGGATGCCTATATGGATGAACTGAAAGGTTTTCCAGACCCGAAGAAGAAACTAAAAACCACAAAAGGCGATGCGTTCTATCAGAAGATGGATATTTTCGGCAATAAAATGTGGTATTCTTATTTCGAAGAGCCAGGTAAATTCATTGAATTGTCATTGGAAAGAGTTCAAGAAATATTGGCAATGAATGAAAAAGGAACTTCGCCTAAAGAATTAATAGACCTTGAGAGTATTGTCGTTGAAATAGCTGAACCTGACTATGCAAACGTAGTAGGGCAAGATGACTTAACCCGATTTGATAGACAGAAAAAAGCCAAGAAGAAGAAAAAGAAGAAGCCAAGACCAGCAGGAGAAGCCAACGCTTCAGCACCAGGTACACCACAGAAAAATAGACCAACCCGTCCACAAAGCAATAAGCCAAAAGGAAATAATAATCCACAAGGCAATGCGCAACCAAACAGTAAACCGGCTGCAAATACAAATAATGCCACACCAAATACTGAAGGTCAGCCGAAAAAAAAGAAGCCTTTTCGACGTAAACCGAGACCAAACAACGAGTAAATGAAACATTTTTTAATTTTCTTGATCGTTCCATTGGCATTGCTCTCATTAACATCTTGTGATGAAAATAGAGTATTTGAGAAAAATTTAGCTTTGGAAGATGCGAATTGGGACAGAACCCAAATGGCTCGTTTTGAAGTAGAAATAACAGATACGTTATCGTACTACAACTTATACGTTAACGTTAGAAACTCAGGACAATATCCGTATAGAAATTTGTATCTTTTTACTCAAATAAAAAATCCTTTCGGACAATTTGCTAGAGATACTGCAGAGTTTATATTGGCAGATCCAAAAGGAAATTGGTTTGGGAAAGGCATTGGGGATTTGTGGGAACATCAATTCCCCTACAAACAATCGGTTATGTTCCCTAGAAAAGGAACTTACATTTTGGAACTTGAGCAAGCAATGCGAGATAAAGAACTAAAGTACATTACGGACATCGGAATACGAGTAGAAAAAGTAGCCCAATAAATTTCAAACGAAAGTGAAGGAAAAAGAAAATAAAAAGAATAAAGGAATCCTGTTTTGGATCATCCTTTTTTGGTGTGCCGTATTGATTCCTATGGGTTTGTTTACTTTACTCATTTACGGAACTGCTCATGAGTGGTTTGGTGAATTGCCAAGTTTTGAAGAGCTTGAAAACCCTAAAAGTAATCTAGCGTCAGAAGTATTTACGTCTGACGGTAAAGTATTGGGTAAGTATTTCTACCAGAATAGAACCAATGTTCATTATGAAGAGTTATCAGAATACCTTCCAGCGGCATTAATCGCAACTGAAGATGAAAGATATAGAGATCATTCTGGTATTGATTTTCGCTCATTAGGTCGAGTGTTTATCGGATTAGTTACCGGTCAAACAGGTAGCACCGGAGGAGGAAGTACAGTATCCCAGCAATTGGCGAAAAACTTATTTCCTAGAAAAGACCTGACCAAGTTTCAATTGGTAATGCGAAAATTCAAGGAATGGGTGATTGCGGTAAGATTGGAACGACAGTACACTAAAGAAGAAATTATTGCCATGTACTTCAATACGTTCGACTTTGTGAACAATGCAGTTGGAATCAAATCGGCTGCAACCGTATATTTCAATAAAACACCTCAAGAATTAAATATCAATGAATCTGCCACATTGGTAGGAATGTTAAAAAATCCGGCGCTATTTAATCCTTTACGTTTTTATGATACAACGCTACATCGAAGAAATGTAGTATTAACTCAGATGATTAGAAACGGAGCAATCGATAAAGTTGCCTTTGATACATTAAAACTAAAACCGATAGAAATTAACTTTCAACGAGTTGATCACAAAGAAGGTATTGCTCCATACTTTAGAGAAATTCTACGCGCTGATTTGAAAAATATTTTCTCAGAAATCGATTCTACAACTGGTGAATTAAAATATCGAAAAGCAAATGGCAAAGGATATGACATCTATAAAGATGGTTTAAAAATATACACCACCATTAATTATGACATGCAGTCATACGCTGAATGGGCGATGACCAAATATTTGGGAGAGAAATTACAAGCTGACTTCTTTAAAGATTTGCAGCGTAAGAAGAAAAATCCATTTGATTGGAGAGTTTCGGATGAAGAAGTGGATCAAATCATGCATTCAGCTATGAGAAGAACAGATCGCTATAATGTAATGGTTGGGGTGCAATGTGCCAACTGCGGCAGACGAGGAAAGTACGTAGAAGAAATTAAAGAAAAAGGTATTCATTATTTTGAATGTCAGGCTGATGATTGCCATCATAAAAGACGAGTAACCCCAAAGGATTCTATTGATATTATTTTCAATATACCCGTTCCAATGACTGTTTTTTCATGGAAAGGAGAAATTGACACGACACTATCACCGATGGATAGTATACGTTATTACAAAAGCTTCTTGCAAAGTGGCTTGATGTCAATGGACCCAAATACAGGATACATTAAAGCTTGGGTTGGTGGAATCAATAGCAAGTATTTTGCTTACGATCATGTTGCTCAGAGTAAACGACAAGTGGGATCTACCTTTAAGCCATTTATGTTTGCTGTAGCAATTGATGAGGGATATTCTCCATGTTATGAAGTTCCAAATGTACCAGTAGTATTTAAGAAGGGCGAATTTGGATTGTTGAAAGACTGGTCACCAAGCAATAGTGACCCGAAAGATGTGGGTTATAATGTAACGTTGAAATACGGTTTGGCCAACTCAATGAATACCGTTTCTTCCTTTTTAATGAAGAAATTTGGCCCTGAGCGAGTAGTAAAAATGGCAAGAAGTTTAGGTATTACTAGTCATCTAGATCCTGTTCCATCTTTGGTTTTAGGAGTTGCTGATCTTTCGGTTTATGAAATGGTTGGAGCATTTGGAACATTTGTGAACAAGGGAATCTATACTGAACCAATCTATATTACTCGAATTGAAGATAAAGATGGTAATGTGATCAAAGAGTTTATCCCTGAAACAAAAGAAGTCATTAGTGAAGAAACCGCTTATACAATGGTGAATTTAATGGAAGGCGTTACTTCATATAACTATAACAAGGCAAAAGGCAAGAAAACGGCAGGAACTGGAATTCGATTGCGTTTTCAAAGTCATGAATATGGCGGCTTTACAGGTCCAATTGCAGGAAAAACAGGTACAACACAAAATAACTCTGACGGTTGGTTTATTGGAATGATGCCTAACTTAGTAACGGGAGTTTGGGTAGGCGCAGACGATAGAAGTGTTCGATTCTCAAGAACTGCAGATGGGCAAGGTGCAAATTCTGCCCTCCCTATTTGGGGATATTACATGAAAAAAGTAATTTCAGACTCTACATTGAAAATAAAGAATGTAGCATTTGAGAAACCAGACCGTCAACTCAGAATAGAATTGGACTGTAATAAAGCAGAAGACGGCAATAATTTTAATGACAACGAAGAACCTAATTTTGGAGGATGATGAAAAAGGTAGTTGCAAATGTTGAAGAAGCAATAAAAGGAATAGAAAGCGGAATGACCCTTATGTTGGGAGGTTTCGGACTTTGTGGTATTCCTGAGAAATGTATTGAAGCTTTATCTAAAAGTAAAATCACTGATTTAACATGTATTTCTAATAATGCAGGAGTAGATGATTTTGGCTTGGGATTTTTATTGAAGAATAAACAAATCAAGAAAATGATTTCTTCTTACGTGGGCGAAAACGACGAGTTTGAGCGTCAAATGTTAAGTGGAGAGTTGGAAGTGGAATTAACACCTCAAGGAACGTTGGCTGAAAAATGTAGAGCTGGAGGCGCCGGTATTCCTGCATTTTTTACTCCTGCTGGTTACGGTACAGAAGTAGCCGAAGGAAAAGAAACGAGAGAGTATGACGGTAAAATGTATATCCTAGAAGAAAGCCTAGTAGCCGACTTTGCCATTGTTAAAGCTTGGAAAGGAGATACTAAAGGAAATTTAGTTTTTAAAGGAACTGCAAGAAACTTCAATCCAGTGATGGCCACTGCGGGTAAGATTACTATAGCAGAAGTGGAACATTTAGTGGAGCCAGGCGAATTGCATCCAAACGAAATTCATACACCAGGAATCTTTGTTCATCGCATTTTCGAAGGAAAGAATTACGAGAAAAGAATTGAACAACGAACTATTTCAAAATAAACAGAATTGTTTATTTTGAAATAGTTCGTTGTAATAATTGGTTAATGAAACAATATAACAATGCAGAATTCCTTTGATATAACTTTAATAAATTAATGGAATAATTAGTAGAGAGAATATGCAGAAGGAGAATATTATAGTCAAAAAAACGATAAGTTTTGCTTTAGCCATTATCTCTTATGCTGAATTACTTGAAGAAAAGAAAAAATATATTATCGCAAGGCAACTTTTAAAGTCTGGCACCTCAATTGGTGCAAATATGCATGAAGCACAGAATAGTGAAAGTAAGGCGGACTTTATACACAAAGTAAAACTTGCCGCAAAAGAAGTAGAAGAAACAAAGTATTGGTTGACTCTCTGTAAAAAATCAGAAAGTTATCCTTTTGAAGAAAGTTTAGAAATCCAAATAAATGAAATTGGTTTAATCATTTATAAAATATTATCGAGCTCAAAAAAAGCTACTAAGATATTGTAACATTTGAGAATTGTTACATTGTTAAATTAGTCAATTGATAAATTAAGATTATGTTAGATAAAAACGGAATAGCAAAACGAATTGCGCAAGAATTACAAGATGGTTTTTACGTGAACCTAGGAATTGGAATTCCAACCTTGGTTGCAAATTATATACCTGAAGGAATTGATGTTACGCTACAATCAGAAAATGGATTATTGGGAATGGGTCCGTTTCCTACAGAAGAAAACGTAGACGCTGATTTGATCAATGCAGGAAAGCAAACCATAACTACACTTCCGGGTTCAGTATTTTTTGACTCTGCTATGAGCTTTGCCATGATTCGTGGCGGAAAGGTTCAATTGACCGTTTTGGGTGCGATGGAAGTGTCAGAAACAGGCGATATCGCTAACTGGAAAATACCGGGCAAGATGGTAAAAGGAATGGGTGGAGCCATGGATTTAGTAGCTTCTGCTGATAACATTATAGTTGCCATGATGCACGCCAATAAAGCAGGAGAATCAAAACTATTGAAAAAATGTAGCTTGCCATTGACAGGTGTGGGTTGCGTTAAGAAAATAGTAAGTAACCTAGCGGTTATCGATGTAACAGAAAGAGGATTTGAACTAAAAGAAAGAGCGCCAGGAGTTACTGTTGAAGAAATTATTTCATTAACAGAAGGAACTTTAATTGTTGAAGGAGAGATCCCTGAGATGAATATTTAGTCAAAAGGAAAATCGCTACTCCCGATCATCATGAAAAGTAAAATCAACTTCACCAGTTCAAAATCAATTGCAATATTTATCTCAATAATTATTGTAATTGTACATTATATCTTTCGAAAATATAATTACCAGAACTTTCATAATGTGTTGGGATGGGATGTTTTGGCTTATTATTTATACCTCCCTTTTACTTTTATTCACGGTGACCCTGGTATGTCTGATCAGACAATTATCAAATACATTTTTGATACTTATCAGCCATCGGGTACATTTTACCAAGCATATCCTATAGGAAATGGAAATTGGTCGCCGATGTACACTCTTGGATACGCCATTTTATACTTTCCATTCTTTATAATTGGTCACATTTGGGCGTTGCTTTCCTCTTATCCGGCAGATGGTTTTTCATATCCATACCAATTTTCAATTGCAAATGGAGTAATCGTTTACATCATAGGTGGAGTGTTTGCCATTCGGAAATCTTTGACTCATTTTTTCTCTGATAAAATTACAAGTGTAGTATTGGTCTGTATGCTACTAGGAACTACATTCTTTCACGAGGCAGTAATTGATGAAGTCGGCCCGCATGCTATGATGTTTGCTGGATTTGCTGCTGCATTATTATTAACAATCAAATGGCACAACAATCCTCAACCTAAAACCGCATTCTTATTGGGTTTGGTTACTGGTCTATGTATCCTTGCAAGAGGTAGTGGAATATTCGTAGTTTTTGTTCCATTGTTATGGAATATTTATGACAAAGAGTCTTTGATTAAAAAACTAGAATTGGTTTGGGAGAACCGGAAACACCTTCTTTTCCTTTTGGCGGGTTTGTTTGTTTTTCCAATGGTTCAAATCATTTATTGGAAGCTAATTACAGGTGATTTTATTTTCAATACTTACAAGGTCACTCCTGGTTTTGATTGGCTACAACCTCATTTTCAAAAAGTATTTTTCAGCTACAAAAAGGGCTGGTTGCTTTATACTCCAATAATTGCATTTGCACTTTTAGGAATGTATTCCATGGTGAAGCAAAACAAAAAAATTAGTCTTGCTGTCATCACTTTTGCTTTGATTAACATTTATGTGATTTCAAGCTGGGGAACTTGGTGGCAAGGAGGGAGTTTTGGTTCTCGATATTTCGTAGAATCATACGCTATCCTGGCAATTCCTTTTGGATACTTTACGCAAGCAATTTTAAAGAAACGATTTTTAAAGTATATTTTCATTGTTCTCGCTTCCTTCTTTATTTTCTTAAACCTTTTCCAAACGTGGCAATTCAATAATTTCCTATTTGATGGTTACTCCATGACCAAAGAATATTATTGGAAAATCTTTTTAAAGACAGAAACAAACAAAGAAGATCTGAAGTATCGTGAGATTATCAGAGACTTTGCCCCAGTTGATCTTTTCAATAACAAAGGAGACTACAATAAAAGAACTGCAGCTTTTCTAAATTTTGAGGATGTAAATTTCATTGATTTTAATAGAGAATTTATTGACACCTCTGTTTCAGTGAGCGGAGAAAATAGCTTTAAAATAACCCCTGAAGCTATTTATGGACCAACCTATAAGCTGCCATACCATCATTTAACAGAAAAAGAGCATGCTTACATGACGGTAAGTTTTGATTATTTTGCAGCTCATGATTTGGCAGAAAGCTCAGCATTTCTGATAGTTGAAATGGACCACAACAATGGCCAATATGTGGAGAAAAGGCGAGCTTGGAACTTACGTGACTTTAAACACAAAACTGGTGAATGGAACACTGTTTCTGTGGACTATTTAACTCCGTACCCATTGTCAATGACCAATGATGTCTTTAAAATTTACGTTTATCTAGATGGTGATAAAGCCATCAACATCGACAACTTCAAGGTGGATTTATATGAGCGAAAGTGGTAATTATTTGGGCTCTAAACCATAAATTCTTATCCCTTTGTAGTCTACTACTAAGTTATTTCTATATGGATCAATTAATGGATTTTGATAAAAATTAGTGTCTGTAATTACCATATATTTTGCTCCTTGTAAAATTTTAGCTTCTAGAACTTCTTTCTGAAATGCAAAATTATTGGCACTCCACCCTTTTCTTTTTAACGCATCTAACACCACATTAGGACTTGCATCATCAGGAGCTACTATAAAGTCATTCTCGGCTATGCCATATTCCTCTAAATGACCTTTCAACTCATGTAAATTATCTAACCATTTTGTATCCGGATTAAATCGGGAATTCACATTCCTTGAAGTATGTATCACACTCAGCAATAAAAAAACTAGAAAAGTACCTGAGAATAAAATTGTAGCTACTTTACTTTTTTCAATCAGCCAACTGTATTTTTTGATAAACATCAATATAGTCAATGGGATGATAATCATTAATGCAATTGCATAATAATCATGATACATGAACTGTGAAAAGAATAACAGAAAGAAGCTCAAAAACCCGGCTAAAGCAATCACATAAAAACCAATGTAGAATAGTGAAAGCCGCTTATAAAACGCCGGAATCAAAACCAACGCCATTAACACAATTATAAAATGGCGACCAGACTGAAACAAGTATGTATTTTTCCAAACCATTATCGCTTGTTTTACTTCTAATATTAGCTCGGGTGAGGCACTCCAGATTGGTGCTGTCCTTAAAAAGAAATATTTTGTTTCGTTCACCTGGTTATACCAATCAGCATATTTATACCAAGAGAATATAATAACGAACAAAACAAGGAATCCCACTATGATTTTTACGTGCAATAGATAATGTTTCTCTTTTCGAATATAGGAGAATAGATCTAATACTAGGATAGTACCCAAAACTGCTAAGGTTGGAATAATGTTAGTTATCTTAAGCAAAGCAGCCAATGCCACAAAAAGTATCGATAACCCTAAATTTAGTGCAGACCTTTGTTGAGAATATTGATAAATAAAATAGAGGCCAATTAATGAAATGGATAGTGCAACGGAATCAGGAATAAAACTAATTCCATAAACAACATACACTGGAGAAGTAAAAAGAAATGCCGCAACATACGCACCATAATAATTATTATTCAATATCTTAGAAGAAAGCTTATATAAACAGAACAAACCAATATAAGTAGTTAGCATCCAAATAAGACGGTAAACTGAATAGTCGTAACCAAAAATATGATAGCCAACAGAAACCAAATAATACATCAGTGGAAATTCTCCCGCAGCTTTCCCAAGATTCCCTTGTTGATTGCTCATCTGAGGTTCTAACAACGGGTTTCCATCGACGTAGTAATTATATGCCATAGAAGCGCCATCAGCCTGTCGCCAAACATGGATTCCTTTTGGTGGTTGATCTATAACTTTAAAATACCCGTAAAAAAACGAAGCAACTACTAAAAATAGAACAAAAAGTAAATCAGGTATTGCTTTTCTAAAATGCATTCATTTTGATTTGATTATTCGAAAATTGATGATTCCTTCAAACCATCAATTTTAAGATTACTAACTTTTTTATCTCCCAAATATATCAAAATGATCCCGCTTTACACCTTGTGATTCTTATCAAAACATACTCGTTCTAATAATTTATTTCAAACAGAATGTTTGGTTATCTTAGCCAACCGAATTAATGTAAATCTTTGTGCACAAGACTTTGAATTCATATCCAATAGATAGAACCAAAAGACTTAAAAAGTAAATAATAAGCAATCTTACATGGTTTTTAGTAGCATCTTTTTTCTTACTTATTTCTTGCCAGGCTTTCTGCTTGTTTACCATTTTACTCCGAAAGCTTCTAAAAACCTGGTTGCTTTATTGGCCAGTATTCTCTTCTACGCATGGGGTGCACCCGAATTTTTGGGTATTGCCTTGGGCTCAATTCTAATTGATTTTTATATTGTAAAATCAATTTACAACGGTTCTTCTGAAAATAAAAAACGACTGCTTTGGGCCTCTATTGTACTAAACGTTGGGTTATTGCTTTATTATAAATACTTCAATTTCTTTATTGAAAATACCAACCAAGTTCTGACCAATTTAGGAATAGAAAGTATTAGATGGACTTCAATTGTTCTGCCAATAGGAATTAGCTTTTACACTTTTCAGAAATTGAGCTATACCATTGATGTGTATAAAAAAGTAAGGGCTCCACTTACAAAACTAAGTGATTACGCTCTGTATATTCTTCTATTTCCACAATTGATTGCTGGTCCAATCGTAAGGTTTAAAGAAATTGCAGATCAATTTACAGACAGAGACACCAACAATTACAATGATAAATTATATGGGTTTTATCGATTTTCTATTGGATTAGGAAAGAAGGTTTTAATAGCAAATGTACTAGGCGAACAAGCCGATTTAATTTTTAATCTAGCGCCAGAATCTTTAAATTCATCAATCGCGTGGATCGGGGTTTTATGCTATACTTTTCAAATTTATTTCGATTTTTCAGGCTATTCAGACATGGCAATTGGATTAGGGAAACTGATGGGATTCCACTTTCCTGAGAACTTCAATAGTCCGTATATTTCTCAAAGTATAAGTGAATTTTGGAGAAGATGGCACATTACATTGGGCACCTGGATGCGGGACTATTTATACATCCCATTAGGTGGAAATCAAGTTAAATCAACCTACAGGTTGTACCTCAATTTGTGGTTGGTTTTTGTAATCTCTGGTTTGTGGCATGGTGCAGCTTGGACCTTTGTGATTTGGGGAGTATTTCATGGCGTCTTCCTAATTGCAGACCGTCTATTTTTGAATCGATTAACTTCGTATATCGGTAAGTTGGGACGTGTATTTCTGACTTTTGTAATTGTAATGACTGGTTGGGTGCTTTTTAGATCCGAAACACTTTCTCAAGCTATTGACTTCACTAAGGTGATGTACAGTTTCAATTTTGAATCAATTTCCGAACTTGTTAGTTTAGAACTGATAATTACGCTTTTCGTTGGAATAGTTTTAAGTTTTTTACTGATTATTCCTTCTTTAAACGATTACTACTCTAAATTCAGCAGTGGCATTTCAACCACCAATGGTCTTTCGAAATTTATCATCAGTAGTGTTCTTTTAGTCATTAGCATAGCTGCTATATCAGGTTCTAGTTTTAATCCGTTTATTTACTTCCGATTCTGATGTGGATTAAAAAAAACATACAAAAACTATTTTTCTTCCTGTTGTTGGGGTTACTTTTCTTGCCCCTTATTCAAGAACGACTGAAGCTTATACCAGTAACTCCGTTAAGTGGATACTTTTTGAAAACAGAAAAAATAGAACTCTCTGTATCGAACTTTATGGATGGGACTTTTCAGGAGAATTTTGAAACTCGAAGAAAAGAGAATGTTGGGTTTCATGATTTCTTAATTCGATTAAATAATCAACGCAAGTATTCTCTTTTTAATGAAGTGAATACAACCGATATCATAGAAGGAAAAGATGGGATGTGGTTCGGGTTTAGTTATATATCAGCCTATTTTGGAAATGATCACATCAGTTATCCAAAACTTAAAGAATACAGCAATAAAATAAAATTCATCCAAGATTCATTAGGTAAAAGAGGCAAGCTGTTTTTTCCTATGATCATTCCTGGTAAAGCTGCCATTTACCCAGAATTAATTCCAGATCGATTCTATGCTGAAAACAATAAAAAAATCACCAATTATCAAACACTGATTCAGTTATTAGACAGTTCTGAAACAACTTATTTGGATTTGAAAAAGTTTATTGTAGAAAATAAGTCGCTTTTTAAGTATCCAATTTTTCCAAAAAATGGCGTGCACTGGACCGGAAACACGGTAGCAATTGTGACCGACTCACTATTGGATTTTATCGCTACAGAAACAGGGAGAAAACTGATTGACATGAAACTCTCTGATGGAGAAGTCACTTGTGATAATTACAGATTTACCGATTATGACATCGGAGAATCCATGAATATATTTACTCATATTTCAGGCGATTCCTTGCATTATCCTATCATTGAATATGTTTGCAACAATTGCGAAAAGCCAAGATTGTTAGGTGTTGGAGATAGTTTCCTACAGAGTTTTAGAGGGTTTTATCATACTTATGATTCTGCTTTTCATCCCAAATCGTATTTGTGGTACTACAACAAAACAGTTGATTGGCCGGAAAAATTTAATGGCAAAAAAGTGCTGATTGAATACCTGGACTTAGAAGAAGAAATTGAGAAGTCTGACATCATAATACTTGAATCCACCGATGAAAATATAAGACAAATGGGCTTTGGGTTTGTAGATCAATTGTATGATTTATTAAAAAATGGCAGAAAAGTCTATCCTGTTGAAAAGCTGAAACCATTTGAAACGGACAGCACAATTGAACATGCCAAATCAATTATTCCATTGACAGAATACTCTTTGAAAAAGCAGATTGAACTGATCGCGATTTCGAAATACAATGATTCTAAAGTTTTTAATTTTGAAGAAGAGGTCGAAAAAATGATGGAAGACATCAGAAACAACACTGAATGGCTTGAATTAGTGAAACAACAAGCTATAGAAAGAAATATAACCCTTGAAGAAAATATTTATTTGAATGCGAAATGGATGGTTGAAAATGAAAACTAAATTCATTTCCTCAACACCTCTAATTAATTACACTTTTGTCTTTAACTTTGTTCCATGACCAAGATCCTTTCAATCTTAATTCCTGCATATAACGAGGAAAGAACGATTCATTTAATTCTCGACAGGGTAAAATCAGTTGAACTGTCTGGAGGATTTTCAAAAGAAATTATAATCGTGAACGACTGTTCATCAGACAACACAGTTCAGGTTTTAGAAGAATATATCGCCAAAAACCCAGAAATGGGAATTACATTATACAGCCAACCTAAAAATATGGGAAAAGGAGCTGCTATTCATGAAGCGATAAAAAAAGCAACTGGGGATTACCTTATTGTGCAGGATGCAGATTTAGAATACGATCCAAGAGAGTATAACATTTTGTTGAAACCCATTATTGAAGGAAACGCTGATGTAGTTTATGGTTCTCGATTTATTGGCGGAAATCCTCATCGAATTCTTTTCTTTTGGCATTCCATTGGAAATAAGCTATTGACACATCTTTCTAATATGTTTACTAATCTGAATTTGACAGATATGGAAACGTGCTACAAATTAATAGATACAAAAATTGCTCAATCACTTCAGCTCAAAGAAAACCGTTTTGGATTTGAGCCAGAATTAACAGCCAAACTAGCACGGATTCCAAAAATCAGAATCTATGAAGTAGGAATTTCCTATTATGGAAGAACATACGACGAAGGAAAGAAGATTGGATGGAAAGATGGTTTCAGAGCTATCTACTGCATCTTAAAATATAGATTCACTAAATAGTGATAAGCTATTTAGGAAGAATGTATTGAGAAGTTTGATTATCTTAGTCGAAGTTGCAAATCCACCTAAACTATTATTTTGAAAATTCTTTATACAAGTCTAAAATTTATCATCGTTGAGGTAATAATTATTTTTGGGCTTATTTTTTCAATTAATAATTACATTGGGAATGTTGAACAAACTATAAATGCTGATGGGGTTGGTTATTATGACTATTTGCCTTCCCTAGCGATTCATCATGATTTAGTTCGAAAAAATAATCCATTTAAAGACACTCCAGATTTATACTATAGAATCGACTCAACCAGTGTTTATGTAGATTATAAGGACTTCAAAGTCAATAAGTATCCTTGTGGAACAGCACTCTTACAACTTCCATTTTTCACTTTTGCATACCTAACATCGGATTTAGAATCGACTATTCACGACGGGTATCAGAAACCCTTTCAGAAAGCAATATTTTATGCCGCTATTTTCTATTTGTTTCTGAGTTTACTTTTTCTAAAAAAAATTCTATCCCTTTATGATGTAAAACCTTACATCATTGCGTTCAGTCAATTAATCCTTGTTTTGGCCACATCTGTCACTCATTATGTAAATGTAGAAGCTGGGTTTAGTCACATATATTCACTATTTGCTGTCACTGCTTTTATCTATTTTGTCAAATCCTATTTTAATCAAAATAAGACCATTCATTCCGTTTTAGCATTTGCCTGCTTAGGATTAGTCTTTATACTCCGTCAGCCAAATATTCTTATTGTTCTATTTATCCCATTTCTAGCAGGATCTCAAGAAAATTTAATAGCATCATTTAAAACGCTCTTTATTAATTTCAAAAGTCTCATTTTAGGGATACTTTTATTCCTTGGAATAACTTCTATTCAATTAGTTCTTTGGTATTTACAAACAGGAGATTTCTTTGTTTACTCTTATCAAGGAGAGGGTTTTGATTTTCTGGATCCTTACTTCTTTAGTATTCTATTTAGTTATAAAAAGGGCCTTTTTATCTATACGCCTGTTTTACTGATATCCATGTTGAGTCTCATATGGCTGATCTATAAAAAATCTTATTATTTATTTTTTACATGGATTGCTTTTTTTACCACATTAACTTTCGTTCTTTCTTCTTGGTGGTCTTGGTATTATGGCTGCAGTTATGGATTAAGAGCTTACATTGATTATTATGTGATTTTTCTGATTCCATTCGCAATTATGTTGGATCGCATCAAGAAAATTCCTCGATTAGTAATTATTATTTTGTCACTTTTTACAATTCCGTTAAACATCATCCAATGTTATCAGTACAAAGAATATATTCTTCATTGGATTGATATGGATGAAGAAAAATATTGGAAAGTTTTTCTGAAAACCGAAGATCGTTTTGGCGGTCTACTTTGGAAAAGTCAACTCGATTCAAACCTTTACTCTGTTGTAAAAGAAATTAATGCTGGTGATTTTTCCTCAACTGAAAATTCAACTGCCCAGCTATTTAGTGGTAAAAGTTCGGAGATTGAACCTTTTGATAAGGTGAGCATGATTCAAGTGTTATTCGAAAATGACTTTGATGAAAATAATTTATCCTATTTAAACTTGGCAGTAACAAGAGTAAACGATAATTTCATTTTTTTTGAACAAAATAGAAATTTAATTCATTTTCATCAAGGCAACTTAAATGAATGGCATGAAGGGTACTATATTTTTGAATTCGATCCAATAACTGATAATCAAGAAGTAGCAATAACGCTCAAAGTCATTTCTGCTGATAAAAAAGATTATTTAAAAAATGTGAGATTAAAATTTTACAGTAAACCCTAAAAGCCTACCTGTAAACAATTACCATTTAAATCAATAAAGGGTGCTTTACCCTTTATTGATTGCTCATTCTAGATTTCAAACGTAACAGCTTTTTTAATCCACAGCATAGTAACTTCCAAACTAAATGTTGGATAAAACGAATTTAGGCGCATTTTTTAATTTAATTTAGCTTGACTAAGTTGAGAATATCCTTCTAATGAAAACGCTACTAATTATTCCTTGCTACAACGAAGAGAATCGGCTTCCAATCGATGAACTGGTTCAATTTATTGAAAAAGAAAATGCAGGATTGACGTTCCTTTTTGTGAATGATGGTAGCACCGACAATACCATTAAAATATTAAACGATTTAGCAGATAAATATTCTGTCGTTAAGGTGTTAGACCTTCAACAAAATGTTGGAAAAGCAGAAGCCATTCGTACTGCAATGCTGAAGTACACTTCAGACGAATTTGATTACATCGGTTATTTTGATGCCGATTTAGCAACTCCACTAGCCGAAGTCAATCAGTTTATCGCCAAGGCTGAAAAATTTGATCCGATCATTTTAATGGGCTCTCGTGTAAAACTTTTGGGCATCACTGATATTAAGCGCAAGTGGTATCGTCATTATTTCGGTCGAGTATTTGCCACGATTGCTAGTAACATGCTTAAAATTCCAGTCTACGACACTCAATGTGGTGCTAAAATGATCAAGTCATCTGTAGTCAAAGAGTTGTTTGCTGCCCCATTTATTAGTTCATGGTTGTTTGATGTTGAAATCTTGTTTCGATTGAAAAAGTTGCCAGATTATCGCATCAATAAAACTCCAATAATAGAACTTCCATTGTCTAAATGGGAAGAGAAAGGGGAATCCAAAATTCCTTTTACTTATTTGTTCAAAATTCCTATTGAATTGATTAGTATTTATTTAAAGTACTCTTAATTATTGGAAATGAATTTTTACAAAGGCAATTCTATCCAAACCGAATCCAATTATCGAGATTTAATTATTCCTATATTATTGTTCATTGTGGGGATGTATATCCTTCCGCTTCGAATCGTTGGATTAAACTTTGAGTTTATTCCTGGAGATTTAGGTGATTCCCGTTTTAACAATATTGTATTGGAACATGGTTACCTTTTCATAATGAATAAGGTGGACTGGTTTTGGAATGCCCATTATATGTATCCATCTAAGCTCGTTATTGCTCGATCGGACAATTTATTGGGAACGCTTCCCATTTATGCGGCCTCTCGTTTTGTTGGTTTTGATCGGTACACCGCCTTTCAACTTTGGTTCATTATACTTCATGCATTAAACTATATTTTTTGTTATTGGGCAGTCAACAAACTATTTAAAAATAGCACAATAGCAGCTATCGGAGCTTACGTTTTTGCCTTTGGAATATTCAATATTGGTCAAATCTACCACGCTCAGATTTATCCTCGATTTATGTTGCCTCTCATATTTTATTGGACCATAAAATTCCTCCAAGAAAATAAATCAAAACACTTCAGCTTCCTTGTATTTTCAGTGGTGTACCAGTTTTATTGCGGCATTTATTTAGGTTTCTTTAGTCTGTATTCCATCCTTTTCATAGCCATTGGATATTTTCTGGTTTACCGCGATTTTAGTCTGTTCAAAAAGCTTCCATCCAAAAAGGATTCTATAATCTACATTGGCTCCATTGCGTCTTCCTTAGCGTTGCTTTACGCTTTATTTAAACCATACCTCATTATCTCAAAAGAAACAGGAATGAGGCCATTTAATGACGTAATAGATAGTATTCCTCACTTGGGTTCATACCTATTTAGTTCACCTGCTTCTTTTATTTGGAGCGACTATCTATTTCATCCATTTACAGAATCGATCAACATCTGGTGGACGCACATGTTGTTTCCGGGAATACTTCCTATTGCATCTGTTTTAGTGGCGGCGATTCTTCTATTCTTCGTAAAAAAGGAATCCATTCAGTTTAAATTTTTGGCGTTTCTGGTATTAAGCACTTTTCTTTCAGTGATTTTTTGCTTGAATTTAGATGGGAAAACCCTCTATAAATTCATCTATGAAATACCCGGATTTTCTTCAATGCGAGCACTTAATCGTATCATAAATTCACAAGTGGTATTCTTTATATTGACTCTTTCTTTTGTACTTCAATATATTTATCGTCGTTGGAAATGGGGTAAATATGTTGTTCTGGCAATAGTACCACTCATTGTACTTGATAACTATTTTGTGGTGAATGATGATGTAATCCGCTATAAAAAAGCGGATAGCATTTCTGAAGTTGATGCCATTAAGGCGGTAATTCAGAAATCAGAACTAGCCGACTTTAAAGCAATTGCTTATAATTTCAAAGATAAATCGTCACATCGTACTATTATCTCAAAACACTTAAGCGTGATCACCGCTTGTCAAGATTTAGACATCCAATGTGTGAATGGATATTCAGGTTCTTACCCCAATAATTACATGTCCTTTTTTGATTTAACAGATCAAGAATCGCTGAATAACTGGTTGGATCAAACAAACACGCCACATTCAGACATTATTCTGATAAACGAGTAAGCCAGTATTACCGATCCCCTTTAACGGCTTTATCGTAATCCGGTTTGTTTAATAAATCATAATACTCCCCATCAACTTCTAGCTTACCAAAACCCTCTATATAAGCAGGTACCGTCATAGAATCATAATGCACTATCCCAATAATGTATTGACGGCATTGAAAGAAATTTAATCCAATTAAAAAACCAAAAACTATCAGAATCGGAATTCTAACTTTATTTGAAAGTCTGATTATTGAGGCAATCGTCACTGCGATTGGCACGGATAAAAGTGGATAAATATCAATTAGTGATCTCATCCCGAAAGAACCTCCATACCACCAACACCACCAAGAAAAGGTAATGTAAAAGTGAACCAACATAAAAAGTAGTAATGGAAATCGATAATTACGAATGATTTCATTCTTATAGAAAAGACCTATCAAACCTAAACTCATTAAGGGAGAGTAGATTAACCAACCATTTCGAATACTGAACATACCCTGAAGTATTTTAGGGTCATTAAAGAAGAAACCTTCTTCAGAATATGAATAATAAAACCAGTCACCAGTACTATATTTCCAATACAACAACTGTGGAAGCACAACGATTAATCCACCCAAAATAGCGAAAACCACCTGTTTGTACTTGGATACAAACAACGTTATCCGATTCTTAAAATCCGAAAAAGAGCGAACTCCGAATAGTAGAAAAAATAAAAGAACGGTAATGTTTGTCGGTCGAATAAGAATTATTAAACCCGTGAGCAAACCCAAAATAAAGAGGTTCTTTGAAGAATTATTCTTGTACCATTTGATAGAATAATGAAGAAAGGCTGCAATTGAAAAGAAACTAAATACATGACTCATACCCGGTTCATGGATCACATAATTTATAATATTGGTTCCTATTGCTATCACAACAATCGTAATAGCAGTCACCAATTCACTAAAATAGTTGAGCAGAATTCTCCCCAAGATGACTAAACCTAATAGATAAAATAAGAGAGAGGTCAAGACTATTGATAACCGATAGGGCAAAGTATACCCATTGTTTAGATAACCTAATGGACTTGCCAATTGATGAGCTACCAAAAATAAGGGACAATAGAAATAAGCCACTCCCATCGACATTTTGAATGTTCGCTCTTGTTCTTCGTTGGTTTTAAACCACAATTTTAATTGCAAATCAAAATCCAAATCATCCCAATACATCAGAGAGGCATCTTGATAAATGAATACAGCGGGCAAGTAACCATAATAGTTAACTACATCACTAGCAATCACCTTATTTTCATCTCTCCAATACTTTTCAGAAAATACTAAACTAGAGATTACCACAAAACAGATAGCAATACTCAACTGACTGAGTGATATCTTAACCATTAATTCTTGCTTGATTGGATGTCATAATTTAGAAACCCTAAAAGTAATTGAAAACCCAAAATAACGGGCAATGCTGATAGCATAATTGTTCCTGCTGAGGCTTCGATCCCTGAATTTATACTATTTATCCATTTGATTACACCAAAGATAACTCCAAATAAGAATAACAGAGAACCCATAAATAATTGAAGACTTCCGGCATTAAAATCACGAAGAAAGTAATTATAGCCTATTCGTTTTAAGAAACGTATAAAATATTTAGGTGGAAATTCGAACAGAATTCTACTAATTCTAAGGCTACTTTCCTCATCTGCATACAAAGCATGCATGGAATAATCCATCACTCTCGCCCTCAACAGGCTTAGTCGAAACAACATGTCGCTTTCGAAAAAATAACGATTATCGATTTTGTCCAACTCTAGTTTATTCAACACATCCTTATGAATAGCAGTAAACCCATTGGTAGGATCCATTATGTGCCAATAACCGTTTACAAACTTATTTATAAAGGAAAGTACACTATTTCCAAACAAACGCATTTTAGGCATTCCTTTTAAGCTTCTCAGGCTATTGAATCGGTTTCCTTTTGCGTAGTCAGCTTGATTAATCAAAATAGATTCTATTAATCCTTGAATCAGATTCGGATCCATTTGACCATCACCATCTAGCTTTACAATAATATCTGCAGTATCGTCTTTTAGAAATTGCTTGTATCCTTCTTTAACAGCACCACCAACCCCTAAGTTTTTTTTATTAAAAATAACGCGTAACCGATTCCCAACATATGACTGACTAAGGAATTCCCCACTAGACTCAGGGCATTTGTCGTCCACCACATAAATTTGAGAAACCAACTCTGGGATAGAGTTAACTACAGCTAAAATTTGATTTCTGACTTTATATGCCGGTATAACTACTGCTACTTTCATTTTGAATTAACTGTCAATAAGACTAGAATTTTAAAGTAAACTTTTTATCATTTAGAAATTGAAACAACAATACAAACATAAAAAGTGGGATTAAAAAAACAATTCTCCCTTGGTAACGAGGAATTACGTTAGATAGTGTCGCACAAAAAGCAGCATTAAACAACAAAGAAAATCCAATCGCAATCAAAAAAAGTAACGTGTTGTGAGTCAAATTTTTATTACGAATAAACAATACAATTAAAAAAATGGAAAAATATAGAAATAGCACTTCTAAAATCGTTTTAAAATTAAATGAAACGGATCCATCACGAGCTTGCCTTGAATGGTCATAGGCATATAAATCATCTGGAAAGTACTTTTCTACTATACCTCTTAAATCCACATAATCTAATGGTGATTGCTCAATGGTAATTAATTGCTTCAATGTACCTGTAATTGCCAATGCAATAAAATCAGTTCGCAACTCATCATCAGATAAAATATCAGAGATTAAATCTCCATATTCAGCATCTTTTTCTGTCCAACAATTTGTCCAATTCCCTCTCTGTATACATTCCTCGTCATAAATTGGACTGCTTGAGTCATATAAATAAGTGCCTGCATTGGGCCATGTATCAAAAACATCCTTATACTCACACAAAGAATTATACGAGGGAGAAAAATCACTCTTCCCACAATTCTTCTGTAAAAATTTACTTGCTAATCCACTTTCGATATATCTTGTGGCGAGTATTATATTATTTGTTCTCGAAATTATAAATCCTGCTCCAAACGAATTATTGATTAAGCAGATAGTGAGCAAGCTACCACCAAATAGAGAAGCAATAAACACAAACCGTTTTAAGTGGGCTTTAAATTGTTTTTTGATAAGAAAGTAAATCCCTAAAATAAATAATTGTGCTAAAACCAACGGGATATGAGACAAATGAGTGATTATAGAAACAAGTAGAATGATTGAAATAAAACCAATATGAACTTTTTCCTTCTTATCCAGAACAACCAATAGAAACAGGGAAAGGATAGAGATAACTGTAAAAATATCGGCAATAACTAAACTAGTGTAATACCCAACCCCAGTGAAGATACTCATTAAAATTCCTATGATAAACAACACAACAAAAGGCTTTTTGGGTTGAACTAATTTCTTCACAACCATAAATACCAAATAGTTATATATGATAGATTGAGAAAGAATAACCAACCAAACGCTGTATGAAAGGCTTAAGTGACGTACTAACAATCCATAAATAATTGGACGGTCTATTGGTACATTGCCAGTATGGCCTGAAACCAAATAGGTGCCAGAATCTGTAAATAGTAATGGGTAACCATTGCTAAATGCAGGTGCTATAGTAACCAATACAGTCAAAATAAATAGAACAATATTGATTAAAGACCATTTATTTATCTCGATGTTATCTCTCTCCATTTTTGGCTGCTTCATTATCTATTTCAATTAAGTCCTCGTAATACGAGTCATACTTTTTAGTTTTTAAGAAATTACCCCAATACGTTTTCTTCGTTGTTGCACTGTAATGCAATAAATCATTTCTGTATTGATAAGATTGAAAAAGATTAAGGTAAATAAAAAATGCTATAATAATCGATAACCCTATTGTGAGCCACCTACTTTTCTTCATCACAAACCCAATAAAGGCAGCAATTGATAGTGCAAATAAACCATAAAAATCGATAAACGGTCGAGCTCCAAATGATCCACCATACCACCATGACCACCATGAAAAAGTAACAAAAATCAATAGTAAAAGTATCAGCGGAATACTAACTCGAACTTCTTTTTTATTGAATATTAGTCCTAAAAAAGCAAATGCCATGACTGGTGTATACAGCAGCCAACCTTTTCGATAACTGAATAATCCATCAATAATTTTTGGGTCATTAAAAAAGAAATGTTCGTTATCTGAATAAGAGAAATAGACCCAATGACCAGAATTGTATTTCCAATAGAGTAACTGTGGTACTAGGACTATAAATGCACTTAAAATTGCCAGAATTACTTGTTTCCATTTAGAGATCAATAATAAAAATCGAGGTTTAATAGTGCCGAATGAACTGATATTGTATAGCAAAAAGAATAAGAGGATCAACACGTTTGTTGGTCGAATTAAAACAATCAACCCACCTAGAGTTCCTAACAGCAGCAAGTGTTTCAATGATTGTTTTTCGTACCAAACAATGGTGAAATGAATAAACATTGCAATGAGCGCAAAACTGTATACGTGCCCCATTCCCGATTCATAAACCACATAATTGACTATGTTAGTTCCGAGTGCAATTCCTAACAAAGTAATAGCAGTTACTGTTTCATTATAAAATCTTAAAAGTATTAGTCGCAAATAGATCAAACCAATTGCAAAAAACATCATTGCAGAAAGTACTATAGATAGCCTATAAGGTAAAGTATATCCATTTGGAATGTAGCCGAAACCAGGAGCCAATTGATGAGCAACGATAAATAAGGGCATATAACACAAAGAAACACCCATCGTAGTTTTAATGACTCGGCTTTTATCTTCAGTTGTTTGATACCAAATTCGATTAAAAACATCCTTTGTCTGATGATCAGCGAACTTTAAAGTTAAATCTTGATAGATAAAAGTGGCCGGCAAATAAGCATAATAGGAAATTACATCATTAGAGATGATTTCACGATCATTCCTCCAGTACTTTGTAGAAAATACGATAGAAAAAACTACAGATAAACTCAGTACAATACTGATATGGCTCAATGAAACTTTAACCATGAAAAGCTTCTCCTTTTGGAATTGCGGCAATCAACTTTTTAGTATACTCATGCTGTGGTGTGTTATATACTTCATCAGAGAGCCCTATTTCTTCCACTTTTCCTTGATTCATTACTACAATTCTATCCGACATGTATTTCACAACAGACAAATCGTGGGAGATAAAGATATATGTAAACCCTAAATCACGTTTCAAATCGTTCAATAAATTCAATACTTGCGCTTGAACGGAAACATCTAATGCAGAAACAGATTCATCGCAAATGATAAATCTTGGATTTACGGCCAATGCCCTAGCAATACAGATTCGTTGCCGTTGACCACCACTAAACTCATGTGGATAACGGTCATATATTTCATAAGTTAAGCCGACTTTAACCAGAAGTTCCTGAACTTTCTCTTTGCGCTCCTTATTGCTTAAACCAATGCCATGAACTTCCATTGGTTCTTTAATGGCTTCGCCGATCGTCATTCTTGGATTCAAGGATGAATAAGGATCTTGAAATACGATTTGCAATTCCTTTCTGTAAAACCTCATTTTAGTTTCGGTGCATTGAACTAAGTCAATTCCTTTGTACCAAACTTCGCCTGATTTTGGTTTAATTAATTGCAAAATAGCCCTTCCTAAAGTTGTTTTTCCACAGCCAGATTCGCCAACAAGGCCTAGAGTTTCTCCTGGGAAAATGTCAAAACTTACTTGATTTACCGCTTTTAAGACCTCTTTAGTTTTCCCAAAAAAGGTCTTTGAAATAGGAAACTCAACTTGAATATTTTTTAGGCTCAAAATGGGTTCTTGTGCATAAAGAACCTGTCTCTCTTGGTTTTTTGAAATTTGAGTGACGGTGAGAGCTTCAAATACACTTGAAATGGATTGGTCTTTTGAAGTTAATTCGCCATTTTCATTGACAAACATAAAGTCGCTCACAGTTGGCAGTGCTTTTAACACTTTGTCAACCGGTGGTCTACAAGCTAACAAGCCTTTTGTATATGCATGTTTTGGCGCTACTAATACCTGTTTAACAGGCCCTTGCTCCACAATTTTTCCTTTGTACATTACCAATACTCGATCAGCGATTTCTGCAACTACTCCGAGGTCATGAGTAATAAATATAATCCCCATATTGTGCTTTCGCTGAAGATTTCTCAGTAATTCTAAGATCGACTTCTGAACTGTTACGTCCAACGCCGTAGTAGGTTCATCTGCTATCAAAATTTCAGGATTACAAGCGATGGCCATTGCAATCATTACTCGTTGCTTCTGCCCCCCTGAAATTTGGTGTGGGTATGATTCATAAATAGCTTCTGGTCGAGGCAACAATACTTCTTTAAATAATTCGATTACTTTCTCTTTGGCTAAAGCATTAGTTAAGCCTAAATGGAGTTTTAGCGATTCAGCCACTTGCTCTCCACATTTAAAAACAGGATTCAATGAAGTCATTGGTTCTTGAAAAATCATGGCGATTTTATTTCCACGGTATTTCCTCATTTCACTATCAGGAAGCCGCAAAAAGTCTATTCCTTGCTGATTCTTTCCATTGAAAATTATTTGTCCTGACTTTATAGTACCTGCTTTTCCAATCAATCCCATAGCTGATAAGGAAGTCACAGATTTGCCGGATCCAGACTCTCCAACTATAGCTAAAATTTCACCTTTATTTACTGAAAACGACACATCTGAAACAGCAATATTCTCCTGTTCTCCTTTGCCAAAAGCAACGGTTAAATTTTTAAAGTTTAATAGTGTGTTTTCTTGATTCAAAATTATTGGAGAATTTATTTAAGTTGTTCTAAATCCAGTTTGTTAATTTTTACCACATTTAATTTACCGTAATAAATATATTGGCCAAAATCATCGCTTTTAAATGTAAAAATACCATTACTGTTCGACGAATCATTCTTTAAATACTTTTTGTAATGAACATTTTGGTACTCCAAATGAATGTCATTTATATCTTCCTCAAAATTAACTCGTTCGTATTCAGTGTCGTTATAATAATAGATCATCTCATAACCAGGCGCCGTAATGTGCAAATTGATCATTTTGTCATTTGAGTACAATGAAAAATGCCCTTTCTTATCAGTAAATGTATTGCTTGCAATCGACCAGTTTTCAACATACCCTCTAACGATTGCTCCTTCGATAGGTTCATGAGTAATGCTATCTCTTATATATCCATCTACTCGATAGTTTTTATAGCCTACTATATTTTCATAATTATTGTAACAATTACAGATCCCTGTTGATTTATAGTCTAGTAAACCGTTTAACTTTAATGCTGCAGGTTTTACACCACCATAAATTACTTTCGAGCTATCTTCTAGATAAGTGGTGCCATTATGATCTAGCAATGCAGTATAGTTGTGTTCATAATTGTCTCCCCAATATACATCTTGAAACTGCCACCATCCGAAACCACTAATTCCACAATCAACTGCTCGTTTAAATGCAGCTTCCATAAAATCGCTTTGTGAACTATACAAAATAGAATCATTATCTGACGGCAACGATGTCTCTGAGATGATTAATGGTTTGTCGATGTATTTACTCCACCAATAGATCTCATTGGGCACACGAAGTGGATTGTAGGTGTGAAAAGAAACAAAATCAATCGGCAAAATAGAGGCATCCCATTCAAATACTTCCAATGGTTCGCCAAAACCAATAGTTGAAAGCTGATATGGCACTAAAGAATCAAATAATTTCTTCCAAGTTGTTACCAATTGATAAGCTGATAATTTCGTTCGAGATTGATCCACACCAGCTAATGCATCAGCTTTATCAAAATAAAGAGGTTCATTACATAAGTCATATGCGAAAACGGTATTATTCTCCTTGAATAAAGCATAGGTGTTTTTTATAAAATCTATCCTAGAAGTTTCTTCTATGGTATTTTGTCGGTGATTTGGCAAAAGTATCATCACTTTTAAATGGTGCTTGCTAGCCAATTCAATCGCCTTATTTACAGCATTTTCAAATTCATCATGATGCGATTCAAACCTGACCCGTTCATAATTTCCTATACGATCATACAAGTTGATCAATAACTCCCCAGACTCGTTGTATTTGTCAGAATTATAACCCACCAGTCGGATAGTATTAAATCCTAACTTATTCAATAATTCAAAATGATTTTCCAACTGTCCAACCCATTCCCCTTTTGTAGTACCTACATGAATATTCAATGAATCGTATTGAACATTTGGAACAGGAATTATTTCACCATCAATTTCCATAAAATCCAACATATAATTCATCAAAACAGGGAAAAACACACTATCATTCACCATGAATTGCTTTCCATTCATGTAAACAAAACCTTTGTCCTTTGCTTCTTGATTTAATTTAGAAGGATCGGTGCGACAACTATTGAGAAGGAATACAATGGTAAAGAAGAATAAAACACGGTTTAACTGCAGCATAAATAGATCTTAACTGTATACAACTGCTTTGGGGTTCAATAAATCATCACCTCTAAATTTTAGAATCAATTGGGCTATCGCTATAACATCTCTTTGGCAATATTCTTTGATTTTTTCTAGGTCTTTATCTACCCAATACACTTGTGCTACATCACTTCCATCCATTTCTTGTTTTGGAGTGGGAATTCCAAATAAAGTAGTAAGTACATCCAACGAAGTATAATGCTTGTAATCACCAAATTTCCACAGTTGCAAGGTGTCCAAGTGTTGTATTTCCCAAGGTTTTCGTCCTGCTGTATCTAATAGGAATGGAAGTTTTATCCCATTTACTAACATTCTTCTAGCTATATATGGAAAATCGAACTCTTTGCCATTGTGTGCGCAAAGCAAATAATCAGGTGATTTGAAATGGGTTTTTAATAGCTCTGAAAAACTACTTAAAAGTGATTTCTCATCGTTATCCACAAAAGATTTAACTCTAAAAGTTCGCTTACCTTCAACTTCTCTAATGATACCAATCGAAATACAAACAATCTTTCCAAATTCTGCATAAATCCCTGCACGCTCGTAAACCTCATCAGGAGTCTGATCGTCTTTTGAAATAAACCCAGACTTTTTATCCCATAATGACTTCCACTTCTCAGACAATAAGTTATAAGTTGGGAATAAGGGAACAGTTTCTATATCGATAAAAATAATCTTCTCTAACTTAATTTGATCAAGCATATCAATAGTTTAGGAGTAGTTAGTATTTCTGTAAAGGTAATTGATTTATGTATAATTTAATCTAAATCATAACCAATACTTATTTTATCAACACTCCTTGAGTACCTAAAACTGGAATATCAGAAAAGTTTGCTTCAGAAACTGTTTCAGCATGAAAGATAAACTTCTTATCATACATCTTGCCATTCATCTGATAACTAACCCAGAATTGGTTGTTTAAGTGAAATACATCCTCCATGATAGATTCTACTTTTGCATAACTTGATGGAGGTAAATCAGCAATCATATGTCTAAGAATAGAAGTTTTAACCTCTCCTCCGTCTTGCTTTATTAGAAATCCACTCGAACTTACCATGACATTTGTCAAAGGAAATTCATTGTCATTTATTAGATTCACATCCCACGATGTGACACCCTCTAATGTTTCTGGCACAATAGCAACGTATACTCCTTCTACCTCAGGAATATCAATATCTTTCTTCATCGACTAGTATTTTTTAAACGCGAACGCCAATAACAATAATGTCATCAACCTGCTCCTCATGTCCCATCCAAGAATGTAAAAAATTATCTAATTTTTCGCATTGCTCATTCATTGGTAAAGTACTTACACTAATTAATAGTTCCCTAAATCGTTTGTACATCATTTTCTTACCCTTTGGACCGCCAAATTGATCAGCATATCCATCAGAGAAAACGTACAATAAATCTCCCGACTTTAACTTGATTTTATTGTTTGTGAATGACTCTTCCTTTCCTGGCAAGAATGAACCAATAGGAAATTTATTGGCTTTTATTTGTTCAATTTCTCCGTCTCTCAATATATAAAGTGGGTTAAATGCACCCGCATATTCTAATTCAAGTGTCTCATAATTTAAGGCACAACAAGCTATGTCCATGCCATCCTTACTTGATGAACCTTCCTCTTTTTGGTGTAAAGTTTCAGAGACTCCTTTATTTAATTCGTCCAGTACAAGGGCGGGACTTTCTCCATTTGTGCGTTGAAGCGCACTTTTCAAATTATTGTGTCCTACAATACTCATAAATGCTCCAGGAACACCATGACCAGTGCAATCTACAGCAGCAAAAAACACTTTTTCTTTAGAGCGTTCCATCCAATAAAAGTCACCACTTACAATATCTTTTGGCTTAAACAATATGAATGAATCGGGTAACAGTTCAGTGGTTAAACGCTCTGGTGGCAAGATTGCATCTTGAATTCTCTTAGCATAATTAATACTATCGGTAACCTGCGTGTAATATTCCTCTATTTTATGTTTTTGTTCTTCAATTTCTTCTTTTTGTTGCACTACCTCAGCAGTTCTTAATCTTACTTTTTCCTCAAGCATTCGTTCATTTTCAGCCAAATCCTCGCGCATCTTTAACAATGCATGTCCAAGCTGATCACTATTACTAAGTGGAGTATATACTGAACCGAAATTTCCTGTTCCAATTTCGTTAGCAAAATCTTTGGTTCTTTTTAAGCCATCCACCACATTATTCATGGCACGAATCATATCACCTATTTCATCGTTTCCTTCATTAATTTTTTTCCGTGGAAACACCCCTTTACCCAACCTAACCAGAACTTCTCTTAGGTTTTGGATAGGTTTTACAATACTTCTCGTAGTGTAAATTGCAATCAAGATTCCACCGAGTATTAGTGATAATCCCAAATATTTTACAAGATTTTGTAAATCTTCAAACGATTCTGTCATAAAGTCGATTTGCGACTTTAATTGCTTTCTCTGTAACAATATAAGGTGGTCCAACTCATTGAGTAATTTTTTAGATTGGAAATCAATATCTCCACCTTCGGCGAGCATATATCCTGCTAGAAAATCATTCTGTAAATCACCGTAACTCTCAAAAGAATAAAAGATGTCTTTTAATTCTTGATACGAATTGAACAACAACTGAATATCTTCAAAAATTACTTTGATACTGTCTTTTTCTGAACCAAACTGTTCACCAAACATCCCATCAAGTTTTACCTTTAACTCAGGGTAAGCGGTATCCATAATTTGATTTAAACGTAATTTGAATGGTTCGTCTTCTTTAGGCTCTGAAGGCCATTTTGCGATCAGTGAGGTAGACTCCAAGATCATAAATCTCAACTCCTGCAAACTAGCATTGGTTGGACTATAGATATTATTAATTTTGTCATTTAGGGTTCTGGATTCAGCAAGCCTAATGTAAGTGGTGACAAATATAATTAACGTAAGAAAAATTAGAATTCCAAAACCGAAACCAATCTTCTTACCAATCGTTATTCTAAAACTCATAATTGCTAATAAGCGGTTGTTTACTTTTCTACTTCCTCTACTTCTTTAAGATTTTGAAGTTCTTGTTTATATGCTTCTGATTTTGCTAAATCGTTTAGGCTGTAGTAAATTCCTTGCAGTCCAATTAACGTTTCTTCTCTCTTTGGATTTAAATCATAAGCCTTTTTCATATAAGGCAACGACTTCTTAAAAAGTGCAAGAATTTGATCTTGGATACTATTAAGCTCTTCTAAATCTAAACTATAATCCATATTATTTACAATGTCTACTCCTTCATTGTAATATAAAATACCCATATTATAATTTGCACTTATATTATTTGAATCAACTATTAAAACTTCTTGATATAAGTTTTTTACCTTCACCAAATACCCTTTTGGATCTGTGGTGTCTGCAGTAGCCATCTGAGTAAAAGTGGTGGCTAATGCCAATTTAAACTGGATATCTCTTTCACCAAAGTCAGTTTCCGGTTTCACATAATTCATGATTTCTTTCGAAAGCTCATAATTAGATATCGCTATTTCATATGATTCAGGATTAAATGAAATAGCAGCGTCGTTATAAATTGTGGTTGCTAAAAATGTCAAATTCTTTTGAGTACTAACACTTATCTCACCCCCTTTATCGAGCTCATAAGCCTTCTTAAAAGATTCAACAGCCATCAATCTAGAAGGAGACAATTTATTCTCTACTTCTGAATCTTTGTAAATTTCTTTATAGATATTTCCTCGGTAATACCATGTTCTAGAATCATCTTGAAACAACGGATCAACAATGGCAGCATCTATAAGTTCCTGCGCTCTTACTAATTCTTTATTTTGAAGTGCATTAATAGCATTAAGCAATTTGTTTTGCGCATGCACGACATTGGAGGACCAAAGAAGCAGAAAAGCCAATATATAAAATAGCTTTTTCATAATTATTTAACTACTAGTGCTACGTCTTCTAAACTTTTACTAACCTTAAGGTTATGTTTTTCGACGTTTGACTTATTTAATTCAAATTTTTGTCTATTTGCAACTACAATAAAGTTAATTCCAGAACCTTGTTGGGTCAAACCTGGAGCTTCAGTTACAATCAAAGTACTCTTTCCTTTCAATTTCTGCACCGCTCCGCTTAAACTAGAGGATGCATCGTCTGGAATATATAGTATATGTATTTTATCATTTATTTCAGAAGGGCTGGAATAAACTTGTATTTCGAATTCTTGACTAGCCACCTTTTTTGTTTTTGACATGTCATACAGCACCTTGTAAAGGTTTGATTTATTTCCTAGGATACCAACTACAAAGTTACCAGACTTATATTCTGACGGCCAATCTATATACTTCGTAAAGTTGTATAAGAAAGCTGCTTTAATTTTTGCGTTAGTATCCACTTGTGGATTAGACTCTACAAAACTAAAACTAATGCTGCTTAAAAATAACAGTAATATAATTCTATATTTTTTCAATTTTAAATTTATCAACTTCAATTAAACCACTAAAATAACATTTTTTATCAGAAAACTATGCATTTAGCGAAACTCGTGCCAATTATTTTTTTCTAGTTTTAAATAAACTGTTGTTTTTTCTCGACCCACCATTACTACCTTTTCTTTTATAATTGCTACCTGATGACTTCAAACGACTTTTCTTAACGGTTCGTTTCATTTTAAATTTACTACTGCCTTTCTTATTATTTTTATAGGCACCACTTCCATTCCTAAAGAGCCTTTTCTGCTTTTTACGCTTATATTTTTGAAGTGCACCTCTCGTTCCTCCTTTAAAGGGATTACTATAATATCCCTTTCTAGATGTTTCATCTTTGCCTGTTGATGGATTTCTCTTGGCATTTTTTTGCGCACGACTGGGTGTATGAAATCCTTTGTGACAAGAACTTAATCCCAAGGAAATAATAAATACAAATATCAGAGTGTAGCTAAATGAAAATAATTTCACTGGTTTTGACAAATTTTTCGCAAAGCTACTAAACAGCTAGTAGAGTATATGGCAAACAACTATTATTTTCTATCAGGAATGGATAATAAGGGAACTGAAGTTCTATATGCTAACATTTCAGTATTTGAACCTTGAAATAATCGTTCAAAGAAAGTGTGTTTCCTAGCAATCATAGTTAAAAACCCTCCACCACTTTCTAAAAGGTAAGAAGATAAACCTTCAGTTACCTTTTCTTTTTTTACAAATATTTCAGAGGATTCGATGGGTAATAAAATAGCCTTAGTCTCATCTAAAACCTTTCTTTTCGCCGGCGATATTTCTTCCTCTTCACTTTGTAGAATGTGTAGAATATTTACTTTTTTATTCAATGCTAATGCCATTTTTGTTAGAATTCCAAAACTAACAATATTTTCTACAGGCTCTAAATCAGAAGCATAGGTTATTGCATCAAATTTTCGGTAATCATACAATTCAGGAATAGCAAGTACAGGGATTGTCGACATTTTTATCATCCTAGTGGTATTGCTACCTATAAAAAATTCCTCAAAAGCACTAACTCCTTTTGTCCCCATTACAATAATATCAGCTTTCATCTCTGAAGCTACTTGTGGCATCACAGTTTCTAGGTCTCCTATATTAGAGTACGTGGTAAACGCTATGTTCTTAAATCGCTCATTCGACTTAACCTCTTCTTCAATTTTTTTTAATCCTTTTTCAGAATCCTCCTTCAATACATCAATTATAGATGTCACTATATTTGATTTAGAGTAAGGCAATTCGAAACAATTCAATACCGTTACTTTTGAGTTGCTTATCAATGCGAATTCTAACGCAAAATCTAATGCGTTTTTTGCGTTCTTAGAAAAATCTGTTAATACTAGTAAATTCATTGTCTATGGGTTTTGATCAGTTTGTTTGATGTATAATTTAAATCCTTTACCATGAATATTTATTATTTCTATCCCCTCGTCAGCCTTTAAATATTTTCTAAGCTTTGTGATATAAACATCCATACTTCTTGAGTTGAAATAATTATCATCCCCCCATATCAGCATTAATGCAGACTTTCTTTCTAAAGTTTTTCCGTCACTTTGTGCAAGCAACTTCAATAAATCATTTTCCTTTGAAGTCAACTTAACTTCCTTCCCATTTCTTGACAAAACTCGTCTATCGGAATCAAAAGCATAGCTTCCAATATCAAAACTTGTTTGATCCTTATCTATCGCTCCAGCATCTAAAGATCGTCTCAAAATAGCTTTAATTCTCAACAATAGAACCTCCATACTGAATGGCTTGGTAATATAATCATCTGCCCCTAAAGTAAAACCTTCCATCGTATCTTCTTTCATACTTTTTGCAGTCAAAAACACAATTGGTATGTCAGAATTTATATTCCTAATTTCTTTAGCTAAGGTAAAACCATCCATCACAGGCATCATTACGTCTAAAATACATAAATCAAACGATTGATTCAAAAACTTTTTTAACCCTCTTTCACCGTCAGTAGCCAGTTCTGTTTGATACCCTTTAGAATTTAAGTATTCACTTAATAATGTTCCCAAGTTATCATCATCTTCAACTAATAGAATAGTTCCGTTTATTTGCTTCATATCTTATTTTTTAAAAAGAGGGATTGACACTGTAAACTTACTACCAATTCCTAACTTACTGGAAAAAGTAATGGCCCCCCCATGTTTTTCTACAATTTCTTTAACATAATTTAAACCCAGTCCGAAACCCTTCACATTATGTATGTTTCCTGTAGGCACTCTATAAAACTTTTCAAAAATCTTCTTTTGATCTACCTTTGAAATTCCAATTCCATTGTCTTCAATAGTTAAACTCATTGAAGAACCTTTTATTTCAGTAGAAACGTGAATTTCCGGTATTTCTTTAGAATATTTTATAGCGTTGTCTAACAAATTAAAGACCAAATTTGTAATTAACACTTTGTCTGCCAAAATCAAATCATCTCCCGTATCAAATGATGAAGTAATAATTCCACCTCTACTTTTCACTTGAATCTCAATACTTCTAATGACATCTTCAATTAAAAAGTTAAACTTCACTTTCTTTAATTTAAGCTCAAAGTCACCGGAATCCCATATTGCACTTTTTAATACATTCTCCACCAATAAAGCCAATCGACTGTTTTCCTGTCCAATCATTCGAACATAATTTGTTCTTCTTTTCTCATCGGCCCCCAACTCGCCATCAGACAATGCCTCACATGCTAAAGAAATGGTTGAAATCGGTGTTTTTAATTCATGGGTCATATTGTTAATGAAGTCATTTTTAATGATGGAAATACGTTTCTGTTGAAAGATTGTCCTCAATGCAAAATAAAATATCCCAATCAAAATAGAAATCAGAATTATGGAGGCCACCAAGATTTGCCACACTTTTTTCAACAGATATTTAGATCTATTGGGGAATAAAATCAACAAAGCATCAGTTTCCATTAAATAATCATTTGGAAATAAATCGATCCTATAATGAGTTTCTAATAGTTCCGCTGCCCATTCGTTATCTGAATTCGCTAGCAATTCTCTATTCTTTGCGCTGTAAATATCAATTATCGCTTCTGCTCGAATGCCCCTTAGCTTTAATTCATTTCGAACAATAGTGTCTAACATATTGATATTAATACGCTCGACAGCACTTTTATTGATGCTAATAAACGCCAGTTCATTCACAATATCATTTACCAAAACCGACTTATTCTTAATTTGATCAGCTGTTAAGCCTTTATTAACTGAACTCGCATTTTCGTCGGATCGAAGCACTCTTTTTTGAGTTTTACGAATAATAAAGGTATTGGAATCTTTAAAAGATGGACCAGGAAATTCAATTTTAAACTGTTCTCTATTTGGATTTCGTCCAGAAGAATCCAGACTTATTATGGGACTACTAAAGCCATTTTGTTGAGCTACTTCTTCTCCCATATCTTGGAGATAGAGACTCAAATCTGATGAGTTAGATTGATTAAATTTCTTACTTACTTGAGTGATTGCTTCCTTTTTCTCTAATCGAAAAATAGCTTGTTCTAAGCTTTCCATCACTGCTTGATCAAACTTCTCTCGCCGCAACTCTATGGCATTATTAATCCAATACAATTGAATCAACAATATACCAAACAACACCACAGAGGTCACTGATATCAACAGAAGAAAGTTCGATTTTTTCACAAGGACGAAGTTAAATATCCAATTGTCAATATCGCTGGTGTTTAACTTTAATTAACACGCCTTAACGCTTGCTTAACAATTCATTATAAAAGTTAGGATTAACTTGGCATTGTCCAATTAAAAATGGACAACAACATATTGAATTTATGTTAAATCAAAACTACAGTTAAAAGGCACCTTTGGTGCCTTTTTGTTTTTGAACCTCCTTATTTGGTACATTTACTTTTAATAAAAAAGGAGATATGGAGCAGCTAAAGAACTACATAAACGGTGTATTGGTTTCACCAATAAGTAATAACTATTTAGATAATTACAATCCATCAACGGGTCAAGTTTATTCTAAGATTCCTGATTCGGATCACAGAGATGTGCAGCTCGCAGTAGATGCTGCAAAAGCAGCTTTTGAAGGTTGGAGCAATACATCGAAAGACGAACGGTCATTAATATTATATAAAATTTCCACTTTAATCGAACAAAATTTAGATCGATTAGCAGAAGCAGAATCTACAGATAATGGCAAACCTTTAAGCTTGGCCAAAAGAGTTGATATTCCGAGAGCAGCGCACAACTTCAGATTCTACGCAACAGCTATTTTGCATTTTAGTTCCGAGTCGCATAGCATGGAAAACAATGCTGTTAACTATACACAGAGAGACCCAGTGGGAGTAGCGGGGTGTATTTCTCCATGGAATTTACCACTTTATTTATTTAGTTGGAAAATAGCGCCTGCACTTGCTGCCGGAAATTGTGTTGTTGCCAAACCATCTGAAATTACTCCAATGACAGCATTTTTACTTTCTAAGATTTGTATAGAAGCTGGACTTCCAAAAGGTGTGTTAAATATTGTGCATGGTTTAGGCCCTAAGGTAGGAGAAGCAATCGTATCACATCCTGACATCCCATTAATTTCTTTTACAGGAGGAACGCAAACTGGAAAACACATTGCACAAATTGCAGCACCAATGTTTAAGAAGTTATCGTTAGAATTAGGTGGAAAAAATCCAACCGTCATTTTTGATGATTGTGATTTTGAAAAAATGTTAACTACTGTAGTTTCATCTTCATTTGATAATCAAGGACAAATTTGCTTATGTGGTTCTAGAATATTTATCCAAGATAATCTTTATGATAAATTTAAAACTGAATTCATTAAAAGAGTAAACAATCTTAAAGTAGGAGATCCAAAATCCGCGGAAACGAATATGGGAGCATTGGTTTCAGAAGCTCATTTGAATAAAGTACTATCATATGTAACACTAGCAAAAGAAGAGGGTGGCAAAATATTGACTGGCGGAAATAGAGTTTACTTACCAGAAAGTTTAAAAGATGGATGGTATATGGAACCTACTGTTATTGAAGGGTTGGATTATCAGTGCAGAACAAATCAAGAAGAAATTTTTGGTCCCGTAGTGACTATCACCCCATTCTCAACAATGGATGAAGTGTTGAAAATGGCAAACAGCACAAAGTATGGTTTAGCCAGTAGTGTTTGGACAACAGATATTAATAAAGCAACTCACGTATCTAGAAAAATCCATGCTGGTATTGTATGGATAAATTGCTGGTTATTGAGAGATTTAAGAACCCCTTTTGGAGGAGTTAAACAAAGTGGAGTTGGTAGAGAAGGTGGAAACGAGGCGTTACAATTTTTTACTGAACCTAAAAATGTTTGTATAAAGTACAATTAAATAATCCGACTTTAAAATGACAACCCTCTACAAAAACTCCCTTCGATTTACTGGTTTAATTTTATTACTATTTTGTATTCAAACAACTTGTATTTCACAAACCTCACTGGCTGTTGACAAAGGTGGTAAGGTAAAAAGAATTCACTTTTATACAGGTAGTACCATCATAGTGAAAGTGAAAGAAGAGAAAGAGATAATTAAAGGATATATAGGTAATGTGGAAGATTCTGCAATTATATTGGAAGGCAGAAGAGTTAAACTCAGTCAAATCGATTATATCATAAACCCCAATGGACCATATATTTGGAGATTGTTGAGTCAGCTAGGTATAAAAGGGGGAATTGTTTATTTTACTTTAGATGCCGGAAATAGATTAATAAGTAATGACCGCCCCATTGTAGACGACAAAACACTGAAAGTCGTTATTCCATTTTTAGCTGTAGGAGTAATTGCCACCTTATTAAAAAATAAGAAATACAAAAACGACGGAACTAACATTAAGATAGTGAAGTTATAGCTTCTGGAATTTTTAAGTTTTAAACATAGAAAGTGTTAATAGTAATACCAACTTTAGCTTGAGGCTTTAAACAATTGGGATACATTTGTTACAAACACAAAGGAATGAACATTAAATCACTAATTGTACTGTTTTTTCTTTCTCTATCGCTTTCTATCTATAGTCAGTCAAGTGATAAGGAATTTCAAATGAAATTTAATCAGGCGAAGACTCATCTATCTCATCGAAAAATGATGAAAGCCCTTCCAATATTATACAATCTATATCAACTAGATAGCCTAAATTCAAATATAAATTATCTAATTGGCGTGTGTTTCGTGGAAGGAGAAATAATAACCGAACGTTCTATTTTTCACCTAAAAAAGGCGATTAAAGACGCTTCTGCAAAATATGATTCAGATAGTCATGAAGAGAAAAATGCGCCCATATATGTGCACTATTACTTGTCCATTGCCTACAGTCAAAATAAACAGTGTGATTTAGCCATAACTACTAGAAACAACTTCATGGAGATTTACACCTATGATGATCAATACTATCCGAGGGAATCTCAACGTTGGTTAGACAAATGTAATGTAGATGAAGAGTTGGTTCCTGCCGACCTTGAATTTTTAGTTGTTGAGGAAGCGTTGCCGGTAGAACAAAAAAAGACTGAAGAAGCTACTGAATACTCGCTACCCTTAGTGTCATTTCAATCGGTAAAGAAAGAAGAACCTATTCAAGAAATAAAAGATAGTGAACCATTTAAACCTTCTAGCTTTGTCACCAAAGAAATAGAGTATACCACCAACATGCCACTTTATGGTGTACAAGTGGGTGCATTTAAAGAAATGATGCCGGTTCTTCGTTATCCAGATTTAAAAAATGTAGATGCATTTGTAGATTCTACAGGCTGGGTTCGTTATGTTGTTGGACACTTTTCCTATCGATCTCAAGCTGAATCTTTGAAAAAAGTGATTATAGATGCTGGCTATCCTGATGCTTTTATTGTTGATGTAAATAAGGACAAAAAATACGCTGAAAATGTGATCAGTATAGACAATGTTAGTTTGAAATCTACCATTACCGGGAAGATTGAATTTAGGGTACAGCTTGGTGCATTTAAAGAGGAAATTCCTACTGAAATAGCTGAAAACTATCTAAAAATAAGCCATCTGGAACAATATACAATTAATAACATAACATATTTATCATCGGTGGGTTTTCCAAGCTATACACAAGCTATACAAGCTAAAGATCAATATGTTAAAATTGGTGTTTCTGATGCATTCATTGTTGCTTTTAATAAAAAGAAAAAGATTCCTTTGATAGATGCACTAAATTATACACACGAGAATCCTGCAAATAACCTACAATAAACATGAACTACCGTACACTTTTATTAATCTGTCTTTTATTTACAACTTCAATTTACGGCCAAAATAGCAGTGATGAGGAAAAGATGTTTATTCAATCGAGGCAATTATTAGCAATGCGTCAGATCGAAGAAGCTATTCCTAGTTTGGAGACGTTGTATAATTTGAATCCTGAAAACGCTAACTACAACTTTCTATTGGGTGCAGCATATCGAGAGTTAGGTAAGAATAGAGCTTCTGCGATTTTCCACTTACAAAAAGCGGTATTAAACATTACTGAAAACTATGACGCATCTACTTATAAAGAGGATAAAGCACCCATTCTGACTTACTACTATTTAGCTACTGCACAAGTTGATAATGATCAGTGTTTGGACGCAGAAAAATCTTTAGAAAATTTAAAAAAATATGGTGATCAAGTAGACGGATACTTTATAAGAGAAATAGAAAGAAACTTAAGCAAATGTGATTATGAAGCTGTTCCAGAAGTTGTAAAAGAAGAAGACCTACCAATTGCTGACTTAGTAGTAGCTCCAAAAGTAGAAGTGAAGAAAGAAGTAAAGCCCGCTGATCCAATTATGAAAAAAGATCCAATGGTTGGAATGGTTACAAAAACTATCAGCTATACTACAAAATCTCCATTATGGGGAGTACAAATTGGTGCATTTAGCGAAGTTATTCCTACAAGTAGATTTGATAATGTTAAAAATGTAGATGCTTTTGTTGACAAGAAAGGATTAATCCGATACGTAGTTGGTCACTTTTCATACAAACAACAAGCGGAGTCTTTACTTGAGGTGATTAAAGAAAGTGGAATACCTGATGCTTTTATTGTGGATGTCAATGACAATACAAAATTCAACGAATCTATTGTAAGCGTTAATAATATTAATATCAAAAGGGGAATAATAGGAAAGGTTACTTTTAAAGTACAAATTGGTGCATTTAAAAAGGATGTGCCTCAAGAGCTAGCTAATAAATACTTAACAGTCGACAATATTCAAGAGATTAATTATGAAGGCTTAACATTGTTACTTGTCGGAAACTTTGAAAACTACGATGAGGCTCTTAAATATAAAGATCAATTAGTGAATGAAGGTGTTAATGAAGCATTTATTGTGGCTTTCAATAACGGTAAGAAAATTCCAATTAAGGAGGCAAAAGAACATTCAAAAAAGTAGTTTACCCGACATAACTATCTTCTTGTTATTATTTTAATCAGTTTTTTATGGAGATAATAAATCTTTATCTTTAGTATTACGTATTTAATCAAAATAATAAAGCAATAGTTGGGAAATATAATCCATCAAATTTTTCAGAATAGAAGTACTAGAATTTTAATTCTCCTCTTTTCTTCTATGCTATTCATTTCAGGTTACTTTATTGTATCGTCCTACTTTTCCCAACTAAATCTACACAAGGAAAGAGAGCTTAATAAGCTTGATGCAATTGTATCAACTTTAGCTTCCCAAATAAATCCCAAACAATTTAGTTATCTTATTGAACATTATCCTTTAAAAAATGATATCAACTCTAATGATCAGGATGGAGTATATAAAGAAATTCATACTCTTTTGTTGGGAGCAAAAATTGGGAACAACTTAAAAACTGACATTTATACAATCACTCTATACGATAGTTCTTTTTATTTTGGTGTGAGCAGTTCCCTTGATACATATTTTAGACACCAATATATCCAGTTTCCAAAAGAACTTATTTCTTTATATGATAAAGGGGGAAGTTTAGATTTTCATGAGAGTGAAAATGGTACTTGGCTTTCAGCGAATGCACCAATAAAAAACAATGAAGGTAAAACAATTGCATTAATTCAAGCAGATCAAAGATTTGACGATTTTATTGCTGAAGCAAAAAGTAAGATATTTATTAATATCTCAATCTCAATAGTAATTTTTACTATTATCGTTCTCATCATGATTAGCGCCTTGAAAAAGATTCTTAGAAAAGAAGATGAACTGAAAGAAAAGCTTTTGCGTTCAAAATTTCAATTGGAGCGAAAAAATAAGGAAACTGCCGATAGTATTAGATATGCTAAACGAATTCAAGAGTCGATACTTCCAATTAAAGAGGATATTATAAAAACACTGAAGCAGTCATTCATACTCTATCTCCCAAAGGATATTGTAAGTGGTGACTTCTACTGGTATAGAAAAATTGAAAGTAGAGTAATGATTGCCGCAGTAGATTGCACAGGACATGGAGTGCCCGGAGCCCTTATGAGCATGATTGGTAACACCCTTCTCAACGATATTGTTTCAAAAGGAAAAAACTTAAGTACCAAATCCATTCTTAACTACTTAAATAAAGGAGTTGTGCGAACGTTAAAACAAAAAGGAATCAACTCCATTTCCAATGATGGAATGGACATCGCACTTTGTTCAATCAATTTAATAGATAACAAACTTGAGTTTTCTGGAGCTCAACGTCCTTTATATTTAGTGAGAAATAACGAATTAACAATTATTAAAGGTGATACTCTTTCGATTGGTGGTGCTATGCTAGATCAAAGAAAACAGTTCAGTAGTCATGAAATTCAATTGAAGAAGGGCGATACTATTTATCTTTTTTCCGATGGCTACCCCGATCAATTTGGAGGAGATAGAAACAAAAAGTACCTAGTAGGACGGTTTAAAAAATTCTTACACTCCATCCAACAACAGACAATGCATGATCAAGAAATACTTTTAAAAGAGGAATTAAAAGATTGGATGGGAGACGAGGAACAAGTAGATGATATTTTGATCATTGGACTTAGAGTATAATCAAATACTCTTTATGAACCCATAAATGAAACACAGTCTTTTAATTTAAACTATGCCAACAAAAAAAGAGGCTATCTGAATCTTCAAATAGCCTCTTATAATTTTAACAATTTATTTCTTACTGAATAGCCACTTCAATAGCATTCAATACATTTTCTTGTCCTCTTGTAACAAACACAACCACTTTCATGTCAGCAGTAACCACGGGGCCACCACCATCAGGACCTGAACCATTATAGTCAGCAGGAATAGTATAATTGAAAGTTCTTCTTACAAAATGATCCTTTTCAGTTGAAGTTGTAACAGTTTCACCCCATTGACCTGTAATAAAATCTCTTAGAACATGATTTTGAATGTATCCATCTTGTGGAGTTCCTCCTGATTGTTTTGAAGAAATACCAGATTGTAACAATGCAACATTAATAGAGTTACCAGCAACTTCTGTTTCTGTGTAATACAAATCTACATCTACAGTTAGGTTAGAACCAACTAATGTAGCTTTAGCTCCAATATTAACCGGTGCATTTAGGTTAGCAGCTGAACTTGCAGCATTCGTCCATCCACCTCTACCCATGGCCATACCATTATCAGCAGGTCTTTGAGCAGTAGCACCAAGATCAGATGCTGGTAACCTGTTCATTTGTCCAGCAGGATATCCAGAAACTTTTGCTTGATCTATTAAACTCTGACCATAAGCAGTAGTAAAATCCATCCAGCCAGAAGCAGGTGCAGCATAACTGCCTCCATGAACAGCCATAACAATAAATTTAGCACCCATAGTGTTCTTTATATTTACAGCAATATCATGACCTGCTGGACAAAACCCACACCTTACACCAGTAAAATCTTCTAATAAAGCTACTCTTTTATTAACAGTTGTTGTTGCCATAAAACCTGCAGGAGGTGTACCACCGCCACTTGAGGTAGTATCACCACCTCCACCTCCGCCTCCACCACCATTGGTAGTGTCGGTTATTGTAGTATCATTTCCTCCTGGAATAATTGGTCCTTCTACGTATTTAGGATTAGGAGTCAATGCGCCTTCTTTTTCACAACTTGCAAAGCCAATAGCTAAGCCTAATGAAAGCATAATTAGTATCTTATTTGTTTTCATAATTTTTAAAGATTACATTTTGTAATTTAATTCCAATTTAATAGGCTCCTAATTTAAGAATAATTAAGAGAATATCTAAAAAAAATTAACGTAACAATGATACTTCTATCGTAAACAATACAATGAATTTTTATATGCGAAAAGAAATGTTATAAATTTGGTAAGTGAAAAAGCAACTACATCGTTATACCAAATTAATTACATTCATCTTTGGAATCGTTTCATTGGTATTAGTTGTATTGAGCTTTACAAGCATACCATATATCGCTTATCATCAGCTAGCTGCTACCGACTATGAATTAAATTCTAATCCCACCCACATTGTTCTTCTAAGTGGAAATGGCATGCCAAGCCCTGATGCACTAATAAAAGCCTATTATGGAGCAGAATCTGCATTAGAGTTTCCTAACAGCAGGATAGTTATAGCATTACCGAATGATTCAAAAGGTAGTTATAAGTCCCTAAAATTGATGGCTAAAGAAATAATCAATAAAGGGGTAGATTCAAGTAGAATTTCATTTGAGCCAACAGGATATAACACATATACCCAGATTAAAGCCCTTTCCAAAATGATACCACCAAATGCATCCATTTTAATTATCACAAATCCGGAACATATGTTACGGAGCATTAAAACATTTAATAAGTTGGGATACAATAATGTTGGAAGTTTACCAGCATTTGAAACACCGAATGAAGAACGTTCTTTACGAAATAGTTCTGAGGCTAAAACACAGATTAAAAACGTTAACTTACGTTACAATGTTTGGAGTTATCTACAATATGAAATTAGAGTTATCAGAGAATATTGCGCCATTTCATATTATTGGATTAAAGGGTGGATATAAATATTCAATCACACTTTTTGCCATTTTAAAAAATAAAGTCAAAAAAAAACGACATTGAATTAACAATATCGTTTTTGGTGGAGAATATCGGAGTCGAACCGATGACCTCTACACTGCCAGCGTAGCGCTCTAGCCAGCTGAGCTAATCCCCCATAGGGATTCCAAAAGTAACTATTAATTTGAATCCATTTTTATTCCATCGTAATATTTGTATACTATTTAATGAAATAACTTCCACACCTTTTCTCGAGAGTTCCTATTTTTGCCGCCCTATATTTTTATTGATTCCCTCCTAAAATGTTGAATAAAGACTTCCTCCTTTACATTGAAAATGCAATTAATCAGTACCACTCAACACCAATAAAAATCATTGATTACAAACAACTACATGGGGGATCTGTCAATTTCTCTTATCATTTACAAACCTCCAAAAGTTCATTTTTTATAAAAATAAATCAACAGAAGGCGTTTCCACTAATGTTCGAAAAAGAACTAAATGGATTAATTCACTTAAGTGAATTTTTCTATGTTCCTGAATTTATTTGTAAAGGAGAATATGCTGATCTATCCTTTCTAGTGTTGGATTACGTAGAAACTCATCAAGCAAATAATCAATTTTGGCAATGTTTTGGCGAAAAACTAGCTTTGTTACACCAAAACACTGCTAAACAATTTGGATATAAAGAAGACAATTACAATGGCTCATTAAAGCAGTTAAATTCTGAAAAACAGACTTGGAGTGAGTTTTTTGTAGAAAATAGATTAATGATACAATGTCAATTGGCCAGAGATAACCAATCTATTGATGCCCTTTTTGTTTCACAATTTGAAAAAATATATCCGAAAATTGCTGAAATCTTTCCAACAGAAAAACCTTCATTATTGCATGGTGACTTATGGTCAGGAAACTTTTTAATAGGTAAAAACGATACTCCAATTTTGATTGACCCTGCAGTATATTATGGTCATCGTGAGGTAGATATTGCCATGAGTCTGCTTTTTGGTGGATTTGACAAGCAATTCTACACTCATTATAACGAACAATTTCCACTAGAAAAGGGCTGGGAATCCCGGGTTGACATTGCCAATTTATACCCCTTAATGGTTCACGTCAATTTATTTGGAGCTAGTTATGCACAACGTGTAAAATCCGTCATTAAGCGATTAGTTTAGGTTTCCTTTTAACTCTTTTACTTCTTGTTGCAATTGCAACAACATCTCATTCATTTGTCCCAATTGATTTGTAGCGTCTGACAAACCAGCCGTCAACTCAAAACTTAGGTAGCCGATTGCTTTCCAAACTTCAGTTACCTCATGGATTTTAATAGAATATGGTGCATATAATTTGTTGTCAGAATGTAATTCAATTGAATTATCATCCTTTATTCTATTCTCAATTCGTTTGAAAACAACTCCATCATTTGATGAAATCACAATAGCTGGTTGCTGATTTTTTATAGTGGCCCAGTCAAGCAAATATTCTCCAATAATATATGCCCCAGAAGGAATTGGCAGCATCGAATCCCCATTTATTTGAAACATTCTATAGGTTGAATTAGAGCTTAACTCTTTAATTGGCAACTGAAATGTCGGTAATTGTTCAATGTATTCTAAATCTGAATATCCTTCCAAATATCCTGCAGCAGCCTTAATTGGAACCAGTGAAATTTGTTCCATATTGTTTCTATCCACTATTATTGGTAAAACACGTAAGTTGGATCCATTAATGTCTTTTAACCTTGATTGCGTCAGCGACAAGTCAATTTCCAGCAATTCATCAATATTTACTTTATAAAAATGAGAGATTTGTTGGATAACACTCAACTTAGGTTCTGCTCGGCCTTCTTCATAAGAACCAATTTTTGGACGATTAATTCCTATTTTATCAGCTAATTCTGATTGTGTTAACCCCTTCTGTTTTCTAAGAAATTTAATATTTGATGCAAAAAAATTCATTTTATTTTGCTAATTATATTAGTAAACTAAATATTTTAGTATTTTTGAAAGGTAAATTTAAACAATACTAATTAATTTAGCAAGATGAGACAGATATATCATAAAATAAGAGGAAGTCACCCTGGATACATAGCAATAGAACTTCCAAATGAAACAGAAGTGATTCTGTTGGATGAAGAAAATTTTAACCTTCTAAGAAATGCAGGCAATTACAATGGTACTCGAATATTAATCAAGGATCAGTATTGCCATTTTTTGAAACCAACCAACGGTTCATGGCACATCGTTATTGAGGGTAGATCTTTGGACTTTAAACCTGAGATGGTCAATATTATTTACAAGGCTGCTTAGCGATTAGTGGCTAAATCCTCCACTAATCCACTTGCTACTGCGATGGCAACACAGCCTGATCGCTCTATTCTATTTGAGGTATTTTTTACAGGAATAATCACTGTAAGTGTAACTGTGCGATCTCTAATAGATCGCACATCAATATATTCTGCAGTTTGATTGACATAAAGAATTCCATCATTCAGCTCTTCTGTCAATTCAGTTGATACTTGCCCTAAGTACTCATCGGCTTTCAATACTAGTCGATAAGTCCGGTTAGCATCCAAGTATTGCTCAATAGTTGCGGAGTCACCAGGATACATTTTTGCAGCTTGAGCTCCTTCACATGTTTCAAATATGTTTAAAGATTGACGATCCATGTTTTTTACAAAACCATTGCACTGACCAAATGTGCTAATGACGGAAAGTGTCATTAATAAAGTGATTAATACGATTGAAATTAAATACTCGACTTTGCTGTTTGTAGTTTTCATCTGTTTGATTTTTACACCGCAAATTTGAGTTAGTATCCGAAATTTAAGTTCAAGTTGAGTTTATGGTATTATTAATAAAATAGAAGTTTTATTCAATTTTTATTAATCAAAAAGCAGTATTGGATGAATGACTTAACCTAGAATAAAAGAATCGTTAACGTAGCTTTCCTACTAATTTAAAATAGTCCTTCAGTGACTTCTCTAGAGACTTTCTCTGCTCTTCAGAAATAACCAATTCTACTAGGTTTTTTTGGTTGTTATGATAGAAAAACCTTGAGTCTGCAGATAATTGCTCGTAAAAATTAGCAGCAAATACATAATGAGCCTCCACATCAGACCCATTCAACCTAATGGTGTCAGAACCACTTTCATTTTCACAATGCAGTCCGTTTGAAATGAAATTATAAGGGTGAAATTCTGCAAGAATATAATTTTCATCTTGCAACCAATTACTCACTATAAGAAAGTTAAGACCAAAGACAGTGGTGTCCTTTTCTCTACTTTTGATGCGATATAAAATAAAGTTTGCCTTTTCATTTTCTACTCGATCATAAGAATACGACCTGATATTTTTAAAATAGAGCTCTGCAGATTCTGTGCTAATAAAGTTAATGGACTTCAGATCTAACCGTTTCACTTTAGCACCAAAGACTGCAAAAAGCACTATCAAAACAATCATACATGCTATCCAGTAATAAAAATATTTCTTTAGCTTCATTTCAACCTTATTATAGTGATTAAACATTCGAAGCTAAGAACTGTTTATTCTATTTGAAAACTGGTTAAATTTGCATCATATGGAAACGACTTTATATATCCTTGTTACCATAGCTACATTCTTCTTTATGGAATTTATGGCTTGGTTTTCACACAAATATATCATGCATGGCTTTGGATGGTATCTACACAAAGACCATCACCAACCTCATTCAGGTTGGTTAGAAAAAAATGATTTTTACTTTATTTTTTATGCTGTCATTAGCAACGGATTATTCTTTTTGTGGCAATTGGGCATTTTCAGTTTTGGACTTCCAATAGGATTGGGAATTTTACTTTATGGAATCGCTTACTTTTTAGTTCACGACGTTTTTATTCATCAACGATTCAATTGGCTAAAAAAAACAGATAATATCTATTTTAGAGCCATTCGAAAAGCGCACAAAGTACACCACAAACACTTAGGAAAAGGAGAGGGTGAGTGTTTTGGGATGCTTTTAGTTCCTTTAAAGTATTTCAAAGAGGCCGCTAAATCGAACAAATAGATTGTATTAAACGTTCGTAGCATCTAATTCCTATCCATGTCAAAGATTTTACGACTAATTCTCGGTGACCAACTCAACAGCAACCACAGTTGGTTTAGCCAAGTTGATTCTAATGTATCCTACTGTATGATGGAAATGCGTCAAGAGACGGATTATACCACCCATCACATTCAGAAAGTGATTGGATTTTTCTCGGCAATGCGGGAATTTTCAAAACAGCTCACCAATGATGGGCATCGTGTAATTTACTTCGAAATAGATCATGAAAGTAACAAACAGTCAATTGAAGACAACCTCAACTTTCTTCTAAAGAGTGAAGAAATAAGTCGTTTTGAATATTTACTACCTGATGAATATAGATTGGATGAACAGTTAAAGAAATTTTGCAGTAGCATAGAGGTTGAAACAGGAAATTGTGATTCGGAGCACTTTTATACCAGCAGGAATGAATTACGAAATCATTTTAAAGGAAAAAAGCAATGGGTGATGGAAAGTTTTTATCGGATGATGCGAGAGAAACACAATGTCCTCATGGAGGGTAAAAAACCGTTGGGTGGCAAATGGAACTATGATGCTAGTAACCGAAAAAAATTACCCCAAAAGCACAAGCCGATTGCCCCATTCATTTTTGATCATGATGTTTCGGAACTGCTGAATACAATCAATAAAGCTGGAGTAAAAACAATTGGCAATGTAGATCCAAAACATTTTTCTTGGCCCATAAATAGAACAGAAAGTCTTGAACTGTTAGATCACTTTTTAGAGAATTGCTTATCCCTTTTTGGCGACTTTCAAGATGCTATGGCTGTAAATGAATGGAGCGTATATCACTCAAGGATTTCTTTTTCATTGAACACTAAAATGCTAAGCACAAAAGAAGTAATAAATAAAGCACTTGAATTCTATCATAGTAATACAGACAAAATTGACATTTCACAGATAGAAGGTTTTGTGCGTCAGATTATTGGGTGGAGAGAATACATGAGAGGCATGTATTGGGCAAAGATGCCTGAATATGCAAAAACCAATGAATTAAATCACCATAGAAAGTTGCCAGAATTTTACTGGACAGGTAACACCAAAATGAATTGCTTAAAGTCAGCCATTACTCAGTCGTTGGAATATGCCTATGCACATCACATTCAGCGATTGATGGTCACTGGGAATTTTGCGCTGCTGGCCAATGTTCATCCAGACCAAGTCGATGAATGGTATTTGGGAATATACATTGATGCCATTGAGTGGGTAGAAATGCCCAATACAAGAGGAATGAGTCAATACGCAGATGGAGGACTAATTGCTACAAAACCTTATATCTCGTCTGCCAATTACATAGATAAAATGAGTAACTATTGCGGAAGTTGCTATTACGATAAAAAACAAAAAACTGGTGATAAAGCTTGTCCATTCAATAGCCTTTATTGGAATTTCATTTCTCATCACGAAGCCTATTTATCAAACAATCCAAGAATGGGAATGATGCTCAATCTTTGGAGAAAAATGGATGGTGAGCAGCAAGTAAAAATTCTTGAACAAGCAGAATTCTACTTAAAAAATATCAATGATTTATAATACCAGTCTCGACAACTGATCTTGCAATCGCTGAGTTGCCATACCAACGATTCGCTTATTGACCTCATTCAAGTTCTGACTGTAGAAATTAAATTCTTCAACCGTAAAAAACGCAACAACAATAAAAATTATTTTATTCTTTAATAGCTGATCTTCTATTAAGCTGTCCTTTATTATTTCCAATTGAACCTTTTGGTTTAATGCAGAAAAGGTACGTTTCGTTCTTTTAATATGGTCCTTAAAGATTTCTAAAATAATTAAATTTTGAAACTTCAAAATCGGACGTAAGGCATTGGATTGAAATACTTCAATTGGTTTTGATTGCTCAATAGATAACTCCAAGTCAACCCGCATGTCTATCAATAATTCATCTCGCTCTTTCATGTAATAATAACAAACTACATCACCGCTATGTTTTGTAAACAATACTATTTAGTGTTAAAAACACCCCTTCTCTTAACTTAAATTTTACCTGGTTAAAGATTGATTAATTAATCCATAATGTAAGCCTAAAACCATTGAACTAGTCGATAGATAGCTTTGTAGCTAAATATTAAACTAAAAGAGATGAAAAAAACAATTACCTTATTTTCAGGTATTTTATTAGCTGCAGGAGTATATGCTCAGAGCTTTCAAATCAACGCAATCGGAAGTTATAATACGGGGGTTTTCGATGATGGAGCTGCTGAAATAACTGCTTACGACACCACAACACAACGATTATTCTTTGTGAATGCATCCAACTCAAGTATTCAAGTATTAGACATTAGCAACCCAGCTTTACCAATACTGCAAAATACAATAAACCTAACTCCTTATGGAGCTTCAGCAAATAGTGTAGCATTCAAAAACGGTGTTCTAGCAGCAGCAATAGAAGATACCAATAAGCAATCTAACGGAAAGGTTGTGTTTTTTGATGCAGCAGGAGTTTATTTAAATGATGTAGCAGTTGGTGCTTTACCAGACATGTTACTTTTTACACCAGATGGCAATAAAGTGATTGTTGCGAATGAAGGTGAACCAAACGATGATTATACTATAGACCCAGAAGGATCAGTAAGTATTATTGATATCAGCGCTGGAGTTGCTCAAGCAACCGTTTCTAATGTTTCTTTTACTTCCTATAATAATGTAGTGGATAGTTTAGAATCAGGTATGCCGGCAGGCTGGTTAAACGCAGGTGGATACTTCAATACGAGTAGCGCTAATTCAGGAAATGGAAAAGCAGGATTAAACACTACGGGAGATATTATCAGAACAGGAAAGTATTCTGCAGTGCAAGGATTAACTTTTTATGCTAAAATATCTAGTGCAACTGCAAACTGGCAGACTTCTATTGAAGTTTCTCAAGATAGTATCGTTTGGACAGCCATCGATACCATAATTGCAGACGGAAACAATACAGGCGATGTTGTAGATTCTATTTACAGAAAATTTAACTACAACGTAGGATCTAATTTACCACATTATGTTCGTTTCAATATGTACAACAGAGTAGGTGGAAGTTTCTATTTTGATGACGTAGAAGTAAGAACTATTTCGAAAGATGTACGTGTATTTGGACCAAATGCTACTGTAGCAATGGACTTAGAACCAGAATACATTACAGTTGATCAAAACAATGCTTTTGCTTACGTAAGTTGTCAAGAAAACAATGCGATTGTAAAAATTGACCTTGCTACTGCAACTGCTGTTGAAATAATGCCTTTGGGCTATAAAGATTGGTCAGCAGTTGGCAATACACTTGATGCAAGCGATAAAGATGGTGTAATCAATATGAGAAACTATCCAATAAAAGGAATGTATATGCCTGATGCAATCGATGGTCATGTAATTGGTGGCAACTTCTATATTTTCACTGCAAATGAAGGTGATTCTAGAGATTACAATGGTTTTTCGGAAGAAGATAGAGTGAAAGATTTAAACCTTGATACCTTAGTTTTTCCAAACTATGCAGGTTTACAAGACCAAGATAGCCTTGGTCGTTTGAACATTACCAACACCATGGGTGATATCGACAATGATGGCGATTTTGATGAAATCTATGCTTACGGTGCAAGGTCTTTCTCCATATTTTCGACTACAGGTACATTAGTTTATGACAGTGGAGATGATTTTGAAAGCTATATCGCCGCCAACCATGCTGCTAATTTCAACTCTACGAATGATGACAACAATTCATTTGACAAGAGAAGTGACGACAAAGGTGCAGAACCTGAGTCAATCATTGTGGAAGAAATTAGAGGAAAGCAATATGCATTCATTGGATTAGAAAGAATGGGTGGAATTATGGTTTATGATGTGAGTAATGTAAATGCTCCAACATTTGAGCAGTATTTCTTGAACAGAGATTTCTCAGCTGTAGCGACTGATTCTGCTGCAGGAGACTTAGGCCCAGAAGGCTTGTTTTTTATTCCTGCAAGTGTTTCTCCAAATGGATTAGATTTATTGGTTGCTTCTAATGAAATCAGTGGTAATGTATCTATCTACAGCCTTTCTTTCACTACTTCATTAATTGAAAATGGAATAAAAGGAATCGAATTGAGCATCTATCCAAACCCAACATATGGAAATACAATCAACATGAATAAAGTGGCAACAGGCTCTATTTTCAATATGATTGGAAAAGAAGTTGCTCGTTTTAACAATACCAATAACATTGACATCTCTTCATTAACTGAAGGAATGTACATCATAAAGACAACTTCAGGTGAGAGCCAAAAGTTGATCAAGAACTAGAAAATAGTTAATTAGTTAGTTAAGTTAGTGTGAAAAGAGGTCTTAGGCAGAAATGCTTAAGGCCTTTTTTGATTGTGTATGATTGCTATAAGGAGTGAAAATAAATCTTCTTTTTGTTCAAGTTTCCATTAATAAACTATTCAGTAATATTCAAATTTTCAGGAATTGGTCTAGGAGCCATTTCAACCCCATAAATATATGATTCACTATCAGGAAATAAATTCATCATTGTAATACAATAATCTGATAAGAATCGACCTGATTCAGAAAGTCCGTTAGTTACAAAATGAAGTATGTCATTATTCAGAGTAATTTGGAGACGAACATTTCTAACACTATCAGTAATGATTCTGTTCTCATTTCTTTTAAGAAACTCATTGAACTTCCATGTTGTATCTTTAATAGAAATAACTATGTAATTGGCCACTTTAAATTCCGAATCAACTTTAAAAGATTCTGCGAATTCAGATTGAATTTCAATTGAATCCCCTCTTCTAGTAATTATTAGTTGTTCTTTTGCTAAATATGTGCATAAACTTAGATTTGTCAAAACTTTTATTGTATCAATTTCAGACATCTTTGTGGTGAACTCGGAATAATCACTTAATAGACTAAAATCAGAATTGGAAATTATAACCGGTTCGTCAATTCTGTTTTTGCAAGAAACAAAAAGCAGGGTCAAAACTGATAATTTAAAAAGATTTATCAATGTTTTACATTTAAAGGTTTCACAATAAAAACATAGCTGATATCTATATCTCATTGACCTAACTTAAACCAAAGGAGTCTGTTGCTATTTGTTTAAGTCCTAAATTATCAGTTTACAAAGTGTGCTTCTCCCTACAATCTCCCACCCAACACAAACGTCTTTTTGAATTTCTCAGTATCTCCTTTTTCGGTAAAAGCCTCAAATATTAGAACATAAGCACCAATGGCAGCCTTTGAGTTATTGTCGTTAATTCCATCCCAAATAAAGTTTCCACTAGCTCCAACTGCAACATTGTTTGCTAGATTCTTAATCAGTCTTCCTTTTGCATCGTAGATGTTTAAGGTCAAAATGTAACCTGGATTATCAAACTGATAATTGAAACTAATCAAGTCTTCAAAACCATCATTGTCAGGCGAAAAAACTTCAGGTGTAATTGAAACTTTAGAAGTTGAATTTTTCATTCCGAAATACTGTGAATTTTTATAGGTCGGTGTAGCGTATCCTACACTAGAAGAAGCCGAGTGCCAAGTTCCTTCATCGTTAGTTGGTCTGTCAAAGCTGATTCGTTCCAATGAAACACCATTTAAATCGGTCAAAAGTGCCAAATGCATGTCGTCATTGTACAAAAAGAAGTCGGACACCAAACTATCATTAATCAAAAGGTAAATGTTCCCCTCACTGTCATTCATTGATGGAAGTGAACCCATCTCTAAAAATCGATCAGAGAAACTCAGAGGATATTCCTTCTTTATGTTTTCAGGATCAGTCGTTAAAACGGTATATTCACCAGGTAGCATCACATAAGATTCTGCACTAATCTCTTTTATATTTTTAAAGCCTACGCTATCACTATTGGCCAATTTCCAGTCTTGTAGACTAATTGCTTTCTGACTATTGTTATAAACTTCAACAAAATCAACGCCACCAGTTCGTGGATTAAACAATACTTCATTTAGAATAATGTCTCCAGCCTTTGGTTGTTCCGGAAGCGAAAATGATTTTGAGTTTACATTACCTATCAAATTACCTGAGCAATCCGTCAGGTTAGAAACAGTTACTTTTTCTACCACTCCAGGTTGTAACGGTTGATTCAACCCTATCAGGATTCTTTGATACAAGGGAGGCACATTAGATAGGAAACCAACCGAATTCCCTTGATCAAAAACATAGTTAGCCAATAAAACAGATGAGCTATCTAAAGTCTCATTGAACTCTAGCACAATAGTATCTGATGATATGATTAATACATTCAACAACTCAGGTCCAGTTTGATCACATACATTACTGAATACACTATTTTGAGTGCCAGGAGTTCCGCCTGTACCACTATTTGAAGCGGTCCAATTAAATCGACCTCCACAAATAGCAGTTGGATTGATCTGTTCTAATGTATAACCGCCTGCTTTTTTTGTTGCATTACTATACCATTCATCAGTGTAATTTACTTGGTCGATAACTACTCCATTGTTGTCTTTCAAAGTCATAAAATCCCCTGAGTTATTCAATGTAGGGAAAGACGATACACCTATTACAGTTCCGAAAGATTGAAAAAGAGCCACATCGGCAGTAGAACAAATAATTATATACTCATTTGGAGTCAATGTCTTGGTTGATAAACTAGCTGTACTAGACCCATCTGATATAGTCCAACTATTTAAATCAAAAGCCTCATTGGATGTATTATATAGTTCAATAAACTCTTTTTCTGGCAATCCTACTATGGGAGATGGATCAGGAAATAATTCATTAATTACAACATCTCGAAAAGAAGCGGTGGCTGGAATAAAATACAAGAAGTTAGTGGTAAACGGGTTCATTACATTTGATGCTCTATCTTCCACATTATTAATGGTTAAATTGTAATTATTACCATTAGTAAACGGTGTAGAAAAAGTCAATATCACTTTTGAGCTGTCTACTAAATCAATAGTTGCGGTTTGAGGATTTCCGATTCCACCATCGACAGTATAATTAGTAATATTTACTGCAGTAGCTACCTCAACAAACTCCGAAAACTTAATCTCTAATTCCGTTGCTGAATTAACGGTCACATTTGAAACAGTAGGTTTGATATTATCCTGAAAAGCTGTTCCTGTTACCACAAAATCATCAAAGTAAAATTTATCTGAACGAGTAGAAGTATAAATACAGTGTACTCCAAAAAATGAAGACTGAGTATGAGTAGCATCTAAAGTAAATCCTTCTGAAACATAAGAATTTCCTGTTGCTGTTGCATCAGTATATAATTCCCAATTACCAATGCTGTCTCGAGTTACTTTTATTTTTAATTCGGGACTTGTGGCTGCAGTTCCATCAATTCCGTCGATAATTTTTGTTGAACCAGTACCATCTTGACGATACAAAGAAACATCATCAACAGTCCCAGTCGCTCCGCCAATTTTGACATAATATCCATTAAATGTAGTTGTCACATCCTGACTATTTGATATTAAAGCAACTTTAGCATAATTTGAAGTAGAGGGGTCGAAGTCTAACTTTACATAAAATTCCCAACTTGCATTATATACAGCTTGAGAGGCAGTGCTCAAATAAGCAGGACTCGTTGCTGTGCCATCCATTAAATGCAATTGATTCTGGGCGTTAACTTCGAACTTGGTCGTTTGCCCATTCCAAACAGGATTAGCGGTAAAATTTCCATCTGTAAAATCATCTGAAAATTGTGCTTTTGAGAGGGTTGAAAAAGCTAGGACGAAAAGGATCGTAAGACTAAATTGAATTCTCATAAATATTATTTCTCTAGAACGTAAATATAGTATTTTTGTGTCCTTTAAGAGTGATATTAATATTAAATCGAATTGAAATGAAAGTAGCAGTAGTAGGTGCAACAGGTCTTGTAGGAACAGTAGTGCTAAAATTATTGGCTGAACGAAATTTCCCATTAACTGAATTAATTCCCGTTGCTTCTGAGAAATCGGTTGGAAATACCTTATCATTTAAAGGAAAAGACTACAGAATTCATTCGATGAAAGAAGCCATTGCTGCTCAACCAAATATTGCTATTTTCTCAGCTGGCGGTGATGTTTCATTGGAGTTTGCTCCAAAATTTGCAGAAGCAGGAACTACTGTCATTGACAACTCTTCTGCTTGGAGAATGAATCCTGATAAAAAATTAATCGTCCCTGAAATCAATGCCTGGTCATTACGGGCTGCAGACAAAATTATAGCTAACCCAAACTGTTCTACCATTCAAATGGTAATGGCATTGAATCCATTGCATAAAAAATATGGAGTGAAACGAGTGATTGTTTCTACTTATCAATCAATTACCGGTACAGGTGTAAAAGCAGTAAACCAGTTAGCCAATGAAAGTGCCGGAATTAAAGGCGAGATGGCTTATCCATACCAAATTCACCAAAACTGTATCCCACATTGCGATGTGTTTTTGGAAAACGGCTACACCAAAGAAGAAATGAAGCTGATGATGGAAACTAATAAAATTTTAGCTGACGAAAGCATTAAAGTAACAGCTACTGCAGTGCGTGTTCCTGTAATGGGCGGCCACTCTGAATCAGTAAATGTAGAATTGAATGCGCCATTTGAATTAGCTGATGTGCGAAAGTTACTTTCAGAAACGGAAGGTATTACTTTACAAGATCAACCGGAAGTGAATAATTATCCTATGCCTTTTTATTCAAAGGATAAAAACGATGTTTTTGTAGGAAGAATTCGCCGTGATAACACTAGAGATAATGCACTAAATATGTGGATTGTTTCCGATAATTTGAGAAAAGGAGCGGCTACAAATGCCATTCAAATTGCCGAATATTTGGTAAAACAAGGCTTGGTATAAGGTCAAAAAATTAACTTTTTCATTATTTCTTTTCTATTTTCTTAATTTAAAGCAGCGAAACACCAACTTTCGGAGTCTTGTACTAAAACCTCTTTGTAAATTATGCAAGAAGATGAACTCATAAAAGGCTGTATAAACGAAGATAAAGCTTGCCAAAAGGCACTTTATCAAAAGTTTAGTGGCCTAATGTATGCAGTTTGTTTGCGTTATGCCAAGCATAGAGCCGAGGCTCAAGACATCATGCAAGATGGGTTTATAAAAGTTTTCGATAATATTTCTAAATTTTCTTTCAATGGTTCTTTCGAAGGCTGGATTCGTCGAATTATGGTGAATACTGCATTAAATTATTACCGTAAAAGTAGCGCCCACAAGGAACAATTAGGAATTGAAGATTACCAAGTAGGATCTACAGAACCTATGGCCAACAGTAATCTAGGAGAAAAAGAGTTAATGCAAATTATACAGCAATTACCTGAAGGATATAAAGTTGTTTTCAACTTATACGCCATTGAAGGTTATAGTCATAAAGAAATCGGAGAAATGCTTGAAATCACTGAAAGCACTTCACGTTCTCAGCTATCAAAAGCTAGGAAATGGATACAAAACGTTTTAGTAAAATATAATATTGACGCAAATGTTTAACGAAGAGGGAAACCATATCGATGAACTGTTTAGATCGGTTTTAAAAGACCATCAAGAAACTCCACCAGAATCCGCATGGGATAATATTGTGGAGAAAAGGAGTTTTGGCCATATACTGATGAACCAAATTTCTTTGAACTGGAAAAACTTTATGTTTTTAACGTTCATTTTCGCAACTGCTGGAATTTCAATCATAATGGCAACAGACGGATCTAAAAAGCAATCGGCAACAGTAGATAAAAATCACCAAATTCAATCCAATCAAATTGAATCAAAATCAAGCAGTAACCTACAGCTAGCTTATAACGAACCAAGCGGAGGAGTTATAGATGGTATGAGACAAGCTGGTAGTCCCACTCACGGACCAAACAACCATACTACTGAATCCATTATTCATTCAAATAACACAATCATTGCTGCGACTAAAAAGCATAATAGTCATAACAATAAAACAACTTCATTAGATATTGAGCCTAAAAAAGAAAAGGTAGAGGATTTAAAATTAGTAGATCAAAAAAGGACAAAAAGCAATAGAAAAAGGAAAGAAAAAATTGCGTCATTGAAAGTTAGTCAACTCATTAATTTATCAACAAATTCTGTAGTAAACAGAAAAACCCCTACCTCTATTTTAAACAATAGTGCAGCTTCAAGTATGCTTTTTGAAGAATTCGATGCTGCCAACAACCGCATTGACTTTTTAAATTCTAAAGGAATTTCAAGCTTTACTGCCATAGAAGATCGATTCTTACTATTGGATTCAAATTATTATAAACCTGAAACTAGAAAAAAGTTAACATTTAAAAATCATTTATTTGTTTCTATCAAGGCTGGACCAGAATTTCACCAATCCATTTACTCTGTAAAAAATGGAGAATTCAATGATTATAGAGATAATCGAAAAAGTGGTACTGCTTCAAAAATAGGAGGCTCTTTAAATTTGACATTGAGTTATTACTTTCACAATAATTTTCTAATTGAAACTGGGTTTAGATACAATCAATTGAGGGAGGAAGTGAAATATGAAAGCTATAGAGTAATTTCTGAGCAAACCGTTTATGACTCCACATTATTAGGATACAAAGTTGGTCCGACTGGTGAACCAGAAGCTATATATGATATCACAGAACGCACCATTGTTGAGAAAGACATTACTTCTAACAGAAACATCAATGTTTATCATTCATTGGGAGTGCCTTTGTTAGTAGGTTATCAAATCGATTTTAACCGATTCTCATTCCAATTGAAAACAGGCGCCAGTTTTACATTTTTAAGTAAAAGAAATGGTGAAATTGTTAGCGTTGATGAAAACCAAACCATAGAGTTGGGAGCTAATGGAGATCCATATAAAAATTCATTATTGTGGAATTGGGAACTTGCAGCTGGATTTGGATATCAATTGACTGAGACAGTAAATTTAATTTTAGAACCCACATACAGAACCTCAATAAACAATGTAACTCTGAACGATGCGCCCATTTCAGAAAAAAATAAAACATTTGGAATTTTAACAGGAATTAGGATTAAACTATAAATATGTGTAATTTAATAGCCTTCAAACCATTATCAATGAAAATTTGATTCCCAATGAAACTGTTACAAACCCTTCTATTTTCTCTCTTTTACACAGTAGGAATTACGGGGTTTGCACAAGCTACATATCAAGAATTTGAAGTTGGTAATATCAGCACAAGAGTCTACGCAGACGGTTGGTTATTTAATGATTTCCATTACCAAAAAGCCAAGTATGATATTCCTAAAAATTCAGGAATAAGTTCCATATACATGTCAGGATTGTGGATCGGTGGGTACATTGACTTAAAAATTCCAAATCAACCGAACATTCTGAGGTTGTCTAAAATGTATAACACAATAAATAATTTTAAACAAGGCCCAATTCGGTTACAGAATAGAACTGGTGCAGATCCTTCATATTGGAACAAAACTTGGATTATCAATAAAAGTGTTGTTTTAAAACACATTCAAAGTTTTCAAAATAAAAGCTACGAAATTCCTAGCGAAATTCTGAATTGGCCTGCAAATGGAAGAAATGGAACGGCAGAAATTCTAGCACCATTTATTGACTTGAATGGAAACTCCATTTACGAACCTGAAAAGGGAGACTATCCTGACATGAAGGGAGATAAAGCCATTTACTTCATTTGCAACGATGCAGGTCAGGGTGCAAATAATGACGGTTTAGTATTGGAAATTCATGGAATGTTGTATGGTTTCAATTCTAATGACGAACGCATCAGCAATACGATGTTTTTAAACTTAAAGATTCTAAATCGCTCAACTTTCGATTATAGAAATATTCATTTTGGAATGTATAATGATTTCGATTTAGGTGATCCCACTGATGATTATATCGGCACTGATTCGGCATTAGATATGGTTTTTTCATACAATGGCGACACACAAGATGGCCCTTCAAAAGGAATCCCTTCCTATGGGGATTCTCCTCCTGCTATAGGAATGATTTTTTTAAATAAGAAACTTTCAAACAGCATGTATTTTGATTTGGATGATGAAGAAAGAGGTGTTCCCCAAACGAATGAACAATACTTTAACTATTTACAGTCTATTTTTAAAGATGGTACTAACCTAAAATTTGGTGGAGATGGGCATTACAAATCAATTGGAGCAACTAATCAAGGCGCTCACTTTGTATTTCCAGGTGACCCAAATCATCAAACAGTTTCGAGTTGGACCGAATCTAATAATTTTGCGATACCAAATGAACCAAGTGATAGGAGAATCATAGCAACCCACCACCAAAGTAGTTTTAATCAAAATGATTTTATTGAAATTGATTTAGCTTATATTTTTGCCGAGAATAGTAAAAATGACGGCACGAATACACAAGCTGTGGCTGAACTAAAAACCTTAGCTAAAGACATCAAAATGCTTTACGATTCAGGAGAGTTTAGTAAACCTACTCCACCAGTCATTCCCACGCCTAACAGTCTTATTTCTGGTATTTATCCTAACCCTTTAAGCATTGATGAAAGTATAATTATTGCGGATGACTTAGTGAGCAATGTATCTGTTTACTCTGTAAATGGAGTAAAAGTCTTAGAGAAACAAAAAGGTGATAATGATGAGATTCAAATTTCTCACAGCGAATTGTCTAGTGGTTTATATATCATTAGACTTACCACCCCTTTTAGTTCGAAAAGTGAGAAATTAATTGTGAAGTAATATCGAACAAGTATTCGAATAAATAAATGTGATTATTGTCGAACTAGCTTCCCCTTCTCAGAGATTTCTTTGAAATCCCAATTTCGCTAAAGGTTCTTAAAAAATTTACGTTGAAACAATAACAGGCTAAATATTCCTACTGTGATTGCAGAGTCTGCTATGTTAAAAACAGGTCGGAAAAATAAATAGTGTTCTCCTCCCCATATTGGAACCCAATCTGGAAAAAACCCTTCCATTAAAGGGAAATAAAGCATGTCTACAACCTTTCCATAAAGTATGGGTGCATAACCGCGAGACTCAGGTAAAAATGTAGCTACTTGGTTATAACTTTCATCGAAAATAACCCCATAAAACACACTGTCTATTATATTACCTACAGCTCCTGCAAAAATCAAAGACCCAGTAATCAAAAGCCCTTTAGAAGTGGTTTTCTTTGGCATTCTGAACAAATAGATCCCGATTACGGTAACCACAATAATTCTAAAAAGGGTAAGAAAGAGCTTTCCATATTCGCCAGCAAACTCAATTCCAAATGCCATCCCATTGTTCTCAGTAAAATGAATAATGAACCAATCTCCTAAAACGGAGAATTCTTCCCCTAAAAACATATTAGTTTTAATCCAGAATTTAGACCATTGGTCGGCAATTAGAATGGTGAGTACAATGAATAAAGGGTGAGTTAGAAAACCGGTAATTCTTTTCATAGAGAAATGTGCGTAAAGAAAAAGGGCTAGACGCCCTTTATTCTTATCTGTTATTTTGAGCTTCTTTTGCTTCTATTGATAGGGTGGCGTGAGGTACAGCTCTTAATCTTTCCTTTGGGATTAACTTACCGGTATCTCTGCACAATCCATAAGTTTTGTTTTCAATACGGATTAAGGCATTTTCTAAGTGGGAAATAAATTTCTCTTGTCTAATTGCTAATTGTGAAACCTCTTCACGTGAAAGGGTTTCAGAACCATCTTCCATCATTTTAAAAGAAGGAGAAGTATCATCAGTTCCATGATCATCTTTGTAAGAAAGCGTATCTCTTAGATTTTTTAAATCAACTTTCGCTTCACTTAACTTTCCTTTTATTAATTCTTTAAACTCAGTCAATTCTGAATCTGAGTATCTCGTTTTTTCTTCGCTCATACTATTGTATTTTATATAGAGAAACAAATGTCTCTATGTTGTTATCAAATTCCATTTTATGCTGGTTATCATCTAGCTCATCGACCTGAACGATGGATTCAGCTAAAGTTTCCAAACAAATATACTGTTTATTAGCTTCGATTGCTGCAACTAATTCATCATGTTTTTTAACAGTGATTCTTATTTTATCAGTTACTTCAAATCCGGTATCTTTCCTTAGGTTTTGGATGCGATTCACCACTTCACGAGCTATACCCTCTTGTTTTAATTCGTCCGAAATGTTGATATCTAATGCCACTGTATAAGCTCCTTCAGAAGCTACTAACCAACCAGGAATATCATCCGTAGAAATTTCTACATCATCCATTGATATTGCCAATTCATTTCCATCGATTGTAATCGTATACGTTAGCTCTTTTTCTAATTTAGAGATGGCATCCTGGTTCATTGCAGCAATAGCTCCCGCTACCTGCTTCATCTGCTTTCCAAACTTAGGCCCCAATTTTTTAAAGTCGGCTTTGATACGCTTCACCAAAACTCCTGCAGTATCTTCTAAGTATTCAATCTCTTTTACGTTTACTTCAGAAAGAATTAAATCTTGCACTTCAGTTAATTGTCGTTTAAAAGTAGGGTCCAACACCGGAACCATAATTCGCTGTAAAGGTTGACGAACTTTGATTTGCTCCTTTTTTCTCAAGGCCAAAATCATAGAAGTTACTTTTTGAGCGATTCCCATTCGTTGCTCCAAATCTAAATCAATTAACAAATTATCTGCCTTTGCAAACAACGCTAAGTGAACAGAAGGGTTGCTGTCTTTACCACTGATTTCATTCAAATCATTAAATAATCGATCCATAAAGAATGGTGCAACAGGCGCTGATAAACGCGCTACAGTTTCTAAACAAGTATATAATGTTTGATATGCTGAAATTTTATCTGTGCTGTAATCTCCTTTCCAAAAACGCCTTCTACACAACCGCACATACCAATTACTCAAGTTTTCGGTAACAAAATCTTGAATTAAACGAGTGGCTTTGGTCGGTTCATAATCTGCATAAAGTGCATCTACTTCAGCAACCACAGAATTTAACTTAGACAAAACCCAACGGTCTATTTCAGGTCGATCCTTTAACGCTATTTCTGCTTCTTTGTATGTAAAGCCATCAATGTTCGCATAAAGCGCAAAGAAATTATAGGTGTTGTAAAGTGTACCAAAAAATTTCCGTTGAACTTCAGTAATCCCATCAAGATCGAACTTTAAGTTGTCCCAAGGCTGAGCGTTACTAATCATATACCAACGCGTTGCGTCTGGGCCAAATTTATCTAGCGTTGTAAATGGATCCACCGCATTTCCTAATCGTTTTGACATTTTCTGCCCATTCTTATCTAAAACTAACCCATTAGAAACGACATTTTTAAACGCAAGGGAATCAAAACAAAGTGTAGCGATAGCATGTAATGTAAAAAACCAACCTCTTGTTTGATCAACACCCTCCGCAATAAAATCAGCAGGATAGAATTTATTTTGCTCAATTAACTCTTTGTTTTCAAACGGATAGTGCCATTGTGCATAAGGCATAGAACCAGAATCAAACCATACATCAATCAAATCAAGCTCCCGTTTCATTGGTTTACCAGATTCTGAAACCAATGTAATGTCATCTACGAAAGGTCGATGAAAATCAAATGACTCATAATTCTCCTTTGAGAAATTACCTGGGGTGAAATCTGCCATTGGATTTTTATCCATAACACCAGCTGTCACTGCTTTTTCACAAGCTACTTTTAATTCTTCAGCAGACTCAATTAATACCTCTTCTTCCCCATCTTCAGTTCTCCAAATTGGCAATGGAATCCCCCAATAACGTGAACGAGATAAATTCCAATCTTGCAGGTTTTCTAACCAGTTCCCAAAACGACCAGTTCCAGTACTTTCTGGCTTCCAGTTAATCGTTTTGTTGTTTGCTATTAACTCCGGCTTCATTGCCGTTGTTTTCACAAACCAAGAATCTAATGGAAAGTATAAAACAGGCTTATCTGTTCTCCAACAATGTGGGTAACTGTGCTCATATTTTTGCACGTCAAAAGCTCTATTCTGCTCTTTCAGCATAATCGATATTCGCACATCAGCCGACTTATAATCGTCTGGCTTTGTGGCTTCATCTTCGTATTGTTCTTTTACATAAACACCAGCAAAATCTGTCACTTCAGGAACAAATCGACCTTGCATATCTACTAAATGTAAAGATCCAATTCCATTGGTTTTTGCCACTCTAAAGTCATCAGCACCATAGCTTGGCGCCAAATGTACAATACCGGTACCATCTTCAGTGGTTACAAAATCGCCTAAAATTACACGGAAAGCATCTCCCTCTTCAGGTTGAACATATGGCAACAATTGCTCATATCGCATTCCTTCTAAATCAGCACCTAACACTTCACCAACTACTTCAAAAGGAATCTTTTTATCGCCTGATTTATAGTCTTCTAATTTAAGCTCAGCATCTTTTGGAGAGAACCATTTACTCAATAAATCTTTAGCTAAGATCACAGTAATTGGTTCATAAGTGTATTTATTAAAAGTCTTAACTTTTACATACGTGATTTTTGGACCAACACCCAAAGCAGTATTGGATGGCAATGTCCATGGTGTAGTTGTCCAAGCGATGAAAAATAAATCGCCTTGAATATCTGTAAATAATGGAGCAGATTGCTCATTATTAATCAATTTAAACTGCGCGACTGCGGAAGTATCTTTCACCATCTTATAGCAACCAGGCTGATTCAATTCGTGAGTACTTAAACCTGTTCCTGCTGCAGGAGAATACGGTTGAATCGTATATCCTTTATAGATCAATCCTTTTTTATAAAGTTTTGATAATAAAAACCAAACACTCTCAATGTATTTATTGTCGTAGGTTACATATGGATCTTTCATGTCTACCCAATAACCCATTTGTTTGGTCAAATTATTCCAAACATCTGTGTAACGCATTACCGCTTCCCGGCATTTTAGATTGTATTCTTCTACAGAAATAGTTTTACCAATATCTTCTTTGGTAATTCCCAATTCCTTTTCTACACCTAATTCAACAGGTAAACCGTGTGTATCCCATCCAGCCTTTCGTTTAACTTGAAAACCCTTTTGAGTTTTATATCGACAAAAAATATCTTTTATAGTTCGCCCCATTACGTGGTGAATACCAGGTAATCCATTTGCAGAAGGAGGTCCTTCATAAAATACAAATGAAGGCGCATCTTCTCTTGAATCAATACTTTCTTGAAACGTATTTTCCGCTTCCCATTTAGTTAAAATTTCCGAAGCTATTTCGGGTAAATTCAATTGCTTGTATTCTTTGTATTTACTCATGTTGAATGATAACGTGTACGCTGTAATTTAATGGGCGCAAATTTAACAATTCTCAACCAGATGGGAATCATCAAAAATGAGCCTTAACTTTTTGATAAAAAAAACAGCCGATTGAAAATTCAACCGGCTACCTAGGCTCTTTATTGAATATGTTCTAATGCTACTAAATCGTAGCTATCACTTTAAGTTCAATACCAATAGGTGTTGGCAAACTTTTAATCTCCACTGTGGTTCTACAGGGTTGATTATCGGCAAAATACTCAGCATAAATGCGGTTGTACGTTTTAAAATCTGCTTTCATATTGGTTAAGAAAACCGTTACGTCTACTACATTAGCCCAAGATGAACCTGAATCTTCAACAATGGCTCGTACATTTTTAAACACCGAATGGCATTGCTTTTCAATATCATACGATAGAATTTCTCCATTTTCATCGAGTTCTACTCCAGGTATAATTTTCGTTCCTCTTTCTCTTGGCCCTACACCCGAAAGAAACAATAAATTACCCACTTTTCTGGCGTGAGGATAAGCACCAACTGGCTCAGGCGCTTTATGCGAATCAAATTTTTCTGAAGACATGCTATTTATTTTGAAAAACAAAGGTAATAATCTAACCTCAAATAGTAAACTTCGAATTCTAAAACGGCATTCAACTTGCAAATAATCACACCCGTCGAAAGAATTACATGAAAGCATAAGATTTGAGTTAACTTTAACTTTTTCAAAGAATAATTTATTGATAAATTGAATTCATGATTTCTGAATACACTTCTCTTAAAGATCTAAATAGAATATTTAACACCTTAGCCTCATGCATGAATGAAGCATTAATGGTGGTAAACAAAGAAGGAGACTTTATAAAAATAAATAACTCGGCCTTTGAAATGTTTGGTCAACAAAAGAGTTTCAAAAAACCTGATATTACGAATTTTTTTAGTGCATTTCACGAAGATGAAAAAACACAATATTCAAAAGAAGAACTACCTTGTTATCGAGCATTAAAGGGAGAAGTCATAAAAAATGAGACTATTTTTATTAGGAATTCTAACAAACCTAATGGTGTTTATGCGAGTATGAATGCTGAGGCTATCTTAAACGATAAAAAAGAAATTATAGGAGCTTTAGTAATAGCAACTAATATTACTGAGCAAAAAGTCAGAGAGATTGAACTTAAAAGAAACAAAGACCTCTTAGAACAATCCCAAATAATGGCTCAAATTGGTTATTGGGAGATAGATTTAATTGAGAATATGGTTCATTGGTCCGACGAAACACATAAAATTCACGAGGTTGAAGACGACTTTGTACCCAATTTAGAGCAAGGGATAAATTTTTACGATGACACCTCCAAACCAATAATCACACAAGTTGTGCAAAAAGCCATCAGTGAAAATATAGGCTGGGATGTAAAGTTGGGAATTATCTCAGCAAAAGGGAATCATAAGTGGGTTAGATCTATTGGTAAACCTTATAAAGGAAAGGATAAAGTTGAAAAAATTCTTGGTGTTTTTCAGGACATAACTGAAGACAAGTCAGCGGAAGATAAACTCATACAGAATGAAAAAGAGATAAAAGCTTTGAACGCTCAATTAGAAGAAAAAATAGAACTACGAACCAAAGAATTAAGTAAAACCAAACAGGATTATAAAAAACTATACAATGAAGCGCCTGATATGATGGCTTCTGTAGCAGCTAAAACTCTTACAATCACTAGTTGTAATCAAACCTTATGCGATATTCTAGGTTATACTAAGAAAGAGTTAATTCACCAATCATTTTTAATTTTGTATCATCCTGACTCGCATAATGAAGTATTTGCAGCCATTGAAAATTTTAAACTAAATGGTAAAATAAAGACTCCTCGACTTTATTTAAAAAAGAAAGATGGTGACAAGCTCTTAGTGACATTAAATGCTACTGTGATAAGAGATAATAATGGAAGGTTACTGGAAACCAACTCTACTTGGAGAGATATTACCCAACTAGAAAAAGTTGAGAGTGAGCTTAAAATACTAAATAGTGAATTAGAGCATAGAGTAATAGAACGTACTGAAGAGCTTCAAAAGGTAAATGAAGAATTAGAGGAGTTTGCCTACATAACTACTCATGATTTAAAGGCACCAATTTCGAATATCAAAGGTCATTTAGGGATTTTAGAAATCGAAATGGAGGAGTCACAAGACCCAATAGTTGCCAAAACCATCCATTGGATAAAAGACTCTATAGAAAAGGCAGAAGCAAATATTCAAAGTATAATAAAAGTGGCTCAATTAAGAGAGCCTGCTTCAAAGATTACAACAGACATTAATTTGAATGATATTATCAATCAAGTTATAACTGATATTAAAACCGACATACACATAGAAAATGTACAAATTCATTATTTTAAGACGGAGCTATTTGTGAAATTTAATTTGAAGAATATGTACAGTATTCTTTATAACATCATCACTAATTCAATTAAATACAAACAGTTAAACCTTGATCCAATCATTAAAATTAAAGTATTCGATCAGAATGAATATACTTGTGTAATCATTTCTGATAATGGTCTTGGAATGGATTTAGAAACAAATGGCGATAAACTGTTCGGAATGTTCAAGCGTTTACATGACCACATTGAAGGGAACGGAATTGGTTTATATTTAGTAAAAAGAATGGTGGAAGCTGCTGGAGGAAAAATTGAAGTTAAAAGTCAACCAAATGTTGGCACTACATTTACACTTTATTTTAAGAAAAATGAAAAAATTAAGACGAATATTATTGATTGATGACAGTGAAGCAACCAACTACATGAATCAATATTTTTTTGAGAAATTAGATGCATGTGAAAAGGTAGATGTCGCTACAAATGGGTTTGAAGCGTTAAAGCTTCTGAAGGAGATTAAAGAGGAAAATTGGTCAGAGGAGATGCCTGAACTTATTTTATTAGATATAAAAATGCCTGTAATGGACGGTTTTGAATTTTTGGAAAACTATGAAAAATTACCTGAGAAAATGCGAAAATCAGTTATCACTATTTTGCTTACTACATCAATGAGCCAATCAGATAGGAACAAAGCGAATAACTTTAAATCTGTCCATAATTTTTTAAATAAGCCGTTGACTATTGATTCTGTAAAAGAAGTTCTTAATAAAATTTCCATTCCTGCAACCTAGCTTTTTTAAATTAATTTTTTTTCATACTTAAAATGATATATTTTAGCCTCCAAAAAAAGATGAAAAAAGTATATTTATTTGCCACTTTAGTAACTTTATTTTTTGCAGGCTTAAACTCTGTTTCTGCTCAAAATTTTAGAGTATTATCGAATACAATCTTAACTACCAACCCTTTAGAATGCGACACTATTGCTGTAGATGTTCTCACCTACTTAGGGTGTATCAATTTTGTGAACAATGGTTATACCTATGCAGTGAATGGAAACACTATAAATATCGATGTGAAGTACACAAGCTCACCTATTTGTTTAGGCGCATTAAGTCAACCAATGTTTAATGTAAAAATGGTAGGAATTCCTGCTGGGACTTATACTATTTCTAGTGATGCTTATTTAGACAATATACTCACTAATTCGGTGACAACTCCAATTACAGTTGGACAATGCTGCCCAGCAACTTCACAAATTAGAGCAAGCTTTTTTATGAGTGATTCTACTTATTGTGTGGGAGATACCTTCTATCTCAATAATTTGAGTAATAATGCCACTACCTTTGAGTGGTTTAAAAATAATGTTGCTTATTCTACGAATACAAATCCAACTATAATTGCTTCCAATGTAGGGTTGAATACTATTCGTTTAAAGGCTGATAGTGGATTTTGTACTGATGACACTACCTTGCAATATCGTGTAAACGCGAATCCAATTGTAGATCTAGGAATTGATACTATTATCTGTCAAGGAGCATCTATTACACTATCTCCAATGAATGCATTTGCTAGCTATTTTTGGCAAGATTCTACTACTCTAGACAGCTTAGTTGTTGGCACTGCAGGATATTACAGCGTTAGTGTTACCGATACGAATGGATGTAAGGGACAGGATACTGTATTGGTTGGTGTTTCTATATGTACATTCACAGACGAATTGTCATCAATTGATTTAGATTGGTCAATATACCCAAACCCTGCCCAAGAAAGCATCAGTATAACTTTAAACGATGCCGTCAAAACCTCACTTCAATATAAAATTAGTGACCTTAATGGGAGGTTAATAAAAGAGGGAGCTCTAACGCCAACAAACCTTACAATAGAAACCCAAAATTTACAATCAGGAACCTATATCATTCAGCTGGTTCAAAATAATAGAACAACTACTAAAAAGCTAACAATTAAGTAAAGGTTGCTTTTGAGAATAAATAGTAATTATTAATTAACGACAATTGAACTCCCTTTATATTATTTTAATGGTAGTTCATCTAAAAATTGATAGTATTGGGATCTTGTTATGTAATTTAGCATCCCACAAGACTATATCCCAAACTTAATGATCAATAACATTAATAATTATGTTTCTAACATTGGCATATATAAAGATGCTTCAGCTAGTGGAACACTTAAAGTAAAGACCTTTAACTGGATATTATTTTGGACTTTCTGGGCTAGTTTACTTTGGAGTGCAATGCTCTTTGGTTTGGGTCAACCATACGCGGCTCTTTTTCCACTTTTGGCTACCATTTCTATTCCGATCTCCTTTTATATCCTTGCTAAAAAGCAAAATTTTCACCAAGCGCTAAATGTATATATCATTACATTATTGGTGCTGCCTCCCTTTGTTCAGCTATTTCATGGTGGTATAATAAATTCTGGAGCAGTTGTAGTTTGGACGATTTTAGCGCCTATAACCGCAATGATTTTTAAAAAGATAAAAATTGCAAAACTAATTTTTGGCTTCTTCCTATTGGCTTTAATTTTAGGTACCGTAACCGAATTACTAGTAGATGTTCCATTTAAAATAATGAGTCAAACACAAATTGTAACTCAATTTATGATGAACATAGTTGGTTTATTGACTATTATATATTTCCCAATTCTGCATTTCACCAACGAGATGTTAGAACAACGTAAGACCATAAAATCACAGAATGACAAGATTGTAAGTAGCATAAATTATGCGAAGTACATTCAAACGGCCAGTTTGCTTGCAAATGATGAGTTAAGCGCGAGTTTAAACAACGATTTCTTTTTATACTACAAACCAAAAGACATTGTTAGTGGTGATTTTTATTGGGTAAACAATAAGAACGGTAGATTGATTATTATATGTGCTGATTGTACCGGGCATGGTGTCCCAGGAGCATTTATGACCATGATGGGGATTAATCATTTAAATAATATCATTAATGAAAAAGGAATCACTGATCCTTCTATGATTTTATTGTTTCTTCACTATGCGGTAAGAGACTCATTAAAGTATTCCGCTGAAAAAATCAATGATGGAATGGATATTTCTATTTGTAGTATAGATATGAATATCATGAAAATGGAATATTCTGGTGCAAGAAATAAAATGTATTATTTCAATGAAAAACTGCATACATACCCAGGAACAAAAACCAGTATTGGAGATAACCAAGAGAATGTTATGTTTGAAAAGTTCAGCATTGACATGAAACCTGGAGATTGCTTCTATCTTTTTTCAGATGGTTATATTGATCAATTTGGTGGACCCAAAGAAAAGCGATTTGGCAGTAAACAGTTATCAAATTTAATTAATGAAATTAAACCACTAGATATTAAGGAGCAAGGTCAGATTATTGCTTCTAAAATGGATAATTGGAAAACTGGTGTAGATCAAATTGACGACATCACTTTTATGGGATTTAAAGTGTAAAAAATGGAATCTAAAAAGAAAATATTAATTATTGAGGATGACTCACTAACACTGTTGGTTTTAAAAAACTTAATCAGTAATCGAAATTTTGATATTGTTGCCCTTAACGATGGACGTCATTACAAAGAAAAAATGGAAGGAGTAGAAACGGTAATAATAGATTGCGGTTTGCCCTTTGTTTCAGGTGAAGAAATTGCATTAGAAATTAAGCAAAATCATCCAAAAGTAAAGGTGGTGTTGACATCAGTATCGCCACAAGAAAAAATTGGAGAAAAAGCACAAGAAATTATGGATGGCTTTATTGGAAAGCCATATAATACTGAGAAAATAGATCAACTTTTCACCCTTTTATTTAACAATTAATGAATAAATTAAATACCATATTGCTCATTGATGATAGCCTAGCGGCTAACGCTTTAAATGCTGCAATTTTTGATGAAATGGGAGTTACGAAAAAAGTTGTTTCTGTGAACTCGACCACTGAAGCCATAGCATTTCTTGAAACAAAAGTAGAAGGAAAATACCCGACTCCAGACCTTATCCTTTTGGATCTTGAGATGCCCAACGAAGATGGTTTTGATTTTCTAAAAACCTACAGTGAGCTTGGAGTTGAAATTACCAACGATTTTTCACCAATCATTGTAATATTAAGCAATCACATTAGCCCTGAAAATTTTACGAAAGGCAAAGATTTTCGATTGATTGGTGTGGAGTGTATATTAAAAAAACCAATGGACCACGAAGATATCAAAGATATATTAGAAGAGAATTTCGAATTTAACTTTGATTAATAATGCAGATTTTAACCCCTCCAAATAACATTAGTGCAGAAGTATACAATAACTTAGTTTTCTTATTTATTAAGGAAATTACTTTAGATTTTGATATACTCAAAAAGGCCTCTGTAGAAAATGATTGGGAAGTGGTAAAAAAATTGTCTCATAAAATTGGTGGTGTTTCAAGTAGTTATGGTGCTTTAGAGGTACGAAGTTTAGCAAAGTCGCTTGAAGTTTCGGTAAACTCAATTGAAGACATCAACAAAAGTGGAATTGAAAACCTTGAGAATGCAATTACCAGGCTAACTCTACACATACAATCAACATTCCAGCAACTAACCGAATAAAATTTACGTTGTAACCTTAATTTTTTATTTTCAGGCTGTAAATATTAACTCAGTCAAATTGAAAGTATCTGATTGGAAAATTGAAGCAGCAATTCAATAGTGCTTTTCCCAATAAGTGGGTGGAGGTATTACCATTTTGGGGTATTCAACACCTTCCACTTGATTAAACAAAGTATTTTGAGTGGTCCACGGATGGTGGACTACTTTTTTTTCAAGTTCAACTAGTTCAGAAATCCATAGCTTTACATACTCACCATCGGGGTCATAATTTTTAGCTTGTAAAATAATATTAAAGTATCGATCTCGGCTATCATTTCCAACACCAGCTATATACATCCAATTTCCATAATTGCTGCAAACGTCATAATCCAGTAGCATCGATTCAAAGTATTCTGCCCCTATTCTCCAATCTAATTGTAACTCTTTAACTAAGAAGGAAGCAACATTCTGTCGTCCTCTGTTGCTCATAAATCCTGTTGCATTTAATTCTCGCATGTTGGCATCAATAAATGGAACTCCTGTTTGTCCTGTAGTCCAAGCTTTAACAAAATCACGATTGTCTTTATATTGATAAACTTGATTTTGAATCCCTTTTTTATGAAAAATTCTGTTCCCGTATTTTATTGCGATATATTTAAAATAATCTCTCCAAATTAACTCGAATATAAGCCAGTATGTGGAATCATTCGCTTCTACTTGTTGCTCATAATTTTTTACCTCCCAATAAATTCTTCGTGGCGAAATACAGCCATTCCATAACCAAACTGACAGTTTACTTGAATAGTTGGCTCCTATTAATCCATTTCTTTTTTCTTTATACAGACTAAGCTCCTTACTTTCGTAAAAATAATGGTTTAAACGGAGCATCGCTTCATCTTCTCCTCCTTGAAATGGTAATACTTCTCGAGTATCTTTTTCAACGAATTCAATTCCAAAATCCTCCAAAAGAGGAATCTGACCAATGAAAATTTGAGAAGGAAGCTGTTTGATTTTTTCTGGAATTGGAAAACAAGCCCTCACTTTAGACCTCTCTTCTATCTTTTTCCTAAAAGGAGTAAATACTGTAGGAATTTCTTCCATTTTAAATGGAATATCATTCGGATGGTATAATGCTGCACCATAAAAGTAGGTAATTTCTCCCTCAAACAACTTAGCCAATTGCTTCTCAATCTCCACTTCCTCTGCTGTGATTTCTTTGTGGCAAAATATAGCAATTGCTTGACTATCTTTAGACAAATCTATTAAGTGTTTGACAGGATTACCTGTTCTAACCACCAGATCACTTCCTAGTTTTTGAATATTTTTTTTTAGGTTTTGTACACTTTCAATTAGAAAGCGTGCACGATGCGTTGCTATTTTTGGAAAGCCAAATCTAGTTTTCTGAAACAAACCCTCTTCAAAACAATAAAACGGAATGACATGATCAAACTTTTCTGTTGCCTTGAATAACGCTTCATTATCATGCACTCTAAGGTCGTTTCTGAACCATACTATTGCTGTATTCATTTCTTACTTCTTCTACATTTCTCGCTACAGTATAAGACGCTCTCCCAGTTTCGTTCCCACTTTTTTCTCCATGAAAATGGCTTTTGACAAGTAGCACATATTTTTTGTGGCAAATTTCCTTTCTTAACCAATGCAGAGGGTATTTGTTTTAAGGACGATCATCAGAGTATGTACCTAACAACTTATAAAGCGGAGAACGCCCAACAAGCCCAACAATAAAAAAGAAAATCCCAAGGAGTGTGAAAATAATTACTCCCGAAACAGATTCCATCTTAGTATATGTGAAATAAAATGTCGCGAAGGCCATCAAAAATCGTAAAATTCGGTCTAGAAGCCCCATATTTTTCTTGAATCCAAACATTGTATTTAATTTTTACAGAATGTATCCATTTTTTTATAAAAATGAAACTTATTGGGTAGAAATGATCCTTTTTGCCATGTTTTTGAAGATAAAACCATGAAAAGGTAAAACGGAATACCAATATAATCGACCTGCTAATCCTTTAGGACGAAAAGTAGCCGTTTGAACTAAACAGTATGTATTCGGCTCATTCTTTTTCGGTACAATTTTAAACTCTAACCATGCTTCTCCTGGTAATTTCATTTCTGCGTACAACAACAATCTTACATTGGATTCATCGGCCAATAACACCCTCCAAAAATCTAAAGAATCTCCGGCAAAAATATCGGTAGGGCTTCGTCTTCCTCTTCTTAAACCTACACCTCCTACCAATTTATCCATATGTCCCCTTACTCGCCACAAAAAATTTCCATAATACCAACCTCTGTTCCCTCCAATGGACCATATGTTTCGTTTAACTCGTTCCAACTGACTCTTTTCAAACTCTTCTATTTTAACATCTTCAAATGTTCCATTTTGAGGCACTTCAATATAATCGTTCAGTGAAGATTCAGGATGTACAAATTGATCAGAATCCACCCAAGATGAAACCACCATGTTCTGTTCTATTCTTTTGAATGCCAGCTGAACCGCTTCAGTATAAGTAAACAGATCTATTTTAATAATTTCTCGTAAGTCGTTCTTAACGATAACTTCATTTTTCATACTGTCCACTAAATTGACAGCCAAATGGTAAGAAGTTGAGGTAACAAAATATAACCAATAGGACGAAATACGAGGACTGAATATAGGCACTGTCAAAATGTATCTTTTCATTCCTCTAACCTTAGCAAATTCAAGAAGCATCTGCTTATACGTCAGAATATCAGGACCTCCAATATCGTAAGTATTGTGATATGTTTTTTGATTTAGAGCAGTAAGGGTCAAATATTCAATGACATTCCGAACTCCAATGGGTTGACATTTAGTATTTAGCCATTTTGGAGCTATCATAAATGGAAGTTTTTCCACTAGATCTCGAATAATTTCAAAACTTGCTCCACCAGAACCAATTACAATAGCAGCTCGAATTACTGTTGTCGGAACTTTAGATTGTTGCAACACCTCTTCAACACTTTTTCTGCTCTTTAAATGTTTCGATAGGTCAGAATCATTTGAAATTCCACCCAAATAAATAATTTGTTGCGCCTTAGATTTATCTAAATAATTCTTGAAATTCTCTGCTGTTTTTTGTTCCATTTCTTGAAAATCACCTGAAGTGGAGGAGAGAGAGTGAATTAAGAAATAAGCCACATCAAAATCCAGAGGCAATTTATCCAACGACTCTTCTTTCAGGAAATCTGCCTGAAAAATAGTCACATTCTTTTTTATGGATTCATTGATAGCAATTCTACTTTTATCACGAACAATAGCATACACCTGATGCCCATCTTGTGTTAGACTTGACAACAATCGTTTTCCAACATATCCATTGGCACCTGTGAGTAGAATTTTCAAAATGATTTTTTTTAGTTAAACAAACACCTGTAGATGATTGTTTGGATGAAACTGTAAATTACAAAATATGCATAGATTAACACGAATTAGTCGACTGCCAATTTCACTAGACAAAGCTTGGGATTTTTTCTCATCTCCACAAAACTTGAAAGAAATCACTCCAGACTACATGGGATTTGATATCACTTGTGAGCTACCTGAGAAGATGTATCCTGGAATGGTAATCACTTATAAAGTAAAACCACTATTGGGTATACCGATTGGTTGGATGACAGAAATTACTCACATTGAGGATAAAAAGTTCTTTGTGGATGAGCAGCGAGTAGGTCCATATACTATTTGGCACCATCAACACCATTTTAAAGCCATAGAAGGCGGTGTAGAGATGATCGACACAGTAGATTATGTTTTGCCATTAGGGCCGATAGGAAGAGCTGTAGAACCTATTTTAGTCAGAGGAAAACTGAAAGAAATCTTCGATTATAGAGAGAAAAAAGTGGAGGAGTTGTTTGGGAAATTCTGATTGAAGAAACTTAACCGTTGAAATAAAAAAAGGGCGAAATCAATAATGATTTCGCCCTTTCGTATTTTATAAAAGTTGACTTATTTAATAGTCACTTTTTGAATGGTATTGTTTCCATTGATGTTTGTTCTCAAGAAATACATTCCATTATTTAAGCCTGACAAATCAATTTGCTCTTGTACAATATTTGCACCTGAGAAATTGTTGTTGTAAACCACTTTTCCTGTAATGTCATACACTTCTACTAGCACATTACCGATTTTATTTTCATCAGTAATGTTTAAAGTAATGAACCCATTTGAAGGGTTTGGATAAACTTTAATTGCAGAAGTTGCACTTACGATTTCATTGTTACCAACGGTAATCGTTCTAGGAGTTCCAAAGTTTGGACGAATCAAATAGGTTAAAGCAAAGTTTGGACTCACTGCCTCGTTAGCTCTCCATGGGAATGTGCCAAAAATTACAAAGTTGGTGTTCGCTACAAACTTAGTTGGAGTTGTTCCAATAGTTATGTTAGAATCTTGCTCTTCTACACCCACAAAGAATGAATCAGCAGGAAGAACAACATATCCGCCAGCATTATCAAACGTTAAAGTAGCATATGCAGCACCTGTACTTGTAAAAGTCATAGTATCTGTTGTAGCAATAATGCTTCCAGGTAAACCATTTGTAAAGTTTCTTACTTGAGCACTAACAGGCTGGTTAGTCATTCCTCCATTACCATTTCTAATAAAAACAGAAACTGAAGTTAAGGTGTCACTATTATCGATAACATAAACAGAACCTAATTCACCTTTTGTACCTGCTCCAATTCCTAAAGATCCAGTTGCAATGCCGTTATCTCTCGCCATTGTTGTATCAGTTACTATTAAAGTATCAGAAGAATTAGAATTGTTAGTCAAGTTAGCATCTACATTTGCATGAGAAACTAAGTAATCTACAGTGTAAACACCTGTCATAGTAGGCATGTAATTCGCCAATTTTACAAATGTATTTGTTGCATTTGGAGCCAATGAAGCTAGAGCTGAACTATCAGTATAAACCACTGTAGAACCTCTTTTTACACTATAATTTACTTTCACATTTTTTAATGTATCAGATCCATTATTTCCTACTATTGCTGCAAATACGATAGAGTCAGTTTGGTTAGATGGAAGTTGTGTGTATTCAGACAATCTATTCGTTGCTAATAATTCAATATCAAAAGCAGGTAGAACTGAAACAACGAAATTATCTATTAACAAAATGTTCATGTCATTAGAATTGTTTCGTATCGCTAAATGAACTGTTTGACCAGAATAAGCAGATAAATCAACTGTTCTATTGGTCCAAACACCCGTTGCAGCTGGAACATTTAATAAAACTGGATTAGCATTTAATCCTGCAGTATCAGGTGTAGAAGTAGAAATTAATACTTGAAAACCATCAGGGAAACCTGCATCGGATGCACGAACATCAAATGTCAAAACAGCATTTTGAGGTAATAACATTGATGGAGAAATCATGTAATCATTTGCAGTACCTGGAGTTGCAAACCAAGAAGTACTTGCAGCACAAGTATCACCAACTGCAGAGCTATCAGGATCTGGGAAAGTAATAAATGCATCTGTAAAAAAAGCATAACCTGACTGTGGTGTATTACCATCTAAATCAAGTAAAGTCCAATTGGCTAAAGCCGTTGAGCTGTTAAAGTTTTCTGAGAAAACAGTTTGTGCATTTGAGCTAAAACTAGTTATTCCTAGAATTGTAGCTCCTAAAATTTTGTAAAATTTATTCATAAAAATATATTTGCTCATTCAAAGGAATGAGTCGGTTAATAATTCAAATTAGTATTGCCCTTGGGATCAGACAGCACAAATTTACTATTAATTAAAAGTTGAAATTGTTAAAAAATATAAAAGGCCAATTCTAATGACAAATGGTAATTAGGTACTATTGAAGCCGCTTTAACTGCATTTGCTGTGTATCATTGAGTTCTCTAACTCAACGCCTTTTTATACGTTTCCAATGCTCTATTTCTTGCCATTTTATGCTCTACCATTGGATCTGAGTATTTTTCTGTATTCCACTCTTTCACCCACTTCTTGATGTATTTATAGTCTTTGTCGAACCGTTTAATTTGTTCCGATGGATTGAACACTCGAAAATATGGTGCTGCATCTACACCAGTTCCAGCCGCCCATTGCCAATTCCCGTTATTGGCAGAAAGTTCATAATCCAATAACTTTTCAGCAAAATAGGCTTCTCCCCATTTCCAGTCTATTAATAGATGCTTAGTTAAAAAACTAGCCACCACCATTCTTACACGGTTATGCATAAAACCAGTTTCGTTTAGTTCTCGCATCCCTGCATCCACTAATGGATAGCCGGTTTTACCTTCACACCACAACTTAAATTCTTCCTCATTATTTCGCCACTTCACAGCGTCGTATTTCCGGTGGAAATTATTCGAAACTACATCAGGGTAATAACTCAATATGGTCATAAAAAATTCACGCCAAATCAGCTCACTCAAAAACACATCACTTTTATCTTTTGCCCTTTTAGCTACTTCGCGAATGGAAACTGTTCCGAACCTCAAGTGAATTCCCAACCTTGAAGTACTGTCTTTTCCAGGAAAATCTCGTTCGTCGGCGTAGGTTTCTAGCGTACTATCTTGTAAAATAGATTTGGGAAGCTCTATATCTGTCAGCGCAAAACCAATATCATTTAATGTTGGAAATTCAAATTGTGATGGATTCCACCCTTCAAATCGAAGAGAAGACGAATAGGAATCAAGGTGATTTTTCTGAAGTGCTGCTTTCCACTTTTTGCTAAATGGAGTAAACACCAAATAAGGCGTTCCGTCGTCTTTCAGCACCTCTCCCAGTTCAAGTATCACCTGATCTTTAAAAGTGTTAAAAGTGACTCCTTTTGATTTTAGAAATCCCTCCACCCATTCATCTCGTTCTTTTGCATAGGGTTCATAATCTCGATTGCAATAAACAGAAGCAACTTCAAAGTCAGTCACAACTTTTTCCCAAATTTCTTTCGGTTTTCCATGATACACTTTCAAACTTGAGCCTTTCGTTTTTAAAGATTCATTGATCGCAGTCAATTCTTGATGAATAAAACTCACTCTAGCATCTTTCTTATCCTTAAGATCAGACAAGATTTCTTCATCAAATATAAAAATAGGCTGCACCGAAACATCTCCTGAAAGTGCATGATACAATCCGGTATTATCATTTAACCTCAAATCTCTTCTAAACCAAAAAATGGCCACTTTATTCATCTTCATGTCTTAAGGAGTTATGGTTTGGCGTAGGGCAATCGTTCCAATAAAGTAGTTTTATAATAAGCGTCTAATCCAACCACCGTAATACTTCCATGCTGTTGAATATCTATAAAACCATCTTCTGAAATTTGATTGCTTTCCAACTCAATGTAAACAATTTCTCCAATGATAATATAAGTGCCGTTTAATTCAATTGGCTTAATTTCCCTTAATTCTAGCCCAATCTTTATGCGACTTTCTTTCACAAATGGAACAGGAATCCCATCAATGTATTGCTCAGTTAATCCAACTTCTTTGAATTCAGAAATCCCATTATCATATCGTGCAGAAGTTTGGTGTGCTTGTTTATAAATCGACTCATTAACATGGTTCAACGTATATTTACCCGTTTCTCTAATATTTGCGAGTGTATGTCGGTCTACAGAATCTGGTCGAGAAACCATTCCAATCAATGGTGGATTCGCTCCAATATGAAAAATAGAATTGAAAGGCGCCAAATTGGTAATCCCATTTTCATTGATGGTTCCTACTAAGTTCAAGGCTTTAAACCCCTCAATAGAATTGATAAAGTTGCCTCGATACCGCTGTTCTAGGTTTTCGATTTCTATTTTTGTGAATGACTTTTTCATTACTTCAAATTACCCATTCCCCCATCAACATGCAATACCTGACCAGTAATCCAAGATGATTTATCGGTCAATAAGAAAATTGCTGCATCAGCAATATCTTTAGTGGTTCCAATCTTTTTTAATGGATGTCTGTCTGCGTTTGCTTTTCGTTTTTCATCAGAAGATAACAGACTATTTGCTAACGGGGTATCAGTAAGTGAAGGTGCGACTAAATTTACTCTAATCTTCGGAGCTAATTCTGAGGCCAATGCTCTGCCGAAACCTTCTAGTGCACCTTTCGCCATGGCAACTGAAGTGTGGAAAGTTAAGCCAGTTTGAACGGCTACAGTACTGAACATTACAATTGATGCGTTGTCTGATTTCTTCAATGCAGGAAGTGCTTGCTGAATTACTTTAGTTGCACCAATAGCATTCAATTGTAATTCATTCACGAAATCCTCTGTTTTTAATCGGTGGAATGGCTTTAGGTTGATAGAACCCGGACAGTAAACCACACCATCTAACTGCTCTGGCAGGTTCAATTCAAAAGAATTCAGTACATCGATTTGTTGAAAAGTAACATTATCAAATCCTTCTAAGTTTTTATTTTCTCGCGCAGCTACAATTATTTTATAGCCTTGTTTTGATAAATCTTCTACAATTTTATTTCCTATTCCGGAGGTTCCTCCTACAATTAGATATGTTTTATCCATTTCTCTTTTTTTATCGAAACAAAAAAATGCACTAAATGTTTATCTATAAGGATTTTTATGGAAAAAACTAAACGTTTCTGAGGGGTACTATGCTCTTTTTTCTAATCTATTTTTAACGACTTTCTCCCAACTGATCAAAAACCAAGGAGTATAACTTTCTGGGTTCTCAGAAATATCAGACTCCAAAACATCTAAATCGATCCATTTCCAATCGTTAACTTCAATCGGATTGGGATTTGGAGAATCATTAAAACGCCCAATCAATACATGATCGTATTCATGTTCTACCAATCCATTAGAAAACTCTGCTCGGTATATAAATTCAAATTCTTTATTCAGGTCACAGTCGAATCCCATCTCCTCCATCAATCTACGATGTGCCGCTTGATCACTTGTTTCACCAGGCTGCTGATGACTACAGCACGCATTGGTCCAAAGCCCAGGAGAATGGTATTTATCCAGAGCCCGCTGATGAATCATCATCTGATTCTGATCGTTGAATATGAAAATAGAAAAAGCACGATGTAATAATCCCTTTTCATGGGCTTCCATCTTTTCCATAACTCCAATCTGATTATCTGATTGATCTACTAACAGTACAAACTTTCCCAATCTATAAAATATTAAAACTGTGCTTGATATATGAACTTAATAACAATCCATATTTTTTATTGTTTGGAATACGAACACGCTTATCCAATATGATAGATGGCGGTGTATTCTGAATTTTCTTAAACAGTGCAAAGTAATATACATACGCAGTATAAACACCTAAACGAGAATTTTTTGGCAATTGTTTAATTCCCACATAAGCATCCTTAAAGTCTTGTTCAATGTCTGCCTCTATTTCTCTTTTAGAGGCTTCATTAAAAGTAGCTAAATCAACATTTGGAAAGTAACTTCTTCCCATGTCTTTAAAGTCCTGCTTTAAATCCCGCAAGAAATTTATTTTCTGAAAAGCAGCACCCAATTTCATAGCTGAAGGTTTAAGGTGCTGATACTGTTCATTATTTCCTTGACAGAATACTCTTAGGCACATTAATCCAACCACCTCGGCTGAGCCCAAAATATATTTTTCAAAACTGTCTTGATCGAACACTTTTTGAGACAAGTCCATTTCCATGCTATGTAAGAATGCCTCAATTAATTCTTCTTCAATACCATACTCATTCACAGCATCTTGAAAAGAGTGTAATACTGGGTTCAAACTAATCTTCTCATCAATTGCTTTATAGGTATCCTTTTTAAACTCTTGTAATAATTGAAGCTTATCGTAATCATGAAAAGAATCCACAATTTCATCGGCCAACCTTACAAAACCATAAATAGAGTAGATAGGTTGATGAATTTTCCGATCTAATACATAAATACCAATAGAAAAAGAAGTGCTATATGCATTAGTAATCAACTTACTAATCTTAAATGATGATTTATCGTATAGTGCCTTCATGGTTCTAATTTACTTTTTTCTGAATTAATTCTGAAACGACCTTTCCAGAAATGATAGATGGAGGCACTCCCGGTCCTGGAGTGGTCAATTGACCTGTATAAAATAGGTTTTTTACTTTTGAATTAATCATAGATGGTTTAAAAATAGCTGTTTGTTTCAGCGTATTTGCCAATCCGTATGCATTTCCTTTAAAGGAATTATAATCACTGACAAAATCGGTATACCCGTAAGAACGCTTGAAAATTATATGTTGTTTAATCTCAACTTTCAACAGTCTCTCCATTCTTGTCAATACATCTTCTAAATATTTATCCAACAATTCTTTACTTTCTTTCATATCAGGTGCCGTTGGAATCAAAATAAAAATATTTTCTTTTCCTTCTGGTGCAACCGAGTTATCAATCTTAGAAGGACAGGAAACATAAAATAGTGGTTTTTTAGGCCATTGAGGAGTGTCGTATATTTCTATTGCATGGTCATTAAATGATTCATCAAAAAATAAATTATGATGAGTCAATCCGTCAATTTTGATATCAAATCCTAAATAATATATCAAACTTGATGGGGCCATTGTTCTAGTTTCCCAATATTTTTCATCGTATTTACGATACTTCTCTTCTAAAAGATGTTGCTCTACATGATGATAATCCGCTCCTCCAACCACTACATCAAAAGGTATAAATTCATCATTGACTTCAATTCCTTTTGTAATACCATTTTCAACTGAAACCTTAGAAACAGTATGATTGACATGAAATTTAACGCCTAAACTTTCAGCCAATTGGGTCATCGCCGAAACGATATTATACATTCCTCCCTGAGGGTACCACGTCCCGAGCGAAATATCTGCATAGTTCATCAAACTGTATAGGGCTGGTGTCTTAGAAGGTTTTGCTCCTAGGAATAGCACAGGAAACTCCATCAACTCTATAATATTTGGATGTTTAAAATACTTCCTAACATGATCGCTAAAGGAGCTAAATAAATTCAACCTAAGAGAACCAACAATCACTCTCCAATCAATAAACTCTGTAAACGACAAAGAAGGTTTAGTGACTAAATCATTTATTCCAACCTCATATTTATATTTTGCATCGGCAATAAATCTATCCAGTTGATCACTTGATCCAGATTCTTTAGACTCCAATAGCTTTTTAAACTCATTATAATCTGCAGGGATTTCCCATTTTTCTCCATCTTGAAAATGCACGGTATAGGAAGGATTCAACCGTATCAAATGGTAATAGTCAGAAACCTTTTTACCAAAATCTGCGAAAAAATTGTCAAATACATCAGGCATCCAATACCAACTAGGTCCCATATCGAAAGTAAACCCATCTTCAGAAAACTGACGAGCCCTACCTCCGGTTTGTTCATTCTTTTCAAACACTTCCACGTTATATCCAGCTTTCGCCAAATAACAACTAGCAGACAATGAAGAAAATCCTGAACCTATAATTGCTATTCGTTTACCCATACTTTCAAATCTAAGCGTAATCCTCTAAAGCAGTTGTTAATTTTTTTCTTGCCAAGAAAATTCTACTTTTCACTGTTCCAATAGGCATATTTAGCTCATCAGCAATCTCTTTGTATTTAAAACCACTGTTATGCATATCAAAAGGAATTCGAACGTCGTCATCTAATCGATCTACCTCTCTCTTTATTTCTTCATATCTCAATGCCGAATCAGGTGTTTCTGAAGCAGATTCTTTTGAAATGTTTAAAAAATAGGACTCTTCGGTAGTATCAATTATAGTTTTCTGGCGAGAAATTCTTCTATAATTATTGATAAACGTATTTTTCATTATAGTATACATCCACGCTTTTAAATTTGTTGGATCAACAAACTTATCTCTATATCGGAGCGCTTTTAGTAGAGTTTCTTGCAATAAATCATTCGCGTCCTCTTGGTCTGCAGTTAGTTTTAATGCAAAATACTTTAATGGGTTCTGTAACGAAATAATTTGATTGTTAAACTCTATTGCTGTCATAGCTCAATTTTTAAATTTTGTTTAACAAATGTATGCTTTAGTTAAACACAAATTACAATTGAACATGTTTTTTTTACTAATTTTTATTAAAAAAAAGACAAAAATACACCTAAATTATTAATTAAAAGTAAGTTAGAGTGTTTAATTAAAATTAAAATAAATTAAACAAAACTAGTATCCAAGAACTTTATAAATCCATTCACTTTCTTAAATGTCTTTACATTACTTGGCAATTTTATAGGATTGTATTGCACCTGAAAACCTGAGAGAACAATGGTTTTACCTTTTCCCTCCTTGGATAACGCATCTATATATGCTTGCAAATCAGTTTCAGGAAATGGAGCTGTAAGTGCACTAACAATGCAATCAATTGATGGATGACTCCTACAAACGCGCTGAATATCCGCAAAAGGAACAAACTGTCCTAAGTAAATTGACTTATGACCTCTTTTTCGGATAAGATAATTAGAGAACAATAAGCTCAATTCATGCATTTCATGTTCTGGTAGATACAGTAAAAATGTTTTATGATTCGGAGATAAGAAAGTAAACTTTTCTGTTTCTGATATTACCTTATGCCGTATAATGTTACTTACAAAATGCTCTTGAGCGGGAGAAATAGTATCGGACAACCAAAGGGATCCTACTTTGTGTAGAAAAGGATAAACTATTTCGGTCATTGTAGACTCCATACCTGACTCCGCAATAAACCCGTCGACTTTTTTAATAAAATCGACTTCATCTAAGTCCATTAAAGGTTGAAGTAAGCTGTCTATTTTTTTTACCGTATTCGTATCTGTATTGAGGTAATCAGCTACCTTTTGAGCAATGGTTTCTTGCTCTAGTAAGGCGATTTTGGAAATTTTCAATCCCGAACGATTCAAAATAGCAATGTTCAACAACTTTTTAAGCTGTTCATCATTGTAGGTTCTGAAGTTGGTCTCGGTTCGATTTGGATGTATTAAATTATATCTCTTTTCCCAAATACGAATAGTATGAGCCTTAATTCCCGTGATCTGTTCCAGATCTTTGATGTTATACTTCGCCATTTGAAAAATCTGTATTTATAGACTATAGATACAAGAACAATCGTTTTAGTAAAATGTTTGAATGGCGAATTTACAATAGATTTTGAACCTTTTCACAAAATTGATATACTCTACGTAATTTTGATGTATGTCTAAAGAGGCTCTCAAAGAAATCATCCAATCGGCACCAAAAAAACCAGGAGTTTATCAGTATTTTGATAAAGAGGGTACTATCATTTATGTAGGTAAGGCAAAAAACTTAAAAAATAGAGTCAGCTCTTACTTCAACAATAAACACTTAGATAGCGGAAAAACCAGGGTTTTAGTAAAAAAAATAGCCGATATCAAATACATCATAGTTGATACCGAATTGGATGCACTTTTGCTGGAAAATAACCTCATCAAAAAATACCAGCCACGGTATAATGTACTACTAAAAGACGATAAAACCTTTCCGTGGATTTGCATCAAAAATGAACGATTTCCGCGAGTTTTTGCGACGAGAAATAAAGTAAAAGATGGTTCTGAATACTTTGGCCCTTATCCATCAGTGCGCATGATGTACACCGTTTTGGAACTAATCAAACAATTATATCCTTTAAGAAATTGCACACTTAATCTTTCACCAGAAAACATTAATAATCACAGACTAAAAGTTTGCCTAGAGTATCACATCGGAAATTGCAAAGGGCCATGTGAAGGAATGCAAGAAGAGGCCGAATACAATGAAATGATCAAAGAGGTTCGAGGCATTATCAAAGGCAATATTTCGGAAATCAATAAGCAGCTGAAAGAGATCATGCATCGTTATGCAGGCAGTTTGGATTATGAAAATGCACAAAAAGTAAAAGAAAAAATCACCGCATTAGAAACCTTCCAAAATAAGAGTACAGTAGTAAGTCCGACTATTAATAATGTGGATGTATTTAGTATTCAAAGTGATGAAAAGACCGGATTTGTAAATTACATGCGTGTAGTAAATGGAGCTATTATTCAGGCACATACTGTAGAGTTGAAGAAAAAATTGGATGAAACTGACGAAGTATTACTTGCCATAGGAATGTTGGAACTAAGGAATCGTTACGAGTCTGAATCTAAAGAGATCATTGTTCCTTTTGAGATGGACTTTGATATCCCCAACTCCTACTATACAATACCACAAAGAGGCGATAAAAAAAAGTTGCTTGACTTATCCGAACGGAATGCAAAATTCTATCGACTTGAAAGCAGGAAACAAGCAGAAAGAGTTGACCCTGAAAGGCATTCTAAACGAATTTTAGAACAACTGAAATCAGATTTAAGGCTTCATGAATTGCCTATACATATTGAATGTTTTGACAACTCCAACATACAAGGAAGTGATCCGGTAGGAGCTTGTGTAGTTTTTAGAAATGCAAGGCCAGCTAAGAAAGATTATCGACATTTTAATATAAAAACCGTTGAAGGACCTGATGATTTTGCCTCTATGGAGGAAGTGGTGTATCGACGATATAAGCGACTGTTGGATGAAGGTCAATCATTACCTCAGCTCATCGTTATAGATGGTGGAAAAGGACAATTGAGTGCTGCTTTAAAAAGCCTTGAAAAGCTAGAATTAAGAGGAAAAATTGCCATCATAGGAATTGCAAAACGATTGGAAGAAATTTACTTTCCAGGAGATACGTTACCGCTTTATTTAAAGAAAACTTCAGAGAGCTTAAAGGTGATACAACAACTAAGGAATGAAGCGCACCGATTTGGAATTACCCACCACCGAAACAGACGTTCGAAAGGAGCCATTCAATCTGAATTATCTGAAATAAAAGGCATCGGCGAAAAAACGGCCAAAGAATTATTGCTCCGATTTAAATCCGTTAAGCGAGTAAAAGAGTTACAATTAAAAGAGTTGGAAGAAATTATAGGATTCAGTAAAGCCAAGTTGGTGCATGAGCATTTTAGTAAGGTGGAGTAGGGTTGTTGGTTTTACTTTTCCATTTCTGATAAATAAAATAAAAACATTCAGATAACGATTAACTCTCGGAGGGTTTTTGCTAAAACTAACATCTAAATCAAACCTCAATCTCATTTTAAACAGCATTTTCACGCCCAATAATCGCAACATTTTTCAATTGTTTATAACTTTTTGACTCGAAGAAAGTTAGCGCCAATAAGGAGTTTCGCCTTTTATTACAACATTTCTTAATCTTTAGTAACTAATTGCTTGCAAAGGGTTTGTTTTTTTAACTATTTTTAAGTTTTAAACCTAACCTACTTTTATCAAGTTGACTTTTAGCCCCTTCATTCCGATTCACTTCTCTTCTCTAAAAGGGCTGAATATTAATGTTTCCTTCGCTTTCTCTCCCATTTTTCAGATTGAATTTCTGGTTAATAACACCACCAATTATATTTTTTTAGGCAAAGGCAATTATGTTTAATGAAGGGGATACTAGTAAAAAACTCTTGTGCTATTTATTAACATAACCAAAACTTTAAAACATGAGGAATAAAAATAGATTACTGCTATTCAATGTCATTGTAATAGCGTTATTTACCTTAAACAGTTTTACAACATTTGCTCAATCTGGCGAAAGTTGTGATGACCCATATTCTATTGAATTAGAAGAAAGTCAAGAATTTAATTTTCAAAAGAATCAAACTAAATCATATTTAAGCTTTACTGCAACAGATAGTATTTATGCATATACAATTACACCTAATGGTAGTGATCCCTTTCCAAGTATTTTTTCTGTTGAGCTGTATTTAAACCAAGGTTGCGAAGAACTATCTTTAGTTCAATATGAACTAATTCAAGACTCCCTAGATTTAGAATATTTACACTTTAATCATTTATCGATAAGTGCAGACTATTTAGTAATAATTACTAGAGATCCGAATAGTACTTATTCAGTTAGTTCATTTTTAAGTTACTTGACCGCTTTTGCAAGTTGTACTTCTGCTGTTACTACTTGTGACGAAATAATTAAGAATGGAGATTTTTCGAGTACGTCTATCGCAAATCCTGATCCTTTGCATGCATTTGAAAAAAATCAAATATGTGATTGGAAAGGCCTTTTTAGAAGTCCTTCCTATATTTATTTAGATGCAAATAGTTCTCCAATAGACCCAAGATGCGGCATCTGGGTTCAGCGGCAAGGGACGGCACCAAATTACAATATTTATGGTGAAGCTGTAGTGCAAGAAATTCCTACAATGCAATCTGGAGCTAAGTATATTTTAAAAGTGAAAGTGAAACGTCGCACTGGTTGGGAAGAACCCAGTGAATTGAGGTTTGCATTTGTTAATTACACAAACATCCTTTACAATCAACCCTTTACTTATGACAAGCTGGCTAATAATTTTACTGGGATGAAAGTAGAGTCTTCATTGTCCAGTCCTTTTTCATTGACCAATTATGTTGAATATACTATTTGTGTTCAACCGAATATGAGCGGGCTAAATCGATTGATTATTTACCCTTATGAAACATCATTTCCAAACTCTCATATTGCTCAACTTGAATTTGACGATATAAGTTTAAAGAAGTTAGTGCTTGATGCAGGCCCTGATGTTTATGCTGCTTCATGTGAGGCACAGCCAATTGGCCCTGATCCCAATTGTTTGTTTGCAGGGGCTACTTATAGTTGGTCTCCAACAACAGGATTAGACAATCCTAATATTGCCAACCCTAAAGCAATGGTTTCTAGTTCTACCACCTATACTTTAACCCTATCCTATCCGGGTGGTTGTTCAATTACTGATCAGGTTATTGTTTCGCCAAATGCACAATACACATTAACTAATACGAATGTAACTACTATGTTAGGAAATGTTCCGTATACTAATGGAACATTAAACCCAACAATTACAGGATTTACCCTCTATATTGATGGCACATTTACAGTTAACCAGAATGTTACTTTTAGAGATTGCCACATTATCATGGGAGAAAATGCGAAGATTAATGTAATAAGTGGTGAGCTAAAAATAGATGGTAGCGATCCAACGCGTTCCATTAAATCGTGTGATCCTGATAAATTTTGGGATGGAATTTATGTGAATCCTAATAATGTGTCAACTGCTAAATTATCAATTAAACAATTTCCTGGAACGGCAACCGAAAAGTTGCAGTTTTCTAATAGTTACAATGGAATTGTAGTAAATTATGATACTGAAATACTTATAAATTATGTCAATTTTGATCGGAATAATAGAGTGTTTTTGGCAGAAAACATTTTAAGTGCGACTAAACAAATCCAAATTGCAAATTCAACTTTTAATTGCTCGCAACCATTAAAGACTACTAGTATTCCATTTATTGATTATTACCCTAGCACAGCTGTTAAAATTCGTAATGTGGACTACACAGTTTCAATGAAAGGAGTTGCTTCATGGTGGAATCATTTTAAAGGCACAGGAGGTAATTTACAAATTGATAACTCGGACTTTATTTCTGATTTTGATGTGTTTCAAGATTATTCCAACTATCCATTTTATAACCCAAGCCTGCTAAAGACTGAAAAAGCTATTGAAATAATTGGTAGTAATGCAGTGTCGGATAGAGTGATTACTATTCTTCGATCAAAATTTCTAAGTAATCTAACGAGTATTGACATTCAAGGAAGTATTGAGGTTAGAGTGACCAAAGCCATTGTTAATTTCGATGATGTTACAAATACGGCGAAACCTATTATTCCAAATTCTAGATTTTTTAAGGTTTTTAATAATAAAAATGAAATATATGTAGCAAGTTATAGTGGTGCCCAAGTAGATCGAAATAAAATCTATAATGTGCAAACTGGGTTTCAGATAAATGATTGTGAAAGAATAATAATTGGAGATGTAGACATGGATTTGGAGTATCAAGGATATGGCGTGTCCAATTACACTTCTAAGACCAATACCAATAGTGTTGGAATTTCTTATGATAATCTTGGATTGTTAAATAATACTACACTTCATTCTGAGATTCATAATAACACGATTAAACATGCTAAGCTGGGTATATTAGTCTATAATTCTCAAATTAAAATTGAAGAAAATGATATTTTAGATCTGAATGATGTTACCGGTTTTCCAAATAATTGCAATCCATGTTATAATAACCCTAGCTGGGGAATAAAAACCATCAATTCAGAATCTAGTGTGATAGAGAATAAAGTATACAATGACCTTACAAACTATATTAATTCTAACCCTAGCACAAACACTAAGGTTATTGGCATTGAAATTCAACTACCACTTCCGGGCCCTAGTGGAGCACCTGATACAAAATGTAATAATGTAGAAAATACTGGAGTAGGTTTAAGGTTTAACGCCTATGAACAAAACGGCCTTAATACAGTAAACAATAGCATGAAGAACCATGTGTATGGCTTTGTAATAGACAACAATACAGAAATGGGAGGAATAGGTAGTCTTGCTGTAGCTTCCATCAACCAGTGGAATGGAAATTACTCTGGTAGTAGAACCCTATCTAAAAATTCGGATGGTAGTTTGTCTACCCTTTTTGTGCAAAATAGTACTGGTGGTATTTATGACCCAATGATTGCATTAGGACATATACAAGGATCTGCGGCAACTGCTATCTCTTTTAACAACAACAGCACTGTCGGTAATGTAGGATGTACTACACGGGCTAGAATCAGAAACAATACGACCACTAATGCTGGATTTACAGCTTTTACAAAAAGTACTGGTTTGACCAAAAAACAGCCTCACATGGTGTTTGCTGTAGACAGTGCCATTCAGTTTCATCAGCAAATGTTGTTTTACAACCTGTCAAAAGATTCTGCATTAATGAATAGCACTACTTGGAAGCAATTTTCGGATTCCATGCGAACTACACCTATGGGAAAAATGGTAGGCAAGCCATTGAACACAGCGGGCAGAGGTGCAATAACGGTGGGCACTCCCACTAACTTTGATGCCAATTTAGTACTGATGAATCCAATAGCAGATCACTTTAAAAATAGGGTTCCTTTAACTAAATTGGAGATGAGTCAATTGCAAGCCATGGCTCATAAATGTCCATTCTACGATGGAATTGCAGTATACCAAGCTCGATTCATCATTACTTCTTTAGGAGGAAACGAGGTGTTTAACGATTGCGAAATGATTGATTATGTTCCTGCATCAACTATAGGAGGTAGTAGTAAACGATTGAAGGATGAAAACGCTCAACAATCGCCTTTTGCTATTTACCCAAATCCATCGAAAGAAATCATTTTCCTTAATTTTGAAGTGAGCGACCAAGAAAACGTTACATTTGAGTTGTACGATGTATTGGGCAAGCAGCAGTTAATTAAACGACTGAATGCAACCAATACACATCAAGTAAAAATAAATGCCGTGCAACCAGGGATCTATTTTTATCGTATAGTTTCTAACGATGCTGCTATTGAAAGTGGCAAACTAATTATAGAATAATTGAAAACCTGTTTAACCATTATTATTTTTTTTTGGGCGGTGCACTGCACCGCCCAAAATTTAATTCCTAACCCATCCTTCGAGGATACCTCAACAACCGGATGGGGCATTTATTTGCCCAATCAATGGCAAATGGCAGGAGGTGGCAATACACAACCAGAATACTACAATCCATTTCACGATACTCTATGGACCATTCCTCAGAGTTATTTTGGCTATCAATTTGCTCAACAAGGAACTAAATATCTAGGAATGGCAATGTATCTCCTTGCTTTTAGGGATTGGAAACCTTTAAGGGACTACATTCAAGTCAATTTAAGACAACCTTTAATGGCTGATTCGACCTATTGCTTTAGGATTCATGTGAATCTACCAGATTCTATGCAGCATGCTTCTCGTAACCAATTGGGCATTTTTTTGTCCAATACCCGCGTGTCTTCCTCTTCCAACTATAATTTACCCTATACCCCTCAAATCATTGTTTCCCCTACTGATTACATCACAGAACGAACCAACTGGGCAGTATTCAACCACACTTATAAAGCAGTGGGAGGAGAAAAAGTATTGACGATGGGCAATTTCAATGACACCACTGGCATTGATACCCTTTATACAGGTTTTAATAGAGATAATTATCAATATTTCGGAACCTATTACTTTATAGACAACCTCTATTTAGGGAGTTGTGCTACGTTGCCGTTGAGTTATGATGGCGATCTTGTTTCTGTGCAGTTTGATAGTGCTTTGTGCTATACGAGTCCTGTAAGTGCAACCATCAATTACCTCAATACTGGCGAAGAATGGTTGGATTTTACACAAGATACCTTGCGCATTAAAGCTACGGTTAAACGCGATGGATTTGTGGTGCAAACCATCAATCAAGAAGTCAGTTCCAATATATATAATCCCATTCCAACAGAAGCTCTGTTTGGAGGCGGCACTGCAAATATTCCAATCCAAGGGTTGGATTTTACCACTTTGGGCGCCAATTATGAATTGAGTGTAACCGCTACTTTTAATCGGGATGAAGTGAGTGCCAACAATCAATGGGATACTGTTTTTGTTCCCAATCATTCGGTTGGTAATGTTTCTATCTCAGCAGATACCATTTGCAAAGGAGAAAGCGTTAATTTATACAGCAGTAATTCCAACGGCACTACTCAATGGCAATACAGCACCAATCAAACCATTTGGGACAATATCACCGCAGGAGATTCTGCCAGTCATGTTCCTACAGATAGTCCGATGTTTTATCGGTTGAGTGTTTGCAATGCGTTGTTTTCAGATACGTTTAAAATTATTCAACATCAACCGCTAGTGCTAAAAGACAGCACGGTTTCTTTTTGTCAAAACACCACACAAACCATTGTTCCACAAAATGCTGAACGAGTTTCTGCATTGAATTGGTACAATTCTTCAACCGCAACCAATCCTTTTTTTCAAGGGTTTTCTTATGCGTTTAAAGTAAAAAGTAATCAAACCTTTTATTTAGAAACGAAAGTAGACAATTGTGTGGCGGAGGAACGAAGTAAAATAGAAGTACAAGTAGCACCTTGTGCGTTAATAATTCCCAACATTTTTACCCCCAACGGCGATGGAGTCAACGACACTTGGGAGTTGGGCAATACCAAAGGCTTGCCATTAGACATTACTGTTTTCAATGTGTGGGGCATGAAAGTCGCCCATTGGAAAAACAGTCCGTCATTGGACGGGAATAACGTCGCAAGCGGAGTCTATTTCTACATCATCAAACACGATGGAGAAACGTATAAGGGGACGTTGAGTTTGTATAGGTAAAGAACATTTTAGCAGCTATTAACTCTCTAAAGATTAGTATTTAATAACTTATTAACCCTCTGAGAGTTCGTATTCCGAATTTCTTTACCCTTAAGTCAACTTATCCGTCAATATTCTCATTTCGATAGCGGGGCTAATTTTCTCATATAAAATACGATACACTGCTTCTGCGATTGGAATTTCTACTTCAAACTTCTTGTTGATTTCAATGATACTTTTCACTGCGTAATAGCCTTCAGCTGTCATGTTCATTTCAAACTGAGCCGACTTTACAGAGTAACCTTTACCTACCATGCTTCCAAAAGTTCTATTTCTGGAGAATTGAGAATAAGCAGTCACTAATAAATCTCCTAAATAAGCCGAAGACTTCACATCTCTATGAACAGGATTTACCTCATCAATGAACTTTTCGATTTCTTGAATGGCATTTGCTATCAGCACTGCTTGAAAATTATCTCCATAACCTAAACCGTGACAAATACCTGCCGCTATTGCGTATACATTTTTAAGAACCGCCGAAAGTTCAGTACCAAACAAATCGTCTGAAGTAGAAGTCTTAATGTACCTGCATTCGAATAAGCTTGCCATTATAGCTGCATTCTCTTCCGTCTGACAAGCAAAAGTTAAGTAGGATAGACGCTCCAAAGCCACTTCTTCCGCATGACAAGGCCCACAAATAATTCCAATGTTCTCGTAAGGAGTCCCAAACTGTTTGTGAAAATATCTGGCTGGAATGGCGTGATACTCTGGAACAATCCCTTTAATTGCTGAAAAAATAATTTTATTCTCCAACCCTAAAGTTCCTTTTCCATCAAAAACATCGGCTAAAAAAGCTGCTGGTGTTCCCATCACAATCCATTCTGAAGAATCAAGAACTTCTTCTAAATCATTGCTAACATGGATTTTATCTTTATCAAATTGAATCGAAGATAAATACCTAGGGTTGTGATGATATTTATTGATATAGTTTGCTTTATCTGCATTCCGCATCCACCAAAATACCTTTCCTTCTATATTATTGCACAGCATTTTTACAATGGCTGTTGCCCAGCTTCCTCCACCTATTACAGCGATATTCTTCGGTTGTTTTAATTCCATATCTAACAAATATAATTAAAAGGCTATTCTAAAACGAATCTAAAAAATTGACAGAAATTTTATTGTATTAAAATTTCCTCTCATTAAAAAATCGAGACTTTTTAGGTCTCGATTTATTTTTTTTATCGCTACTGATTTATAAATTCAATCATTGCGTCCCCTTGATCATTTTTGGCAATGTTGATCAATTTCTCTTCTCTCAATTTCTTAAGTACTTTATCCCACTTCTTATTACTGATTTCATTAGATTCTTGATATCCTGATTTAACTGCTCCAATTTCCGCTTTTACTTTAGATTTTATAAAGGCCAAAACACTCTTTTCTTCAGCGTCCAACTCCACCACCCTTACTTTCTTTTGAGCTCGCATTTGTGGGAAAAACAATACATCTTGGATTGAATTTGAATTGGTCATAATCATAGACAATCGATCGATACCAATTCCTAAACCAGCTGTTGGAGGCATTCCATATTCAATCGCTCTTAAGAAGTCTTCATCTAAAACCATGGCTTCTTCATCTCCTCTTTTTCCTAACTCAATTTGTTCTTCAAAACGAGCTCGTTGATCAATCGGATCATTCAATTCAGAAAAAGCATTACAGATTTCTTTTCCATTACAAATGGCTTCAAATCGTTCTACCAATCCTTCCTTGCTTCTATGTTTTTTAGCCAACGGAGACATTTCAACTGGGTAATCAGTAATAAAAGTTGGTTGAATCAATTTACCTTCACACATTTCCCCAAATATTTCATCAATGAGTTTTCCTCTACCCATGGTATCGTCCACTTCAATTCCCAACTTTTTAGCAGTTGCGAACATTTCTGCCTCTGTCATTTCAGAAACATCAATTCCTGTAAAGTGCTCAATAGCTCCATACATGGTGAATCGTTTCCATGGACGTTGGAAATTAATTACATTTTTTCCAACCTGAACTTCTGTTTTTCCGTGAATGTCTAGGGCAATTTTTTCAACCATTTCTTCCACCAAATCCATCATCCATTCATAGTCCTTGTAAGCTACATACAATTCCATTTGAGTAAATTCCGGATTATGAAAACGACTCATTCCTTCATTTCTAAAGTCTTTTGCGAATTCATAAACTCCATCAAATCCACCAACTATAAGTCTTTTCAAATACAATTCATTTGCTATTCGCAAATACAATTGCATGTCCAATGTATTGTGATGAGTTTTAAAAGGTCGAGCAGCAGCTCCACCATATAAAGGTTGTAGAATAGGTGTTTCTACTTCCATATACCCTTTATTATTCAGGTAATTCCTCATGCTGTTAGTCAGCTGAGTTCTTTTAATAAAAGCATCTTTTACATGTGGATTCACAATTAAATCCACATAACGTTGACGGTATCTAGTTTCAGGATCATTAAAACCATCGTGAATGTTTCCTTCCTTATCCGTTTTTACGATTGGGATAGGACGAAGTGATTTTGTTAATAATACTAACTCAGTAGCATGAACAGTAATTTCTCCTACTTGCGTAGTAAAAACATATCCTTTGATGCCAATGATATCACCAATGTCTAACAATTTTTTATATACCTCGTTGTACAAGGTTTTGTCCTCACCTGGGCAAATCTCATCGCGGTTAACGTAAACTTGAATTCTTCCTGAAGAATCTTGTATCTCAGAAAAAGAAGCTTTTCCCATTACACGAGTACTCATCAATCGCCCAGCAATACAAATGCTCTTATAAGACAATTTATCTCTTTCGTAATTATCATGAATTTCCTTCGCAGTCACATCTACTGGGAAAAGATCTGCAGGATAAGGGTTTATCCCTAATTCCTTGATTCTTTTCAACGCATCTCTTCTTACTATTTCTTGTTCTGATAATTCTCTTTGCATCTGTATTGGCTAAATTTTTTGCAAAGATATTAATTCTAGCAAAGAATTAAGAATTCCATTGTATTCTACTTATTGCTCCTATGCATTTTTTCCGTTATTTTGTGAGCCAAAATGAAATCGTTATGATGGATCAACATATCGCTGACTTTTCTAGTCATTTAGAGCAAGCATTAAAAATAGGTAAAGCCAAAACGTTTAAGGCAACTAATAAGAATATTCAAAATGTACTTATTTGTGGTCTTGGAGGCTCAGGAATTGGTGGGTCTATTGTGGCTCAACTGGTAAGTGAAGTAGCTGTTTGTCCGATTACAACTAATAAAGATTACATCATTCCATCATTTGTCAATGAAAATACATTGGTGGTTTGTTGCTCATATTCTGGAAATACTGAAGAAACCATAAAAATGTATGAGCAAGCAGCTAAAAAAGGAGCTGAAATTGCAATCATTAGTTCAGGTGGAAAATTTATTGATATTGCAAAAGATAAAGGGTACAACCACATTCAAATTCCTGCAGGGTTTCCACCAAGAGCAGCTTTTGGATTGTCTTTTCCACAATTATTGCAGGTGCTGTCTTTTTATAACATCATTCCTTCTGATTTAGAAAATGAGTTGGTTAATGCGATTTCATTGATAAATAATGAATCAGAAAATATCAAAAAAGAAGCACTGTCTATTGCGAAGCAATTACATAATAAAATGCCAATTATTTATGCAGATGCTTCATTTGAAGGCGTTGCTGTTCGATTTAGACAACAAATCAATGAAAATGCTAAGATGTTATGTTGGCACCATGTGATTCCAGAAATGAATCACAACGAGTTGGTAGGATGGAGAACAAAAGATGAAGAGCTGGCTGTTGTGTTGTTGAGAAATGACATAGACTACGATCGCAATAAAAAAAGGATGGAGTACAACAAAGAGAATATCTTTAGTAAATATACGTCCACCATTATCGACATTCAATCAAAAGGAAAAAGCCGTTTGGAAAATGTAATTTATCACATCCACTTAGAAGATTGGATTTCTTTCTATATCGCTGATCTAAAAAAGATTGATGCAGTCGAAGTAGATGTTATTACAGGTCTAAAGACTTTTCTTTCTAAAATTTAATTTTCTTAAATTGCCTTTATATGAAAAAGGTAATCCGCATTCTTTTAATTGTTGCAGTTGTTATTGCATCGGCTTGCTTATTGGCCATTTTTACTGGAAATGGGCATTTAATAAAAGCTGTTTCTAATACCTACTTAAAAGGTAGAGGCGGACCCAGCATTGACGAATATGCCATTTTTGAAAACAGAACAGTTAAAGCGTCTAGTCAACCTATTTCATGGCCAACTTCTATAGAATATAATTCAATAAAATTATCTTCGGAGGAACTAGCTCTCCATGACGAATTGAAGTCAGTTGCATTTTTGGTTTTCCACAAAGACTCTATCATCCATGAAACTTATTGGGATCAATTTAATGCCGAGAGTAAAACCAATACCTTTTCTGTAGCCAAATCTTTAATAGGATTGGCAATTGGAGCTGCAATTGATGACGGTTATATCAAAGACATTAATCAAAAAGTAAGCGATTTTCTGCCTGAATTTAAAGCAGGTAAAAAAGCAGAAGTAGCCATTAAGCAATTGCTTCAAATGAATTCAGGAATTGACTTTGGTGAAAGCTATGGCGATCCATTTGGTTTTATGGCGAAAGCATACTACGGAGAAGATTTGTATGACTTAACGATCAAAAAAGACGTAACACAAACTCCAGGAACAATTTGGAAATACCAAGGAGGGAATACTCTTTTACTGAGCTTTATTATTCAAAAAGCAACAGGAAAATCGGTCAGTGAATATTTTAGTGAAAGAGTTTGGCAACCGATAGGTGCAGAGAATGATGCTTTGTGGAACTTAGATGCTGAAAACGGAAGAGAGAAAGCATATTGCTGCTTTTACAGCAATGCTAGAGATTTTGGAAAAATAGGGAAGTTGCTTTTGCACAATGGGGTAGTTGATGGAAAAAGAGTACTATCCGAAACCTATCTTAATCAAGCAACCTCAGCAGTCAACACTTCTGATGATAAAGGCAATATAGTCGATTATTACGGTTTTCAAATCTGGATGACTTCATACAATAATCAAAAAGTGATCTATGCTCGAGGCATTCAGGGTCAATATATTGTTGCGATTCCAGATGCAGATCTGGTTATTGTAAGGTTAGGAAGAAAGCGATTTGAAGAAAAAGTAAACAATGTGCCCGTCGATTTATTGAAATACATTGATATGGCAAAACGAATAACTCAATAACAGAAATGGAAAAAAGAACGGTAGTAGATGTGCGCTCAGTTGAAGAATTCAATAGTGGCCATTTAGAAGGAAGCATAAACATACCTTTGCAAGAGGTTCCTGATAGGCTTGAAGAATTTAAGCAAATGGAACAACCCATCATTTTGTGCTGTAAAAGTGGGTACAGAAGTGGACAAGCCATGCAATACTTACGTCAGCTTGAAATTGATTGTGAGAATGGTGGTGGATGGACAGATTTAATTTAAAACTTAAAAAATAATAGAATTATGTTGAAGAAAGTAGGGTTAGGTTTATTAATAATTTTAGTGATTTGCCAATTTTTTACGATTGATAAGTCGGTACCAGAATTTACTGAAGAAGAAGATTTTTTTACCACTCATGTGGCGACAGAGCAAATTCAACTATTGATTGAAAGCACCTGTTATGACTGCCATTCGTACAAAACAGAGTATCCTTTTTATAGTAATATTGCGCCTATCTCATGGTGGTTAGCTGATCATATTGAAGATGGAAGAAAACATTTAAATTTTAGTAAATGGACTTCTTACTCTCCCAAAAAAGCAGACCATAAATTAGAAGAGTGTGTGGAGGAATTGGAAAAAGGAGAAATGCCTTTGGAAGAATACACCTATACCCACTCGGAAGCTAAACTAACTGACCAACAAAGAGAATTGTTGGTTATTTGGTTTACATCACAACGTCAACAATATAAAGTAAACTAATTAAAATAACGATGGACACGAGTAATGGACTTGAACCTTACAAAGAAAACAAAGGATTCAAGCAACTCATCAAGTACTTTTTACAAGGGCTGTTTTATTTAATGCCCATTGCCATAACTATTTATATTGTAGTTCAGTCAATTTTGATGATTGACAACATCATTCCTATTGACATTCCGGGACTTGGTTTATTAATAATTCTAAGTTTTATTACGTTAATTGGTTATTTATTTTCAACTTATTTATCAGCATTGTTACGCCCACTAGAGCGTGCAGTGATGCGCACACCTTTAATCAAGTTAATTTATACTTCGATTAAGGATTTGATGAGTGCATTTGTAGGAAGCAAAAAGCAGTTTAGTAAACCTGTATTGGTGATGATCCAAAAAGATCCATTAATAGAACGAATGGGGTTTGTAACCAAAGACGATGTTTCAGATCTAGGATTGAGTGATGAGAAAGTGGTGGTTTATTTGCCTTTTTCATATGCTGTTTCTGGTGAAGTAATTATAGTTCCAAAAACTTCGGTGACTACATTAAATGTGAAATCAACTGACATTATGAAACTAATCATTTCGGGAGGAGTAACTTCCGTCGAACACACAGATCATCATGAAAACACTTAAAACAGCTTTATTTTCTGGACTTTTTATTATTTGCACTTACTTATCAGCACAGAACACAGTTGAAGTAGTAGCCTCATCTGAAGTGGTTGGAGTAACTAATAAAACTTTTGAAACAACGATTTACAATTCATCATTATCTGATATTGAGAAGGCTTGGAAAGAGCTAATGAAAGATTATGACGGAAAGGTAAAAAAGAGCAAGCGGGAGATTATTTCTACCAACACTTTAGTTCCATTGTTTGGCTCAACACCTCAAAACATTTATTTCAGAACGTATGAGTTGAATGATTCTGTGGCGAAAATAATTGTTGCTATTGAAGTTGGAACAAATTACATTGATCCAGTAGGTGCGAGTGGTGATGCTGCAAAGAGCTTCATTCGAACATTTGCTTTTGAGCATTCTAAAACAAGAACAAATGCAAAACTGGCGAATAAAGAAAAAGAAAATAGCCAGCTAGCAAATAAGAAGCGTCAATTGGTTAGAGAGAATGAAAAGCTAGAAAAAAACCTAAAGAAGTGGAAAAAATCAATTGAAGAGGCCGAATTAAAGCTGAAAGAAAATATAGCAGATCAGAAAAGCATTGATGAAGCTATTATTAAGAGTGAAAAAGCAGTAAAATCTACTCAAACTGAATTAAATAGTATTCGATAATGTCCAGCCGTTTAACCACTATTCTTTCCTATTTTTTAGTGGTGTATACTATCTTCTTATACATTGCAATTACGGCAGACTGCTACATTAGCAAATCAAATGAAGGCTTAATGTATGACTCTTTAATGCTGATTCCAAAAAAGAAAGTTGGATTGTTGTTAGGCACTAGCAAATACATTACCAATGGAACTAAAAATCTGTATTTTAGTTATCGAATTGAGGCTGCTATTCAGTTGTATTACAGTGGTAAAATTGAATTTATACTAGTAAGTGGCGACAATGCAACGATTCAATACAACGAACCAATAACTATAAAAAAGGAGTTGTTAAAACGTGGAATTCCAGAAGATCGAATTGTTCTAGATTATGCCGGATTTCGCACTTTTGATTCCATGATCCGAGCAAAAGAAGTTTTTGGACAAAACGAATTAACCGTTATTTCACAACCTTTCCACAACGAAAGGGCCATTTTTATTGGTCGTAAAAATGGAATGGATGTGATTGGATTCAATGCAAAAGATGTAACCGATTACACTGCTTTTAAAACCCAATTGAGAGAAAAATTTGCACGAATTAAAATGTTATTGGACATTTATTTTTTAAACACACAACCTAAATTTTTAGGTGAAAAAATTGAAATCAACCCATGAAAAAATCAATCATTCCCGCCCTTTCTATTTCATTTATAGCTGTCTTAGTTTTTAGCTGTCAACCAAAAGTGGAACAAGTAGAAACAGTAATCGTTGAAAAAAATCCAACCGAATATTCTACTGGTGCTGTTTTGTGGCAACAACATTCAGCTGAGTATGCAGCATTATGTTATCAAGCCTACAATATCGGCGAAAGAAGAATAGATGAGATTCTAGCAGAAAATAAGAAGACGGAAAAGCCATTGGCTGTTGTGATGGACATTGATGAAACAGTATTGGATAACTCATCTTACAATGCCACTTTAATTGCCAACCAAACAAGTTACAGCAAAAAAACGTGGATGGAGTGGACTGCAATTCAGAGTGCTGATTTAGTTCCAGGCGCATTGGAGTTTATTCAATATGCTAAAAGTAAAGGTGTAGAAGTTATCTTCATTTCCAACAGAATGGAAGAAGAATTGGACGACACCTATCAGAACATAATTGACAGAGGAGTAGACACAATTTCCAAGGAGAATTTCTTCCTCAAATCAACCACATCCAGCAAAGATGAGCGCCGTCAAATAGTTTCAGAAAAGTACGAAGTAGTGTTGTTATTTGGTGACAACTTAGGCGATTTTAATGGCGTATTTGATAAAGCAACAGTAATAGAACGCAAAAAAAATGTTGCCAATTTTAGACCGTTGTTTGGAGATAAATTAATTGTTCTACCTAATCCAATGTATGGTGAATGGGAAGGCGCTTTATACAATTACGAATTTAGTAAAACCAATGCTCAAAAAGACAGCAATAGAATGAACGCACTTAACATTTATAGCATTGGAAAATAAACTGATAAAACTAAGTTTTGGACTATTTTTAGCTGCACTAATTGGATGTCAGCAAAAAGAAGAGTCCCTAGTTACGCCTGAATTAAAAGGAGGAGAATGGAGAGGTGAAATGACCCTGCAAGAAGGAGTGATTATGCCATTTAATTCTACCATCACTAAAAACGGAGGATTCTATTTATTCACTTTAAAAAATGGTGAAGAAACCATAGAGACAGACGATGTGACTGTGGTTAATGATTCCGTATTTATTAAAACGGCGATTTTCGATTCAGAATTTAAATTGAAGATTGTTGACGACAGTTTATTGACAGGAAAATGGTTCAATTATTACAAAGCAGATGACTATGCGATTGATGTAAAGTTTGTCTTGGGCAAATCATACCGATTCAGACCAGCAGCTAAAACATCTTTACAGTTAGCAGAAAAGTACGAGATCACCTTTAGCGCCGAAACCGAAGATGAATATAAGGCAATCGGTTTGTTTCAGCAAAAGGGTGATCAAGTGAGTGGGTCTTTTGCAACAGAAACAGGCGATTACCGTTACCTTGAAGGACAAATTATTGGAGAATCACTTTACCTTTCCACTTTTGATGGCGCACATGCTTTTCTTTTTGTAGCAGCATTTGAAGATAGTATAATGGATGGTACTTTTTATTCAGGAACTCATTTTTATGAATCATTTTCTGGTACTTCAAATCCATCAGCTGCTTTAAAAAATCCTGATTCATTGACTTTTATAAAAGATGGATTTGGTGATTTTGATTTTAGTTTCGAAAACTTGAAAGGGGAAAAAGTGAGCTTGAATGATGAGCAATTTAAAAACAAAGTTGTTTTAGTACAGTTAATGGGAAGCTGGTGTCCGAACTGTATGGACGAATCAGTTCTTTTTAAGCAGTTTTACAACGAATATCATTCACAAGGGTTGGAGATTATAGCTTTAGCATTTGAGCGTACTAAAACCAAGGAAAAGTCCTTAGAGAACTTGAAACGGATGCAAAATAAATTGCAATTACCTTATGAGATTTTATTGGCAGGAGAAACAAGAGAAGATAAAGCTGAAGAAAAATTACCCATGCTGAATCACGTCATGTCTTATCCCACAGCGATTACTATCAATAAGAAAGGTGAAATTGTTTCTATTCACACCGGATTTTATGGTCCAGGAACTGGTGAATATTATGAAGAGTATGTGAAAGAAACGAGAGCGAAATTGGAAAGGCTTTTGGGTGAGTATTAGTTTTCTACTTCCGTATTAATCTGATCCACCAACCAATTGCTCAATGCTTTTGAACCATCGTAGTTAAGGTGCTCTCCATCTACCCAGTGTTTCTGATTTTCAAATATACTCGCTGGCGGCAACCACACCTCTCCATATTGAGTTAGAAAATCATAATGCAGTGGTTTCTCTATTTCCAATCCGTACGGAGGAATGTACAAGAAAACAAAAGGAATTTGCTCTTCATTCAATCGATCTACCATTTTAATTAAGTAGTCATTGGGGTATTGCAATTGAAATTGGGTGAAATTTGAGATCCCTTTTGCCACCTTTTTCATTTTATACGCCTTATGTTGTGCTAAATCCATTGAATCAGCGTCAAAATCAAATGGCTGATACATGAAATCGCTCTTATAATTTTTGGGAGCTTCCATCTCTTCTTTATAGACAAATCGATCTCTTAAGAATGAAAATCGACTTTTTGCCAATGCTCCTATCTCTGATAAAAAAGAAAAGTTATGCTTTGAAAAAGAAGAAAATACTGTTTTGAAATCCGAAATATATGCGAAGTCTTGGTGGGACGATTTGCTTTCCGTTTCCATCACTTCTATAATTACCAACTTTGGAGTTTTTGTGCTTAAAATATCATTTAACAATGGATATTGGATATTTCTACCATTGGTACAGTATGACATGTTGGAGGTCTTTAATATCCTTCCGTATTTAGACTTTATGGTTCGCTCAATCAAAGAATCATTGATGCTGCAGCCGGTGTGAGATGTCCCTAAAAAAGCCACATCAATAGGAGCCGCATTTTCATATAAGCGGTAATAAATCCAAGAGGTATTGCAGTCTACATTTTTACGAAAATGATACCCATATTTTTTAGAATAAGGAGAGACCAATAAAGCAATAAACAATGCTATAAAAGGCAGGGTAAACAATGCAATATACTTTATAAATTTCTTCATATCAATCACTAAAATTGGAAATACACAAATTCTTGTGGATTCTCAAAAGCTCCAAAAATGAGGAACCATCCAATTAAGAAAAAATAAATTCCGAACCTCACCGGTCGTGGAATTTTATATATAAAATCTTCAATGGTACCTTTCCGGATTGTAAAGTCTACAATTGCTAATATGCCGATTGACATGATTAAATAAACCAATGATCTGCTGTTCATAAACAATTCTTTAAAGACCTCTTTAATGTTACTCAAGCTGCTAATTTGATCACCAATATTGACCAATAAATGCTGAATCAACACCAATGCATCTTCACCAGATTCTGCTCTAAAAACAAGCAATGAAAAAGCCAAGAGATTGAACATAATAAACACTTTAATAGCAGCTAAAATTCGTGGTACTTTCACTAGTCCCACCGCCTTATTGAATCGATCAAACAACGGTTTCACTTGTATTTCAATAATGAGGTAAACACCATGTAATGCTCCCCATACAACAAAAGCCCAACTGGCCCCATGCCAAAATCCACTGATTAAAAAGGTAATGAATAAATTAAATCGCCACCTAGATTTAGATCCTCTATTTCCGCCCAATGGAATGTATAAATAATCTCTAAACCATGTAGACAAAGTAATGTGCCAACGTGTCCAAAACTCCCGCATGGATTTAGATTGCAAAGGTGTTCTAAAATTGACAGCAAGTTTGAAATTGAACAGTTGAGCCACTCCAATTGCCGTATCAGAATATCCAGAGAAATCGCAGTAAACTTGGATGGTGAATAACACCATTGCTATGATTACAGATAATCCATAAAAATCTTCCGGAGAGTCATACACAACAGCTACAAAGCGAGCAATGTTATCTGCAATGACCACCTTTTTGAATAAGCCCCAAAGGATTTTTCGCAATCCTGCTGTGGCTTCTTTGTAATCGAATTTTCGTTCTCTATGAAACTGTGGCAATAAATCTATCGCCCGCTCAATGGGCCCTGCAACCAACTGTGGGAAAAAGGCAACGAAAGCAAAAAAGGCAACAGGATCTTTTGTTGGAACTAATTTTCTGCGGTAAATATCAATCGTATAGCTTAACGTTTGAAAGGTGTAAAAGCTAATTCCTACAGGTAGTAAAACTTCTAATGTGCTTTTGGTTAAGTGAATTCCTGCAGAAGAAAAAAGTGCGATAAACGTGTCCACAAAGAAGTTGTAATACTTGAAAAAGCCCAACATTCCGAGGTTGAAAACTATGCTGATGATGAGCAGTCGTTTCCTTTTTTTCTGATCTTCTGTGCTGTAAATTTTTTGACCAACAATGTAATCCAACAGTGAACTTAAAAAGATCAATGACAAAAAACGCCAATCCCAAGAACCATAGAAATAATAGCTGGCGAGAAGGACTAAAATATTTTGTCTTCTCACACTCTTATTAAATACGAACCAGTAGAGGAAAAATACTACTGGTAGAAATAACGCAAAAGCTAGGGAATTAAAAAGCACTAGTTGATTTTTTTGTTGGGGCTAATATACTGAATTGTAACATCTATTTATCACCAATCTATCGGCATATAATCTTTTAAGAATTTTCCACACCAGTGTTTTCCAGTATTGATACCATCAAACAATGGATCCATCACTCTTGCTGCTCCATCTACAATGTCTAACGGAGGTTGAAAATCGTGTACGTCTTCTTTGTGTTTTGACAGCTCCACAGGGTCTTCATCCGTCACCCAACCGGTATCTACTGCATTCATGTATATTCCGTCTTTGGCAAAACTCGCTGCTGAAGTATGCGTCATCATGTTCAATGCGGCTTTGGCCATATTGGTATGTGGATGCCGATCTTCTTTGTGAAAACGGTGGAATTTACCTTCCATTGCAGATACATTAATGATGTGCTTGATGCCAGTATTTTCCTTCTTCATCAGGTTAGATAAACGGTTGCACAACACAAAAGGCGCTACAGCATTTACTAACTGAACTTCTATCATTTCAGGTGTTTCAATTTCACCCAATCGCAATCTCCAACTGTTGGTTTTTCTCAAATCTACTTGCTGTAGATCTGCATCTAATTTACCAACCGGAAAAATTTCTTCGGGTGCAGTGGTATTGTCAAAACTGTATGGAATTTGTGACAGCTGAGCCGACGACTTTAGTCCAATGCCGATGTCAGGTGCATGCCAACTCACAGATAAAGTATTGTTGGCTTGGCTTTGGGCTACTTTTTCTTCGTGATTGCCCAATTCATCAATACAAAATTGGTGATCCCTCAATAAGTCTTGAACATTAGCAGTTAATTGTTCAAAAGGGGTTTCTTCCGACTGCATCAAGTGTTTGTAAAAACCAGATGGTCGTCTTACAGTTTGAGCCGCATTATTAATTAGAATATCTAATCGATTGTATTTATGTTCGATGTAATTACAAAACAATTCCACACTTGGAATGTGACGTAAATCTAATCCGTGAATGTGGAGACGGTGTCCCCATTTCTCAAAATCTTCCTCTTTGGCAAATCGCTCCGCTGAATCTACCGGAAAACGAGTTGTTGCAACAACTGTTGCTCCTGCACGAAGCATCATAATTGTTATGTGATAACCAATCTTTAATCGAGAGCCTGTAACTACTGCCACTTGGTCTGTTAAGTCTGCCGTTTGGAAACGTTTGGCATAGTTAAAATCACCACATTCCGGACACATCGTATCGTAAAAGTGGTGTAAGGTATCGTACATGGTTTTGCAGACGTAGCAGTTCCGAGGTGATTTTAGTTTTAAGCTTTCTGCTGATTTTAACTCTAATTCAGGTAACAATTTAGGAGCAATAAATACCGTAGCTTCTCGTGCACTTCTAATGCCTGTTTTGTTTCTAGAATGCCGATCTCTTTCCAATTGTTTTCGTTTCGCTGCTTTCTTGGTGTCTTTCCGGCGTTTGTTTAGCTCATCCTTTGTTGGACGTGACAATTTCCCAGCCGCTTTCATTAAGTCGACTCTCTGCTCCTCAGACAACTCCACAAAAAGGCCACTGTTCACATTCAGTTGCTGCAAAATGGCGATGCACTTATCAATGTCTGCTTTACTCAAATGGTCTTCGGCTTGCTTCTCCATGAAAATTTTAAAATCAATTCAAGGGGCAAAATTACACAAAACTAAATGTGAATTTTAAGAATGATTAAATAGTCACAAAACAGAGAATATTATACTTCTTTTTCTAAAAAAATGACAATTACAGATATAAAAAAACTCTGTTTCTATTTTCTGAAGGTATTTACTAGTCCGTTGCTAGGATGAAACACCTTCGGAACATTCTGCTTTTTTATACGCACTGAAAATCGGGATCTTAAAAGATAGATGTGTTGCCTCAATGAGTTGAACAGAGTGAAGTGTAAACCTTTCATTTTTTACCTTAAAGGGATAACAGAAACATTATCAATAAAGTAATAGGGATCGCCTTCAGGCATATTATCGATTGGTTCAAACTCTTCTTTTAAAGGAAATAATTTCTTATACTTTTTTTGCTGCATTAGATTTTCTCTGATTAAACTGTCTGATTTTCGGTTTAACATTGCGATAACTTTGTTAGCATCATAAAAATCTCCCAACCAAAATACACCCAAAGTTAAATATTGCTCTCCTCCTTTAGCTATATATGTCCCCTCAACTTTTGACCAAGTCGAATCATTAAATAAAAAACAATAATTTTCTGTAACAATATCAAATTTATGCTCCTCTTCAATCAAATCTTTATAAAATGGAAAATCATAAGTACCCAAAGGAAATAATCGTTCATGAAAATGAATGCCTATTTTTTCAAAACCGAAACGAGAAGCTTTACCTGCGTGACGAATGTAAAAGCTCACTTTATACATTTTCCCCTTTTCTAGTGGCTCTAGTAATGTTCCTGTCAAATGTTCGCCTACCCCATCCCAATTTAATGGGATTAATCCAATATAAGCATTACCATCCTGTGCAGGATGATATCCAAATGTATTATAGGGAACTGAAAAGCTTAAATTTTCGCTATCTGAATTAAAATAATCTACTGTTGTAGGTGTTGGTAGTTGCCAATCATTAGCGAAAAAGCAATCCAAACAAAAACTCTTTATGTTATAATTAACATTATTCTGCAAGCTTCTATAATCTTCAAAACTTCCATTTATTACTAAGTTCTGTGCTTTAGAAATTAAGTTAAGAAGTATTAATATACTAAAAAATAAAGTTCGTTTCATCTGTAATAAAGAATTCGTGTATCAAAAGATGGTCTCACAGTAATCATAAATGAAGGTGAAGGCACAGTGGCTGTACCTGACATAGTAATATTAATAGTAGTACCATTATAAATACCCGGGACACGAATGAATGAGCTTCTATATCCTGGTCCAAAAGTACTTATTGTATTTCCATCTAATGATATATTTACAGTCTCTCCACTCGGTACAGGACCTCTTGAATAAAATTCGATTCCCCTTGCTTCTTTGACTAGATTTAGAGTTCTTGATTGTGGAGTTGTACCACTTGATGTTAAAGCGATTGAATTATTAATATCATCACTCATTCTTTCATATAAACGAGTTCGCCATGTTTCTTTTCCAGCTGCATAATCTGCTCTTGCTTTGATTTCTAAATTGTCATAATAATCCTTTGGAACGTCAGTAGAGCTTTCCCTTGCATAGAACTGTGATCCGTCCGTTCTTGGTTGACCCCCCCAAAACCCATTACCGCTCCTATGGGCAGTTATTCCTCCTGATATACCGCCAATTACACCTCCAGATATAGCACCATAACCAGCTTTCTTAAGTCCACTCATGTAGGAGTCTCCAAAATTATTTCCATCAACTATACTATTTCCAAAACCTGAAATAAAACCACTAGTTCCACCTCCTAATGCACCGGAGGCAAAACCACCCCAGAAACCTGTTCCAGCAGCAATTCCTCCGACTCCTGCACCTGCAACAGCACCAACAGCGGCAATTCCAGATTTCGCACCTGCATTCCAATAGGCCTGATTCCCTGACATACCGTTATTTATATTCTGCTTATAAAACGTTGCACCTATCCCCCCAAAGGAAAGCCCTGCACCAAGCGCACTATTTTTATCCCATAAACCAAGTGCATCCCCTATTAAAACTGTGGGTGTAAAGACAAACTCCCCACTAGGATCTGTATACTTTAGTGGATTATTTAGTACATAAGAGTACCTGTTGTATGCTTGAGTGGAAAAAGCATCTTGTACAAAATTATCTGGACTCAACATACGCCCAATGTATGGGTCATATAATCGTCCATTCATATTAATGAGCTGAAATTCTTCAATGTGTTCGTGACCAGTATATCCTCTCCAAAGCCAATCAGGTAGGGTCGGCATTGTACTTGTTGCACTCCAAGTAGTAGCTTCTCTATATCTGCCCCAAGGGTCAAATTCTTGATGTGCAATTACCGACCCATCTTCATCCGTCAATACATTGATTGAGCCTAAATAATCATTATAAACAGAATACACTTTAGGTTCTCCACCGCCACCAGAAGGTGAATAGTCTCGAACGACTATTGCACTTAATCCGTTTCCACCTGCAATGTAATCTACGCTATATAATAAATCTCCATTTTGATCATACTGAAACTCTGAACTTCCAACATATACTCTTGTGATGGTCATTCCATTTGATATAATTTGAGCTCTATTTCTATGGTGATTTACATCGTATTCAAAGTGCCATTCAACTCCATTCTCTATAATTGAACTTGGATTGTGTAATTCGTCAAATTCAATGTCTTGAGTCGTAGAGTGAATAGAATTCTGATTGTTATCAACTAAAACGACCGCATTCTTTTTAGTCGGGTGATAGGTATAATCTCCAATATCTGATTTTTCCTTAATGTTACCATCTATCTCGTAATTCATAACCAAATAAGGGTTGGTTGCTCCGTTCAATTTAGCTGTTTTCAATCGATCTAATCCATCATAGGTAAACGTTTCTTCTAAATTGTTTAATAAATCTTTTCGATAGGTTAAGTTAGCTGTTTTCTTATCAAATTTATACTCTCTTTCATAAACTCCAGATGTTGTTGTAGTTTCTGGTCTTCCTTGTTCATCGAATGTTAAAATTGTTTCCAGACCATCGTATTGAATATAGTTTGTCCAGTTACCATAATTATCTTTTGAAACTCCTTCAAAAAACAATCTCCCTGTTTGAGGATCAAACACTTTTTCCAAATAACCTTCAGAATTGTATTTATAAGCCACTTCAGTCCCCGTAGGGTTCCGTTCCCAATTGACTCTTCCTTCATTGTCGTAACCGAATTCTTTAACATAATCTATCCCTGCTATTTTGTCGGTTCGCATCGAGAGCTGACCATTGGTGTTGTAATGATACTCTACTACAGTTCCATTTGGAGCTGTTTCTTCTTTTAATTGTCCAATACCATCCCCTGAGTTAAAATAGTAATAATTAAAAGTTCCTTGTCCGCTAACATTCTTTCGCTCCATTCTTCCAAACACATCGTAAAGGATATTATCCGTCGTATTATTTTTTACATCTTCTTGACTTTCTAATTCTCCAATGTCATTAAAGTCATAGGTGGTTGTTCCAGAATTCAATTCATGTAAATGAATTTGCTGACCCAGATCGTTATACTCTGCACTAGAAACTAGGCTTCCATTTATTTCGGTTGCCAACACTTGACTAAAACTATTAAAAGTATTGCTTACTGAAACTAATGAATTATCAGAAGTAGCTATAGGCAAACCTGTTGGATCGTTCTTAATGAACTTATAAAGTGCTGCATCTCTGTTTATCGTAGTCTCAAAAATGTCGTTGTTATAGTTATTATAATCAAAAGGCAATGGCATCTTTGGAGTAGTGAACGTTTTTGAAATAATAGACAAAGGAGTTGGAGAACTAATGTGTTTAACACTTGACTCGACTAATCTATTAAAGTCATCATACACAAACTCTGTATGATTCTCACCAATACTAACAAATGGGGTTGAAGCAGTTTTTACATTACCATCAGCATCAAAGTTAGTTATCGTTTGTACATGATTTCCTTCAAAGTCTGTTGTAACTGATTTACGTTTTCTACCTAAATGGTCATAATAGATTTTACTCATTCCGAGGTTCGGAGTCGACTTTTGAACGGAATAAATATGTCCTTCCACTTCAAATGGACTACTTGGCGAATTTGACTCGATGATAAACGCTCTTTCAATGGTGGTTGTATTACCAAACTCATCGATGCTGGACTCCATTTGGAACATATCATTGTAATTGTAATAGGCTAATGAGTTGTTGGGAAGGTTATCATTATATGATTGTAACAAACCAGTTTCATCTTCATAAGTCCAAACCTCCTTATAATCTGTAGTATTATTATAATCAGCAGTTTTTTCTAGTACAAAACGACCTGCTGGGTCAAACTTAAATTTAGTGGTTCTAATTGGACTTGTATGTCCAAAAATAGTTGTTTTAACTTCTTTTGAATTCCCAAAATCATCATAATCCAAAAATTCTACTGCTTTTATTGCTTGGTTTGTAACAGGATGTATTGATTTCTTAAAGATTGAGTTCCCATTTGTACTATTAAAGTTGAATGTTTCAATAGATATTGCAGGAGGCAGTACAATTTGGTTCTCAGTACGCACTGTTGTGGTTGTCTTTTTAGTAATATGAGCTGGAATAGCTGTACCAAAGGTGTTATATTCAAACTCAGTTGTTGTTTTTAATTCACCATCACTTGCTAATCCATCACCTCTAGTCTTAATTACTTTATCTACATTTCCATTCTTTTTTGAGGTTAATGAATTATATACATTCTCGGTTGTAACAGTATAGTTTTCTACATTAAACCCTTCTAAAGTATTTGTAACTAAATCTAAATACCTTTCTCCCCCATCCAATTCAACTGTTTCATGAGTATATTCAATAGAATAGATGTTGTTATATGATCGCTCTGTAAAAAACTCATTTGGATCTGGAAATTCTACAAAAGATTGATGAGAACGCAACAATTGAGGGTATAAGTATTGTGGTTGAAGTCCATACTCCTCTGAATTCATTATTGCTTTATTTGAAATCGGAGAAGTAGAGAAGGACTCAAACTTTTCGAAACCTAGAAAGCCCTTTCCTCTCAAATTTAACCGAGCACGGCTATACATATACTTGGTTTCTCTTCTATTTCCGTTCCCATTAATTCCAGAACCATCAGGAGTCACTATTGAAGAAGTGACATAAATGGGTTTGTGAAATTCAATATTGGGGTAAGTAGATTGGTCTTTGTTTTCATACAAATCAATAATGGATTGATCTGAAATTGATTTGTAATTTACAGTTATTAACTCGTTAAATCCAGTTGAGGCATGCCTTAATTGACCGTGCCTTGGTTCTTTATTAAATTGATATAAATGAGCTTGATTAATTGGATCAAACACATTTGTACTCAAAATTTTAGGGAATCCAGAACCATCAGAGTCTACAATAAAAAAGGGAGTTCTCGCATCTATCGGTAGGTTAGTAGGAAGTATCTGTTTCAAGTTGAACCCTCCATTCTGTGAATAATACATGCGCATTATATTATCACCTACATTAAGAATGTCTGTTTTACCATCCGAATTAAAATCTGCAATAACAAAACGGTTATCAGTAGTACTCGAAGCAAAATTTTGAGCTCGATATAACTGAAAGTTTATTCCGTTTGATGAATAAAAGTAAGACGTTGTTAAGTCAATTTTGGGAGTTACCAAAAGATCCGACTTTCCATCTCCATTAAAATCACCAATCTTAACATCCAAACCAAAGTTTGGGAAGCTTGGAATCGAAGTATATGGATGCGCATCCAAGTACACCATTTCTTTTGTATAAAGTGATCCCATATCTTGAATTTCAAACACATCGACTCTATTTTGGGTAGCATGCTCAAAGACATGCATAATTTCTGCTTTCCCATTTCCATTCATGTCTAATACATACACATCATTTATTATTGAAAAGTTGGCAGCTTCAAAATTATGATGATTAAAAAAAGTTGTATTAAATTGAAAAGATGTAGGAAATTTAGAAATCCGAGGAAAATAAACAACTGGATGGTAATTATTATCGGGGTCACCGATAAAAGAGTGCGCATGATCATGAGTATTTAAGAAAACGTCAGTGGCTCCATCGCCATTAAAATCTGCAAAGATAAATGGGTTTCTAGGGCCATAATAACTGTAATTTAACAAATTTGAATAATGAGGAGTTTGTGCATCTTTTGGTAGCTCTAATGACATTTTAGTAAAACTTAAAGCTTGCTCAAAAGACTCAGAGAAATGTATATCAAAATTAGTTGGAAATCCATTAAAAGCTTCTGCAAAAGAAAAAAAATATGATTCTACAATTGCAATATCATCTCGTCCATCGCCATTAAAATCAGCTACTTCAATTAATGAAATCATGTCTCCATATGCATCTCTTATAATATTAGTATTAATGTGTATCGGGTTATTTAAAGTATTAGGCGATGTAATAGAAGGAGATGCTGATAAAACAGTACTTGAACTGAATGTGTAATTATCATTATTCCCTAAAATAAACTTCAATTCTGTCCCTAAACCAGTTGTTTCTTCAAGAAAAAGAATATCTGTCACTCCATCGCCGTTGAAATCTCCAGTATATAAATTTGAATTTGGATGTATGTATAAATTTAACCCAATTTCTTGATAATCATGACCTGCATCATAATAATTAAATTGCAAAGAATTGTATTTAGAATTTTCTGTTTTTCCATACTCAATCACTTCATTCAAGTAAGAATAAAAATTTAAGCCGTATTTTAATTCATATTTCTTTACTTGAACTTCTGGTTCAGACCCATAAGACACTTTTATTTCTGTCAAGAGTTTTTTGGATTCCAATAACGTTCCTTTTGCAGTTACAAACGCTGACTCTTCATCATCTCTATTTTTATAATTAAAACTGATGTTATAATAAGGAGTCAAGCTTGCCGCAGCATTACCTGTATATTGTATCGATTGGATTACATTTTCACTACTTGAATTGGTATAGTTGTAAAGCACATAATTTCCATTTCTATCAATTGTTTTATTTAACTTCCATTGCAACACTGTATTGTGAGCATCTCCTATTACTCTAGAGTCAGAATTATTCCCATACTCCATAATCACCCCATTTTTTAAGGTCACTCTAAACCATTCTGGCCCTTCTCCTTGTTGACCAATTGCCTCAATGTTAACAAAGGTTTCAGCTTCTGTTTTATAAATAGAATTCGGTTGTCCATATACGCCAGTAGACAATACCATTCTATTTCCATCTAGTGCAAATAAATCACTTAATTCAAGTTGGACAGTTTGTATTTCTTCATCGTGGATTAGATCCTTGCCAATTCTTGAAATGGAAGAAAGCCCAGATATAGACCATCCATATCCAGCAATACTACTTCCAGACTGACTACTGTAATTTAGCGATAAGTTGGGTTGCATACCTGCCGTACCACTTGGAATATCAATCGGTATTTGATATACGAAAGCTCCAGTTGCTGACACCGTCTGACTGGTAGGAGTTTTTCCTACTATCAAATCTTGTTGAATCTCTCTATTTGTAATTTGAGATTCGGTAATTAATGGATCGTATTCGACTGTTTGTCCAAAAAGGCTTGGAAGAATAAAGAGAAATACAAATGTGGAGGTAAGTATGTGCAGGTTTTTCATGGTTTAGTTTTTAATAATTACCCAATTGCTTGATTTTTTATTATTTATAATACTGAGAATATAACTCCCTTTAGTGTAACTGGAGAGGTCAAATTCATTGATTTGGTTTATGGTGGGTATTGTTTGTAGCACATTTCCTTTCATGTCCAAAAGCACCATACTCGAACTTTTATCAAATTCATTTTGAACGTTTACAATTACTCTATCAGAAGTTGGGTTTGGATAAATTAAAACACTCAACTCATCTACTTCATCTTGAAATTTTTGAGCTTTTCGTCCATAATCGTCGTCAATAGGACCTGTTAATACAATCTTTTTTTGAACCCTATTTCCTGCTTCATCATAAGTGTAGCCAATCTTTTGTTGAGCGTTTACAGAAAGAATAACAAAAAAAGAAATAGAGAATAAGAGTGAGAATAGAATATTCTTCTTCATATTTTTGGGTTTAGTTTTAATATTAAATTACTTGAAACAAATTAATACATAATTTTTGTAATTTTAACAAAAAAAATTTGATAAATTAAAATATTTATAAATATCTTTAAATTAAGGATTAAAAGAACTAAACCCCATTATAATGAAAAAGCTACTCCAACTAACTATTCTAACATTTTTACTTCCCATTTTTAGTGTTGCTCAAACTTTTGATTGGGTAAAAAGTATAAAAAATATCTCCCACTTTTCTATTGGTTCATATGAATCAAAATATGATCAATATGGAAATGTATATAATATGGGTTTTTATCAAGACTCTATTCAATTTGATTCCATACAAGGCCAAACAAAAACATTAATAGGTAGATCTTATATATTAAAAACCGATTCGAATGGCATTGTTTTATGGGTAAATTCATTGGGTTTTGGGTTTTATGATTACAGTATAGATCCTATTGGAAATCTTTATCTAATCGCACCTTATTCCAATACAGTTGATGTAGACCCAGGTCCTAATGTTTATTTTCTACCTCCCGACACATCTCTAATGACCGCTTCTTCAAATATGGTTTTAAAAATTAATCCAAACGGTGATTTAATTTGGGCCAAGAATTTATCAGGTTATTCTTTAATCAGAGGTAAAATATCAACCGATGAAATAGGCAATATATACATAGCAACGAATTTTGTAGGTAAAATCGATGTAGATCCTGACCCTTTAAACACCTTTAACTTTTTTAACCCTAACAATTTGGCCATTATAAAATGGGATACCAATGGTAATCTTATTTGGGGAAAAGGTATTGGAGCGGGCATTGAACTTTCAAATTTATCCACTAAAAAAAATCAATTAGTAATCAATGGCTTGTTCACCGGAACCGTTGATTTTAACCCAGACCCTTTAATTTCTTTCAGTAAAACTGCAGCAGCCAATTCTGATGACCCTTTTGCACTTGCTCTAGATACTTCTGGAAATTTTAAATGGGTTGTAGATTATCGACGTACAAATGTAGAAGGATTCGGTAGTATAGCCATTGATGAAAAAATGGACGTCTATTTTACTTCTACTTACAGCGGAAGTAATGATTTTGACCCAAGCCCAAATCAAGCCATACTTACCGCAGTATTTCCAAAAGAGCAGTTTATTCTAAAAATAGATGCCAACGGAAAATTTAAATGGGTGAAGCAAATAATTAGTTTAAAAAATAACAATCAAAATTTCGATATTAAGAATAGAATTGGACCATCTGAAGATTTGTATGTTGTAGGTGTTTTAAAAGGTCATTCTGATTTTGATCCAGGGACAGGTGTTCAAAGCATAAATACAGGCAATGGCTATGCTTTATACACCCTTCGACTAAATGATAGTGGAGTTTTTAAATCTATGACTTCAATTTCTTCCCTTAATAAATTATACTTAAGAGGTTTTGATGTCGGAATTAAAAATAATTTAATCTATACGGGTATTTTTGCTGATACCGTTGATTTTGATCCATCACCCGCTGTATACAATGTACTTTTTCAATCAAGGTTTATTTCAATTACTAATATATTCCTTTTACAATACAATCAATGTTTTCAAACCTATGGTAATCTTCAAGCGAATGATTGTCGTTTTTACCAATCTCCATTTAGTTCAAAGTTATGGCAAACCTCAGGAGTCTATGTTGATACTACTAATAATTACATGGGCTGTGACAGTGTGGTAAGTATTAATGTACAATTGAGCAATATCAATAATACGATGGGCTTATTAGGTTCTTCATTGGCAAGTAATGATTTTGGTGCATCCTATCAGTGGTTGAATTGTGATTCCAATTATTCCGTTATTGCTAATGAAACTAGTCAGCTTTTTACTCCCAACAAAAATGGAAACTACGCTGTTGAACTAACTAAAAGTAACTGCAAAGACACCAGTACTTGTTTTTCGTACACTTTAGTCGGTCAAAAAGAACTTAGCCTTACTCATTCGGTTTTAATATCACCAAACCCATCTAAAGGTTTGTACAATGTAGTGGCATCATCTGGGTACGATCGTTTGATAATAAAAGATTTATCCGGCAGAATAGTTTATTCTAATTCATCCTCTTTAAGCGGAGCAATACAAATAGATTTAAGTAATTGTAAAAATGGTATTTACTTACTTTCTATCGAAAATAAAGGAGAAAGAGTGGTTAAAAAATTAGTGAAGCATTGATTTTTATAAAACACTCATATTCTTAATCCACAAAAAAAAGAGCTACATCACTGCAGCTCTTTTCCATTAAAATTAATTCATCTTATTTCTTATCGTTATCCACAATGATGCGTTCATTTCTATTGGCCAAATCCCAAGCAGTATAGAAAATTAATTTGGTAATGGTTTCCATTTTGTCAAAGTCGATTTTTTCAACCGTATCCGTTTCTTTGTGGTAATCTTCGTGTACTCCACAAAAGTAAAAAATGACTGGGATATCATTCTTTGCAAAGTTGTAGTGATCTGATCGGTAGTAAAAACGATTTGGATCATTCTCATCATTGAAGGTATAATCTAATTCAAGTTTAGTATACGATTCATTCGCATTTTCACTGATCTGATGTAAATCAGAACTCAGTTTGTCCGAACCAATCAAATACACAAAATTTGGGTTTCCTTCATGAGCCTCATCTAATCTACCAATCATATCCACATTCAAGTTGGCCACTGTTTGTTCTAACGGAAATACAGGATTTTTTGAATAATACTCTGATCCTAACAATCCCTTTTCTTCACCAGAAACAGGCATAAATAGAATGCTTCTTTTTGGTCCATTTCCTTGATCTGAAGCCATTTTAAAAGCTTGTGCCAATTCCATCAACGCTACGGTTCCGCTTCCATCATCATCCGCTCCGTTAAACACAACATCGCTGTTTGCTCCTATATGATCATAATGAGCTGTAACAATAATCAGTTCATCTGGCTTTTCTGTACCTTCTATATAGGCCAACACATTCTCACCAAAAAACTGATTCGTTTCCTTTTCGATCACTAAATTTGCTTTCGCAAATTGTTTTTTTTTAATGGTTTTTCCTTTCAGATACTTTTTCTCTTTTACCCCATTAGCCGATAAAATCTCATTTTTAATTTTATCATTCACTCTATAAACAGGTACAAATCCTTCTTCTTCCATATTGGATTTTAAATCCATTTTAGCCTTTTTTATATAATGATCATATTTTTTTACATAAGTATCATAATCTTTAACTGTAACAAAAATAGCCCTAGCTCCTTTCTTTTTAGCCAATTCTATTTTGTCTTTTATGGTCCAATCCTTTTCTAACTTTCCTTTTTTAGGAGATCCATCAAACAATAAAACAATTTTATTTGTGACATCAATATTTTTGTAATCATCCCACTTTCCATCTGTAATTCCAAAACCACCAAAAACGATTTCTGTATTAAAATTAACTGAAGGAGTGATAGATGGGAAAGAGAAAAAATCTTCAAAAAACTGATATTTTTTATTGTTAATAGTCAAACTAATGCCATCAGCCATTTGTTCCACTAAAGGATATTGCTGTATATAATTATAGTCAGCAACTGGTTTAAATCCAGTTTCTTTAAAATAATTTACTAAATATTCCATGGCCATTTTCTGGCCTTCTTTTCCAGTTTCTCTTCCTTGATATGCATCTGAAGCTAACACATGAAGGTGCTTACTCATTTCATTTGTAGTAATAGTATTTGCATATTTTAATGCTAAACTGTCTTGGGTTTGTCCTATTACAAATCCGCTTACTAAACAAAGTAGTGCTGTTATTTTAATCTTCATAACTCTTATTTTACAGGTATTTTTTCTATTCTTCTTAAATGTCTTCCGCCTTCAAAATCTACAGTTATAAACTGCTCTAAACATTTTATAGCTTCGCTTTCATCGATAAATCGTGCAGGAAGTACCAATATATTGGCGTCATTATGCTGACGAGCCAATGCTGCCAATTCTTCTTCCCAACAGATAGCTGCTCTAATTCCTTGGTGTTTGTTTGCTGTAATCGCAATCCCGTTTCCACTTCCACATATTAGTATGCCTAGCTCTACTTTCTTTGATTCTACTGCTTCAGACAGTGGATGAGCAATATCTGCATAATCACAACTTTCTTCTGAGAAAGGGCCGAAGTCTTCAACTTCAATTCCTTTATTTTGCAATAACTTTAAAAGTTTATTTTTTAATTGATAACCTGCATGATCCCCGCCAATGGCCATTTTGCTTACTTTCATATCAAATTTTATTTATTGACAATTTAGGTGTTGATAACCGTTTATAAAGTTGAATAAAAAAGCAAAAGTAAAGTTGCTTTAGTTAATTTTATTGTTAGCTGCATAAATCTTTTAATAAACCACTATTTGTTATCATTATTTGAAAGCGACTTATGAACGATGAACCAACTATTTTAAACAGTAATATTGTAATGAAGTTATCAATACTAACCAATTTTAATAACTTGTTAATATCATTTTAATATAAATAACATTCAATAAGTTAAATGTAAAGTTTGTGTTAATAAACTGTTATTACAATTGTACAACTCATTATTCCTACTAAACCTATTTTTAATTGTGCACAGAGTTAACGCCATAATAGTAGTAGTAGATTTTAGATTTATAAAAAAATAATATTATTATATAATGTTCAAATCATTTCTTTGTTTCTTTTTCTTCATTTTTTCATTTTCACTTTTTAGTCAAGAAGGAAAAGTGGATACTACTTCAAAAAATTATAAAGCTTTTTATTATTCCAATCAACAAATATCAAGTCATGGTATATTAGAAAATGGAAAACCCAATGGTTATTGGATTTCATATTACGACAATGGACTGTTGAAATCAGAGGGAAACCGCGTAAATTTTAAATTAGAAGGTCCTTGGGTTTTTTACAATGAATTTGGTGATAAATCTAAAGTAATCAACTATAAAGAAGAAATTAAAGAAGGCTTAACTATTTCATATGATGATAGTTGTTATGTAATAAAAGAAGAACCTTATTTAAATGGAGTCATTCAAGGAATTGTTAAAAACTACTATCCTACCAAAGAAAAAATATTAGAAAGTGAAATTCCATATCAAGAGAATAAAGAAGATGGAACTGCCTATTATTATGCCATGGATGGTCGTATAATTTTGATAGTGGAATACAATAAAGGATTTATATCACGTAAAGAAGAAATTAATCGATTTGATAAAAATGATAAGAAGGTTGGAATTTGGAAAACCTTTTATCCAAACCGGAAAACAAAAACAGATGCCACTTATAAAAACGATTTATTGAATGGATATTTAAAATATTATTCACCCGAAGGACAATTGGATAAAGCTGAATTATATATTGATGGAGTATTACAAAAAGAGGATGAAAATTCAATCAATTTTGAAATTATTCCAACCTATTCAGAAAAAGGAATTGTATTGGAAGAAACTACTTATAATGCTTTAGGTCAAAAAGATGGCGTTTCTAGAAAATTTAATGACACAGGTGAAGTTATTCAATCATATGTTTATAAAAATGATTTTTTATTGGCAGAAGGTGGCACTATAGATCGGCAAGGTAGAAGACAAGGATATTGGAAAGAATACTATCAGAATGGTAAACTAAAAAATGAAGGTGAATATTTAGATAATCAGAAATACAATAAATGGAAATATTACTATGAAAGTGGTAAGGCTGAACAGATCGGTAAATACAATAAAAATGGAAAACCTATTAATGATTGGATTTGGTATTATCAAAACGGAGATACATTGCGATTTGAACAATTTAGAATGGGTTTTGAGGATGGATTTTTAGTAGAAAAAACAGATAGTGGTACCGTTATATCCAAAGGAGATTATATAGATGGCTACAAAGAAGGTGAATGGTATTATGAAATGAATGACCACATAGAGAAAGGAAAATATGTTTTTGGAACTAAAAATGGATTGTGGGAACATTACAATATTAATGGTGAAAAAGTATTTGAAGGAAAATTTATAGAAGATCGGCCAGAGGGAAAACACAAATGGTGGTACCCTACAGGAAAACTGAAAAAAGAAGGAAGTTACAGCTATGGTGAAAAAGATGGAATTTGGAAAAAGTATGATGAATTAGGTAATTTATTGATTACAATTCAGTACAAAGATGGTAAGGAATATAAAATTGATGGTCAGAAATTTAAAACTGAAAAAAAATAGATAACTTGCTTTTTTATATTAGTAAGAATGTGGCCTTTTAAAAACTCTAAAAATTCAACTAAAAAATACTTTTTTGAAACATACGATTACGCTAGAATTTATCTCCTTTTTGGCGTTGGAATTACGCTAATACTCTCGTACCATGTTTTTAATAGTAACCTATTAATTTTTAATTTAGAAATTCAGATAGGTTTATCGATACTGTATTTTCTAGGATTCCTATTTTCCTTTTTTAGTAAATATTTTAAGGAACATTTATTTAAATATGTTTTTTTCCTAATTACACTCTCTGCTGCTTCTATATCTTTTATACTTTATGATAATCATTTTTCAGAATATAGCTACTTTATATTTTTAGTAGTAATGATCTGTGTTATATTCACAATCAATACTATAAATAAGTTTATTTTCTTTTTTACCCTTTTTTCAATCTTCTTTTTTACTGTTATTTTTAAAGTAGATTTAATTATAGTTGGATTTAATACAATATTCACAACTTATCTAATTTTAATTATAACCTCCTTTTTTATAACTACTTATCGTGTAAATAATAAAACGAAAGGTAGAGCTAAAACCCAGCTTTTTAATTTTCTATTTAGAAATTCATCGGACTATTTAATTCTCTGTTTAAAAAAAGGAGAAATAATTGAAATTAAAGATATAAGCCAAAGCGCGTTATCTTATCTTGGAATGAAACAAGAAAATCTAATAGGTAGTGAATTAAAAGAAATTCAATATTTAGGAAGTAAACTTTTTAGTGGTTTTAAATTCAATAGAGACTCTGAAAAGATTAATGTAGACTTAAATAATCAGAGTTACCTTGAAATAGAATACAATACTTACTTGATTAACAATGATGAATATTTATTCTTTTCAATTACTGATATATCAGTAAATAAATTGACGGAAATTAATTCACAAGTTAGTATTGAGTCTTATAAATATTTATTTGAGTACAGTTCAGAATATATTTGTATCCAAGATATTGATGGAAATTTAATCGATTACAATAGTTCTTTAGCTGCTAAATTAGGGTGCAGTAAAGATGAATATAAGGGAAAAGCAGTTTCTATTTTTAGTCATGATGAAGATAATAAATGGCGTTTACAGCAAAATAGAAAAGTTTGGGAAACCGATTGTGTAATCAAATTTTTTAAAGAAGTAAAGGATGTAAATAATCAAATAATTCCGCTTGAAGTAATTCTCCGAAAAGGTAAATATTTTGGTAAAGATGTTTTAATTTCTACTTCTCGTGATATTTCTGAGCGATTGAAAGCTGAAAAGGAATTAAGAAATAGTGAAAGAGATTTAAATGAAATTTATGATAATTCACCTGTTATTATGTATTCAGAAAATGAACATGGGATAATAGAAAAGGTAAATTATAAGTTTTTAGAAGTATTTGGATTTACAAAAGAAGAAATAGTTGGTACGTCTTTTCATAAATTATTAGAAGAAAAATTCCATGAATCATATAAATTAGATCGAACTTTATTTTGGAAAAATGGAGTTGTAAAAGACGCAGAATATGTAATTGAAACTAAGTATGGAACTAAACTAAATATTTTAATAGATTCAAAATTAATTAATTATAATGAAAGTAAATCTAAGTTATGTTTATCTGTTATAAGAGATGTAACTGAACAGTATAAATATCAACTTCAATTAGCCAATTCTGTAGAACGATTTTATAAACTATTTGAGAATGCTCCTATAGCAATGTGTATTACCAATTATGATGGTGATTTTTTAGACTTTAATAAATCATTTATTAAACTGTTTGGCTATTCCGAAGATGAATTAAAAATCATGAATGTTACAAAAATTATTCATCCAGATGATTGGGAAATCGATGAAAAAATTGTGTGTCAGATGAATGAAAAGAAATATGAAACATTCACGACTGAAAAGAAATACATTAAGAAAGATGGAAGTATTATTCATACTATTTTAAACATAATACCTGATATTGTTAAAGGCGATGATAAACCACTTTCTATTTCTCAAATTGTAGATATCACAGAGATTGAAAATTACAATGAGGTATTAAAGCAAAAACAAGAAATATTAGATTTAACATTAGAAGCTTCTAAAACAATTTTATGGGATATAGATTTGGCAACTGGCGATGCGGTTTGGAAAAATATAGAATCCATAACAGGAATAGAAGGTGAAGAAATAATTGTGGATAGAGCACAATTTAAAAAGTTTATTTATCCAGATGATTACACTTTCGTAAAGGAGTCTATCGGTTTTGTAACAAACAATAAGGAATCTTATACTATTGATTTTAGGTTGGTTAGTAATAATGGAGAGCTTAAATGGGTGAATACTAAAGGCCAAGTAAAATTGGATGAGAATGGAATACCTACAAATATTTATGGAACCCTTCAAGACATAACGGAGAAAAAAGAATATGAAAATGCACTTGAAAAAAGTGAGGAGAAATTTAGACAGCTGTATGAAAGAAATTTATCTGGTGTTTATCGGTCTTCATTAACCGGACAAGTTTTAGATTGTAACCCTGCATTTGCAAAAATTTTAGGATACAGTTCTGTTGAAGAAGTTTTATCTGAGGGTAATACCTTAAATTTTTATTCGAAGCAACAAGATAGAATTGGGTTTATTGAAGAAATATTGGAAAAAAAATCAGTTAAATCTAAACGAATAGAATTAAAAACAAAAGATGGAAATTTAATTTGTATTCTGATTAGTTCTTCTATAATTTACAATGATAACAACGACGTTAAATTTATAGAAGGGAATATAATTGACATTTCAGAACTTGTTGAAGCAGAGAAAAACCTCCAAGTAAGCAAAGAACAATACAAGAACTTAATCGATAATTCTAACTATGGTATCACCATTATACATGAAAATAAGATACAATTTATTAATGGAAAAGGAATAGAAATTCTGAAATATGAATCTGGTTTTGAACTGCTGTATAAATCCATAGAAGATTTTATCCCTGAAGAGGAAGTGTTGATTTATCAAGATATAAAATATGTAAAAGAGGGGAACTCTTTAGGTGTTCAAGAGCGTAAAATAATTGATAGAAAAGGTCAAACAATAGACATTGAATTAAGAGCTAATATTATAAATTATAATGAAAAGGAATGTGTTTTATTCACATTTATAGACATTACTACTAAAAAGCAAATTGAAGAAGAAAAGAAAAGAGCTGAATTAGCAGAGAGTGCCAATTTGTTACTAAAAGAAGAAATTCAAGAACGTATCAAAATAGAAAATCAATTGACGCTATCCCAATCTTACACCGCAGGTATTATTGAAAGTTCTATCGATATGATTTATACAGCTGGGATTAATGGATATATCAATGAATTTAACCTTGCTGCTAGAAAACAGTTCAATTACGATAAAAATGAAGTGCTTGGTCACAGTATGAATGAATTATTTGCTGATCAGAAAGAATGTAATCTTGTATTTAGTATTCTAGAAAACGAAGGTCAGTTTGTAGGTGAAGTGAAATCAATACGAAAAGATAGAAGCATTTTTATTAGTTATTTATCCATTTCATATTTGTACAATACACAAGGTATAGTAATGGGAATTATGGCTGTAGGTAGAGACATTACAGACATAAAAGAGGCAGAAGAAATTCTAAGGAGAAGTGAGGAAAAGAATAAATTACAAGCAGCTAAACTGAATACAATTATTGAAAGTAGTTCTCACTACTTTTTTATGATTAATAAGTCTTATCAATTGATTTCATTCAATGAAAACTATGTTAATGATATAGAATTGTTTTACAATCAACGCATTAAATTTGGAAAGGACTTTTTTGAATCTTCAAATATTAGTGATAAAAAAGTAAAAGATAAGTGGAAAAATTATTTTAATGTTGGTTTTTCAGGCGAGCATTTTCATTTTGAAATAGAGCAGATAGATCAGTTAAATACCAAACATTATCGTGAAGTTTTTATAAATCCTATTGTTAAAGACGATGGTTCAGTTGATGAATTGTCGTGTATTGCGCATGATATTACGGAGAAAAAAGTAGCAGAGAAAAGTTTAAAGGAGTCACTTACTGAAAAAGAAATTTTATTGAAAGAAGTGCATCATAGAGTAAAGAACAATATGCAGGTTATATCAAGTATTTTGAATCTTCAAAGTGCCTATGTTACCGACCCAGGAACACTTCAAATTCTTAAAGAAAGCCAAAATAGAATAAAGTCAATGGCTTTTATTCACGAAAGTTTATACACCAATAAAGATTTTTCTAAAATTGATTTTTCCGATTACATTTCAAATTTGGTTAGAAACCTATTTAGAACCTACGATGTGTTTGACGATACCATCAAATTGGAATTAAATATTGAAAAAATTTACCTTAATTTGGACCTTGCAATACCTTGTGGTTTAATTATGAATGAATTAATATCAAATTCATTAAAGTATGCTTTTGACATTCATAAGGGAGGGATTATAAAGATAATGTTAACTTTGGAAAATGAATTTGTAAAATTAGAAGTTGGTGATGATGGAATTGGAATTGATGAATCTATAGACATCGAGAATACTCAAACTCTAGGGTTACAATTGATTTCAAGTTTAGTTGAACAACTAGAAGGAGAACTAGATTTAGACAGAAGTAATGGAACCAAATTCACTATAAAATTTAAAAAAGATAACTAACACCTAAAACAATCAAACATGTCTAAAGTAAAAATATTAGTTGTTGAAGATGAAGCAATTGTTGCACGTGATATAAAAGTATGTCTCAACAAGATTGGATACGATGTATTGGGCTCTCACTCTTCCGGTGAAAGCGCTTTAGAAGCCATTGAAAAGGATAAGCCTGATTTAATTTTGATGGACATCATGTTGAAAGGAAAATTATCAGGAATTGAAACTTCTGCCGCAGTAAAAGAAAAATACTCCATACCAGTTGTGTTTTTAACTGCTTACGCAGACGAAAAGACGATTAGCAAAGCCAAGGTAACCGAACCTTATGGATACATCATTAAACCTTTTAAGGAAATTGATTTACGTACTTCCATAGAAATGGCGCTTTATAAATACAAGAAAGAGAAAGAAAAAGAGCAGAATACACAGAGTAGATTAGAGGTGCTTTATTCTATGAACACTAAGAACAATGACTTTATTTATGTAAAATCTAATTCTAGATTGATTAAAGTAAATAATGAAGACATTCTTTTTGTTGAAGCACTAAAAGATTATGTTGTTATTCATGTAGGAAATGAAAAATACACCATTCACTCTACTATGAAGGACATTGCTAAAAAATTACCTGAAACTAATTTCCAACGAATTCATAGATCATACATTGTTAATTTAAAACAGATTAAAGCGATTGAAATGCCGAATCTAATTTTAGAAAAAAGCAATATTATTTTACCAGTTGGTGGTTCTTATAAAGAAGAATTGTTTAACAAGTTGAACTTGGTGTAAACTCTGAATAATAACGTTCAATCGCTACCTCAGAATTTAAAGGAGTTCCGTTTTCTAGATGATCAATAAACTCATCGGCCAATTTTGGAGCCATCATTAAGCCTCTTGATCCTAGTCCATTAAAAATATGAACGTGCTTGTATTCTGGATGACTTCCCATTACTGGTCGTCTGTCTTTTACAGCAGGACGGATTCCTGCCGTTTGTTCAACGATTGTATACTCACAATCAATTAACTCTTCTAGGTCTTTTACCAAAACCTTCCGCTTTTCCTCAGTGGTTGATAAACTTAAATCTCCCCAAGCATAAGTAGCGCCTATTTTATAGAGATGATTTCCAAGAGGAAGTATGAATACTTTTTTATTAAAAATATATTCATCGGAAAGGTCCTCACTATGAATAGTAATTAATTCTCCTTTTACTAAACTTAATGGAATCCAGTTGAATAAGTGATTCAAATTAGATTTAAATCCTTCACACAAAATAATGTGTTTCGAAAGTATAGTTTGGTATTGTATTGATTTTTCATTGATAATTAATTGTTCTAAATCAAATGATTCTTGCACAAGTTGATTGTTTTCTATTAACTTATTTCGGTAAGATTTTAAAAGTTCAGGCGCATCTATCCATGACGTATTGTTGACCAACCCTCCTTTGAAATCTTTTAAAAAAGAAAATCGTGAGAGATCCAAAAATTCGTCAGAAATGTAGGTTTTTACCTCTTCATTTTGTGACCGATGTGTCCAAAACTTAAATTCGTCTTCTGAGTTAATTAATTTTAAAATTGGTGTTTTGTGATAGAATTTTACAGACATAAATTCTTCTAGTTGCTGGTAATGAAGCTCATTAAAAGCTAAAAACTCTTCAGCTCTCCATGTTTTTGTAAGTCGTTTTAACACCAACGGGTTTATCAGTCCTGCGGCAACAAGCGTACTAGAACTTTGATGATTATCATCAATTACCATAACTTTATATCCTTTATTTATAAGCTGATAACTTAATAATGTACCCGCTATTCCTTGCCCTACAATAAGGTAATCAATTTCTTGTTCCATAGATTATCCAAAACTAGCGAATTCAAGCTATGGGCAATTAAAAATTACTAATTTTGTTTCCTAATCTAAACAGAATGGATTTAAACATCATCTTAGGTATTATTGGACCTAACCAAATTATTATCATCTTAGTAATCGTAGTGTTATTATTTGGTGCAAAGAAAATTCCTGAATTAATGAAGGGAGTTGGAAAAGGCATTAAAGAGTTTAAAGATGCTACTGGCAAAGAAGAGGATAACAAGAAGGACGAAACCAAGTAATACAACATCTAATATTTTTTGCAATTGAAGGAATATACTTCTCTTTCGGAGATTCAAACTGAATTACATTCGGGTTTAACTACCTGTGAACAATTGGTTAAAGGCTATTTAAATCGCATAGAAGAACGTAAAAGTTTAAATGCTTTTTTAGAAACATTTGATCAATCAGCGTTAGAAAAAGCGAAAGAAGTGGATGCAAAAATTGCATCAAAAACCGCTGGCAAACTAGCCGGAATGGTCATTGGCATCAAGGACAATATTGTATATAAAAGCCACAAAGTATCAGCATCTTCAAAGATGTTGGAAAACTTTGAATCACTTTTTTCTGCTACCGTTGTTGAAAAGTTGTTAGCCGATGATGCCATTATCATTGGTCGATTAAACTGTGATGAATTCGCAATGGGGAGCTCTACTGAGAATTCTGCATTTGGAGTTACGCGCAATGCGGCCAATGAAGATTATGTGCCTGGCGGATCTTCAGGCGGATCAGCAGTAGCGGTTCAAGCTGGTTTATGTTTGGTTTCTTTAGGTTCAGATACTGGTGGTTCTATCCGTCAACCTGCTTCTTATTGTGGAGTAGTTGGAATCAAACCAACTTACGGTAGAGTTTCTAGAAATGGATTAATTGCTTTTGCTTCTTCTTTTGACCAAATTGGCCCATTTTCAAATAATGTTGACGATGCGGCAATTGTGTTGGAGGTAATTTCTGGTCATGATAAAATGGACAGCACCTCCTCTAGTAAGGAAGTTCCTAACTATCTAAAAAAGATACAACAAGCAGATAATAATAAAAAGTATAAGATTGCATATATCGAAGATTGTTTAGAACATAAAGGATTAAATGCAGAAGTAAAACAAGCTATCAGTCTACAAATAGAAAAGCTAAAAAGTCAAGGTCACGAAGTTGATCCGATTTCATTTCCTTTTCTAGATTTTATGGTTCCTGCTTATTATGTATTGACAACAGCTGAAGCTTCATCGAATTTGGCAAGATATGATGGAGTGCATTTTGGCTATCGCAGTCCCAACGCAACTAACTTAGAAGAAACTTATGTATTTTCTAGATCAGAGGGCTTTGGTGCTGAAGTGAAACGCAGAATTATGTTGGGAACTTATGTGTTGTCAGCTGGTTATTATGATGCGTATTATGCGAAAGCTCAAAAAGTAAGAAGGGTTTTAAGGGATAAAACCAAAGCCATTTTTGCAGACTATGATTTTATTTTATCACCAACTACAACCAATTCTTCTTTCAAGATAGGTGAGAAAAGTAACGACCCTATAGAAATGTACTTGGAAGATGTTTTTACTGTTCAGGCAAATCTTGTGGGAATGCCGGCTATATCAATCCCAATAGGCTCTACAGCAAATAAAATGCCTTTTGGAATGCAGTTAATGGCAGATGCATTTGAAGAAGAAAAGCTATTAGACATTTCTAGGAAGATAATGAACAGTGATAAGTGAATAAGTTAAGCGCTTGTTTATGTTTGCTAGTCTACAATTCTCGAATTTTACATACCAAAGAAGTTATTGCTTCGTTGTAATAAAATAATACCCGTTTCCAATGATTAACAAATTAGTATTAATTGCTTCATTTTTAGTTGCAAGCACTTCAGTTATTGCTTCAGGTGCAGTGTCAAAGACTCAAAAGTCTGACACCACTTTTATTATTTCATCGGATGATGAAGTACTTGCAATGATAGATAGTATCATGGCTAGGAAATTTACAAATCAATTTTCGGTAGATCAGCGTTTGTTTGGTGACGGAGACACAAATTTAATTATCACAACAGTTGATGACCACAATGATTCTATTATTCGTAGGCGGTTAGAAGTGCTCAATAGAAATACCCCTTTCGATCTAGTATATAACGATTATGTGAAAGGATTTATAAAACTATATGCAGATAGAAGACGCGTATTAACTAGCAACCTTTTGGGTTTGGCGCCATTTTATTTTCCAATGTTTGAAGAAGTGTTGGATCGTTATGATATGCCATTGGAGTTAAAATATTTAGCTGTGATTGAGTCGGCTTTAAATCCTCAAGCCAAAAGCCGTGTAGGTGCTATGGGATTATGGCAATTTATGTATCGCACAGGAAAAATGTATGATTTAAACATCACGTCTTATTACGATGAGCGAATGGATCCATACAAATCTACTGTTGCTGCATGCGAGTTTATGACAGATATGTACAAAATGTACGGCGATTGGAATTTAGTTCTAGCAGCTTATAATTCTGGTGCTGGCAACGTGAATAAAGCAATCAGACGGTCAGGTGGAAAAAGAGATTATTGGGAAATTATTAACTATCTTCCAAGAGAAACAAGAGGTTATGTTCCAGCATTTATAGCTGTAAACTACATCATGAACCATTCTTTAGATCATCAGATATTTCCAACTAATCCACAGTATACCTGTATAAAGTATGATACTGTTATGATTACAAAAGGGTTCAGTTTTAAAGATTTATCCACTTATATTGGCATGCCTGTAAAAGACATTGCATACTATAACCCAATGTACAAAGCAGAGTTAATTCCAACTTCAGACAAACCTTTACCACTTTGTTTACCAACAGATAAAATTGGTGTTTACTTAACCAATGAAGCCAATATTTATGCAGACTTGCAGCGAAAAGAAGTGGCAGATAGCATTAATGATGTAAAGGAAGAAAAGAAAATTGATGAACAAAACATGTTGGTTCATCGTGTAAAAAGCGGAGAATATTTAGGATCAATTGCCAACAAGTACAAGGTAAGTGTTAGTAATTTGATGGCTTGGAACAACATGCGGTCAACTCGTTTGAGTCCTGGAGATAAGTTGACCATTTATACTTCAAATGCACCAGAATCAAAGTCGGTAACAACTGCAAGTGCAGCAACAAAGTCGATTTCTAAAAACGATTTTAAATACCATGTTATTCAACCAGGTGATACTTTATGGGATATCGCTAAGAAATACAATGGAATTACTGTAAATGATTTAAAGCAAATGAACAATAATTTAAATATTAAACACTTAAAGCCAGGGATGAAAATAAAGGTTCCGGTAGCAAGTTAATTACTATGAAAAGAATTTGTCAGATCAGTTTATTATCTATTATCGTTTTACTTTTTTCTTGTGATCTAAAGAACGATGAACGTACACTACCTTTATCTACAGGTAAGTCTGGTGAATTAATAATTGTAGTGGATACTATCTACGCCAATGGAGAAACAGGTCGTGCTTTAGAGCAGGTTTTTATAGAAGATGTATACGGTGTTCCACGTAGCGAACCTATTTTTAACGTAGTAACACTTCCTCAAAAAGGATTTACTAGAATGTTGCAAACAGTGCGGAACATTTTAGAGATGGACATTAATTCGGCAAATAAAGCAGAGATCCAAATCAAAGAGGAAGTTTGGTCAAAGGATCAGTTGGTGGTCGTTATTTCTGCACCAAGTGATAAAGTTGCTGCATCAATTCTGTTAAAGAATAAAGATAAACTTCAAAAGCTGTTCAATGAAGCAGAGTTGAAACGATCTAGCAATCGATTTTTAGATGGAATAGATCAACAAAAAACAAAAGCTTTATTAGAAAAGCACAATTTCTCTTTGAATGTTCCTGCAGAGTACTTCGTATCTATTGATAGCAATAACTTCTTCTTTGTTAGAAAAAATCGAGTTGTGGGAGAACATCAAATCCTTCAAGGAGTAATGGTTTATGAATACCCTTATGATAACGATAGCGCTTTTAATGCAAAAGTGATTGTGGATTCTATGGAGACTTTTATCAGCAATATTAAAGGCCAGCCAAAAGGGTTTATGGCAGTTGAAATGCAGTATCCTGTTTTAAAAGAAGAGGTTAATTTTAAACAGAGGTTTGCTGTTAAACTTTCAGGGTTATGGAAAATGGAGGGTATTTATATGGGTGGTTCATTTATCAATTATACTTTCCTGAATACTGATGAGAACAAAATCTTTGGGTTGTATGGCTTTGTATATGCCCCTAAATTTAATCATAGAGAGTATTTAAGAGAGTTAGAAGCTTTAATTAATACATTCCATGAGAAAAGTAAAAACCCCTCTTAAATCACTATTATTTAGCTTTTTTGTTGTTTGCCTTTTTTATTCTACTGGCTTAAGTGGACAAAACAAATCAATATTTTCAGATTTAAAGACTTCTGTCGCATTAGGAGGCACCTATTCATATGTTGGATATAGTGCCTACTTAGCTTTTGGGTTGAACTGGAAGAGACACCAATTTTACTTAGGAATAAGAAATGTATTTTCTGAGACCTATTTATTTTATACTGGTCCCATTGGTGGTAAATTAGGTTGGAATTACCTTTTATCAGAAAACAAAAATAGTAAATCATTTATCAATATCGATTATCAAAATTCTTATAACAGAGCCTATAACCCGAGAAGTATTTTTAAAGACAAGTTGAATAGTGTCCATGAGATTTTCATTAGTAATGGTCTTGATTTTAAGATTTCTGAACGCTTTTGGATTGGAGAAAAAATGGGTGTGGGCATGTATCAAGAGAATTTAAATAACTTGAGTTTAGGTGTAAAGCAGAGGAATTTTGGATTTAATATTTTTGTTGGATTACATTTTAGATATGATTTCTAGAAAGGTAAAAATTGTTTTTATTATACTTCTTTTTATTTCCAATTACGGATGTGAAAAATTAGATGACATTAACATTGTTAATCTTAATGGCAATCATATTGGGATTATTGGACATGGTGGAATTGGGTTTACTAGTGCAACTAATCTTGTTCCTGACAATTCTATTAGAAGTATTAGAAGAGCAATTAACGGGTTTGGTGCTGATGGTGTAGAAGTAGACGTCCAAATGAGTTTAGATTATGAGCTATTCCTTTATCATGATTTGCATTTGCAATCTAAAACCAATTGTCAAGGATCTATATCAGAGCGGCTAAGTACTGATTTAGATCAGTGTAGTTATCGTAATCATATTGTTACGAGGTTTATTGATGAGTTGTATTTACCACGGTTAGAAAATGTATTAGATGAATTTTCGTCTTATACTATAAAGCCATTATTCTTTTTGGATATGAGAACTACTTTAATTTTAGATCCAATGATATCAGATTTCCTAAATAAAAAGTTGTCAAATGGTGTATCAACCCTGATCGATAAGTATAACGGATATGATTGGATTTTTATTGAATCTGGTAATCTTAACTTTTTAAATCAAGTAAGGGTTGATAACCCAAGGGTCCAATTAATGTATGATGGAGATATTTCAGTAGAAAATATTGAAAAAATGCTATTGCTAGATATTAAAGGCATAGTTTCTAGAAATGAAACTATATCTAAAGAAAAGGTGGCTTATGCTCACAGCAAAGGATTGCAAGTGAGTGTTTTTGATATTAAATCGCGAAGTTCTCATATTAATGCTATAAAAAATAACGTAGATTTTATACAAACCGACAACATAGAACTGTTAATTAATATTTTAAACGGTCTTTAATCAGAAAAGAGAGTTTCTAATACAGCAATGGATTTTATTTCTTTAAATCCATCTAAGTGATATTGAAAATATATAACCAGTCCATCTAACAATTCACGACGATCAGATCCATTTAACTTTATTTCTTGATTTGATGTCACTGTGCTTTCAGTAAATAAATGGAGTAATTCCGATAAGCGCAGATCTAAATACTTTGAAGCAGTTGTAGAATAACCGTAATTACCTTCAATAATATTAAATTGAAACCCTGTTTTGTAACTACCTTGAGGATAGAATCCCAAATATTTTGTTAGCTTAATTAAAAAATAAATGTGAAAGTTAGGATTAAACTTCTCATTCTTATCAAAATATTGAAGGTGAGCTTCTATAAATTCATATAAATCCATATTTGCCGTTTCTTCCTGAATGCTATTGTTTAGAATTTCCTGTAGAAACTGAATAACAGTTGTCTTATATATGTTTGTGGATATACTACAGTAGTGATAATGTGGTTTGGCCGTTTTTATTCGCGCTAATCTATTGTTGCCTTTTTGATAGCTTTCTATTTCTATCAAATTTAATCCTTGAAAAGTAGCTTTAGTGTTGTTTTTTTTGCCAAAAGAAACAATGTAACTCTGTAAACCGGACTCCTTCGTAAAAAGTTTAATAATGAGACTCGAGTCTGTGTATTTTGTGCTTTTTAAAACAATTGCATGAGATTTTAAATTCATTTAATTGATAAATAATATTTTACCAACATTTGTTTTAAGGTTTCCTTGACCATCACCTGAGCTACTAAATACCAAGTATACTCCGGTCGCTGCGCGTTCTCCGTTAATGGTTTTACCATCCCAGATAGCTTGACCACCTAAAGATTTCATTTCTCGCACGAGCTTTCCATTGATGTCTGTAATCTTTACAATTGATCCATTTACAAGTCCTCTAATTGCTATGGGGCCTTCGTATTCTGGACGAACAGGGTTAGGATATACTTCTACTTGATTAAAGTCATCAAAACCATTTGTAGCGTCTCCTTTGTAAGATACAATTCCATCTTCAGTAGCGAAAAATATATCCCCATTTACATCATCAATGGCTATTCCAAAAACGTTATTAGAGATTAATGGACTATTATTTATTGTAAAATGCTTTACTTCTTCTGTTCCATCTTCCGATAGAAGATACACACCCTGGCCTTCAGTTGCTATCCATTTACGATTTGCACCGTCAATTTTAATATCTGAAATCTTTACGGCTTCCAACAAAATCTCTACGTCTGCTCCTTGTTTTATTAGAATACGTTGTGCATTCTTTGCTCCATCAAATACACCATCAGGATTATAGAATACTGCTAATCCATCATCTGTACCAATCCATATTTCCCCATCTTGATCTACTGCACCAACCAACCCTCTTGCACCAGGTAGGTTTCCATTGTCCGTATTTGAGTTTAAAAGTATTTTTCTGTCATCTGTGAGATCCTCTATTGTGCCATTGTCATCAAACACAAAAATTTCAACATTAGAACCTACTCTTGGCAACAACACCCACTTTAGTCCTCCGTTTGTAATTAGGATATCGCCAACAGATTTGGTAGAGGTAATTTCTTCTGGAAAGCCGTAGTTCATCCACTTTCCATTTGATTGTTTAACAGAAATTAATGTATCTGTATAAGTGCTCGAAACCCACAAATTTCCTTGATTATCGTAACTTGTTCCTGCTACTCCAAACCAGCTATAAGCTGTTCTTGACGGTACTCTTGAATTGGTACTATCGTAAATGTTTATGACCTTATTATCTTGCATTTCAATTAATCCTGCACCCCAACTGCCTATAAATACGTGGTTTTTATTTTTAGGATCAATGGTAACATTTAGTAAATCATAGGTGCCATTTAATCTAGAATCATTTTCTGGTGCTAAATAGCTCCATATACCTGAATTGTAAACACTTATTTCAGGGTACTTATATAGATTGTTATAGGCTGAATTCAAACCTCCTTGAACAGCATATACTTTTCCTCCACTCGCTTCAAGTTTAAAAACATTTTTGATACGGGGTCCATTCGCACTATAAGTTCTAAAATTATTGTTTTGATTTTCAACTAAACCAATATCTAAATCTGCATACCAGAAGTTTCCATTTAATTTGTCTAATGCGATGTATGAAGGATTAAATTTTCCAACTCCCGAATAATTTGAAATAGTATCTACCATGTTAAGGTTACCATCCATGATCCCAATTTGGCGGTTGGAAATGTAGTATGTTTTGTCTGCAATTGTAATGACTTGATTTAATTCATTAACTTGATATTTTGAATATTGTGACCACTTATTGCCTATTCTTATGAATATACTGTCCGAAAGAGTTGATACTTTTTTAGTTACAGCAATTAGTTTATCACCTATTTTTTCAACCGCTTTATATTCAAATCTTGAAATTAATGGGATGACTTTCCAGTTTCTAAAGTCTGTTAAGTTTACTGTGGTTGGGGCATATTTTATGCCGTTTTTTGTCGCTGCATATATTGTATCACGGAGTATAGTAACATCAAATATTTCTTCATAAACTCCATTCTGACCGATAATATAAGAATCTGAAATTTCTCTTTTGGTTGTATTTAATTTTAATATACCAAATCCTGAAGCTATATATACAAACTCATTTTCAACATATACATCATTTATTGATGTGTTGGGTATAGTTAAATTGTTCTTTAGAAAAGGAATATTAAAAATGGCATCATTGCGCATTAAATCTATATTTCCATTAGCATATGCAATAACCAATGTTTGATTTACATCATTAAATGCTAAGGAGCTTATTCCAACATCGGAAAGCCCGTTAACTTTACTTTTTCTGGAAATAGAGTTATCGTCTTTATTGATATAGAAAATGGCAGAACCCGTACTACAATAAACTTTATTATTTCCAATTGCCACTTTTTCTCCACTACTATATGGTAGATGATCTGTCCAAGTGCCAAGTGGTTTATCTTGAGCAATCCCTTGAATTGCAAAAATGGCTGGAAGTATTATGGTTATGATTTTTTTCATCTGTTTTATTATTGATAGCAATATAACTAAATCACTGACTATTTTATTGCTCAAAATTAGCTTATATTTGCGTCCGATTTTTGGCCCCGTAGTTCAACTGAATAGAATATCAGATTTCGGCTCTGACGGTTGCAGGTTTGAATCCTGCCGGGGTCACTTTTTTAAGAAAGCCACTCATTATATAAATGAGTGGCTTTTTATTTTTTACTCAAATTCAATTCTCTTATAAATATTGAAATGACCATTCATATCATTTTATTTCGAATTGATTTTGACACAAAAGTTATTTTTATCGAACTCCACTACTTTTTTGCTAAAATATAACTTAATGTATTCCAATTTAGTCGGTTAGCTAAAAAAATAATTAGTTGTTTCTAACTAAGTATCTCTTATGATCTGGATGTGTTATATCATATTGCATAAAATTTCCGCAAATGGCCTTATTTAGGCTTGAATTTCTATTTTGTAGATTAAGCTTGAATAGTTCATGGTATTTTTCGCTTTTTGGTTCGATTTCCATCCTGTAAGGAAAGCGTTCACTAGATTCGATTTTCCATTTTTATATTTTTCGCTTAGCATACTTACATAGAACGAATCAAACTTCATGGGTAATACTTGCTTTACTTCCATTCCATTTTGAAGCATTAAATTAGAAATATCTGTTTTTGAAAAGTGGTATAAATGTCGAGGCACATCAAATGCTGCCCAATGCTCTTTGTAATATTTGGCATCAAAAGACTCTAAATTTGGAACTGCTATGTATATTGTTCCATCCTTTTTTAAGATTCTTTTCAGTTCTATTACTCGTTCATTTAAGTGATAAACATGTTCCAAAACATGCCACATTGTGATCACATCAATTGAATTGTTTTCAATTTTTGCCAGTCTTGATTCTTCAGAAATTGTTAAACCATAATTTTCTTGACCTAATTTTCTAGCACTTTCATCGGGTTCTATCCCTTCCGTTGTCCAACCTTTTTCTTTGGCATGATTTAAAAATTCTCCTGTTCCACATCCAATGTCTAATAATTTTCCACGATTTCGTCCATCTACAATTAGCTTTTCTTTCTGCTCTAAAGTGATGTTTCTGACAATTTGATAGGCCTTATTGATTAATCCTTTGTTGGTATTACTATGCGAAATATACTCATCCGATTTGTAGTATTCGCCAATTTTAGCTTCTTCAGGAATGGGGTTTGTGAACTTAAATTTACATTTATTACAACTTACTATATTGTAATTTTCTTGACTTACAGTGTAGTCTTTTGCAATTAAAAAAGGAGAGAAAGTCTCTCCTTTACATATTGGACATTGTTTTCTTGTGTTCATTTTTTACTTTTGTTTCACGTGGAACAAATTACCTTCCAAGGTGAATCATTAATACTGATATATCTGATGGGGATACCCCGCTTATTCTGCTTGCTTGACCCAGTGTTGTTGGTCTGATTAAGTTAAGCTTTTCTCTGGCTTCAGACGATAATGATTTAAACTTAAAATAATCCATTTCGTCGTTTAGTTTCACCTCTTCTAGGCGGGTCATTTTTTCAGCCATTTCCTTTTCTCTGTCGATGTAGCCTTGGTATTTTATTAGTATTTCGGCTTGTTCTACTACCTTTGGATCTTCTGTGGATATGATGTTTTTTACAGCAGTTACTGCATTAGAAAAGTCGTTTATGTTGACTTGTGGTCGGCTTAGAATACTTGAAACTTTTACTTTTTGTTTAATGTTTGCAGTGCCGGAATTAGATAAATAATCATTTATTTCTTCAGGTTTAACGCTCACATTATCCAATTTTTTCATCAAAGATTTTAGTGATGATTGTTTTTGCTCCACTAGTTTTAGTTGCAAATCTGATGCTAATCCAATTTTATGTGCGATTGGAGTTAGTCTAACATCTGCGTTATCTTGACGTAAAAGGATGCGATATTCTGCACGCGAAGTAAACATTCGGTAAGGTTCTTTTGTCCCTTTTGTTATTAAGTCATCTATTAAAACACCGATGTAAGCTTCGTCTCTTTTTAGAATTAAAGGTTCTTTTTCTTCTATTTTTAAATGTGCATTTATACCTGCCATCATTCCTTGGCATGCTGCTTCTTCATAGCCGGTAGTGCCATTTATTTGTCCTGCGAAGTAAAGTCCGTTTACAAGTTTGGTTTCTAATGTGTGCTTCAATTGTGTTGGAGGGAAGTAATCATATTCGATGGCATAGCCAGGTCTGAATATCCTCGCATTTTCAAAACCCACTACTTGTTTGATTGCTTTTTCTTGTACTTCCAATGGTAAGGAAGTGGAGAAACCATTCACATATATTTCTACTGTATTCCACCCTTCTGGTTCTATAAAAAGTTGGTGACGATCTCGCTCTGAGAATCGCTCAATTTTATCTTCAATAGATGGACAGTATCTCGGGCCAGTACCTTCGATTGCCCCGCTAAACATTGGTGAGCGATCAAATCCTTCTCTCAGTGTATTGTGTACAGTTTCGTTGGTGTATGTTATAAAGCAGCTTTTTTGTTCTTTTAATGATGAAGTAGTCGCTCTGTAGGAAAATTTTGAAGGGTTTACATCACCCTTTTGTTCTTCCATTTTTGAATAATCTAGGGATCTTCCATCTACTCTTGGAGGTGTACCTGTTTTCATTCTTCCGGCTTCAAAACCTAGTTTTATTAGATCTTCAGTTATACCCGTTGCTTGTTTCTCTGCCGCTCTTCCACCGCCAAAATTTTTGTCCCCTATATGAATTAATCCATTTAGAAAAGTGCCATTTGTCAAGACTACTGCCTTTGATTTAAATTCTATTCCTAATGAAGTTTTTACACCTTTGATGACATTATTTTCTACAATTAATCCTGTTACCATGTCTTGCCAAAATTCTACATTAGGAGTTTGTTCAAGCATAATTCTCCATTCTTGTGCAAATAACCAACGATCACTTTGTGCCCTTGGGGACCACATTGCAGGTCCTTTGGATAAATTAAGCATCCTAAATTGTATAGCGGTTTTATCCGTTACAATTCCTGAGTATCCTCCCATCGCATCAATCTCACGCACAATTTGCCCTTTTGCTACACCACCCATTGCTGGATTGCATGACATTTGAGCAATTGTTCCCATATTCATTGTAATTAATAGTGTGCGTGAACCCATGTTGGCTGCTGCTGCGGTAGCCTCACATCCTGCATGACCTCCACCTACTACAATTACATCATACTCTTTTTCCATATTTTCTTTTGTTTCACGTGGAACGATGTCCACTTTTAAACGGGGCGCAAATTTAAGTAAAAATCCTCTTTTTGTCTCATTTCTAACGCCTCCTCTTTAGATTTGTCTTTAAAACCTGAAAGATGAAGAATTCCATGCACACAAACACGCTCAAACTCATCTAAAAAACTATTATTTAGCGATTTAGCATTATCTTCTACTCGTTCTATACTGATGAATATATCTGAATTCAAAACATTTTCTTCGCAATAATCAAAAGTGATAATATCAGTCAATGTGTCGTGCTGTAAGTATTCTTGATTAATTTTTAGAAGGTGTTCGTCGTCGCAAAGAATGTAATTTATTTCCCCTATCGTTTTTCCTTCTTTTTCGGCGGTTTGCCGTAACCAGTGTATTAAGTATTCACTGAGATTTATTTCTTCTACATTTTCAAAGTGAAAATATATTTCATTGGTAACCGATTCAAGCATGGTCAAAATTATGAAAAGCGAGTTTTACTATTTTACCATTGTCTTCAAAATCTACCTGGTCTGCTAAATTCTTCATAAGGAAAACTCCTCTACCATGAATCTTTTCCAAATTTTCTGGGTCTGTAGGGTCTGGTAAGTTTTCAAAGTCAAAACCACTTCCTTCATCTTTCACTTGAAAAATAAGTGATTTTTCGCGAGTAAAATAGTTCACTTCAATTTGCTTATTTTGATCATTTTTGTTACCATGAATAATGGCATTATTGACAGCCTCTGTTACTGCAATCAATACGTTACCATAGCACCTTTCTGCTACACTTAAAGTCTGACAAATAGTATCTATGTGCTCTTCAATAATGGAGAGGCTATTAACGTGCGATGGTATTGTGATACTATCTGTATCCATAGCGGTATTATTTAATGTTTTCAAAGTATAGGTTTGTTTTGTTCTTGTAAAAAGGCAAATAACTAGGAGGTAAGGTTTTTAGTAGCTCTACCTCTTTTTCTTTTTGTTTGTTATACTCAAAAAACTCATTTGGGTTACGCAATTGGTTTTCTCTTCCTTCTTTTGACTCCCTTTTATTGTCTTTCTCTCGCTCTCTTTCTGCTTTTTCAGATTCCAATAGTCGTGTTAATATCTCTTCTTGACGCATCATGGTTTGTCTAGTTATGTTTTTGTTTACAATGTCGGTTTCGTTTTGCTCCATAAGATCTGAAAGCTTTTTTAGATCACCACCGGCACCATTTTCTCCATTCTTTCCTAACTCTTCTGACATTTTTTGTAGTTCTCGTCTAATTGCAGCTTGTTTGGCGGCCATTTGAGCCAATTCCTTACTCATTCCTCCTTGCCCTTGACCAGGCTTATCTCCTGGTTTACTGCCGGGCTTACTGCCTGGTTTATCGCCAGGGCTCTTCCCATTTTCCATGGCATCTTTCATTTTCTGCATTTGCTCATTTAGCTGTTGTTGCATTTTCTTCATTTGAGCTGCTGATGGTTTTGGGTTTTTACCACCTGGCTTCGAACAACTACCCTGCCCAGCTTGCATTTGTTTTTGCATGTTCTGTAACGCCTCGTCTAGTATCAATGCTAAATTATTGATAGAAGTCATAGCGAATTGTTGGTTAGAGGCTGCATAAGCTGAATTTCTATCTCCCAAGAATCCTAACGCCTTTTGCATATTTGATTTAATCGCGGTCACTTCTTTGTTCACAGTGGCCTCTAACTGCATCACTCGTTTGCTTAATGCAAATAAAGAATCTTCAATTGTTTTAGAATCGTCTATTAATTTTTTCTGTGCTTGGCTATAATCCACAAATTTTGGATCTGTTCTGTTGGCTTTTTTTACCACATCTATCAGTGCTTCTTGATCAAAAGACAATTGAATTAAATTTTCAAGCAATGCTCGAATGTCCTCCATGTCTTCCTCGCTTCCGGCTGACTGCATCTCCATTTGTAAGCCACCCAACTTTTCTTTCATTTTTTGCATTTCTTCTGCTGCCTTTTTCTGAGAATCTGAAGCGTTCTTTTTGTCTTTCTTTCCAAGATCTTCAGCACTTTTTTCCATTTCTTCTTTTGCAGCCTCCTCCTCTTTTTCAGTTTCAGGCATCTCGTTTGGATTCTCTAATTCTTCATTTTTCTTTTCGAGCTCATCCAGCTTTTCTTTCAATTTATCGAACTCTTCATTCAGCTTTTCTTGCTCTTTTTTCAATGCTTCAGGATCGGCATTTTTATCTTCTGATTTTTTGGCTAACTCTTCTTGCTTCTTTTGTATCTCTTCTAACTTTTCAATCGTTTCATTGAGTTTTTGCTCAAATTCCAATTGCTTGAAAATTTCTAATGAACGATCCAGTTCCTTCTCCAACTCTTCATTCGAAAGTTCAATTTTATCCAACTGATCTTTCAATTTATCTTTGTTCATTTCTTCCATCAATTTCTCCAATTCTTTGTATAGTTCTTTCATTTCTGGAGTCATCAATTGCTCAAAAAGCTCTTCTAGTTTTTCCTGCTTTTCTAAAATGTCTTGATCTAATTCGTTGAATTCTTTTTGCTCTTTATTGTTTTGTTTGTTTTCGTTTTTTGATTTTTCAATTTTTTCACGCAGCTTTTTTTGTGCATCAATAATCTCTTCTAATTTCTTTTTCTCTTGCCAGCCTAGTTTTTCTTTATCGATCAAACTTTTATTTAACTCGTCAATGTCTTTCTTTAATTTTTTGGCATCAAGCAAACTTTTTTCCAAATCACTCACAATCTCTTTTGATCGCTCATCCGACTTTTTCTCTAACTCTTCTTTCGTAGGTACTTTAAATTGCATCTTCTGCGTGCGACTTGATTTGCTTCCGTGAACTCCATCGTTGTCAAAAATTTCAAAATAATAGTCAATTTCATCTCCAGCCTTTAGCGGAAGATCTTCAAAATCCCACACGTAAAAATACTGATTCTGTGTGGTGTTGGTATTAATTGGTATAATAGTCGAAACAAGTCGATTTGAATCCGCAACTCGATAATTAAAGGTCAACTTTTTGAATCCGTAATCATCTTTAATTGAGCCCTTGAAATAGATGCGTTTTAATGAAGTCGAATCGGCTTTTTGTTCCACGGTAATCGTAGGATACACATCAGGAATAACAGTAAGCGCATAGTTTAAAGTATCGTTATTGCTGATAAATTGGTTAGCTGTGGCAATTTGATAATTACTACTGAATTTAGCCGTTGTACTCACCACATACTCATCTATGTTGTTCTGCTGAACTGTTAAAGCCGTATCTTGAAATCCAAAAAATAAACTTTCTGAAGCTGTTGTAGTAAACTTCCATTTCAAAACACTCCCTTGAGGAATGGTAAGATCGCCAATGTCATGCACCACTTCGTCATTTAATTGAGTGTATGATGGATAATCAATTGATACATCAAAGTTGACTAACATAGGTTTTGGTTGAGCCGTTAGTGTATAATTTCGAGAATCAAAACCATCTGCAGAAAGTTTAAAATCAATATCCTCTTGCAAATTTTTAAGTGTATAACTAAAGGTTGACTTATCTATTTTGTTCAATAGAAATGAGTTGCCTCCTAACTGAATAAATGCTTTTTCAGGCAATACTTCCCCTTTAATTTTTATAGATAATTGAAAATCTTCATTTTTTATTCCTTTTAAATTGTCGTTAATAATTTCAAATTCAAAAGGAGCCATTGGAGTAAAGTCGCTACTGTGCGCTACTAATCGTTGTGTTCCATCAGTAAAAACAGCAGGATTGATAATTCCAACAGCGGCAAATATTACCACAGGAATAATCAGGTATTTTAAAAACCTTTTGTTGGCACTAAAATCAATAGCGTTAGTGAAAGGAATCGGCTTAAGCTCAGTAATTTTTTGATTAATTCCCGCTTCTATTAAAGCCTTGCTCTGTGTGGATTCGCTCGATAAGTTATTTAATTGTAATACATTGAATAGTTTGTCTGAAACATTAGTAAAGTGCTTTCCAATAATTTCTGCTGCTTGTTCATGAGAAATATTTTCACCCAATTTGTACAACTTAAATGTGGGAATCAAAATCAATTTGATCAAAACACCCAAAGAAAGAAGCATAAAGCTATAGAATAAGAGCATTCGCAAGCCGTTTCCAAAGTGGCCAAAATACTCTAAAGAAGTAAAAGTGATGAAGCTAATTATAAGAATCGCTAAAGTGTAAATAGTACCTTTAATGAGTTGGTTTTTATAATACTTTCGTATAAACTCATCTAGTTTTTCTAATAAAATGCTGTAATTATCTTGACTCATTCTTTGCTTTCGCTTTCCATTGAAATTGATACTTCTATTCGAACCCAGAAAATTACACAAAATTATGTCGGATATTTTGATATGGTTAGGTACAGTTACCGAATAACAATAGCTATTTAACCTAATTTTAGTTTTGTTGTGAAAAAAGTACTGAATAGATTACCTTTGCCAACCAATTTTTAAGAACAAGTAGACAATATTTCGATGGATAGAAAAGTAAGAGTAAGATTTGCGCCGAGTCCAACAGGGCCTTTGCATATGGGAGGAGTTAGAACGGCATTGTATAATTATCTTTTTGCAAAAAAGCACAATGGCGACTTTTTGTTGCGAATAGAAGATACTGATCAAACTCGATTAGTGCCAGGAGCTGAGGAATTTATTGTTGAATCTTTAAAATGGTGCGGGTTGGTACCAGACGAAGGACATGGTTTTGGAGGCGATTTAGGACCATACAAGCAGTCTGAAAGAAAAGATCAAGAGATTTATAAAAAATACGCTTATCAATTGATTGAATCTGGTCATGCATACTATGCGTTTGACACGCCAGAAGAGTTGGATCAGATGCGTGAGAATTTAAAAGCTGCAGGAGTTGCAGCACCACAATACAATCACATCACAAGAACGACCATGAAGAATTCCATTTCATTGTCGACTGAAGAAGTAGAAAAAAGATTGCAAAATGGAGATCCTTATGTGATACGAATTCGAATTCCTCGAAATGAGGAAATCAAATTTAAAGACATGATTAGAGGTTGGGTAATGGTTCAATCTACTAATTTGGATGACAAAGTGTTATACAAATCAGATGGAATGCCAACGTATCACTTAGCCAATATTGTAGATGACTATTTGATGAATATTTCTCACGTTATTCGTGGTGAAGAATGGTTGCCTTCTGCTCCTTTGCACGTATTATTATACCAGGTGTTAGGTTGGGAAGATAGCATGCCACAGTTTGCACATTTACCATTGATTTTAAAACCAGATGGCAATGGGAAATTGAGTAAAAGAGATGGAGATCGACTAGGTTTTCCAGTTTTCCCAATTGAATGGAAAGACCCAGAAACAGGCGAAATTTCATCAGGATATAGAGAAAAAGGATACTTTCCAGAAGCTTTTGTTAATATTTTGGCCTTTTTAGGATGGAATCCTGGAACAAGTCAAGAGTTGTTTTCAATGGAAGAATTAATTGAGACATTCACAATTGAGCGAGTTGGAAAAGCTGGTGCGAAATACGATCCGGATAAAGCAAGATGGTTTAATCAGCAATATCTGAGAGGAACTGATAATATGGATTTGGCTAAGAAATTACAGTCAACTGCTATTGAAATGAAATTGGCGAAAGCCGATGATCTTGATTTTTTGTCAGGTGTTTGCGGAATGATGAAAGAGCGAGCTACCTTTATCAATGATATTTTGACTGAAGGAAATTACTTTTTTGAGCAGCCTACTGAATACGACGAAAAAACACACAGTAAAAAGTGGAAGGAAGAAACCCCTGCTTTAATGAAAGAGTGGAAAGAAGTGTTGAGTAACATCTCCGATTTTTCTGCTGCTTCAATTGAAACTTCTTTTAAATCATTTTTAGAAGCGAAAGAAGTTGGTTTAGGTGCTGCGTTGCCTAATTTTAGATTAATGGTTACCGGTTTAGGAATGGGACCTTCTATGTTTGAAATCACCGCTTTATTAGGTAAAGAAGAAACCATTAGTAGAATGGATGTTGCGTTAGGCAAATTGTAATTTGATATGAATAAGATTTCCATAGAAGGGATGGTGTTTTTCGCCAATCATGGGTTTTATGAAGAAGAAAATAAAATCGGTGGAAAGTTTGCGGTTGACATAACGTTTGAAACACTTTTTAAGCCTGAAGCGACACTGGAAGACAATTTAGAAGGCACGGTGAATTATGAGAAAGTCTATGCAATTGTTCAAGAAGAAATGAAAATAACTTCTAAATTGTTAGAGCATTTAGCACAAAGAATCATGGATCGATTGTATCTTCAGTTCAATGACATTTCTAATATTCGACTAAAGGTTAGTAAGTTAAATCCACCTTTAGGCGGTGAAGTTAAGGCAGTTTCAATCCTTTTAGAGAAATAAAATAAACCCAAGGAGTTTAGGAAACATTTTGGTAATTTTGAGCCTTCATTAAAAGGGTCTCGTGGCCGAGTGGCTAGGCAGTGGTCTGCAAAACCATCCACAGCGGTTCGAATCCGCTCGAGACCTCAAAGTCCCATTTCCATCCTAACTGAAGGGTTGAGATGGGACTTTTTTTATGTCACTTATGCGGATTTTACTGTTAGACAATTACGATTCATTCACTTATAACTTGCTCCATTACTTGGAAAAGGTTTCAGATGCAACTATAGATGTCGTTCGGAATGATAAAATTGTGCTAGACGAGGTGGAAAAGTATGATAAAATCGTGCTCTCTCCAGGACCAGGTTTACCTAAAGATGCTGGTTTGCTCATGCCCCTAATTGATCGATTTAAGCACTCTAAAAGTATTTTAGGGGTCTGTTTAGGTCATCAAGCTTTAGCAATGTCATTTGGCGGTAAATTGATTAATTTACCACAAGTAGTGCATGGGGAAGCCACTCCAATTTCTATACTTTCAACTCACACCATTTTCAAAGGGTTGCCAAGTCAATTTAAAGTGGGGCGGTATCACTCATGGGTGATTCAACAATTGGATTTACCAAAAGAATTGGTGTGTGAAGCAGTGGATGATAGCAATAATGTAATGGCATTTTCACATGAAACATTGCCACTTTATGGCGTACAGTTTCACCCTGAATCTATTTTAACAGAATATGGGTTGGAGTTGATTTCAAATTGGGTAAAAGCATAAAAAAAGAGGGTTAGAAACTCCAACCCTCTTTAAATATTGCATTATATTGTAATTACAAATCAAACTTAATGCCTTGTGCTAAAGGCAAATCGTTACCGTAGTTGATTGTATTGGTTTGTCTTCTCATGTATACTTTCCATGCATCAGAACCAGACTCTCTACCGCCACCAGTTTCTTTTTCTCCACCGAAAGCACCGCCTATTTCAGCACCAGAAGTACCAATATTAACATTGGCTATCCCACAATCTGAACCTTGAGTAGAAAGGAACAATTCCATTTCACGCATGTTGTTGGTCATGATAGCTGAAGATAATCCTTGCACTACTCCATTCTGAATTTCAAGAGCTTCGTCCAACGTTTTATACTTCATGATGTAAAGGATTGGAGCAAATGTTTCATGCTGAACAATCTCCCAAGAGTTGTCTGCTTCTGCGATTGCTGGTTTAACATAACAGCCAGATTCATATCCTTCGCCTTCAAAAACTCCACCTTCAACAATTACATTTCCGCCACTCGCTTTCACTTTATCTAGTGCTGCTAAGTAGGTATTGACAGAATCTTGATCGATTAATGGACCTACATGATTTTTCTCATCCAATGGATTACCAATTCTCAATTGCTTGTATGCATTTACCAATTGGTCTTTTACTTTGTCGTATAAACTTTCGTGAATGATTAATCTTCTAGTAGAAGTACAACGCTGACCGCATGTACCTACTGCTCCAAATACCATTGCAGGAATACACATTTCTAAATCAGCAGAATCAGTGATGATAATCGCATTGTTTCCACCTAATTCAAGCAACGATTTACCCAATCTTTTTCCAACAGTTTCAGAAACGATTTTACCCATTCTGATAGAACCAGTTGCTGACACTAATGGAACTCTACCATCTTGGGTCATTAATTCGCCAATTTTATAATCGCCATTGATCAAACAGCTAATCCCTTCAGGAAGGTTGTTTTCTGCTAAAACTTCAGCGATAATATTCTGACAAGCAACTCCACATAATGGCGCTTTTTCAGATGGTTTCCAGATACAAACATCACCTGAAACCCAAGCCAAAGCAGTGTTCCATGCCCAAACAGCTACTGGAAAGTTGAATGCTGAAATAATTCCCACCACTCCTAATGGATGATATTGCTCATACATTCTGTGGTTTGGACGCTCAGAGTGCATGGTTAATCCATGCAATTGGCGAGATAAACCAACTGCGAAATCACAGATGTCAATCATCTCTTGAACTTCTCCCAAGCCTTCTTGGTAAGATTTTCCCATTTCGTAAGAAACCAATTTACCAAGAGCTTCTTTCTTTTCTCTTAACTTTTCTCCAAATTGTCTTACTATTTCTCCACGTTTTGGAGCAGGGGTTGTTCTCCACTCTTTAAATGCTTTTTGAGCTGCTTGAACAGTTTGCTCGTATTGTTCAGGAGTCGTAACTCCTACTTTTCCAATTAAGGCTCCGTCTACTGGTGAATGTGAAGAAATAGGGTTTGTTCCGTTTTCCATCCACTTGTTTCCTGTCGATGTTCCATGATTGACAGCTTTTAACCCCAAGGTTTTCAAGTCTTGAGAGATATCTACTTTTGATTGACTCATATATTTTTGTTTATTTTTCAATGCTTTAACAACAAAGGTAGGATTTCAAACTTTGGATTAAAAGGGATTCTAAATGGAATATGGAAATATCAGGTATAAAAAAACTCCACCTTGTCAAAGGTGGAGTTTCAAATAAAATATTTTAAAAAGCTTAGAATTTATAAGACAATCCTACACTTAAAACTTCTTTGAATTGCGTTCTTGGTCCACTTTTGTCTACAATACCATCATCATTGCTATCTATAGCAATGTCAATGTCGTCGTCATAAACTAAAGTAGCAGAAACATTAGCTGTGATGAATTTATTAACCTTCATTGATAAAATCGTTTCCCAGTTTACGTCAATGTTTTGTGGGTTGTTAGCATAGTTTGAGAATAATTCCAATTTAGTTTGGAAGTTTATATTCTCCATAATGTCTTTGTTGAATTGAGCTTTCAAATATCCCCCAATCTCTGCTCTAAATACATTACCTGTATCTACTCCAAATGCACCAGCATTAGACAAATCATTGTCATTTACGATGGTGAATTTACCTGTAACCGGAGATAGGTACAATGAGAAATTGCTATTTGGTTTGTAGTCCATACCAATAGAGGCTAGTACGTAGGCAGGAGCCAATAAGTTAGAGATCTTAGTAGAATCATCTGGGAAGTTGTAGCCAGGTGCAAACTGAGATTTAAAGTTAACTAATGCTGAATAGTACCATACTTTAGATGCTTGTCTACCATATTTTGAAGTAAAGTCGATTTTATCATCACTTTTTCTAAACGCAGCATCACCTTGTTGGAAAATACCGTAACCAAGGTCTAAAGTATTGTCCCAAGAATGAATGCCTTTTTTATACTTGGCAAAAACATTTAAAAAACCGTTTAAGGCCACCGAACTTTGACCACCACCGGCCCAATTGCTCAATGCTACTTGTGAGAAATTGAAAGAGACTAGTCCACCTTTTGTCCAATAGCTAGTATCTGCAGCTGGAGTAGGAGCGGGTGTGCTTTGTGCGATTGCTGTTGAAGTAAACAACAAACTAGCAACAAAAAGACTTAAAATGTTAGATGTCTTAATTTTCATGCGTTTAATTTTTAAAATTTTGGTTTACGTGTTTAAGCGTGTTAAAAAACACTAAATGTGTTTGAATCTGCGAAATAACAAAAAAAGTACCTTTTCCTATGAGTAAATTCGCCGAATTGATATAAATATCACTTAATCGGAACAATTCTTTGCTTAAATGGTATCATTTGGGATATCACTAGAACTTTATGAATAAACTCATCATCATTCCAATTTTTGCACTGGTCTTTTTGTTAATAGATTGGTATGTTTTTCAAGGTGTTAAAGCGCTTGTAAACAATAGTTCAGATATAATACAAAAGCCTGTAAAAATTGCCTTTTGGTCAATTACAGCCTTGTCCTTGTTTGCATTTTTCCTTTATCATTTTAGTAATGTGGATCTTCTAGGAAAGTCAGTGCGCATGTTTATTTTGGTCGGTATTTTCATGAATTATTTGGCAAAAATCTTCTTTGCCATTTTCTTATTAATTGATGATATCAGCAGAGGGATACAGTTTTTAGTACAAAAATTTTCAAATCCATCTCCAGAATTTGTTTCTGATAAAGAAAACCACATTCCACGATCTCAGTTTATCTTAAAAACAGCTGTAGTTGTTGGAGCTGCTCCTATAGTGGCTATGTCTTGGGGGATTTTATCTGGAGCGCATGATTATCGAGTAAGACGAATTAAATTGCCATTGCCCAATTTGCCAAAAGCTTTTGAAGGACTCAAAATTGTGCAGGTTTCAGATATCCATTCTGGTAGTTTTTGGAATAAAACAGCCGTGCAAGGTGGAGTGGAAATGCTATTGAAAGAAAAGCCAGATGTTGTATTTTTTACAGGCGACTTGGTGAATAATCAAGCAGTAGAAATGAAAGAGTGGATTTCTACTTTTTCAAAGGTAAAAGCGCCATTGGGTGTATTTTCAGTCTTTGGAAATCACGATTATGGCGATTATGTGAGTTGGGGATCTCCTCAAGAAAAGCGTCAAAACTTAATTGATTTGGCGAATATTCAGAAAGCAATGGGTTGGAATTTGTTGGTGAATCAAAACCATATTCTAGAAGTTGATGGAGAAAAAATTGCCATTATTGGGGTGGAAAATTGGGGTGCTAAAGCTCGATTTCCGAAGTATGGTAAACTGAATGAAGCCATTAAAGGAACGGAAGATATTTCTACAAAACTATTATTGTCTCACGATCCAAGTCATTGGCAAGCAGAAGTTTTACCCCTTTTTCCTGATATTGATGCTATGTTTTCAGGACATACACATGGTATGCAAATGGGAATTGACATTCCTGGTTTTAAATGGAGCCCTGTGCAATATGTTTATGATGAATGGGCGGGACTGTATCAGCAAGATAACCGATATTTGTATGTGAATCGGGGGTTTGGATACATTGGGTATCCAGGGCGAATTGGGATGCCACCCGAAATTACTACCATTGAATTGACACGGGGCTAGAAAGATTTATGAAAGTTAAGTTAGGGTTAAGTGCTGTATTATTGGGGTTTTTGTTTGTACTGATTTCTTTTACCACAAAGAATACTGGAGTATTGTCATTAAAAATTGATGAGATAAATCCCATCGAAGGGGCGATTCGAATTTTGATTTTCAATGGAAAAGAAGGATGGCCCAAGGATCACACAAAGGCAGTTTATACCAAATCAATCACAGTCAGAAAATCAGAAATATATTTAGAAATTAAGGATTTATCGTACGGAGAATATGCGATTGCGATTTTACACGATGTTAATTTGAATAAAAAAGCAGACAAGTCTATTATTGGGATTCCATCCGAACCTTTTGGTTTTTCAAACTATCCTAAAATTACATTTGGTGTTCCCAACTTTGAAGATGTTTCGTTCAGCATTGATTCTCCGAATAACCATATGGTTATTAGTATGAAGGAAATTTAATCTCTGGTGATTGTTTTTTCCCATTCAAGCTTTCCCTCATTGTTGTAGATCATAATCTTCATCACTCTTTTCTCTAAACTACCTGAGAATTCTAAAACCGCGAAGTTATTTGTAGCTGTGTGTGTTCCTTCTATCCGTAAAGTATTGGCTTCATCAATCGTGTTGTAATATTTAGCTGTCAATGGAGAAACGGTCAAGTCGTAGATATTTACTTTATCGGTTAATGCCAAATGACTCAATTCTGTTTTATGGCGGTCGCCTGTCACAAAAACAACGCCTTTAATACCTTCTTCTTTTATTCTATTCAACAAGAATGTTCGTTCTTCAGGAAAGATGGAATAGTTCTCATAAACTGCTGCAGGATTTAGTACTTGTCCCCCTACGGCAACCAATTTGAAGGGAGCATCGCTATTTTTTAACCCGTCGATCAACCATTCAATTTGAGGTTTGCCTAGCATCTGTTTTGCACCAGTTGTTCTATTGTTGGCATTTCGCTGATACCGATTATCCAAGAGGAAAAAATCAACATCGTTGTATTCAAATGCTGAGGTAATTCCAGGTAAATTATTGACTCCAAAAAATGGATTTCCCCAATAGGTTTTAAAAGCTGCTAGGCTATTCTCTTTTCCAACGTAACTGCCATCGGCATCGTTGGGCCCAAAGTCATGATCGTCCCAAATGGCATAATGATGAGTAGCCGAAAGTAAGGGCTGTAGTTCTTTTGTAGCTCGATCGGTGGAGTAGCGATAGAAAGTAGCTGCTTTAGAATACAAATCAGCATCTCGGAGGTAAAAATTATCACCCAACCAAAGCATCAATTCTGGCTGTTGAGCCACTATTTGATTAAAAATACCATAGTTTCTACCGTAAGGTTCTCCCGGTCGGTCGTATTGAGATTCGTTGAAATAGGCACAGCTGGCCAATGCCATTTTGAACGTTGGTGGATCAGTTCGGAATTGCCAATTGATTTGTGTTTTAAAATGATAGACTTTAGATCTGTATTTTAAGTTGGGAAGGTGAATTTGGTAAAGGTAATTGGTACCCGGCTCTAGTAATTGAGTGATGAACTTGATGGTATTGTGATGCTCTGCTACCGCTTCTTTTTTTAATCGAATGCTATCGTTGCTGCCTTCTTTCCAATAGATCATTTCAGCGCGCACAGATTGATCCAATTCAACCCAAACGAGCACTTCTCTCATGGTGTTGTAGCCTAACATGGGGCCAGATTTTATTTGAGCAGTTAGCGCAGTTGCAAATAATAGCGTGTATAAAGTGACGAAGAGCTTGTTCATGTTTTTTTTACAAGAATACGCTGTATTTGGAATTGCTCCAAATTTTTTAAATGACTATTTTGTTAAGGAAAATGGATAGAGTTTTTAATTTCATCTTTTTATTAAGTTTAATTCGTGCAGTTGGCCTTGAGTGATTCAAGAGATTTTCGAAGTAGAAACTAAGGACTTTATTATCTAAGGTAACTTCAAGGTAATTCCAAACCCTGCAAAAACTTTAGTTGATTTAATAATAGAGGGAGATGTAACTGAAGAAGTAAAAACACTGCGGGTATTTAATTTGGGTGGTCAAAAAATGTTGGAGCAATCCATCACCACTGCAAAAACGACTATAGATGTCAACCAATTAGAAAATGGTGCGTATCTTTATGAAGTATTGCAAGATGGAACAGCTATTCACAAAGGAAAATTGATCATTCAAAAATGAAAAAGGGATTAATCGTAATTTTTATATTATTTAATTTCCAATTTATTGGGAAGAAGGCTGAGCTGTATGCTCAGCCTTCTTTTTCATTAGATACTACATTTCAACCTTTTTTTGATGTAACAGGCCGTTTTGGAAGTGGAGATATAACTAGGATGTGGGAGAATCCACAAAATGGTGGATTACACATTGCAGGAGCTTTTCGATTGTTTTTAGGGAACGATCCTTATTATTCGCTGCTTAGTACTCATCGAGACGGTAGTCGAAATTTTAATTTTATGGGATTTACATTGAGTGGAATGTCCTTCTTCTATCCCATTAATGATAGCGTATTTATCTCAGGTTACGGGGGGGGGGGGCTTATTTCCCAATGGACATTGACGGGAATTTAGTTTGGACCACTTGGCGACAAAATTATCGAAAAACCGTGAGTCGATCTCGTGCTTCATGGCCTTACTTTTTCCCGAATGGATCCTCATTAATGACCAATGATTGGGATGGGAATCCCAACCACTGCCTAATCATAAATCCGCCTGATACTTTTCCAGGACAAGCCATTGTAAAAGTAGACTCCTTGGGGTTGTATGATTCCACTTTTCAGCATAGTGCCAATGGCACAGTTGATGGTTTTTGGCAATACGATAGCAGTCGTTTATTGGTGTTTGGATTGCCCCGTAAATTTACCCAATACGATGGGCAGACGGTGAATGGATTGTGTCGAATCTATTTGGACGGTACATTAGATACTACTTTTCACAGTCCCATTGTTCCAGGAAATGGAAGAGTTAGACCGGATTTAATAGAACCCAATGGAAAACTTTTTATTGTAGGCAATTTTCAAGTGGTTGACCATCCTACTGAATGGTTCTCCATGCTTAGATTAAATGCCGATGGAAGCCTAGATACTACATTTAATAATTTAGGCCGTCCCATTAATTCCACCAATAATACAGAGGCGGGTGTTGGCAGTGTGGTTAAAACCCCAGACAATGGGTATTTGGTTGGTGGGTATTTTAATCAAGTTCAAGGGGTTTTCAAGAATAGCCTAGTGAAGTTAGATTCAATAGGTAATATTGAACCCCAATATTTTACTTCAAGAGGACCTGATTCTGCTATTATTTCATTTTATGAACCTAGTGTTTCGAATATAGTTAAATCAAAATTTGGAGGGTATTATGTAATGGGAGATTGGAGGTATTGGGATGGAGTGCCCACTCAACCCATTATTCGCATTCATGAAATGCAAACCGTTGGATTGAAGAAGAACGATCAAGAGTCAGTATTACTAAAAGTGTATCCTAATCCTGCACAAGAGCAGCTCTATTTGGAGTTTTTGCCCAATGAGCGTATTACATCCATTCAGTTGTACGATCTGCAAGGCAAAGAGGTGCAGTCGTTTAATCACAAAGTCAATTCTATTTCTGTCAATGGCTTAAAAAATGGCATTTACTTTCTGAAAGTGATTTCAGAGCATGGGGTGAGTACGGAGAAAGTGGTGGTTTCAAACTAATCATTCAAAAATGAAAAAGGGATTAATCGTAATTTTTATATTATTTAATTTCCAATTTATTGGAAAGAAGGCTGAGCTGTGTGCTCAGCCTTCTTTTTCATTAGATACTACTTTTCAACCTTTTTTTGATGTAACGGGTCGTTTTGGAAGTGGATATATAACCAGAATATGGGAGAATCCACAAAATGGTGGATTACACATTGCAGGAGCTTTTCGATTGTTTTTAGGGAACGATCCCTATTATTCACTGCTTAGTACTCATCGAAACGGCAGTCGAAATTTTAATTTTATAGGATACAGTCGGAGTGGAATGTCCTTCTTCTACCCCATTAATGATAGCGTATTTATCTCAGGATATGGGGGGGGGGGAGTTATGTTCCAATGGACATAGATGGTAACTATGTTTGGACCAATTGGCGGTTAAATTATCGAGAAACCGTGAGTCGATCTCGTGCTTCATGGCCTTACTTTTTCCCGAATGGATCCTCTTTAATGACCAATAGTTGGGATGGGAATCCCAACAATTGCTTAATCATAAATCCGCCTGATACTTTTCCAGGTCAAGCCATTGTAAAAGTAGACTCCATGGGGTTGTATGATTCCACTTTTCAGCATAGTGCCAATGGCACAGTTGATGGTTTTTGGCAATACGATAGCAGTCGTTTATTGGTGTTTGGATTACCCCGAAAGTTTACCCAATACGATGGGCATACGGTCAATGGGTTGTGTCGCATTTATTTGGACGGTACATTAGATACTACTTTTCAGAGTCCCATTGTTTCAGGAAATGGCAGAGTTAGACCGGATTTAATAGAACCCAATGGAAAACTTTTTATTGTAGGCAATTTTCAAGTGGTTGACCATCCTACTGAATGGTTCTCCATGCTTAGATTAAATGCCGATGGAAGCCTAGATACTACATTTAATAATTTAGGCCGTCCCATTAATTCCAACAATAATACAGAGGCGGGTGTTGGCAGTGTAGTCAAAACCCCAGACAATGGGTATTTGGTTGGTGGGTATTTTAATCAAGTTCAAGGGGTTTTCAAGAATAGCCTAGTGAAGTTAGATTCAATAGGTAATATTGAACCCCAATACTTTACTTCAAGAGGACCTGATTCTGCTATTATTTCATTTTATGAACCTAGTGTTTCCAATATAGTTAAATCAAAATTTGGAGGGTATTATGTAATGGGAGATTGGAAGTATTGGGATGGAGTTCGTACTCAACCCATCATTCGCATTCATGAAATGCAAACTGTTGGTTTGAAGAAGTACGAGCAAGAGTCAGCATTACTAAAAGTGTATCCTAATCCTGCACAAGAGCAGTTGTATTTGGAGTTTTTGCCTAATGCACGCATTACTTCTATTCAGTTGTACGATCTGCAAGGCAAAGTGGTGCAATCGTTTGGCTATAAGGTGAATTCTATTTCTGTCAACGGCTTAAAAAATGGCATTTACTTTCTGAAAGTGATTTCAGAGCATGGGGTAAGTACGGAGAAAGTGGTGGTTTCAAATTGATCATTCAGAAATGAGAAAGGCAATAGTATATTTATTTATAGTATTTATTTTTCTAGCAATAGGAAAGAAGGCTGAGCTGTATGCTCAGCCTTCTTTTTCATTAGATACTACTTTTCAACCTTTTTTTAACATTACGCAAGGGCTTGGGAAAGGATACATTGGAAATGTCTGGGAAAATCCATTGAATGGTGGGTTGCATGTTGCAGGCGGTTTTAGGAAGTTTTTAGGCAACGATCCCTTTTATTCTTTAATGAGTATACACAGAGATGGAAGTCGAAATTATAATTTTATAGGTTCAAGTGCGAGCAATATGACATTTTTTTTTCCCATTAACGACAGTGTTTTTATCTCTGGTTATGGGGGCGGAGGGTGGTATATACCAATGGATATAGATGGTAATTTAGTGTGGCAAAATTGGTTTCAAATGTATCAACAGACAGTGTCTTGTTCGCAAGCTGCATGGCCGTATTTTTTCCCCAATGGGTCCTCTTTAATGACCAATAGTTGGGATGGGAATCCCAACCGTTGTTTAATCAGGAACCCTCCGAATACTTATCTTTCACAAGCCATTATTAAAGTAGACTCACTAGGGTATTTTGATTCTACTTTTCAGCATACTGCAAACGGCACGGTTACTGGTTTTTGGCCCTACGACAGCACTCGGCTCTTGGTGTTTGGATTGCCCCGTAAATTTACCCAATACGATGGGCATACAGTAAATGGACTGTGCCGCATTTACTTAGATGGGACATTAGACACTACTTTTCACAGCCCCATTGTGCCGGGAAATGGAGGGTTTCGGCCCAATTTGATAGAGAAGGACGGCAAATTCTTCATTATCGGAAATTTTCAAGTGTTCGATCACCCTACTGAATGGTTTTCCATGCTGAAACTCAATGCCGATGGAAGCCTAGATACTACTTTTAATAATTTGGGAAGGCCAATAGATTCTGCCTCAAGTGATGCAGGCGTGGGTAGTGTGATCAAAACTCCTGATAACGGATATCTCGTTGGAGGTGGATTTAATCAGGTTCAAGGGGTATTTAAAAATAGCATTGTAAAGTTGGATTCCAATGGAAACATAGAGCCGCAGTATTTTACCTCAAGAGGCCCGGACACAACCATCCTTTTTCAGTTTCAAGGTGGAATTTCAAAGATTGTTGAATCAAAATTTGGAGGGTACTATGTAATGGGAGATTGGACACATTGGGATGGAGTGCCCACTCAACCAATCATTCGCATTCATGAAATGCAAACCGTTGGTTTGAAGAAGAACGAGCAAGAGTCAGTATTACTAAAAGTGTATCCTAATCCTGTGCAAGAGCAGTTGTATTTGGAGTTTTTGCCCAATGCACGCATTACTTCTATTTTGCTTTATGATTTACAAGGTAAAGTGGTTCAATCGTTTCATCAAAAGGTGAATTCTATTTCTGTCAATGGCTTAAAAAATGGCATTTACTTTCTGAAAGTGATTTCAGAGCATGGGGTGAGTACGGAGAAAGTGTTGGTTTCAAACTAAGCGTATCAGACCTCCAAGGTTTTCAAAACCTTGGAGGTCTTGTTTTACATTGTGCAGGAAAGCCTTTGAGATCTCTATTTATAACGATCTAGTTATTTTGAACTATAGCTGGTAACTTATTATCAGTCATTAATACTTTTGATTATTCGTCCTCTTCCATAATTGAACTTAGCATCTCTTCATCTAATTTTCTTTTTTGATGCATAAAAATGAAGTTTTGTTTGTCACCAAACAAATCAATGACTTCCTTTCGTTTCAGCTCTGTTGTTTTTAAAGAAATTATTGAATTATATGAAGAATGTAAATAGCTTTCAAAGTCATCTGAAACCGCATGAAAAAATGGATTTAAGTGAACATAAAGAATTACTTGTTGTAAATACTTTTCTGTATTAATTTCCTTTTTCTTAAAGTTTTGGGCAAAAAGACTTCCATTTCTATTGTATTTTTTATTAATAGACTTTGTGTATGAATTAAAAAGATTGCTGAATTGCTGGCTAATTAGCTTTAGACCTCCAAGGTTTTCAAAACCTTGGAGGTCTTGAGATTTCGTTTTAGCCTTTTCGAGTTTTGCTTCAAAGAACCTTTCTAGGTGTGAACTTTCTTTAATTTTTAATACAAAATGAAAATGGTTAGGTATTAAGCAGTAGGCATAAACGTCAGAAATTGGAGAAATGTATTTTTTAAACTGATTTAAGAAGTAAAAATAATTTATATCTTCTTTAAAAAGTAATTCTTTATTGTTGGTTCTGTTATAGATGTGATAGAATTTATCTGTCTCCATTATTGATAAAAGTAAGAAGAATAATACCTCAACCAACTAAGCAAGTATTCTTTTACGTGTAACTAACAGATGATTAGATTGCAATGTATAGACCTCAAAGGTTTTCAACGCCGTGCAAGAGCAGTTATACTTCGAGTTTTTGCCCAATGCACGCATTACTTCTATTCAGTTGTACGATCTGCAAGGCAAAGTGGTGCAATCGTTTCATCAGAAGGTCAATTCTATTTCTGTCAACGGCTTAAAAAATGGCATTTACTTTCTAAAAGTCATTTCAGAGCATGGGGTAAGTACGGAGAAAGTGGTGGTTTCTAAATAAGCGCATAAGACCTCCAAGGTTTTCAAAACCTTGGAGGTCTTTAGATTTGTAAACTCTCCGCTCTGCCTGACAAAAACAAAAAAGTTTTGCTGAGCACTTCGAGAAGTTCAGTACAAACTTTAGCCGAAAATACTCAATGTGACAAAAACTTTTAAGCGATAACAAATGTTCATTTTTTAATTAAGGTTAATTTGTGTGATTGGCCTTGAGTGATTCTCGAGATTTTAGAAGTAGAGCCTTAGAAAATTCGTCTAGCTCCGAAGAATTGAGGAGATCCGACGAATGTCTTAGGCTGTAGGAGATAAATTGAAGTGAATTGGTCAAAGCCTTGAATTTTTGGTTCATTTTGGACCCTGGCCGTCCCTGTTCAAAAGACGGGAAGCCAAAAGAACAAAAAAAATACCGTATCATTAAAAACAAGTGGTGAGCACTGAGAAAGTGGTGGTAGATAAATAAGCGTTTAAGACCTCCAAGGTTTTCAAAACCTTGGAGGTCTTAAAAATGGGTTAGTATTTTTTCAATAAGAAAAAATTAATCTACTTCTCACCAATCAAATCCTCCTTATCCTCAGAGTTCTGTTCAACTATCGGCATGGTTTCTACTTCGTTCATGGATTTTGGGCCATAAATGAAGGACATGTCTTCCACGGGCTCAATTTTTTTGCCGCTAGCTACTAGTGAAACTGCCATAATGATACAACTGATGATAATGGTGTACAGCAAGATCCCCGAATCAAAATTATCCACTTGAAACTCTTCTGGTATCGCAAAGAACAATAGAATAGTGATCAATCCTCTTGGAGCCAAAAACAGCTGAGGTAGAATGTCTCGTTGCACAAATACTTTCAATACAATAAATCGGATAATATACAATCCAAGTAAAATTAACCCACTGATAATCGCCACTTTTAAATTGAACAACGATTGTAAGGTAATGGTGATTCCGAATAACACAAAAAAGAAGGTACGCACTACAAATGCACTTTCTATCGTCACTAAATGGAATTCGTGAGATACTTTTTTCAAGGAGTTTTTGTTGATCCATTTCTTCATAAATCCTCGGAAGAAAATCTTGTAATTGTTCAACACTAATCCAAATACCAAAATGATAATCAGAGAAGAAAGGTGGAACAATTTACCTACAGAATAGAGCATTAATAATACAGCTATCAGTAGAAATAACTTCACTTGTGAATTCAATTTTTGAAATATCAACACCAATATATAACTGATCAACAATGATAGAACTACAGTTATGGCAATATTGCTCACTACGTCAAAAATAATTAATTGAGTGCTTTCTGTTTCGGCATTTCCGATGAGGAAGTAGAACAACATAATTCCCAAAATATCAGAAAAAGTCCCTTCATACACCATGAATTCTTTTTTCTCTGTGCTCAATCCTCCCACGCTAGGAATAATAATGGCACTACTCATAACCGACAATGGAACAGCGTATAAAATACAAGTAAACACATCATTCGGGATCAAAAAGAAGTTAATGATATAGGCTAAAACGAAAGTAGAACCGAGTAACGAAATCAAGGCGACGGAGAAAGATTTCCAGATAATGGGCCATTTTTCTTTGGTCAGTTGCAAGTCTAAAGCAGCTTCTAGTACAATCATTATCAATCCTACAATTCCGAGCAATTCTAAAATATTGAACAATTGGCCTTCAGGAACTTTTAAATCAATGGCATTCATCCCTTGTTTGGTCAAAATTCCCAAAACGATAAGTAGCAACACACTAGGTATATTGGTCTTTTGCGAGATGATGTTGAAAAAATACGATAGAATAATGACTAAGCTTATTCCAATGATGGCAGTATACGGTCCAATTATTTGCATTGACGTGTCGAGTTAGTTCTTTGTTGAGGCTGCGTCCATATTGACTGCCTTAAAGATTTGTTCTGCTAAAATAGGGAAATATGTGGAGGTGATGGACGCTATATTATTATCTGAAGATGGAAAAGGAGTTGTTGCCAAACCCTTAGAAATTACAGTGCCTCTTTTTGAATATAAAGTGTAATGAACCTTTGCAATTCGTTCATAGGTATTCCCTTCCATATGAGTAAAATCTCCGTACAAATTTCTGAATTCAAGTTGATTGATTAACAAATACAAAGACGCATTGTAGCGTCTGTTCAAACTATCCAACACTTTTTTGTCTGAAATGTTGGCATTCATGAATTTATTTTCTTCCTCTCGCTTCGTAACGATTTGTCCGCCGTAAGCCGATTCATCTTCTTCTTTTTTGAACGGTTTTGATAGTTTTGATTGAAAACTTTTTAGTTTTTCTTCGCTTTTGGAGGATTCTTCTTCTGGAACTGCCTCGTATTTTAACTTTCTGGAGGTGTAGATATACGTGAGGTCTTGTTCCACATCGTCTTCCATAAAATAGAAAGAAAGAACTTGGTATTGTTCATTAAACTGCTGATAAAAATAAAGGTCCAGGGCCTTCGCAAAAGCTTCTTTTACTTCTTTTCCATCTAGGTTATTTTCTAAGCCAACTTGTCGGTCGATTTCTGAGATGTACATAAATGGCTCAAAAGGCACGATGAGTACGGCTGCTTTTTCAGAAGATTTCCCACCGCTATATTGCATGGTTCCACTTTGAGAATGAGCCAAAAATCCATAAATAGCAACGGAAAGAAATAAACTCAGTTTTTTCATAAAGGGTTTTTTGTCCGTTGTAAAAATAGCACACAACAAACTGTAATATTTAGCCTAATCGAGATGTTAAAAACAACGGGATGTTAACAATTAAGGTTTATTGAAACAATCTTAAAATGTCGTTTCCATTGGCCAATAACATCAGTGCCATTAGAATTACAAATCCTACAATTTGAGCATTTTCCAAGAATTTATCGGATGGTTTTTTACCACTTATAATTTCGACCAATAAGAACATAACATGTCCACCATCTAAGGCAGGGATCGGTAAAATATTCATGATGGCTAAAATGATTGATAAAAATGCAGTAAAGCTCCAGAATCGTTGCCAATCCCATTCTGGCGAAAATGCTTTTCCAATACTGATAAATCCACCTAACGATTTATACGCTTCAGTTTCTGGTTGGAAGACCAACTTAATTTGCTTAATGTAGTTGTCAAATGAATCATACGCTTTATTGACACCAGCAGGAACTGATTCCAATAACGTATATTCTTCAGTAGAGAATGTGATTTGCTCGTCAATTGGAGTGATAAAGAATCCCAAAGTCCCACTTTTACTCACTCTAGCCGATAAGTTTTCCATCGTTCCATTTCTAAGTATTTCTAAGTTTACTTGACTCGAAGGACGCGCTTTTAGGTATTTAACTACATCTTGAAAATAGGGAGTAGGAGTGTTATTGATGGCCATAATTCGATCCCCAACTTTTAAACCAGCTGAATCGGCAGGAGAATCGGGATTAATTTCTTTTATTTCCGCAATAATTGCAGGCTCTATAAAGCTTTTCTGATTTTTAATCAACTTAGAAATGGTGCCATCAGGTAAAGTAATTTCTTCCTTTTTGCCTTCTCTTTCAATGGAAACAGTTTTGGCATTGTTGATCAGAATATTCATTTGAATATCACTGAATTTATTTACTTTTTCACCATCAACTGCTATAATTTTATCGCCACTCTTTAAGCCCATTTCCACAGCTGTAGTATCGGCATAAACACCATAAGTTAAGCCGTCAGTAGGAATGTATTCGTTTCCCCAAGTAAATAATATACCCGTATAAATTACGATTCCAAGAATTACATTGACGAATACACCGCCCAACATAATGATCAGTCTTTGCCAAGCTGGTTTCGAACGGAATTCCCAAGGTTTAGGTTCTTCCTTCATTTGCTCTTTGTCCATCGACTCGTCGATCATTCCTGATATTTTTACATATCCACCCAACGGCAACCAACCCACACCATATTCAGTATCGCCTTTTTTAAATTTGAATAAAGAAAACCATGGATCGAAGAATAAATAGAACTTCTCCACTCTAGTTTTGAATAGTTTTGCTGGTATAAAGTGTCCTAATTCGTGAAGAATAACTAGGATAGAAAGGCTAAGGATAAGCTGTGAAGCTTGAATAAGTACGTCCATTTTTATATAAATCAACCGCAAAATTAAGCATAATCAATACTTATCTTCTAATGCAGTATAGAATCGTTGTTAAATTTGATTAAATTGATAGGTTTAACCCACTAATTTACGGGCAATTTGCCGGCTTTCTTCATCACTTTTTACATAATCATCGAGTGTTGGTTTGGCCACGAAAGTGGCTTTCTCCAAACAATTGGCATTGATTTCTGCAATTTCTAAAAATCCAATTTTTTCATCAAGGAAGGCTTTGTTGGTAATTTCATTGGCAGCATTAATAATACACGCTGCATTTCCACCACGCTTCATGGCTTCATAGGCCAAGTTGAGGTTTAAAAAAGTATCTGTGTCTGCTTTCTCAAAGGTCAATTGAGGGTAATCTAAAAAGTTGAATCGAGGAAAATCTGAAGAAATTCGTTCTGGATAAGCCAATGCGTATTGAATCGGTAATTTCATATCTGGCAACCCCATTTGCGCCTTCATGCTTCCATCTGTAAACTGCACTATACTGTGAATGATGGATTGAGGGTGAACAATCACATCAATTTGCTCAGGAGCCAATTGGAAGAGCCATTTTGCTTCAATCACCTCTAAACCTTTGTTCATTAATGTGGCCGAGTCGATGGTGATTTTGGCACCCATTTCCCAATTGGGATGTTTTAAGGCTTGCGCTCGAGTAACAGTTGCTAATTTTTCGGCACTCCAGCCTCTGAAAGGACCACCTGAAGCAGTCAGGTATATTTTTTCTATTGGGTTGTGAAATTCTCCTGCCATACATTGAAAAATGGCAGAATGTTCGGAATCTACCGGCAATAATGGAACACGATATTTTGCAGCTAATTCAGTTACAATATCTCCGGCTACTACTAACGTTTCTTTGTTAGCTAAAGCGATTGCTTTTTTCGCTTCAATGGCTTTTAATGTGGGTTTCAATCCGGCATAACCGACCAATGCAGTCAATACGATGTCGATTTCTTCCATTTCTACTACTTGTTCGAGGGCGGCAGATCCTGCATAGGTTTTAATGTCGTGATTCCAAAGGGCATCTGAAACCACTTTGTATTTGCTTTCATCACAAATAACCACCGCATTGGGCTTAAATTCTATGGCTTGCTGAATCAGTAGTTCTGCATTGGTATTGCTGGTCAACACTTCTACCACAAATTTATCGGAATGGCTTTTAATCACCTCCAAAGCTTGTGTTCCAATGGAGCCAGTGGATCCTAAAATGGCAATGTGCTTTTTCTTTTTCTCCGTTTCTTGATTTCCCATATGGTGCAAATTTGATAAAAATGATTTAACTATTCTCGATTGATTTTGGTTTTCGGCATTTTAATCCTTTTGCTAAAAAACTATTAAGGATTGGTAATTGTTTTATGACTTAATATCAATCGTTCAAAAATCCAAAAGGCATGCTATTTTCGTAATTGTTCAAAATAAGAATTATGAAATTACCATTACAAAATATTCGAGTGTTCAACTGTTTAGTAATTCTGGCATTTTTATGTGCATTGATTTTGACATTAGTTCCTCCAAACAAGGGGGTTGATTGTAAAATTGAAGTGTTAACTGAGAAACGAACGGATTAAATTATATTAACTAACTTTGTGCTCTTTACCAGTAAGTTAGATATTTTAAATCATGAAGAAAACTCCATTCTATTTCATTGCTATTTCTTTAGTTGTAATCAGTACCTCGTGTGGTACCGCACCCAAAGAAGAAAATAAAGAAGAGACAACCATCACTATTGATACTGTTTCTGATGTAGCAAAAGCACGACCTGAGATTTACGCTAAGGTGGCTTTAACGACCGACCTTTCGCAATTGAGTGAAAACGAAAAACAAGTGATTCCGCTATTGATAGAAGCGGCGAAATTGATGGACGAAATTTTCTGGAAGGAATCTATTCCAAAAAACACTGTAGTAGATTTAGCGAGTTTGTCACCTGATCAGCAGTTGTTTTACAATTTGAACTATGGTCCTTGGGATCGATTAGATAACTTTAAATCATTTGTTTCTGGTGTAGGAGAGAAGCCATTAGGGGCCAATTTTTATCCTGCTGACATGACCAAAGCAGATTTTGAATCAATGACTGCATCAGATAAAGCAAGTTTGTATACAATGGTGAGAAGAGATTCTGCTAATAATTTAATGACCATTCCTTACCATGAATTTTTCAAAGAGCAATTATTAGCGGCAGATGTATTGGATAAAGCAGCGAAATTGACTGAAGATAAAGAATTAAAAAAATACTTGACTTTAAGAGCAAAATCGTTACGAACTGACAAATATGATGAGTCTGACGTGGCTTGGCTGAACATGCAAAACAACACATTGGATCTAATCGTTGGACCAATTGAAAATTACGAAGACCGACTATTTGGATACAAAGCAACTCATGAAGCTTATGTTTTGGTTAAAGATAAAGCTTGGAGTGCTAAATTGGCTAAGTATGTAACTTACTTGCAAGAGTTACAAGAGAACCTTCCTGTAGACGCTACTTATAAAGCTGAAAAGCCTGGAACTGATGCACAATTGAACGCTTACGATGTGGTTTATTATGCAGGAGATTGTAACGGTGGAAGTAAAACCATTGCAGTGAACTTACCAAATGATGAAGCCATTCAGAAAAGTGTAGGAACAAGACGTTCTCAATTGAAGAATGCGATGCGTGCAAAATTTGATCAAATTTTATTGCCTATTTCAGAGGTTTTAATTCATGAATCTCAACGGAAACACATCACTTTTGATGCGTTTTTTGCAAATACGATGTTTCATGAAGTGGCGCATGGGTTGGGTGTAAAAAATACAATCGACGGAAAGCAAACGGTAAGAGAAGCGCTGAAAGAAAAGTATTCGGCCTTGGAAGAAGGGAAAGCTGATATTTTAGGGTTGTATATGATTCACCAGTTACACGGAAAGAAGGTATATACCGATGGTGTTTTGATGGACAATTATGTGACCTTTATGGCAAGCATTTTCAGATCAGTTCGTTTTGGAGCTGCATCAGCTCATGGTCAAGCCAATATGGTTCGATTTAATTTCTTTAAAGAAAAAGGTGCTTTTGTTTTCAATGAGGACAAAACGTATTCAGTAGATTTTGATAAGATGACTATTGCAATGAATGAATTGTCTGCAATAATTATTAAGCTACAAGGTGATGGAGATTACGAAGGTGTTGTGAAATTGTTAGAAACTAAAGGAGGAATTGATGATCAACTAAAGGCAGATTTGCAAAAGTTGAATGATGCTGGAATACCAGTTGACATCTATTTTGATCAAGGAGTTGAGGCTTTAGGCTTAAATTAATTAACGTCAATCATAATATAGAGTTAATATACAATCTAATGTGAGGTAATACTTTTGCCTTTCCATTAAAACAGAAATTACGAATTAAAATAAATAATTATGAAAAAAATTCTACTCTCAGCACTGGTCATTGCTGGTGCATTATTCACTAACCAGTTAAAAGCACAGTGCACCGATCTCTTCTTTTCGGAATACTTGGAAGGAAGTAGTAATAACAAAGCGATTGAAATCTACAATCCGACAAGTTCTAAAATAGGTCTTGACAATTATGAAGTTAGAGTTTATAGCAACGGGTCTGCTACTGTCAGCGGTACAACATCATTTGCTACTACGGATTCTATTGATGCTTATGGAGTTTATATTATTTCAAATAGTAGTTCTGCATTAACTGGGATTACATCAAATTCAAGTGCTTCAATCAATGGGAACAGTCCTAATGGTGATGATGCTGTAGCGCTTTATAAGGTTTCAACTACAACTAATATTGATATTATTGGAGAGATTGGTGTAAGAGTAAACTGGTCAGTTACAGGGACGAATTCAGTTTCTGGCACTACTCAAGATTATACTTTGGTGAGAGATCCTTCAATAGAGCAAGGACAAACTAATTGGACAACTGGTGCATCTTCTGAATGGTTAGTATTTCCTCAAGATATGACAGATTCTTTAGGAGCACATACTTCTACTTGTGCAATTGCAGCAGCACCTCTTGCTGCTTCTTTGTCAGGAACAAACATTTCTTGTAATGGAGCCAATGACGGAGCAATTGATTTGACTGCAACTGGTGGAACTTCTCCTTACACTTATTTATGGAGCAACGCTGCAACTACTGAAGATTTGTCTGCAATGGCAGCAGGAAGTTACACAGTAACCGTTACTGATGCGGCTTCAGCAACAACAACAGCCTCGGCTACTTTAACACAGCCTTCTGCAATAGTTCCTTCTATTATTGAGCTAAGCTCTATTTCTTGTAATGGGAATACGGATGGAATTTTAGTAGCAAGTGCTTCTGGCGGTTCAGGTGGTTATTCTTATGCATGGAATAATGCGATTTCTAGTTCTACCAACATTAATGTAGGTGCAGGAAGATATACAGTTACAGTAACAGATAATTCAACATGTTCAGATACCGTTTCATATTTATTAACAGAGCCTGTAGCGATTGGAATTGCTGATGCAATTACTAATGTTTCTGTCAATGGAGGCAGTGATGGAGCAATTGCTCTTACAATATCAAATGGTACTTCTCCATATACTTTCGCATGGAGCACTGCTGCTACAACAAAGGACTTGACAGGATTAACTTCAGGGACCTATGGGGTTACAGTAACAGATGCAAATGGCTGTATGAATTCAAATTCATCAATCGTTACTCAACCTACTTCAATCGTTATTGCCACAACATCTCAAACTAATGTATTGTGTAATGGTGCGTCCAACGGAGCGATTGATTTATCCATTTCAGGTGGAATAACTCCTTATACTTTCTTGTGGAGTAATGCTGCTACAACTGAAGACCTTTCAGCAGTAGCTGCAGGAGCTTATACGATCACTGTTTCAGATGCGAATAGCGCAACTGCTACAAGTAGTTATACAATTACCGAGCCTACAGCAATTGCTGCATCAGGTGTAGTGACAAATGTTTCAGTTAATGGTGGTGCTAATGGAGCAATTGATGTTTCTGTTTCAGGAGGAGTTTCTCCTTACTTATATGTTTGGAGCAATGGAGCTACAACAGAAGACCTTGCTGGATTATTTGCAGGAAACTATACCAATACAATAACTGATGCAAATGCCTGTAAAGCCACTTCAAGTCATATAGTGACAGAGCCGGCCGCATTGGTTGCATCAATTACAGCTCAAACTAATGTTTCTTGTAATGGTGGAGCTAATGGATCAATCGACTTGACTGTTTCTGGTGGAGTCACTCCATATACTTTCACTTGGAGTAATTCAGCAACAACTGAAGATCTTACAGGATTAATTGCAGGAACATACAACGTAATAGTATCTGATGCTAATAATACAACTAGAACAGCAAGTACAACGATTACTGAGCCAACCGCAATTGCTATTGCAGATGTAATTACTGCTGTTTCTGCAAATGGGTTATCTGATGGAGCAATTGATATCACTGTTTCAGGTGGTACATCTCCTTATACATACTTATGGAATAACGCTGCAACCACTGAAGACTTGTCTGGTTTGACTGCAGGAACTTATTCAGTAACTGCAACAGATGCTAATTCTTGTGTATCAAATGCAAGCTATACGGTAACTCAGCCAGCAGGCGCTTTAGCTAATTTGATTATAACGGAGATTCATTACAATGGCCCTGAATCTGGAGTAGATTCTACAGAGTTTATCGAAATTCAGAATGTTGGAAATACTACAGTTAACTTAAATGGATATATTTTCACTTCAGGAGTTACACATACCTTCACTGGGGGTTCTATTTCTGCAGGAGATTATCTCGTTATTGCAAATGATTCATCAGGATTTAGAAATACATTCGGTATAAATGCTGATTTTATTTGGAATTCAGGTGGTCTATCTAACGGTGGAGAATTAATCGTATTAAAGGATGATTTTGGTAGAACTGTTGATTCTGTAGACTATGATGATAGTTCACCATGGCCTTCTGGTTCATCAGCAGGGAATCCTGATGCGGGAGGTGCTTCAATTATACTATGTGATTCACTTGCAGATAACAGTTTGGGCTCTAATTGGAGTGCAGCTATTTCTCCAGTTACTGGTAAGATTGTAAATGGATTGCAGGTTTTTGCTAATCCTGGTGCGAAAGGCTTGTGTGCTGCACCAATGTCTATTGCTATGGTAGTAGATTCAAACGTAACTTGTAATGCTGCATTGAACGGTGGAGCTACAGTAAACGTAACAGGTGGTTTAGCCCCATTTACTTATGCTTGGTCTAATTCTGCAGCTACTGCATCTATTACAGGTGTTGCTGCAGGTAAATATTATGTAACAGTAACCGATGGATTAAGCACAAGCTTAAATGATAGTGTAACAATTACACAACCAACTCCTATTTTGGTTTCTAATACAATTTTAAATGCTTCTGCAAACGGATTAACTGATGGAGCAATTGATATCACCGTTTCAGGAGGAACAACTCCTTATACTTATTTATGGAGTAATGCTGTAACAACAGAAGATCTTTCAGCTATTGGAGCAGGTTCTTATACGGTAACTGTTACTGATGCAAATGCATGTACATCTATGAATACTTATAGCGTCACTCAACCTACAACGATTACGATTGTTGATGCAATTACAAATGTAAGTTGTAATGGTGGAGCAAATGGAGCTATTGCTCTGACCGTTTCAGGCGGAACATCTCCATATACTTATGTTTGGAGTACTGCTGCTACTACTTCTAGTATTACAGGATTAGTTGCGGGTGCATACAATGTAACAGTAACAGATGCTAGTTCAGCAACTGCAACTGCATCTTATACAGTTACATCACCAACAGCAATTGCAATCACTGGAACTATTAATAATGCGACTACTTTTGGTGGATCTGATGGTTCTGTTGCTGCAACAGCAACTGGTGGAACAAGTCCTTATACATACTTATGGAGCAATGCTGCAACTACTGCAACAGCTTCTAGTTTGTCTGCTGCTAAATATTACTTAACAGTTACTGATGCTAACTTATGTACAAAAGTGGATTCTTTTGTGGTAGGTCAACCAGCAGGAGCAATAGCAAACCTAATCATCACTGAGATTAATTACAATAGTCCAGAATCAGGAACAGATACAACTGAATTTATTGAGTTCGTAAACGCAGGATCGACTGCTGTAGACTTAACAGGATATCGTTTTGTAGAAGGTGTTACGCATACCTTCCCTGCAACAACTACAATCGCTGCAGGACAATATTTTGTTGGAGCTTTTGATTCATCTGCTTTTAGAAATAGATTTGGTTTTAATGCTGATTTTGTTTGGACTTCAGGTGGTTTAAGCAACGGAGGTGAAGACATTACAATTGTTGATAATTTTGGAAGAACAGTTGATTCAGTAGATTTTAAAGATGTTGCACCTTGGCCATCTGGTTCTGGAGCAGGACAACCTGACGGTGGTGGTTCTTCTATCGTATTGTGTGATTCAACTTCTGATAATAATTTGGGTTCAAACTGGTTTGCTGCAACATCTGCTGTAGCAGGTCAAATTATTAATGGATTCCAAGTTTATGCTAACCCAGGTGTTGGTGCTCCGTGTATTCAACCTATAGTAGCAACTGTTGTGATTGACTCTAATGTTACTTGTAATGGATTTGCCAATGGTGGAGCTTCTGTATCTGCAACTGGTGGAACTGCTCCATATACTTTTGCTTGGAGTAACTCTGCAACTACCGCTTCTATTACAGGAGTAGCTGCAGGTACGTATACTGTAACCATTACTGACGCTGTTTCAGCAACAGTAGTAGATAGCGCAGTAATAACTGAACCAGCTGCAATTTCATTTACTTCAGTTATTGTAGATGAAACTTCAGCAACGAATGATGGCTCAGTTGACATAACTGTGATTGGTGGAACTTCTCCTTATACATTTGTTTGGAGCAATGCCGCAACAACCGAAGACATCACAGGATTGACTGCAGGAACTTACACAGTAACTATTACTGATGCGAATAACTGTACATTCATTGATTCAGCTGTGGTTGCTTTCTCTGTTGGATTAAATAAGGTATCATTGAGCAACAACTCTGTGAACATCTTCCCTAACCCAACTAAAGGAGCATTTACAATAGAAACTTCAGCTACATATACTCAAGTAACTGTGATGGACATTACAGGTAAAGAAGTATACACAACGAATGTTTTCAAACCAATGAATTCAATTGACCTGGGTCAACAAGAAAAAGGAATTTACTTTATCGCTATTCAAGGTGAGAATGGTAGAGTAATGAAGAAAGTGATTATTCACTAGTCTCTTCTTAAATAATACATTGAAAAGCCCTTTGCTCAGAATGAGCAAAGGGCTTTTTGTTGTGGCAATTTTACTAAATAACCTTGGCTTACCTATATTTAACTCTGCTGTAATTAACTTTAATTTCACTTGAAGTTTTTGAATTACAACAACATAAATTAAGGCAAACAAGTATTTAAATAAATATCTGAATGTTATCATTTTGAGTTTAAATTGTAGGAGCAATAAAATTATTTTAGAAATAAAAGAATGGATTAAGTTTAATATGTTTGTGTTCATCAAATTACAAGAAATTTAAACATTAAGTGTATGACCTACAGTATCACTCTAACTCGACTATTATTGACCTTTTTAATTGGAGTAATAATTACAATTTCAAGCTGTAAAAAGGACGAAGTAGAATTTATCAATCCTTGTAATTCATATCAGACTTATGTCCAAGGAACTTGTACTTGTCCAATAGGATATAAAGGAAACAAATGCGATGAACAAGTGAATCCTGAGAAAATGATGGTAACTAAAATAGAGTTGTTAAAGTTTCCAGGCTTGAGATTGGATAGCACGGTGTGGGACTCTTTAGACCGCCCTGACTTGCACTTTACATTTTATCAAGCAGCGAAAAAGTTATGGGAAAGCCCTTCTACTATTGTCAATGCTGACCCATCAAAAGTGTATGCTTTCGATTTGACTCCAGGTGTTGAAATGCCAAAATATTCTAATTTGCACACCTTAACCGTTTATGATGATGATGGAAATAAAGTAGACGAATTTATGGGAGGGGCTTTAGTTACACCCTATTCGGATAGCACTAAATTTCCCGAAAGTAAAGTAGTGAATATGGGAGGTGTAGTGGTGTTTAAACTCTATTATAAGTATGAGTTCTAATGGCTTTTAGTTGAATAAGAAGCTGTAATACGCTATTATTTATACCTTGCAGTGGTGTGATTAATTTCTAAAAAAGTTAACTAAATCGATTCTACTTCTCCACAACCAACGATTGCTCTTTCATTTGATTCAATAAGGCGTTTATGTCGTTTACATCATCAATTTGCACGTAGCTTCCTGAGCCATTTTTGGAGATGTCTTTCAATATTTTTTCAGTCCATCGTTCGTTTTTAATACCTACTGTCGTAATGTAGATACCTTTTTCGGCACCTTCTTTTATCATTCTGGGAATGCTTTCATTTTTTTCACCAATCTTAAAAGCACCATCAGTCACTAGGTATATTTGGTTATTACCACCGTCAATAAAAGACGCATAAGCCACTTCGTATGCTTTTATCAATCCTTTGTTGCCAGAAGTAAATCCACCTGCTACAATGCTGTCCAAACTAGATTTTATAAATGGTTTATTGTTGGCAGTAGTAGAAGGCAAAATGAGATGAGCTTCGTCATTATAGGTAACAATTGCAATCTTATCAATTTCGCGCAAAGGAATAAGCATTTCATTCATACAATTTTTTAGCAATTCCAACTTGTCATTTTTCCCCATTGACATGGAGGCATCAATCAAGAAAATGATATTGTTTGGCTTGAATTCGTTGCGTGATAACTCATTCAGAGGTGTAGAAATAGGAATTATTATTTCGGGTTCTTCTTCCACTATAGGTTGTATCGTTTCCAGTTTAGGTGTTTTTGGAGGAATTGGTTTTGGTGGTGCTAAAGCAGCTGGAAGTTGTGTTACCTTAATTTCTTCTGGCTCTTCTACTACAGCAGCCAATATGGGTGCTTCTATCTTTTCTTCTACGAAGGTATTATTGCTTTGAAAATTGACATAAGCCACTTTAATTTCTGCTTTTTCTTGTGGAAATCTTGCGGCTGGGGCAGTTGCTATTTGTCTAAAGTCAGGGCAGGCTTGCAATAAGTTTTTAGGAACAGTCAACACTTCTCCTTTTATGGTAATGGATGTTGGTTCTTGGTTTGAACTAAAGAACAGTTGAACATCTTCTGAAAATTTGCCTTTTTTCTTTGGCTTGTATTTAAATCGTACTACTTGTGCTTCACCTACTTCAAAAGACTTTGAGGTGTATTTTACTTCAAAATTTTCAACACCATCAATGCGTAATAAGTACATTTTTGAAGCTGTACTGTTCGTGATGTTGATGTCGATGACTTCTTGATTTAGCTTTTCGATTTCACCTAGATCGAATACCGATTTATTGATGAAGTCTTGTGCAGTTACTATTATTGGAAAACAAGTAATGAATGCGATTAGTATTTTTTTCATGTTTTTCAGTATTTCAATAAATGTACCACAACTTGAATGGTAATATAATTGCTTGATTTTATGAGATGATATGATTCGAAATCTGATCTGCAATATTCCGATCATTCGACAATCTAGGCAACTTATTCTGCCCTCCTAATTTACCAATTGATTTCATATAGTCTTGAAAAGCATTTGTTTTCATCTTTCTAATTACCAATGGACGCAAAATATTTCCTTGAATCAAATCTGCATAATAGCTGTTTCGCTTCTGCAATTGAAGGTCAAGTTCTGCACTAAACTTAGCCAGATCTGCTGGTGCTTGATTAAATTCAATGAACCATTCATGGTAAGGCAATTCTCCTTCAATTGGATTGACTTGTGGGGCTAAATGAAAATCATTGATGGATGATTCAATCAGTTCTGTGGTCGCATTGATAGCACTTTCAATTTCTTCTGCGATGACATGTTCTCCAAATGCCGAGGTAAAATGCTTGATTCTTCCTGATACAATAATCCGGTAGGGCGCTGTAGAAACAAACTTCACGGTATCACCAATATTATATCCCCAAAGGCCGGCATTAGTATTTAAAATCAATGCGTAATTGATTCCTAATTTAACATCTTTCAAATTGATCCGAGTTGGATTCTCATCGTAAAATTCATCAGCTGGAATAAATTCATAAAAAATTCCTGCATTTAAATTCAGCAACATACCTTCTTCTTTTTGAGAATCTTGAAATGCGATAAACCCTTCCGAGGCTGGGTATAATTCAATCGAGTCAACCGTTTTTCCAATTAGTTTTTTAAACACCGATTGGTAAGGCGTATAATTAACACCACCATAAATGAATAACGAAAACTTTGGAAAAACTTCTTTGATTTCTTTTTTACCTGTCAGTAGCAGCAACCGTTCAAAATACATTTGCACCCACGGTGGTATACCACTTATAAGGGCCATGTCTTCTTTCATGGTTTCTTTAGCTACAGCGTCTACTTTAGTTTCCCAATCTTCGATGCAATTGACTTCAAAAGAGGGCATTCTATTTTTTTGTAAATAATTGGGTACGTGGTGTGCCACTATTCCTGATAGTCGTCCTGTTGGAATTTTACCAGTGGTATCCAACACTGGACTACCTTGAAGAAATATCATTTTGTGATCAACAAAATTGGCTTTTCCAGTTTCTTCGATGTAACATAAAATTGCATTTCGAGCAGCATCTATATGGTTGGAGATAGATTCCTTAGTGATTGGGATATACTTGGTACCCGATGTCGTTCCAGAAGTTTTACAAAAGTAGATCGGTACACCTTTCCACAACACATCCGACTCCCCACTTTTAATCAGATCGATGTAGGTTTTTAATCCTTCGTAATCGGTTACTGGAACTTGATTTTTAAAATCTTGATAAGATTTGATTTGATCAAAACCATGATCTATTCCAAATCGAGTATTTTTTGCACCTTCTATTAATTGGGCGAATTGTTTCTCCTGTGTTTGGATAGGAGAGGAGCTCCACTTCTTAATTTTACCCACTTCTATTTTGGCAAAGGGTTTACTCAAAAGTGATTTAACTCCCATATTATTTTAAGTTGATGTATTGTTCTGGATTTAATGCTGTCCCATTGTACCACAATTCAAAGTGGAGATGAGGACCGTCAGTTAATTCGCCTGAATTACCAATAATTGCAATGGCATCACCAGCTTTCACGACGTCTCCCAATTCTTTCAACAATACCGAGTTGTGTTTGTAAGTTGAGATTAAATTATTTTCATGTTGCAAACTGATAACGTGACCAGTTTCTGAAGTCCAACCTGCAAAAATGACTACCCCTTTAAGAGTGGCTTTTATGGCTTCATTTTCTGGGGCTACAATATCTACTCCAAAGTGCCCTTTTTTAGGTTCAAAATGTCCTGTTACTAAACCATTTAAAGGCGTGAAAAAGTAGGTTCCACTCAGTGGATTTGAGCTTTTACCTGATTTGTCATTTGAAATGTTAAAGGCATCTTCTTTTTCTACATAATCCCTAAACAAGGAATCTTCTTTAGTGGCCTTTCGAGCATCTTGATCATATTGAGGAACCAGCCCCGAATCGTTTAGTAAAGTATCACTAGGTAATTTCCCTTGAATGATTAATCTTAAATTATTGAGATAATGTTGCTTTACTGTTAAGTCGTTCTCTAAAGAGTCAACTTTGAGTACCATATTGGTTAAATTTTGACGTAAAGTAACATCTGTATAACCAGGAATAAATTCACGAAGTGGCGTAAAGGCAATCAGTATGGTAATAAAAGTGATTAATAAAAATGAACCGGCAATAAATGAAATGAATACATTCATTGGAGACAAACGAAAAGATAGCTTTTCTTCGAAAGTCGTGTCGTTGAGAATAACTAAGCGGTACTTATTTTTAAGTCGCTTAAAGAATCGTTTCTTTTTTTGTTTGAGTTCAGCCATTTTTAATCAATTGCCGCAAATATCCGAATAAATGCGTGGAATGGTAAAAGTAGGATTCTATAAAATAGAATGATTATAATTAATTTAGCCCTCTTTTTATATTGGGGTAATAAAATTGCAGAATTGGAGTTATAGACATTGCCCTAAACTAACTAGTTTAAATTGAGAAGTAAGAATCAACTATTTTCCTTCAAAGCAGTAATTATTGTCTTGTTTTTGACAGTTTTAGCTTCGTGTTCTACCAAAAAGAATACGTTTATGAGCAGAAACTATCACAACTTGGTTTCTCATTACAACGGTTATTTTAATGCGCGTGAAATTCTAAAAGCTGAGAATAAAAAGTTGATAGAAAGCCATAAAGATGATTATTCACAAGTACTTCCCATTTTTATTTACCCCACTGAGGAGCAATCAAAAGCCATGATTCCTCAGATGGATGTAGTGATTGAGAAATCTTCAAAAGTAATAGAGCGTCATTCCATCTATCAACGAAAGAAGGAAAACGTAAAGTGGATTGATGATACTTATTATTTGATCGGGCAAGCGCAGTTTAATAAAGGGATGTTGGTTTCTGCCGAAGAAACTTTTCTATATATCTACCAAGCGTTTAAGAAGGAACCCATTCGATATGACGGCTTATTGTGGTTATTAAAGACGCTGATCGAGCAAAAAGACTGGGAAAAAGTAGATACTTATTCTCGAATGTTAGAAGATGACGTGAGGTTTCCTAAGGAAAAGGAAGGACTGTACAATGCCATTTATGCTGATTTTTTGTTGAAAAAAGACAAAGACATTGAAAAGGCAATTCCTAGATTGGAAGAAGCGATAAAATTGACTGACGATAAGAGAAGTAAACGGAGGTATACTTACGTTTTGGCACAATTGTATCAGAAAAAAGGTTATTTGAAAAAGGCCAATGAATTATACGCCGATGTTTTAACGTTGCGACCTGACTATGTGATGGCATTCAACTGTAAAATTAATCGAGCGATAGCTTACGATGTTGCCTCAAACAATGCGGATGACATTAAAAAGCAGTTGAGGAAAATGCTAAAAGACTCTAAAAATGAAGAGTTTTTTGATCAGATCTATTTCGCTTTAGCCGAGTTAGCCATTACTCAAAAGGAGGAACCTTTGGCGGTGCAATACCTTAAAAAGTCGGCTCAAGTGAGTACGGTTAATGTGAAACAAAAAGCGTTGTCCTATTACAAGTTAGCAGGAATCTATTTCAATCGTCCTGATTATATTAACGCACAAGCTTACTACGACAGCACAACTATTTATTTACCGCAAGATCATGAGGCCTATTTTTTGGCCGATGAGAAGAACAAGAGTTTGTTAGAATTGGTAAAGAATTTAAAAATAGTTCAGTTACAAGATAGTTTGTTGAAGATCTCCAACTTAAGCGAGAAGGAACAAAAGCGATTGGTCAACGATATTATATCAGAGTACAAATCTGAAAAAGAGCGTGCACGATTGGCTGAAGAGGCGGCGCTGTTTGCCGCTCAAAATGGAGGTAAATCTGCTGTAAACATTCCAGGCACATCAAATGGTTGGTATTTTTATAACCCTACCTCTATGGCTTTTGGATTAGCAGAATTTAAAAAAATATGGGGCGATCGAAAATTGCAAGACAATTGGAGACGATCAAATAAGCAATCAGCATTTCCTGATCCTGTAGAAGTAGGAGATGGACAAAGCGATGTGGCTGCGGCAGAAAATGGTGGAGTAAAAGTCGCTGATCCGAAATTAGACCAAGATACTTACCTAAAAAATATTCCGAAAGACTACAATGAAAAATTGGCTGCACATGGAAAAGTAGTTGAAGCTTTATACAACATAGGACTAATTTTTAAAGAATCATTTGAGGATTTTCCAAGTGGCATAAAAGCTTTTGAACGAATTGTTGATCAATATGATACTAGCCAATTAGCTCTTCCGGCACATTACCAATTGTATCGAATTTATTTGAAACAAGAAGAGAAAGTTTTAGCTGAAAAACACAAGGATTGGGTGTTGGAGAACCATCCTTTTAGTGAGTATGCTTACATTATTAAAAATCCGAATTACAATAAACAAACAAAGGCAACGAAAGAGAAGGTGGAATCATTTTACACGGCCACCTATAGACTATATGAATATGGTTTGTACGGTGATGTAATTAGCAGTTGTGATAAAGCCGATTCAGTCTTTAATAGTGATCACTTGAAAGCAAAATTTGACTACTTAAGGGCAAAAGCCGTCGGAAAAATTAGACCATTAGAAGAATTTAAGAAACAGTTAAGTGCTGTTATTGCCAACCATCCTAATGACCCTGTAAAAGAACAAGCACAAAGTATATTGGATTATATCAACAGTAATAATTCTTCACCTGCTGCCCCCAAAAAGAGTAGTTATGTTGTCAATGCTGACGATGGTCACATTGTATTGGTTGAGGTAGATGATAAGAACAATAAAAATGACGCGCTAAAGAATCAGATATCAATTTTTAATGAGCAGTTTTTTAGAAATGAGAAGTTTGAAGTGTCTAAAATATTAATTGGAAGCAATCAGAATATGTTAATGATTCGAAGCTTCGACAATAAGGCACAAGCAATGAATTATTTTGGTTTGCTAACCAGAACTTCAGATGTAGCTGAAATTACGAATGGGATTACATACGCCATCACCAATGAAAACTTAAGAATGTTGTTTAAGGATAAAAACTTCTCTGACTATATAACATTCTTTAACGCGAATTACAAACAGTAAAATCAGGTTGAATACTTATCAATTATCATATATTTGCAGCAATACGATTAGCAATGTTTAAAAAATCAATAGGAAATATGGCTAGAAATAATGAAACCGATACTTCGGCGATTAATATTATTCGTCAAGGAACCGATATCGTAGGTGATATTACATGCAAGGGGGACATTCGAATAGATGGAAAGCTGAAAGGCACTTTAAACTGCGACGGGAAAGTAGTAGTTGGTGAAGGTGGAATAATAGAAGGAACTATAGCTTGCAAAAATGCAGACATTTCAGGATCTGTGAAGGTGAGTATTTCTGTGAAGGAATTATTGACACTGAAGAGTACATCAAATTTAGTGGGAGACATTAATACCAATAAACTGCAAATAGAGCCAGGGGCAAATTTCTCAGGAAACTGTAAAATGGGCGCAGTGGTAAAAGGCATTGAAAATTCGAATGATAGAAAAGGGCAAGAAAAAACCGCCTAACGATTTTATAAAATATTCAGGAATGGCTACTCAAATGGCCATTACTATATTGGTCGGAGTGTTTGGTGGTCGAGAGTTTGATGAGCGTTTTGCGATGGAAACTCCCGTATTTACTTTGGTGGGATCAATTTTAGGTGTTTCAGCCGCCCTCTACTTTTTAATCAAAGATTTTATTCGATAATGATTAAATTTATTCTCAAATTAGCAGTGCTTAGTGTGTTGCTTTTTTCTATTCAGTACTTTTCTTTTCAAAAATTAGGTCTGGAATTGACCAGTCTTTATGGGGTTTTCTATGGTTTCCTCATTTTTATCACTCTTCTTACTCATTGGTTGATGATGAAACAGATGAATAATCGACCACAACTCTTTGTTACTTATTTTATGGGTCTAATGACCATAAAATTATTTATTGCTTTGGCAATTATGTTGGTGGTGATATGGTTCAATAGAGCAGATAAGATTCCCTTGGCTGTAACCTTTATGCTACTCTATTTTGGTTATACCTTTTTGAGTATAGCATCAATTCTTCCTCATTTGAAAAATGGGAAGAAGTTAGATAATGCATAAAATGCGCATTATTATTTTTAAAAATCTTTTTTTATTCACTACTTTTGCAGTCGAAAAACCAAGACCTGTAAACGTTTATACATAATGAAATTTAAGTCTAATACAATCAAGCTCTTAATCAAGAAGGGCGCCTTAATTTTAGTTGGTTTCCTTGCTTTAAATTCGGTGAAGGCAAGTTCTTCAGAGGGTGAAAAAGGAAGTTTCAAGGCTGGAGAAATGATAATGCATCACATTTCAGATGCACACGAAATACATTTAATTGGCGATTTAAATATTTATTTGCCTGTTATTTTGAAAACAGATGAGGGATTTAAAACCTTTTCATCTTCTCATTTTTACCACAATGAACAACATGCAGAGGATACTGCAAATAACACTTCGGTTCATTATTATGAGCACGATGGTTTTGTAATGTCCCACGAGCACATTTATTACGCTGCAGAAAATGGTGGGATTGTGTTCGACGAAAAAGGTGAAATTGCAAACAAAGCAGTATTCTTAGATCTTTCAATCACAAAAAACATCGCTGGTATTTTTTTAACTATCGCAATTATGTTTCTGGTTTTCTTTACTGTTTCAAAAGGGTATAAGAAAAGAGGGATTGGTGCACCAAAAGGGATTCAGTCATTTATTGAGCCGTTGGTTTTATTTATCAGAGATGAGGTGGCGCGTCCATCAATTGGAAAGCACGCTGATAAATTTATGCCGTTCTTATTGACAGTATTTTTCTTTGTTTGGATCAGTAATTTATTAGGGTTGATTCCATTTTTAGGAGGATTAAACATTACAGGTACATTAAGTATTACGATTGTTTTGGCAGGGGTAGTATTTATTTACACCACTATAAAAGGTAATAAACATTATTGGATGCACATACTTTGGCCTCCAGATGTTCCAGTGGCTATTAAATTAATTTTAGTTCCAATTGAGATCGCTGGAATTTTTATTAAGCCAGCTGTATTAATGGTGCGTTTAACTGCAAACATCACTGCAGGACACATTATTATTTTAGCATTTGTCGCTTTGATTTTTATCTTTGGTGAGCAAAGTGAAGCAATAGGTTACGGAATCGGAATCGGTTCTACCTTGTTTATGGTATTTATGAACTTTATAGAATTGCTAGTTGCATTTCTACAAGCATATGTGTTTACTTTATTAGCAGCCATTTATTTTGGATCTGCGGTTGAAGAACCACATCATTAATTTGTCTCTTTTTTATTAATTATATAAATTCTACAAAATGGAATTATTAGCAATTTTATTAGAAGCAATGTCAGCTGCAGGTTTAGCAGGTGTAGGTGCTGGAATAGCTGCAATTGGAGCTGGATTAGGTATTGGTAAAATTGGTGCTTCAGCGCTTGAGTCTATGGCTCGTCAGCCTGAATCTACTGGTGATATCAGAGCGGGAATGATCGTTGCAGCGGCACTTATTGAAGGTGTTGCATTATTTGCAGTAATCGTTTGTCTTTTAGTTGTATTAGGCTAAAAAAAAGTTAAAGTGAGTTCTTAGCGGTTGGCTAAGGCTCACTTTTAAAATTAGAAAGAACAAATATTTTTAAAATAAAGATATGTTATCAGTAAGTTTTGGAACAGTAATTTGGACAACGATCGCATTTTTAATTGTGGTTTTTGTACTTGGTAAATTTGCTTGGCCTTCTATTCTTAATTCAATTAAGGAAAGAGAAGAGTCTATTGAAGATGCTTTGAAAGCAGCAGAAAAGGCAAAGAATCAAATGAGAGATTTGAAAGAGAGCAACGAAATGTTGTTAGCTGAAGCTCGCATGGAAAGAGATAAAATGTTGAAAGAAGCTCGTGAAGTGAAAGAAAGCATTATCTCAGAAGCAAAAGAACGTGCAACTGTTGAAGCTGACAAAGTGATAGCAGCGTCAAGAGAAGCTATCCGTAACGAGAAATCTGCTGCTATTGCAGAGATTAAAACTCAAGTTGCTGAATTATCTATTCTAGTAGCAGAGAAAATTTTAAAAGCAGAGTTGTCTTCAAAAGATCAGCAAAATATATTTGTTGAGGAAGCAATGAAGAATGCAAAATTAAACTAATCTGAATCGAAGATGAAAGAGCCAAGAGTAGCTGCACGTTATGCCAAGTCGATTATGCTTCTAGCAAAAGAGCAATCTTTGTTAGATATTGTATACGCTGATATGGTGATGTTGCATCAACTAATCGGTGAGAGTAAAGACCTTTCACTTATGTTAAAAAGCCCGATCTTAACTGATGAGAAAAAGTTGGAGGTTATTAACGCTATATTCAATGGTAAAGTGGATGGATTAACTATGAACTTTATGGGATTAGTGATTCGTCAGAATAGAGCAAAAGTTTTAGGTGAAATGACCGAGGCATTTGTCAATCTTTATAAAAAAGAAAAGGGAATTGCAACAGTTCATGTAACTACCGCTGAGGTGCTTTCGCCTGATTTAAAATCAAAAATGGCTGCTGACCTTAAATCTGCAAATCAATTAAGCGAAGTGGAACTTGTTGAACACATCGATCCGTCTATTATTGGTGGAACCATTCTGAGAATGGGCGACATTCAGTTGGACGAGAGTGTGAAATCAAAACTTAATCGAATAGAAAGAGAATTTCTAAACGCATAAATTAGCATATAATAAATACAATATAAAAATGGCTGAAGTTAAACCAGCAGAAGTTTCTGCAATCTTAAAGCAACAATTGGCAGGATTTAAATCCGAAGCTGATCTACAAGAAGTAGGTACTGTTCTTCAAGTAGGAGATGGTATTGCTAGAATTTACGGTATGTCTCAAGTTCAATCTGGAGAGCTAATTGAATTCAACAATGGATTAATGGGGATCGTATTGAACTTAGAAGAGGACAATATCGGTGCTGTACTATTGGGTTCGTCTACATTAGTAAAAGAAGGTGATACTGTAAAACGTACAGGTAGAATTGCATCTATCCAAACAGGTGAAGGTATGCTTGGTAGAGTAGTAGATACATTAGGGACACCTATTGATGGTCGTGGACCAATAGAAGGTGAAACTTTTGAAATGCCAATTGAACGTAAAGCACCTGGTGTAATTTATCGTCAGCCGGTAAGTGAGCCATTGCAAACAGGTATCAAAGCGATTGACTCAATGATTCCAGTAGGAAGAGGTCAGCGTGAGTTGATTATTGGTGACCGTCAGACGGGTAAAACATCAGTAGCAATTGATACTATTATCAACCAAAAAGAATTCCACGATAGAGGTGAAACAGTTTACTGTGTTTACGTGGCTATCGGACAAAAAGGTTCTACTGTTGCAGGAATTGTAAAAACTTTACAAGACGCTGGAGCAATGGCCTATACAACTATCGTAGCTGCAAATGCATCTGATCCTGCTCCAATGCAGTTTTATGCTCCATTTACAGGTATGGCAATTGCAGAATACTTCAGAGATACTGGACGTCCTGCATTAATTGTATTTGATGATTTATCAAAACAAGCGGTAGCTTATCGTGAGGTATCTCTATTGTTGAGACGTCCTCCAGGTCGTGAAGCATATCCTGGTGATGTATTTTACTTACACTCTAGATTATTGGAGCGTTCTGCAAAATTGAACTCTTCTGATGAGATTGCATCTCAAATGAACGATTTACCTCCTTCATTAGTAGGTAAAGTAAAAGGTGGCGGTTCTATTACTGCATTACCTATTATTGAAACTCAAGCTGGTGACGTTTCTGCATATATTCCAACCAACGTAATTTCAATTACTGATGGTCAGATTTTCTTGGAGTCTAACTTATTCCTTTCGGGTGTTCGTCCTGCGATTAACGTAGGTATTTCTGTATCACGTGTTGGAGGAGCTGCTCAAATTAAATCAATGAAGAAAGTGGCAGGTACTTTGAAATTGGATCAAGCGGCTTACCGTGAATTAGAGGCATTCTCTAAGTTTGGATCTGATTTGGATGCCACTACAAAGTCTGTTATTGAGAAAGGTGCTAGAAACGTAGAGATCTTGAAACAAGGATTAAACTCTCCAATGACTGTTGAAAAACAGGTAGCAATCATTCATTTAGGAACAAAAGGTCTTTTAAGAGAAGTGCCTTTGGATAAAGTAAGAGAGTTTGAAGCTGAATTTTTAGATTTCTTAGAAGCGAAGCACAAGGATACTTTAGATGCATTGAAAGCAGGAAAGTATACTGAATCTGAAATTAGTGTTTTAGAATCAGTTGCTAAGGACTTAAGTTCAAAGTATAAAGTGAAATAATTTTCAACGCTATGAAGAAGCTCCTTATACTTTTATTTTTAGTCCCTCTATTTTTTAGTTGTTCAAAAGACGATAAAGAAACAGTTTATATCGACATAAGTAGAACTGTACTAGAATATAGAATTGATAAGATTAAAGTAATTGAACTTGGGCAGCATTGGAATGGAGAATACGTAAGCTTAAATATTTACAGTGAACGTAACGAAGGAATTTATTCAATAGTTTTCCCTCAATTAAGAGACTTTCAAGAAGAAGATGTTTTTGCTATTGCATCTGATTCGAAATTAAGAATTCATTTCAAATCCAATTATGGAAGTGGTATTGAGTTTTTAACAGAAGCAAAGCCTTGGGAGAACTTGGTGGCTCCAACGATTTTTAAAATTGTTGTAGAACGAAATGAATCTGTTAGTGATAGATTGAAAGTAGAATTGTGGGGAACGGTTATAACTGTTTCTAAATAATATCAATTATGGCCAATTTAAAAGAAATACGAAGTAGAATCACATCAGTATCATCAACTCGTCAGATTACATCTGCGATGAAGATGGTGTCTGCTGCAAAGCTGAAAAGAGCTCAGGATGCGATTACGCAAATGAAGCCTTATGCTGAAAAACTGAAGGAATTATTGCAGGATTTATCATCAAATTCTGATGATGACAATAGCAGCCCTTATGCCGCGCAACGTGATGTAAATAATGTTTTAGTTGTTGCCATTACTTCAAATAGAGGTTTAGCTGGTGCATTTAATTCAAACATAATTAAAGCAACTAATGGTTTGATTAACAACGAGCTTTCAGGCAAGAATATCACTGTATTGGCTGTTGGTAAGAAGGCAGATGATTTCTATAAGCGAACAGAATACAACATCAAAGGAACAACGCTTCCGAATAAGTTGAATGAGTTGTACGATGATTTGTCTTTTGAGAATGTAAGTCGTGTTGCTGAAGCGATCATGAGATCATTTACCTACAAGCAATTTGATAGAATATTGGTTGTTTACAATGAGTTTGTTAATGCAGCTGTTCAAAATGTTATTGTAGAGCAATTTTTACCGATTGTACCTGCAGATACTGAAGGTGCTGATAAAAACAGCAACTCAGACTATATCTTTGAACCAAACAAGGAGGTTATTGTAACTGAGTTGATTCCAAAATCATTGAAAATTCAGTTTTACAAATCAATGTTAGACAGTTTTGCTTCTGAGCATGGTGCTCGTATGACGGCTATGCATAAGGCAACTGACAATGCTGGAACAATGATTCACGATCTTAAATTGGTTTACAATAAAGCTCGTCAAGCAGCTATTACAAATGAGATATTAGAAATCGTAGGTGGTGCAGCCGCTTTAGATGGTTAATTAAAATAAAATTATATTAGAAGGCTCTAAGGTGACATACTTTAGAGCTTTTTTTTTTACTTATGAATAGAACCTTACTATGTGTAAACTAGATGAAGTAATAGCAATTCAATGCAAACTCTCGGAGGGTTATTAGCTATAGTGGGTTTCATTTGGAAATTCGTTGCAAAACAAATGTGAGGTGCACTTTTCGATTAGGGTGAGCATCTATTCATCTTCGAGCTAATCCACCTTTAAATGCGCTTATATTAACTTAGAGTGCAGTATTCAGACTTACTTGTATCCTGAATAATTCACTCACAAAAAAAGCAGCCTCAAATTCTTGAGGCTGCTTTAAAGATTGATTTTGTGATTGGCTATTTCAAATAGATGTCCACACGTCTATTTTCTGCTCTTCCTTCACTGGTATCATTAGTTGTAATTGGTTTTCTATCGGCCATTCCTTCCGTTGATATTCTGTCAGCAGCAATTTTTCGGTCTGTCATAAACTTTTTAGCCACTTCAGCTCGTTGTATTGAAATCTCTTGATTTACTTCATCTCGACCTACGTTATCAGTGTGCCCAATAAGTTTTACTGTTAATGATTGATCTTTATGTAGAACAGAAATTAAAGTCAATAGAATTTTTTTATCGTCTTGTCCCAAATAAAACTGATTAAAAGGGTAGTCTAATGTATATTCACTAGTACTTTCTTTACTTATCGGTGCTACTATTTTTTCAACTATTTCTTTTTTAGGTTTTTCTTCCTTTTTAGGTTCTGTTAGTTTTGCAATCTTATCCATGTCCGTGTAAATAATTTCATCTCCCTCGGTGAATGGTATCATCAAAAATGGAAACTTATTACTATTGTCAGACTTTGCTATCACTTTATTGTTGTCATCAATTAAATAAATAATCGCATCATCCATTTCTTCAGGGTTCATATTTAATGGCCTAAGAGAATAAATGACATCTGTTTTTATTTTTTTATAAGTAAAATTTCCATTATCGTCGGTATAAATGGTGTCTACCGGAAATCCATTTTCATCCCAAACCACCAATCCCGCATTGGCTACAGGTAATTTCTTAAACTGAAAAACACCTTTTAAAAGTTCTGAATCATCTTCAATTGGTTTTAAAAGTAACGTGTTTTTATCGGAATTAAGAGTGGTCAAATCTTGACGATTTTCTTTTTCAATATAAATGTTGACATCCAATAATTCTTCATCTGTAAGCCCTAGAGGTCGAATGCTGTTAGCTTTATCTAGCGCTATTTTACTGTACTGAAACTTACCACTGGCATCTGTGTATACAGTGTCGATTGGTTCCCCATTTTCATTCAATAGAACCAGGGCCGTATTGGCTTTAGGTAATTTTTTATATTCAAAAGTACCCGTGATCATTTCGTCTTCAACAATTTCGGGTTCTTCTTCTAAGAAACTTTTATCAGCACTTAAATAATGCAGTCGTTTTTTAGGATTTCCGGTTTCATCTAAGTAGTAAATTTTAGCCCCATCATAATTATCTGCATCTTCTTCCGATAATCGAATGATGTAATTTTTGTTTGGGTCTAATTTCGCATAAGAAAATTGTCCATTTTTATCCGTGATTACTTGATCTATTAATTGATTGTTTTCATCATACACATTTAAGGTAAGCCCGTCTACAGGCAATCCTTTATATACAAACTTTCCGTTAACAAGCTCCCCTTCTCCTATAAAGCGAGGCTCTATCGTAATTTTTGAATAGTAAATATCGCTGTAGAGCTGTCCTCTGTTACTTGTAAAATAAACCTCTTGATTGTTTCCGATTATAAAATAGGCATCAAAGTTTGGAGAGTTTATAGGCGTACCCATATTTAAAGGATTACTCCAATTGGTCCAACTTTCATCCATACGGTAGGCAACGAAAATATCAGCATCACCTTGTCCGGCATGACCCGTACTAGAAAAGTAGAGTGTTTTATTGTCATCTGCTAAATACGGACTCAATTCACTTTTTGAGGTATTAATATTGTTCCCTAAACTTACAATTGGTTGCCAGCTCCCTTCACTATTTTTAGTGGAAATAAATAAATCTTCAAAACCACTTGTGTCTTCAGCAGCAGGCATGCTAATGAGCATAACATCTTCGCTGGGATTGATGTAAAAAGAGTATAATCCATCGCCAATTTCAAACCCCGGGATTTCTACTTTCTCTAGTTCACCCCAGTTGCCATTTTCATCTTTTTGAGTCATGGCAATACCTTTAGCCATTTTTCTTCTTGTTTGCACAGAGTTGAACACATACACCCGATTTCCATCTTTAGACGTTCCAATAACCGCGTTATTCCCATTGTCATTTACCGCATCAAAAGTATTGGTTGCCTCTTCCCAAGTTCCGGCTACCCGATTTGTTTGCCATACTTCTTGCCCTTTGCTTCTCTCTTTCATATTTCCAAGCACGGCGGTTCTTACAAAGTACATTTTATTACCGTTTTGGTAAGGGATAGGCAAGCTTTCTTCAGAAGTGCTATTGATCGATTCTAATTTCACCGGTGTTTCAAATTGGGGTAAAATAAATTGTGCATTAATTTCACCTGTAATTAAAAGTGAGAGGAAGAGGAATAATGATCTTATCATGATTGTAACTTATTTTTTGAATTGAAAGCTTTTAGAACAAAGTGATTCCGATAAAAATTTCATGGCTGCCACTGGATTGTTCTCGAATATCAGACAATGAGAAGTCATAAGCATATCCAGCTTTAAGAAGGTGATTAAATTTAAAGCCCAACAAAGCTGAAACAGCATCTTCGCTTCTGTAAGCAGCACCAATAGAAATACATTGCTTGTATGTTAAGTTGGTATTGATATCATAACTAATAGGGGATACTCCTGATTTTTTTATCAATACAGCAGGAGAGATTCTAAAGTCATTGTTCAAATCGAAATGGTATCCACCCATAATTTGGTGTCTAATTTTTAGTTGAGAACGTTCGTTTAGGTTGGCAGTCGTTTCGATTAAATCCAGCTTGTTTTGCATTAGGTCACTTGCCGAATAACCCACATAAAATTTGTCTGAGTAGAGGTAGGCACCAGTATTTACATTAAACATATTTTGATTTTGCCCTGAAGCATAAGCTTCATAAGTTCTATCGCCAGCTGTGATTACTTCTGCTTTAGATTCAGCAAATCCCAAGTTAGACATCCCTGCTGATAGTCCAAAAGACAAATACATATCATTTGAGATGGGCAAGTGCAGTGCATAAGTGATTAATCCTTCACTCTTTCTAAAAGCACCATTTTCAAGGGTTCCAATTTTAGCACCTAATGCATGTTTTAATCTTGGTTTAGCTTTGGAAGTAGAAGAATTACTTATTCTTAGGGCAGACCGTTCTGCTATTTTTGGACCGTTTAGAACAGTATGTCCTGTTCCATAAAAAGTGGATGGAGCATCACTTACACCAGCCCACTGTCTTCTAAAACCTAAAGAAACGTCTAGAAAGTCACTGTTTCCTGCTGCTGCAGGGTTGACTAAAAAATGATTTAGATTCCACATGGTATACTGTTCAGTTATTTGTGCTTTTAAAGACACTATACTGAATAAACCAATTGCTAAAATTGTGATTGTATTTTTCATCTTTATATTAATTTAGAGCAAGTCTTATTTTTATCTTAAAATTGAAACGATACCTGTTTTTACTAAATTAGTTCCTAAAAAGTCAGTTGCTTTTACTACATAATAGTAAGAACCTATTTCCAAGTCTTTTCCTTCGTATTTGCCATCCCATGGAGCATAGTTGCTAGCAGAAGAGAAAACTTCATTACCATTTCCGTTATAAACGATCACTTCAATTTTCGTTAATTCTTCTGTATTCTTAATGTCCCAAGTGTCATTAACACCATCACCGTCGGGCGTAAACGCCGTAGGAATTTTTAGAAGATCAGAAACAGTTACTAATATTCTATCCGTAGTAAAACAACCATCATCCGTTGTCACAACAACTGTATATTCTGTCGTTTCTGATGGACGAGCGTAAGGAGATTGAACGGTATTGCTGCCTTCTATACTGAATGAAGGCGTCCAAACATAAGACAAATTAGTAGAATCAGATTCTACATTCAATTGAACTCCATCATCTTTATAGATAAAAATACTATCTCCTGCATTAGCAGTCGGGTTGGATGCTGCTTTTACGTTGATGGTATCGCTACTTGAGGCACAAGTTCCATTAGAGATGGTCCAAATAAAGGAGTTAAAAGTATTGTCAGAAACTTCCACATCGGTAGTCGGATCATTCACATTGGCAAATTGGCCATTACCTGAAAGGATACTCCAAACTCCATTTCCAATGACAGGTGCATTGGCATCGAAAGTGGCTAGGTTTAATTCACAAAGCACGATGTCCGATCCTGCATTGGCAATTGTTGGATCATTATCGAAGGTAACAATGACGGTATCAATACTCGGATCGCATACTCCATTAGAGACCGTCCAAATAAGGATGTTTGCACCTCGTTTCAAGTTGCTAGCCGTGGCTGCTGGGTTAACACTATCTCCGCCGAAGGTAATGCTTGTATCAGTAGAAGACCATAAGCCATTTCCAACTGTTATAGTACTAGCTGATAATGGATAAGTCCCTTCACAAATGTTTGTATCGACACCTGCAAATGCAATACTTGGAGTTTCAAATACCGTTACAGTAAAAGAACAAGTATCTTTATTTCCGACTGCATCTTCTGCAACGTAGGTATTAACCGTTTGGCCATAAGGGAAACTAGATCCGCTTGCCAATCCGGCAATCTGCACAACAGAAACAGAAGGACAATTGTCAATTGCAGTTGGTACGGAATAATTTACAATTTGATCACATGTGCTAGTATCTGCTTGACAAGTAATGACAGGCGCTTCATTATCAGAAACTGTAATGTCGAAATTAATGGTGTCCGTATTCATTTCAGGATCATAAGCGATATAGGTTACTGTAGTAGTTCCAACAGGGAATACATCACCCGGAGTAAAGTTTCCGCTTAATGAATCTAACGTACAGTTGTCCGTTGCAGTAGGTAAAGCCCAGTTTACAATTGCAGAGCAGTTTCCTGCATCATTATTCACTGCAATAGGGGCAGGGATATTAGCAATAACTGGATCCTCAGTATCAGTCACCGTAATTGTAAACTGACAAGTGTCCGTGTTCATTGATGGATCATAAGAAATATAAGTAATTGTGGTCACACCAATTGGGAATGAGCTTCCTGGCGTAAAGTTGCTCACCAATGAATCTACGATACAGTTGTCTAAAGCTGTTGGAGCAGTCCAAGTGACTACAGCATCACAACTATTGGCATCCGTGCTCACAGAAATGTTAGCAGGGCATCCACTTATGGTAGGTATAAGTGTATCCAGAACAGTAACAATACTTGTTGAGGAATCAATGTTTGAATTCGCATCCGTTACGTATAGTTTAATTGTGTTGGCACCAGTTTCAGCACAGTCAAAATTAGTAGAATCCAAAGCCAAGGTGATTGCAGAGCAATTGTCATTACTTCCGTTATCGATGTTAGCAGCAGTAATGGTTGCGCTACCCGTTGCGTCTAAATAAACGGTGATGTTTTGTGCAATTACTATTGGGGTCAAAGTATCAAGAACCGTCACCACAACAGAAGCAGAATCAATGTTTGCGTTCGCATCTGTTACATACAATTTCACAGGATTAGTTCCAACTTCAGAACAATCGAAGTTAGCAGAATCGATTGCTAATGTAATCGAAGAGCAGTTATCATTACTTCCATTGTCGATGTCAGCAGCAGTAATGGTAGCATTACCAGTTGCATCTAAATAAACAGTCAAGTTTTGAGCAATCACGGTAGGGTTGATGGTATCTAACACTGTTACAATTGCTGTAGCAGAATCTACATTAGCGTTAGCATCAGTTGCGAATAGTTTCACTGTATTTGCTCCAACTTCTGAGCAATCGAAACTAGTAGAATCCAATGATAAAGTGATTGTAGAGCAGTTGTCTGCACTTCCGTTGTCAATATCAGCAGTGGTGATAGTAGCAGCTCCGTTAGCATCTAAATAAACGTTGATGTTTTGAGCGATTACTATTGGATTCAAAGTATCCATTACTGTAACAGTTGCATTGGCAAAAGATGAATTAGCACTTCCATCCGTCACCGTTAATTTCACTGCATTTGGTCCTATGTTAGAACAATCGAAGCTAGAAGAGTCGATTCCTAAAATAAATCCTGAACAATTGTCAACACTCCCGTTGTCAATATCAGCTGCAGTGATGGTCGCATTACCAGTTCCATCTAAATACACCGTGATGTTCTGAGCAACTACAGTAGGAGTGATCGTATCTAAAACCGTCACCACAACAGAAGCAGAATCAATGTTAGCGTTCGCATCTGTTACATACAATTTCACAGGATTAGCTCCAACTTTAGAACAATCGAAGTTAGCAGAATCGATGGCTAATGTAATGGAAGAGCAATTGTCAGCACTTCCATTGTCGATGTCAGCTGCAGTGATGGTTGCATTACCAGTTGCATCTAAATAAACAGTAAAGTTTTGAGCAATCACGGTAGGGTTGATGGTATCTAACACTGTTACTATTGCTGTAGCAGAATCTACATTAGCGTTAGCATCAGTTGCGAATAGTTTCACTGTATTTGCTCCAACTTCTGAGCAATCGAAACTAGTAGAATCCAATGACAAAGTGATTGTAGAGCAGTTGTCTGAACTACCGTTATCAATATCAGCAGTGGTGATAGTAGCAGCTCCGTTAGCATCTAAATAAACGTTGATGTTTTGAGCGATTACTATTGGATTCAAAGTATCCATTACTGTAACAGTTGCATTGGCAAAAGATGAATTAGCACTTCCATCCGTCACCGTTAATTTCACTGCATTTGGTCCTATGTTAGAACAATCGAAGCTAGAAGAGTCGATTCCTAAAGTAATTCCTGAACAATTGTCAACACTTCCGTTGTCAATATCAGTAGCAGTAATGGTGGCATTACCAGTTCCATCTAAATACACCGTGATGTTCTGAGCAACCACTATAGGAGTGATCGTATCTAAAACAGTCACCACAACAGAAGCAGAATCAATGTTAGCGTTCGCATCTGTTACATACAATTTTACTGGATTTGCACCAACTTCAGAACAATCGAAGTTAGCAGAATCAATGGCCAAGGTAATCGAAGTACAGTTATCAGCACTTCCATTGTCGATGTCAGTAGCAGTGATGATTGCATTACCAGAAGCATCTAAATACACTGTCAAGTTTTGAGCAATCACTGTAGGGTTGGTGGTATCTAACACTGTCACTATTGCAGTGGCAGAATCAATGTTAGCACTTGCATCGGTTACATATAGTTTCACCAGATTAGCTCCAACCATAGAACAGTCGAAGTTAGCAGAGTCGATTGTTAAGGTAAACCCTGAACAATTGTCAGCACTTCCATTATCAATATCGGCAGCGGTAATTGTCGCATAACCAGTTGCATCTAAATAAACAGTCAAATTTTGAGCAACTACAGCAGGATTGGTGGTATCTAATACTGTTACTATTACCATAGCAGAATCTACGTTAGCGTTCCCATCTGTTGCATAAAGTTTTACTGTGTTGACTCCTAATTCAGAACAATCAAAGTTTGAAGAGTCAATTGCTAAAGTGATTGAAGAGCAGTTATCAGAACTACCATTGTCAATGTCAGAAGGAGTAATGGTTGCATTACCGGTTCCATTTAAAAACACTGTGATGTTTTGTGCGACAGCTGTAGGTTTAATGGTATCTAATATTGTTATTGTTGTATTTGCATTTAGTGTACAGCCATTGTTGTCAGTTACAGTTACTGCATAGGTTCCTGCAGCAACACCAGAAATTGATTCATTCGTTGATGAGTTACTCCATAAATAAGTATATGGAGTTGTTCCACCTGATGCTGAACTAGTAGCCCCACCATTAGCAGAACTTACACAATCAGGAATACTATCAATAACAATTGAAACTAGCATACTTGCAGGCTGTGTAATGGTAACAGAAGAAGTATCAAAACAGCCGTTATTATCAGTAATTGTGATTGCTAAATTGCCTGCAGCCACTCCTGTTACAGCAGCAGAGGTTGTTCCATTGGACCACAAATAAGTATAAGGCGAATTTCCACCTGAGGCAGAAGCTGTAGCTGATCCATCCGCATTTCCATTACAAGAAGTATTGGTTAGAGAATCGATACTAGCATTAACTGCAGAAGATTGAGTTATGGTAACAGAAGAAGTATCAGAACATCCGTTATTATCAGTAATTGTTGCAAAATAAGTTCCTGCAATAAGACTAGAAATCGTTGCTGATGTATCACCGTTGCTCCATGAATAAGAATAAGGCGAAGTACCACCAGTTGCCGAAGCTGAAGCCGAACCATCAGCCGAACCATTACAAGAAGCATTAGATCCTAATGAAGTCGAAGCTGTTAATACAGATGGCTGAGTAATTGTAGAAGAAGAAGTATCTGAGCAACCGTTAATATCAGTAATTGTAGCAGAATATGTTCCTGCAGAAAGACCAGAAATAGAAGCTGTTGAAGCCCCATTAGACCAAGTATAAGTGTAAGGTGAAGTGCCACCTGTTGCTGAAGCTGTTGTTGCACCATCAGCACTTCCATTGCAAGAAACATTGGTTTGAGAAACGATGTTAGCATTAATTGCAGAGGGCTGCGTAATGGTAGTCGTAGTTGTACCAGAACAACCGTTATTATCAGTAATAGTTACCGTTAAATTACCTGCAGCCACCCCAGTTACAGCATTAGATGTAGTTCCATTAGACCACAAATAAGTATAAGGAGAAGTACCACCTGAGACAGAAGCTGTAGCTGATCCATCTGCATTTCCATTACAAGAAGCATTGGTTAGAGAATCGATACTAGCATTAACTGCAGAGGGCTGTGTAATGGTAGTTATAGTTGTACCAGAACAACCGTTATTGTCAGTAATAGTTACCGTTAAATTACCTGCAGTCACCCCTGTTACAGCAGCAGATGTAGTTCCATTAGACCACAAATAAGTATAAGGCGAATTTCCACCTGAGACAGAAGCTGTAGCTGATCCATCCGCATTTCCATTACAAGAAGCATTGGTTAGAGAATCGATACTAGCATTAACTGCAGAAGATTGAGTTATGGTAACAGAAGCTGTATCTGAACAACCGTTATTGTCCGTAATAGTTAATGTTAAATTACCTGCAGCCACCCCAGTTACAGCAGCAGAGGTTGTTCCATTGGACCACAAATAAGTATAAGGCGAATTTCCACCTGAGACAGAAGCTGTAGCTGATCCATCCGCATTTCCATTACAAGAAACATTGGTTAGAGAATCGATACTAGCATTAACCGCAGAGGGTTGAGAAATTACTGCTGTAGTTGTACCGGAACATCCATTATTGTCAGTAACAGTCACCGTTAAATTACCTGCAGCCACCCCAGTAACAGCAGCAGAGGTTGTTCCATTGGACCATAAATAAGTATAAGGCGAATTTCCACCTGAGACAGAAGCTGTAGCTGATCCATCCGTATTTCCATTACAAGAAACATTGGTTAGAGAATCGATACTAGCATTAACCGCAGAGGGTTGAGCAATCGCAGCTATAGTTGTACCGGAACAACCATTATTGTCAGTAATAGTCACCGTTAAATTACCTGCAGCCACCCCAGTAACAGCAGCAGATGTAGTTCCATTGGACCACAAATAAGTATAAGGCGAATTTCCACCTGAGACAGAAGCTGTAGCTGATCCATCCGCATTTCCATTACAAGAAACATTGGTTAGAGAATCGATACTAGCAGTAACAGCAGAGGGTTGAGTAATCGCAGCTGTAGTTGTACTGGAACAACCGTTATTGTCTGAAATGGTTACCGTTAAATTTCCTGCTGCAACACCTGTTACTGTGGCAGAAGTTGTTCCATTCGACCAAATGTAGTAATAAGGCGAATTTCCACCTGAGACAGAAGCTGTAGCCGAACCATCGGAATTCCCATTACAAGAAACATTGGTTTGAGAGGCTATACTAGCATTGACTACAGAAGATTGTGAAATAGTAACAGAAGAAGTATCTGAACAACCGTTATTGTCAGTAATTGTAGCAGAATAAGTTCCTGCAGCAAGACTAGAAATCGTTGCAGATGTATCACCGTTGCTCCATGAATAAGAATAAGGTGAAGTACCCCCTGAAGCAGTAACTGTAGCAGCACCATCAGAAGCTCCATTACAAGATGCATTAGTAATTACAGAAGCCGAAGCAGTTAATTGAGTTGGTTCTATCAAAGTAACACTTGAACTATCACTACATCCGTTACCATCTGTAATCGTTACGTAATAAGATCCTGCTACTAGACTAGAAATAGAAGCAGTCGTTGCACCGTTCGACCATAAATAAGTAAATGGTGAAGTACGTCCTGACGCTGATGCTGTAACTTGACCATTTATATCACCAAAGCAATCTAAGGAATTAGAAATTGTTGTATTTGCCCATGTTGGGGTAATTGTGTCGGCTACTGTAACGGTACTAATTGCCGTTGAAGAATTACTACTTCCATCAGTTGCAGTCAGCGTTACAGTATTTGCTCCTAAATCAGCACAGTTAAAAGAAGTCTTGCTCGCACTAAATGTTAGAGAGGAACAGTTATCTGAACTACCATTATCAAGGTTTGCTGCAGTAATACTTGCAGTTCCACTTCCATTAAGGTAAATTGTTATGTTTTGAGCAATTGCTACAGGAGGAAATGAATCGACAACAGTAACGGTACTAATTGCTGTAGATGAATTACTATTTGCATCAGTTGCTGTTAAAGTCACTGAATTTGCTCCTATATCTGCACAAGTAAAGGAAGTTTTACTAGCACTTAATGTTACTGAAGAACAGTTGTCAGCGCTACCATTATCAATATCTGAAGCAACTATACTCGCAGTTCCACTCCCATTAAGGTAAACGGTTATATTTTGAGCTGATGCTGCAGGAGATGTAGTATCAACCACAGTAACTGTACTTAGCGCAATTGAAGAATTACTACTTGCATCAGTTGCAGTTAGCGTTACCGAATTTGCTCCTAAGTCAGAACAGGTA